>QWCN01000076.1_pt1 | contig 384400 bp, 307 predicted proteins | sample 1972711 | NCBI WGS metagenome assembly QWCN01 (sample SAMN09866707, study PRJNA288562) | Human gut metagenome isolate term1_stool, whole genome shotgun sequencing... | isolation source: gut | host: Homo sapiens | place: USA: California | reverse complement strand
GGAAGGGGATACGCAGAAATCTTCAAAGATATTTACTTGTCGGCAAAACAGGCTAAAAGCATTCACACGTCGCTTTGATCGATCCGAATATTTTGACCGCGCTCATGTACGTGGGCTCGGTTTTCTTGTTTGGGACGCGGTGGTATTGGGGGCTTACGTTTTTAGGCTATGGAGGATTGGCATGGGCGCAGACGATAAAAGCCGGCAGTGCGCGAATCAATTTTTAACTTTTTCCAAAAAGCTCTTGACAAACCGTCTGCCGTGTGATATAATAACCGCGCGTTGCATGGCAGTGGACCGTCACGCGATGCTTCACGGGGGTATAGCTCAGTTGGGAGAGCGCTTGAATGGCATTCAAGAGGTCAGGGGTTCGACTCCCCTTATCTCCACCAGTATAGGATCCGGACTTTTGTCGGTTGACAAGAGTTCGGATTTTTGTCTGTACAGGATACGCCGCCCGTATTTTCCGGAAGACCTTCCTCTGCCGATCGCCCGCTTCCGGCTCCTGTTGGGCAATCTGTACGCAAAAAAGTTTTCTGATTTTTCGGGAAACCCCTTGCTTTTTTGCCGGATGTGTGCTATAATACTGGCGTTGCACAGGGGTATAGCTCAGCTGGTAGAGTACCGGTCTCCAAAACCGTGGGTCGCGGGTTCGAATCCTCCTGCCCCTGCCATGTTGTGCGTTCAAAATTGATCCGCACAAGGAAAACAGCCGTTTGGCAAGCCAATCGGCGGAAAACGGGAGATTTCGAAAGATTTCTCCCGTTTTTTCGACCCTGCATTTTTTCGGAGTTTCATAGATCCCTTTTGCCCTTTTCGATGCTGTGTACGGACTCGGACTCACGAAAAGGGCTTTTTTGCGTCTTCCCGAAAGCAATCGACTTTGTGGCTGGATTCGGATTTGCAAAAGCAGAGCCGGACAGTGTAAAAAAGCTGCCGCTTCACAAATTGTTTACAAACACAATTGATCCCTCCTCAAATTGTCCGGATTTGAACTCACGAGATTAGGTAAACGACAATCCGATATATTTCTGTCTTGCAACAGATAAAAACAAAAATGATCCTCTATTACATGCAATAAGCAGCTTTCTGCGCATGTGTAGCTGTATGGGGGCTGTAGATAGATTCGGACTAATGCATAGACTGATTCATTAATTTGTGATATCATAAACTCAACGCAAAGTTGAGGACAATTCGTTTTTAAGTAGCTTCTTATTTTCCAAGGTATGTGTTACAATATAATCACGGTACCGAAGTATTCTACTTGGAGGTTATATCATGTCATCTACAATGGGGCAGATCATCAAAGCTCTGCGCACGAAAAACGGTTTTACGCAAGAGGAGCTTGCTGAACGGCTTGGGGTTACTTATCAAGCAGTTTCAAAATGGGAGAATGATACGGGGATGCCGGATATATCGCAGGTTGTTCCGCTTGCATCAATATTCGGTGTTAGTACAGATGTGTTGTTTGGCATTGCCGACACAACAGAAAATGAAGAAGCGTGGAAAATTGTTCAACACGCCGGTGGTGTAGAAAAATACGGTGAAGTTGTATCGTATTTGAACGCGTATGATATTTTGCTTGACGGGTTGAAGAAATATCCTAACAATCTGATCATTATGATCAATTGTATGAATCTCGGCGTTTCGCTTTCATTGCCGGAAAACGGATGGATTTATGCTGAAAAACGAGCCAAAGAAATTGCATCTGAAACGATTCGTCAAGCGAATTTTATTATAGCAAATTCGAAAAATATCACCGATATTTTATCTGCTCGTCAAGTCTTGGTTTTTCTTTATTGTACACAAGGAAAATTTAATTTGGCGTCGAACGAAGCAAGAAACTTCCCCCCTCGCGCCGATTTAACCGTGTATTCCAATATGGCAATCGTTAATGAATACATGGCTGATTACAAAAGAACCGCAATATGTCTTTGTAGCAATATTGACTATACGTTGCAAGCTTTCGAAAATGATATTGCGCGACTTGGAAAAACATACTGCAACGACGGAAAATATAAGGATGCTATTGCTGTATACGAAACATTTTTCGAGGTTATGAGTGTAATATTCAAAGATGAAATTCCTCTTTCATATCATGATTTTGATTCGGGAGACTGTTATTTGCTATTAGCAGAGGCATATCTTGCGACAGGCGAAACCTCAAAGGCAATGGGTGCCGTAGAAAAATCCGTTATGTATTATATTGATCTTTACAGCACATATACGGGACAAAAAGTTTTGCAACGTAGCCATATCAAATCACCTGTCATAAGGGAAACCGAAGTGATCACGTCATTGCCTAAAGAAAACATAAAGCAGATGTTGCTAAACAAATTATCTACACCCGGAATTCAATCCTTGAATCAGGAAACTCGTTTTCTTGAGCTATTTGCTATCGTGAATAATCTGTCGTAACAATCTTACATTTCGCCTCCGCTATTACCTATCTGCATAGACCTCGTTTGCAAGCATGGAGTGTCACCCCGGAAGATCGCGGTCACTTGCAAATCTCTGCTTTACAAAGGGAGAGGTCTATCCAAAAACAAAATAGCCTGGCTCGATTTTGAAAAAAGTGCGGTGTGCATCGGTTTTGTAGTGATGCCCCATGTTGTGCGTTAAAAATTGATCCGCACAAGGAAAACAGCCGTTTGGCAAGCCAAACGGCGGAAAAACGGGAGATTTCGAGAGATTTCTCCCGTTTTTTTCGTCCCTGCTTTTTTCGAAAAAATACCGATCCATATTTCAAACAATCAGGAATACCGTGAACTGCAGCACAGCCAATCCCAAAACAAAGCCGAATTGCTTGAAGCCCTTTCGGATGAGCAGAAAGAACTGCTTGAAAAGTTCTGCGTCACAGAAATCGAGCTGAACGGCATCTCCGAACGCGAAGCCTTTACTGCCGGATTCAAGATCGCCATGCGGTTGGCGGCAGAAGCATTCTACACAGCTGACAACGAGTAAAAGAATGACCGCCGAGATCCCCCTTCGCTCGGCGGTGTTCCTTTCAAAGTTTATTGCGTGGTTGAGATTGAAAAACGGGAAGATTTATGATATAATAAGATATCGACAAATCGAAATTTGAAGAGGCGAATGTAATGAGAAGTACGGATAAAATAATAGACTATTTGGAAAAGACTTATCAACCGGAATCGATAATTGTCTATGGTTCTTTTGCTGACGGAAGTGCAAATTTGAATAGTGACTTTGATGCACTTATTATTGCCGGAAAAGAAAAACTGCATGATTCATCTTTTGTTGATGGCGTTGTTCTTGATGTATTTGTTTATCCACCGGATCAGTTCCTGTCGGAGTACGACCTGGCTGAGTTTGCACAGGTGTGGGATGGGAAAATCATACTGGATAAAAACGGAATGGGTGAACGACTAAAAAAGAATGTACTTGACTATATAGAACGTATTCCATTAAAAACGGAAGAAGATGTTTCGCAGGAAATTAAATGGTGTGAAAAGATGCTGTTACGCACAATGCGAGGAGATGTTGAAGGTTACTATCGTTGGCATTTGGTATTGTGTGACAGCCTTGAAATATACTTTGATATAAAAGGCATACACTATTATGGTCCCAAAAAAGCATTACGTTTTATGGAAGAAAGCGATTCAGAAGCGTTTCATATATATTCGAAAGCCTTGTTGGAGTTTAATCAAGAAGGACTATCCGACTGGATAAATTACTTGAAAACCATTTTTTAAGATCTACAACTTCCTGTTTGTCCAACCGAACCCCATACATAGCCAAACGCTCCTCAGCCGAGCGTTTGGCTTATTTTTATGGAAAGGAAGGATGAACGCTATGGGACGGCGAGATCAGCCCACAGGACACCCTGATTTCAAATAATCAGGAATACCGTGAACTGCAGCACAGCCAATCCCAAAACAAAGCCGAATTGCTCGAAGTCCTTTCGGATGAGCAGAAAGAACTGCTTGAAAAGTTCTGTGCCACAGAAATCGAACTGAACGGAATATCCGAACGCGAAGCCTTTACTGCCGGATTCAAAATCGCCATGCGGTTGGCGGCAGAAGCCTTCTGCACAGCATACAGAAACGAATAAAAGAATGACCGCCGAGATAACCCATCACTCGGCGGTGTTCCTTTCAAAGCTTATTGCGCGATTGAGATTGAAAAACGGGAAGATTTATGATATAATAAATCGGGATTGTAAGTGGCACTTACATCTGTTATATCACTTATACGAATACTTGTAAAGTACGACAAAGGTCTCAGAACGAGAGTCCTGAGACCTTTGTCAGTAATCTGGTGGGCGCTTTATATCGCCCGCGCTTTTTCGTAACGCTTTTTTGATGATGACGCAGGAACGCGTGTCGCTCGTTTGCGCCTGCACCTCAGAACCGAACCGTCACAGTCGTGCCGACATCCGGTTCGCTGTCGATTTTCAGCTCGGCACCGTAAAGAGCGCAGATGTGCTTGACGATGGCAAGCCCCAATCCGGTGCCGCCGGTGCTCTTGGAGCGGGATTTGTCCACCCGGTAGAAGCGCTCACACAGGCGCGGCAGATGCTCCCGCGCAATGCCGATGCCCGTGTCACGGACAGTCAGCACGGTGTGCCCGGCTGTCTCGCTGACGGTGACGTCGATGCGCCCGCCCGGCTTATTGTAGTTGACCGCGTTGGAAAGCAGATTGTTGACCAGCTCATATATTTTCTTGGGATCGGCGGATACCTTGCCGTTGCCCGTGACGCGCGCCGTCAGATTCAGAGCCTCCATGCGGGCATTCAGCTCCGCCAGTGATTCATCCACCACGGCGTGCAGATCAAAGGTCGTGCGGTTGTCCCCGCTGTCGGCGCTCTGCTCCAGCTCGCTCAGACGGAGCATATCCGCAATCAGATCCGCCATGCGCAGGCACTCCCGATGGATGCGGTCCGCGTCCCGGCGGGAGGTGTCGTCCAGCCCCGGACGCGCCAGCAACAGCTCGGACAGCCCCTGCATGACCGTGATCGGCGTTTTCAGCTCGTGGGATGCATTGGCGAAGAAATCGCTCTTCTCCCGCGCAATCTTTTTTTCGTTGGTGGAATCGGTCAGGATGACGATGGCGGCTACCCCCGCGGAGGGCGCCTCGTCCCGCAGGTGGCGCACAGCCACCGTGAAGTCGTAGGCTTCAAACGGATAGTCGAACATCGCGTCCGTACTGCCGCTCTCGCGTATCCGGCGGCACAGCTCCGGATCCTCCAGCAGGTAGTTGAGCGGGCGCCCGATGTCCTGCAGCGTCCCGCCGAGAAAGCGCAGGGCACTGTTGTTGGCGAACACGATCTTCTCCTCCGCATCAATGGCGATCATGCCCTGCGCCATGTTGTCCAGCACGGCGTACAGGCGTTCCCGGTCGCGCTGCTGCTTCTGCAGCAGTGCGCAGGTCTTGCCGTTCAGCTCATTGATCTCCTGATAGACCGCATAGAATTCCGGCTCACTGCTGTCGGTTCTGAGCGGTTCATACTTCCCCTCGTTGAGCGAGCGGAGACTGCGCGCCACGTTGCCTATCCGGTCGGACACGTGCGCCGAAAGGCGCCCAGCCAACAGCGAGGACAGCACCAGCGCCAGTACCAGTGCCAGCAACAGGAACGGCAAAGCCGCCAGCAGGAAGGAGCCGATCTCACTGCTCCGTACTGCCAGCCGGATGACAATAGTCTCCCCGCTGTCCAGCGTGGTCGCCAGGGCGTAGTACGTCATGGTGTGCCCCAACGTTGCGGAGTAGCGCTGTACCGTGTGCGGTTTGCCCGCCAGCGCCGCGACCACCTCCGCGCGGTCGGCGTGATTCTCGGTTGCGGACGTGTCGGTGCCGTTCTCGTACAGCACATTACCCGCCCGGTCAATGACCGTGATGCGGAACTGATCCCGGTCGGTATAATCCCGCAGGCGGTCGATGTCATCCGGCTGCTTCAGTACGCAGGACAACAGCTCTGATTCCGCGATCAGGCGTTCCTCCACCACGTGCTGGCTGTTGCGGTTGACCGCATACAGGGCGAACAGGAAAACCAGCAGGACCGACAGCGCCGACAGCGCGAATATGCGCCAGAATATTTTCTTTTTCATGCCGTACTCCTTATCCCTCGAACCGGTACCCGATGCCGCGCACGGTGACGATGGGATCCCCGCCGCCCGCCGCCTTGATCTTTTCCCGCAGTGTGGCGATATGCATATCCAGCGTCCGTGTCTCGCCCATATAGTCGTCCCCCCACACCTCGCGGAACAGATCCTCGCGCGCGACGGTTACGCCCGCCTTGCTGATCAGCTGATCCAGCAGGCGGTACTCCTTGAGCGTCAGCCCGAGGTCTGTGCCGTCGTAGAATACCTTGTAGGTGTTGCGGTCGATGCGGAAGCCGCCGGAGGCAGAAATGTTCAGGTTGGCGACACGCAGGCGCGCCCGCACCCGTGCCATCAGCTCCAGAATCGAGAAGGGCTTGGACATATAGTCATCCGCCCCCTTGTTCAGCCCCTTGACAAAGCTGATCTCGTCCGATTTGGCGCTGACGATGATGACGGGCACCCGCTCATCCGCCTCGCGGATGCGGCGCAGGATGGTATAGCCGTCCATGTCCGGCAGCATGATGTCCAGAATGACAAGGTCAGGGCGTGCCGTGTCGAACACCGCGAAAAAGCCCGCTCCGTCCGGGAACAGGCGGAGGTCATAGTCCTCCTCCAGGGCGCCCTCGTACACCTCGCGAATGCCTTCGTCATCCTCGACAACGTAAATCAGCGGTTTTTTCATCAGAATTTTTGGTGTACCCCCGTTTCGTTGTATTTTGTCCACTCCGCCACATTGACGGCGTGATCCCCGATACGTTCCAGATACTTGGCGACCATCATCAGGGTGATCGCCTGATCCCCGTTCTTTTCCCCGTCCTGCCGGATCAGCTCAATGAGGTCGTCCTTGACCGCGATGAACATATCGTCCATGGCATCATCCAGCGCGATGACCTCATCCGCCAGCTGTTCGTCGTTGCGGATGAAGGAATTGACGCTTTCCCGCACCATCCTGACCGCCAGCTCGCCCATGGCAGACAGGTGGGTCAGCTTCTTGATATAGGTGTCCCCGGGCATGGTATAGACCAGATCGCCGATATCGCTTGCCTGATCGCCGAAGCGCTCGATGTCCGTAATCATTTTCAGCGCCGTGGAGACCACGCGGAAGTCGCGCGCGACCGGCTGGCGGCGGATGAGGATGCGCATACAGCGCTTCTCAATATCCATCTCATACTCGTCCACCTTTTTGTCCGACTCTCCGATACTGCGTCCCAGTTCGCGGTCGAAGTTGACCAGCGCGGTGGTGGCGTTGGCAATCATATCGGCAGTCAGGCGGCACATGGCGACCAGTTCGTCCTTCATTTCATTGAGTTCTGCTTCAAACTGTACTCTTGCGGACATGATATGTGTGTCCTCCTTCATTATAGCATAGGTTGTTTTGTTTTACAAGGGGCATTGGAACGTTCTTGGAAGGCGACGACCTGCTTTTTTACGCCGCCGGATCCCCCGGAACGCACCCCGGCTGACCGCGCACGAACGCAGGGTTTGCCCAAAGCATGTTTCGGGAAAGTTCTTGGGGGTTCGGGGGCTTCTTTCAAGAAGCCCCCGACGCTTCTCCGGTGCCTCCCCAACGTTTCCCCAACGTTCCTGCGTTTAACCGAAGCGACCGGTGATGTAGCGCTCGGTGCGTTCGTCGTGGGGATCGGTGAAGATGTCGTCGGTGTCGCCGAACTCGACCAGCTCGCCGAGGAGGAAGAAGCCGGTTTTATGGGAGATACGGGTTGCCTGCTGCATATTGTGGGTGACGATGACGATGGTGGTGGACTTGCACAGTTCGGTGCAAAGCTCCTCAATCTTGCCGGTGGAGATGGGGTCAAGGGCGCTGGTCGGCTCATCCATGAGCAGGATGCCGGGCTTGACGGCAAGGGCACGCGCGATGCAGAGCCGCTGCTGCTGACCGCCGGACAGTCCAAGGGCGGATTTGTCCAGCCGATCCTTCAGCTCGTCCCACATGGCGGCGGCGCGCAGGGATTCCTCCACGATGCCGTCCAGCAACGCGCGCTTGCGGATGCCGAAGGTGCGGGGACCGTAGGCGATGTTGTCGTAGACGCTCATGGGGAACGGGTTGGGCTTCTGAAAGACCATGCCCACGTTGCGGCGCAGGTCGTTGATGTCGATCTTGCCGTAGATGTCCACGTCCCCGATGCGGAAGTCACCCGATACGCGGCAACCGTCCACCAGGTCGTTCATCCGGTTGAAGCACTTGAGAAAGGTCGATTTGCCGCACCCCGAAGGACCGATGAACGCCGTCACCTGCCGTGCCGGGATGTCCACGCTGATGTCCCGGATGGCGTGGAAATCGCCGTACCAGAGATCGGCGCCGCGCACCGATATGTTTTGCCCGAAATGTTCGAGGTTGCTCAGAATATCCGTATTTGCCATTACTTACTTGCTCCTTTCAGCTTGCGGGACAGGCGGGAGGCGGCAAGCTCCGCCAGAAGATTCAGCGTCAGCACGAGGAGGATCAGCACGACCGCCGTCGCGTATGCCTCGTTCATGTACCAGCCCTCGCCGGAGAGCTGATACAGCGCTACCGCCAGGGACGCGCCGCTGTCCGATACGCCGTGCGGCACCGCAGAGATGACAGAACCCATGGTGTACAGGAAGGGCGCGGACTCGCTGATGACACGTCCCATGGACAGGATCACGGCAGACAGGATGCCCGGCAGTGCGCTGGGCAGAACGATCTTGAAAATGGTGCGCAGTTTGCCGGCGCCCAGCGCGAGACTGCCCTCCCGCATGGAATCCGGGACGGATTTCAGACTTTCCTCCGTCGAGCGCACGATGGTAGGCAGCAGCATCATGCTCACGGTCAGGGAGCCTGCCAGAATGCTGCTGGAGCCGCCGAACAGCTTGACAAAGGTAATCATGCCGAACAGTCCGTACACGATGGACGGCACGCCGCTCAGAATATCAATGGCGGAGCGGATGAGCCGGATGAGCGGATTGTCCCGGCGTGCATACTCGTTCAGAAATACCGCTGTCATGATGCCGACCGGTACGGCGATGAGCAGGCTCAGACCGACCGCGTACAGCGTCGTGATGATGGCAGGCAGGATGGTGACTTTCTCGCCGCCGAACTCAAACCGTCCCCAGATCAGCGACGGATTGCGCACAAGGTACGGCAGTCCCTTGACCAGAATGAAGCCGATGATCAGTACCAGCACCGCCGCGACCGCCACGCCGGCAAAGACCGCCACGCCCTGCCCGATGCGGCAGATGCGGATGCGGCTGCCCAGCGCACCGAACCAGTCGCGGATGCGGCGCGCAAGGCGCGCGGCAGAGCCGCGCAGACGACTCTCCCGTGCCGGACGCTTTCCGCGCGGCTGACGGGACGAAATCCGCCTGACAGCGCGGGAGGAAATGGCGCCGAACAGGAGGTTCACCGCCAGCACGAACAGCAGCAGAATCACACCGGTTGCCACCAGGGCACCTTCCTGCACTTCACCCGCATAGCCCATCTCCATGACGATATTCGCCGTCAGCACGCGGAAGGAGGAGAACAGACCGCTCGGGTAAGCGGGCGCGTTGCCTGCCACCATTACCACTGCCATGGTTTCGCCCAAAGCCCGTCCGATGCCCAGAATCAGCGATGCCGTGATGCCGGAGCGTGCCGCCGGGGACATGATGCGGAACACCGTCTCGCTGTGCGTGGCGCCCATGGCAACCGATCCCTCGTAGTAGGAGCGCGGGACTGCCTCCAGACTGGTGCGTGACAGTGACACGACGGTCGGCAGGATCATGATGCCCAGAATCAGGGAGGTTGCCAGCAGTCCGCTGCCGTTGTTGGGGGCGATGCGCGCCAGCAGAGGGAGAAGAAACACGATGCCGAAGAAGCCGTATACCACCGACGGGATGCCTGCCAGCAGATTGATGACGGCGGACAGCACCCGGCGCGGGGCAGGGGGACAGTAGAATGCCAGGAAGATGGCTGTGAAATATCCCAGCACACCGCCGACCAGCAGGGCGCCTACCGTAGCGGTCAGCGTGCCTACGATCATGGTCAGGATTCCGTAGGTTCCGGAGAGCGGCGAATCGTAGGTGTCGAGGCGGTCAGGCGACCAGTTGTCGCCGAACATGAACCGGAACACGCCCAGTTTGCCGAAGGCGGGGATGCTCTTGTAGATCAGAAACGCGAAAATTGCGACTACGGCGATCACGCAAATGACCGCCGCCGCCGCAAAGACTGCTTTTCCGATCCTTTCCTTCAGTCTCGTTGCAGTCATAGAGGATCCCTTACTTGGACAGCTCGCTGAACTTGGTGATCTTGCCGGAGAAAATGGCGTACAGCTGCTCCAGCGTCAGGTCGGAAACTGCCGTATTCTCCTTGTTGACGATGACAGCCACCGCATCCAGACACACATTGAAGCTGTCGATGTTGTCCTGCTTGACCGCCGCAGAGGACAGCCCGATCACATTGCCGACCGTATCATTCTCTGCCGCCTTGCGTCCCACCGAGGAGCCTTCCAGCTGGATGTCGAACACATCCTCCGGCTTGACACCGTACACGGCGGCGTATGCCTTGGCGGCGGCATTGATGAATTTCTCCATGGAGGTTGAGCCGCGCACGACGATTTTGCCGCCCTCGGGCAGGCTCGCCTGCTTCTCAAAGCTCACAACCGGGATTGCCTCCGCGCCCGCATTGGCACGCTTGGCGGGGTCGGACAGGTAGATGCACCCTGCGGCATCGGCGGCGTTCTTGGCGGCTGCGCTCTTGAGGTAGCTCATGAAATCCGCCGTAACGGGGGTCAGCGTCTGCCCCTTGTGAGTCATGACTACAAAGGGACGCTGGATCTTGTACGCGCCGGAGAGGACGGTGTCCTCGGAGGGCGCCACGCCGTTCACCTTCAGCACCCGGATGGTGTCGTTGACCGATCCCAGCGAGATGTACCCGATGGCGTTCTTATCAGCCGCAACGGCAGACAGCACCGTGCCGGTCTTGGTCTGCTGGACGGCAGTGGAGGCGGTGTTGTACACCTTCTTGCCTGCGCTGTCCTTTTCCTCCAGGAAATGCGTCCCGTCGGTGACGACCTTGTCGAACGCCTCCCGGGTGCCGCTCCCCTGCTCACGCACAACGACCGTAATGTTCTTCTCATTGCTGTTCCCGCAGGAAGCAAGCGCCGCGCCGCCCAGGCACATCAAACCTGCCAGCGCTGCCGAAACAATCTTCTTGATACCGTTTTTCATATTTTCGCAAACTCCTTTTGCTTTCTTTTTCATCTTTCCGGATTACGGCACAAGTATAGCGCGTTTCGCAAAATAGCGCTATCAAAGCGGGGTTTTGATTCTGTAAAGTCTGTGTAAAGTCATCTTTTCCGCCCGGGAGGGCAGCATTCCGGCGGTCCGGGCTCGGTCGGAAAAGCAAAAAAAGGGTTGTTCAAAAACTCATTGCGAGTTTCTGAACAACCCTGCGACAGTGGGAACAGCCCGGAAAGTCTCTCAGGTGTCTGCCGCTGTCTTGTCCGCCCGCACCTCGCAGTACAGGCAACGGTACTCGCGGCGGTCGGCGTTGGTCAGGCGGAAGATATGCGGCAGCTCCTGCTCGGTAGAGGTAATGCAGCGGGGGTTCCGGCAGCGGATCACATTGGTGATGCGTTCCGGCAGTGCGATCTGCCGCTTGTCCGCTACCGCTCCGTCGCGGATGGTGATGACGGTCACGCCGGGATCTACATAGCCCAGAATGTCGGTGTTCAGCGGAATGTCCGCATCTATCTTGATGAGATCCTTGCGTCCCATTTTGGTGCTGGTTACGTTTTTGAGCAGTGCGACCGGGCAGTCCAGCTCCCCCAGCCCCAGCAGGCGGTACAGCTCCATGCCGCGCCCCGCCGTGATGTGGTCTATCACGATTCCGTTCCGTATGGAATCAACAGTCATACCCTCACCCCCAACAGCATCAGAATCAGCGCCATGCGCATATACTTTCCGTTCTCCACCTGCTCAAAGTAGCAGGCGCGCGGATCCTCGTCCACCGCCACGGAGATCTCGTTGACGCGCGGCAGCGGATGCAGGATGCACATATCCGGCTTGGCGGTTTTCAGCTTCTCCGGCGTCAGGATGTAGCGATCCCGGAGCCGCAGGTAGTCCTCCTCGTTGAAGAAGCGCTCCTGCTGAACGCGCGTCATGTACAGGATGTCCAGCTCCGGCATGACAGCCGACAGGTCGGTCGTCTGTACGTAGGGGACGCCCGCCGCGCGGAGCGCCTCATCCTTGACGTAGCTCGGCAGTTTCAGCTCCTCCGGCGAGATCAGCACGACCTTCAGCCCGGCGTAGCGGCACAGCGCGTGCAGGAGCGAATGCACCGTCCGTCCGAATTTCAGGTCGCCGCAGAATCCGACGGTCAGTCCCGCGAAGCTGCCCTTGCGGCGATAGATGGTCAGCAGATCCGCCAGCGTCTGCGTCGGGTGATTGTGTCCGCCGTCCCCGGCATTGATGACAGGCACCGACGCGTGCGCCGCCGCCACCAGCGGGGCGCCCTCCTTTGGGTGCCGCATGGCGATGATGTCCGCATAGCAGGACACGACCCGTGCCGTATCCGCCACGCTCTCGCCCTTTGAGGCGGAGGAGGACGCGGCGCTTGCCACCGACAGCACGTTGCCTCCCAGCTCGTACATGGCTGCCTCAAAGCTCAGCCGCGTGCGGGTGGACGGCTCAAAGAACAGCGTTGCCAGCTTTTTCCCCCGGCAGACGTCCGCATAGGCTGCGGGGCGGTCGATGATGTCCAGTGCCGTATGCAGCAGTCCGTCAATCTCCTCGACCGACAGATCCTCGATTGCCAACAGGCTTCTCGGTTTTCCGTTCATCGGACAGTACCCCCTTCCGTCGTGCGCGTCCGGTCACGCCTCGTGGGCGTGGATCCACGACTCGTCGGACGGATTCCGGCGGAACGCCAGGAGGCGCGCGACGTCCGCCGGACGGATGTAGCCGGTTTCGGCAGCCACCTCGGCGATGCAGTCAAAGTTGGTCAGCGACACGTTGTGTACGTTTGCCGCCGCCAGCCGCTCGGCGCCCTTCTTCATCCCGTAGGTGAAGATGGACACAATGCCCAGCACCTCGGCGCCTGCCTCGCGCAGGGCGTCCACCGCTTCCAGCACGCTGCCGCCCGTGGAGATCAGATCCTCCACGACAACGACCTTTGCGCCCTTATCCAGCTTGCCCTCGATGCGGTTCTGCATACCGTGATCCTTGTTGCCGGAGCGAACGTAGCCCATGGGCATACCAAGCAGGTGGGCGGTGATGGCGGCGTGCGCGATGCCGGCGGTGGCAGTTCCCATGAGCACCTGCGCGTCGGGGTAGTTCTCGCGGATGAGCTGTGCCAGCCCCTCCTCAACGTGCGTGCGCACAGCCGGGGCGGTCAGGGTGAGACGGTTGTCGCAGTATACCGGGCTTTTGATGCCGCTTGCCCATGTGAAGGGCTGCTCCGGGCGGAAGTATACGGCGCGGATGGACAGGAGGTCAGTGGCGATTTGTTTTTGCAGTTCAGTCATGGTTCTTTCTCCTCGCTTCTTTTATAATGCAGTATTGTTGTGCTTTTCTGTAAGACCGGCTTCCGGAGATGTCATTTTTGGGGGGCGGATGCGCCCGGCGGCGTCAGGATGACCTGCCCAGCAGGACGCGCACGGCGTCCGCCGGCGTGTCGGCAAGTGCATCGGCACCCGCCGCCGTCAGCTCGTTGCGCGAGCCGTAGCCGTAGGTAACACCCAGCGCAGGCAGTCCGCAGGCGTGTGCGCCCTCTATATCGTGCAGGCGGTCGCCCACCATGACGGCGGCGTCCGGCTCCGTGCCCAGCGTTTCCAGCGCGTAGGCGATGACGTCCGCCTTGCGCACCCGCGTTTCGTCCAGTGTCGCGCCGCAGACGGCATCAAAGCAGGAGTCCAGTGAGAAATGCTCCAGAATGCGCCGCGCGTACACCTCCGGCTTGGAGGTTGCCACGCACAGACGCCGACCGGCGGCGCGCAGTTCCTGCAACGCTTCCGGGATGCCGGGGTACACGGTGTTTTCAAAAATGCCTGTCGGGGCGAAGTATTCCCGGTAGTAAGCCAATGCGCGGCGCGCCTCGTCCCGTGAAAAACCGTAGTATTTTTCAAAGCTCTCCAGGAGCGGCGGACCGATGAAGGGAGTCAATGTCCGATGCGGGTCGTCCACCGAGATCCCGAATTTTGCCAGCGCATACGCCACCGACCCGGTGATACCGATACGGGGGTCTGTCAGTGTGCCGTCCAGATCAAACAGGACGGTATGGCGTGCGGCGATTCTGTCCGCCATCAGCCGAGAAATTCCGCACAGCACCGTTCGTATGCCGCGACCGGATCGGCGGCTGCCGTGATGGGGCGTCCGACGACGATGAAATCCGATCCGATCGCCCGCGCCTCGGCGGGTGTTGTGACGCGCTTCTGGTCGCCGCGGTCGCCGTCCGCAAACCGGACGCCCGGCGTGACGGTCAGGAACCCGGCACCGCACGTTTCATGCACGCGCCCTGCCTCCAGCGGCGAGCAGACCACGCCGTCCAGTCCCGCGCGGCGGGCGTTGTCGGCGTAGTGCAGCACCACGTCCTCCATCGGCTCCCGGATCCACAGGTCATGCTCCATGTGTGCTTGGTCGGTGGATGTGAGCTGTGTCACGGCGATGAGCAACGGGCGGCTGCCGTCCGGGCGGGTCAGACCTTCCAGTGCCGCTTCCATCATGGGAATTGTTCCGGCGGCGTGGAGATTGCACATATCCACGTCCAGCCCGGACAGCACCGCCATGGTTTTGCGGACGGTGTTCGGGATATCGTGCAGTTTAAGGTCAAGGAAGATGCGGTGTCCGCGGCGCTTGATTTCGCGGACGATGGCGGGACCTTCTGCGTAGAACAGCTCCATGCCGATCTTGACAAAGGGCTTACGTCCGCGTCCTGCAAAGCGGTCAAGGAACGTGAATACCGCTCCGGCACTGTCGAAGTCACAGGCTACGATTACGTCTTTTTCCATTGTTTTATCCTCCGTTTTCTGAAATCCGGGTTGTTTTTTTGGGGGGAAAAATGTCACCGGCGCCCTGCGGGGCGGGGACGGTAGACGGCGCCGTTACAGTGCCGCGCCGATGATGTCGCGCAGGGCACGGATGCCGTACATATCCATGACGCGGGGGAGGTCGGCGATGATATCGCGGCAGGCATAGGGATTCACGAGGTTGGCGGCACCGACCTCGACGGCGCAGGCGCCCGCCATCATCATTTCGATGACATCAGAGGCGGAGGAGACGCCGCCCATACCCACAACGGGGATGCCGACCGCGCCCGCGACCTGATAGACCATGCGCAATGCCACCGGGAAAATGGCTGGTCCGGAGAATCCGCCCATCCGGTTGGCAAGCACGGGGCGGCGGGTGCGCTTGTCGATGCGCATACCCAAAAGGGTATTGATGAGGCTGATGCCGTCCGCGCCCGCCGCCTCGCAGGCTTTGGCGATTGTTACAATGTCGGTCACATTGGGGGAGAGCTTGACAAGGAGCGGCTTGTCGGTCACGGCGCGCACGGCACGCACCACGGACGCCGCCGCGGCGGGATCCGTGCCGAAGCTCATGCCGCCGCCATGCACATTCGGGCAGGAGACATTCACCTCCAGCCAACCCACCTGCGGTTCACGCCCCAGCCGCTCGCAGGTATAGGCGTACTCCTCGACCGAGAAGCCGGATACGTTCGCCATCACGGGCTTGCGGAAGCACGCCCGCAGGCGGGGCAGTTCCTGCGCAATCACGTCATCCACCCCCGGATTCTGAAGTCCGACGGCGTTGATCATGCCTGCCGTGCAGTCCGCGATGCGCGGCGTCGGGTTGCCGAAGCGTGCCTCGCGCGTTGTCCCCTTGAAGGAGAAGGTGCCGAGGCAGTTGATGTCGTACAGCGCGGCGAATTCGTATCCGAACCCGAAGGTTCCGCTTGCCGGGATTACCGGATTGTCCAGCTCAATGCCGCACAGCACCGTGCGGGTATCCGCTGTCTGCATTACTTCTCCCACAGTATCTCCTCCTTTTCCAGCACCGGACCCTCCCGGCAGATGCGCTTCCAGCCTGTCACGGTCTTGCAGGAGCATCCCATGCAGGCACCGAACCCACAGCCCATGCGTTCCTCAAAGCTGAACTGTCCGCCGGTTTTAATGCTGCGGAACACCGCCCGGAGCATCGGCTCGGGACCGCAGGTGTACACGTAACTGTAGGACGCAGGGAGCGCATCGGTGACAAAACCGCGCACCCCCGCCGATCCGTCCGCCGTCGCCAGTACGACCCCGGCGCCCAGCGCACGGAACTCATCGGCATAGAATACCTCGGCGGCTGTATTGAAGCCCAGCACCGCCGTGACCTGCCGTCCGGCGGCGAGCAGGTGCTTTGCCAGCCCGTACAGCGGCGGTACGCCCACGCCGCCGCCCAGCAGCAACGGATGCTCCCCGCTGACCGACAGGTTGTAGCCGTTACCCAGTCCGGTCAGCAGATCAAGCGTTTGTCCCGGCACCATATCGCGCATCTGCGCGGTGCCTTCGCCTACCACTTTGTATACAAGCGTCAGGCGTCCTGCCGCCTCGTCCATGTCACAGACCGAGATCGGGCGGCGCAGGAACAGCCCGTCCAGCCGGACGTTTACGAACTGTCCGGGGCGGTTGACCGCGCCGGGTGCCGGGGTCAGATCGCCCTCCAGCACCATTTCGCAGACAGGCTGACGCGCATCGGGCGTCAGAAGTCGGTTTGAAAAAACCGTAAACAGGGATTGCTTCATTGTGCGGACTCCTTTCCGTCGGTTGCAGAGTATACCGCCTGCCCGTGCCACAGGGTCATGCGGTTGATGCCGTACAGCATATCGCCCGCGAAGGGCGTGGCGCGTCCCATGCTGAGAAATTCCGCCGGGTCTGTCTGGCGGGCGGTGGACAGATCCCAGAGCGACAGCCCGACCGATTCCGGGTCGCACGGCAGACCGAAGCGCCGCCGTGGTGCCCATACCATCCGTTCCAGCAGAAGCTCCAGGGACAGGATGCCAGTCCGCACCAGGTGTGTATACAGCACGGGAAATGCCGTTTCCAGTCCCACCACGCCGAAGGCACTGCCTGCCAGCCCCCGGCTCTTTTCGGCGGCGGTATGCGGCGCATGGTCGGTGGCGATCATGTCGATCGTTCCGTCCAGCAGTCCCTCCAGCAGTGCTTCGCGGTCGGCGGCGGAGCGCAGGGGGGGATTCATCTTGAAGCGCCCGTCCTCGCGGAGTGCATTCTCGTCCAGCACCAGATAGTGCGGTGCCGTCTCGCAGGTGATGTTGACGCCCTCTGCCTTGGCACGCCGGATCAGCCCGACGCTCTCGCGGGTGGAGATGTGGCAGACATGGTAGGCACAGCCCGTTTCGCGGCACAGCTCAATATCGCGCGCAATGGGGCGGTACTCGCTTTCGGAGCATATCCCGCGATGTCCGTGGGCGCGGGCGTACCCGCCGTCATGGATATACCCGCCGTGCAGGAGGCTGTTGTCCTCGCAGTGCGCGGCGACCACCTTGCCCAGCCGCGCAGCCTCGCGCATGACAGACCGCATCATGTCCGCGCTTTGCACGCCCCTGCCGTCGTCCGAAAACGCGACCGCCTCCGGCGCCATGCCGGCAAGGTCAGCCGGCTCCGTGCCGCGCTCGCCGACCGTCAGCGCACCGTAGGGGTACACGGCGATGCAGGCATCGCGGCGGATGATGTCGGTCTGAACCCGCAGGTGCGCCGGACTGTCCGGCACGGGATCCAGATTCGGCATGGTGCAGACGGCGGTGTAACCGCCGCGTGCCGCCGCCTGCGTCCCCGTGCGGATGGTCTCCTTGTACGAATAACCCGGCTCCCGGAAGTGCACATGCACATCACAGAAGCCGGGCAACAGGGAATACGAAACAGAACCGGACAGCTCGCCGGTTCCGTCCGGTGTTTCCGCCTGGGACACGCCCCCCATCGGGAGCAGGGCAACATCCGGCACGCCGGACGCAGACAGGAGCGCGGCTCCTGCCGGGTAGGCACTGGCATCCACCCGCAGGGCGGGGCGGTTCATGTCACGGTTCATATGCATACGGTACCCCCTGAAAAACTCCGGCGTGACGCGCGATCACCTCCCGGAGGCGTGCAGGCAGTCAGAGCCGGAGCGCACACGAGGGGGAGCGTCCGCCCGCGCGGTGCCCCCGTCTCTTTGCCGTTATCCGTTCCCACGATCATCTGCATCAGTGAAACACGGTCAATTTCCGACCGTATTATAGCATATATCCGGACGTTTGTCAAGGGCTTGAAAAGGGAAGCAATCGGGCAACCGTATATACGGCGGCACCGCGCGCTGTAAGGCAGAGGCGGCGCAACCCAATGCGGATCCGCCGCCTCGGTTTTGCTGCCCCCGCTCAAATCACGTAGAAGAAGATGCAGAAAAACTGAAGAAGGCTGCCCAGCAGAACAAACAGATGGAACACGGAGTGCATATAGGGGGCACTGCCGCGCTTGCCGGCGCGGACGTACAGCACAGCCCCCAGTGTGTAGGCGATGCCGCCGCCGACAAGCCAGAGAATACCCGGCAGGGGCACCGATTCCAGCACGGGGCGGATGGCGAACACCACAGACCAGCCGACGCCGACATAGCAGAACATGGAGAGCGCGGAGTACTTCTTCAGATCAATGGCGGTCAGCACGGTGCAGAGCGTACACAGCCCGAACACCACGCCGAACAGCCCCCAGCCCCAGCCCGGCGAAACCCGACGGATGGAGCAGAGCAGTACGGGCGTATAGCTGCCGCAGATCAGCGCGTAGATGGTGCAGTGATCCATGATCTGCATGACTTTTTTGGCAGTCGGCGAAGAAAGAGGCAGTCCGTGATACACGCTGGACATGGTGTACAGCAGGATCAGCGATACGCCGTAGATGGCACTGCTGACGACAGCCCACGCATCGCTTTTCAGTGCCGAGAACACCACGCAGAGCGTCAGTGCCACAACGCCGAAGGCGGCACCCACGATGTGGGATACCATGTTGAATATTTCCTCTCCGCGGGTATAATCCGGGAGTATACGGTCACACAGCTTTGTGCGTGTCATACTGCAACGCCTCCTTTTACGGGTGCCCCGCGTTTTTCCGCCTGCGGGAGTGTCGGGGAAGCCCTTCTTCCGGCAGTACGGCACAATGATGGCGGCATATGCTCCGTCATTGGCGTCTGCCTGTCAAATTTACGACTTTGCCAGCTCCCGGCTGGCAGGGTTTCCGAAGAAGAACAGCGCCAGCGCGCCGGGCCCTACGTGCGCGCCGGTTACAGGCTCGTACATGACGGTCATGATCTCGCGCGGGGGGTGATTGCGGTTGAGTAACGTGATCAGCGTCTGCACGTCCGGATAGCAGTCGCAGTGCGCGATGCCGATGCACTGCTGCTCCGGCTCCTCGACCAGCTGATCGTACCGGTCAGCCAGTGCCTGTATGGACGCTCGGCGTCCGCGCACCTTGGCGCAGGAGAGTATCTGCCCCTGCGCGTTGGAGCACAGGATCGGCTTGATGCCAAGCGCCGTGCCCAACAGCGCCGCCGCTCCGGACAGGCGTCCGCCGCGCTTGAGGCAGAACAGATCGTCTACCGTGAATATCTGTCCCATCCGCATCCGGAGACTGTTCAGGCGGTCGGCGACCTCGTCCAGCCCTACACCTGCGTCGCGCATCTTCGCCGCCTCGATGACCAGCAGTCCCTCGCCGAGCGATGCCGACAGCGTGTCCACCGTGCGTATCCTGCGCTCGGGGTACTGCTCGGACAGGATGTGCGCCGCCTGCGTTGCACTGTGGTAGGCGCCGCTGATACCGGAGGACATACCCACGAACAGAATGTCGTGCCCGGCTTCCAGAACCGGATCCATCGCGTTGACATACTGGTGTACATTGATCTGGGAGGTTGTCACGACCGCCCCGCCCCGGATGGCGTTGTAGTAGGCGCTCCCGTCAAACTCCTCCGAGCCGGGGCAGGGAATCCCCTCCGGATGCTCCGGCGGGCAGTAAAAGAAGGGGATCTGACGCAGTCCGTATTCGCGGACGACTTTGTCCGGCAGGTTGGCGGACGTATCGGTAAAAATCACATAATCCATGTTCGATTCTCCTGATATCTAATATCGCGTATTATATTACCACATATCAGGCTCAATGTCAAGAGGATTTGAATATATATTTCCTGATTTTTTTTCACCGTGACCTCTTGCAATCAGCCACAGGATGTGATATAATGAACACTACTTTATAGAGAGAGGGGCAGACATATGGCTTTTGACAAGGAACTGGTCGCCGCCAAACTGCGCCGATGGGAAAAATACCTGCGGGAGTACAGACTGCCGGAATGGGACAGGCTTCCCGACCTGGGACTGTATATGGAGCAGGTCACGGTGCTGATGCGGCAGTATCTGGACTACCTTCCGCCGGAGCTGAAGGAAGAACAGTTTATCACGGCTTCTACCATTAATAACTATGTGCGCATGAAGATCATGCCCGAACCGCGCAGAAAGCGGTACTACCGCATCCATCTGGCGTACCTGATCGTCATCCTGACGCTCAAGCAGAGCCTGAGCATCACCATGATACGCGATCTTCTGCCGTCGGATCAGCCGGAGGAGGAGATGGAGGCGTTCTACCGGATGTATACCGCGCGGCATCGCATTGTGTCGGAGTATTTCGTCCAGCAGGTGCGTGCGGCGGCTGGCTCCATCCTCGACCACGAACAGCCCAGCCAGACTGCCGTGGAGAACGCCAGCGATCTCATCATCGCGTCTGCCATGGTGGGCGGTCTGACCCGCCTGCTGGCGGAAAAACTGTTGCTGCTGGAAGGACAGAACACGTCGGAGGCGGCGCCCGCCGCAGAACCGGCACCCGACTGCCCAGCTCAGCCGGAGGAGCCGACAGCCGAGACTGTCGGGGAGGCGGAAGCATGCAGCAGCTCATGATGCTTCGTCCCGCCGCGCCGGTCACGCCCCGTCCCCTGCCGGTGGGGTATGCCTTCGTGCCGTTCGGCGGGACGCAGGCGGAGATATCCGACTGGCTGACTGTCTGCGCCGCCGGACTGCTGCCCAATACCGACGCGCACTGGTTTGAGGACTCCATCCGGAATTACCCCGACCTCGACCCCGCGCGCGACCTGTTCTTTGTCACGGATGCGGGCGGTGCGCGGATTGCCACCTCCGCCGCTGTGCGGCACGCGGACGGCACGGGCTATATTCACATGGTGGGGGCACTCCCTGCCTGCCGCGGCAAGGGCATCGGACACGCCATGCTGGCGCACGCGCTGGAGGAATTGCAGGCGCGGGCGTGCCCGGTTGTCATGCTGACCACCGACGACCACCGCCTTGCCGCCATCAAGACCTACCTGGATGCCGGGTTCCGTCCCGTGCTCCGGTATGATCCCGACAGCGATATGCGTGCGCGCTGGGATGCTGTCATCGCGGCGCTCGGGTATGAGCCGGTCGCGTACCTGCAGGAGACGTAAGGCAGCAGTAACAGCGTGCGATGCGCGGCATTGCCGTCAGGTCGGTCTGTACAGACCGCTTCCCCGGATCCGGGCGGTTCGGGGAATTTTTGCAGGAAAACGCAGAAAGAGCCTCCGCATGAGGCTGTGAAAAAATAAAAGCAAGAGGGAAAAGAAATGGAAAACAAACAGACGACACAGAACGGGACGGCTGGTGCCGTCCGTACCGCACGCGCGCGGGCATTGGATGTTGCATACGTCGGAATGGCTGCCGCCGTACTGGCGGTGTGCTCCTGGATATCGGTGCCGATGCCCAAGCCGCTGGTCTCCTTTACCATGCAGACCTTCGCCGTGGCACTGATCGCCGGGCTTCTCGGCGTGCGCCGCGGCACTGCCGCCGTGGCGGTGTGGCTGGCGCTGGGCGCGCTGGGTGTGCCGGTGTTCGCCGGGTTCAACGGCGGCATTGCCTATATGCTCGGTTCGACCGGCGGGTACCTGTGGGGCTTCCTGCTCTGGGCACCGATGGAGGGCTTCCTGTTCCGGCTGGGCAAGGGGAAGCTGCCCCTGCTGATTCTCGGTATGGCGGCAGGGCTGGCACTGTGCTACACCTTCGGTACGGCGTGGTTCATGGTGGTCTACGCCCGCACGACGGGTCCTGTGGCACTGTCTACCGTGCTGGGCTGGTGCGTCCTGCCTTACCTTGTGCCCGACGCGGTCAAACTGGCAATGGCTGTTCCGCTGATTCTGAAGGGACGTAAGCACGTCCGGAGCTGAAATTGTCCGCCGTGCGCGATTCACGCGCAGGTATCCTGAAAAATCCCGACAAAAGATTGCATTATTGCCTAAAACTTTTATAATTGTTTACACGCAAGTCATACCTATGGTATACAATGTGAACAGCAGCGGATCGACCCGCTGTGGCAATATACGTACGGAGGCATTACCATGTACAATATCATGGTCGTCGAGGACGACTACAACACCCGAAAGCTGATGTGTACCGTGCTGGAACGGAACGGCTACCTGCCTGTTCCGGCAAATGACGGAATGGACGCGTTGAGACAGCTTGAAAACACGCACATTGACCTGCTTCTGCTGGATATCATGATGCCCAATATGGACGGCTATGAGCTGACGCAGACCCTGCGCTCCAAGGGCAACATGATCCCGATCCTGATGGTCACGGCGAAGCAGACTCCTGCCGACAAGCATCGCGGCTTCCTGCTCGGCACCGATGACTATATGACCAAGCCGGTGGACGAGGAGGAGATGATCCTGCGCATTGCCGCGCTGCTGCGCCGCTCCCGCGTCGTCAGCGAGCGTAAGCTGGTGGTGGGCAAGACCGTGCTGTTTTATGACGCGCTCACCGTCCGCACTGACGGGGAAACAACCACTCCCGCAGGCGGCATGGAGCTGCCGCAGAAGGAATTTATGCTCCTGTTCAAGTTGCTGTCCTACCCGAACCAGATCTTCACGCGGCGCCAGCTGAAGGACGAGATCTGGGATACGACCAGCGAGTCCGACGAGCGGACCATTGATGTGCATATCAGCCGGGTGCGTGACCGCTTCCGCGATAACCACGATTTTGAAATCGTCACGGTGCGCGGGCTGGGCTATAAGGGAGTGTACCTGAAATGAGTCGCCGGGGGTGCCGGAAGTCTGCCGGGGCATCGGCTCAGCCGCGCCGCTACCGCTACGTCCGCTCCTTCAGCAACCGGATTATCCTGCTTCTTTCCTCCATTATGGTTGCGGCATCGCTGCTCACGATTCTGCTGTACTGGCTGCTCTATCCGATCCTGCCGAGCGAGATGTACGCACCGATCCTTGCCGTCGCGCTGAGTCTTGCGTTTTGTCTTCTGGCAGGATGCCTTCTGTCTGTTATCCTGTCCAAAAAGATATACCGCCCCTTTGAACAGCTCATCCGCGCGACGGAGAAAATCGCGCAGGGGGATTTCAAGGTCCGGCTGGCGGAAACGGCAGACCCGGGATCGGATCTGGGCGCACTCCAGCGCAGCTTCAACCACATGGCGAGCGAGTTGGACAGCACCGAGATTTTCCGGAACGATTTTATCAATAATTTTTCCCACGAGTTCAAGACGCCCATTGTGTCCATCCGCGGCTTTGCCCGGTTGCTTCAGGAGGGCAATCTGACTGCGGAGCAGCACGACAAGTACGTGAACATCATCGCCGCCGAGTCCGACCGCCTTGCCAATATGGCGACCAATATCCTGCTTCTTTCCAAGCTGGAGAACCAGAAGATCGTGACAGACCGCACGCGCTTCTACCTGGACGAGCAGCTTCGCCACGCCATTCTGACGCTGGAAAAGCAGTGGTCGTCCCGGAATATCGAGCTGGATATTGATCTGGATGAGGTCATGTACGAGTTCAACGAGGATATGCTGCTGCAGGTGTGGCTCAACCTGTTCGGCAACGCCTTCAAGTTCACGCCGGACGGCGGAACGGTATTCTGCACCCTGCGACAGGAGAAAAACGAGGCGGTCGTCAGAATCCGGGATACCGGATGCGGCATGAGCGATGCGGTAATCACACGTATTTTCGAGAAGTTCTATCAGGGGGATACCTCCCACAGTTCCGCCGGGAACGGGATCGGACTGACAATCGTCAGACGGATTCTGGTTCTTTGCGGCGGAACGATACAGGTCGAAAGCAGTCCCGGTCAGGGCAGTACCTTTACGGTGCGCCTGCCCATGACCGCGTAGCGGCTCTTCGGCAAAGCAAGGAAAGGAGCAGATTGGGTGAAGCAGGCGAACGGACAGAAGCCGGTCAGCCGTGTCCGGGCATCCGTGGTGTTGTCCATTGTATCGGTGGTGTTTACCGGACTGACGGTACTGGGCATATGGCTGATGTGGCGCTACATGGATGATCCCACCAAGGTGCGGGAGATCATCGGCGACCACTATGTGCTGGGCGCGCTGTGCATGATTCTGATTTCCGCAGTGCAGGTCGTGGTGGCGCTGATCCCCGGCGAGCTGGTGGAAATATCCGCCGGATACGTGTTCGGCGCGTGGGGCGGCGCGTTGCTCTGCCTTGCCGGAACCACGCTGGGCAGTGTGCTGGTGCTGCTGCTGGTGCGGCGGTTCGGCGGTCGGTTCGTGTACGCCTTCTACCCCAAGGAGAAGATCGACGCTCTGCCGATTCTGCGCAATCCGAAAAAGCGGAATCTCCTGACGCTGGTGCTGTTCCTGCTCCCCGGCACGCCCAAGGATCTGCTGACCTACGGCATCGGGCTGACGGACATGAGCATCCCCTCCTACCTTGCCCTGACGACGGTGGCACGGTTCCCGTCCGTCATTACGTCCACGGTCGGCGGAAATGCCGTCGGGGAAAAGAAATACCTTTGGGCAGTGGTTGTTTTCCTTGTGACAGCCGCCATCAGTCTGGCAGGACTGTGCCTGTACAACCGGATCGGCAAGCGCCATGCGCAGGCGTGTGCCGAGGATGCGGGACAAGCCCAACCGCGGCGCGTGTTCCGCCGGTCACATCTCCGCGACCGCTGTTTCCGGCGCAAGAGCGACCGGACGCCCTGATCGGAAAATCGGGACAGTGCCGCCGAAGCGGCGCACCCGACAAAAAAAGACACCCTCTCCCGTTTGGGACAGAGGGTGTCTTTTCCGTTTCAGAGTCTCCGGGGCGACACAGCGCCGACCGTCAGGCGTCCTTCTTGACATTCAGAACCTGCTTGCCGTCGTAGAAACCGCACTTCTTGCAGACGTGATGGGGCTTGACCATCTCGCTGCACTCCGGGTTGGAGCACTTCACCAGACCGACTGCCGTCAGCTTAGTATTGTTGGAGCGTCTCGAATCTCTGCGAGCCTTGGAAACTTTACACTTTGGTACTGCCATTTTGACACCTCCTCTTTGGGCAATACGGGTACACGCGCGGGTGCTCCCGCCATGCCCCTATGTCTATCTGAGTCCCCTTGCGGGTATCATTCAAAAGAAAAGCAAATCCGGAAAGCAACGGCAACCGGTTGCATCAGTTGTTCTCCGCTTCTTCCTCATCATCAAAGCGAAGCGCGGCAAGCGGTGCCCAGCGCGGGTCAACCTCGCGTGTCACGCAACCGCAGGCGCCCTCGCGCAACGGTTTTCCGCACACCGGACACAGTCCGGGGCAATCCTCACTGCACAGCAGACGCATCGGAAAGGAGAGGATCAGTGCCTCGCGCACGGCATCGTCCGCGTCCAGCATCCCGTCGTTCAGCACGAGATACTCGTCCACGTCCTCCTCCAGCTGCTCCTCGGTGAGCGTTCCCTCTGTCACGACGGTGCGTTCAAACGGAATGGAGAACACGCCGCTCACGGGATCCAGGCACCGGGCGCAGGCGCCGCGATAGGGCACCGTTGCGGTTGCCGCCAAGCGCATATAGCCGCCCCGGTTGGTCACTTCCCCGACCAGATGGGCGCGATCCGTCAGTTCAACGCCTGCCGGAGCCTCCGGCTCAATAAAAATATCCACGCCCATCCGGGCGGTTTCCCCTTTCAGCAGGGGTCTGAGATCCAGATTCAAGCCGGGTTCTCCTCTCGCCGAACAGTTCACAAAATGCGACAACGATAATTATACCCGATTCGGAGTGGTTTGTCAAGTGTTTTGAGAAAAAAAGCGTGGCGGTTGCGACTTCTTTGGCAGTTGCGCGGCTGAATCTGCCCACGGCGTTGCCGGATCGCCCGCCAAACCGATATCGCCCGGACTCCCGCCTCTTGACTTCCTGCCCGATTTATGGTATACTTCCCGTATCCCGAAAGCTGTTGATGAAAGGAAGTATCCGCTATGACTGCCCAACCCGTACTGGGAAAAACCACATGGATGATTGCCGACGGTTACATGAGCGACACGGTCAAGGGGGAATTCGTTTCCCACGAGGCGGTGTGCGTGCTCAACCTGTCCGGCGCGACAGCGCACATTGATCTGACGCTGTTCTTTGAGGACTGTGAGCCGCTCACCGGTCTGCACGCAGTGTGCGAGGATCGGAGAACCAATCACATCCGTCTGGATCGGATGGTCAACGATGAGGGGAAACGTATTCCCCGCAACAAGCCCTATGCCATTCTGGTTCAGAGCGACCGCCCCATCGTGGTACAGTGCTCCCGTCTGGATGTCTCCCAGCCTGAGTACGCCCTCATGACCACCATCGCATATTGACCGGCATGACGGAGCGGCGGCATCCTTCCCGCCGCCCGTCAGGGAAAGCATCGCAGAGAACACGCTCTCTCTGCGATGTTTTTTTGTTAAGGGCACCCCTTTCGCCGCACGCTGATTAGCTGAGGTGCCCGTATGAAAACGCCGGTGGTACCGTGCGGCCTGTTGCGGACGCCATATGCGGGATTGCACGAAAAATCCGGAAAAGCCCTTTACAAAACGCGCAGGTTATGATACAATGAGAGCAGAGAAAGGCGGTGTGATTATATGAAATGTCCTGTCTGCGGGTACCCGGAAAGCAGAGTGGTTGATTCCCGTCCGGTGGATGAAGGGAGCAGCATCCGGCGGCGGCGTGAGTGCCTGTCCTGCGCACACCGCTTTACTACGTTTGAGGTCACGGAAGCCCTGCGCATTGTCGTCATCAAAAAGGACGGCTCCAAGGAGCTGTTCGACCGCTCCAAGCTGCTGGGCGGACTGCTCAAGGCGACGCAGAAGCGTCCCGTGGACGCCGAGCAGATTGCCAAGGAGATCGAGACCGAGCTGTACAACTCCCTGCGGGAGGAGATCACAACGGAGGAAATCGGCAGGATCGCGATGGAAAAGCTCCGGGCGGCGGATGAGGTTGCCTACGTGCGCTTTGCGTCGGTCTACCGGGAGTTCAAGGACGTGGATTCCTTCCTTGCCGAACTGAAGGATCTGAAAAAGGGCATGAAAAAGCAGAAGGGAAAGTCGTAAGACCCCCCTGCAACAGCCGCCAAACGTGAACAGAATGTAAATTTCCGAAAAATTCCGAAAAAGCCGAATTCAGGCGCGACAAAATACTATCAAAAACCGTCTATATAAGTGAAGGGACCTGTGATACTGCCGAAAGGCTGACGCGAAAGGACGGAAACGGTATGGAAAAGAAGGTACGGAAAAACAAGGAACTGACCGTTGGTGTGGCACTGGTGAGTCTTTTTGTGGGCATCGCCGTATTTGTGCCGAAGGTGCTGAATACGGAAGCGTCGGACTACCCGCAGGAAGAGACGCGGCAGGAGGAGACGGCGCCTGCCTATGCGGAGGCGGATTTGTATTGAGGGCACATCCGACCGCATAAATTTTCCGTTTTTTACGGATTTTCCGGGAAAGGAGTCTCTGATAGCTATGAAGTACTACGGGAAAGAAAAATGCCGTATCCTCAAAGAGATACGTGCGGAAATTGCCCGGCAGAACGGGATCGCATGGACGGTGGAGTCGTGCGCCCATAAGGGCAACTGCCGCGGTACCTGCCCGAAGTGCGAGGCGGAGGTCGTCGCGCTGGAGAAGGCGCTGGAGCGCAGGCAGGCGCTCGGGAAGGCGGTCGCTGTGGTGGGTGTCGCCGCCGCCATGACGCTGTCGGTTTCGGGATGCGCGTCCACCGATCTGTTCGAGCGGCAGGGCATGATGGAGGAACCGGCTTCCGCCGCGCAGTCCGGGATAGGCAGCGCGCCGACCGGGAAGGTGGTCGGGGAGGATCTCATGGGCGAAATGCCCCTGCCCGAGTCGGAATCCGAGACGGAGGAAGCTACCGTCGGCGGTGTGTACACCGACGAAACTACAGAGCTGCTGATAGTGGCGCCGTTGCCGGGGGAGCCGGATGAAGAATTCCCTGTCGGGAAAGACGGTAGATGAGATGACTGGCTCCCGGGAGGCTTTGCAAGAGGCTGCTTTTCCGCTGGCGTTCATCAGCCGCCTGCGCATGGCGACCGACGGCGCAGGTGTGACGGCACTGGTCGGGGCGCAGGGGTGCCCCCTGCAGTGCCGGATGTGCCTCAATCCGAAGGCTATGCGTCCGGCGGACAAAGCCGGCGTCAGTTGGGTGACGCCGGACGAATTGTGCGGACTTGTCCGGCAGGACGATCTTTACTATCTGGCAACGGGCGGCGGCGTGACCTTCGGGGGCGGCGAGCCGCTTTGCCACGCGGACTTTATCGCCGCCTTTCGGGCGGTCTGCCCCGCCGGATGGCGGCTGTATGCCGAAACCAGTCTGCATGTCCCGGCGGAGCAAGTCCGGATTGCGGCGTGCTGTATCGACCATTTTTTCGTGGATATCAAGGACATGAACTCGGCGGTGTACCGTGCCTATACCGGGCAGGTCATGATGCCGGTGCGGGAGAATCTGGCTCTGCTGCTTTCGCTGGTCGGTGCCGACCGCGTCACGGTGCGGGTGCCGCTCATCCCCGGCTTCAACAGCGAGGAGGACAGGCGGGTGTCCTGCCTTGCCCTGCGCCGCATGGGGGTGCGGTTGCTGGACTGCTTTACATACCGCCCGTCCGCCCCGCCCACTGACCCGCAGTAAAAGACACCTCCGGAAAAGACCGCCCCGATCACACGCCGGGACGGTCTTTTCCGGAGGTTTTCCTTATTTCGCCGAAGCTCACCGACAGGCTTATCCGGTCGGCAATCCTGTCAGTCCCCGGTGTACATACGCTCCAGAAAGCGGAAGAATGCACCGCCGCTCCAGACCTGGTAGCCGAATACCTCGCTGCCGTTGTCCAGCTCCGCCAAGCCTTGCGGCGCCCTGACATATAGCTGTGCGGGCGGCGGTGACAGCAGCATGATTTCGGATTCGGTCGGCTCATACTGCCGTCTGCCGGTGCCCCGGCGCTGTTTGGCTGGAGCGGGCAGGTCATCCGGGAAAGCGCCGACAGGAAAAAGCACGGGGTAGTTGGTGTACCGGACGCCCATCTGCTCGCCCTGATGCATATAGGCTCCGTAGGCGTTCACGATGGGCGCCATCCGGAACCGGAACGTGTGTCGGAACCGGAGCAGATGCCCCTCACAGGCGACCGCCGACCGCGACCTGTGCCGGCAGGAGGCAATGCCGACGCGCCAGCGGTTTCCGCGTGTGTCTACGACGAACAGTCCGAACAGGAACCGCTGCGACAAAAGCGACAGGAAGGGGTGCCCCACGAGGCGATAGCTCAGAAGTCCGCTGTGTGCCAGCTCTTCCAACTGATCGAGGAGCTGTTTCCGCTTGCGCCACGCACAGAGCAGACGTATGCCTACGATCAGCAGGCACAAGCTGACTGCCGCCAGCAGGATCGGCAGTGCGGCACGCTCCCGCCTGACCAGCACGAGCACTGCCCAGATGAGATTCGGGATAATGTACAGGTAGCCTGTCTTCAGAAGCAGCCGCACGAACAGGAACAGCGAAAGAGGCAGGACGATTGCCTGAAAGATGCGGATTTGCAGTCTCGGCCAATAGGTGGAGCCGTCCTCCGCCAGCCGCTGACGGCTCCACTTCCGATTCAGCAGCCATATCTGGAACAGCCGGATGCTGCATACAACCAGCCCGGCAAGCAGGTAGACAAACAGCGTGTAGAGCGGTGCCGCCTTTGCCGCCGCCGTGTTCCGCAGAACCAGATTGATCCCCACCGCCAGCGACGGGGCGCATCCGACCGTGCACAGTCCCACCGACAGCCACCACGAGTAGCGCCGCAGGAGGGGAACCGGCGACTTGCAGTAGTCCACGAAGGTGATGTCGTCAACCGAATCAAAAAAGTGAGTCAGGATATACAGAAAAATCAGCTGGACGGCAAGGATCATTCCGTCTGCCCAGGTGCCGTACGCCACTGTGAACATGGAGCGGACACCGTCCGGGCTGTGCAGCGTAATGGGAATCAGAAGCCACAGTTCTAAGGAGGCAAGCAATGCCTTGAGCGGTTGCCAGAGGTGATTGCGCAGGAATGGCGGGATTGCAGGAACCTTCTGATAGGGGTTCTTTCTGATAAACCGGGACATGAGTGCCTCCTCTCTCTTTCTGACAAGACTGTTGCGGCGGTAGGGGCTCACGATCACATATAGTATATCATACAATCACGCGATTGTCAATATGGTATACACAAAAAAATACGCAGTCTTGCGTTTTTTAATCACACCCTACGCCGCTTTTTCGGACGCAGGGAAAAGGGGCGTTAAAAAACTCAAACTGAGTTTTTTAACGCCCCGATGACATTGTGACATTGGTCTCGGCGGCTGAAAACCGACGTCTTGCCGCCAAGAAAATCAGGAAACTAAAGTCATGGGCAAAACCGACCGGCATTTGGGGTGCTGTCAAAAAGCAGCGGGCTTTTTGACAGCACCTTTCATTCGGTATGGGTGACGTGCTCAGACTGTTCCGGTCACGGTCAGTGTACTGATGCCGGGGGTGACCACGACGGCGCCGGTAGCGGCATCGCGCGTCAGCGAAGCGGCGGGTACCGTGATCTGTCCGGCAGTCGTAGCGAACGCGCCGGTCGCGGCGTTGTAGGTGTACTGCGTTCCTTCTGTCCACGCCACGCCGTTGTAGGTGACGGATATGGCTTTCAGGATGGGCGAGAAGGTGTCCGAAACCGTGACATTGTCCGTTTCCGCCGCCGCAGTGTTGCCGTAGTTCTGGATGGTGAAGGTATAGGTCAGCGTGCCGTTCTCCGCTACCGTGGCAGGGCTGACTGCCTTGCCGATGGTCAGGTAGGCGGCGGCGCGGGCGTTGACTGTGCTGGCTGCCTGAACCGGCGTGGTAAGTCCGGCGCCGGAAAGCGTTGCGGTGTTGGTCACGGTCGATTCGGTATCCAGCGGGGCAAAGGAGTTGACGCGCGTCTCGTAGATCAGCAGGGCGTTGCCTCCGGCGGGAACCGCAATCCCGGGAACGGTCAGCGGGGCGTCGGCGGTCGGAGTGGGCGTTGCCTGCAGTACGCCGTTCACAAAGTACCGCAGGGATCCGTCCACATAGGTCAGCGGGGTCAGCGTGCCGGTGCCGTAGGTGTACGCGCCGAGGTCATCGGTCATGGTCAACCCCGTGTAGGGCGCCGGTCCGCTGTTGACAATGCTGATGACATAGGTCAGGATGTCGTCGGCGCCGTACCGCTCCGACAGGGCTGTCTTGGTCGCGGACAGCACGGCGACCAGCTCACCCGTGACAATATTCGAAATGGTGACGTTGCCGCGATAGGACAGCGTCGCCTGGTTGGTAAAGCTGGGCATGGAAACTCATTCCTCCTCCGGTTGGTGTCGGTGCGCCGCGCCCCCGGCGCAGGATGCGGCCGTGGACGGACACACCGTGCGGGTAGTCCGTCCTGGACGGCTCCCGTTCCCATGGTATGTCCGCCTCTGCCGGATTGTGACACAGTGTGACCGGATGCGCAGGGAAGCGAGGGGACGAGGAAGCGAGAAAGCGAGGAAGCGAGGAAGCGAGGAAGCGAGGAAGCGTTGGGGGCTTCTTGAAAGAAGCCCCCAAACCCCCAAGAACTTTCCTCGATTATAGTATTGACCGGAGGTGGTGCAGCATTGATTTGAGCTGGCGTCGCCGAGGGTTGTCGGGGTGTCGGGCGAGGAAGAAAACCAGCCACCCCGCCGGATGCTTTGCTTGGCAGGGACTGTAAGTGCCGCCCGGGTTCAGGTCGCGGGGATGCAAGGGGCGGAGCCCCTTGCATAAGAAAACTAAGAATCCCCCTTCCCCACTGGGGAAGGGGGAGGGGGGATAGGGGGCAAGAAAGCAAGCTAAAAGCAGGGTTGGCAGGCGAGGAAGAAAACCAGCCACCCCGCCGGATGCTTTGCCTGGCAGGGGCTGTAAGTGCCGCCCGGGTTCAGCCACCGGGGATGCAAGGGGCGGAGCCCCTTGCATAAGAACACTAAGAATCCCCCTTCCCCACTGGGGAAGGGGGGAGGGGGGGATAGGGGGCAAGAAAGCAAGCTAAAAGCAGGGTTGGCAGGCGAGGAAGAAAACCAGCCCCCCCGCCGGGGACAGCGGCGGCAGGCATAAGCCCCTACCACGCCCCTGTCCTCCATTACCCGTTTACCCACGCCGCCAGCTTGTTGAACCCCTCCTTGCTGCCGGACAGATACAGAATATCTCCCGTGCGGAAGATGTAGTCCGGACGAACCGCTTCCTCCACAACGCCGCCGTTCTCGATGGCAATGATGTTCAGCCCGAAGCGGTTGCGCAGATTGACCTCCACGACGGTCTGCCCGACCGCCTGCGCGGGCAGGGCAAACTTGGAAATGTTGATCTTCTCGCTGAGCTGGACAAAATCCAGCGCCTGCGAGGTTTCCAGACGGTGCGCCAGCCGGATCGCCATGTCGCGCTCCGGATAGACCACCTCGGCACCCAGCTTTTCCAGAATCAGCCCGTGCTCGGTGCTGGTCGCCTTGGCAATGACCTTGGGAATCCCCATGGAAACCAGCGTCAGCGTGGTCAGAATGGAAGTGTCAATATGCTCCCCGATACCGACCACCGCCACGTCGCAGTTGCCCATTCCCGCATCCAGCAGAGTCTTCTTTTCCAGATTGCGCACGATGAAGGCATTTTCGGTCAGCTCGCGTGCCAGATTGATCTTTTCCTCGTCCTTGTCCACGATGATGAGATCGGCGTCTGCGGCGTGAAGCTCCTGCGCCAGTGCCAATCCGAAGCGCCCCATGCCGATGATGCCGTATATGGTCTTTCCGGCTTTCGGCTTGCGTGCCGCACGCGTTTTGTCGGATTTCTGCTTATATGCCATATGTAATATCCTTCTTCCATTATTTGAAATTTGTGTTGCCGGGCTTCCCTCGCGCGGGGGAGTCTTTATCCTACGGAAATATTGCCCGCGGGGTAACTGATGCGCTCGATGCGGTTGAAGTGCCAGAGCGATGCAATAGTCAGCGGTCCCAACCGTCCGGTGAACATCATGAGGATGGAGATCAGCTTGGAGCCGACCGACAGCCCCGGCGTGATGCCGGTAGACAGCCCCACCGTGCCGAAGGCGGAGACCATTTCAAACAGGATGTCCCGGAGCGACAGCGTCGGCTCCAGCATGGCAATGGCTGCGCCGGATACCGTGATCATGGACAGCGCCAGCAGGGCGATGACAGCCGCCTTGCGGAAGGTCTCCTTAGGGATGGCGTAGTGGAAAGCCTTCTCGCTCTGCCCGGATGCCGCTCCGTGTACGCCCATCAGCAGGACGAAGAAGGTGCTGGTTTTGATACCGCCGCCTGTTGAGCCGGACGAAGCGCCGATGTACATCAGCACCATCATGACCAGCAGTCCGGCGTTGGAAAAATCGGCGAAGGAGAAGGTGGAGAATCCGGCGGTGCGTGCGGTCACACTGGCAAAGAACGCGCCCAGCCACGTGATGTTTCCGCGCTCCGCCAGCTTGATGAGCAGGGTGCCTCCCACGGTCAGGACAGCACTGACCGACAGAACCACGCGTGCGTGCATGGAGTAGCGCTTCCAGTGCCAGCGGTTGGCAACCATCTCGCGGATGACCAGAAATCCGATGCCGCCAAAGAAGATCAGCGCGCAGGTCGTCAGGTTGAGCAGAACATCGTGCTGATAGGGGATGAGGCTCTGCCCGCCGCCGAACACGTCAAAGCCGGAGTTGTTGAATGCTGCCACTGAGTGGAACAGACTCAGCCAGACGGCGCGCGGCGCGGGGTAATGCTGTATGAAGGTGATAAAGCTCAGCACGGCGCCGCACAGCTCAATGATGAGCGTGGTCAGGAATACACTGCGGACAAACCGCACCACGCCGTGTCCGGATTCAAGATTGCTTGCCTCCTGCACGAGGTTGCGCCCGCGCAGATTCATTTTGCGCCCCATGAGCAGGATAACGCCGGCACCGATGGCAGTCACGCCCAGTCCGCCGACCTGGATCAAGAGCAGCAGGACGATCTGCCCGAACAGGGAGAAGGTATCGCCTGCGTCGGCGGCGATCAGTCCCGTGACGCACACCGCGCTGGTGGAGGTGTACAGGGCGTCGATATAGTGCAACGTTGCGCCGTCCCGGAGGCTGCACGGGAGCATGAGCAGTCCCGAACCGAGCAGAATGACCAGTGCAAAGCCCATGGCAATGATGCGCACGGGTGGCTGTCGCTTGAGAAATGCGATCATGTTGTGTCTGTCAGACTTCCTTTCCGATTACTTCCGCACAGGGATATACTACGCACGCGGGATTCCGAAAGCCGTGCGCGGCTTATACTGCTGTAATCAGCGCTTTCTGAACTTTTCCAGCTTTTCACCCTGCTCCCGGACATAGGCGCGGAGGCTTTCCCGCAGGGGCGTTCCGGACTGGAAGGGGGCAAGGAAGTGCGGCTTGAGTTGCTTGCGGCGCAGCTCCTCCTGCACGTGTAGCTTGATGTTTTCCCACTTGAGGATAAGCTGGCTTTCCTCTGCGGCGGCTTTGATCTTTTTGAGCAGTTGGACGGAAATGCAGAAATCAATGACAAACACGCCGTAGTACATTCCCATGAGGAATACCGCCAGCGCGAACCAGTCCAGCGTGATGAACCGCGTTGCCATGATGACGATGGGGTCAAACAGCAGGTAGTAGAAGGCAGCGCCCGCCGCCGTCCATATGAGGGAGAAGGTGGGGCAGATAATGCCCCGGAAGTTACCGGGGGAATCGCTGTAGTCCCAAAGCCGGACGTGCATTTTCTCGATGAAAATCAATCCGCCGATCAGCTCGATCAGTGTCATGAGCAGACCGCTGCCCAGAATGACGACGGCGTCAAACAGCCAGCGTGCGGGGAATGCGTCCTCCAGCTGAGACATGAGCAGGACATACCCCGTCATGACAACCACGCCGGTGCCGTATATGGGCAGGCAGGGACCTTTGAGAAAGCCGGGGTTTACCCATTTTTTAGCCGACACGAAGCGCCGGAAGAGCAGCTCCAGCACCCAGCCGACACCTGAAAAGACCATGAACACGAATGCCGCCATGAAAAAGATTGCCTGGATTTTTTCGCCGGTTCGCAGACGGGCGATCTCCTGCAGGACGTCCATCGGGGTTCCTCCCTGTGTCTGAATTTGCCTCATTATAGCACTTCCGTTCGGTTTTGTCAAGGGTGCGGAAAGCAGGCTGTGGGACAGGGGGAAAGAGGCTTTTCAGGTTGCCGGCTCGATCTGCCGCAACTGTCCCCGACGGGGGCTTGTCTTCTTCCCCGCCTGCCGACCCTGCCTTTAGCTTGCTTTCTTGCCCCCTATCCCCCTTCCCCCCTTCCCCGGCGGGGAAGGGGGGATTCTTAGTTTTCTTATGCAAGGGGCTTCGCCCCTTGCATCCCCGGGGGCTGAATCCGGGCGGCACTTACAGCCCTTTCCAAGCAGGACACCCGGCGTGGGCTGGCTTTCTTCCCCGCCTGCCGACCCTGCCTTTAGCTTGCTTTCTTGCCCCCTATCCCCCTGCCCCTTCCCGGCGGGGGGCTTCCGGGTTCCTGCCGACCACGGAGGATACTGACGCCCGGCAACCCTCGGCGACGCCGACTCAAATCAATGCCACGCCACCTTCGACCAATAATATATATTGATGAAAGTTCTTGGGGGTTTGGGGGCTTCTTTCAAGAAGCCCCCAACGTTTCCCCGTTTCCTCGTTCCTCCACCGGTGATGTTTTACGGCGACCTCTTTACAATCGTTGCGCGGTGTGTTACAATGTATGTAAAGACATCGCCGCCGGGCGGGCGGCAGAGAGGGGAGGGAAGCGCAGATGCACAGCCGTCAGGCGGATACCAATCCGTACCCGTACTCCGACAGCAACAAGCGGTACTGCACGTATGATTACTGGCTCCGGCAGACGTTTGGCAGGAAGTGTGCAAAAATACCGCTGGACGCGGGACTGACATGCCCGAATATTGACGGGCGATGCGGCAGGGGCGGGTGCATATACTGCTCCGGGCGGGGGAGTGGGGACTGCGCACAGTCGGCGACCGTTCCGCTGCGCGAGCAGTACGACATCACAAGACGGGCACTGGACGCCAAGTGGCAGGGGTGCGCGTGCATCCCGTACTTTCAGGCGCACACCAATACCTATGCCCCGCTGCCCGTTTTGCGCGACCTGTTCGGGGAGGCGCTGACGTTCCCGGATGCCGTGGGGCTGAATATCGCCACGCGCGCAGACTGCCTGCCGCCCGATGTGACGGCGTACCTCGCGGAACTGGCAGAGCGCACGGTCCTGACCGTGGAGCTGGGATTACAGACAGCGCACGACGAAACGGCGGCGCGCATCAACCGGGGGCACACCTACCGGGATTTCACGGATGGCTATGCGCGTCTGCGGGCGGCATCCGGGCGCATACAGATCTGCGTGCATCTCATATTCGGACTGCCTGGCGAGGACGAGGATGCCATGCTGGACACGGTGCGCGCGGTGGCGGCACTGCGCCCCGATCAGGTCAAAATACACCTGCTGCACGTCCTGCGCGGTACGGTGCTGGGTGAAATGTACCGGCAGGGAAACTATACCCCGCTGGAACGGGACGCATACATCCGCACCGTGGTGCGGGCACTGGAACTGCTCCCGCCGCAGACTGTCATCGGGCGGCTGACCGGAGACGGCATGGCGGCGGATCTGCTTGCCCCTGCGTGGAGCCGGAAAAAGATCGCGGTTCTGAACGATATAGATAAAGCCCTGTACGCGGCGGACAGCTGGCAGGGAAAACTATATAAACAATAGATTTATAAATAAACCTTTCGTTTGATTCCGGCTCCGCCGGACACCGCCTGTAATTTTTTGCATTTCCGTCTTGACATTTTCCCGGAAATGGGGTATCATGAAACGGCAATCCCTGCAAAAATCACCAAGAGAGAGGTATCTATCATGCCGCAAGCATTTGAAAAAGCTGTCTGGATCTGGCGGAATGCGCCTGCCGGACGGGATGAATTCTGCGATTTCCTGACGACCTTCACGGCGGGGGCGGATACCGCCTGCCGCCTGCGTATTGCCGCGGATTCCAATTACTCCGTATGGATAAACGGACAGTTGGCGGCTTTCGGACAGTACGCCGACTACCCGGACTACAAGGTCTATGACGAGGTGGACGTGACCGCCTGCACGCACCCCGGCGAAAACCGGATGGTAATCACGGTCTGGCACTACGGCGTTGCCTCCCAGACCTACGCGCCCGGCGAAGCGGGGCTGATCTTCGAGCTTGCCGATGCGGACGGCAATATCCTCACCGCCTCCGGCACCGACACGCTGTCCCGCCTGTCCCGCGATTATATCTCCGGAAGATGCGATCCGATCTCCTCCCAGCTCGGACTTACCTACCATTATAATATGCACGGCGATGACGGCTTCCGCGCGACGGGCGCGGACGGCTTTGCGCCCTCGCGCGCGGCGGAGGGGATTTCTGTCGATTTCCACCTGCGCCCCAACCGCAAGCTGACGCTGGAGCCGCGCCTGCCGTCCCGCGTTACGCTTGCCGGACAGTTCCGCTACATGACCGAGGAGGGCACCCCGGGTACGCGGATGCAGTCCGCCGCCCTGACTTACCGCAATCCCTGCGACATGGGCGCGACGGATTTTTCCGCGCCTGCCACGCTGAAAATGATCGGTGACACAGCCTTTTTCCACGGCATTTACTTCACGGTTGATCTCGGCACGGAGTCTGCCGGATTCCTGGATTTTGACATTGAGGTTCCCGCTGACTGCCGCCTGGACGTCGGTTTCGGCGAGCATCTCAAGGACGGCAGACTGCGCACCGCCGTCCGCGGCTTCTGGTGCGATGTTCAACTGAAGGCGGGACGCAACACCTACCTGCACACCTTCCGCCGTTTCGGCTGTCGCTACCTGCAATTCTTCCTGCATACCACCGAGGCAACGGTGCACTACGCCGGACTACGCCCGACGACCTACCCGCTGTGTGCCAAGGAGTACCGTTGCGGGAACCTGCTGCGCGAGACGATATACAAAGTCTGCCAGAACACCCTGCTCCAGTGCCTGCATGAGCACTATGAGGACTGCCCGTGGCGCGAGCAGGCACTTTATACCATGGATTCCCGCAACCAGATGCTCTGCGGCTACTATGCCTTCGGGGAGACGCAGGCGGCGCGGGCGGCGCTGGAGCTGATGACGCACGGCGTCCGCCGGGACGGACTGCTGATGCTGTGCTACCCCGCCGGGTTGGATTTCCCCATTCCGTCCTTCTCCTGTATGTTCTTTGTCCAGATGGATGAGTACATCCGGCACAGCGGCGATACCTCGCTGGCGGCGGAGCATCTGCCCATGCTGGAGAACCTGATGGAGACCTTTCTGCGCAGACGGCAGGACAGCGGCGTGATTGAGAACTTCTACGGCGAGTTCGAGGGGCGGCGCGATTACTGGAACTTCTACGAGTGGACGCCCACCATGTCCGGTGCATTTGCCGAGACGAGCCGGCGGCTGGAGGCACCCCTGAACGCATTCCTGTCGCTGGCGCTCCGGGCGCTTGCCAATATCTGCGAGGCACTGGGACTGCAGGACAAGGCGGCATCCTACCGCGCCACCAGCCGGACGCTGAATGCCGCCATCGCACAGGTGTTTTTCAACCCGGAAACGCGCCTGTTCGAGAGCTTTGACTGCATCCATCGGGGCGAGTATACCGTGCTGACGCAGTCGCTCTGCCTCCTGTGCGGTGCCGCCGACGGGCTGGATATCTCCGTCATGCTGCGCGTCATGGAGGCGAACGGACCCGCTGACACGGGGCTCTGCGTCTACCCCAACACGCTGAGCATGAACGCCTTCCGCTTTGACGCCCTGCTGGCGCTTGACCGGAGCCGCTACGCCCCGCTCATCCTCGCGGAGATCGACCGCGAATACCTCTATATGCTCCGCGAGGGCGCCACTTCCTTCTGGGAAACCATCTGCGGCGCGGATGATTTCGGCGATGCCGGATCGCTCTGCCACGGCTGGAGCGCACTGCCTGTTTACTACTACGAGACGCTGCAGTAACGCCCCGACCCGCGGAATGCGGGGGCATATTGGGCAGATTGCTCAATTTTTCCGTGTCAAATTGGTGCAAAGCGTCGCTTTACAAATCTGCCGCGCTATGGTATAATGGTGTCGTAGTAGGCGTGCGGCTGTACGCACGCCACGAAACGAACACAATGTCTGCTTTTTTGAAAGGAGCGAACCCCATGAAAAAACTGCTTGCTCTGGTTCTCTGCGCCGTTATGGTTCTTGCCATGATTCCTGCGGTGACCCTGACAGCTTCCGCCGCCGGAGAAGGCGACTGGACTACCCGTCGTAGCCCCAAGGACTACGATGATCCGGATGATTATTGCCCCGCCGGTGGTTTCTACTATGATTCCGAAGGCTTCCATACCACTTCCCCCAGCTTCAAGAACATGAACCCCTTCTATGTTGTCGGCTCCAAGGAGACCTTCAACATGAAGGAAGGCTTCTCCATGAAGGTCCGCATCGACGAGTTCTCCTACAAGGGCGAGGACGGTCAGGCGGATGAGTGGATTTCCTTCATCATCGCGGATAACCAGAATGTTACGCCCGGTGACTCCACCCACGGCTTTGGTTCCGGTTGGGTCTCCCTGAACCGCGGTACCGGCGATGGCAACCCCTCCTGCGAGAGCTTTTGGAGCCATGAGAAGGATGCCGAGGGTAACGGCGCTGCTTTCGCCCATCAGGGCAACACCAACGGTGCCTGCGAGGTGGATGCGCAGGGTCGTGAGATCTACACGCTGACTGTGACGTGGGATGGCTCTGCCTATGACATCAAGGTCAACGGTCAGACCATTGCCGGTTGCGCTACCATCAGCAAGAACCTCAACGAGCTGGTTGAGAGCGGCGACTTCTATGTCAACATCGTGTTCCACACCGGTGTTTCGGACGGCGTGGCTGCCCTGACCATCCTGGAGGTCAACGGCTCTGCTCCTACCGGTACCGAGAAGAAGGATCCCGAGGACAACGTGAAGGTGTTCGGCGAGATGATCGACTCCTCCACTGTTCCTGCCAACCAGCCTGCTCTGCTGTTCGATGCCACCAAGTCCTCCTTCAACAAGGATCCCGAGGTGCAGAACACCAAGGTCGAGGCGAAGGGTGACAACTCCTACGCGCTGACCCCCTCTGTTGCCGCTACCTTCCTGTCCTGGAGCATCAAGAGCAAGCTGACCTACAATGCTACCGATTTCCCTGTGTTCGCCATGCTGCTGCGCAACTCGGATTCTCTGAGCGGCGGTCTGTACTACCTGTCTGGCGAGAATATGTCTGCCGGTCCCACCACCCTGACTTCGTGGGATGCTTACGGCGATGACTGCGTTGAGGATACGGTCGGCGATGACTACTACAACCTGATCGTTGTCAACCTGGGCGAGAAGAACGATGACGGTACGCCTATGTATAACTTCAAGGATCGTATCAACGGCTTCCGCATTGACTTCGGCGGTCTGTCTGCCGGTGAGACCTTCGACATCTGCTACATGGGTACGTTCCGCTCGGTCGAGGAGGCTGTCAACTACAAGAACACCTACCTGAAGATTGACCCGACCCAGACTGAGTCCGCTACCGAGACCCAGACCAACAAGACCGAGGAGAGCAACACGCAGGCTCCCGGCACTGCGACCTCTACCGAGGCGGTTGTGACCGGCAATGCTACCGGTACCAACGCGACCGATGCTTCCGCGACCGAGAAGGCTTCCGGTTCCGGCTGCGCGTCCGTTATCGGCGGTGCGTCTGCTGTTGTGATGGCTGCCGTTGCGGCTGCTGTCGCGCTGAAGAAGAAGCACTGAAGCGTTACGTAAGATAATTATCTGTCTCCCTTCCGGGGCTGCCGCCTGATGCGGCAGCCCCTTTTGGGCTGTTTCCCCCTGACTGTTCCCCGACAGTTCCCGGCGGTTCGCAGACAGTTCCCCAACCGCTCCGAAACCTGCGGCAGGGCATCCTTCAAACGGGGCGCCCTGCCTTTTGCGTTGCGTCGCGTACCCGGCGGCGCACATCCTCCCCGGCAGGCGTCAGCGGCAGGCGCAGGACATCGCGGCACAGCCCCAGCCCGGCAAGCGCCGCCTTGACCGGGATTGGATTGACATCCGCAAACAGCGCCTCGCACAGGGGAAGCAGGTCGGCTTGCAGACGCCGTGCCTGCGCGGTGTCTCCGGCACGGTACGCGCGGCAAAGTGCGGTCACGGTATCCGGGTACAGGTTGGATGCAACCGACACGGCACCCCTGCCGCCCAGCGCCAGCATGGGCAGGATGCAATCATCGCACCCGGCGTACAGGGGCAGTGCATCCCCGCACAGCGCCGCGACCCGCGCGGTGAAGGCGGCATCGCCGGTCGCATCCTTCAACCCCACGATCTGCTCCATCCGGGACAGCGTAAGGCAGGTCTCCGGCGTCAGGCGGCAGCCCGTCCGTCCGGGGACGTGATACGCGAGGAGCGGGAGCGGCACGGCGGCGGTAATGGCGGCATAGTGCGCCACCAGCCCCGCCTGATTCGCCTTGTTGTAGTACGGCGTGACGGCAAGCAGACCGTCACAGCCGGCTTTCTCTGCCAGCCGGGACAGCGTCACGGCGCGCGCGGTGTTGTTGCTTCCCGTCCCGGCGATCACGGGAATATGCCGACGCGCGATGCCCTCCGCCTCCGCCCGACGGCTTTCCTGTACCGCGAGCGAGAACAGCCGGAGCTTTTCCTCGTCGGTCAGCGTGGACGATTCCCCGGTCGTGCCGCATACCACCAGCGCATCCACGCCCGCGGCGATCTGGCGCCGGACAAGCCGGACGAAGGCTTCGTAATCCACAGGGGGCGGCGTGTATCCGTCGCCCGCCGGGGCGGGCAGCATGGGGGTGACCAGCGCGGTGGCACACCCGACGAACAGCGGGGCAGTATCAGGCTTCATGACAGTCTCCTTTCTTGGGGGCAGATGCGGCTGCCCGGCTCTCATTCCCTGCGGGATCGGTCGGGCAACCGGAACGGATTTTTGCTTTGGCGGTGCTGACGCTCCGCCGGAACTCTGATGTACATCCGGCACATCCTGCACTTTTCGCAATCGCAGGCGAATGATTGCCTTTTGCCGCAGAAACATCCGGGAAAACTCTTGCTTTTCCGCGCCGGATAGAGTATAATAGATGTGTATGGCGGGGCAGATGTTCTGCTGTCAGCATATGCCGAAGGCAGAGGAACCGCCACGAATCAACGCACAGTCAAGGAAGTACCGCATATATGGATACAGTAAAGCCGGACGTTATTCTCAACGAGCGCATCGGAACAGATCTGAAGACCTCGGATTTCGCCTACGACCTGCCCCCGGAGCTGATAGCCCAGCATCCCACCGACCGCCGGGACGCCTCCCGGCTCATGGTCATCCACCGGGCGGACGGTTCGGTCGAACACAGGCATTTCTATGATATCACGGACTATATTGCCCCGGAGGACGTTCTGGTCATCAACGACTCCAAGGTCATTCCCGCACGCCTGTACGGGCACGCCGAGGGCAGGGAGGAGGCACGGCTGGAGCTTCTGCTCCTGCGCCAGCACGAGCTGGATACGTGGGAATGCCTGGTCAAGCCGGGTAAGCGGGCGCGGATAGGCGCGCGCTGTGTCTTCGGAAACGGCATCCTCACGGGCGAGGTGACGGACATCCTGGAGGAGGGGAACCGCCTCATCCGGTTTTCCTTCGACCACGAAAAATACGAGAATATCTACAACATTCTGCACGAGATCGGGCTGATGCCCCTGCCGCCCTATATCACCGAGCAGCTGCAGGATAACGACCGCTACCAGACCGTCTATGCCCGCACCGAAGGCTCCGCCGCCGCACCGACCGCCGGATTGCATTTCACCCGGGAGCTGTTGGAGAAACTGCGGGATAAGGGTGTCGCCATCGCGCCGGTCATGCTGCACGTCGGGCTGGGCACCTTCCGCCCGGTCAAGGAGACCGAGATCACGGATCATGTCATGCACACCGAGTTCTTTTCGGTGCCTGCCGCGTCGGCGGAGCTGATAAACAGCCGCCGCGCCGCCGGGGGGCGCGTCATCTGTGTGGGGACAACCTCCTGCCGGACGCTGGAGTCCGCGTCGGATGCGGACGGAACCGTCCGCGCCATGTCGGGCGACACCGGGATATTCATTTACCCCGGCTACCGCTTCAAGGCGACCGATGCCCTCATTACCAATTTCCACCTGCCGGAATCCACCCTGCTCATGCTGGTATCGGCGTTCTACGACCGCGAGAAAATGCTTGCCGCCTACCGCACGGCGGTGGCGGAACGGTATCGGTTCTTTTCCTTCGGGGACGCCATGTTTATCGAGTAAAAGCTGTATTTACCACATACAAAAAAAGGAGATGCGATCATGAATCCCACCTATTGCAAGAACAGTATCATCATGCTGGACAGCGTGACCGGAACCCAGATGAACAGCTTTATCATCACCACCGAGGACGGCAAGGTCCTTGTCATGGACGGCGGCTTTGCACAGGATGCCGACAACCTCATCGGCTGGCTGAAGCGCGTCACGGGCGAGGAGATCCCGCACGTGGACGGCTGGTTCCTCAGCCACCCGCACCTGGATCACATTACCTGCCTCAACCACATCATGGAGACCAGACCGCATGACGTGACGGTGGATGCGCTGTACTACAATTTTCCCTCGCTCCAGTACCTCCATGCGGGAGAGCCGAGCGAGCACAGCACCGATGAGTTTGTGCGGCTGCTGCCGGGCTTCCCGACAAAGTCGGTGATTCTCTGGGCGGGCGACGTCTATGAATTCGGCGCGGCACGGGTGGAGTGCCTCTGCTCTCCCAGCCCGGAGTTCAACCGCGCACTCAATAACAATGTCTACAACAACGCTTCCTGCGTCCTGCTCCTGACCTTGGGCGGCAAGAAGACCATCTTCCTGGGAGATGCGGGCGTCGAGGAGGGGCAGAAGATGCTTGCCATGTACGCCGGCACCGGCAAACTCAAGGCGGACTATGTGCAGATGGCGCACCACGGGCAGAACGGCGTGGAGCGGGACTTCTACGAGGCAGTCGCACCGACCGGCTGCTTCTGGTGCACCCCCCGCTGGCTCTGGGAGAATGACGCGGGTAAGGGCTACAATACCCACGGCTGGAAGACCATCATTGTCCGCGGCTGGATGGAGGAACTGGGCGTCCGGGAAAACTATGTCATGATGAACGGCGTGCAGGAGCTGGATCTGTGACGCAGACCGGCAAACCGTTTCTGGTCGCGGTGGTCGGCTGTACGGCGGGCGGCAAGACCGCACTTGCCCTGGAGCTGGCACGGCGGCACGGCGGGGAGATCGTTTCCTGCGACTCCATGCAGATTTACCGGGGGATGGATATCGGGACAGCCAAGCCGGACGAGGCAGAGCGCGCGGGGATTCCGCACTGGTTGCTGGATGTGGCAGACCCCACCGACCCGCGCGGCTATTCCTGCGCGGACTATGTGCGCGATGCCCGCGCGGCGGTGGCGGATATTCTGGCACGCGGAAAGCTGCCCATCCTCTGCGGGGGGACGGGGCTGTATCTGGACGCCTTCCTGCGCGGCGGGACGTTTGAGGTGACGGACACCGACCAAGCACTGCGGGCATCGCTGGCGGCGTATGCGGTGCAGAACGGTGCGGAGGCACTGCACCGGGAGCTGGAGGCGGTCGATCCGGAGAGCGCAGCCGCGATTCATCCCAACAACGTCAAGCGCGTGATCCGGGCGCTGGAGATATACCGCACGACCGGGCGGCGCAAGAGCGAGCTGGACCGTGCCTCGCGCACGGAGGATTGCCCGTACCGGGCGCTGGTGATAGGCTTGCGTTACAGCGACCGGCGCATTCTTTGGGATCGCATCGACCGCCGGGTGGACGCCATGATGGCTGCCGGACTGCCCGAGGAGACGCGGCGCCTGCGGGCGGCGGGGGTATTTGACCTCTGCCCGACGGCGGCACAGGCGATCGGGTATAAGGAGCTGTTCCCGTGGCTGGACGGGCACGCGACGCGCGCGGAGGCGGTGAAAGCGCTCAAGACAGCGACCCGCCGGTATGCCAAACGCCAGACCACATGGTTCGCGGCGCGTCCCTATGTCACATGGGTGGACGCGGACGCCGGGGACCGTGCGCGAAATTTTGAAGATATTGTAAACAATGCAGAATCTCTCTTTTCCTGAAGGAAAAAATGTGCTATACTACAGCAGAGTGGCGATAGGGGTACTGTACCCTCTCTCTGCCGTCGGAAGGGGGCTGTGACCATGCCGGATACGCCGAAGACGCCTGCCGCCTCCCCGCAGGGGGAGATGGCGGAAGCCCGGCGGCTGGGGGGACGCCCCGCGCGCGGGAAGCGCCGGGGGGAGTCGTTGCTTGCAGGGGGCTTTATCCTCCTGATGCTGGGGCTGGTTGCTTTCGCGGTGTACCAGTGCGCCCGGCACCTGACGGTGAATATCAACACCCTGCGCACGCAGGAAATCACGGATACCGCATACAGCGACCTTGTGCTGTACCTGTTCCGTGACGAGGAAACCGTGACTGCCGGAGGCGGAAACGTGTTCCTGTACGGCGTCCGGGACGGGGAAAAAGTGGGCGTCGGCAAGACGCTCGGCAGTGCGTATGTTACGATGGACGGGGATGCGGTCGCCGCACTCCAGACCCGTCTTGATCTGCTGAATGACCGCATCCGCCTGCTGGAGAACGGCGGGAGCGGCTCGTCCGGCGCTACCGCCGCCCTGCAGGAGGCGGAACGGCAGTACCGTGCGACGCTTGCGGCTGCCGCTGCCGGCAGCCTGTCCGGCACGGCGGAGCGCGGCGAGGCGCTGTTGGCGGCGCTGGATGCCTACCGCACACAGGCGGGGGGCGGCGGCAGCTCGGCAGGCGCGTCCGTACTCCGGCAGGAGCGCGATTCGTTGGTTTCCGGGCTGACCTTGGTCGGGGAGCTGAGCGCCGCCCGTGCGGGTTGGTTCTGCTACACGACAGACGGCTTGGAGGCGGTCTTTACGCCTGCGCGCGCCCAAAGCATGACAGCCGACGAGTTCCGCGCCCTGACAGAGCAGGCGGATGGGGATCGGGAGACCGATGCCTACGGCATTGCGGGCAAGCTGGTGTGCGGGTCGCTGTGGTACGCCGGGGCACTGGTGCCGTCCGGCGAAGCGGAACGCTTCGAGACGGGCAAAACCTACCGGGTACGTTGCGGCGATGCCGCCGGGAGCGTCCTGTCGCTGACCTGCCTGCGCAATGAGCCGGCAGGAGAGCAGGCACTGCTGGTGTTCAGCTCGCCGGATATGCCGGACGGCTTTGCCGAAGGGCGGCGGATGTCGGTTCAGACGGTGCTGGACACCGTGTCCGGCTATCGCATCCCGACGGGGGCGCTGGTCAGTCTGCCGTCTCCCGCAACGGGGGAGGACGTGACCGGCGTGTACATCCTCAGCGGGAACCGGGTGGTGTTCCGCCGGGTGTGCGTGCTGGCGGAGCGGAACGGGTATGTCATCGTGATGACGTCCGGGCAGGCGCAGGCGGCGCTGGAGGATGAGACGGCTGACCCGGAGGTGCAGAGCGCGGTCGCGGCGGACGGCTGGTCGTTCCTGAAGCTGAACGACCGGATCATAACCGGCGGGCGCAACCTGTACGAAGGGAAAGTCATTGCGTAGAAAGCAGAAAAAACCCATGAACGGTGAAAGGGGGCGGGATCATGCCGGAGGAAGACGGTTCGGCGCCGGTCGGATACGGATATATTGACCGGAACCTTGCGCGTGTGCGGAAGGAGATCGCGGCGGCTTGCCGGGAAGCGGGACGGGACCCGTCCGGGGTGACATTGCTGGCGGCAATCAAGAGCGCGGATGTCGGGGAGATTAACTATCTGCATCGGCATTGCGGCGTGTGCTTTGTCGGAGAGAACCGCGTCCAACAGCTGACGGAACGGTATGACCGGCTGGAGCGTGACGGACTGCACCTGCATTTCATCGGGACGTTGCAGACGAATAAGGTCAAGTATATCATAGATAAAGTGGATATGGTGGAGTCGCTGGACTCGCCGGGGCTTGCCCGGGAGCTGCAGCGGCAGGCGGAGAAACACGGCAGGGTGGTCGATGTGCTGATTGAGATCAACATCGGGCGCGAGCCTGCCAAGAGCGGCGTCCTGCCGGAGGACGCGGAGGAGCTCGTGCGTGCGGTGTGCGGCGGGTACGACCGGCTGCGCCTGCGCGGCTTCATGACCATGGCGCCCAAGGGGGACGCGGCATCCTACCGCCGGCTGTTCGGGGAGATGCGCCGGCTGTCGGAGTCGCTGTGGGAACTGACGCCGGGACGGAACGAACCGATGGTGCTGTCGATGGGTATGTCGGACAGCTACCGGTATGCAGTAGCCGAAGGGGCAACGCTGGTACGGGTCGGTCGGGCGCTGTTCGCACGCGGGGACGGCGATACGGAATAGATACGGAACCGGAGCACAATACAAAAAAATACAGGAGAGGAAAGCATTATGTCAGTAAAGGATTTGTTTAGGAAGTTCAGCGAGCCGGAGGATATCGACGACCGCGAAGATATGTACGACTCCTATGACGGGGACGGCCGGGATGACGACGATGATGGCTACCGCGATCCCCGCGACCGCCGCGGTAATCGGAACAATGATTACGATTACCCGGAGGATCGCCGTCCGGAGAGCGGCAAATCGCGTCGTGCCGGGGATGACGACTACAACGACGGCTGGCGCCGCTCGGCTGAGCGCGCGCACTACGACCGGGATGAGTACAGGGATGACCGCCGCGCGTCGGATCGCCCGCACTACAACCCGGATGAGTACGGCGACGATGACCGCCAGACGGCTTACTATGGTGCCGGCGGGGATGACTACTATCCCGGCTCCGAGGAGCTGAGGAGGACACGCAAACCGGTCCCGCCGGATGATTTCCAGACGAGGGACGAGTACCGGGATTCCGACGTGCGGAGACCCGATGCGGGACGCACCAATGACCAGACCCAGGCGGCGGTTCCTGCTGATCCGGAGCCGGCTTGCTTCATGCCGGGAAGCTACTACAAGGTGCGGGAGCACGTCGTGCCGTGCCTGCGCGAGGAACAGATCGTGCTGATTGATGTCAGCGATATGCCGCAGGTTGATATAGGCCGCACGATAGACTTCCTGATGGGTGTCACGCTGGCGATGAACGCCAAACTCTTCCGGCTATCCAAGCTCAATGTGCTGGCTGTGGTTCCGGAAGGTGTACCGGCAGACAACGATGCGCTTTCCAAAACGATCCTTGCATACAAAGCCAGCCTGCCGCAGACAACCGGGGCGGCGGAGGATGCAGACGGTTCGGCGGATTCCGCCGACAGCCAGTAACCCGGCGGAGCGCCGCCGGATAATTCCGGAGGGAGGATGCGTCGACAGTGTACGGAGTGGTCTATTTTTTCACGCGGTTGCTGGTTCTGTTCTTTTCGTTTGTTTCGGTCGCTCTGCTTGTGCGCGCAATCCTGAGCTGGTTTGTGCGTGAGGGGGATTCCCCGTTCTCCTCACTGCTCATCCTGATAACCGAGCCGCTGATCCTGCCTGTCCGTCACCTGTGCGACCGGTTCGGCTGGTTCCAGGGGGTTCCGATGGATGTGCCGTTTTTGCTGACTGCCCTGTTCGTGAGTCTTCTGACGACCTTGCTGAGGGCGCTGGTCTGATGGAACCGCGCAGGGAGAGAGCCAATGCACCGGATGAAAACATCCGAGCGCTGTATGCCCGCCTGGACGATTTGTGCGCGCAGGCGGGGCAGGGCGTCGCGGCAGTGACGCCCTTCCTGACTCCGCGGGAGGCAAAGTACGCCCGGCAGTATCTGTCCGGGCGTCTGCGTGCGGGGCTTGCCCTGCTTTGGGGCGGCTACCCGGATGCCGAGCGGGTGCGGGCTTTCCTGCTGCCGGATTATCTGGAGGGTTTGTTGCCGACCGTCGGGGCGGACGGCGGAGGCAGTCTGCCGCCTGCCGACCTTTTGCGGGCAGCCGGGTTTGACGACCTTGCAGAGGACGCGGCGGAGCAGACCGCCGCGCTTTCGGTTCGTGGCTCCGGCTTCCGGACGCTGACACACCGGGATTACATGGGCGCGGTGCTGGGTACGGGGCTGGAGCGCGATGCCGTCGGCGATATTCTCAGCGCGGACGGGCAGAGCGCACTCCTGTTCTGCGACCGTCGCGTGGCGGAGTTCCTGTGCGCGAATATGAGCAAGGTCGGCTCCGACACGGTGCGCCTGCATATTGAAGCGCCGGACGGGATACGTGTCCCGCCGCGCGCTACGGTTCCCGTGCAGGACACGGTGGCTTCGGGACGGCTGGACTGCGTGGTCGCCGCCCTGTGCGGCTTGCCCCGCGAGCGCGCGCAGAGCGCCGTCCGCGAGGGACTGTGCGAGCTGGAGTATGAGTGCGTCCGGGACTGCGACCGTACTGTGGAGCCGCCTGCCGTTCTTTCGGTGCGTGGGTACGGCAAGTTCCGCGTGCTGAGCTTCGGCGGGGAGAACCGCCGGGGACGCATCCGGCTCATCGCGGAGAAATTCACCGGATAAAACCGCTTTCCCTTTTCTGACAAGAAGTTTTCATAGATTCCCGTAACAATTCTCAAACAACAAAGGAGTACCCGAGATACGATGGCTACCGATTTTACCAACACCCTGAACCTGCCCGCAACAGAATTTTCCATGCGGGCAAACCTGCCTGCGCGCGAGCCGGAGACACTTGCCTACTGGCAGCAGATCGGACTGTACCGGCTCATGCTGGAGAACGCCGCCGGAAAGCCTACCTTTGAGCTGCATGACGGCCCCCCCTTCTCCAACGGCAATATCCATATGGGAACGGCGCTCAACAAGGTTCTCAAGGATTTCATCAACAAATCCAAGACCATGGAGGGCTACCGCGTCCCCTATGTTCCCGGCTGGGACAACCACGGTATGCCCATCGAGTCGGCGATCATCAAGCAGAACAAGCTGGATCGCCGTAAAATGTCCATCCCGGAGTTCCGCTCCGCCTGCCACAAGTTCGCGCAGAAGTACGTGGATGTGCAGAAGGGGCAGTTCGTCCGGCTGGGTGTCAGCGGCGACTGGGAGCATCCCTACCTGACCATGAACCCCGCCTTTGAGGCGCGGGAGGTCAGAGTGTTCGGGGAAATGTACCGCAAGGGAACCATCTACAAGGGCATGAAGCCGGTGTACTGGTGCCCCAAGTGCGAGACGGCGCTGGCGGAGGCGGAGATCGAGTACAAGACCGACGCCTGTACCTCTATTTACGTCAAGTTCCGCGTCCGCGACGACATCGACGGGCGTATTGCGCAGTATGCGCCGCTTGCCGACACCTACTTCATCATCTGGACGACCACAACCTGGACGTTGCCCGGCAACCTTGCCATTGCGCTCAACCCGGACGAGAAGTACGTGCTGGTCAGGGCGTCTGACGGTTGTAACTATATCGTTGCCGAGGCTCTGTGCGAAAAGACCATGCAGGCGGGCGGCGTGGAGGTCTGCGAGACGCTGGCAAGCTGGAAGGGAAGCGAGCTGGAGTTCGTAAAGACCGCGCACCCGTTCCTGGATCGCGACAGCGTGGTCGTGCTGGCGGACTATGTGACCATGGATTCCGGTACCGGCTGCGTGCATACCGCGCCCGGCTTCGGTGCCGATGACTTCCAGACCTGTAAGCGCTACGGCATGGATATCGTCGTGCCGGTGGATGACCGCGGCAGACAGACCGAGGACGCCGGAAAGTACGCCGGGCTGTTCTATGCCGACTCCAATGCGGTCATTCTGGAGGATATGAAGCAGTCCGGGGCGCTGTTTGCCGCCGAGGACATGACGCACGAGTACCCGCACTGCTGGCGCTGCAAGAGCCCCATCATTTTCCGCGCGACGCCGCAGTGGTTCTGCTCGGTGGACGCCTTCAAGGACGAGGCGGTCGCGGCGTGCCACAACGTGCGCTGGCTGCCCGCGTGGGGCGAGGAGCGCATGATCCAGATGGTGCGGGAGCGCGCCGACTGGTGTATTTCGCGCCAGCGTCACTGGGGTCTGCCGATCCCCGTGTTCTACTGCGAAGCCTGCGGGAAGCCGGTCTGCACCACGGAGACGATTAACCGCGTGTCGGAGCTGTTCGCACAGCACGGTTCCAACTGCTGGTTTGAGATGGAGGCGTCCGAGCTTCTGCCGGAGGGCTTCGCCTGCCCGCACTGCGGCGGTCACGGATTCACAAAGGAAACGAATACGCTGGACGGTTGGTTTGACTCCGGCTCCACGCACTTTGCGGTGCTGGAGGATCATACGGAGGACGGCATGGTCTGGCCTGCCGATATGTACCTGGAGGGCGGCGACCAGTTCCGCGGGTGGTTCCAGTCGTCCCTGCTGACGGCTGTCGGTGCCAAGGGGCAGGGCGCGCCCTACCGCGAGGTGCTGACGCACGGCTGGGTTGTGGACGGCGAGGGGCGTACCATGCACAAGTCGCTGGGCAACGGCGTCGATCCGGACGATATGGTCCGCAAGTACGGTGCGGATATCGTCCGCCTGTGGGCGGCATCCAGTGACTACCATGCGGATGTCCGCTGCTCGGATGCCATCTTCCGCCAGCTGTCCGAAACCTACCGCAAGATCCGCAACACCGCGCGAATCCTGCTTGCCAATCTGGGTGATTTCAACCCGGATACCGATGCGGTGCCGGCGGAGCGCCTGCACGAGATCGACAAGTGGATTCTGTCCCGCCTGAACGACCTTATCCGGGTCTGCCGTGCAGGCTATGACGGCTATGAGTTCCATACCGTGACCCACGCCGTCAGCAATTTCTGCACCAACGAGTTGTCCAAGCTGTATGTGGATATCACCAAGGACAGACTGTATACCGAGGGCAAGACTTCGGAGGAACGCCGGTGCGCTCAGACTGCCATGTATACCGTGGTGTCGGCGCTGACCCGCCTGATTGCCCCCATCCTTGCCTTCACCGCCGAGGAGATCTGGAAGAATATGCCGCACCGCGCGGGCGAGAAGACCGAGAGCGTTTTCCTCAACCCCATGCCGGAGGCGGACGGGGCATATGCCTGCCCCGAGCTGACCGCGCACTGGGATCGGCTGTTTGCTTTGCGTGACGGCGTCATGAAGGCGCTGGAGCTGGCGCGCGCGAACAAGATGATCGGCAAGTCGCTGGATGCCAAGGTCACGGTCTTTACGCCCGATGAGGCGCAGGCTGCGCTGCTGGAATCCTTCGCCGATACACTGAACCTGATCTTCATCACCTCGCAGGCAAGTGTCGTGCGTGGCGAGGCACCGGAGGGCGCCTATACGGATCCCGACACCGGCGTGTCGGTTCTGGTCGAGCCTGCCGACGGACGCAAGTGCGACCGTTGCTGGACATTCGTCACGGACGGCACAGAGGTCGGCGACGGCTACCTTTGCCCGCGTTGCCGCCGCGTAGTGGGCTGCTGATCCTGCTCCGCATATTCGGAGGTGCCCATCATTACCGCTGCCGCCGGGGAGACAGGAGGACTTCTCCCGCCTCCCCGGCGGCTTTATGAAAGGAAATCCTTTGCCTATGGCGACTTTTATCTGGTTCTGCGTGGCGGCGCTTGTCGTGTTTCTTGACCAGCTCAGCAAGTATCTGACTGTGCTGTACCTCAAGCCCGTCGGCACCTTCCCCATCCTGCAGGACGCCCTGCATCTGACGTATGTGGAGAACCGGGGCGCGGCGTTCGGAATGCTGGCGGACAGCAGGTGGGTGTTCATGGTTGTGTCGGCGGTTTCCATCGTGGCGCTGTCGGTTTACCTGATCCGGAAGAAACCGAAGAGCCGTCTGCTCTGCCTGTCGCTGGCGTTTGTTATCGGCGGCGGGATCGGCAATATGATCGACCGCGTGGCACTTGGCTACGTGGTGGATATGATCGACTTCCGCCTGATACACTTTGCGGTGTTCAACGTGGCGGATTCCTTTGTGTGCGTGGGCGCGGGAATGCTGATGCTGTACCTGATCCTGTCCATGCGCCGGGAGGTGCTGGCGGAGCGTGCGGCGGCGTCCGCGCAGCCGCAGGATCCGGCGGAGGAAGCGCATCCGGATGCACCTGCCCCGGACGAGGCTGCTGCGGACACGACAGCCCCGGAAGGGCAGCGATCCGACACGACCGATTCCCGCTCCCCCACCGACCGTCCGCCGGACGGCGGAGCGCCGGACGCATGATGGACACCCGCGATACGAACCGCGAGGCGATCCGCGAGGCGATCCGTGAGGCGGAGGACATCCTCCTGCCGGACGGGGAAGACGCCGAGCAGACCGGCAGTGCGACCGTACCGCCGGAATCCGCCGGGGAGCGGCTGGATCGGTTCCTGCCTGCCGCGGCGGGACTGAGCCGTGCTGCCGCCGTGCGGCTGATCGGGGAGGGGTATGTCCTGCACCGGGGGGCGGACGGGCAGAATCGCCCTCTGCCGGATAAGAATACGCGACTGGCGGCGGGCGACACGCTCACATGGCATATTCCCGCCCCGGAGCCGTCCGAGGCACTGCCGCAGGATATTCCGCTGTCGGTGGTGTACGAGGACGGCGACATTCTGGTCGTGAACAAGCCTGCCGGCATGGTGGTGCATCCTGCACCCGGCAACCCGGACGGGACGCTGGTCAACGCCCTCCTGTACCGTTGCGGCGGGAGCCTGTCCGGCATCGGCGGTGTCCTGCGTCCCGGCATCGTGCATCGCATCGACCGGGACACCAGCGGACTGCTGGTCGTAGCCAAAAACGACGCGGCGCACCGTGCTCTGACCGAACAGCTCAGGACGCACACGGTCAGTCGCGTCTATACTGCCCTGTGCCTCGGCGGCTTCCGGGAAGAATCCGGCACCGTCACACTGTCGGTCGGGCGCAGTCGCACCGACCGCAAGAAGATGGCGGCGTACCCGCCGGAAGCGTGGCGCACCGATCCCGGCGTCCGCTCCGCCGTGACGCACTATGCCGTCATCGACTGCTATCCGGTCGGGGCGCGCTGGGGGCAGTCCTTCTCGCTGGTGCGCTGTCGGCTGGAAACGGGACGCACGCACCAGATCCGCGTTCATATGGCGGCGCTGGGGCATCCCCTGCTGGGCGACCCGCTGTACGGCGGGGACGGCACCCGCTTCGGGCGGGCGCACGCCGACCTCATCCGGGGGCAATGCCTGCACGCCGGGGAGTTGGAGCTGATCCACCCGCGAACCGGACAGCCGATGCGCTTTACCTGCCCCCTGCCGGAGGAGTTTGCCCGCCTTGTGGACATCCTGCGCCGGGAATCGGAAAACGGATAGCGCCCTGCCGCTCCGCCGGCGGGGCGCCTCGGAGCATTCTGCAAAAACACAGATACAGAAAGGAAAACAAGCCATGAGCAACCTACCGTGCGAAAAAAAGCCATCCTTTCGCTACCCCATCGGTTTCTGGAACTACCCCTCCGTTCAGGTAACGCCGGTTTCGCAGGTCGAGAGCTGGAAGCGTGCCGGCATCACCTGCAACCAGACGCCCTTTTTCTCCTATGGCAGTCATGATCCTGCCGACATGGTCGCCATGCTGGACGAAATGCATCGGGCGGGCATGCGGGCGTTCGTCTGCGTGAGTGATCTGGATTTTCACCGGTTCCTGCAGGATCCGGAGGCGTTCCGCCCGGTATTTGCGCGTGCCTATGCCGATTTCGGGCGGCATCCGGCGACCTACGGCTTTTTCATCGGCGATGAGCCGCTGAACGGGCAGGAATTTTCCGCCTGCGTCCGCGCCTATCAGATCATGCGCGAGATTGCACCCGAGCTGACCCCGCTGCTCAACTTCAACCCGTACTGGGAAGGCATGGAGAATGACCTGCTGGGCGGGGAGGCGTTCGATGCGTGGATCGACCGATTCGTCCGGGAGTCGGGCTGTCCCCTCATCTGCTACGACTGTTACAGCCAGATGAACCCCGGCGACGAGGGAATCAATATGTATTTCCGTAACCTGAACCGGTATGTCGGCGCCGCGGAGCGCAATGGCGTGATGGTGTGGAACACGCTGCTCTCCTGCGGGCATTTCCGCTACCGTGTCCCGGACGAGGACGACATCCGCTGGCAGCTGTCCACAACGGTGGCGAGCGGGTGCGACGGCATCCTTTGGTTCCTTTGGTACGGGCAGAATCTGACCAACAACTACCGGGGTGCGCCGATCGACGAGCTGGGCGAGGAATCCGCCACCTACGCCGCCATACGGCGCGTCCAGCTGCTGTTCCACCGCCGCTACGGCACGCTGATGAACCGCCTCCGCCATGAAAAGACTTATCACTTCTGCAAGGCATACGGCGGGTATCCGCTGTACTCCACCTACGACCTGCCCCACCTGCGCAAGGCGGTCAGTGACCACGGTCTGCCGGGTATCGTCAGCAGTTTTACCGATGAGGAAGGCAACCGCTACCTCGTGCTGGTCAACAACAGCCCGCGCGAGTCGGGACTGTTCTGGCTGATCTTTGACGGCGGCGTCAGGCAGGTGCACCGCTACTGGGATCGGAACGGCGAGATGTGTGACATGGATTTCATTGCCTCCCACCACGACGCGCACTATGGCGACGACGGCAATACGGCGCGGATCGGGCTGTGGCTGGCACCGGGGCAGATGGAAGTCCTGCGGGTATCGTATGACTGATTTTTCCCGCATCCTGCTGGCGACCGACCTGGACGGAACCTTCTTCGGCGCGGGCGGTACCCTGCTGGAGCGGAATCTCCGGGCAGTGGACGACTTCAAGGCGGCAGGCGGACGCTTCACGGTTGCGACCGGACGCATCCACCGCGATATACTCCGCGTCATCCCGGGGGCGGCGACGCTGTTCAACGCACCCGCCATCCTCGCAAACGGCGCCTGCCTGTATGATTTTTCCGCCGAACGGATCCTGTCCGAGCAGAGAATGGAGCCGGCGCTTGTGCGGGCGGTCGTGCGATCCGTGGGACAGTACGCGCGGGCGCACGGGGAGGAAGTCGGAGTGCGTGTTTCCGCCGCCGAGGGCATCTTCCCCGACCCGGAGAGCCGGAATCCGTACATCCGCAAGGATATGCAGAGCGCCGCCTGTTCCGGCGCGGCATTGACTGTGTCGCCGGACGGGGGGCAGATGGAGGAATTGCATCTGTACAAGATCGTCGTGCGCGGCGAGGCGGATGCGATCGCGCGCGTCCGTCCGCTGGTCGAGGCGGAATTCGGCACGGCGCTCACCTATACGTCCTCCCACCCGCGCTTTTTCGAGATGAATGCCGCCGGGTGTGATAAGGGGCACGGTCTGCGCCGGCTGGCAGACTGGTACCGCGGGACGTTTGGCTATGAGCCTGTAACCGTCGCCGCCGGAAACTATGAGAACGACCTGTCCATGCTGCGGGTGGCAGATATCGCCGGTTGCCCGTCCGATGCGCAGGAGCTGGTCAAGCCGACCTGCCGGTTTATCCTGTGCCCGTTTCAGGAGGGGAGCATTGCCGACCTGATCGGGAGACTGCGGGCTATGCCCGCATAAGCATACATAAAAGATCCATATATACCAACGAAAAAAGGAAGGGATACTCCATGACAAAGCCCACATTTTATTTGACCACCGCCATCGCATACGCCTCCGGCAAGCCGCACTTCGGCAACACCTACGAGGCGATTATGTCGGATGCCGTTGCCCGCTTCAAGCGGGAAATGGGCTACGATGTGTTTTTCTGCACCGGTACCGATGAGCACGGGCAGAAGATCGAGAACAAGGCGGCGGCGGCTGGCGTGACACCGCAGGCGTTCGTGGACAACACCGCCGGCGGGATCAAGGCTCTGTGGGACAGGATGAACGTTTCCTACGACCGTTTTATCCGCACGACCGACAGCTGCCATGTTGCTACCGTGCAGAAGCTGTTCAAGCGCTTTTATGACCAGGGCGACATCTATAAATCCCGCTACGAGGGCTGGTACTGCGAGCCGTGCGAATCCTTTTTCACCGACACGCAGGCGGCGGACGGCAGATGCCCCGACTGCGGCAGACCCGTCCAGCGCGCCAGCGAGGAGGCGTACTTCTTCCGCATGAGCCGGTACGCCGACAGACTCATGACCTACTTTGATGAGCATCCGGACTTCATCGAGCCGGAGAGCCGCAAGAAGGAAATGGTCAACAATTTCCTCAAGGCAGGATTGCAGGATCTGTGCGTGTCCCGTACCTCCTTTACGTGGGGAATTCCCGTGACCTTCGACCCCCGCCACGTGACCTACGTCTGGCTGGATGCGCTGGTCAACTATATCACCGCCATCGGGTATGATCCCGACAAGACGTACGGGGAGCAGAGCGAGGAGTTCCGCAGACTGTGGCCCGCCGATGTGCATATCATCGGCAAGGACATCCTGCGGTTCCATTCCATTTACTGGCCGATTTTCCTCATGGCGCTGGATATGCCTCTGCCCAAGAAGATTTTTGCCCACCCGTGGTTCAACTTCGGTACGGACAAGATGTCCAAGTCGCGCGGGAACGTCATCTATGCCGACGAGCTGGCGGAGAAATTTACCGTGGACGGCGTGCGCTACTACGCGCTGTCCGAGATGCCGTACAGTGCGGACGGCTCCATTACCTACGAGTCGGTCATCAGCCGCTTCAACACCGACCTTGTGAACAACCTCGGCAATCTGGTCAAGCGCACACTGGATATGCAGAAGAAGTATTTCGACCGCGTGGTCGCCGCGCCGGTTCCGGCAGATACCGAGGCGGAGCGCGCGCTGGATGCCGAGCTTGCCGCCGCCTGTGCCGCCGCCTATGACGGCATGGTGGCAAACATGGAAACCTACCATGTGGCGGATGCAGTTGCCTGTGTTTTCGCCTTGCTCAGCCGTACCAATAAGTATATCGACGAGACTGCCCCGTGGGCGCTGGCGAAGGACGAGAGCCGCCGCGACCGGCTGGGGACTGTCCTGTACAATCTGTTGGAAGCTATCCGGCAGGGCGCCGTCCTGCTCAAGCCCTTCATCCCCGCCACAGCGGAGGAGATTTTGGACCGCCTGCATACCGACGCGCGCGGCTTTGATACGGTCGGGCGTAGCTTCGGCGGCATGAAGCCGGGTGTGCAGGTGGAGGAATCCCGCGTGCTGTTTGCCCGCGTGGACGAGAAAGCCATGCTGGCGCAGTTGGAGGCGGAGCGTGCGGATGCAGCCGCCGCGCCCGCACCCGAGACTACTCCCGATGCGGCTGAACCGACCGCACAGGCTGCTCCGGAGCGCCCGGATGGCGTCGCGCAGATCGGTTACGAGGACTTCATGAAGGTGGAGTTGCGCACAGCCGCCGTGCTTGCCTGCGAGCCGGTGAAAAAGGCAAAAAAACTGCTGAAGCTCCGGTTGGATCTGGGCTATGAGCAGCGGCAGGTGGTCTCCGGCATCGCCAAGTGGTACAAGCCGGAGGATCTGCTGGGCAAAAAGGTCATCGTGGTTGCCAATCTGGCACCCGCTACCCTGTGCGGCGTGGAGTCCGAGGGCATGATCCTGGCTTCCGGCGAGGACACCGTGCGCGTGATCTTCCTTGACCCCGAAACGCCGCTTGGCGAGCGGGTCAGATGAACGGGCACTGCTGCAGGAGAGATATGCATAAAAACAGAGGGGACTGATTCGGTCCCCTCTGTTTTGCGGTGTGCCGCCGAGAATTCCGCCGTGCATTGCGCCGGTTCTGGCTTATTCCGTAACCTCCGGCAGTCCCGCGACCGACGTCAGCAGGGACAGAATTCCTGCCAGCACCGCCGCCGACAGGCAGACGCGCCAGTCCACGTCGGACAGGATCGCCGAGGTGCCGATGGTTGCCGCCGCCGTCTGGGCGACGGTTTTGAGTGCGCGTATCGCAGCCGCCTTTGCCCAGGCAGATGTGAGGATGCGCTTGCCGATATTGCTGTTTTTCATACGTATGACTGTGTCTTTTGCGTCAGCAAAAGTTCCTTTCCTGCGTTTTTGCGTTTTGGGCGGTTGTGTTACCGCTCCGTGTAATGCTCTACCTCGTCCCGGAGCAGACTGACCTGCCCTTCCAGGCGGTATGTCCGCTCCACCAGCGAGTTGTGCTTTTCCACTTTCTTTTCCAGTTGCTCCAGCCGGTAGGTCGTCAGGCGGGAACCGGTCAGGATCCCGCCGAAAGTGCCTGCCAACGTACCCACCAGCGCGAACAGGGAGGGCAGAAGACCTTGCATATCCAAGTCCGTCACGCCTCCCCGGCATACAGCCCCTGCAGGAACCCCTTAATCAGGGGAGCGAGGTACTGCTGCTGATACTCCCGGTTCGGGTGTACGCCGTCCGCCGACGTGTATCCGCTGGGGATCAGCGTCCACCTGTTCCGGAATGCCTCCACGAACGGGCAGAAACCGCTTTCCTCCGTCAGATTCAGCACGGGCAGACAGTAGGACTTTGCCACCGAGCGGATATAGTCGGCGTAGGCGGTCTGGTAGACGCCTGCCGTGTTCTTGTATACGTTGTAGGTCCGCAGCGGGGACAGCACTGCGATACGCGCCTGCGTGAAATTCTGAATCAGGTACGTGAAGAAGTAATCCACTGCCGGCTTGAAGTAGGTGTCCCTGTCTGTTTCGCCAGTCCCGCCACCCAGCGGTATGCTCTGAATGTAGTCATTGATGCCGCCGAAAACGACCACGAGGTCATAGGAGGACTTGTCTGTGACTGCCGTTATGCGGTCGATGAAATCGTTTTGGGCGTCGGCGCTGTCTCCGGTGTACCGGGCGACAAAGCCGGTTGCGTGCTGGCTGTTGTTGAGAACATCGGAAGGGAAGAAGCCTTCGTTCCGCAGTACCGTAACCCATTTTGCGTAGTTGCCGTATGCGTCAGCCGAAACAGAGTCGCCCAGAACAAGCACCTTCTTGCCTGCCAGCGGCGACCCGCCCTTGGCGAGCGCGGCTATCCCTTTCCTGTCCGAATCCGTCAGGGCATAGTTGGCGTATTTGATGCCCGTGTTCACCCATTGCAGACCGGTCGAGTAGGTGATTTCCTCATCCACGGTCACGATGATGTTGGCTATGTCTGCGGCAGTGATTGCCGTTTCGGATGAGTAGGGGTATGCCGTGACACAGAACTGTTTATAGTTGTCGGCACACCCTGCAATCGGTCCGCTAGAGACCCATCCGGCACTGATTGTCAGGTCGCCATTGTCTTCGACCTGATAGATGCCGTTTTTGAACGGGATGCGCTGTCGGTATGTGCCTGCCGCGTCACAGTAGGTGATCAGTTCGTCCGAGCTTTTCCAAGTGCGCAGCGTGACGCCACGTATCCGGATCTTGGTTGCCACGTCCCCGTCTTTACACTGGATGGGCTTCAAGGGGGCAGAAGTGAATGCTCCGGGAAGATCCGTTGTTTCAAGTGCTTCGCCCAATGTTTTTCCGGTTCGTTTTTTGTTGAGCAGTGCCTGACTGGGGTCAAACAGGTTTGTGAAGTTCGGCTTTGTGGTGTATGTTTTTGCATACAGGTACCCGTCGGGGAGCAGGTATATCTTCGATTGGTCCCCGTTGGCGTTGAGCCAGTCCAGGCTTTCGGCATACGCGGGTGCGCCTGCGGAGGGCTTGGACAGCCATTCCGTGAGGCTCAGTGTGCCGCCCTGCCGGACGTACAGCTCATAGGCAGACAGCCCGTTTGCGCCGCGGAGCCCGCCCGAACCGCTGCCGCCGACCGCCTTTGCCGCCATCATTGCCATCATCAGATCGTTCATTGGCTGTCCTCCGAAAGCAGTGTCCCGGTTGCCGTGTTATACCAGTTTCCGCCGTCCCGATCCAGCATATACAGGCTTCCTGCCTGAATGACGAACAGCATACATCCCTGCACCAGCCGTTCGGTGGACAGCGCCTGCGCCTCGGCTCGGTTTGTCACGAGGATCAGCCCGTCCTCCACACAGGTCGGCATGCCGTTCCGGGTAACATACATCGTGCTGGTTTGTCTCTTTACGCTCATGTATCTATCTCCTTTTTTCCGTGTGGCACGGTATGCCCCCCGTGCGCGTATCAGTATAGCACACGGGTGCCCTGTTTGTTAGCCCCAGTTCGCGGGTTCTGTCAGTTCGGGGCATCCGGCAGCGCCGAAAAAGATGTGCCCGCTGTTTCCGTGCAAAGTTCACGAATCCTCTTGACAAAACGGGCGCTTTCGTGTACAATAGAGACGGCGGGGGAGCAGTAGTTCTCCGATACAGACCATTGACAAACAGAAAGGGAAGAGAATATGAAGAAGATGCTGTGCGCACTGCTGGCAGCCCTGATGCTGCTCAGCGCTACCGCCTGCGGAACAGGCGACAGCGGCTCCGGTACGGAAAAAGCAACAGGTACCCAGGCGGAGGAAACAGGAAGCGAGACCGAAACCGATAACTCCTTGATCTGTGATCTGCCCAAGGATCTGAACTACGGCGGCGATGAGGTCACGATCATCTACGCAAAGGCATCCGGACGCGAGGACGAGCTGGTCAGCGAGGGGCTGGGCAACGGTACCGTGTCGGACGCCGTGTACGAGCGCAACCAGATGGTCGAGACGCAGCTGAAGATCAAGTTTGCCCTGGTCGCAGAGGACGGCCTCAATGTCGCATCCAAGGTGGATACCGACATCAAATCGTCCAGCGGGAAACCGGAATTTGACATCGTGGTCAACGGCACCTATATGGCAGTTACCCCTGCCATTGAGGGCAAGTACAAGAACCTGTCCGCGCTGAACAATATTGATACGGGCAAGAGCTACTGGACGCAGGGCTATAACAACCTGACGACCTTTACTGCCTCCAACCGCCAGTTCCTGGCGTCGGGTCCCATTGCCATCTCCATGTTCCGCCTCATGTTCCTCACGATCTATAACCGGACGGTTATGGATAACAACAAGAAGGAGGATCTGTATGATGTCGTGATGCGGGGCGAGTGGACGCTGGACTATCAGTATAACCTGATTAAGGGTATGTATGTTGATTCCGGCGACAATAAGCGCACCGATGACGACACCTACGGCTTTATCACCGGCGACATCATCAGCATGGATCCCTACATGGTGTCCACCGGGGTACCGCTGATTACCAAGGACGCGGAAACGCGGGAGCTGACCTTCAACGCCGATGCGCAGAAGGAGCTGACGGAGGTCGTGGATGCAGTGCAGAAGCTGGTTCACGACGAGGGAACCTACCTGTTCAAGACTGCCGACAAGGACGACGTGGGCAAAAACTACATCGTGGAGGCGTTCGCCAAGGGAAAATCCATGATGGCAACGCTCATGTTCTGGAACATGGAGCACAACATTGAGCAGCTGGCGACGCTGACCTACGGCATCGCGCCGATCCCGAAGTTCAGCAAGACGCAGGAGTATCGGTCCTATGTGCAGGATCAGGTCAGTTCCTTCGGAATCTCTGCCGGTGTCGGCGGGGATGATCGCTCGGAGGAGCTGGCTGCCGTGCTGGAAGCCATGGCGTACCACAGCTATAATATCGTGCGGCCGGCATACTATACCAATACGCTGTCCACCCGGTATATGCAGGATCCGCAGTCCGAGGAGATTCTGAACCTTATTTTCAAGTCGCTGTCCTTTGACTTCTCGCAGACCTGCTCCAATATTCTGTCCGGTAACTGCCTGCGTGATATGATGCGCCCGATCATGAGCGGCAACCGCAACACGGTTTCCTCCCAGATGCGGAGCTGGGGCAGAAGTGTGCCGAAGAGACTGCAGAAAATCAACGAGGATCTGGAGAAAATGGACAGTAACTGACGGCATCTCCATAATCCGTGACAGAGACACTTCGCAGAGAGAGACAGCAGAGAGCAGCAACGGGTCGGCACGCATGGCGCGATGCCGACCCGTTGCCGTCACTATGCGCGGCGGGGAGGGAAACTATGGGAAGGAAAGCAGAAAATACCAGCGGCGCGGCACGCCGGGCTGTCACGGCGGCGGTCATGATTGTCGCGCTGGCAGTTGCCGTCGCGGGGTACGCGGCAATCGCGATGCGCCGGGGGTGGGGGATGCCCTGCCTGTTCCGCACGCTGACCGGATGGCAGTGCCCCGGTTGCGGCATGACGCACGCGGTCGTTGCCTTGCTCCGGTTGGATATCCGGACGGCGTTTGCCTGCAACGCGCTGTTCCCGGTGTACGGTGCCTACTGCGGCTGGCTGACGGTTTCGACCGCGCGGCGGTATATCCGTGCCGGGAAAGCCACACTTCCGGCACGCCCGGTCGCGGTGCATATCATACTGCTGGTGCTTGCACTGGGTTATGGCGTACTGCGGAATATCCTCTGAAACGCGTCAGTCTCCGAACCACTTTTCCCACAGCTCCAGGATGCGGAAACGCATCCTGTATTTTGTTTTGCCGGTCTCGGTGATGACGCCGTACTGATCCTTGGTCAGCCCGACCGATACAAAGGCATCCTCGGCTGAGCCTGTCCCGGCGGACGCCGCCGACATACACAGCGGCGGAAACAGGACGCACCACCAGTTGTGTCCCGCCGCCTCCCCGATGCCGATGCGCAGGGACAGGTACCGCCCGGCAGGGAGCGTGCAGTCCGCGTACCTGCGGCGGGGGTATGTTTCCTCCCCCAGTTCCACGGTCACTGTGCCGGACAGATCGTCCCGCCCTGCGGCGGCAATGACCGCCTCGGCGGCAGTGCGTATGGCTTCCCGGTTGTCCTCAATCCGTGCCGCCGCAGTGGCGCGGTCGGGACAGTCGCGGAGCAGTGGCGTTGTGATTTCCAGTACCGCGTCGCGCACCGTCAGCTTGAGCGCCTGATCCTCCTCGGAATCCGAGTTGGCAAGCACGTGCAGTCGCACCACGGTGTCGTATATTTCCGTTTCCCCGTGGATGGGCAGGAAGCTGAGCGCCATCACTGCCGCCAACAGAATGGCAAGCGCTGTGTAAAATCGTTTCGGCATAGAAAAACCCCCTTGTCGGATGAAGTATGTGAGTGCCTTTTCCTTCAATCGGTACTCTGTACAGCTTCATCATGGGCAAGAAGTGCGCTGTTTATTCAGTATAATCCGTATTCCTGCCGTCCGGACCGGCAAAAAATACGCCAATACCGTCGTTCCGTTGCCGCGTCATGCGCAATAAAAACGCTTGACATCCTCCCCGGCTTGTGCTATACTTTACAGTATAGCGCACCACGGATCGCGTGGCGCGGAACAGGCACAAAAAGGAGGGAAATGGCGGTATGGGATTCAGTCTTGCAAAGCTGAAACCGGAGAACTGGAGCCGGGATATCGCCATGGATCTCGGCACGGCGAGCGTGCTGGTGTTCGTTGAGGGAAAGGGAATCGTGCTCAATGAGCCGTCCGTCGTCGCCGTAGACACGACAACCGACCGGGTTGTGAAGGTCGGCAGAAGCGCCATGGAGATGCTGGGGCGCACGCCGGAGCACATCGAGGCGACCCGCCCGCTGGCGGACGGAACCATGACTCAGTATGAGGTCACGCTCCAGATGCTCAAATACTTCATCCGCCGCGCCTGCGGGCGGGTGTGGATTCCCCCGCGCGTCATCATCTGCGTCCCGACCGGTATCAGCGAGGTGCAGATGCGCGCCATCATGGATGCCTCGCGGGAGGCGGGCGCGCGCCGCACCTACCTTATCGACGAGCCGCGCGCGGCGGCGCTGGGCGCACGGCTGAAGTTCCGATCCCCCGTCGGACACATGATTGTCAATATCGGCGGCGGTATCAGCAATGTTGCCGTCCTGTCCATGGGCGGCGTGGTCGTGTCGGACAATATTCCCGTCGGGGGGGATCGCTTCGACCAGGCGATCATGAACTACGTCCGCCGCCGCTACGGCGTCCTCATCGGGGAACGCACGGCGGAGGATATCAAGATTCAGATCGGGCACGTGTTCCGCCACGAACGCCCGCTGTATATGCGGGTTTGCGGACGCTCACTCGCCGAGGGGTTGCCGCGTGAAATACTCCTCTCCTCCAAGGAAATGATTGAGGCGCTGGCGGAGCCGATCACCTCCATTCTGGACTCGGTTGTCGGAGTGGTCGAGCGAACGCCGCCCGCGCTGGTCGGTGATATTCTGGAGCAGGGCGGCATTACCATGACCGGCGGCGGAAGCCTTTTGCGCGGATTGGATCAGCTGATTGAGAAGGTAACGGGGATTCCGACCCGCGTGGCAGATCAGCCGGTCAAGGCAGCCGTGCTGGGAGCCGGCAGGCTGCTGCGCGATCTTAACGGGATGCCGGAAGGCATGATAGACATCCCCATGCGTCCGACCGCATCGCGCGAAACGGCACGCCCTGACCGCGACTACCCTCGTTCCGACCGCGACTATCCCCGTGCTGACCGTGACCGCCGGGACTATCCCCGTTCCGACCGTGGCAACAGTTACAACAGCTACGACAGCGGCAGCAGAGACAGCCGGGGCAGCCGGGATTACGACCGGTACAACGGCAACGGCAACCGCAATGGCGGCAGCCGGCGGCAGTAAAGCTGTTAAAACAGGTATTTTTTGCATATAATTTGAGGAGGGTTTCCTATGAACCGTCATGTTCTTTCCGCCTGCGAGCCGCAGGCGGTGTTCCGCTTCTTTGAGGATATCTGCGCCATCCCGCATCCGTCCGGGCATGAGGGTGCCGTGGCTGACTACGTGGAGGAGTTCGCCAAGGCTCGCGGGCTGTCCTACGTCCGGGACGCGGCAGACAACCTGCTGCTGCGCCTGCCTGCCAGCGTCGGGTGCGAGGGTGCCGAGCCGGTTCTGTTGCAGGGACACATGGATATGGTGCCCGAGAAGGACGCCGGATCGACGCACAACTTTCTGACCGACGGGCTGACGCTGTCGGTGGAGGATGGCTGGATCCGCGCCGACCACACTACGCTGGGCGGCGATGACGGCGTGGCAGTTGCCATGATGCTGGCATTGCTGGACGGCGCGCCGGCGCCGCATCCGGCACTGGAGTGCCTGTTCACGGTGTCCGAGGAGACCGGCATGGACGGCGCGTGGGCATTTAACCCCGACGCGGCAGGACTGACCGCCCGCACGCTCATCAATCTGGACAGCGAGTCCGAGGGTATCATCACGGCGGGCTGCTCCGGCGGGGTGCGCACGGACATTTCCCTGCCTGTGACAACCGAGCCGGACAGCGGCACGGTCGCAGAGCTGGTTCTGGACGGCTTTGCCGGCGGTCATTCCGGCGCCGAGATACACAAGGGACGCTCCAACGCCGTGCAGGTGCTGGGACAGATGCTGGACAGTCTGGCGGGGCGCTTTGCTCTGCGCCTGATCGACCTGTCCGGCGGCGGAAAGGACAACGCCATTCCGCGCGCCGCGCGTGCCCGGCTGTCCCTGCCCGCCGGGGAAGCCGATGCCTTCCGCGCCGCCGCACTGGCGGAAGCCGAACTGTTCCGGGGCGAGCCGTCCGTCGTGGCGGAGGATCGGAACTTTGTCTGCACCGTTTCCCTGTGCGGAACGGCATCAGCCCGCCGCATGGATGCGGATTCCACCCGCCGGGTGCTGGATGCCCTGACGCTGGTGCGCAGCGGCGTGATTGCCATGAGTGCCTACGTGCCGGGGCTGACCGCCTTCTCGCGCAACCTCGGTATTCTGACCACCGAATCCGACGCGGCAGGGAATGCCTCGCGCGTCGTGCTGTCCTTTTCCTCCCGGTCGGCGTCCGAGCATCAGCTGGATCGCACCCAGCGCGAGCTGGAACGGCTGGCGGCATTGGTGGGCGGCGCGGCAAGCCATCATGCCCGCTATCCCGGATGGGATTATGCGCCGGTCTCCCGCCTGCGGGAGGTCTGGACGCGGGAGAGCCAGCGCCTGTTCGGTGTGACTCCTACCGTAGAGGTCATTCACGCCGGGCTGGAGTGCGGCATTCTGTGCGGTAAGCGTCCCGGCATGGATATGATCTCTGTCGGTCCCGATATGCGGGACATCCACACGCCGCGCGAGATGCTGAGCGTGGATTCCACCCGCCGCACGTATGAACTGGTATGCGCCACGCTGGCGGCGTTGACCGATACCGCCAAACAGTAACGACAATACCGCGCAAGGCTGGCGGTGCATCTGCACCACAATCCCGGCGCGGTGCTCCGGAAGGCAGACAAAAAACACGCAGGGAACGCAAACGCTTCCCTGCGTGTTTTTTGTCAATGACGAACAAAAAGGAGCGTCTTTTTAAGCCGAAAAGAGAGTAGGCGTCCACGGGGATTTGAACCTAAAGCATTGATTTTTGCTATTGGTTATGGTATAATACTTATGAGGACAGTCTTGATTGGGTAAAGTCGTTAATTAATTTATTTTCAAAGCATTTATTTGTATGTTTGAGAACAATAACGAATAAAAATCCGACAAGATTCATTGTTAATCAAAGGTAGGTGATGAAATGAAAACAAGAATTATAAAGTTACTTTGTTTGATTATTTCTTCGATATTAGTATGTTCCAGCGTTACTGCTTGTAAACCAGAAAGCAATATATATGGTTTTGATGACCACTGTAAAACGACTGAGGATGGTTTCAAATATTATTACAATGAAAACTCAAATGAAGGTGCATATATTATTGAAATTCCAAATGCTGAAAACTTAATTATTCCTGAATATCTCGATGGAAAAAAAGTCGTGGAACTTGGGCATTGTGATACGGGGATTGGATATATGAATGATTATTTTGTGGTTGGAACTAACACAAAAACTTTAACTATTAAACATCAATTTAAAATTCGTAATAAAGCGCCTGTTAAATATTATGTTGATTTTCCAAATCTAACAAAACTCATATTCTTAGATTTTTTATATTGTAATATCTCAACATCAGAGGAAGAAATAGTTGTTCCCTATTATGTAGGGAAGCAAAGCTCAAATATTCCGACTGTGGAGTTAAGAAAATCGGAAAGAACTTTTAGTTTGGAAAATTTTGAACCAAAAGTTATTATTATTCCTGAATACGTTGAAATAATTGAAAAGGATGTTTTTTCAGGATTAACAAATGTTACTATAAAAACTTCTTATGAGAGCAAACCTGAAGGTTGGGAAGATGGTTGGAACGGCTCTTGTGAGGTCGTATGGGGATTTGAAATAGAATAAAGGAGATTATAAGCAAACGACCGACTGCGTTCGTAAGAGTGCAGTCGGTCGCTTTTTCGTTGATTAAGTCAATGAGAATCATACGCTCCTTACCGTGTAAAAATCCTTTTTGTCCAATCGTTAAAGGTTTTCGATTTTCCGAAGCGAGAGAAGAACAAATCCATACGGCGATATGCGAAGAAACAACAAAAAGGATATACTGCCACAAAAACGGCAAGGATCCCTGCTCTGCATAGAAAAAGACACACGCAACAGAGCTTTATACGCTCCCTTTGCGTGTGTCTTGATGGCCTACCCGAAAGGATTCGAACCTTCGACCTTCAGAGTCGGAGTCTGACGCGCTATCCAGCTGTGCCACGGGTAGATACATAGCCGGGGATTTTTCCCCGACACCGTTGTATTATAGCACAAACCGGGGCGGAATGCAATACCTTTTTGAAAAATAAACGAAATTTTCCCCGAGGAAGCGCCTGCGTAAGCGGCACCCGCTCAGCGCCTGCCCTTTGTCCGGGGCAGAGAAGGGGACAGATTCACTCCCCCTGCGCAGGCATCTCGAAGCCGTGGATAAAGCCGCTGACATCCGCCGAGCAGATATCGCCGCCGATGACCCGGTTCCGGTACACCAGCACGTTGGCGTATACGGAGCCTTGCCAGCCGTCATAGTTGGTAACGGCAAACGTGTAGCGGGTGACGGACCGGTTCCGGTATTTGGACAGATCCAGCCCCTGCTGCTTCTGCAACTCATTGTACCCGGCAAACACCTTGTCAAATTCGGCGGGAATGGTTACCTGCGCCGTTTCGGCAGACCCTGCGTCTACCACCCAACCGAACTGCCCCAGAAAGGCGGCTGCGTCATCGGCGGATCGCACCTTGTCATACCGATAGGTCACGCTCTCCGCGCCGCCCGGCGTCTGTCCGCCGGGGGCGGACGTCTCCTCCGGCAGGTGCGCGGCGGGGGCATCTGCGTTCCCGTTCCCGCTTACGTAGGTCGGGACAAAGGCGACCAGTGCGATCAGCGCGGCAAGCGCAACGCAGACGATCCCGAAAAACCGTATGGTGCTGGCTTTCAGCGAATAGATAAACATACCTGTATCCTCCCGTTTCTGCTGTGGACTGGTAGAGTCTATGAGGCGGGATGCAGGTTTATGAACCCCGGGCAAAATCTTTTGGGGACGGCTCCGGCGTTTTCCACACCCCCGACGGCGCGCGGATACGGTCGGCATAGCGCGAAACCGCTTGTCCGCCGTGCGTATCCGACCGCCGCGATGTCCTTCTCCACACGACTTTCCACAGGCTGTGGAAAAGTTCCCGGTGTATTTGTGGAAAAGACAATTTCTGTTGGCGGCTGTGTATATGTATATATGAACAAAAAATTATTTCAAAAAATGATTATTTTCGGCAGTATGACATCTTGCATAATTAAGAAAAAGAGGATATAATGTGTTTGTGAAAAGTGCAAAAGTTGCGTGCGTCCGCAGGCGCGGGCAAGAGAAAGGATGGTACTGCATATGAAATCCGTGTACATCAAACTCAATGAGATCAACGATGTGTACGCCTTGGTCAACACACTGGTGTCCTACGACGGCGAGGTCGATCTGGAATCCGGTCGCTACAAGGTGGACGGCAAGTCCCTGCTGGGTATTTTCAGCCTGGATCTGCGTAAGCCGGTCAAGCTGACGTTCCACGACAGCGAGAAGGCGGAGGCTCTGATGAACAGCCTGAAGTGCTTCATCGTGGAGGATCCCGAGCTGTAAGGCAACACAATCCCGTGCAACGCACGGCCGTGCGACGCACGGTATTGCCTGTAACCGATCCTGATGCAAAGGTAGCCCGGCGGCGGATATGTATCCGCGCGCCGGGCTTTTTGCATATCCGCCGGGCAGCGTCAGCGTCCCGGCTTTTGTCTGCGGATTCCGAACAGCCGACGCAACAGCGGCGACAGGATGCCCGGCGTGCGGATCAGGATTATTTTCACGGAACACACCTTCCTTTCGGGGAGCCTACGACAGCATATGCCGCGCAGGCGGGCAAAGTTCCCGGAAAATGCCGCTCCGGCACCCGGGATGATACCCCGGATGCGCCGCATAGGCTTCAGCTGTGCGTTGCGCGGCGTTGTTCCGAATCTGCGTGTTCCCTGCCTACAGCCCTTCAAACACATCCCGGAACAGGGACAGGCGGCTGGCGTGCAGAACGCCCCGGATCAGTCCGGCGGTGGCACGTGGGAACCAACGACCGGCGACCGACAGAAGATGTCCGTCCGCGCCTACGACGATCTGCCGCCGGTGCCGCGATACCCGCCGGAGGATGCGGCGTGCGGCAACGTCTGCCGGGAGCATCAGACGCCGGATGCGGCGGTTTTCCCGCGTTGGCGCCGCCGTGTCCACCGTCTGATGCGCCAGAATATCGGTGCGGATAAAGCCCGGATACACCCCGCAGACGTACAGATCGGGATGCTCCGCCCGCAGGGCATCGGTTACGCCCCGCAGGGCATACTTGGTGGCGCAGTACATCCCCTGTCCCACCACCGGGCAAAGACCGCCTGCACTGACGATATGGATGACAGCCGGGCGGCTTTTCCCGCGTCCTGTCGGCATCAGGGGATACAGGGCGCGAAAGGCAGTCAGATAGGCACGCAGATTGGTTTCCAGTATCCTGTCAATGTCGCCGTCGCACAGCTTTTCCAGCCGCGTGAAGGGGAGCATGAACCCGGCATTGTTAATCAGCACGTCCACCGAAACGCCGCGCTTGGCAAGGTCGGCGGAAAAATCCGCCCATGCGGCGCGATCCGTTACGTCAAACGCCCGACAGGTGTAGGAACCGTCCGGCGTTTCCCCGATTGCGGCGCGTGCCGCTTCCAGCCGTTCCTGACTGCGACCTGTGGCGATGACATGGCATCCCCACCGGTGGATCAGGCGTTGTGCCAGCGCCAGTCCCAACCCGCCGCTTCCGCCTGTAATGACCACGGTTTTTCCGGTCAGCCAGTTGCTGTTCATGATGCATACCTCCGGGCGTTTGATTTGCGGCTGCAGGCTGATGTAATTGCCGCTTTTTCGGACAATTTTGCCTGCACCGCTTGACAAGCGCAGGCTGCACGGTTTATAATAAAGGGCGTCGACAGTAACTGTCAATAAGGGAGGATACCGTTGCTATGATGAAAATCGGGATCGAAAGTGCCGGATATATCGAGCACTACGGGCTTCGGGAAGGGTTGCGCCGCATGAAGGCGCAGGGCTACGAGACGTTGGACTACCAAACGCTGGCGGACACCGAAACGTCGCTCTATACCTGTTCCGAGGCGGAATACACAAAAAAGCTGATCGAGGTGCGGAACGAATGCGCTGCCGCCGGGATTGAGATCAGCCAGACGCACGGTCCGTGGCGCTGGCCGCCGCAGGACTACACCGAGGAACAGCGTGCGGAGCGGTTTGAGAAAATGGTCAAAGCCATCCGCGGAACCGCCATACTGGGGTGTCCCTACATGGTCATCCACTCCATCATGCCCTTCGGAGATGACAAGGATCCCGACCCGGAGCGGCTCTGGAGCATGAATTACGAGTTCATGGGGCGTCTGGCGGACGCGGGACGGGAGTACGGTGTCATCGTATGCCATGAAAATATGCCTATGCTGGCGCTGTCCAACTCCACGCCGGAGGCGATCCTGAAATTTGTCCGGACGCTGAATCACCCGAATTTCAAGATCTGCCTGGACACCGGGCACTGCGCTGTGTTCGGTCTGTCTGTTGGCGATGCGGTGCGCATGACGGGCAAGGAGCTTCTGCGCGTCCTGCACGTACATGACAACGACGGGCACAGCGACCGTCACTGGCTGCCTTATACCGGTGTCATTGACTGGGACGATTTCTCCAATGCGCTGGAGGAGATCGGTTTTGAAGGCTCCCTGTCGCTGGAAACGCACATTCCGAACAGTGTGCCGGACGGTGCCGAGCGCGAGGCGGCGGAGAACAAGCTGTTTCTGGATGCCAAGCGGCTGGCAAGGCGCTGAGACGGCGGGGATCTGTCCCCTCTTACCATGAAAGAAATACTTGACTGACATTTGAAAAAGGTGTATACTCGACGGGCACGATGCATACCGGCTGCGGAAGCCGCATACAGTTTACCGATGCCGATCACCGGAGGGCGACCGGGCGGCAGGGCTCGCCAAGCAAATTTTCAAGGAATACCGCACCATGGCGGTGGCACAGGTGCGCCGCCGTGATTATTCGCGGTATAGCCTCACTGTTGCCTTACTGTTTCGGAGGAGAAGCTATGTCAAAAAACGGTGTTGTCGGATGGTTCAATAGCCTGCCACGTTTTGCGCAGCTCATTCTGCTGCTGATTCCGGGCGTGAACTGGGTCATTGAGATACTGGTTCGGTGGTCTTCCTTTATCCACACCAAGAGTGTGCCGGCACTGATCTTTGCGATCCTTGTTACATTCTTCGGGTTCGGCTTCGGCTGGCTGGATCTCTTGTGGTGCCTGCTGTTCAAGCACATGATCTGCGCAAAGGGCTGATGCCGTACTGTCACATACCTGAAAAGGAACCTGTTCGCAGGTTCCTTTTTTTCGGGGCGCAAGCACAGATCGGAGGCAGTCGGCTCCCCTGTCGTTACCGGCAACCGGAATCCACCCGGAACTGCAGGTCGTACAGCGCGCGGTAGAGACCGTTCTGCTTCATGAGTGCGTCGTGATCGCCCAGCTCCTGCACGCGCCCGTCCGCGATTACGGCAATCTCGTCCGCGTTCTTGATGGTGGACAGGCGGTGCGCCACAACGATCGTCGTGCGCCCGCGGCACAGCTCATCCAGCGCCTGCTGGATCAGGATCTCGGTCGTGTTGTCCAATGCGCTGGTCGCCTCATCCAGGATCAGGATGGGCGGATTCTTGAGGAACACCCGTGCAATGCTCAGCCGCTGCTTCTGCCCGCCGGACAGCCGCACGCCGCGCTCGCCGATGACCGTGTCATACCCTTGCTCCAGCGTCATGATGTAATCGTGAATATTGGCGCGGCGGGCTGCCTCCTCGACCTCAGCCTGCGTTGCATCCAGCCGTCCGTACAGAATGTTGTCCCGGATGGAAGCGTTGAACAGGTAGATATCCTGCTGGACAATGCCGATATTGCGGCGCAGGGACTCGGCGGTGATGCTGTGCAGCTCCCGCCCGTCGATGTATATGCCGCCGTCCGTGTAGTCATAGAAATGCGGAATCAGGTGGCAGATGGTGGTTTTGCCGCCGCCGGAGGGGCCCACAAGTGCAAAGGTTTCGCCGGGGCGGATATCCAGACTGATCCGATCCAGCACGGGTTTCCCGTCCTCGTAGCCATAGGTGAGATCCCGGAATTCAATATGCCCGCGCACGGCTTCGATGGGGGTAGCATCGGGAGCGTCCTGCTCCACCGGCTCGTCCATGATCTCGACAAAGCGCTCAAAGCCGGTGACGCCGGTCTGGTACTGCTCCATGAAATTGATGAGCGTCATGACAGGCGTGATGAACAGGCTGATGGACGTGACAAAGGCGGTATAGTCTCCCAGCTGCATGACCTCGCCGCCAAACGCGCCGAACAGAATCAGTCCCCCCGCAACCAGCACGATGACGTTAAACACATCGGTGATAAAGGAGGTTGTAGAGTGGAACTGTCCCATGGCGCGGTATGCTTCGGAGCGCGCCTTGATATAGGAGCGGTTCCCCTCCTCGAATTTTTCCTCTTCCTTTGCCTGATTGGTGAACGCCTTGGTCACGCGGATGCCGGAAATACTGCTTTCCAGCGCGGCGTTGATCTGCGCAATCGAGATCCGGCTCTGCCTGAACGCCTCCCGCATTTTTCTGCGCAGAACCAGTGCCGCCGCCAGCAGGAAGGGGATGCAGATAAAAATTGTCAGCGTCAGTTTCCAGTTGATCGTGCAGAGGTAGGTGAAGGAGACAATGACCGAAACGGTGGAGGTAATGAGATTTTCCGGTCCGTGGTGCGCCAGCTCGCTGATGTCCTGCAGGTCGTTGGTCATGCGGGACATGATCTTTCCCGTTTCGTGGTTGTCATAGAAGCTGTACGGCAGGCGTTCCAGATGGCGGAACATATCCGAGCGCATCTGCGCCTGCATCCGGACACCCATGACATGACCGTAGAACTGGATGAAGTAATTCAGCAGCATCCGGACGATGTACAGGAGCAGCAGTCCCGCTCCGCAGAGAATGATTGTGCGGTAACGCTTTTCCGGGATCAGATCATTGAGCATGAGGCGCGTGATGATGGGATACAGGATTCCCACCAGGGATACGGCAAGGGAGGCGAGCATATCCAGTATAAACAGCCGCCTATGCGGGCGATAGTAGGAAATGAAACGTTTCAGCATGGCACTGCTCCTTGTGGGCACCTCTGAATACCCATCGCACGGCGAATAGGCGGATTGTTCAGAGGCAGCCTTGTTTCTTTGTCCGCATATTGTACCACATTTGCGGTGGTTTGTCAACGGATGTTAAGGCGTCGTCCGCGCAATGCAGGGTGGCAATTCAAACTGCCTGAGATAACTTGCTCAAACGCTCCGCTTACTTTACATTCCGCAGGCAATCGGAGGTCACAAGATTCTCCAGATTGCAGAGAACGAGAACGGAAGTGCAGTCGTATGCCGCGGCAAGAGAGGACAAATCGGTCATGCCGCCGGAAAGATCCACGGCAACAATGTCAAAATGCCGTGCAAGAAAGGGAATCAGCGCACTGGCATAGGAGTCCCGCGCCAGCAGAAGCCGCGGACGGGATGCGGAAGCAAGCGGGTCGGCATCGGTCAGCTCTACCGCGATGACGCGATGCGTCCCGTCCAGAAAGGCGCCGTACTTGTCCCGTGTCGTCAGGTACGCCTCGTTTACAAAACCGGAGAGCAACGGCTTTTGCTTGCCGTCTGTTACGGTGCAGACGGTGTAAGCGGTATCCCACGGCGTTTCCCATAACTCCAGGACATCCGGGTTCTGTACAGGGAACCCGGAACGTGCCGCTGTCGTTCCCGCAAAGCCCTCCACACGGCGCACCGTGAACAGACCGGCAGACAACGCCTCGTCCCCGCGCCCCCACGCCTCCATCAGCGCGCGGTACGCCAGGTATGCCCCCCCGGTCGTCCAGTGGTGGTCGGTGCGGTACATGACGTACTCCCCCGCCGCAAAGCGCGCGCGGAAATCCGGCGTCATGTCAATGTGCGGGACGGTTGCAAGCCCCGTCTCGACCTGCTCATGCAGTCTGTCCGACAGTACGGACGGATAGCCTGCCGCCGTCGCGACGTCCACCGTCCGGGGGGCAAGCAGAACCGTCAGCGGGATCCCCTGCGCCTCCAGCCGCTCACGCAGAGCCGACAGCGCCGTAAGACTTGCCGCGACGTGCGCTTCATCGTAGTAATCCGTGTTCTCCGCCCGCTCGGTGCGGCTCCGGTAGGCGTTGAACAACCGCCGCACCTGCTGACCGTTGCGCCCGTACAGCACGCCGCCGCTTTCCCCGCGCCCCAGCGCCAGATCCAGCGTTGCCGCAAGGCGGATGCACTCGTCCCGCAGGGGGAACTGGTCGGAGCAGTAATCCGTGAAGGCGGCAGTGAAGGAGCCGTTCAGACAGCCGGAGAGCGTCGGAGTCGGCAGCTGTCGGAGCGTCCGGTTCTCGTTCTCGGACACGGCACGGTCTGGCAGTACCCAGAAGGCGATGCAGAAGCCGGACAGAAGTCCCACGAACAGCACGCAGATCAGAATATTCAGCTTTCGTTTCACGTTCGCACCCCTCAGAAATTGAAATACAGGAACGGGCTGTAATCGCTCCGCACCGCGCAGGCAACAGAAAGCGCCAGCACTGCCACCAACAGAACAGGCTCCAGCACTGCCAGCGCCGGGCGGCGTCCGGTAAGCCGGTTCCAGAGCCGCGTCGGGTACGGCGTTGCCGCCGCGACCGAAACCGCCAGCAGCGGGAGCAGGCGCAGTGCCTGCCAGCTCACGGTGGCGGCGGCAAAACCAGCCGTCCCGATGCCGAACAGCCCCCCGATGATGCGGAAGGCTTTGCCGAGGTCGGTGTGGTCAAAGATCATCCAGCCAATGCCCACCAGCAGAAGTGCCCCGATATGTCCCAGCACGCGCGTCAGGCGGTTCCGCTCCAGCAGGCGGAGCAGGAACGCCTTCTCCGCGACGAGCAGAATCAGATAAAACAAGCCCCACAGGACAAAATTCCACGAAGCACCGTGCCACAGTCCCGTCAGCAGCCATACAACGGCAAGGTTGAAGTACTGACGTGCCCGTCCGCGGCGGTTGCCGCCGAGCGGGATGTACACGTACTCCCGGAACCAGGTGGACAGCGTGATGTGCCAGCGCCGCCAGAAATCCGTGATGCTGGACGCCATATAGGGGTAGCGGAAGTTCTCCGGGAACTCAAAGCCGAACATACGCCCCAGTCCGATTGCCATATCCGAATATCCGGAGAAATCAAAGTAAATGTGCAGGGTATACGTTGCCACCATCAGCCAGCCGGACAGTACGGTGAATTCAAAGTCCGCCGCCGTTGACAGGTAGGCATACACCGCCGCCAGCGCATCGCCCAGCAGTATCTTCTTGCCAAAGCCGACCGCAAACCGCCGGACGCCCGAGGCAAACCGATCCACCGTGTGCGTGCGGGACAGGAGCTGCCTGTCCACATCGCGGTAGCGCACGATAGGTCCCGCAATGAGCTGCGGGAACAGCGCCACATAGGTGCCGAAGGCGATATAACTGCGTTGCGTCTCGTTCTCCCCACGGTACAGATCAATCGAATAGGACATGATCTGAAACGTGTAGAAGGATATGCCGATGGGCAGCTCCAACCACTCCAACGGATGCAGGACGCCGGCGAGCGGCGGGATCAGCCGCAGGTTTTCAATGATGAAGTTGGTGTACTTGAAGAACACCAGCACCGACAGGTTGAGCACCAGCGAGACCACCAGCCACACCCGCGCCCGGTGCCGGTCGCGGTCCCGGTATTTCCCGATGGGAAATCCGCAAAGATAGCTGACCGTGACCGAGAACAGCATCACCGGGATATAGATCGGCTTGTCCCAGCCGTAAAAGACAAGGCTCAGAAGGAACAGCGCCAGATTGCGCCAACGCAACGGCATGAGATAGTAAACCGCCAGCGTCAGGGGCAGGTAGGCAAACAGGAATACGGGTGACGAAAAAACCATGCTTCTTCTTTCCTTTACTTCGTTCGCGGGCAGAGCAGGTCGCTGACCCGCGTCACGTCCCCCGCTCCCATGATTACGGCGACATCGCCGGGACAGAGAAACGCCTGTACGGCGGCGGCGGCGTCCGCAGGCGACGGCGCGTACTGCGCGTCCCGTCCCCGCGCCCGGATATCCTCCGCCAATCCCGCGGAGGATACGCCCTGCGTATCGGTCTCCCGCGCGGCGTACACGTCCAGCAGGATCAGCCGGTCAGCGGCATCAAATGCCGTGCGGAAGTCATCATACAGGCGCGCTGTACGGCTGTATGTATGCGGCTGGAACACGCAAAGCAGGCGTCCCGGCGTTCCGTCCGGGTGTGTTCCGACCAGCGCCGCCGCCCCCGCCAGTGTGGCACGGATCTCGGTCGGATGATGCCCGTAGTCGTCAAACACGAGCCCGCCCCATACCTCGCCGCGAAACTCCATCCGACGGGCAACGCCGGTAAAATCGGCAAGCCCCCGCAGAATATCCGCCCGCGCCAGTCCGCAGACCCACGCTGCCGAGACCGCCGCCAGCGCGTCACATACCTGATGGATGCCCGGCACGCGCAGGCAGACCTCCCCCCATGCTTCGCCGTCCACCACCAGTGTAAAGGTCGGCAGTCCCCGCTCCAGCTGCACGCCGTGGGCACACACGTCCGCCGCTGTGCCCTGTGCCGAAAATGTAACAACACGCCCCGTGCCGCCTGCCGCCAGCGCCCGCGCCGCCGCGCGGCTGACGCAGGCGTCATCCGCGTTGCAGACCGTTACGCCGTCACGCCCCGTCAGCGACGCGAAACGGAAAAAGGAGTCCTCAATCTGCGAAAGGTCGCGGAAGTAATCCACGTGCTCCAGCTCCGCGTTGAGCAGGACCGCCACGGTCGGGCGGAAATCCAGAAAGGAGTCCATATACTCGCACGCCTCAAAGAGGAACATCTCCCGCCCCCCCAGCCGGAATGCCCCGCCGATGGGGGGGTAGTCCGCACCGATCAGCACCGTCGGGTCGGCGGCTGCGTCCAGAAACACCTGCGCACACATGGAAGTACAGGTGCTTTTGCCGTGCATCCCCGCCACGCCCACGCGCCGGTTGTAGCCGGTCATCAGCCAACCGATGTAGTCCGCGCGGGAAAAGCGCGGGATGCCGCGCTCCGCCGCCGCCCGGTACTCCGGGTTGTCCTCCGCGATGGCGACGGTGTAGATAACCGCACCGCAGTCGGGCGGCAGATGGGCGGCGGCGTGGTCGCCGAACAGCCGGATGCCTGCTGCCGTCAGGCGCTGTGCCGTCGGACTGCCGCATCCGCCCGCAAAAGCGCGATCCGAACCGCTGACAGGGAAGCCTGCCCGCGCGGTCAGGATCGCCAGAGACGCCATCATAACGCCGCCGATGCCGATGCAGTATACCGACCCGCCGCGCGAGCGGACGCCGTCCATTACGGCGCCGATGCGGGCAGGACCTTCGTGTGTATTGGGGACTGCCATAGAATTACCGCCCTTTCCTGCGCCGCGAATCTGAAAACAGATTGAAGAACACCTGTTTTTCCGCCGATGCGCAGTGAATGAAAATTCACAGAAAAATTTCAAAACCGTTGAATGCAGGTCACAATGCTGTTTTATACTGTAGTCGTCCGAAGGATACACTGAAAATTATAGCAACGGAGGTGCCATGTTATGCAGATCACGGACGTCAAAGTAAGAAAGTTGTTTGAGGATGGTCCCATGAAGGCCATCGTGTCGGTGACGTTTGACGGACAGCTCGCTGTCCACGATATCAAGGTCATCAATGCACGCGATAAGTTCTTTATCGTCATGCCCAGCCGGAAAAACCCCGATGAGACCTTCCGGGATATCGTCCACCCCATCAATTCCCAGTTCCGGGGTGTGCTGGAAAAGGCAGTGATCGAAGCGTACAATCAGGCGCTTGCCGATGCCGCCGCCGAGGCTGCCACCGCAGATGCCGAGACCGAGACTGCGGAGAGCGAAGCCCCTGCCGAAGTCTGATAGGAAGGACGCGCGTCACCGCACCGGAGGTGATGCCCCGCATACCCGCCGCCGGAGTGCCCCTGCACTCCGGCGGCGGGTATTTTGTGTAAAGCGCGCTGTAAAACGAATAAAGATTCAGTGTATCCTTTTATATTTAAAAAATATTCAGCAAAGTCGGATTTCCATGCGTCCGGCTCACAAAGTGCCCGAGCCGAACAGCACCTGTCCGTCGCGTAGCGTCAGCGTTCCGAAGCTGTGCGGATACCTTCCGATACTGCCGGGATTACACGCGAGCAGGGGACGGGCGGTCCGCAACGTCGACGCGGCGGCATCCGGACGGAATCCGCATTCAAACACCTCATGCGTGTGCCCGAAAACCAGCACGTCCGCCTGCAGACTGACGGCGTGGGCTACCGCCCGCCCCGCTCCGCTCTTGACTCCCAGCGTGTGCCCATGCGTCAGCAGGATGCGCACGCCGTCCAGCACAAGGATCTGTTCCTCCGGATACTGCGCGGTCAGCGGATCCCACCGCGCATCGCAGTTTCCCCGGACGGCGTACACCGGCACGTCCGGCGCTATATGCGCTCCGGCAAGGTCGCGCAGTCCGTCCCCGGCGAACAGGATGCAGTCAGGGCGGGTGCGTTCCGCCGCTTCCCGGATGCGGTCAGGGTGCCCGTGCGAGTCGGACAGAAGCAGAATGTTCATGCCGCGCTCATGCCCCCGTTCCGGTGCCTGCGGTTCGCTCGTATACCGGGCACCCCCGGAATGCGGAAGCGTCCGGCTCCAGCGCCGCCGCGCCGCGCAGCTCCTCCAGCGCGGTACAGCCTGCAAACGTACCGGAGGGCAGGCGACCGCTCAGACTGTCGGACAGCGTCACGCTCCGCAGGCTGATGCATCCCCGGAAGGTCTGGATTCCCCAGCCATCGGTGGTATCCAGCATGGACAGATCCGCTGTCTCCAGCCGCACACAGCCGGAGAACGCCTCATCGCCGAGCGCCGTCAAGCCCGCCGGCAATGTCACGGCGGTCAGGTACGCGCACCGGTAAAAGGCGCGGTAGCCGACCGATGTCACCGTGTCCGGCAGGATGATCTCCCGCAGGCGACTGCACTCGTAGAACGCATTGTCCGGCACGGCGGTACAGCCGGGCAGAAGCTCCACCGACTGGAGCGAGGCGGGCAGGAAGCCCTCTGTCAGTGTATGCGACGCAGCACCGAACAGGTAACCGAGGTATGCTGTCTCCGGCGCATCCGCCGCCCCGCCCACGAAGGGCAACGCCAGTTTTTCCAGCCGTGCGCATCCTTCCAGCATGTGGGCGCCCAGCGATTCGGTTCCGGCGGACAGGCACAGTGACAGCAGGGTCTGGCAGTTGGCAAACGCATACTCACCCACGCGCCGCAGGCTGTCCGGCAGGGACACGTACGCCAGCGATCCGGCGCCGTAAAAGGCAAAGGCACCCACTGTTTCCACCCCGGCAGGCAGTCCGACCGTCTCCAGCCCGGTACAGCCGTAGAAGCAGTAGTCCGGGACCGTCCTGAGGTCTGCTCCCCCGGTGAGTATCAGCGTAGTCAGCTTTGCCGGCACGGCAGTGGCGCCGCTCATGTAGGAATCGGCACCGAACAGCGACGCGAACCAGTCTTTGCCGTCGGCGCAGAGCAGCGGCGTGCGCAACGTGACCAGATCGCGGCACTTTCCCAGCGCACCGAAGCCGATGCGCCGCAGGCTGTCCGGCAGACTCAGCGCCCGGACAGCCGCGCCCCGGAAGGCACCCTCGCCGACAGCGACCACCGGTTTCCCATCCAGCTCGGCAGGAATGACCAGCACCGTTGCACCGCCGGTGTAGCCGGTGATTGTCACGCCGTCCGCGTCCGCCGTGAAGGTCAGCTCGGCGGCGGTGACAGGCTCTATGCCTTCAAAGCTGTTGGACAGGCGTGCCTTGTAAGCAGTGGTGTCGGTCAGCTGACGGGTGTCCGGCTCCGGTGCCGCCGGCTGGGTTTCCTGCGCGGATGTTGCGTTTCCGCTTCCCGCCGGTGCGCCTGTACAGCCGATCGCCGACAGCAGCAGTGCGGCGCCCAGCACGATTCCGGTCAGCGCTGTATATCTGTGCTTCATGGTTTTCCTCCCGTTATAGTGGCAAGCGATTCTCCCTCGTAGTATACCACAAACCGGGGCGGGATGCAAGGGGGGAATTGTGAAATCCGGGACGCGGGACGGACTTCTTTTGCAGGGGGGCTGTCCCGCTGTGCTCCGAAAAAACGCGCCTGAAAAGCTGTGCCGTAATGCCACCGCCCCCGCCCTCCCAATCGGGAGAGCGGGGGCGGTTTTCATATACCAAACCGCGCGAAGGGCGCGGCAATTATGAACATGGGGGTTGTATGTAAAACTCTATGTGAAACCGCCTGCGGATGGCTGGGCGGACAACAGCGCACCGGGGAAATGACCGCCGGTTTTTTACAGCATCCCTTGATGTTGCATAAGTCTGCCGGTCAACGGACTCAGCCGACAGGGTACAAAAACGGGTTTTGAAATGAAAATGTCGGTGCGGGTATTACGCGGCGCGTCTTACTTGGCGTAACTGACCACGCGGCTCTCGCGGATAACATTGATCTTGATCTGACCGGGGTATTTGACCTCGGACTGGATCTTTTCCGCCAGCTGACGGGCTACGAGCACCATGCTCTCGTCGCTGACAGACTCCGGCTTGACCATTACGCGCAGCTCTCTGCCTGCCTGAATGGCGTAAGCCTTATCAACGCCCGGGAAGCCCTCGGCAATCTCCTCCAGCTTTTCCAGACGCTTGATGTAGTTTTCCATATCCTCCCGGCGGGCACCCGGACGGGCGGCGGAAATGGCATCGGCTGCCTGTACCAGCACAGCGATGACGGACTGAGGCTCCACATCTCCGTGGTGCGCCTCGATGGCATGAATGACCTCTTTGCTCTCCTTGTACTTCTTGGCGGCGTTTACGCCGATCTGCACATGGGAGCCTTCCACATCGTAGGGGAACGCCTTTCCGATGTCGTGCAGAAGACCTGCCCGACGTGCCAGCGTTGCGTCCACACCAAGCTCCTCCGCCATAATACCGGCGAGGATAGCCACCTCAATGGAGTGTTGCAGGACGTTCTGACCGTAGCTTGTCCGGTAGCGCAGACGTCCCAGCAGGCGCACCAGATCGGGATTGATACCGTGAATGTTGACTTCAAATGTTGCGCGTTCGCCAGCCTGCTTGATGGCGGCGTCCACGTCCTTCTTGGCTTTTTCCACCATTTCCTCAATGCGGGTCGGGTGGATGCGTCCGTCCGCGATGAGCTTTTCCAGCGCCAGCCGGGCGACCTCGCGGCGGATGGGGTCAAAGCCTGAAATGGTGATGACCTCCGGCGTATCGTCGATAATCAGCTCCACGCCCGTGAGCGTTTCCAACTTCTGAATGTTGCGTCCCTCGCGCCCGATGATGCGTCCCTTCATCTCCTCGCTGGGCAACGCCACCGACGAGATGGTGGATTCGGCAACGAAATCGCCTGCGCACCGCTGAATGGCAAGAGCCATGATATGGCACGCCCGGTCGTCGGCTTCGTCCTTGAACCGACTCTCCAGTTCAACCAGCCGCTGCGCCATTTCGTGCTTGACCTCGGACTCCATGTTGGCAAGCAGTTCCGCCTTTGCCTGCTCGGCAGTGTAGCCGGAAATCTCCTCCAGACGCGCCATCTGCTGTGTCAGCACGCCCTCCGCCTTTTCGCGGATAGTGTCCACGTCCTTGATCTTGCGGTCGAGCTGTTCGTTCTTCTTGTCCAGCTGCTCGCTTTTCTTATCCAGCAGGTCGCTCTTTTTGTCCAGCGTTTCCTCGCGCTTGCTCAGCTTTGCTTCCGTGCGGGAGACCTCTGCCCGGCGGTCGCGGATCTCCAGCTCCATCTCATTCTTGAGCTTGAGTCCTTCCTCCTGTGCCGCCAGAACGGCTTCCTTCTTCAGCGTTTCCGCCTGCTTCCGCCCTTCGGCAACCATGTCCTTTGCCCGCTCGCGCAGCTTCTCGGCTTCCTCACGCACCCGTTCGGCTTGCTTTTCCGCCGTCCCGATCTTGGATTCCGCCAGCATCTTGCGCAGGATCATTCCGACGCCCACGCCCAGAACCAGACATACCGCGCCTGCGATCAATGCTGCAATGACAGGATTCATGGATAACACCTCCTTTTCTTCGTATTCTCAGATTTTGAATGCAAAACGTCCGTCCGCTGCCACGAGCCGGACGGACGCCTATCTATTATACACAAACCAGCCGTGTTTGTCAAGGGATTTTGGATGGTTTGTTGGGGGACGGCATTCACTTTTTTGCGGTGTTGGTTCGGATCTGCTGCTCCGGTACCCGGTCGGAACATAGCTTCTTCATCCATGCAGGAAAGCCGCATCCCGGTCGGATGCGGCTTTCCTGTATTCGTGTCAGATCAGGCTTTGGTGGTCGCCTCTGCAGCGGAGGTTGCCTCCTCCTTGGACGTCGCCTCTTCCTTCGAGGTCGGCTCCTCATTGGACGTTGCCTCCTCCTTCGAAGTGGGATCCTCCTTCGTGGACGGATCTTTCTTGGTGGCGGGGTCTTCCTTCTTGGTCGCAACAGAGGTTGTCGTAACCCTCTCGGTGGAAGTACCCTGCGAGTCGTTATTGGTGTTGCAGGAGGCAACACTCAGCAGCACTGCGGCGCAGATGGCAATCATAGCAAACTTTTTCATTTTGGGAAATCTCCTTTTTCGTTATCCAGTACTTTTACTTGCCCGGTTCGGTTCAGTGATCCGGCACGGGTACGGAGAGCACGGAACCCGTGCGCTGTCCGATGGCTCTCCGCCCCGTCTATATAGGTAACGAACGAATAACGAAAAATGTCGGGGATTTCAGAAAAAATTTTCGGAGCTGCCCGAAATGCAAGACAAACCCGGATTATATCAATAAATATTGCGGATTTTCCTGCGCACGGCGAAGCACACACCGAAGCCAGCCATCACGGCGATGATCACACCGCAGATTACGTAGATGCCCGTGCTGATGTCGATGTCCGACTTCAGCTCCTCCCAAAGCTGATTCAGGAGCGCCAGCTTTTCGGGGGTGAGATTCTCGTAGGCGGTCGCCTGGACGTTGTCGGTGTCGTACATGAGGTCGAAGCCGCCGTCCTTGATGCTGTTCATGTACTCAATGTACTCCTCGTTCTCCCGCACCAGCCGGTTGGGGGAGCCGTAGTAAGTATACTCGGCGTTGGCGACGGCGGGTTCCTCCGTCAGCATGAAGTCGATGTACCGCTCGGCAATCAGCTTGTTCTTGGCGGAGGTGGGGATGCACATGGCGTCAACGTACAGGTTGGTCCCCTCGGACGGGTAGTAGAACTCCAGATCCTCATTCTCCTCATACATGGTCATGAAGTCCCCGGCGTAGTAGGAGGCAATGGCGGCGGAGCCGTTCTCCATCTTGTTGTAGATTTCATCCATGACATAGCCCTGCACAACGCGCTTTTGCTCCTTGAGCTTCTCCAGTGCCTGCCGCCAGTCTGCCTCGCTGTCCGAATTGACGTCCAGTCCCAGCAGGTACTGCGCGGAACCGAAGGCGTCGCGCGAGTTGTTGAACTGCAGGATATTGCCGGCGTTGCGCTCGTCCCAGAGCAGATTCCAGCTGCCGATGTTGGGGTCGTCGGGATCCACCATGGTCGTGTTGTAGATGATGCCCACCATGCCGTACATATACGGCACGGAGTACAAACAGCCCTTGTCATAGTAGTCGAACTTGGCATTCTCTCCGTAGAAATCTCCGTGGAGATTGGCAAGATTCGGGATGTTTTCGTGATCCAGCTTCTGCACCAGCCCCTCCGCAATCAGCCGCTGGATCATATAATCCGACGGCACGACCACGTCGTAGGAAACAGACCCGGAGGCGAGCTTGGCATACATATCCTCGTTGCTGGAAAAAGTGGAGTAATTGACGCGCACGTGCTCACCGAAGGTCTCGTAGTACCATTCCTCAAAGGCGGCGTTTGAATCCAGCGAATCCTCGGAGCCGTCCGATATGTACTCGCCCCAGTTGTAGACGTACAGCGTCGTAACCTTGCCCGAAATCTCCTCGCAGGAGGTAAGGAGCGGCAGAGCGCATCCGCACAGGCAGATCAGCACCATGCACAGCGCAACGGCGCGCCGCAGGGCAGAGGTTTTCGTTCCGATCATGTGCTTCATGCGCGGACACCTCCTTCCCGGCGTCTGGCGCGCGCGGTCCGGAAGGAGCCGGCAAAGTTGACAGCCAGCAGCACCACCAGAATCAGCACCACGATGAGGGCACACAGGGCATACATACTGAACTTGACGTTGTGCGCCGTCTGGTTGTAGACGTACAGCGGCAAGGTCTGAAAGTCCGGCGAGCTGACAAAGTGGGAAATTACGAAGTCGTCCAGTGACAGCGTAAAGGACATCATGAGTCCTGACACGATGCCGGGCACGATCTCAGGCAGCTCGACCGCAAAGAATGCCCGCGAGGGCGTACAGCCCAGATCCTGTGCCGCCTCGGAGAGCGAGCTGTCCAGCGTCTTGAAACGCGGCATCACGGACAGGATGACATAGGGCAGGTCAAAGGTGACGTGCGCGATCAGCAGTGTTCCGAAGCCGAAGGTGTTCGATGTGCCGAGAATGGTCGCCGCCGCGACAAACAGCAGCATCATGGAAACGCCGGTCACGATATCCGGATTCATCATGGGGATATTGGTCACGGTCTGCACCGCGCCCCGGAGCCAGCGCTTGCGCATGGTGTTCAGCCCCAGCGCCCCGAAGGTACCGATGACCGTGGCGATCAGCGCCGCACTGACGGCAAGCACCACCGAATTGCGCAGGGAGGTCAGCGCCTCCTCGTCCGCGAACAGCTCGCGGTACCATTTCAGCGACACGCCGGTGAAGGACGCGAGACTCCCGCCCTCGTTGAAGGAGAATATAATCAGCACAAGGATGGGTACATACAGCAGGAAAAAGATGAGACCGACATAGATACGGGAGAGTGCCTTCATATCACCATGCCCCCTTCCTCGTTGTCGGTAAAGCGGTTCATGATGCACACCGAAACAATAATCAGCACCATCATGATCAGCGACATGGTGGCACCGACGCCATAGGTGCTGGTGTTCTGGAACAGGCGCTCAATGGTATCGCCGACCAGGTCGATTTTGCCCGCGCCCAGCTTCTGCGAGATGTAGAAGGTGGAGATGGACGGCACGAATACCATGGTGACGCCGGACACAACGCCGGACACCGTCATGGGAACGACGACGCGGAACAGCGTCTGCAGGTTGCTGCATCCGAGATCGTGTGCTGCCTCGATGTACCGATTGTCCAGCTTGGTCATGACCGTGAAGATGGGCAGCACCATATAGGGCAGGAAGTCGTAGATCATGCCCAGAATGACGCCGAAGTCGGTTCCGACAATGGGCAGCCGCTGCATCCCGATGCTTTCCAGGAAGGAGTTGAGCAGTCCGCCGTTGTCCAGCAGTGCCATCAGGGCATAGGTGCGGATCAGCAGGTTGCACCACATGGGGAGCATGATCAGCACCATCAGCACCTTACGGGTGCGGGGGGAGGTGCGGGACATGAAATATGCAAGCGGGTAGCCGATCAGCAGGCATACCACCGTTGCAATCAGGGCAAACGCGATGGAAAGGATAAAGGTATGGCTGTACTGCCCCATCGCCGTGATGTTATCGGTCGTGAAGTTTCCGTTTCCGTCTGTGAAAGCGAAGTACAGCACGAACAGCATGGGCGCCAGAATAAACAGCACCGCCCAGACAATGTGCGGCGCCGCGGCAAGGCGCTGGAACAACGGACGTCCGCCGGGGCGGGTGCGTCCGGTGATCTTTCCGGCATTGGTCATTCCTGCTCATCCTCCCCCGTCACGTCCGAGAGATGCTCCATCTCCTCGGAGAAGGTAGAGTAGTCGCCGAAGGTATCGGAGAACTTGGAGCGCTTCATGACATGGATGGCGTCCGGCTCGATGCGCAGTCCGATCACCTGTCCCTCGCCGACGTAGTCCGACGTCTCCAGCATCCACTTGAACCCGGCGACATCGACGATAATCTCATAGTAGTCGCCCTTGAAGGTAACGGAAAACACCTTGCCGGACAGCATTCCCTTTTCCACCGGCACAACGTCCACGTCCTCCGGGCGGATGACCACATCCACCGGCTCGCCCTTGGCAAAGCCCTTATCCACGCAGTCGAAGGTGTGTCCGGAGAAGCTGACTACGAAATCCTCCTTCATGACGCCGTCCACGATGTTGGACTCCCCGATGAAGTCGGCAACGAAGGCATTGATCGGCTCGTTGTAGATGTCCACGGGCGTTCCGATCTGCTGGATGCGCCCCTCCGCCATGACCACGACGGTATCGGACATGGAAAGAGCCTCCTCCTGGTCGTGCGTGACATAGATGAAGGTGATGCCGGTCGTGCGCTGAATGTTCTTCAGCTCGTTCTGCATATCCTTGCGGAGCTTGAGATCCAGGGCACCGAGCGGCTCATCCAGCAGCAGCACGCGCGGGCGGTTGACCAGCGCACGGGCAATGGCGACGCGCTGCTGCTGACCGCCCGACAGGGTGGTCACGCGGCGATGCTCAAAGCCCTTGAGGTTGACCAGCGTGAGCATTTCCTGCACACGCCGCTTGATTTCCGCCTCGGGCAGCTTTTTCAGCCGCAGACCGAAGGCGATGTTCTCATACACATTGAGGTGGGGAAACAGCGCATATTTCTGGAACACCGTGTTGACCAGGCGCTTGTAGGGGGGAAGATCGTTGATCTCCTTCCCGTCGAAATACACCGTACCGGAATCCGGGGTCTCGAACCCGCCGATGATCCGGAGCGTGGTTGTCTTGCCGCACCCTGACGGCCCGAGGAGTGTGATAAACTCCTTGTCGTGGATATCAAGGCAGACATTGTCGAGAACAGTCTCGCCGTCAAACGCCTTTGATACCCCTTGCAGACGAATGAGAATCTGATTTTCCATTTCGCATACAGTCTCCTTTTGGGGCACATAAAATTTTTTGCGCGTTTCCCGTCACGCCGCGGGCGACAGTCTCTGCGTTTCTGCAAGCGCCGGTATTCCGGCGTGGGTAAGCGCATAGCCCGCTTTCGTGCATACTGACCGCAAAATCGGCTATATTGTAACAGAAACGGCAGGAAAATGCAATAGGTTTTCAAAAAAACTCAAAATTCGTCATATGCTATAATTAGCCGTGATTTTCCTGTTATAAATCGCCGCTTTTTCAAAAAAATATATAAAAAACTCCGGAGTTCTCCGGAATCCTCTTGTTTTCTCTGTTTTGAAAGAGGGTAAAACAGGTCGGCGCCTGCTTCAGAGAGAGAGGGGGCTGCCGTGGCAGCCCCCCGTCGGTCATTCATATGTACTGTACCGGAAGTCCGTAGCTTGCCGCCCAGTGCGCCGCGTAGGAATCCCGCCCGCACAGAACAGTCAGCTTTGTGCAGTTCTCAAAGGCGGCGTAGGAAATGCTCCGCACCGAGGCGGGCACCGTCACGCTTGCCAGCTCTGTGCAGTCCGCGAAGGCAAACCAGCCGACCGTTTCCACCGTGTCCGGCAGGATCACCGCCGTAATGCCCGCACCCCGGAAGGCTCCGTCCCCGATTGCCACGACCGGACAGCCGCCAATTTCCGCCGGGACAGCCACCGTTCCGGCACCGCCCAGATACCCGGTCACGGTCGCCTGCCCGTCCTGTATGCTGTACCGGAAGCTGTCGGAAGGCAGCGGCGTCGGTCGGACAACCGGCTCGGGCGTAGGGCGGGGAAGCAGGCTGCCCGGTTCGCGCCGGTGCTCCGTCTCCGGCTGACCGGCTACCTGCTTTGCCGTATCCAGCTCGGCACCGGCTGTCAGCAATCGCAGCTCCTGCTCCAGCTTTGCCAGACGCTCGCGGTACTCATACTCGGATATGTAGCGCTCCTGCCGCTCGTTCAGCAGTGTCTGCTTCATTTCCTCAATCCGCTCCTCGTAGTAGGTGCGCAGATCTCCGTCCCCGCCCCCGATGCCCTCACCAGGCTCCGGCGCTCCGGTCGCATCGCCCGCCGATACGTGCCCCGAGTCCGTATCCTTGCGGGCACCGCCCGCCGGGTCGCGCCGTGCGCAACCCGCCAGCGCCGCCAGCGCCAGCCACGCGGCAAGCAATGCCGCCATCCGTTTCCCGTATCCGGTCATACAGTCTCCTCCTTTTCTGCGGTCTTTTGCCGCATTCCGTAAGGGGAACACCGATCGGGTGAGGCGTATCCGAGCCCCCGCCGATGTGCCGTGCGGGGGATGTTCGGAGGCGTCCCCCGGATCCGTGATCCCTGATGACAGCATACCACGGAAGCGGTGCAAGGACAATCCTTTTTTGTCGCCGACGGGGCGCAACCGTGCGACAAATTTCTCCGGAACGCAAAAAGGCGGGGATGCCCCGCCTTTTCTTACATTTTTATTTACGATTCACGGCGACTCTTACCGCAGGCGTCCCTGCACTGCCACGGCACGCCCCAGAATGTGGACGTGGTTCAGTTCCTCGCCGGTGAACACCAGCGGCTCATAGGCGGGATTTTCGGGCGACAGCACCAGCTTCTGCTCTGTCGGATAGTAGTACAGGCGCTTCAGCGTGGCTTCGTCATCCAGCACCACGGCGGCAATCTCTCCGTTGTTCACCATGTCTGTCTGCTGGATGAACACCTCATCCCCGTCGTAGATGCGTGCCCCGACCATGCTGTCGCCCTTTGCAATCAGGCAGAAATCCGCCTCCGTGTCGGCGGCGCTGACGTAGCTGTCCCCGTTATCCTGTGCCACAATCGGTTTGCCGCAGGCAATATCACCCAGCAGCGGGTAGCGGCGCAACTGCAGGGGGAGCAGGTTATCCGGCAGACCGGCGCTCGCCCCGGCGGGGGCGGATGCGGCCATGGGGCAGTCCTCGCCCATCAGCCACATGGCGGATACGCCCAGCGCTTCGGCAAGGCGCAGGATGGCGTCGCCCTTGGGCTGGTACACCCCGTGCAGGTATTGGCTGATGCGCGCGGGGGACAGCCCTGTTTCGGACGCCAGCCGGGATGCCCGGATCCCCTTCTCCCGCATGGCTGCTGCCAGTCTCTCCCGAAATTCCTGCATACTGCCTCCCCGCGCGGCACACGCCGCGACTTTCATTCTCTCATGGGGTAGTATAGCATATCCGGGCTGGAAAGTCAAGCGGTTACGAAAAATTTATTAAGGTTTCTATATTTTTGGCAGGCGGTATTTCCTGCGCGGCAGCCGCCGGTGAAAAAAAGTAAATGTTTTTGCACCGGATATTTACAAATACCCCCTTGCAAAAACGAACCGGTTGTGGTATAGTATAAAATGTGATAGTGGGGACTGCCGACAGGCGGAACCCCATAGTAAAGAAAGGTGGAAAACTGTATGACGTACAACAAGAAAACCATCGAAGACATCGACGTATCCGGCAAAAAGGTACTGGTTCGCTGTGACTTCAACGTGCCTGTGAAGGACGGTGTCATCACCTCCGACAAGCGTATCGTGGAGGCTCTGCCTACCATCCGGTACCTCAAGGCACACGGCGCCATGGTCATTCTCTGCTCCCACATGGGCAAGCCCCACAACGTGCTGGACGAGAAACTCAAGCTGAACAAGAAGGAGATTGCCAAGATCGAGGCTCTGCCTGCCGAGGAGCAGGAGGCTGCCCGCGCCGCCGCGCTTGAGAAGGCTGCCAAGGACAGAAAGAAGCTGTCGCTCTCCATCGTCGCCGATAAGCTCAATGAGCTGCTGGGCGGCGGCGTCGTGTTCGCAACCGATACGGTCGGCGCGGATGCGCAGGCAAAGGTTGCCGCAATGAAGCCCGGTGATATCGTCCTGCTGGAAAATACCCGCTTCACTGCTGCCGAGGAGAAGAACGATCCGGAGTTCTCCAGAAAGTTGGCGGCATTTGCCGAGATTTTCGTCAATGATGCTTTCGGCACCGCGCACCGCGCCCATGCCTCCACCGCCGGCGTCGTGCAGTATGCCGGTCTGCCCGCTGTCTGCGGCTACCTGATCCAGAAGGAAATCTCGGTGATGGGCAAGGCGCTTGCCGATCCGGAGCGTCCCTTTGTCGCCATTCTGGGCGGTGCCAAGGTCTCGGACAAGCTCAATGTCATCGCAAACCTGCTGACCAAGGTCGATACCCTCATCATCGGCGGCGGTATGGCGTATACCTTCCTTGCCGCCAAGGGCTACTCGGTCGGTAAGTCCCTGCTGGACAGCGAGAAGATCGATTACTGCCGCGAAATGATGGCAACTGCAGAGAAGAACGGCGTCAAGCTGCTGCTTCCTGTCGATACCACGGTGGCGGATCACTTCCCTGATCCCATTGACGGCGCGATCGACGTGAAGGTCGTGGACTCCGACAAGATTCCCGATGACATGGAGGGCTTGGACATCGGTCCCAAGACCATGGCGCTGTATGCCGACGCCGCCAAGACCGCCAAGACCGTTGTCTGGAACGGACCTATGGGCGTGTTTGAGAACCCGACACTGGCAAAGGGAACCATCGCTGTGGCGCAGGCTCTGGCTGATTCCGATGCGATTTCCATCGTCGGCGGCGGCGATTCTGCGGCTGCCTGCGAGCAGCTCGGCTTCGCGGATCGCATCACGCACATCTCCACGGGCGGCGGCGCATCGCTGGAGTTCCTGGAGGGCAAGGAGCTGCCCGGTATCGCCTGCCTGATGGATCGGTAAGCCCCGCGTCCCGAATTTCCACCGGAATCCCTGAATACAGGGAGGCTCTCTGCAAGTAACCCGCACGGTCAGTCGGCGGAACAGGCGGAGACTCCCGGAACACAATAAAAGAAGGTAGAATCGTTATGAACAGCAAAAGAAGAACCGTGATCGCCGGCAACTGGAAAATGAACTTCACCCCCGCCGAAGCGACCGCTTTTATCAATGAAATCAAGCCCATGGTCGCCGGCAAGGATGCCTGCGATGTTATCTTCTGCGCGCCCTATGTCACCATTGCGGCGGCGCAGGCGGCTGCCGCCGGATCCAATATCCGCATCGGCGCCGAGAACGTCCACTTTGCCGACCACGGCGCCTACACCGGCGAGGTGTCCGCCCGGATGCTGACCGAGTGCGGCGTGCAGTACGTCATCATCGGTCACTCCGAGCGCCGCCAGTACTTTGGCGAGACCGATGAAACGGTCAACCAGCGTACCCGTGCGGCACTCGCCGCCGGAATGACCGTCATTCTGTGCCTGGGTGAGGTCAAGGAGCAGCGGCTGGCGGGCATTACCCGCGAGGTCGTCTCCATGCAGACCAAGCTGGATCTGGCGGGTGTGAGCGCCGAGGACATGAAGCGCGTCATCATCGCCTACGAGCCTGTCTGGGCGATCGGCACCGGACTGACTGCCACGCCTGAGCAGGCGGACGAGACCTGCGGACAGATCCGTGCCGCGCTGGCGGAGCTGTACGGCAACGAGGTCGCCGAGTCCACCACCATCCAGTACGGCGGCTCCATGAACGAGAAAAACGCGGCTGACCTGCTTTCCAAGCCCAATGTGGACGGCGGACTGATCGGCGGCGCGTCGCTGGTTCCCGCCAAGTTCACCGCCATTGTGGATGCGGCGCAGTAAAGGGTGCCGCTGAATCGCGTCTCCGGAGTGACTGCGGACAGCGGGGGAACGGCTCCTTGCGGGCTTTCCCCCGCTTTTCCGGCTCCGACCAACCTATCCGAAGGGAGGAAATTACCGTGGCAAAATACAGACACGACCGTATCAACGAGGAGATGTACCGGGTTGCGGCAGAGATACTGCGCACGGTCAAGGATCCGCGCCTGAATCAGGCGTTTGTCAGTGTCACCGGCGCGGAGGTCTCGCCCGACCTCAAGTACGCAAAAATCTACTACTCGCACCTGCAGGGTGACCCGAAGGAGATCAGGCGCGGGCTTGCCGCCGCCTCCGGCTATATCCGCGGGCAGCTGGCAAAGACGCTCAATCTGCGCGTTACGCCGGAGTTGACTTTCTGCGAGGACAAGTCCATCGCCTACGGTGCGCACATTGAAAAAGTTATCAGTGGCTTCACCTACAAGACTGCTCCGGATGAGCAGGACAGCTCGCAGGGCGGAGACCGCGGCGGGCAGCCGTAAGGATTCCCCGAGCCGGGGCGGCATGGCAGTGGCTTGCCTGTTCGGCTGCTGCTGACTCCGCTGTCGCCGATTCCGGTGAGGGCACGGCGGCTTTGATAACCGGCTTTTCCTGACGCAGCAATACTTTTCTGCTCCAATCTCCCTCTTTCCGTCCGGGGAAGGGGGAGATTTTTGACTTTGTTCCGCCGGGGACCGTCCTCTCTTTTCTTCTCTTCTGCCATCGGCTCGGCAGGACGCCGGCTGCCTGCCGCAGGGAAATGACCAAAGCAGGATATTCATTTTCTCTGTATTTATTCATTTTTTATGTTGACTTTTCCGGTGGAAGGAAGTATAATATAAGCATTGAAACAGGTTCTTTGAAAACCGAAGAAACGGAGCGGGGAGGCAGGGAACGCCGCCCCCGCACGGGTGCAAAAAGGAGTCCGATATGGCAGAGGCAAGCAGGAACGAAAAGAAAAACGCGCGCCGACAGGCGCGGGAGCAGGTGTTTGGCCTGCTGTACGAAACGGAGTTTCATGAGGGCGAAACGGCGGAGCAGATCCTGGAGCGCGCGGCGGAGGACAGGGAGTTTGACGGGAATGACCCCTACCTGCGCGGCACCTACCTCGGCGTGATGGCGCATCTGGAGGAGATTGATGCGCTGATCGGCAGGTTTGCCAAGGGATGGAAGACAAAACGCCTCTCGCGCGTGTCCCGCGCAGTCCTGCGGCTGGGGACCTACGAGCTGCGGTTTGCTAAGGGTGTGCCGCCCGTCGTGGCAATCAACGAGGCAGTCGAACTGTCCAAAAAGTTTGACGATCCGCGCGCGCGCGCCTTTGTCAACGGGGTGCTCAACGCGGTCAAGGATGCCCCGGCTGACCAGACCGCTCCGGAGGAGCCGGCTGTCGAGCCGTCTCCGGTGCCGGAGACCGATGTGCCGGACGCGGAATAAAATTCATGCCGTATCCGGATACGCATACCTGCTGGGTCGGTATTGACACCAGCAATTATACAACGTCCGTGTCGCTGGCTGTCCGCGAACCGGATGCGTCCGGTCGCCTGCGGGTGGTGTCCAATCGCAAGGCACCGTTGCCGGTTGCGCCCGGTGCGCGGGGACTGCGGCAGAGCGATGCGCTGTTCGCGCACACCCGGAACCTGCCGGAGCTGATGCGCCTTCTCCGGGCGGATATGGAGGCTGGCGGCTGGTGCCCGGCGGCGGTGGGCGTTTCGGCACGCCCGCGGGACGCCGCCGATTCCTATATGCCCTGCTTCCTTGCGGGCGTGGCGGCAGCGGAGGCGTTCGCCGCCGGGGCAGGCGTGCCGCTGTACCGGTTCTCGCACCAGAGCGGGCACATCATGGCGGCATTGTACTCCTCCGGAAGCCTGCTCTGCGACCGGTCGGCAGGGGAACTGCCAGACGGGGATTTCCTTGCCTTTCACGTTTCCGGAGGTACGACCGAGGCGGTGCTGGCACATCCCGTGCCGGGCGGCTTTTCGGCTGAAATTGTCGGGTACGGTGCAGACCTGCACGCCGGACAGGTCATAGACCGCGTGGGCGTCCTGCTGGGACTGCCGTTCCCCTGCGGTCCCGCGCTGGAGGCACTGGCACGGACCTGCACCGTGCCTCTGCCGCCGATCCGTCCCTCGGTGCGCGGCGGCGTGTGTAACCTTTCCGGCTTTGAGAATCAGGCGGCGAAGCTGTGGGCGGAAACGTCCGATGCCCCGCTGGTAGCGGCGTGGGTGCTGACAGCAGTCGGGAAAACACTGCGGCTCATGACGGATCAGATACAGGAAAGCCTGCGGAGCTGTCGTCCGGCACCGTTGCCGGTGCTGTACGCGGGCGGCGTGATGAGCAACCGTTTCATCCGCCCGCTCCTGACAGCCGGGGCGGCGTGGGAATGCCGCTTTTCGGAGCCTGCGTTCTCGGCGGATAATGCCGCCGGGATCGCTCTTTTGTGCGCGGAAGCCGCGCTGGCGGCGGAGCGGGATAATGCCGGGCGGTCGTCCGGTTCCGGGAAAGGAGCGCGGCACGATGGAACGTGACGGACAGGATCCGAGACCGACTCTGTCGGTCAGTCAGCTGAATGAATGCATCAAGGCGACCCTGGAGAGCGCCCCCCTGTTGCGCGACGTTTATGTACAGGGGGAGCTGTCCGGCGTCCGGCTGTACGCCTCCGGTCACCTGTACTTCTCGCTCAAGGATGAGAACAGCGCGATCGGCGGCGTCATGTTTGCCCGGCAGGTATCGACGCTGCGCTTCTCCCCGGAGAACGGGATGCGCGTTATCCTGCACGGGCGGGTGTCGGTGTATGCGGTGCGCGGGCAGTACCAACTGGTGGCGGATGCGCTGGTGCCGGTCGGTGCCGGCGACCTTGCCGTCGCCTTTGAACAGCTGAAGGCAAAGCTGGGGGCGGAGGGGCTGTTTGACTCCGCCCGTAAAAAGCCGTTGCCGCCGTACCCCCGGCGCATCGGCGTAATCACATCGCCGTCCGGCGCCGCCATCCATGATATCATCCGGGTGGCGCGGGGACGGATGCCGTCGGTGGAAATCCTGCTGTTCCCCTCCGAGGTGCAGGGCGCGCGTGCGTCCCGGTACCTGGCTGGCGGGGTATGGTACTTCAATTCACCTGCCGTCCGGAGCGACCCGGAGCAGGCGGTGGATGTCATCATTCTGGGACGGGGCGGCGGCTCGACGGAGGATCTGTGGTGCTTCAATGACGAGGGACTTGCCCGTGTCATTGCGGCTTCCGACATTCCGATCATCTCGGCGGTGGGACACGAGGTGGATTTTTCCATCTCGGATTTTGTCGCCGACCGCCGTGCGGCAACCCCCTCTGCCGCCGCCGAAATGGCAACGCCCGACCGGGCGGATCTCGGGCGGCGCGTCCGGGGGCTGTCCGACCGGCTGGACAATGCGCTGGACGGGCGATTTGCGCGGGAGCGCGACCGCATTGCCGGGCTGGCGGCGCGGCGTGTACTGACCGCACCGGAGGGCGCGGTTCAGCGCCGGCGGGAACTGCTGAAGCCGACCGCACAGCGGCTGGAGCGGGCGATGCGGCATGGACTGGATGTGCGCGGGCGCGAGTTGCGCCGCCTGTGTGCGCAGATGCAGGCGCTCAGCCCGCTGGCGGTGCTGGGCAGGGGGTATGCGCTGGTGCGCACGCCGGACGGGCGGCTGATTCCCCGCGCGGCGGGACTTGCACCGGGTGCGGCGGTTGCGGTACAGTTTGCGGACGGTACGGCACACGCACGGGTGGAACGTGTGGAGATCCAAAATACGGATATGGCACCGGACGGTGCGGACAGGGAGGCAGACGTATGACGGACAAGCAGAGCAGAACCGACGCGGAGCAGGCGCCGGAGACCGGAACTGCCAATAAGAAAAAGGCAGTGCCCGGAAAGAAGAAATCGCCGGAGGAGAGCGCCGCCGCACTGCCCTATGAGCAGCGGAGCGCACGGCTGGAGGAGATTGTCTCCCGGCTGGAGAGCGGGGAGCTGCCGCTGGAGGAAAGCCTTGCGCTGTACGAGGAGGGCGTGGCACTGGTGCGCGCCTGCACGCGGGAGCTGGACGAGGCGGAGCAGAAGGTCAGAATCCTGCGGCGCACCGCCGAGGGGGACATCCGCCCGGCGGATTTTTCGGAGCCGGATGCGGCGGACGGGGAGGCGTGACCGTATGGACGACAGACAGACAGAGCGGGAGGTATGCGCGGCGGATGCCGCCGCGCTTGCCCGCACCGTATTGGAAGAGGATGCGGCACGGGTGGATGCTTTCCTGGACGGGCTGTATCGGGGCGGACAGGACGGTCGCTGTGACAGAGGACTGGACGAGGCTGTGCGCTACTCCCTGCTTGCCGGGGGGAAGCGGGTGCGTCCGGCGCTGACGCTGGAATTCTGCCGCCTGTTCGGCGGGGATACTGCGGCGGCGTTGCCGTTCGCGGCGGCGGTTGAGATGGTGCATACCTTCTCGCTCATCCATGATGACCTGCCCTGCATGGACGATGACGCGTTGAGGCGCGGACGTCCGACCAACCACCGCGTGTTCGGTGAGGCGGCGGCACTGTTGGCAGGCGACGGACTGGCACTGGATGCCTTCGGGATGCTGGCGCGTGCCGGCGGGCTTTCTCCGGAGACGCGGATCGCGGCGGTCGGCGTGCTGTCGGATGCCGCCGGGTGCGGCGGCATGGTGCGCGGGCAGGTCATGGATATGTTCGGTGAGAAGCACACCCTGACGCGCGAGGAGCTGCTGCTCCTGCAGGCACGCAAGACCGGCGCGCTGATCCGCGCGGCGGCACAGCTCGGCGTGCTGGCGGCGGGCAGACCGGCGGACGGCGGGGAGATGCGGGTCGCCGCCGGATATGCCGACCGCATCGGGCTGGCGTTCCAGATCGTGGACGATGTGCTGGATGTCACGGCGACAGAGGAGCAGATGGGCAAGTCTGTCGGTAGCGATGCGGGGCATAATAAGAACACGTTCCTGTCCTTCTGCACGGTGGAGCAGGCGATTGCCGAGGCGGAACGGCTTTCCCGCGAGGCGGCGGAGCTGCTTGCCGGCTACCCCGGCGCGGAGCGCCTGCGCGCTCTGGCTGTCTTCCTTGCCGACCGGAAGAGCTGAGGAGCCGCACGGCACGGAAAGGAAACATTCATGCGTTTTTTTCAAGCACTTCTGGACAATTTCCCTTTGGTCTGCGCCGGTGTCGGCTGGTTCACCGCGCAGTTTATGAAAGTGTTTACCGGCATTTTCCGGCAGAAGACCTTCAATGTGGTCGAGCTGCTGTTCGGCACGGGCGGTATGCCGTCCTCGCATACGGCGGCGGTCTGCGCGCTGACGGTCGCCTGCGGGATGTCCTGCGGGCTGGACTCCCCGGTGTTTGCCGTGTCCCTCCTGTTTACCGTGGTGGTCATGCGGGACGCGACCGGCGTCCGCCGGGAGGCTGGCGAGCAGGCAAAGGTCCTCAACCGCATCGTGCGTGACCTGTTCACGTCCTCCGGAACCGAGGACATCGACCGGAATCTGAAGGAGCTGATCGGGCACACCCCCCTTCAGGTGTTTGTGGGGGCGGTCGTGGGAGCGGTCGTGCCGTTCCTGATGTGCCTGATCCCGTACTACCGCGCGAACCTGATACTATGAGAGCCGACGTGTATCTGGTGGAGCGCGGCGTGGCGGCATCCCGCACGCTGGCGCGGCGGCTGATCGAGGCGGGCGCCGTACTGCTGGACGGACGTCCGGTGGAAAAGCCCGCGCAGGAAGTACCGCCCGGCGCGCATACGCTGGAGGTTGGCGAGAGTCGGGAGACGCGCTACGTCGGGCGCGGCGGACTCAAGCTGGAGGCGGCGCTGGATGCGTTCCCTGTCCCGGTAGCGGGCGGGGTGTTCGCGGACATCGGCGCGTCCACCGGGGGCTTTACCGATTGCCTGCTTTCGCGCGGGGCGGCAAGGGTGTACTGCATCGACGCAGGGCACGGGCAGCTGCATCCCCGGCTCCGGGCGGACGAGCGGGTTCGCTGTGCCGAGGGCGTCAATGCCCGCCTGCTGACTCCAAAGACGCTGGGCGCACTGGAGCCGTCCGGCAGGAACCCGGACGGGAGCCTGTTTGCGGGAAAAGTGGGCGGCGCGGTGATGGACGTATCCTTCATCTCCCAGACGCTGATTCTCCCGGCGCTGGCGGGCATACTGCTACCGGGCGGATTCCTGATAAGCCTTGTCAAGCCGCAGTTTGAGTGCGGAACTGCCGCTCTGTCCCGGCACGGCGTGGTGACAGCCGAACGTGACCGCCGCGCCGCTGTCGAGCGCGTGACCGCGAGCGCCGCCGCCTGCGGCTTTACGCGGCAGGGGCTGATCCCTTCGCCCATCGCGGGCGGGGACGGCAACAGGGAATTCCTTGCGTACTTCGTGCGGACGGCATGACGGTATCCGCAACACATTTCAGGTGGTAAACAGAATGGAAACAGCTAAAGCGAAAGAAAAAGAAACGCGGACAGACCTGCCGGCAGGTGCCTCCCGGCGGATCGCGCTTGTAACCAATTTCAATATATACGAAAAGGCAGGCGCGGCGATGCAGGTGGCACTGCGGCTGGCGGCGTACCCCTGCGAGGTCATGGCGGCGTCCTTCAACCGGGACAAGATCCTGCGCATGAACCGGGGGCGTATGCCGTTCACCTTCCTGCCGATGGACGAGCTGTACGCCCGCGCGGATATGGTGGTGGTGCTGGGCGGAGACGGCAGTATCCTGGAGGCGGCACGGCGTGCCGCTCCGCGCGGCGTGCCGGTGCTGGGCATCAATCTGGGGCGCGTCGGCTACATGGCGGAGCTGGAACTGGGGGAGCTGGATCTGCTGTCCCGCCTGTTTGCCGTTGACAGTGCCGGCAACCCGATGTGGCATACCGAGACGCGTTCCATGCTGGGCGTGGAGATCCTGACCGCCGCACGTGAGGTGCGCGCCTCCATGTACGGACTCAACGATGCGGTCATTACCAACGGCTCCATCGCCCGCATCATCGACATTGAACTGTATGAGAACGGGCGGCTGGTGACGGGTTATCGGGCGGACGGACTGATCGTGGCGACGCCGACCGGCTCAACCGCCTACTCCATGTCGGCAGGTGGACCCGTTGCGGATCCGCGCGTGTCCTGCTTCTGCGTGACGCCCATTTGCCCGCACTCGCTGGCGGCGCGACCGCTGATCTTCCCGGATGATGCGACGCTGGAGATTAAAAACATCTGTCAGCGGGAGAAAATGCTGTACCTGACCGTGGACGGGCGCACCAACTGTGAGCTGTACCGCGGGGAGACGGTACGCATCGTCCGTTCCCCGCTTAAAACCCGACTGGTCCGCCTGCGCAGTTACGGCTTCTATGACCGCCTGCGGGCAAAGATGGCGGATTATTCATAAGGGCAGTCGCCGGAAACCGTCTGCACGGCGGATCGGGGCTTCCCGCAGAGGGCGCTGCCCTGCAAAACAGCAAAGTATGAGAACAAACAAATGAAAATATACGCCGAAAGGAATCAAAACTACATGAAAAAGAACCGTCTGGAGAAGGTAATTGAGATTATTACCGAGCATGAGATCGAAACGCAGGATGAACTGATTGAATACCTCCGCCGCGAGGGCTTTGACGTCACGCAGGCGACTGTTTCCCGCGACATCCGCGAGCTGAAGCTGGTCAAGATCATGACCGGGCGCGGCAGTTACCGCTATGTCATGCCGCAGGAGGACGCGACCAGCCAGACTGCCCTGCATATCAGCAGTGCGCTGGCGGAGACCATCGTCCGGGCGGAATTCACCGGGAATCTGGTTGTCCTGCACACCCTCTCCGGTATGGCGAACGCGCTTGCCACCGAGGTGGATCGCCTGCATCATCCGTCCCTGCTGGGATGCGTGGCAGGGGACGATACCATTCTCATCGTTTCCCGTGACGCCGAGGGCGCCGCGCAGATCAGCGAGCAGATCAAGGACATGATCCGCCACCGCACCAAGAACCCGCGGGAAGGGGGAAAATGATATGCTCCGCTCGCTCCACATCGGGAATGTGGCAGTCATCCGGCAGGCGGATATCGACTTTACCGAGGGTCTGTGCGTCCTGACGGGTGAGACGGGCGCCGGAAAATCCCTGCTGATTGACAGCCTCAACGCCCTGACAGGCGGGCGGGTCAGCCGCGACCTGATCCGCGCGGGCGAGGAGAATGCCATGATCTCTGCCCTGTTCGACGGGCTGGATGAGCCGACGCGGGCGGCGCTTTCGGAGCTTGGCGTGGAACTGCCGGAGGACGAGGACGGGATCCTGCTCCAGCGCACGCTCAGCCGCGACGGCAAGTCGGTTGCGCGGATCGGCGGGCGTGCCGTGACGCAGAGCCTGCTCCGCGAGGTCGGCGCCCTGCTGGTCAATATCCACGGGCAGAGCGACAATCAGAAGCTGATGCAGAAGGCGGCGCACCTGTCGCTGCTGGATGCCTACGCCGGGGACGGCGCCGCGCTGGCGGAGTACCGGTCGTTGTATGCCGCGTGGCGGCAGGTCTCCGGACAGCTGGCGGATCTGCGGCAGGACGAGGGACAGCGCCTGCGGACGCGGGAGATGCTGGAGTATCAGATAGCCGACATCGATGCCGCGCATCTCAAGCCGGGCGAGGAGGACAAGCTGGCTGCCCGGCGTGACCGGCTCCAGCATCAGGAGAAGATCGACCGACAGCTCCGTCTTGCGGCGCGCGCCCTGCGGGACGGGGAGAAGGCAACGGCGGCAGGACTTCTGGATCGGGCGGCGACGGCACTGGCGTCCCTGACCGGCATCCTGCCGGAGGCGGAGGAGCTGGCGGCGCGGGCAGAGTCGCTTCGTCTGGAGGCGGAGGATATTGCCGACCGGACACGCGCTCTGACGGATGGCGACGCGGTCGATGCGACTGCCGAGCTGGATCGCCTGGAGGGGCGGCTGGATACCATCCAGCGGCTGGGGCGCAAGTACGGCGCGGGCGTGGACGCGATCCTTGCATTCCGTGCCGATGCGGCGGAGCGCCTTGCGGGACTGGACACGGCGGATGACCGCATCGCCGCCTGCGAGGAGCAGGAAAAGCGCCTGCGGGAGCAGTTGGACGGCTTGTCAGCCGTGTTGACGCGGATGCGGACGGCGGCGGCGCAGGAGCTGGCAGGGCAGGTTGCGGAATCGCTGGCGTTTCTGGATATGCCGCGCGTGCGGTTCGAGGTATCCCTGCGGCGGCTGGATAAGCCGGGCGCGGACGGGGCGGACGATGCGGAGTTCTGCATTGCCACCAACCCCGGGGAGCCGGTTCAGCCCATGATCCGCATCGCGTCGGGCGGCGAGCTGTCCCGCATCATGCTGGCATTGCGGAGCGTGCTGAACGAAAAGTACGGGGTGGGCGTGTCGATATACGACGAGATTGACACCGGAATCTCCGGGCGCACCGCGCGAAAAGTCGGCATCAAACTGCGGCGCATTGCCCGGTGCGGGCAGGTTATCTGCGTGACGCACTCGGCGCAGATCGCGTCGCTGGCGGATGCGCAGTACCGCATCGAAAAGCACGAGGTAGACGGCAGGGCGGAGACCTCGGTGCGCTGTCTGGAGCCGGAGGAGCGCGTGGACGAGATAGCGCGCATTCTGGGCGGTCTGGATCTGACCGATTCCCAGCGCGCCGCCGCCCGCGAGCTGATTGCCGAGGGAGAGCGCCTCTGACGGCGCACACAGGAAAAGAGGTATAGCCATGTCAAAATCCGCTCACGGTTCCGCTTTGCCGCGCACCAATGCCATGCGCATGCTGGATGCGGCAAGGATTCCTTACGAGGTGCTGACCTATGAGGTGGACGAGAACGATCTGTCCGGCGTCCATATCGCCGAGCAGCTTTCCTATCCGCCCGAAATGATATTCAAAACGCTGGTCGCCCACGGGGACAGGACCGGCTATCTGGTTTTCTGCATCCCCGTCGCATTGGAAATCGACCTGCGCACCGCCGCTTCCCTGACCGGGAACAAGAAAATCGAGATGGTGCACGTCAAGGATCTGCTTTCCCTGACCGGATACATCCGCGGCGGCTGCTCCCCCATCGGCATGAAGAAGAAGTTTCCTACCTTTTTTGACGCTTCCGCGCTCTCCCTGGATAAGATCGCGGTCAGTGCCGGTATGCGCGGAGCCCAGCTCCTGCTGGATCGCGCCGCCCTCATGCATTTTGTGGATGGGAAGGCGCTGGCGGTCACGGGGCAGACGCCGACGTGAAAGTAATGTGCCGTTTTGCGCAATTCACAAAAAAACACTTGCAATCAAAAACAGACCGTGATATAATAAGTCGGTTATGACATGATCAGAAAGGAACCCACAGTATGATGCTGCAGATCAAGCAACTGCTGGCAGGAGAGATCCTCGGCGGCGTAAAGACGGTTTCCCCGGAGGGTGCCGCGGCGCTGACCGAGACCGACATTCTCAACCTGCTGGAATACCCCCCCGACCCCGCCATGGGCGATATCGCCCTGCCGTGCTTCAAGCTTTCCCGTATCCTGCGCCGCTCCCCGGTGCAGATCGCAAACGCCCTCGCCCCCTGCATCGGCGGCGACTGCGTGGAGCGTGCCGAAGCCGTCAACGGGTACCTGAATATTTACCTTTCCGGTGCGTACCTGCTGAGCAGACTGGTTCCCCGCATCCTGGAGGAGAAGGAGAACTACGGCGCGCCCGACATCGGGCAGGGCAGGGTAGTCGTGCTGGATTATTCCTCCCCGAATGTCGCCAAGCCCTTCCACATCGGGCATCTGGGGACGACTGTTATCGGGCACTCACTCAAGAAACTGCACGAGTTTGCCGGGTATAACTGCATCGGCATCAACTATCTGGGTGATTGGGGGACGCAGTTCGGCAAGCTGATTCTGGCATACCGGATGTGGGGCTCCCGGGAGGCTGTGGAGACCGGCGGCATTGATGAGCTGGTCAGCCTGTACGTCCGGATCAATAACGCCATCAGCGGCAACGAGGCGGAGGGCATCGCGCCCGACCCGGTGCTGGCGGAAAAGGCGCGCGCCGAGTTCCACAAAATGGAGATGGGCGACCCGGACAATATCGCACTCTGGAAGTGGTTCGTGCAGATCAGCCTGGAGGAGTACCAGAAAACCTACCGCCAGCTGGACATTACCTTTGACAGCTACAAGGGCGAATCCTTCTACACCGACAAAATGCCGGCGCAGGTGCAGAAGCTGCGCGACAAAGGTTTGCTGAAGCTGGATGACGGCGCATCCATTGTGGATCTGTCCGCCTACGATATGCCCCCCTGCCTGATTCTCAAGCGGGACGGCTCCACGCTGTACCCCACCCGCGACATCGCGGCGGCGGTGTACCGCAAGCAGGAGTACCATTTTGACAAGTGCATCTATGTAACCTCTGCCCAGCAGATCCTGCATTTCCGGCAGTGGTTCAAGGTCGTTGAGCTGATGGGCTATGACTGGTATGATGAGCTGGTACACGTGCCCTACGGTACGGTGTCCGTCAACGGCGCCAAGCTGGCGACCAGGACAGGCAACGTTGTGTTGCTGCGCGATCTGTTCGGCGCGGCGATTGAGAAAGTGACCGAGATCATGGAGACCAAGAACCCGGCACTCAAGGGGCGCACGGACGTTGCCGAGGCGGTGGGCGTAGGAGCTATCGTGTTCTACTACCTGTCCAACAACCGCATCAAGGACATCAACTTCAGCATGGAGGAAGCCCTGTCGTTCGACGGTAACACCGGACCTTACGTGCAGTACACCTATGCCCGCGCCTGCTCCATTCTGGAGAAGGCGGGCGTAACAGACGGGACGCCGGCGCCGGCAGAGCTGACGCTGACCGACCCGCTGGAAAAGGTGCTGTGCGTCACGCTGTCCGAATTTGAGGAGCGGGTACGTATGGCACTCCGCGACTACGAGCCGTCCTACATCACGCGCTATATCCTGGATGTGGCGACAGCCTTCAACCGTTTCTACCATGATTGCGCCATCGTGACCGCCGAGGATGCGGCGGTACGTGAGACGCGCCTTGCCCTGACGCGGGCGACCAAGTACGTGCTGGGGCGCGCGTTCGGGCTTATCTGCCTGCGCAAGACGGAAAAAATCTGACGGGGACTCCCTCTGCAGGCGGGTATTCCGCGATTCCACCGAAAAATAAAATTGAACTGAGAGGTATATACTATGTCCGGACACAGCAAATGGGCGAATATCAAGCATAAAAAGGAAAAGACCGACTCCGCCCGTGCCAAGATATTTACCAAGATCGGCAAGGAGCTGACAATCGCCGTGCGGGAGGGCGGTCCCGATCCGGCTGCCAACTCCAAGCTGCGCGATCTGATTCAGAAGGCGAAAGCGAACAACGTCCCGAATGACAATATCGAGCGCACCATCAAGAAGGCGCAGGGCGCGCAGGGCGATAACTTCGAGGAAGTCACCTACGAGGGCTACGGTCCCGCCGGTGTTGCCGTCATCGTGACCGCCACCACGGACAACCGCAACCGTACTGCCGGCAATGTCCGCGCGTACTTTGCGAAGTTCCACGGCAACATGGGGCAGACCGGCTGTGTCGGCTACCTGTTTGCCAACAAGGGCATGATCGTCATCACGGATGAGGACGAGGACTACGATGAGGACAAGCTCATGGAGCAGGCGCTGGAGGCAGGCGCGGAGGATTTCTCCGCCGATGAGGGCGTGTATGAGATCACGACCGAGCCGGATGACGTGTACGCCGTTGCCGATGCGCTCAAGGCGCTGGGCTACAATATCACCTCTGCCGAGGTGACAAAAGTTCCTTCTACTTACGTCAACATTGACGGCGAGGAGGATCAGCGGTTCATGGGGCTTCTGCTGGATAAGCTGGACGAGGACGACGACGTGCTGGACGTCTACCACAACTGGGAGAACTGCGACCGCTGAGCCGAACCTCTTTTACCGGGGAAGCCTGGGTATCCGACCGGGCTTTCCCTGTTTTTAGAGGTGCCCTTAACACGAGCGGGGAATGCCGCCCATAAACCGAAATCGACCAGAAAGGCGGTGGTACCGTGTCCGGGAAAACGGAACGGACTTCTTTTTCACGGGACGTAGCGAGACGTACCGCGCTTCTGACGGTGGGGCGCTTTGTTTCCAAGCTGCTGGTTTTCTTCATGGTGCGCCTGTATACCGCCTGCCTGTCGCCCGCGGAGTACAGTGCCGCCGATCTGATCGTGGATATGGCAAACCTGCTTATCCCGCTGGCATCACTGGGTGTGAGCGAGGGCATATTCCGCAACGCCGCCAACAGGAACCGCGATAAGGAGGCGTACCTCACGGCGGGACTTGCCGTGCTGGGTGCCGGAAGTCTGGCTTTCCTGCTCCTGTCGCCGCTGTTGACCTGCATCCCCCTGTTTACGGGTACGGCTTGGCTGATCGTGCTGTATGTCCTGCTTGCCAACCTGCACGCCGTCGTGTCGCAGTACCTGTTCGCAGTCGGGCGGGTGCGGCTGTTTGCCGGGCAGGGCGTACTCAATACGGTGCTTATCATTGTGCTGAATATCCTGTTCCTTCCGGTGCTGAAGCTGGGCGTGACGGGGTACGTCATGTCAACCTTCATCGCGGACGGACTGACCACGCTGTTGCTTGTCCTGTATACTCGCCTGTGGCGTTCGGTGCGGCGGATGTCCCTGCGGGAGCTGTGGGCAACAGCCAAGCCCATGCTGTGCTTCTGCCTTCCGCTGGTTCCGGCGACTCTGTGCTGGTGGATCACCAGCGTGTCCGACCGCTATATGATCTACTATATGCGTTCGGCGGCAGAGAACGGGCTGTACACCGCAGCCTACAAGGTGCCTACTATCCTGACTTACGCCGTCAGCATTTTTTCGGTTGCGTGGAAAGGATCCATCAGTGCCGAGGACGACGATCCTACCGTCTGGAAACGGCACTACACCCGCTCGTGGCAGGGGTATACGGCTGTGGCGTTTGCGGGAGGCGGCTGTCTGATTCTGACCTCGCGCCTGTTTGCGGGACTCTTGTACGCGGAGAGCTACCGCGCGGCGTGGCTGTATATCCCGGTGCTGACGGTTGCCACCGTGCTGGCAGGACTGGATACGTTTCTGGATTCGGTGTACTTTACCGCCCGGCGTACCGGGTGGTCGATGGGTTCGGCACTGAGCGGCGCACTTCTGAATCTGCTGCTCAACACCCTGCTGATTCCCCGCTTCGGCGCTATGGGCGCGTCGGTCGCCACGCTGATCAGCTACCTTTGCGTGCTGGTTCTGCGCATGGTCACAACGCGGCGGCTCATCCGCTTCCGGCAGGGGCGCGTGCGGCTGGCACTGAACATCCTGTTCCTGACCGCGCAGGCGGGTTTTATGACCGCCACCGGCGAGGGGCATATGCCTTCCGTGTGGGGCTGGGTGCTGACCGGCGCTGCGTCTGTTGCCCTGCTTGCCCTGAATATGCGGACGCTGATACGGATCGGCGTCCGGCTTGCACGCGGTCTGCGCGGCAGACTGCGCGGAAAGGAGACTGAAACAACGTGAGTTTTTCCGAAAAGACTATACGGACGCTGGAATTTGACAAGGTGTGCGCCATGCTGGCAGACTGCGCCGAGACCGAGGGCGCGTGTGCTATGGCGCAGAACCTGCGTCCCTCGGCGGATCGCGTGACGGTCCGCCGCCGGCTGGATCGCACGACCGACGCCCGCCGCCTGGCGGACGCCAAGGGCGCGCCGTCCTTCGGCAAAATCCGGGATATATCCTCCGCCTGTGAACGGGCAGAAAAGGGCGCGGTGCTGTCCATGCGCGACCTGCTGGATATTGCGTCCGTTCTGCACACGGCGCGGACGCTGACCGATTACAGTACCGGAAATCACCCGTTCGACACCGTACTGGACGAGGTGTTTGCGCGCCTTCTGCCTGACCGGCGGCTGGAGGAGCGCATCACGCACGCCATCCTCTCCGAGGACATGATGGCGGATGAGGCTTCCCCCACGCTGGCGGACATCCGCCGCAAGATCCGCAACGAGAACGCCCGCATCCGCGAGGTGCTGCAAAAAATGATCTCCGGCAGTCCCAAGTACCTGCAGGAGAACATCGTGACCATGCGTGGCGGGCGGTATGTCATTCCGGTCAAGGCGGAGTGCAAGAATGAAGTCAAGGGACTGATCCATGACACCTCCTCCACCGGAGCGACCATATTCGTTGAGCCGATGGCAGTGGTGGATGCCAACAACGAGATACGCCTGCTTCAGACGCGGGAGGAGCGCGAGGTGGAGCGCATCCTTGCCGAGCTGTCGGCGCTGGTCGGCGATTCGGCGGATGCGATCTGGCTGAACTACCGGAACATCAACGATCTCGCATTCGCGTTTGCCTGCGGGGAGCTGTCCACACGCATGAAGGGCGTGGCGCCGCACCTGTCCGAGGGGCGGGAGGTGGATCTGGTGCAGGCACGCCATCCGCTGATTGATAAGGAGAAGGTCGTGCCCATTCACCTGTCGCTGGGGCAGGATTTTGATACGCTGGTCATCACGGGTCCCAACACCGGCGGCAAGACAGTGTCGCTCAAGACGCTGGGGCTGTTTGCCCTGATGACGCAGGCTGGGCTGCATATCCCGTGCGACGAGACGTCCTGCATCTGCCTGTACGATGACATTCAGGTGGATCTGGGAGACGAGCAGAGCATTGAGCAGTCGCTGTCCACCTTCTCCTCGCACATGGTCAACATCGTGTCCATTATGCATGAGATCGGACCGGGTTCGCTGGTGCTGTTTGACGAGTTGGGCGGAGGTACCGACCCGGTTGAGGGGGCGGCGCTGGCGGTGGCTGTCATTGAAGCGGTGCGGCAGGCGGGTGCCGCGTGCGTTGCCACAACGCATTATGCCGAGCTGAAGGCGTACGCGCTGGACACGCCCGGCGTGTGCAATGCCTGCTGTGAGTTTGACGTGGATACGCTCAAACCGACCTATCGGCTGATTATCGGCGCGCCGGGTAAATCCAATGCGTTTGCGATTTCCGAGAAGCTGGGGCTGTCTCCGGACATCATCCGCCGGGCACAGACGCTGGTCAGCACCGAGAACAAGAGCTTTGAAAACGTCATCGAAAAGCTGGAGACCAGCCGCGTGCAGATGGAGAAGGAGCGCGAGGAGGCAAAGCGCCTGCGGGAGGAATTCGAGCGCTTCAAGGCGGACGCCGAGGCGGAGATACGCAAAAAGACCGCCGCCGCTGAGCAGGAGGCGGAAAAGGCGCGCAAGCGCGCCGCCGCCATGGTCGCATCGGCAAAGGCATCCTGCGATTTCCTGTACGATCAGATGGAGAAGATGCGCCGGGCACAGGAATCCGCCAAGGCGGCGGAGGAGCTGGAGGCTGCACGCCGGGCGGTGCGGGATCACCTGCGCGCCACGGGCGACACCTATGATCCGATTGAGGAGCCGGTCGAGGAGGACGGGGACTACGTTCTGCCGCGCCCGCTCCATAAGGGCGACCGCGTCCGGTTGGTGACGGTCAACAAGGAAGGCGAGCTGACCGATGAGCCGAAGAACGGCATGGTGACGTTTCAGGCGGGCGTTCTGCGCGTCCGGGCGCGCGTTGCCGACCTGCGCCTGCTGACCGACGCAGACGTAAAGAAAAAGGAAAAGCAACCGAAATCCACGGTCACGGTGGAGCGTTCCGGCGGGTTCCGGAACGAGATCGACCTGCGCGGCATGATGGGCGATGAAGCGTGCCTTGCGGTGGATCAGTATCTGGACGAGGCAGTCATGAACGGCTGTGAGAGCGTCCGCCTGATCCATGGCAAGGGAACCGGCGCCCTGCGCACGGCGATCTGGAAGTACCTCCGGGGCGATCGACGGATCGCTTCCTTCCGCATCGGACGCTACGGCGAGGGTGACGGCGGCGTGACGGTGGTGGAACTCAAATAATCGGAATGCTCCCGGATGCCGGGGCAATATGTGTTCATCCGAACAGAACAAGCAAGGAGGGGTTCCGTTATGAACGGACTGCATTTGATTCAATACCTGAAAGAGGCAAGCTACCCTGTGACCGGCACGCCGCTGGTGGCATTTCTGGGTGACAGCGTGACGCACGGCGCGTTTGAGTGCCTGCAGGGTGCCGGGGAAAACTGCAATTTCGATTTTGACGCCGTGTATCATGCCGTGCTGGCACGCGAGCTGCGCCGGATTAACAACTGGCTCCCGGTGAGCATTCTCAATGCGGGTGTAGCGGGCGACAGCGCCAAGTGTGCTCTGTCGCGCATCGACCGGGACGTGATTGCCCGCCGCCCGGATCTGTGCGTGGTCAATTTCGCGCTCAATGATGTCAACGATCCGCTGGAGGTCTACCGCGCCTCGCTGGGCGAGGTGTTCGACCGCCTTGCGGCGGCGGGAATCCCGGTCATCCTGCTGACACCGAATATGATGAACACGTATGTCCACCCGGATACCATCCCCATGTACCGCGCGTATGCCGCCGTGACTGCCGACTACCAGAACAGCGGGCGCATGGATGCCTACGTGGATGCGGCGCGGGCGCTTGCCGCCGAGCGGGATATTCCCGTGGCGGACACCTACCGCCGCTGGAAGTCGCTGGCTGCCGCGGGGGAGGATACCACCGCCTGCCTTGCCAACTACATCAACCATCCGACCCGCCCCATGCACCGCCTGTTTGCCGAGGCGTTGCTGGAGGTTCTGGAAACCGTGTGACCGGGAGGTATCGAAAACATATGTTGAACAAAAAACGGTATGTGCGAATGCTGACAGGGCTGACAGCCCTGCTTCTGGGGCTGTGCGGCTGTGCCGTACCGCCGGAGACAACCTTTGCCCCGAGCGGGGTGCAGGCGCCGGTTGCCCCGGCAAACGTCCCGGAGAAGCCGGATGCCGCCGCCGATGCCGGAGGCGCGCCCGTGACGCTGAATCTTGCCGATTTCGGCGCCGCCGGCAACGGACAAGCCGATGATACGGCAGCGCTGCGGAATGCTGTTTCCGCTGTGCTGGAGGCAGGCGGCGGGACGGTGTACCTGCCCGCCGGAACCTACCGGCTCACGGACACGCTGATGCTGATAGGCGACGACTCCGCCCCCCTGACCCTGCGGGCAGATCCGACCGGACAGACTGTCCTGGTGGCGGATGCTTCCGTGAACGGCCCTGCCGTTTGGATCGAGCGGTCGGGCGTGACGCTGTTCGGGCTGGATATCATCCTCGGCACGACCGAGGATCAGCCTGCCGTGCTGGTGACGGGCAGCCATGTTACGCTGGATTCGGTCACGGCACGCATGACGGCAGGCAACACGCAGCCCGGTTTTCTGGTGTACGGCTCCTATGATACGCTCCGGAACTGCGGTGTCGGGTATGTGTCCGACACGCAGTATATGGTGGTGTTCAGCAAGATGCCGGGACTGGATGCGGTCGGCAATGTGCTGGAGGATTGTCACTTCGGCGGCATGGCAGGCAAGTGCGTGCTGGTCACGAGCGAGGACGACAACGGCGTACCGGAGCAACTGACGATCCGGCGCAATGTGTTCCTTGTGGTCGGGTGCGATCAGGTGGAGGTGCGCGCGGCACGGAATCTGTATATCACCGACAATATGCTGGATGCGGCGGGTGTCTGCGTCCTGCTTGATCCGCTGCCTGCCGGCGTGCGGGGCGTGCAGATAACCGATAACTACTGCGGCGCGTCCACCGGCGGAGCGCGGACGGGCGGCGTGCGCACCGAGAGTGCCTATGGCGGCACGCTGGAAAACGTCATCGTATCCGCCAACTACTTCTGGTGTCCGAACGCGGTGCGCGTCGTTCTGCCGGAGTATACCGGCTTTTCGCTGACCGACAACTACTTCGTGCTGACAGGCGGTGATGCGGTGTACATGGCGGCGGCTGTCGGCGCGTACATGGAGGGCAACGTGGTCGCCAACATCGGCGGGCAGTGCCCGCTGAGGCTGGAGGCTGTGGACGAGATGACCGTGATACAGGGCAACGCGTGGGGCAACGGGATCGAGGTACCGGATTGGAGTACCCGTTTCGCCGCCCAGAACAGTATGTGACGGGGGAAAACGGCATGACAATGACTGTGACAGGAAAAACAAGAAAAGCGCGCCTCCTCGGTTTGGCTTGCTGTGCCGCGGTGCTGGCAGTGCTGGCGCTGCTTGCGGGCTGTAACGGGACGGAAAGCGCGACGGGAACGGCAACCGCCTCCGACAGCCGCCCGGAGACCGGGACGGCGTCGGAGAGTGAACCGACCACTGTGCCCGCCACCGACACGGATCCCGGCACAGAGACTGTGACCGCAACCGAGCCGGAGACCGAAGCTGAAACCGAGCCGGAAACGGTTTACGACATCAGAAAGCCGGAGTTCCGTCCGGAGCTGAGCGCGTCCTACTGCAACGTGCGGGACTATGGCGCAACGGGCGACGGGCAGACCGATGACACCGATGCCGTGAGCCGCTGTCTGCGTGAAGCCTTTAAGAAATCCGGCGTGGCATACTTCCCGGCAGGCACCTACCGCATCACGCAGACACTGACTCTGCCCGCCGACGACTCCCGCGTGCTCCGGGTTATCGGCGCGACGGGCGCAGTCCTGCTGGGCGACGAAGGGCTTGACGGCACGGTTCTGCAGGTGAACATGAAGTATAATTTCTTCCTTTACAACCTGGATATTACGCACAAGGGGCGTGGCAGCTGTGTGGATGCCCTGTTCATTCAGGCGAAATGGTGCCGCTTTACCGGTTCCGCCGCGTCCGGCGGGGCGGATGTTGCCGTGTTCCACGGCTCCAACTGCCGCTTTACGGAATGCTCCTTTGACGTCAACGACCCGAATGTTTACGCGCTGTCCTACGTCAAGACGCAGGACGAGATATCCATCAACAACCATGTTGTGGACAACGTGTTCCGCGGCATCGGGAAGGGCGTGCTGGTCGGCAACGGCGGCACCGTGGGTGACGGACGCTGTGAGGGACTCAAAATCAACGGGAACTATTTCTACAACACCGGCGCGGAGCAGGTGCGTGTCGCCGAAATCCTGCACGTCAGCATTGCGCACAACACGCTGTACGGCTGTACCGGCAGTGCCATTGTGCTGACGCAGAGAGGCAGCGGGGCGGACGGCGTGTATATCAACGACAACCGCATCCGCATGGGCGACGGTGCACTGGCGTGCATCACAACCGTGGAGGACACGGGAAGCTACATCTCCTCCGTGAATATCAACAACAATACGCTGAGCGGCGGGCAGTACGGGCTGTATGACCCGCTGGGAATCATCCGCGCACACGTCCGGGAGAACCGCATCAGCGGGCAGAGCGAAGCGGGCATATTCCTGGAGCAGAGTGTGAACAGCGGGCCGTACTTCTTCTTTGATAACATCGTGACCGAGGCGGAAGGCGTGGATTGCTTCCGCATTCCGGGGCGCGGGAGCATTGCCTTTGCACGCAACGTGGTGAACGGAACCAGCACGGTTTCCCCTCCTCTGCGGCGCCGGTTCGAGAAGGGCTGTGTGACCGAGAAGGGCGACAATCTGACCCGTCTTACCGCGGCGGAGCAGGTGTAACGGCTGCAGATAAACAGGAACGGCGGGCACCTCGTCTGAGGTGCCCGCCATTTTGTTTTTAGATGTGTCCTTTACTGTTTGAAGACTTTGTCCAGCCCCTTCTGGGCACTGTCCTTATTGCTTCTCATGAAGGAGGAGAAATTCTTCTTCGGGGACTCGCAGATCATGGGCAGCATATACACCAGGTTATCCATGCTGCCACTGCAGTTGCAGCAGACCAGCCCGATATCGCTGACCAGCGATTTCCAGATGATATCCAGCATATCCGCGTCCTCCTGCGCCTCGGAGACCTTGGCGCCCAGCTGAAGCTCGTAGTATGCGGTCTTGACTGTGCCGGTGTAGTAGCCCAACAGCTCCAGCACCTCGCCTACCATCTGGGGATTGCCCGCCTTGTTGACGGAGGCCGGAACGCCCATCAGACCGTTCCAGTTGAGCGAGCGGTAATTCTCCTGCTTCTCGTCAAACTTGGGGTAGGGAAGCACGCCGAAGCGGATTTTCTCGGTGGCAAGACTGATAAGTCCTGTCGTGGAGTACAGCTGGAACAGCGAGTGACCTTCGGCAAACTTCAGCGCGGTATAGTTCACGGAGGGCCACATGTAGGAGTAGTTTGCCTTGTACATGGTGGTTACCTTGTCGATGAGCGAGAGCATCTTCTCGGTGTTGTCCTCATAGGCAACGTAGTAGCGTCCGGTATCCTCGTCCCTGTCCACGATTTTCATGTCGCAGGAGGTGATGAACGTGATGAGCGGCACCCAGCCCCAGCCGGAAATGCCGTAGTAATCATCCACCGTCCACTTGCCGTCTCCGTTATCCTCCGAAACAGCGGATGCCAGCGAGAACAGCTTATCCACCGTCCACTTTTTGTTGTTGACCAGTGCGTAGGGGTCTTCCAAACGGTAGTTCTGCAGCATATCCTTATTGAAGACCACGCAGTGCGTGCTGGAGAGGCAGAAGTCGCTGTAGCCCAGCAGGTACCTGTCATCGACCTTCAGACTTTCCATCAGGTTGCGGTTCCAGTAGGGCGCATCCAGATTGACGGAGGGCAGGTCGGTGAAGTTCATCAGACTGTTGGAGGTGACAAGATCGGTGACGCCCTGGTAGACGTGCGTGAGCACCAGCTGGTAGGCATCGTCGCCGGTTTGCACCGTGTTTGCGATCTTGCCGGAGTAGGATATCCAGTCCCCTGCGTCAGCAAACTCGCATTCCACGCCCAGCTGCTCCTTGACAAGCACGCCGCGCTCGTACACGGCTTCGTCTAAGCTGTTGCCGTCCCGCTTCTTGTCCTCGTCGAGGATAAGGAGATCCTGGTTGAATCCGATGGCGACAACGTTGAAGGTGGTATTGTAGTTCTTTTTGGCAATGTCGGGTACGTACTCGGTGCTTGTTTCCCCGGCAGCGCCGTTCTGCCCGGAGGCGGTTTCCGTGGCGGGGTCGTCCTCTTTTACGCATCCTGCCAGGATTGAAACGGAGCTGAGCAGCATCAGGCAGGCGAGGAGCATGGCGATCAGGTGCGGTAGACGGTTTTTCATGGCGTGGTTCCTTTCTGTAAATTACGGTTGTCTCCATTATAGCAGATATCTTGTAAAAAGTAAATAGAGAATCCGAAAAAAGTTTGTTTGTTTCGTCAGTTTTGATTGCGTCCGGTGATGCGGAGACCTCCTCTCCCCCGAAAAAAGCAATAAACCCGCTTGACAATGCCGCCCGGCTGTGCTATAATGCGAAGGTTTTTAAGGCTGATCGGCACTTCCTTTATATTATGTTTGCCCGAAAGGATACGGTATCATGAATATCCGCACTTCATACAGGCATACGCTGTATGCCAGCTACCTGGGTTATGTCACGCAGGCGGTCGTGAATAACTTTGTCCCCCTCCTGCTGCTCACCTTCCAGAGCACGTGGGGTATCTCGCTGTCCCGCCTGGCAACACTGGTGTCCGTGAATTTCGGCATCCAACTGCTGGTTGACCTGGCGGGTGCCCGCTTCGTAGACCGCATCGGCTACCGCCCCTGCATCGTTACGGCACACATTATGGCTGGTGTCGGACTGATATGTCTCGGCATCCTGCCCTTCTGCCTGCCCGATCCGTTTGTCGGGATTCTACTGTCCATCATGCTGTACGCGGTCGGAGGCGGTCTGACGGAGGTGCTCATCAGCCCCATCGTGGAGGCGTGCCCGACCGACCATAAGGACGCGGCAATGAGCCTGCTTCACTCCTTTTACTGCTGGGGGCACGTGTTCGTCATTCTGGTATCGACCGCCTATTTTGCCTTGTTCGGCATAGAGAACTGGCGGTATATGTCGTTTGCCTGGGCGGCACTGCCGCTGCTCAATGCGGTATACTTTTCGCTTGTCCCCCTGAGGCGGCTGGACGAGGCGGAGGGCACCGCGCCGATGACCATCCGGCAGCTGCTCTGCCGTCCCGTTTTCTGGCTGTTCGTGGTGCTGATGCTGTGCGCGGGAGCCAGCGAGCAGGCGATGAGCCAGTGGTCATCCGCCTTTGCCGAGCAGGGACTGAGTACGTTTGGCTCGCTTAGCGCGGCTACCCGCAAGACGCTCTCGGATCTGGCAGGTCCCTGCCTGTTCGCCCTGCTCATGGGAACGGCGCGGGTCGTGTCCGCCCGCCTTTCGCACCGGCACGATATGCGCCGGATGATGCTGGTCTGCTGCGTCACCTGCATGGGCAGTTACCTGCTTGCCGCGCTTGCCCCCTCGCCGCTTGCCGCACTGGCTGGCTGCGGACTGTGCGGGCTGTCGGTGGGCATCATGTGGCCCGGGACCTTCAGTCTGTCCACCCGTGCGTGCCCCGGCGGCGGGACCGCAATGTTTGCTTTGCTGGCGTTGGCAGGGGATTTCGGCTGTACCGCCGGACCGTGGCTGGTGGGCAGAATGGCGGGGGATACCGTCCGGTCCGGACTGCTTCCGGCGCTGGTGTTCCCGGCACTGCTGTTCGCCGGGCTGTTGGCTTGCCGCACCCGACGTCAGGGCGTCGCGGTGAAGAGGTGAGCGCGTGACGGCTGTTCTTGCCATCTTTCTGCTGAGCTGTGGCGGACTGCTCCTGCTGGTGTTCTGTAAACCGGCGGTGTCCGTGCGGGGCAGACGGGTGAGCATTTTCTGGACGGCGCCGCTGGCGGGGGCGCTGTGCATGATTCTGACCGGGCAGATCAGTCCCCGCGAAGTAGCCGAGGGGCTGACCGGCGCGGGTGAGGTCAATCCGCTCAAGATACTGGTGCTGTTCTTCTCCATGACCATGATGTCGGTGTATCTTGACGAGCTGGGCTTTTTCCGCCTGCTGGCAGTCCGCATCCTGCGGCGTGCCGGCGGAAGTCAGCGGATGCTGTTCTTTTTGCTGTATGGGCTGGTGTCGGTGCTGACCGTGTTTACCTCCAACGACATCATCGTGCTGACCTTTACGCCCTTTATCTGTCATTTTGCCGCCAGCGCGCGGATCGACCCGGTTCCGTATCTGGTTTCGGAGTTTGTCGCTGCCAACACATGGAGCATGGCGTTGATTATCGGCAATCCGACCAACATATACCTGATGAGCGGCGCGGGCATATCCTTCTGGCAGTATACGCTGCGGATGCTTCTGCCGACGGGGTTGGCAGGAGCCGTGTCCTGCGGCGTCCTGTACCTGCTGTTCCGGCGGCGGTTGCGCGCCCCGCTGGACGCAAGGGAAGAGTCGCTCCCGCGCATAGACCGTCCGACGGAGATCATCGGGCTGTGCCATCTAGGCGGGTGCATTCTTCTTTTGTCTGTTTCGTCCTTCCTGAATCTGCCCATGTGGCTGATTACCTGCTGCTTTTTCGGCAGTCTTGTGCTGTTCACCATGGGCATCAGCTTTTTCCGTCACCGCGCGCCCTATCTGATCGGGCGTTGCTTTGTGCGTGCGCCGTGGGATCTTGCTCCCTTCGTGCTTTCCATGTTCGTGCTGGTTCTGGCGCTGGAGAAGCACGGTGTGACGGCGGCATTGGGGGACGTCCTGACATCCCCGCGCACGGTGACAGGAACGCTTCTGAGCTTTGGCGGCTCCTCGTTTCTGGCGGCGAATCTGGTCAATAACATTCCGATGAGTGTGCTGTACCGCTCGGTTATTTCGGCGTTGCCCGCCGGGACGGAGAACGGGACAGCCGCACTGTACGCGGCGGTGGTCGGTTCCAATCTGGGCGCCTTTTTCACGCCTATGGGAGCGCTTGCCGGCATCATGTGGACCGGTCAGCTCCGCGACCACGGCGTACCGTTCTCCTTTGGCTCGTTTGTCCGCTACGGCGCCGCCGTGGCGATCCCGGCGCTGACGGCAGCCCTGCTGGGGCTTTGGATTGTGCTGTGAGTTCCCGCGGGGCGAGCGGTGCGCTTTTCCGGTGGGGGCTTGCTTCTTTATGCCCCCCCTTGACAACCGCCCCGCTTTGTGATACCATGTAGCAGACCTCTCCGACACGGAATACAGGCAGGAAAGGCGTTCCGCAGAAGGAACGATATTGAAAGTATGCAGTCAAATACAGCCAGAAAAAAGCTCTTGTTTATCGGCACCGGTGGCACCATCGCTTCGGAACTGTCCGAGGGCGCACTCTCCCCGGCACTGGGAGCGGAGCAGCTGCTCCGTCTTGTCCCGGACGTGTCGCGTATGTGCGATGCGGACGCGGTGCAGCTGTTTGAACTGGACAGCACGGATATCATGCCGGAACATTGGATCCGCATCGCGGACGAAATCATCCGGCGGTATGATGACTATGACGGCTTTGTCATCGCGCATGGTACCGATACCATGGCTTATACCGCTTCGGCGCTGTCCTACCTGATCCAGAACAGCCGCAAGCCGATTGTGCTGACCGGCGCACAGAAGCCGATCGGCTTTGAAACGACCGATTCCAAGCAGAACCTGTCCGACAGCTTCCTGTGCGCCGCATCGGGAATGGCGGGGGTGCTGGTGGTCTTTGGCGGGCAGGTTCTGCTCGGGACCCGTGCACGCAAAACGCGCAGCAAGAGCTTTTCCGCCTTCTCAAGCCCGAATTATCCGCCGCTGGCAACGGTTCAGAACGGACGTATGGCGCTGTATTTTGATCCGACCGAGGGGGAGACGCACTTCTGCCGGTCGCTGGATCCCTCGGTGGGGCTTCTCAAGCTGACGCCCGGCACGGACACGGAACTGCTGCACTTCATGCTGGGGCGCTACCGGGCATTGGTGATTGAGTCCTTCGGCGTGGGCGGGCTGCCCGACCGCGGCGGCGCTTTTCGGGCGGAGATACAGCGCGCGACGGCTGCCGGCAGGCTGGTTGCGCTGACTACGCAGGTACAGAGCGAGGGAACCGACCTGTCTGTTTACAGCGTCGGGAGCGGACTGACGGACATGGGCGTTCTTGAGGCATTCGACATGACGCCGGAGGCGTGTTTTACCAAGCTCATGTGGATACTGGCAGAATCAGACGATCCTGCCGTTCGCCGCCGGCTGTTTTACACGCCGGTCTGTCACGACATACTGCCGCCGGCGGATGCGGCGACTTTGACCGCCTGCCCGCCCCGCTTTTAGAAAACGTCGAATAAACGAATAAAAAAGCGAAAGGAAGTGCCCCCATGCGCGCATTTACACCCATTCTGACCGCCCGGCAGATGCGCCGGTGCGATGCGTATACCATCCGGGAAACAGGCGTTCCCTCCCATATTCTGATGGAGCGCGCGGCGGCGGCACTGGTGCGTTGCATAGACAGTCACCCGGCGCTGTTTCCGGCAGGGCAGGTGCTGATTCTGTGCGGAGGCGGCAACAACGGCGGGGACGGCTTTGCCGCCGCGCGTAGGCTGGCGACCGGGCAGGACTGCACGGCACGTCCGGTTGCGGTGCTGTACCTGGGGCAACCGGGCGTGGACGGCACGCCGGATCCGACCCGCATGAGCGGGGAATGCGCCCGGCAGTACGCGCTTGCGACAGCGGCAGGCGTCCCGGTCTGTACGCCCGAGGCGCTGGATCGCCTTTTGCCGGTCAGCACCGCCGTGCTGGATGCGGTGTTCGGCATCGGACTTGACCGCGCGGCGGAAGGTGCTGCCGCCGACGTGTTCCGCGCGGTCAATGCCGCCGGATTGCCCGTGCTGGCAGCGGATATTCCGTCCGGCGTCATGGCAGACACGGGGGCAGTGCCGGGTGATGCAATCCGGGCTGCGGTGACCGTGACCATGCAGGCGCTCAAGCCGGGACTGCTGCTGTACCCGGGCGCCGACCTGTGCGGAGAGGTGCTGGTTGCCGATCTCGGCATTGCCACCGCGCAGGAGGAAACTCCGTGGGCGCGTCTCGCAGACGGCGAGCTGCTGCGCACTGTACTGTCCCCCCGGCAACGCCGCACCAATAAGGGTAACTACGGCAGACTGGCGCTGATCTGCGGCTCGACGGGAATGGCGGGTGCGGCGTTGCTGTCGGCGTCGGCGGCATTGCGTACCGGAGCGGGACTGGCGCATATCGTGACGCCGGAAGGCAACCGCGCCGTCCTGCAGGCAGCCCTGCCGGAGGCGATTCTGACGCCGTACTGCGCAGATCCGCCCGCCCTGCCGCACGCCGACGGGTATGTCGTAGGTTGTGGGCTGGGCACTTCGGCGTCCGCGTGCCGGGTACTGGAGGCGGTTCTGCAAGCGGCGGAAGCGTCCGCGCCGGTGCCTTGCCCCGCCGTGCTGGATGCGGATGCGCTCAATCTGCTTGCCGCGCATCCGCAGTTGTGGGACGCACCGATGCTCCGCAATCCGAGCCGTGCCGTTGTGCTTACCCCGCATCCGGCGGAGATGGCACGTCTGACGGGGCTGTCCGTATCCGCGGTACTCGCGGATCTGCCGGGCATCGCGGCTGATTTTGCAAGGCTGCACGGTGTGACGGTCGTCCTCAAGGATGCACACACGGTGATTGCCGCACCGGACGGGGCGATATGGCTCTCGGTCGCGGGCAACGCAGGCATGGCGCGGGGCGGCTCCGGTGATCTGCTGGCGGGCGTCATCGGCTCCCTGCTGGTGCAGGCGCGCGATCGCTTGCGGGACGGAAGTCTGTCGGTTGCCGCGGTCGCCGCCGCCGGCGTGTATCTGCATGGGGCGGCGGGCGACCGATGCGCGGCTGTACGGGGTGAGTACGGGATGCTTCCCTCGGACATTCTGCCCGCGCTCTCCGACGTAACGCGCGGGTTGTCGGACAGCAGAACGGTTCTGGGGAGCATATAAGGGCGCCGCTGCTTGATTCGGCGGAACCGGAGCAGGGAAGCGAACCATGCGCCCGGCGGGGGCTTGTCCCTTCTACCGCCGGGCGGCTTTTGCTGTCCCGGTACCCGCGTGTGACCTGCCGTCCGCGGTTACCGGAAACGGCGGGGAAGGCTGACACAGCAGGCAGGAAAGCCCTCAGGGTTCAGACCGCCACCCCCGCCGGAGCAACCCGAGGCGGTTTCCCTGCATATTCACCAAAACCGCCTTGACAAGCGAGGCAATTTCATGTATAATAAGCCGTGTATTTGCAATACTGGTGGCGCGCAGAAGCCGCGCCGGAGAGGATATGCCATGGATATGAAAATAAAGCGGAATATACTGCTCAACCCCGGACCCTCCACCACGACCGACACGGTCAAGCTGGCGCAGGTGGTGCCGGATATCTGCCCGCGAGAGCGCGAATTTGCCGATGTGATGGCGGATTTCCGCCGTGATCTGCTCCGGGTTGTTCACGCCGATCCGGACGTGTACACCGCCGTGCTGTTCTGCGGCTCCGGAACGCTCAATATCGACGTCTGCCTCAACTCCCTCCTGCCTGCGGGCGGCAAGGTGCTGGTGGTCAACAACGGCGCTTACAGTACCCGCGCAGTGGAGATCTGCCAATTCTACGGACTGCCGCACATTGATCTGTCCTTCCCGATTGATGAACTTCCCGACCTTGACCGGGTGGAACAGGTACTGCGTGAGAATCCGGACATCGCACTGGTGCATACTACACATAACGAGACGGGGACCGGCATCCTGAACCCCATCCGTGAGATCGGCGCTCTGGCGCATCGCTACGGGGCGGTGTTCACGGTGGATACTACCTCCACGCTTGCCATGCGCCCCATCGACGTGCAGGCGGATAACATTGATTTCTGCATGGCGTCGGCGCAGAAGGGACTGATGGCGATGACAGGGCTTTCTTTTGTCATCGGACGGCGGGACGTCATCGAGGCGAGCCGCGACTATCCCCGCCGTTCCTACTACTGCAATCTCTGGTTGCAGTATGACTTCTTTGAACGCACCGGGCAGATGCACTTCACCCCGCCCGTGCAGACGGTTTACGCCGCCGTGCAGGGGCTGAAGGAGTATTTCGCCGAGGGCGAGCAGGCAAAGTGGGCACGCCACACGCGGGTGTTCGAAGCCATTCATGAGGGATTGGACAGGCTGGGCTTCCGGGATGTCATCCGTCGGGAATGGCAGGCGGGGCTTGTGGTGTCTGCCATTTATCCGGACGATCCCAACTGGGACTTTGAAAAGGTTCACGACTACTGCTATGAGCGTGGCTTTACCATCTACCCCGGCAAAATCTCCACAACCAATACCTTCCGGCTGTGCGCGCTGGGCGCCATTGACGAGGCGGATATCCGGGACTTTTTCGCCGTGTTTACCGACGCACTGCGCGTGACCGGTGTCCGCATCCCGGTCATGTACCGGGACTGATCCACAAACGGAGAATCCGAAGGGCGCCGCGCGAAAGCCCGGCGGATATTCGGAAACTCCGCCAAAAGACAAGGAGCATCAAATTATGAAAACCATTTACACCTGCTTCTGCACGGATGTCATCCACGAGGGGCACCTGCATATCATAGAGGAGGCGCACAAATACGGCGCCGTTATCGTGGGTGCGCTGAGTGACCGCGCACTGATCCGCTGTATGCGGTTTCCGACCATCCCGTTTGAGGAGCGCGTCCGGCTGTATGAAGGTCTTGACGGCGTGGATCGCGTGGTGGTGCAGGACGATATGCTGTATGACGATATACTTGCCGAACTGAAGCCGGATTATGTTATCCACGGCGACAACTGGCGCACGGGACCCGAAGCCGTGCTCCGCGAGAGCGCGATCCGGGCGCTGGCGCAGTACGGCGGCGAGCTGATCGAGGCGCCCTATACGGTCAACGAGGAGGTGCGCAAGATCGACCTGCGGCTCAAGGAAAAACTCGCCATGCCGGAATTCCGGCGGCGGCGCCTGCGTCAGCTGGTCGAAATGTGCCCTATCGTCAAGACCATCGAGGCGCACAACGGACTGACCGGGCTGATTGCGGAAAAGACCGTGGTCGAGACGGACGGCAAGCTGGATCAGTTTGACGCCATGTGGGTGTCCTCGCTGTGTGACAGCACTGCCAAGGGCAAGCCGGACATTGAACTGGTGGATATGTCCTCCCGCATCCAGACGCTGAACGATATCATGGAGGTGACGACCAAGCCGATCATTCTGGACGGCGACACGGGCGGCATGATCGAGCATTTCGTGTATAACGTGCGGACGCTGGAGCGGCTGGGCGTTTCGGCTGTCATCATCGAGGACAAGACGGGACTTAAGAAAAACTCCCTGTTCGGCACGGAGGTAGAGCAGACGCAGGACAGCGTGGAGCATTTCTGCGCGAAGATCACGGCGGGCAAGCGTGCCCAGCTGACGGACGATTTCATGATTATCGCGCGCATTGAGAGCCTGATTCTGGAGCGGGGCATGGAGGATGCGCTGACACGCGCGTTCGCGTACGTGGAGGCAGGTGCAGACGGCATTATGATCCACAGCCGCCGGAAGGATCCGACGGAGATATTCACGTTCTGCGATACTTTCCGGCAGAAGGATCCGGTTACGCCCATCGTGGTTGTGCCGACCTCCTTCAACAGCGTGACGGAGGAGGAGCTGGCGCGGCACGGCGTGAACATCGTGATCTATGCCAACCAGCTCACGCGCAGTGCGTTCCCTGCCATGCAAAGCACGGCGACGGACATTCTGCGCTACCATCGCGCGCAGGAAGTGGATGCGCGGCTGATGCCCATCAAGCAGATCATTTCGCTGATCGACGAGCTGTAAGGAGGCGCACCGTGAAACCGGATTTTCTCAGATCGTTTGAATTTTTCACCGGCGTGCCGGACTCCCTGCTGGCGCCGCTGTGTACGTGGCTGATGCAGGAGTACGGGCTGGGGAAGGATCACATCATTGCCGCCAACGAGGGAAACTGCGTGGCGTTGGCGGCTGGCTACCACCTTGCTACCGGCAAGGTGCCAGTCGTATATATGCAGAACAGCGGCATCGGGAATATCGTGAATCCGGTTGCCTCCCTGCTCAACGGCAAGGTGTACGGCATCCCGTGCCTGTTTGTCGTGGGTTGGCGCGGGGAACCGGGCGTTCATGACGAGCCGCAGCACATCTTCCAGGGGGAGGTGACCGTCCGCCTGCTGGAGGATATGGATATACGCACCTTCGTCATCGGCAAGGAGACGACCGAGGACGAGGTGTATGCCCGGCTGGAGGAATGGAAGCCGCTGTTCGCATCGGGCGGGCAGGCGGCGTTTGTGGTGCGCAAGGGTGCGCTGACCTGCGACGGAAAGCCGGATTACCGCAACGGGTATACCCTGCGGCGGGAGGAGGTCATCCGCCGCATCAGTGCCGCCGCCGGGGACGATCCGATCGTCTGCACGACCGGCAAGGCATCGCGGGAGCTGTTTGAAATTCGCGAGGCACGCGGCGAGGGGCACGGGCACGATTTCCTGACCGTCGGCTCCATGGGGCACAGCTCCTCCATCGCGCTGGAGCTTGCTTTGCGGATGCCGGAGCGCCGTGTTTGGTGCATAGACGGGGACGGTGCCATGCTCATGCATATGGGAGCCATGGCGCTGATCGGAACGGAAAAGCCGCGCAATTTCGTCCACGTAATCATCAACAACGGTGCACACGAGACGGTGGGCGGGATGCCGACCGTTGCATCCGGACTGGATATCGGCATGATCGCACGCGGATGCGGCTACCCGCGCACGCTGTGCGTCGAGCGGGAGGATGAATTGGATGCGGCGCTGGCGGAGGCGTGTCAGTCCGGAGAACTGATATTGCTGGAGGTGCGCTGTGCGCTGGGCGCACGTGCCGATCTCGGCAGACCTACTACGACTGCGCGGGAGAACAAGCAGGCGTTCATGCGCGGACTTCAGCGGTAACCGGCGTGTGGGGGAATAAGATGATCCTGCGTCTGCCGGATAGCGGAAAAAGGCTGTCCTATGAATTGGAGCGCAAGGCGGTCGGGAACATCAATCTGCGGGTGCGGTCGGACGGGAGCATATACGTGTCTGCTCCGTCGCGGACTCCGCAGGAAAGCATTGAGTCTTTTCTGATCGCACGTGAGAAGTGGATTCTGCGTGCGCTTGCGCGGGTAACGGACAGAACTGATACTTATCCGGACCTGCCCGTGCTGGCACAGCGGGACAGTGTGCCGTACCTCGGCGGCAGTCTGCGCGTGCAGTATGCCGCCTGCAACAGTCGAAAGGGGCGCTGGTCGTTGGACGAGCCGGCGGGACTTTTGCGCGTGGAGCTGCCCGACCCGACATCGGACAGCTGGCGCATCGGTGCGTTGCAGTCCTTTGAAAAGCAAAGGACGCAGGAGCTGGTGCAGGAATACCTGCGGCAATACCTTCCGTTGTTTGCGGCACGCGGCGTGGCGGCGCCCGCCGCCGTCCGCTTCCGGATTATGCAAAGCCGTTGGGGTAGTTGTTCGGGCAGAACGCATTCGCTCAGTTTCAATGCGCGGCTGTGCGAGCGGCCGCGTGCGTTCATCGAGTACGTCGTGGTGCATGAGCTGTGCCATTTCCTGCACGGCAATCATTCCGCCGACTTCTGGCGCGAGGTGGAGCGTTATCTGCCGGACTGGCAGGCGCGGCGCAAGCTCGGAGATTAGCGGTTCGGACAGGCACCTCTCCTCCGGAGCGCGAAAAAAGCAGGGGCTTTCCGCTGTGGGAAGGCTCCTGCTTTTTTCAGGTGCGGGGCTACCGAATGATTCCGTATGATTCCGTACTGCTTCAGCAGATTCAGGCGTGCCGCTCAGACAGCCAGCTGGACAAGCAGTGTTACCCCGTAGTACAGAACCGGAATCAGCATGGCGGGGGCGAGATTGCCGACCCGGTATTTTTTACCGAACGCCAGATTCAGACCCAGCGCAATCAGGATAACGCCGGCGATCACGCAGAACTGCGCCTGTATGGTCGGGAAGGTGGTGCCCCAGAACCCGTCCAGCAGTGCGTTGACCGCTTTCTGCCGCGCCGGATCTGCGGCGGTGCTGTGTCCGAAATTGCTTGTCTGATAAAGATTTTGCAGTTTGTACAGCAGCATCGTTACGCCCTCGGTTGCCAGCAGAGGTGCGGCGGCAAAGGACACGCCCGCGCCGTACACCGTGGCGAGTGCCGCGATGACGATGAAATCCAGAACCGACACGTAGTAGTACAGCGTCGGCGAGCCGGTCAGTCCCGCCTGCTGTGCGGCGGTCAGTGTGAAGGGGTTCAGGCACAGGAACAGCGTGGCGATGACGAATCCGTCCACGAACCGGTGTCCCGACCGGGCGGAGGGCAGATTGTACACCGGCATCTCCTCCAGCCGACGCCGCGGCTTTTTGCCGCCGTCCGCGCTTTCCGCGTTCTCTACCGCTTCCGGCGCGGGTACTGCATTTGCCTTCACGGGTTTGCGCTTGGCGGCAGCGCTTTCGGACGGCGCAGTCAAGCGCCGGAAGAACCTGCCGAGCCTGTCCAGCCCCTCCTCCGGGTTCAGCGAGGAGCCGAGCATTCCGCCGATGATCAGGGACACCACAATCAGTACCGAGCCGGCGATTTCCAGCTTGCCGTCCGACAGCGAAAACAGCGAGCGCAGTCCGCCGGCAAGTCCTGCCACGCCCATGACCAGCCCGCATGCCAGCACGATGATTTCCTGATACCGCGTGCGCAGCTTCCCGCGGAACATGACGCCCGCGTTGCCTGCCACGATCACGGTCAGCACGTTTATGACCAGTCCCAATACTGCCATCGGAAAATCCTCCTGATTCCGCCCGTTCTGCGGTTACCCTTGCTGTAGCTATTATAGCATACTTTTCCCCCGAAAACAAGTAGAGAACGCAAGTCTGAAAATAATTTTTCGGGCAGATGGTGTTGCGTCTTGGCAGTCGGGGCGACAGCCGTTCCGGCAAGCCGGGACAGTTTCACACTCCTGCGCCGCACCGGCAAACTTGTAAACTTTTTCGGAACCCCATTGCGCAGGCTGGCAGGATGTGGTATAATAAATCGGATAAGAGGTGCCTATGCGCCGAATGGGGGGCATGCCCCCGGAAAGGAATCCCGTGCAGGCGGGTGGTGCAAAAAATGCGGAAACGAAATGCAAAAGACCGCCCCGGCGGCAAAAAACGTTCCAAAGTATGGCGCGTGGTGACCACGATCCTGATCGTGCTGGCGGCACTGCTTCTGCTGGCGGCAGCGGTCATCGGCACATATATCGGCCTGAAAATGAAGAAGTTCAACGACCGGAATCAGGGACTCATCGACCGTCCCCCGGTAGAACGTCCGGAAAGCTACAGCCGCCCGGAAACGCAGGAGCCGATTGTGGATATCGAGTTCCCCACGGATTTTGACCCGAACAAGGAGTACACCTTCCCGCCGGACGAAACGACCGCCGGGGAACCGACCGATGCGCCGACAGAGCGGGAAGAACCGACAGGCAAGCCGGAAGAACCAACCAGCAAGCCGGAGGAACCAACCGGTAAACCGGAGGAACCGACAAGCAAGCCGGAGGAACCGACCAGCAAGCCGGAAGAACCGACAAGCAAGCCGGAAGAACCGACAAGCAAGCCGGAGAACCCGACAACAAGACCGGAAGATCCGACCGGTAAGCCCACAGAACCGACCACGACCCGTCCGCCGGAGCCGGATACGGAGCCGGAACCGATCAAAAACGGCATTGTCAAGGAGAACGGCAAGCTGTTCTACTATGAAAACGGGAAGAAGGTCGGCGCGGGACTGATCCGACTGGACGGAAACTACTACTATGTCAAGCCGTCCGGCGATGTGGTGCGGAACACGACCTATTACATCGAGGACGGGAAGAACATGATTCCTCCCGGATACTACGTGTTTAACGCGCAGGGCGCTGTCGTCCGCCGTGCCGGCAACGAGCAGTCGCTCAATAGCTTCCATAACAGCACCGATGAGGTGGATGTGTTCGGCAACGTGCCGATCTACCGCGAGACACAGCGTGATCCCAACATCCGGAATATTCTGGTGCTGGGAACCGATTCCCGCGACGTGAGCAAGGAGCGCGGGAACAGCGATGTCATGATTGTCCTGTCCATCAACAAAAAGACGAAAGAGGTCAGGATGATCTCGGTTCTGCGCGATGTGCTGGTACCCATTGAGGGGCATGACTGGAACCGCATCAACGCCGCCTACCGGCTGGAGGGCGCAGGTCTTGCCGTGAACACGGTCAATGAAGCGTTCGGACTGGATATCCAGGAGTTCATTGTAGTGGATTTCAACGGCGTGATCGAGCTGATCGACCACATCGGCGGGATTGATATCACGCTGACGGCTGCGGAGGCACAGTATTACAGCAATAAGCACTCGGTTCTGTTCGGTAATAATCTGAGCGCCGGAAGCATCCACATGAACGGCGACCAGGCGCTGGCACATCTTCGCAACCGGACGCTGGGGACGGATTTTGAGCGGACGCGCAGGCAGCGCGATGTGATGATCGCCATGCTGAATCAGGTGCTGGGGCAGAGCCTGACTCAAATGGACAGCACGCTGGATTTCGTGCTGGATATTATCCGCACCAATATCAAGGCGACGGACTTCCTCTCGGTGGGGCTGTCGGTCGTCACCAATTTTTCCTCCGGTGTCAAGTCTATGAGTGTGCCCAACCGGAGCCAGCAGGGCAAGGAGTATCGGTTCGCTTCCTACAAGGGCATGTCAATTCTGAAGCTCCTCGACCCGAATGACCCGACGAAGCAGATGGATCTGACCTACACAGAGCGGAAGGTACGGGAATTTCTGTACGATTGAGCGCAGAGGCGCGGATCAAAGAAAGGACAGTGAAACAGGAAAATGAACATTGTTTGCCTTGATATGGAAGGGGTACTGGTCCCCGAGATATGGATCGCGTTCGCAGAGGCGAGCGGCATCCCGGAGCTGCGCCGCACAACGCGCGACGAGCCGGATTACGATAAGCTGATGCACTGGCGGCTGGGGGCTCTGCGTGAGCACGGACTGGGGCTTGCCGAAATACAGCGTGTCATTGCAACGATTAATCCGTTGCCGGGCGCGAAGGATTTCCTGGATGCGCTCCGCCGCGAGACGCAGGTCATCATCCTGAGTGATACCTTTGAGCAGTTTGCCATGCCGCTGATGGAAAAGCTGGGGATGCCGACGCTGTTCTGCAACACCCTGCAGGTGGCGCCCAGCGGCGAGATTACCGGCTTTTCCATGCGCATCGCACAGTCCAAACTGACGACCGTCCGGGCGCTGCAGTCCATCGGGTACGAGACAGTCGCCGCCGGGGACAGCTATAACGACCTCGGCATGATCCGGGCATCCAAGGCGGGCTTCCTGTTCAGGTCTACCGACAGGATCAAGGCGGACAACCCCGATCTGCCTGCCTTTGAGGAGTTCGGCGATCTGCTTGCCGCTATCCGGCGCGCACTCTGATATTCATACTGCGGGAAGCACTCCTCCGGGGTGCTTTTCTGCGTAGATCATTCCGGGAGACCGCCGGAACCGGCGGCTTCCGCATACACAGGAGACACAGACATGAAGGCTTTCTTTCGGTTTTTCCGCGACTACCCGCGCGAGAGCATTCTGGCGCCGCTGTTCAAACTGCTGGAGGCGTGCTTTGACCTGCTGGTGCCTATCGTGGTGGCGCAGATCATTGACGGCGGCATCCGGGGCGGGCAGGGTGACGGGTTCATCTGGCGCCGCGCGGGCGTGCTGGTACTGCTTGCCGTTGTGGGGCTGACCTGTACGATCATCGCGCAGTATTTTTCAGCCAAAGCGGCGGTGGGCACCGCGACCAACCTGCGCCACGATCTGTTTGCGCATATGCAGGCGTTCACCTATGCCCAGACGGATCGCGTCGGAACCGCTGCCATGATCACGCGCATGACCAGCGACATCAACCAGATCCAGTCCGGTATCAACATGACGCTGCGGCTGACACTGCGTTCGCCCATCATCGTGTTCGGTGCCATGATCATGGCGTTCACCATTGATGCGCATCTGGCACTGATCTTCGCCGCTGCCATACCGCTTCTTGCGCTGGTGGTGTTCGGGGTTATGCTGGGCGGCATTCCGCTGTACCGCCGCGTGCAGGGCAAGCTGGACGGCGTGACAGCCGCAACCCGCGAAAACCTCGGCGGCGTGCGGGTTATCCGTGCTTTCCGCAAGGAGGAGCAGGAGATTGAAAAATTCGGGAAGGTGAACCGCGAGCAGACCGCCCTGCAGGACAAGGCAGGCAGGCTGTCCGCACTCATGAATCCGCTGACCTATGTGCTGGTCAATCTGGCAGTCGTGCTTATCATCCGGCAGAGCGGTGCGCCCGTGAACGCGGGGACGCTCACGCAGGGACAGGTGGTCGCGCTGGTCAATTACATGGCGCAGATTCTGGTGGAGCTTGTCAAGCTGGCGAACACCATTTTCCTCATTACCAAGGGCGTTGCGTGCGGGAACCGCGTGGCGGCTGTGTTGGATATGCCTGCCGGTATGGAGATCCTCCCGGAGACGGGAACGGCAGAGCAGAACGCGGCGTGCGAGGGCTCGGCGGCAATACCGGCAGTTGCTTTCCGGCACGTGGAGCTGACCTACCCCGGCGGCGGTGCCCCGTCGCTGACGGATATAACCTTCACGGCGATGCCGGGGCAGACGGTGGGCATCATCGGTGGAACGGGATCCGGCAAGACCTCGCTGGTCAATCTGATCCCGCGCTTCTACGAGGCGACCGGCGGCAGTGTCCGGGTATTCGGGCGCGATGTCCGGGAGCTTGATCCCGAGGCGTTGCGGGCGCGCATCGGCATTGTGCCGCAGAAAGCCGAGCTGTTCCGCGGCACTGTCCGCTCCAACCTGCTTTGGGGCACGGCGGACGGACAGGCGGACGATGCCAGGCTCTGGGCGGCGTTGGAGACGGCGCAGGCGGCGGATTTCATCCGGGCAAAGCAGGGCGGGCTGGACGCACCGGTCGAGCAGAAGGGACGCAATTTCTCCGGCGGACAGAAGCAGCGCCTGACCATTGCGCGGGCGCTGGTGGGAGCGCCGGACACCCTGATTCTGGACGACAGCGCTTCGGCACTGGATTTCGCCACCGATGCCGCTCTGCGCAAGGCACTGCGGGCACTGCCGGGCAATCCGACTGTATTCATCATTTCCCAGCGCACCTCCTCCATCCACGCCTGCGATCTGATACTGGTGCTGGAGGACGGTCACGTGGCGGGCATGGGCACGCATACGGAGCTGTTGGAGACCTGCCCGCTGTACCGGGAGATCCATGAGTCCCAGTTCAAGGGAGGTGAGGCACAATGAGCAAGCGAAATGCAAACGGAAAGAAGCAGAAGCTGGACAGGGGAGAGTCTCTGGCGACCATGAAAAAGGTTCTGCACTATCTGGCTGCCTATCGGGTGCTGTTTGTCCTGTCGCTGCTGCTTGCGGCGGTTGTCGTAGTGCTGACGCTGTACCTGCCCATCCTGACCGGACGTGCCATTGATCTGCTGGTCGGTCAGGGTGAGGTCGATCCGGACGGCAGGCTGCCTGGCATTCTGCTGACTGCCGGTATCGTCATTCTGGTGACGGCGGTGTGCCAGTGGCTGATGAACATCGTCAACAACCATATTACGTTCGGTGTGGTGCGCCGCCTGCGGCAGGATGCCTTTGTTCATCTGCAACGGCTTCCGCTGTCCTATCTTGACCGCCGTCCGGTGGGGGATATTGTCAGCCGTGTCATAGCCGATGCGGATCAGGTCACGGACGGACTGCTCATCGGGTTTACCCAGCTGTTCACCGGCATCCTGACCATACTCGGAACGCTGGTGTTCATGCTGACCATCAATCCGCTTGTGACGGCGTGGGTTGTGCTGATAACGCCGCTGTCGCTGTTTGTTGCGTCCTTTGTGGCGCGGCGCACCAGCGTGCTGTTTACCGAGCAATCCCGTATCCGCGCCGAGCAGACCGCCCTTGTGGACGAGCTGATCGGCAGTCACAAGGTGGTCACCGCCTTTTCGCACGAGGACGAGGCGGTATCGGATTTTGATGAAGTCAACGGGCGGCTGGAGACCGTATCCCGCCGCGCGACCTTCTACTCCTCCCTGACCAATCCCTTTACCCGCTTTGTCAACAATCTGGTGTATGCCGGTGCCGCGCTGTTCGGAGCTTTGGTCTGCCTGCACCCGGTCAGCGGCATGACGCTGTCCGTCGGTATGCTGTCCAGCTTCCTGTCCTACGCCAGCCAGTATACCAAGCCCTTCAACGAGATTTCCAGCGTCATCACGGAGCTGCAGAACGCGCTGGCGTGTGCCGCCCGCCTGTTTGAGCTGATCGAGGCGCCGGCGGAGGAGCCGGATGCGCCGGACGCGGTCAGGCTGTCCCCCGCCGATGTAAACGGCAGTGTGGAACTGGATCGCGTAGCGTTCTCCTATTCGCCCGACCGCGAGCTGATCCGGGACTTCACGCTGTCTGTGAAGAACGGGCAGCGCGTTGCCATCGTCGGACCGACCGGTTGCGGCAAGACCACCGTCATCAACCTGCTCATGCGGTTCTACGATGTGGACAGCGGGTCTGTGTCTGTCAGCGGGCACGACATCCGCGACCTGACGCGGCACTCTCTGCGCGGCGCATGGGGCATGGTCCTGCAGGAAACCTGGCTCAGCGGCGGCACGGTGCGGGAGAATATCGCCTTCGGGCGCCCCGATGCCACCGATGAGGAAGTCATTGCCGCCGCCCGTGCCGCCCATGCCGACAGCTTCATCCGGCGTCTGCCTGACGGCTATCAGACCGTCATTGGCGATGACGGCGGGTCGCTTTCGCAGGGGCAGAAGCAGCTGCTCTGCATCGCGCGCGTGTTCCTGTGTCTGCCGCCCATGCTGATTCTGGACGAGGCGACCTCTTCCATCGATACGCGCACCGAAATGAAGATTCAGAACGCTTTTGCCAAGCTGATGCAGGGACGTACCTCCTTCATCGTTGCCCACCGCCTGTCTACCATCAAGGAAGCGGACATCATCCTCGTCATGCGCGATGGGCACATTGTCGAGCAGGGCGACCACGAAACGCTTCTCAGACGCAACGGATTCTACGCCCAACTCTACAACAGCCAGTTCGAAGCGTAATCCGGCGGGGCGGAGAAACGAAGGAACGGAGAAACGAAGGAACGAAGGAACGAAGGAACGAAGAAACGAAGAAACGAAGAAACGTTGGGGGCTTCTTGAAAGAAGCCCCCAAACCCCCAAGAACTTTTCCTGATTTATCATTTGATTGAAAGTATAGTTGGTGCCCGGTTCCGGACATTGTTGAGCCGGCGCCGCCGGGAAACCTTCTCTCCGGGTGTCACAGGGGCAAGGCAAGCCGATGCCGCGAGGGGACGTTCCCACTCGCGGTATTTTTTGCCTTGACAGGCGCGCCGCACTGTGGTATACTTATTGTGCTAAAACTATGCAAAGGAGCTTATCTCATGCTGAAACCGAAGAACAAAGGCTGGCGCTTGCTGACGTTGCCGGCAATCCTGCTTCTGATTCTGCTCGTTGTGGCAGTCGCCGCCTGCACGGGTGACGGGAACGGGGATTCCACCGGAACCGAGCACGGCACGCCGACGCAAGCCGAGACGTCCGCAACTGCTTCCGGAACTGCCGGAACACAGTCCGAAAGTACGGCTGCGCCGGCAACCGATACATCCTCCGATTCCGGACAGTCCGGGACGTCCACCGAGCCTGCAACGGAGCCGCCGGCACCGCAGGTCGGCATGCGGCTGAACGATGGGGATATCCTCAAGTTCATCAAGCTGCAGAACCAGTGTACCGTGAGCATGGCGGATGACCCGATTGAGGGGGCCGTCCTGAAGATGGAAACGTCCGGTAAAAAGTTTACCGATCCACACGTTGAACTGTCCTACGCACAGGCGGTGCGCCGGCAGCTGGGGGATGCCATTGACCTGTCCGAGTATCCTTTCCTGATGCTCAAGGTCAGATGTGTGGGCTGCACCAGCGCGACCTTTGAGCTGTTCTGGGCATCCGGCACGCAGTCGGGCATGAGCAGCTCCAAGCGGGTTCAGATGCCGTTCGATAACGCCGACGAGAGCTGGCAGTATATCGTGTTCAATATGAGCGGCAACGGCGAGTGGGCGGGTAAGCTCAATGCCCTGCGCTTTGACTATGAGTTGCAGGCGGAGGGCCCCGGGGAGACCATGTACATTTCCTCCATCCTCTTTGCCCGGACGGCGGACGAAATGCTGGCGGGTATCGGCAACCCGAAGGATCCCCGCGAGGTCGTGACCGATCCGGTGCTGGAGTCCCGCGTGGACAGCATGCTGGAGGTGTCCGATCCTGCGCCGGAGCCGGACAATACGCCCGTGCGGGCGGAGGCGGAGGACAGCGGCATTTCGCTGTGGTTCAATCATTCCTACACCAAGACTGCCGCCGAGGACACGAAGTCCACGGGACGCAATACCTACCTGATGCGGCTGGCGAAAAATGAGATTGAGGACTGCCATCTCCTGCTTTCCGCCGCCGACGGGCGCACGGGACTGACCGTGTCTGTGTCGGATTTCACCAACGCAAACGGCGCTACCCTGCGCACCGATCTGATGTATGCCTACTACTTTGCGGATGTGGACGGCGAGACCATTCCCGATCCGACCCCGTGGGTAAGGGACGGCATGACGTTTGACCTGCCTGCCGGGAAGAGCCGGATGTTCATCATCAAGGTGCACACGACTGCCGACAGCGCCGCCGGACTGTACGAGGCGACCGTGACCGTGAAGGACGCCTCCGGCAATGAGGTCAAGCGTGCCCGCGTTTCGGCATACGTCTGGAATTTTGCCCTGCCGGAAAATACCTCCTGCAAGACGCAGATGGATCTGAGCTGGTACAATATTTACGTGGCGCACAAGTGCTTTGAGGGTGACGACAGCCTGCTGTACAAGAATTACTACGACTACCTGTTGGAGAACCGCATCTGCGCGTACACGCTCCCCTACGACACGGCAGGCTACTACACCGACGAGCGCATCCTCCAGTATCTGAACAATCCCCGCGTGGTGGCGTTCAACCCCATCGCATGGAAGAAGGATGCCGACGCAGACCGCGTGCGTGCCGCCTATAAATTCCTTTCGCAGAATCCTGCCTGGATGGAAAAATCCTACTTCTACGTAGTGGACGAGCCGACCGACAAGGCATCGCTGGATCGTGTCAACGCGGTGGGCGAGGTGCTGAAGGAGAACTTCCCCGGCTACAAGATGATGGCGCCCGAGCACGTCAACTACGCGCTCAACAAGGATTCGACGGCTGACAACTTCTCGGCAGTGCAGAACTGCATCAACGTCTGGTGCTACAAGCCCTACTTCTACACAACCTTCACCGAGTACCGCTACTCCTCCTATACGCCGGGGCAGAAGCTGACCTACTGGAATACGCCCATGCTGGAGCGCAATCTCGGCACCTTTGCCGACCGCATGAAGGCGGAGAAGGAGGGCGGCGACGAGCTGTGGTGGTACGTCACCCGCAATCCCGAGTCGCCGGAGATCACCCTGCTGATGGAGACGCAGGCGGTGCGCTACCGTATCCTGTTCTGGCAGCAGAAGCTGTACGGCGTGGACGGATTCCTGTACTACCTGGTAAACGACTGGTACGAGATCTCCGAAAACCAGGGGCTCAACAGCAAGCATGAGATCAATCCGGATTTCCCCTATGACGTGTACGGAAACGGTGTCCTGCTCTACTGCGGCGCACCGTTTGATGAGTACGGACCGGTCGGCTCCCTGCGGCTGGAGTGCGTGCGGGACGGCATCGAGGACTTCGAGTACCTGACCATGCTGGCGGACGTGTACGGCACCGAGACCGTGAACGCCCTGATCTGCCGCCTGACGACCTCCATTTCGCAGTACAGCACCGATGAGGAGCTGTTTACCGCTCTGCGCATCGCTGTCGGCAACCTGCTGGATAAGGCAGCGGGCGCGCGGTAAAAGAGGGCGCACCGATGCCGATTACACTGCCTATTCACGAGTGGTTCACGGCGGACTTTGATTTCCAAACCGGACTTGGCAACCGGTACTCCGGCTCTGTCGGGACAGACGGCAGTACCGGAAGCCTGGGGCGGACTCTCTTTGAGTACAATGCCGTCATGTGCCGAACCGAGGAGCAGGACGCGGACGGCGGGAAACGGAAAACCGTGACCCTGCACGTTGCCTGCGGTATCCGTCGCCCGTGGCCGGACGGCGCAGTCTGGACAAACGCGCAGAAGGCGGATTTTCCCGGAACGCCGGCGGGACTCGAGCAGGCTGCCGCATGGCTGGAGGAACGGCTTGCGGAAAGCGACGTCGGCGGGGGACGGATCGGCGTGTAAGACCTCCGGGGAACTCCCCGGACGAGCCTTCCGGATTTCTCAACAAAGGATCCTTGCGGAGCGGATCACGCTCTCTGCGGGGATCCTTTTGCTTTGCGTGCCTGCCGCACACCGGCGTGGCAACGTCTGCTACAATTCCAAAAGCGGAACAGGATTTCATTGCAGAGAAATTAGCGTAAATATTTTTGCCAAAAAAGGAACAGAAATTTTCAAAACCCCTTGACAAACCGTGCGGCAACGTGTATAATAGGAGCATCAAAGACAGAAAGGCTGGCAGCAGATATGGCGGCAAAGCAGCAGACAAAGAAACCCCTGGCACCCATGGTGGCATACGAGGCGGATCGGGAGGCAAAGCGCGAGGCACTCCGGACGGCGATGAAGCAGATCGAGCGCGACTTCGGCGAGGGCGCCATCATGAAGCTGGGCGAGAACCAGCACATGGCGGTGCAGGCGGTGCATACCGGCTCGCTGTCGCTGGACGCGGCACTGGGCATCGGCGGCGTGCCGCGCGGACGTATTATCGAGATATTCGGGCCGGAATCCTCCGGTAAGACTACCGTTGCCCTGCATATCGTTGCCGAGGTGCAGAAGGCGGGCGGTGACGCGGCTTTCATAGATGCAGAGCACGCGCTGGATCCCGTGTACGCCAAGGCGCTGGGCGTGGACACCGACAATCTGCTGGTTTCCCAGCCGGACTGCGGCGAGGACGCGCTGTCTATCTGCGAGTCACTGGTGCGCTCCGGCGCCATTGATGTGGTGGTTGTGGACTCGGTAGCGGCGCTGGTGCCCCGGCAGGAGATCGAGGGCAACATGGGCGCGGCAACGGTCGGTATGCAGGCACGCCTGATGTCGCAGGCGATGCGCAAGCTGTCCGCCGTAATCTCAAAAAGCCAGACGGTGGTTATTTTTATCAACCAGCTGCGTGAGAAGGTCGGCGTGCTGTACGGGAACCCGGAGACCACGCCCGGCGGTCGCGCGCTGAAATTCTATTCCTCCGTGCGCATTGATGTGCGCCGCACCGAGCAGCTCAAGCGCGGCGGCGAGGTGTACGGCAACCATGTCCGGTGCAAGATCGTCAAGAACAAGGTCGCACCGCCCTTCCGCGTTGCGGAATTCGATATCCTGTACGGGCAGGGCATTTCACGCATGAGCGAGATTCTGGACTTTGCCGTCAAGTATGATATCGTCAAGAAGAGCGGTTCGTGGTTCTCCTACAACGGCGAGCGACTGGGGCAGGGCAAGGAAGCCGTGCAGAAGCTCATTGAGGAGAATCCTTCCATGCTGACAGAGCTGGAGGAGAAAGTCCGTGCCGCCATGCAGGAGAATGACGGGCAGGATGTGCAGACCTTTGAGCTGGACGAGGACGGAGACGGGGACGGAGATGCCGGGTTGCTGGACGATGAGTTTGACATCCGCACTGTCAAGGATGACGGCGCGGACGAGTGATCCGCATGGCTGAAAACTCCCCATCCGGTAAGAGAAAAACCCTGTACGGACGCTATGATGACTATGCCGCTTCCGAGGAAGATAGCGCGGCGGGCGGCAATCGGGCGTTCCGGTTGTCGGATATGCCTGCGCCGCGGCAGGGGCGCCGCGGCGCAGGGGGATCGCGCCCGGAAGCGTGTCCGCAGACGCGCCCGCAACCGCATCCGGAGACCGGGGATAGGGAACAGGGCGCCCGGATCCTGCGCGTCGTGACCGACGCGGACGGTGAGACGCTGACCGTTACATTGGAAACGCTGGGGGAGGATGGTGCCCGTCTGCGGCGAAAGATTCCGCTGACCGTGGAGCAGTACGCCGCGCTGAAGGTTCAGCCCGGCAGACTGTCCGAGGAGGAGGCGGATCGGCTGGAGCACGCCGGGCGGCTGTGCCTGGCGATCCGCAAGGCGGGCGAATTGCTGGGTTACGGCGATATGTCCGCCCGCACGCTGGTGCGCAAGCTGACTGCACGGGGCATTGACCGCGCCGTGGCGGATGAGGCGGCTGACTGGCTGGCGGCACGGGGGATGCTCCGGGAGGATGCGTCCGCGCTGGCGCGCGCGGTCGCGGATGCCCGCAAGGGGTGGGGACCCCGGCGCATCCGGCAGGATCTGCTGGCACACGGGTACCCCTCCGAAGCCGCCGACGCGGCATTGGACGCACTGCATGATCCGGAGGATCCGGCTTATGTGGACTTTGATGCAGTGTGCCGCAGTGTCCTGCGGGTGAAGTTGGGGCGGGATGCGGCGCTGACCGCTGACCGCGCCGCGTGCGGCAGGCTGATTGCTGCCATGATGCGGCTCGGCTACGATTCCGACACGGTGCGCGAAGCCCTACGGGATGCCCTATGGGATGCCGACCGTGAGGACTGACGGTGTCGGTATGGGGAAACCCCGTCCGATAGCGGATATCCGCAGAAAATTCATAAAAACCTCGCATACCCGCAACAATTCCATGCTATACTGTCCCTATCGAAAACGGGAGGTTGGCATATGAAACAAAGAAAACGGTACGGGAGGCGGACGCATCTGCTGCTTTCCGCGGCATTGCTGGTGCTGTGTGTCCTGCTGTGCCTGCCCGCCTGCTCGGATATGATCCTGAACCCGGACGGCAGCATCAGCCGTCCCGGAACCATGACGTTGGACAATGGTACCGGTGTCACGGATCCGACCGGCACCGGCAGTACTGCCGGTGACATGACGCTGACGCCGGCGACCGGCTCTGCGACGTCCGGTTCCATGATCCTGGATCCGACCGACGATCCCTATGCCGGCGCGGCGCATCGGCTGTACGTGGATTTCCTCAGCGTTGGCAAGGCAGACTGCATCCTTCTGCGCATGGACGACCGGGTCATTCTGATTGACACGGGCGAGAAGGCGGACGCTGCGCTTATCCGGCGCACGCTGGACGGCTACGGCATCCAGCGTATTGACTGCCTGATACTGACGCATTACGATAACGACCATATCGGCGCCGCCGCGGCGGTGCTGGAGGGGTATGCCGTCGGAGAGGTGTATATGCCCGACTACGTGCGGGATTCCAAGCTCTACCGAAGCATGATGACGGCGATAGAGGCGGCACAGTCTGCCGGAACCATCGTGCGCCGCCTGCACGCGACCGATGTCGAGCCGGATATGGGGTACGGCAAACTCTGGATCAACGCGACAGCCATGGAGGGCTACGAGCCGGGCAAGGTCGTGGGTGCCGATGCGGACAACGAGGACACCGATGAGAACAACTTCTCGCTCGTGACCGCCGTTACCTTCGGCAATATCAAACTGATTTTCGGCGGCGATGCCGAGGGCGAGCGCATGACGGAGTACCTGCCGCTGGCAGAGGCGCGTGGGTTTACCTCCTGCACTCTGTTCAAAATCCCGCACCACGGCGCTTCGGCTGACCGGGGACTGCTGGAGGCAATCCGCGCCTGGAAGCCCCGTTACTGTGTGGTTTGCACGGATTCTGCCGCGTCGGTATCCTGGGCGATTGTCACCAACATGAAATCGGTCGGTGCCGGGCGCTACTTCACCTATGACGGTACGGTCTGCTTTTCGACCGACGGGAACAGCGCGACCATCCGGACGCGCGCAGAATAACGGGCGGCGCCGCATAGACCTGACAAAAAAACTGACACCCCAGGGGTGCCAGTTTTTTTTTGTCAGGAGCGCACGAACTCGCCGTATATTGCCGCGACGGCTGTCTCGTATTCGTCCTCGTCCACGCCGACAATGATGTTCAGCTCGGAGGACCCCTGGTCGATCATGCGGATGTTGACATCGGCGCGCGCCAGCGCATCACAGACCCGCGCGGCGGTTCCCTTTGCCTTGATCATGCCGCGTCCCACGACGGCGACCAGCGCCAGTCCGTCCTCAATGAACACGCTGTCCGGGTGTACCGCGCGCGCAACGGACTGCATCAGCTTGTCTCTCCGTCCCTCCAGTGCGGCAGAGGAGATGACCAGACTCATGGTGTCGATGCCGGAGGGCAGATGCTCAAAGGACAGGTCATTGTCCTCAAACACCTCCAGCACCTTGCGCCCGAACCCGATTTCGGCATTCATCAGATCCTTCTCGATGGTCAGCACCGAGAATCCCTTTTTGCCTGCGATACCCGTGATGACGCGCTCGGTGTCAAAGCCGGCGGGATGCGCGACAATCATAGTGCCGGGGTCGGAGGGGCGGTTCGTGTTGCGGATGTTGATGGGAATGCCCGCTGTGCGCACGGGGAACACGGCATCCTCATGCAGAACCGTTGCGCCCATGTAGGACAGCTCCCGCAGCTCCCGATAGGTGATTTCCTTGATGACGCAGGGGTTCGGCACGATGCGGGGGTCCGCCATCATGAATCCGGACACGTCTGTCCAGTTCTCGTACATATCCGCGCGGATCGCCCGTGCCACGATGGAGCCGGTTACATCCGATCCGCCGCGCGAGAAGGTCTTGACGGTGCCGTTGGGCATGGCGCCGTAAAAGCCGGGAATGACTGCCGTCCGGTGACGGGACAGCTCGGCGGCGACCGCCTCGTTTGTCCTGCCCTCGTCAAGTGTGCCGTTTTCCTTGAAGAAAATGACGTTTTCGGCATCCACAAAGTCGAACCCGAGATATTTTGCCAGGATCAGCGCGTTGAGGTATTCGCCGCGACTGGCGGCGTAGTCCCGACCGGAGGCGTGAAGCATGGCGTTACGGACGTATTCCAGCTCGCCGTCCATGTCGAAGGACAGCCCGAGATCCGCGATGATTTCGTGGTACCGGCGAACGACCTCCTCATAGGCGGAATCAATGACGTCGCGCGACTCGCGTGCGCGGATCAGCTCGTAGCAGCGGTACAGCAGATCCGTGACCTTGGTGTCTCCCTTGCCGCGCTTGCCGGGGGCGGAGGGAACGACGTACCGCCGGGCGGGGTCTGCTTTGATGATTGCGGCGACCTGCCGGAAATGATCGGCATCTGCCAGTGAACTGCCGCCGAATTTGACTACCTTGACTGCCATATGTATGCCCGGCTTTTGCACTCAAGATGTACTGGATGTACATCGAGTTTTTCGGCAAGAAGCAGGCGGGAAAAGATGTGTCGAAGATGTGCCGCCGAATAAATCAGTGGTTCCTTAAGCTAAAGATGAAAGTCGGTGCCGCCGGGAATTACAAGGCGGCGTCCGCTTCAGACACGCCTCGTGCTGCTCCTCCGGCGTGCGGGGTCGTCCGGCGGCGGAATATGTCCCGACGGGGGCGGCATCCCGCGCCGCGGCGCGGCTCCGTCCGGCGGAGCCCGATGCGTCTGCCCGGGTGTGGGGGACGTCGGTTCCGGCTGTTCCATGCCGGCGTCTGCGCGCTCGTCGTCCTCCATGACGTAGCGCCTTGCCTGCGTGGAGAACAGCTCAAAATAGCGCCCGCGCATCGCCATCAGAGTCTTGTGGTCGCCCTCCTCAATCAGCCTGCCATACTCCAGCACGGCAATCTTGGAGGCGACGGTGGCGCTGGACAGGCGGTGCGAAACGAAGATGGTGGTTTTGTCCTGCCGCAGGCGGTCGAACTGGTTGAATATTTCCTGCTCCGCCATGGGATCCAGCGAGGCGGTGGGCTCATCCAGGATCAGCACCTCGGAATCACTGTAGAACGCCCGCGCGATAGACAGCTTCTGCCACTGCCCGATGGACAGCTCGATGCCATTCTCCTCAAACACCCGCATCAGTGGCGTGTCAAACCCGTTGGGCAGACGGCTGATGTACTCGGCTGCGTCTGCGTCCTCTGCCGCCTGCCGGATGGCCTCTGCGGAGCTGCTCTTGCGGATGTCGCCGAAGCGGATGTTCTCGGACACCGATTCCGCGTATTTTCCGAAATCCTGGAAGATGATGCCGAACATGGCGTACAGTTGCTTGACGTCATACTCCCGCAGGTCATAGCCGTCCAGCAGGATGCGTCCTTCGGTCGGGTCGTAGAGGCGGGTCAGCAGCTTGAGCAGCGTGGTTTTGCCCGCGCCGTTCAGCCCGACCAGCACCAGCGTCTCTCCGGGGCGGATAGTCAGATTGATGTCATCCAGAACCCGGCGTTCGGTGCCGGGGTAGGAAAAGCTGACGTGCTCAAAGACGATGGTGTGCGGAACGCCGCGCGTGACACTGCGCGGTCCTTCCGCTGCGCGCTCCGGTGGCAGGACGGGCACGATCGTCCTGTCCTCACGCAGGAAGGAGGTCAGATTGTCGATGAACAGCGTGCCCTCGTAGATGGTGGCGGAGATACCGATGAGTGAGCTGACCTGTCCTGCCACCGCAATCAGCGCGCCGGTGTAGAGCGTATAGTCGCCGATCATCTGCCTGCCGCTGATTACGAGATAGGCAAAGTAAGCATAGAAACAGCAGTTGACCACCGAGGACACCACGATGATGATGACGTGCCAGACGTTTTCCCGCAGGATCAGCGTCCGGATTCCGGAAAAGTACTTGTCGAACACGGTGCGGTACCTGCCAATGAAGGTATCCGACAGGTCGAAGATGCGGATTTCCTTGGCAAGGTCCTTGTTGACCAGCAGGTCGGAGTAGTAGGACATCTGCCGGCGGTCGTGCGAGCGGCGGCGCATATACTCAAAGTTCTTGCGCCGGTAGTAAAAATTGATGATTGCGGAGGGGATCGACACAGCAACGATGACCAGTGCCGCCCACCAGAGCACCGAGGCGAGGATGATAACGTAGGAGATCAGCGTAATAATCGCGCTGACCACGGAGAAGGTGGAGGACAGGATCTGGACGGGGCGGTTTCCCGCTTCGCGGTTGGCATTTTCCAGCTTTTCATAGAAAGCGGGGAGGTCAAAGGACTGCAGATCCAGCTCCTTTGCCTTGTTCATGATCTCCAGCTTGACAGTCCGCACGACCAGTTCGCCCGAAATGCGGCTGACCGCGTTCTTGAGTATGTTGACAAGGCTTGTCAGAATGTTGTAGCTGAACAGAAAGATCAGCAGAAAGAACACGGGACTGCGCAGGAAATCGCCGAGAGCGCCGGAGAAATTGCCGTAGCTGCTCTGCATTTCGTTGAGCACGTGCTGGGAGATTTTCGAGCCGATGACGGGCGTGATGCCTTGCAGCAGGGAAATTGCCAGCATGGCGAACAGAATCCACGGTCCGGTTTTCCAGACCAGCCTGAAAATGTATGCCAAACGGGAAAAGAAACCGCCGCACAGCTCCTTCAGGTAGCGTGGGACATCGGCAATACTTTTGGGGGGCGGGACTTTTTCGTAGCGGAAATTCACTCCGGGTGGCGGTCCGGGCGGCATCGTGTCATCCCCTTTCGATAAGCGGTATATTCCATTATTTTACCATGTGCCTGTGAACAAAAATATGCAAATGCGTGAATGAATCATGTATTTTTGGGCTGTCGGCGACATTTTTTGTGTTTGCGCGGGGCAAGTGCATGGCGCTTCTGCGGCGCTGGTTTGACCTGCCGCCCGGAGACAGGCGGTGAACCCGGAGGATAAAGTGCGAACGCCGATGCATTTTTACGCAGGGGGACTTGCAATTTTTCTCCGAGTGTCGTATAATAGACACCAGAATCCACGCTCCGGCGGCAGAAACGCCGGACGTGCTGTCAAAAAGGAGGGCACCCCATGAACGAAACAAGCAAGCAAAAAGCGCCTGCCCGGGCGGCTGGGCTTTACCCGGCAGATATTCTGTTGCCGGATTTTTCCGCCGTGTCAGGCACGCGCTGGTCGGTCGTTGCCTGCGACCAGTACACCAGCCAGCCGGATTACTGGCAGAGGGCAGAGGAGTTGGTGGGCGATGCACCCTCCACCCTGCGGCTGATTCTGCCGGAGGTGTGGTTGGACGAGGCGTCCGACCGCATACCCCGCATTCACGCCGCCATGGAGGATTGCCTGCGCCGCGTCCTGCGGAACCGACCGGACAGCATGGTGCTGGTGGAACGCCGCCTGCACGGGGGACAGTTGCGCAGAGGGCTGGTCGGGTGCATTGACCTGGAGGAGTACGATTACAGCCGGGGGGCGCAGAGCCTCATCCGCGCGACTGAGGCGACCGTTCCGGAGCGCATTCCCCCGCGCATGACCATCCGGGAGGGGGCATGGCTGGAGTTGCCGCACGTCATGCTGCTGACGGATGACCGCGCGTGTACGGTCGTGGAGCCGCTCGCGGATGAGACGGATGCCATGGAGCTTGCCTATGACTACGACCTGATGCTGGACGGCGGGCATTTGCGCGGCTATTTCCTGACCGACAGTCAGAAGGCACACGTTGCGGAGGCGTTGGCTGCACTGGCAACGCCGGAGGCAATGGAGGCGCGCTACGGGCGCGCCGACCTCGCGCCGCTCCTGTTTGCGGTCGGGGACGGGAACCACTCGCTTGCCGCCGCGAAGGCGTTCTATGAGCACGTCAAGGCGCGGCTGGGCACTGCGGCATTGCGGCACCCTGCCCGGTATGCACTGTGCGAGGTGGTCAATCTGTACGACGCATCGCTGGAGTTTGAGCCGATCTATCGGGTCGTGTTCGGCGTGGAGCCGGACGGGTTTCTGCGCGATCTTGCCGCCTACGCCGCCGCCCGACAGGGCGGAATGCCGCCCCAGACACTGCGTTGGCAGGCAGGGGAACGGCAGGGCGAGATTCAGGTGCCGTCACCGGAAGCGGCGCTGGCTGTCGGGACGGTGCAGGCGTTCCTTGACGGGTATATGAAAAACGCCCCTGCCGGGGCATCGGTGGATTATATTCACGGTGAGGATACAGCCCGTGCCCTTGCGGCGCGTCCGGATGCCGTTGCCATTCTCTTTGACGGAATGCGCAAGCAGGAGCTGTTCTCCACGGTTATCTCGGACGGTGCGCTCCCCCGCAAGACATTCTCTATGGGTCACGCGGAGGACAAGCGATTCTACACCGAGGCGCGGCGCATCCGGTGAGGGGAGCCCTCTGCGGCTCCCCTGCCTCTCCCGCGCTGCGGAGAAGTCCTGAATCCGCCGGCGATACGCCGATCCGTTACGCCATCCGGTCTGCCATTTTTGCTCCGCCCAGCAGGTGAAAATGGAGATGCGGGACAGACTGGCAGGCATCGGCTCCGCTGTTGGTCACGACGCGGAAGCCGTTTGTCAGCCCTTCGGCGGCGGCAATCTGCGGGATGACCGCGAAGATGTGGGCAACCAGCGCGGCGTTGTCAGCGGTAATGTCGGCGGCGGACGCGAGGTGCGCCTTGGGAACAATCAGGATATGCACGGGTGCCATGGGATTTATATCCCGGAAGGCGTATACCGTGTCGTCCTCGTACACCTTGGACGAGGGTATCTCACCGGCGACAATGCGGCAGAAAAGGCAATCATTCATAGCGAAAATCCTCCTCGTATACTGTTGTTATCCTATATTGTACACGCAAAACCGCATTCTGTCAAGCGGGCGAGGCGAAATGTCAGGGCAACAGCATTTACTTTTTTACAAAAACATGGTACAATACAGTCAGTCGAAGTATCAGGAAGTTTTTGTGACAAAAACAAGAGTGAAAGGGCGGTCTTATGATATATTTAATGAATTTTCAAATGCCGACAAGAGAAGATGAGGAAAATTATTTTTCGGATAAGGATAATATCAAAGTCAAGAAAACCTGCTATACGACCTATTATCCGTTCCAACTGTTCCAGTATCGCGAACTGCCCGAGTTCTTTTTTTCGGACATCACAATATTCTGTGGCAATAACGGGAGCGGTAAGAGCAGTATCCTGAATATCATTGCGGAAAAGCTGGCTCTTGAGCGAAGCACCCCGTTTAACCGCTCCGACTTTTTTGAGGACTACGTCGGCATGTGTGACTATCAGTTAGACCGAGCGATTCCGCCGGAGAGCAAGATCATCACGAGCGACGGCGTTTTTGAAAAGGTACTTGATATTCGCCGTATCAACGACGGTATTGACAGCAAAAGGTCGGATTTGATCCGGGAATATATCGCGGAAAACAGCCCGTATGCAGCGCCGAATCGTCTTGGGGGATTGGATGATTACGAGCGGTGGAAACGGGTCAGAGATATGCGGAACAAAAATCGCAGTCAGTCCCGCTTTCTGAAAGAAAACCTGATGCGAAATATACAGGAGCGTTCAAACGGTGAGAGTGCATTGTCCTACTTTGTTGATTCGATTCAGGAAAATGCGTTGTATCTTTTGGACGAGCCGGAAAACAGCCTTTCTCCGCAGAATCAATTACAACTGAAGTATTTTATTGAAGACTCGGTGAGAAATTACGGATGTCAATTCGTTATTTCCACGCACTCTCCGTTTCTGCTCTCCCTGAAGGGCGCACACATATACAATCTTGACGAAACACCGCCCGCCGAACAAAAATGGACGGAGCTTGCCTGCGTAAAAGTATACCACGACTTTTTTGTCGAGCAGAATGATAAATTTCAGTAATCGAAAGTGATCCGTCCTCCCGGCGGTGAAAACGGGGGTCAAGGCTGCTTTGAACCCACAGGTTCTGTTGGATATTCTTTTTTTGCCCGGCACCGAAATGATACGCAGCTCTTTCTGCATTGCAACGAACCGATGGGGGCGCGCAGTCCGACGCCCGGAAAAAGGAGACCAGAATGCAATACTTTTCACCGAATGCGTGCACGCCCGACCTGTGGCGGTACCTGCAGAGTCAGGCGGGGCGCCCCATACTGCTTTGGGGCATGGGAGACGGAGCGGATAAGGTGCTGGATGTCTGTGCGGAGTACGGGATTGCCGTGGCGGACGTGTTCGCCAGCGATGGCTTTGTGCGGGGGCAGAGCTTCCGCGGGCGGCGGGTGCTTTCCTTTGGGGAAGCGCGCGCGACCTACGGGGACTGCATGATCGTGCTGCTTGCGTTCGGCTCCCGCCGTCCGGACGTGCTGGACAACATACGCCGCGTTGCGGCGCAGTGCGAACTGTACATTCCGGATGTCCCGGTCAGCGGCGGGGCACTGTTCACGGCGGAGCTTGTGCAGGCACATCGGGCGGATATGGAACGTGCCCGCGCTCTGCTTGCGGATGAAACCTCGCGCGGCGTGTTTGACGGCATCGTCCGGGCACGTCTTGGCGGGCGGCTGGAGGACATAGAGGCGACTGCCACGGGGCGCGCGGAGGTCTGGCGCCTGCTCCGGGCGGAGAGTATCCGCACTGCCATGGATTGCGGGGCATATACGGGGGACAGCCTGCGCGAGCTGATCCGGTACGCGCCGGGGCTGGAAACGGCGGTGTGCCTGGAGCCGGACGTGCGTTCCTTCCGTAAGCTGAGCGCCTATGCACAGGCACTCGCCGCAGAGGGACGGGCGGTCTACCCGTTGCAGGCGGCGGCATGGTCGGAGGACGCAACGCTGACTTTTCACGATACCGGCAACCGCAACGCCTCGCTGCTGCCCACGCCGCAGAGTCGGGAACGTTTGCGGCAGGTCGCGGCGGCGGCACCCGACAGCGCGTGGGGATGCGTGTCTGCCGGACTGCCGGTCGGGGGATATCGGCGGCTGGATTTCATCAAGTACGATGTGGAGGGCGCGGAACGCGACGCGCTGCTTGGATCCCGTTCGCTGATCCGGCAGGACAGCCCCCGACTTCTGGTGTCTGTCTACCACCGGAGCGCGGATCTTTGGGAACTCCCGCTTCTTGTGCGGTCGCTGTATCCCGGCGCCAGCCTGTACCTGCGGCGCATGGACGGTGTCCCTGCGTGGGATATTGAGCTGTACGCCGTGCCGGACGAAGAATTCCCGGCAGTGGCACGGGAATGAGCTATCCGCGCTCCGGTCGGTGTCTGCCTAAACGTTGCCGCTTTCGTAGACAGTTTTCTCGGGCGTCCAGTCGTGCAGCGTGAGGCAAAGTGCCGCCGCGGCGGCTTTGGCGCCGGGCAGATCATGCTCCCGGTAGTTGCCGCATTGCGTGCGCGTCGCACCGGGGATTTCTCCCTCATAGGCGGCAATGAAGGCAAAGCTGTCCTGCACCAGCCGGATGGCTTCGGCGCGGCTGACGCTGTCGCGCAGGAGCAGATAAAAGCCGGTACGGCATCCCATAGGACCCACATAAACCACTTGGTTGGCGTACCCGCTGTTGCGTGCGTAGGTGGCGAACAGATGCTCGATGGTGTGGGCGGCTGGCGTGGGCAGGTAGTCTCCGCTGTTCGGCACCTTCATGCGGACATCATAGGTCACGATGTCTCCATCCACACGGGACACGTACAGACCCGGCAGGAGCGTATCGTGGTTGACAGTGAAGCTGGCGATGGTTTTCATATTGATGGCTATGGCTTTTGCGTCGGCAAAAGCCTCCTTTCTTTCAGGATCGGATATTGATAACACGCGGAGCAGGGGAGGATCTTTGGACTTTTCAGCCCTGAAGAATCTGCCCGTCAGTCTGTTGCCGGACAGACAATCTGCCGCCGCATCCCGTGGGCGTCGGCAGTTTCGGATACCGCCGCGTCTGCGACCAGCAGGCGGAGGGCGTAGCGCGCGTAGGTGAACCGGAAGCCCCGGAGCAGTTCCCCGGCGGAATCCGAATCCGCCGTGCGCAGATCCAGCACAAGGTAATCGCATACCGACAGCATCCGCCCCGGCGTGCGCCAGCCGGTGTACTGCACGATACCTGCGTCGGTGCTGTCCTGCGCGAAAGCATCCGGCACCGTTTCTCCCTCCGCCCGCACGAAAGCATCTGCCGGGAGCGCCACGCCGAGTGCCGTGCCGCTGTCCGCAAGCAGCTGCTTCAGCTCGCGCAGAAAGTCCAGTGCGCGGGCATCCGCGTCATCGTTCCCGCACGGAATGCCAAGCAGCAGGAGTTCATCGACGCCTGCCCGTGCCGCGGAGGTCAGGAGACTCAACTCCACGCCGCGGCGCAGAACGGCGGCAGCCGGATCCGCGCGGTACACATCGTCCAGGCACTGCACCCGAAAAATGCCCAGTACGCGCAGTCCGGCGCGGTGCAACCGTCCGACTTCCGCCTCCGGTGTCGGCGCGCCTTCGGCGACAGTCAACCCGGCGGTCGCGGCGGTGGGAAAGGCGTAGCCAAGCTGACCGTCCGGGTTCTCCGACAGTGTGATGACGGCGCCGGACGCGTCTGCCGGCAGTCCGGGCAGCTCTCCGCCGGGGGATATCGCGCCCCCACGGAAATCCGGAACTGTGATCTGCCGGAGCGCGGCTTGCGTGGAGGCAGTCCATGCGTCCGCTTCCAGCCCGGCGTGGTAAGCGTCCGAGCGGCGCTTGAGGGCAGAACCCCATATCAGAGCCACTGCCACGACAGCAAGACATACGGCGACCGTCACCGCTGCCCGTCGCCGGACATTGCGGGAAACGCGCAGACGGCTGCGCCGCGTTGCGCCGGCGCTGTAACGCCGCGATACGCGCACGAAGGATGATTTCTTCGACCTCATAGCGCCGCGGTCACTCCATGGCGACCAGGTCGATGCTTTGCCCGTACTCGTTGAGCACGACGCGGCACGCTTCGGCGCGTGACTCCTCCAGCAGACCCATCTGGGCGCTCTGGTAATACTTCAGCAGGGTGGAGCTGTTCTGCATGGCATACCCAGCCTCCGGCGCCAGCCGCATGATGACATAATAGCCGTTGCCGCACAGGAACGGATCGCTGACCTCCCCGACCTGCAGGGCAAAGGTGTTCTGCTCGTAGATCTCGTCCATCTCGCCGCGCGTGAAGTAGTAGCCGTCCTTGGATACCATGTTCAGGTCGTCATTGAGTGCCGATCCGATGTACCCGTTCATGACATCCTGACGCTGTTCCGTCCCGGAGACCGCCCGCAGTGCCTGCGTGATTTTCTTTGCTTCCGCCAGATTCTGCTCCGGACTTTCGCCCTCGTCGTTGCGGAGGAACACGTGTATGGTGCGGGCATAGTCGGGGCTTTCCAGTACGAACTCGACGAATTCGTCAATGTTTTCGGCAGTATAGGCGAAGTGCTTCCCAGCCTCCAGCGTGTAGTACAGCACGGATTCCAGGTAGCTTACGCGCAGGGCGAAGCGCTGATAGTGATCGGTGAGGTTGTGCTCCTTCAGGTAGTCCTTGTACTTGCCGGTCTTGCCGCCGCACTCCTGCGTGATCAGCTGGTCGATCTGCCTGTCCACATAGTTGTCCGCCTCCTTGGAGTCGGTGCTTATGCCGTAGGCGGCGCAGGTCGCCAGCACCATATAGTTCGCCCGGAGCTTGTCCATGACGCGCTCCTCCAGCTCTGCCCGGTATTGCTCGGCTGTGTCGGCGTTTTTCCAGATGTCCGCGCCGTATTCGCCCGCCATGGCATCCTTGACCAGCAGGGTCACAAAGCGCAGCTCCTCATACAGAACGTCAAAGCCGCCGCTTTCTCCGATCACGCGCTGGTTCTCCCGATCCGCCCGGGACGTGCAGCCTGCCAGTGCCGTGAGCATCAGCACGAGCGCCATCGCCATCGCGCCTGCCCGCCCGCATATTCTTTTCAGTTTGACCATTGTTTTTCTCCCTTTCGGCACGCCTGTTTGGCGCACGTTGCTATCCTACAGTATAGCACGATATTGTGACGGGTTTATGACCATACGGAAAAACAGCGGAAAAGATGTTTTCATACCCGGAAGTTTTGGATACCTGCAACGAGGTGCCCGGCGGGGCAGGTCAAGCCGCGTCACCGGGGCAAACCCTGCACCGCAGGCAATCCTGCTCCGTTCCCGCGCCGTAAAAAGGGATAAATGCTGTTTCCATGCCCAAAATCGGCATTGACTTTTCCGTAAAACTGTGGTATACTATAAGTGGATAAGAGTCCGATTGCCACGGCGGCGGGATCCGGCGGGGGAACGGTCACAAGAGGCGTCTGAGTACGCAGGGCGGCTCCCGGTCACGGGGGCGGAGAGGAGTATACCATGAGTGAGGAAAAACTGAATCCAATCAACGTCACGGGGGCACCGCTGGTCGGCGGTTCCTACCTGATGTATAAGGATCGTCCGCTGGTGCGGGAGGGCGACACCATCTGCTACGGCGATATGACGGAAAAATATATACTGGTTATGGACATTATGAGCTATAAGGATGAGGGCGGCACCCGCGTTCCGAACGATGTGTTCGTCAGCGTGGTGGAAACGGCAGATCAGAATAAAGTATACCGGCAGGGCGGCAAGAAGGGACTGTATGAGGCGTTCGGGTACGGAATCATCTGGCTGGAGCAGGCGCTGGCAAAATAAGGAACCCCGGAAATCACACGCGCGGTGATAATCCGGAGGCTCCCATATGTACGGAACAAAAAAGGGGCTTCCGCCGTGCGGACGCCCCTTTTTCGGGAGATGAAAGGACAGATTGCAATGTATTTTGATACGTGTGAGGATATTCTGCGCGAAAGTATTGCGGGGGACGTGATTCCCTCGGCGGCATTCGCCATCGGGCAGGGCAGGGAGGTGCTGCGCTCCGGCGTGATGGGGGATCGGACACGGTTCCCGGAACCGGAGAAGGCGGACCGGGACACGCTGTATGATCTGGCATCACTGTCCAAGCTGGTGTCCACGACCATGGTAGCCCTGCGGCTGGTGGAGCAGGGGCGATTGCTCCTGTCCGACACGATGTCGCGCTGGTTTACGCCGGCGGAACTGGCGGGGGCACCGGAAGGGCGCGCCGACGTGACGGTATTCCGCCTCATGACGCATACCTCCGGCATCACGCCGCATATAGCGCTCTGGAACAGGACGGAAACGCCTGAGCAAAGTGCCGTGGCACATATAATCCTGTCCTCCGAACCGTTTTGCCGCCCCGGCGAGCAGGTCTACTACTCCTGCATGGGGTACATCCTGCTCCAGATTATTCTGGAGCGGCTGACCGGGCGGCGGCTGGACGATCTGGCACGGGAGTATGTGTTTGCCCCGCTGGGCATGGCGCACACGGGCTACTGTCCGGAGTCCGATAACGTGGTGACGACCGAATATTCCGCCCTGTACAAGGCGTATATCAAGGGGCACGTCCATGACGAGAACGCGCATTTTCTCGGCGGTGTGTCCGGAAACGCGGGGGTGTTTGCCCCGCTTGATGACATGATTCGCTTTGCCGTCATGTGCTCGACCCACGGTGAGCTGCCCGGTGCGGCATTCGGAACGGCGGAGGGACGTTTGCTTTCCCCCTGCACCTTTGCGGCGGCAATCCGCGATTATACGCCGGGGCTTGCCGAGGCGCGCGGACTCGGCTTCCAGCTCAAGCCGCCCCTGCCTGCGCTGTCCTCGGCAGGCGACCTCATGGCGGAGGGCTCCTTCGGGCATACCGGCTTTACCGGCACCTCCCTGTGGGTGGATGCGGAAAGCGGTCTGTGGGGCGTTCTGCTGACCAACGCCGTCCATTTCGGACGCGACAAAACCGCGTTCTTCCGCGTGCGCCGCGCTTTCTATACCGCCATGGCGGCGGGACAGGGCGGGCGGCAGTGAGGTTCGGAGTTACTGTCCCGCAGTGTCCTTTTCGAAGGTCACATCAATCCCGTTGACCTCTGCACCGTCATCGGCGCGGATGAGAATGTACTTTACGCCGTCGATGATGCGGGTCTCGACCAGCTCGGCTCGCTCCGGATTGACGCGGATCACGACATCGGGCGTTCTGACCTCGAATTTGCGTGTATCCACCAGATTGCGGGGGCTGACGGCGGCGCCGGAGCCGAAACTGCGGTCAAATTTCTCCTCAAAGGCGTTGATGCCTTCCTCGGGTACGCCGCCGAAGCCCAGCATATCCCGCAGAGCGTACTTGTCCACGGTCAGCGGCTCCGGCTCCTTGGACGCCTTGTGATCCTCTACCGCCTGGCAGATCTGTGCGCGCACTGCCCGCACAACCGGCAGACTGCACGCCTCCCCTACCGACTCCGCCAGCACGTTGCGGAAGGTCTCCTGCTGAGCGGCGGCAGGCATGGGCAGCTTTCCGGCACGGAACACGGCATCGGTAAACTCCTCATGGCTGTCGCTGGTGTCGCGGGTATAGTACAGCGCGCCGTAGAGATTGGTGGAGCGGTTATCAAAGGCGGGGAACAGGAAGCCCAGCGCGGGCGGCGCAACGACCGAGTCGGCTGTGATATTGCGGAAACAGTTGTCCCGGACAAAGTAGGACAGCGCGGGCTTTGCCATGCTGACCGGGCAGATGGCGCAGAGGATGTAGCGGAATATCTCGCCGGAGTCCTCCGAGCGTCCGCCGTCCTTGTGGTAGGAGAACACGTCATAGCTGTCGTGGCAGAGCAGGATCATGTAGTTGCCCTCCAGCGCCAGCGAACCGATTACCTTTTCGTAAAAGGCGTGGACGGCGGCGTCATCACCGAGGGCGCTTTCGCGCAGAGTCATGAGCAGACCGTGCTCCGCGCCGGACTGCACCTGCGCAGTCGAAAAGGCGATGTCCATCAGATTGGTTCCGACTTTTCCGGACAGCGCCTTCCTGAGCAGTGTCAGCACCTCCTCTGCCTCGCTTTCGGACATCAGTCCCAGCGACTGGTCAAATTCGGAGATGATGGTTCGTTTTTCGTTGACATAGCATCCCCGGATGCGGGAGATGCCGCTCTTTTCCGCCCTGTAACGGCGGCGGATTTCGGATATTTCTTTATCGTTCAATGTTTTTGCTCCTTACGGGCGGTGCCCGGGAAAATATGAAAAGGGAGGTCTACGATGATGGAAGAGAAGCGCAAGGAACGGCAGACTGTGCCGAAGAAGCCTGCCGCGCGGTGTGAGGACTGTGAATTCTACGACTACGACGAGAATTGGGAGACCTATACCTGCCGTGTGTCGCTGGACGAGGACGAGATGGGGCGCTTTACGTCCGGGCAGACCGGGCGGTGCCCCTACTTCCGGTACTACGACGAGTATAAAAGCGTACACAAACAGATTTAGAGAACCGCCGATTTGTTCGGCGGTTTCTTGTACCCATCAGGGAAGCTTTTGCCCGTGCGCACAGAATGACCGCAAGGGACACGCCCCGCACGCCGGGGCGCGGGCGGTGCAGGTATCCCGTCCGAACTGCACGATGCGGTGGCAGAAATCCGACTGCTCCGCCGGCGGGATGAGCGGGGAAAGGATGCGTTCTGCCCGGACGGGGTCCTTCAGCTCCTCGGGGTAAAACCCAAGCCGCCCGCAGATGCGGATGCAGTGCGTATCTGCCACGATGCCCGGCTGACCGTACAGGTCGCCGCGGACGAGATTGGCAATCTTGCGCCCCACGCCGGGCAGGGAGAGAAGGGTATCCATGTCCTCCGGTACCAATCCCGCCCAGTCGGCGGCGAGAATGGCGCAGGTCGCGCGGATACTCTCCGCCTTGGTTCGGAACAGTCCGCAGGGGCGGATGACGGCTTCCACATCTGCCTGCGGCGCGGCGGCAAGTGCTCCCGGAGTCGGATACAGCCGGAACAGCTCCCGGCAGACCTGATTGACCCGCGCGTCGGTACACTGTGCCGACAGCCTCGCCATGACAAGCAGACGCCAGCCGTTTCGGCGGCGCGTTTCCGGATCGGAATCGTGCTGCCCGCCCCAGTCCAGGGCGCAGACTGCGGCGGGATAGCGTACTTTCAGAGCGGCGACAATGTCCGCCACCGGTACGGATGTGGTGGAATTCATGGAAACGGTACCCGTTGCCCGTCCGGTGTCAGATATACCGGATGGTCGTGGCAACTACCTTGCCGTTTACAGTGACGATGTTTGAGCCGCCCATAGCGCCGGCTTCCAGCTGCATTCCCGCGACCGTGGCGGTCATGTGCGCCCCGTTCACGCGCGCGCGGGGCATCTCGGCATACACCTGCCCGTCCACAACCAGCTCCTCAATCTTTCCGACCCGGCGGTACTGGATTTGGTGCCCGTCCCATGCCGTTTCAACGTACACCCGAACCTTTTCGCTGCCCGTTTCATCAGCGGAGCGCAGGATCGGCGTGTCGGGGATGACCGGCTGTTCTGCCGGGGCGGATTCTGCATCGGCGCTTTCCTCCGCATTGGCGGTTGTTGCAGACATATCCGCAATGGTGCCGTCCGGGTTCAGCGTGAGCGTTCCGTTGGGGAGAGGCGCCTCGGCGGCTTCGGCTTCCGCCGCCCGTCTGGAGAGCAGTCCGTACCGCACGCCCATGATGAGATAGTACAGCACGTAAGCATGGAACAGGATATCCAGGATGAGGCTGATATGGAAGTTAAGCAGCAGCCAGACGGAATCCAGGGAGAACAGCACCAACGCTGCAATCATCCAGCCGTAGTGCTTTTTGGAGAATATCCAGCACAGCAGGTACGGCACCAGCAGAACGGCGGCGATGACGGCACCGATTACCAGGATCGCTGTCGGGTTAGCGGCAGGCTCCAGTCCGATATCCTCCGGGCTATATGCCCACGCGGCGGAGAAGCTGGCTACATAGTACGGGATGGAAGCGGAGAACAGAAAGTAGAAATTGCCATGGGCAAAGGAGATCACCGAATTGATAAGGGTGAACAGGATGACCAGCAACAGGTTGCTGCGGGCGATCCCGTACTTGTTGGCTGCGATGGCGCTCTTGCTGGGCTTGAACGGGGAATTCACTGTACGATACCTCTTTTCTTATTCTCTATCGGTTATTTGTCTTCGGTCCGGGCATCCGGTTCGGGAATTGATACCAGCTTTTCCAACTGGGGCAGGTCGTAGCAGGGGATCAACAGCTCGTAGCTGTCACCGCCCGGTGCGCCCAGCATCACGCAGTACCACGTGCGTCCCTTTACGGCGAGCAGACCGGTCTTTTTAAGGTGGTACGGCTTGAAGCGTCCCTCGCCGGGGCGCTCCTCCTTAAGCCACATATCCACCACGAAGGGGCGGTCACAGGTCACACGTCCCCGGATAGCCTCGGTCGGGATGCGCAGATTGCAGGTGCCGTCCGACAGGCACAGGTCATTTCCCTGCCGCCATGCGAGAACCAGCAGGCTCTGAAAGCGCCCGTTCCGATCCAGCCCGACCGTGCGATCCCCTTTCTTTTCGTAGATGAAGGGAAAGACGTCCAGCTCCAGTGCATCGTCCGGCACGTGCAGCTGAGCGCGCGCCTGCCGCTGAAGGCGGGTCATCTCCTTCATGGCGGTTTCCACGGCGGCGGCGTTCTGCCCGGAGGCGTTCGCCTCCTGCCGTTCGCGTGTCTCCTGCATCATGGTCTTTTTCTGGATGCGGTATGCCCAACTGACCAGCACGCCGCCTGCAATCAGCAGAGCCAGCAGGATCCATGCGAAATATGCGCGGTCGCCTGAAAACAGCGTGTCGCGCCAGAGAAATACCGGGACGATGGCGATGATTGTCAGCAGCAGCCCCAGTCCCAGCTGCCAGCTCCCGTGTCCCCCGGCTTGCCTGCCGCGGGGCGGGGTCAGGGGCTGGTCAAAGGCTTCAAACGCCGCGTCGGAAGCCTGTCTCAACTGCTCCTCCAACGCGCTGTCAATATGCTCTGCGTCGAAGGGTGTGCTGTCCGGACGGACGGAATGCGTATCCTCTGTCCGGTTGATGGAAAACAGATTTTTCACGGAAGCTCCTCCTTGTCGGATATCATTCCAGATCGGCGTCCTTGACGTATTCCTTGCCGTGCAGGGCTATAAATGCCTTGCGGGCGGGCAGGTCATCGCCCAACAGCGTATCGAACATACGGGCAGTCGCGGCGGCATCGGTCGGCGTGACGGCAACCAGACGGCGCGTGGCGGGATGCATGGTGGTCTCGGACATCATGGCGGGGGTGTTCTCGCCCAGACCCTTGGAGCGCTGGAGCGTGTAGCGGGTGTTTCCGAGCTGCTTCAGTATTTCGGCTTTTTCAAACTCGTCGTAGGCAAAGTAGGTTTTGCTCTTGGTGGTAATCTCAAAGAGCGGCGTCTCGGCAATGAACACCTTGCCTTCCTTCAGCAGGGTAGGCAGCAGACGGTAAAACAGCGTCAGCAGCAGCGTGCGTATCTGGAATCCGTCCTCGTCGGCATCGGTACACAGAATGATCTTGGACCAGCGGAGGTTTGCCAGATTGAAGTCGGATGCGTCATCCTTGCGCTTACTGCCGGTTATCTCCACGCCGCACCCGATGACACGGATCAGGTCGGAGATAATGTCGCTCTTGGAAATGCGGTTGTAATCCGCTTTAAGGCAGTTGAGCGTCTTGCCGCGCACCGGGATGACTGCCTGAAATTCCGGATCGCGCGCCAGCTTGACCGACGTCATAGCGGAATCACCCTCCACGATATACAGCTCCCGGCGTGCAACATCCTTGGTGCGGCAGTTTACGAATTTTTCCACCCGGTTGGACATATCCACAACGGTATTGAACTTGCGGCGCATCAGGTTTTTCTGCGACTCGGCGCTCTCGCGGCTGCGCTTGTTGTTCAGCACCCGACCGGTAAACACCTCTGCCTCGGCGGGATGCTCCATGAAGTAAATCTCCAGCTGTTCGCGCAGGAAAGCGTTCATGGCACTGTATATAAAGGTGTTGGTAATGGCTTTTTTTGTCTGGTTCTCATAGGAAGTCTGAGTAGAAAAGCTGTTGATGACCAGCACAAGGCAGTCCTCAATATCCTGAAACGTGATGCGCGGCTCGTTCTGCTTGTACTTCTTGCCCGCCCGCAGGAACTTATCCACCGCGTACACGAACGCAGAACGGACTGCCTTGTCCGGTGAGCCGCCATGCTCCAGAAAGCTGGAGTTGTGGTAGTACTCCAGCATCGGCGCGGAAGCTGATGCGGAAAAGACAAAATCCGCTTTGAGCTTATAGTCGGGCTTATCCGCACGGTCGCGCCCGGAGGTTTCCAGATGCCACTGTGCCGTCGGGATGAGGAGGCTTTCCCCTTCCTTCTCGGCGACGTAGTCGGCGATGCCGTCCCGGTAGTAGAAGGATTCCAGCGGGAAACTGCCGTCTTCCTGCTCGAACAGCAGGTCAAAACGAACCCCCGCGTTCACAACCGCCTGCCGGCGCAGTATGTCGGTGAGGAATTCGTGCGGAATGCGGATGTCGGTGAATACGTCCAGGTCGGGGCGCCAGCGGATGACGGTGCCCGTCCGGGCGTTCTTTTTGTCCAGCGGTTCCTCGGTCAACTCACCGACGACCTCGCCCTTGCGGAAGGAGATGCTCCGCTTGACCTGCCCGCTGTAGGATGTGACCTCCATGTATTCGGAGGAATACTGCGTTGCGCAGGCGCCCAGACCGTTCAGTCCCAGCGAGTACTCGTAAGCGGAACCGTTGCTGTTGTTGTCGTATTTTCCGCCGGCGTACAGCTCACAGTAGATGAGATCCCAGTTCCAGCGTCCCTCGCGTTCGTTCCAGCCCAGCGGTACGCCGCGCCCGCGGTCGTCCACCTCGATGCTCAGATCGCGGAAGTACGTGACCTTTATGACCGATCCGTGTCCCTCACGCGCCTCGTCCACGGCGTTGGACAGGATTTCAAAGAAGGAATGCTCGCACCCCTCCAGCCCGTCCGAGCCGAATATGACGCCCGGACGCTTGCGGACGCGGTCTGCGCCCTTGAGCGACGTGATGCTCTCATCGCCGTATCCGTCCGGCTTGGCGGATGCCGACCTTGCCGTCTTTTTATCCTTTTGGGAAGCCGCTTTAGCCGCAGCTGTTTTTTCTTCGGTTACACCTACACCGGTCTTCTGGGGCATGGCTTTCTCCTGCCTTCCTTAATTTTATGTGTTTATATGTATTCACCCGGCTTGCGGGTGCATGATTCCGTTTCATTATACCACACGCGCCGGGAAAATGCAAGGCTTTTTTGCGGCGCGTGGGTGTTCGGAAAGCACGCATCCCGGAGCAAGTGCATTTACTTTGCGAATTTACTTGAAATTTCTCTTGACTTGCCGCTCATCTTATGGTATAATACGGATTGTTCACGCCGGAATGATGGAACTGGCAGACGTGCTGGACTCAAAATCCAGTGGTAGCGATACCGTGCGGGTTCGACCCCCGCTTCCGGCACCAGTAATAATACAAAAAGCCCACCCTGCGCGTCCCGATCCTTGGATCGTGGCGGTTGGGGTGGGCTTTTTGCGGATGTGCCGGATCACGGTTCCTCGGTTTGATACTGGGCGCGGGGACCGCCGATATAGGGCGGACGTGTGCGGGCAAAGACAACGGGTGCCTCGCCGATACGCGACACGGACAGCCGCACCGGGACTGCTACCCGGCGCAGGTGCATTCCGATGAGCGTCTGCCCGATGTCCATACCCGCATGGGCACGGATGCACTCGACAGCGACCGGGTCGGCAAAGCGTTCCCACACCGCTGTGGCGAAGGAACCGCCCGCGTGCGGCTGGGGTTTGACCCAGACAGGCTCCAGCCCGTAGCGTTCCGCGCACGCACGCTCCACGATGAGCGCGCGGTTGAGATGCTCGCAGCACTGTGCGGCGAGCAGGATGCCCGCAGCCTGCAGGGGCGGGAGCAGGGCGTCAATCAGGGCGGCGGCGGCGTCCGGACTGGAGCATTTGCCGATGCGCCCGCCGACCATTTCGGAGGAGGAGCAGCCGACGACGAGAATCTGCCCGGCGGTAAGATGCGCGGCGGGAATCAGCTCGGCGACGGCAACGCCGGCGTCGGCGCGGATGCGGGAAAGAATATTGTCAGACATGGTGTTCTCCCTTTTCGGATATACCCCCCGACCTGAGCCGGGGGGCTGCCCTCTGCGGGCGGAGGCGGGGTATCAGGCTCAGTAAAACGTTGCCACTTCCTCGGCTGGCTTGGAGGTCAGGGCGGAGTCTGTGGCGTAGAGGACGGGACCGGGGCGGTTGGCGTAGAGCTTGTGAGTTTCAATGCGGATTTTAGCCGTGACAAGAATCCAATCGCGGGTCTTGTAGGGGGCGGGGGCGGAGAAATTGCAGACCAGCGGGGAGTAGGTAATATCGGCTGCGCAGCAGGTCATGACGTGTCTGCCGACCAGCAGGGCAGCCTTGCCCAGCTTGGGGTCGCGCATGACGATGCCCTTCACGCGAACGGTCTTGCCGTCCCATGCCTGCAGTTCCTCGGTCAGGTCACGGTACCAGACGGCATAATCCTCGTCGCCGATCTCCACAATGGGGGCATTCAGGTCGAAGGGCAGGGGATCCTCAATGTTGTCGGATTCCACGTGCCCGTCCGGATAGTCGTAGGAAATCTGCGCACGGCGGGAGCATCCCCGCACGATCTTGTGGATGGTTTCCTTGTCAATATCCGCCGGTGTGCGGTTGAGCACGACCAGATCGGTGTTCATCAGCTTGTCCACCATCAGCTGTCGCATATTCTGGTTGTAGCTGAGGAAGGTGTTGGCGTCGGCGAACATCATCTGCTGATAGATAACCCAGTTCTGCGGCATGGCGTCATACAGCGTGCTCAGCATCCACATTCCGTTGTACTCAATGAGGATGCGATCCAGCTTATGCTTTTTCGCCATGGCGGAGAGAAGGTCGGGCGTCAGGTCGGACTCGTTTTCCACAGTCTCAAGATAGACATTCTTCCCGTTGAAGGTCGAGATGTCCAACTCGTCCATACCTTCCTCGCACTGGATGATCAGCGTTTTTTCTCCCGTGTTGAACTGCGGGCTTTCCATCGACTCCTGGATCATGTGGGTCTTGCCGCCCTCAAGGAAGCCGGTGAAAAGGTAAACAGGTAAATCGTATGCCATGGTGTGCTCTCCTTATGCGTCAGTCCTCCTCGGACTTGTGCAGTGTTACGCCGAACAGCGCGGACAGGGCATCTACCTTCAGCCCGGAGCCGATGACGCACAGCCGACCGATGACAGCCGGAGCACCCGTGCGGACGTCGGGCTCGCCGGGAACGTAGTCAAAGTGAATCCAGCCTTCGCTTGCGCTGTCGGCGGGTGCCACAATGCCCTTGGCGCGCAGAACGGTGCCGTACTTGCCCTCATCACACAGGGCGGTCAGCATACTTTCCAACGCCGCGCGGTCAAAGCGGACGGTCGTCTCGGCGCCGCAGCTTACGAACACCTCGTCGGCATCGTGGTGATGGTGATGGTGTCCCTCGTGGTCGTGGTGGCAGCAGCCGCACTCGTCCTCGTCCTCGTCCTCGTCCCCGTCATGATGGTGATGATGCTCATGCTCATCGTGGTCATCTTCATCTTCGTGGTGATGGTGATGATGCTCATGCTCATCGTGGTCATCCTCATCCTCGTGGTGATGGTGGTGATGCTCATGCTCGTCCTCATCGTCCTCCTCGGCGGCAAGGCGGGACAGCTCTGCCTCCAGCGTGTCGCGGCGCTCCATTGCCTCGCGCAGCTGGTCGCCGGTCAGCTGGTTCCACGGTGTGGAGACAATGACAGCCGTTGCATTGTGTGCGCGGAGCAGTTCGACCGCTTCCTCGACCTTCTTGGCGGGCGTGGAATCGGCATGGCTGACGATAATGCAGCCGGCGTTTTCAACCTGATCATTGAAGAATTCGCCGAAGTTTTTCATGTACATCTTGCACTTGCCGGCATCCACCACGGTGGTAAAGCCGTTCAGTACGGCGCCCTCGGTGGCTGCGCCCTCCACGGCGCGGATGACGTCGGACAGCTTGCCGACGCCGGAAGGCTCGATCAGGATACGGTCGGGGTGGTACTCGCTGATGACCTGCGCCAGCGCCTTGCGGAAGTCGCCGACCAGGGAGCAGCAGATGCACCCGGAGTTCATCTCGTTGATCCGGATGCCTGCGTCGGCAAGGAAGCCGCCGTCAATGCCGATCTCGCCGAACTCGTTCTCGATGAGCACCAGCTGTTCGCCCTTGTAGGCGTCCGTGATGAGCTTCTTGATCAGCGTGGTTTTGCCTGCGCCGAGGAAGCCGGAAAAAATGTCGATTTTTGTCATGGTATATCGCTTCTTTCTTTGTTTCGGGGTACCCCTTGGCGGAGCCCCGGCGTGCCGGACCGCCGGGGATACCCCTAAATTTTTGTTTGACAGAACCGGAATTGCAAACGGGAAATAGGGTTCTTACTTTCCTCTGTATACGAAATTCATGCGTCCGAGCGGGGCGACATCGCCCTTGTCATAGAAATCCTCAACCGAGGCAATCGGCTCACGGCTGTCAACCGCCTTGAACCAGACGGTGAATCCGTCAGGGTCAAGCCCCAAAGCCCGGAGGGGCACCTTGATCTTGAACTTGTCACCGTCCACCTCATAGAAGGCGGCAACGTCCGGCAGATCGGCTGCGGTCAGATCATCGTCCGTTCCGGTCACACGCGCCAGTGTGGTGGTGCCGTCCGGCGCGGGATGCATGTTGAGCACGAACTGATAGCCCTGCCCGCCCGTCGTATTCAGGTACAGGCGCATCCAGCTTCCGGTGCCGTCGTAGGGCGTGACGGGCTGCTTGGTACGCAGGAGGAAGCACAGGTACTCGCCGTCGTGCTTGACCTTAATCTTGCGGATGGCGTTGCGCTGGGTGTGGTTGTCGTACACACAGCCGGAGCCCTCTGCGTGACGGGCAAAATCACCGTCGTCGAAGGAGTCATAGACGGCGTCGGACTCGCAGAAGCACCCGACAGCCGCCCCGTCCGGGACAGGCAGGCGTCCGAACACCGGCGTGTCCGCCACTCCCTTGTAGCGGCGGACATTCTCGATGAGCTGCATGAAATAGTTGTCAAAATACCCGCCGCGCATCATTTCCAGGTCGCGGCTGTACTCGTAGTTGGCGCAGTCCACAAACATCAGGGGACGCTTCGGGATACCCTGCCAGCGTCCGGCGATCCACTCGTTCCACCCCGTCACCAGCACGATGGGCGGGTCGGTCTCCACGGCGCGGTCAAACTGCTCGGCAAAATTGTACCCCTTCTTCCAGGCGTCCGGTGCAGGATCATTGTGCCCGTCGTGGAAGGCTCTGCCGCAGTTGCCCGTCTCGCCGTACAGTACCGAATCGCCGAAGCGAAGCTGGGGGTGCTGTGCCACCGACACGTTGATGACCTCCGGCACGCCCTGCAGGTTGGAGAACACGCGCTGCGGGCGGGTGAAATCCATCCACGGCCAGCCGCCCAGCTTATCCGGCTCGTTGGGCCATTGGGACATCTTGATATTGAAGAACGCACGGCATTCGGGGGAGCATTCCGCCTCCACCGCGATGATGACCGGCTTGCCGTCCAGGCAGAACCACGTGTCGCGGGCAAAGCCGGGGCGGTAGATCTTCTCGTAGATTTCCTGCACGGTCTTGCCGGAGGCGGTATTGGTGTAGAACATGACCTGCGGAATTTTCCAGCCCTCGTCGTGGTATTCCTGCAGCACGCGCATGACCAGCTTGGAGTTGTGCTCGTACATCAGCGCGTTGGTGGTATCGAAGAAGAGGAAGTCGATGTCCGCCTGCATGATGAGCTTCATGTGGTGGCGCACGACCCACTCGTCATCCGAATAGTAGTAGCCGTAGAACGGTTCGCCCCAGTGGTGGTAGGTTCCGACGCCGCCCCAGACGTCGCTGTCCGGCTTGTACCCTGCCTGCGGATCCGCCGCAACGATCTCGGAGATGTTGTACGGCTTGTGCTTGCCGCACTCGCCCAGCCAGAGGAAGTAGAACAGTCCGACCAGACGGTTCTCGCGCGGGGCGGGGACGCCTGCGGCGCGGTCAGGGGTGGTGCGCCCCAGCGCATCGGTTGCCATGAGGGGACCGGAGGTGGAGCGCGGTGCATTCTGCGCGCATCTGCCTGTATGTTCCATGAGTATTGTCCTTTCTGCACCTGCGTCATGCAGGGGTATTCACATTGCCTTACCATTATATATCAACGCGCGGCGTTTGTCAATGAGAAAACCGAAAAAAGCCCGCTTCCCCGCATAGCAAAACCGCTCCCCCGAGAGGAGCGGTTCCGTATGGTTGTTTACTTCTTGTTAAAGACAAACAACTTAGCCAGCGTGATGGTCTTCTTGTCCTTGTCCTGAGAGAAGGGCATCGAAACGGGATCCTTGCCTTCCTCAACCGTGAACTCGATGGCCTGCGAGCCGTCGTCCTTGTCAACGATCTTGTACGTGACTTCCTTGCCGTCAGTCACAGCGGTGAGACCGGGGATTTGGGACGCGCCGGTAAAGGTTGCCTTGCTGCCGCTGAACTTGATGCTGACGGTGACAAGACCAACCTTGCACTCATACTCGCCGGACAGCTTGTTGCCGCAGGAAGCCAGAACGGTAACAACCGTCAGGAGAGCCAGCGCCAGTGCCAGGATACGAATAGACTTTTTCATGGGGTACTCCTTTCAAAAAATGTCACGGTCGCACAGGATGTCGCGGAGCGGCACGCCCGGCGCCGATTTCGTCTGTCATTATAGCCCTTCCCCACGGATTTGTCAAGGGGCATTCCGTGATTATTCACAAGTTTACCATACATTCATCAAGTTTACGGACAGTTCATGTCACCGGACAGCCATCAGCACGGGGGGGGTTATTCGCTTTTTCTGCCCGCGCGCAGGCGCCGCATGACCATTTCTGCCGGGTTGGCAAGCACAGCCGCCGCACACAGTGCCGCGCACAGGTACGCGAACAGGTTCCCGATGCGGGTGTACAGCGTCCGTTCCTCGCACAGACGTACCGTTCCCGGCACGTAGCCGGTCAGAAGCGGATCCAGCTCCGCCGTGACCTGCCCGGTCGGATCGATGACGGAGGACACGCCCGTGTTGCCCGCCCGGACGACATACCGCCCGGTTTCGATTGCCCGCAGGCTGGACTGCGCGTTGTGCATCCAGACGCCGCGCGAGTCCTGGAACCAGGAGTCGTTGGTGGACACCGCCAGCAGTTGAGCCCCGCGGCGCACACTGTCCAGCGCGGTGCTTTCGTAGATGGAATCAAAGCAGATCAGGGACCCGACCCGCCCGACCCCGAGGTCGAACACCTCGGAGCGGTCGCCGACCAGCAGATCGTTTTCCAGCATCCCGATGTCTGCCAGCGGCGGCACCAGCAGCATGACCAGCTCCCGGTAGGGGACGAATTCCCCGAAGGGGACGGGCTTTTGCTTGCTGTACACTGTTTCGCACATACTCCCGTCCGGCAGGAAAGCAACAACGGAATTGTACTGTCGGTTGCTTTCGGTGCCCGTTCCGGAGGTAAAGACGCCTACCAGCAGGGTTGCGCCGGTTTCGCGTGCGAGCCGGCTCAGCCGGTCGCGGGCAGCGGCGGAGCGGTCTATCGTGACAGTCAGTGCTGTTTCCGGCCAGACGATCAGCGTAGCTCCCTCTGCCGCCGCCTTTCGCGTCAGCGTCTCGTAGCGCTCGACGGAAACGGAATTGCCGGACCATTTTTCCAGCGAGGACATATTGCCCTGGATCGCGGCGACCTGTACCGCATTGCCCTCCGCCGGGCGGGTCAGCAGGCGCAGACCGCCGAGTGCGAGGTTCCCGACCAGCAGACTGCCCGCCAGAATGCCGCACAGCCGCGCCCGATCCGGGTGCAGGAGCAGGTCGGCAGTCAGCATACTCACCGCGATCAGCAGGAAGGTGACGAAATAGGAGCCGAGAAAGGCGGCACTCTGCAGAGTCAGGCGAAGCCCGACCTGTCCGAGCGGCAGTCTTGCCCACGGTACACCCGCCCACCCGATGCTTGCCTGAATCCATTCCCGCACTGCCCACAGGGCGGCGAACAGCAACGGCTGCAGGATCGGCTTGCCGGACAGGAATTTTCCGCGCACGGCGACCGCGAAGAGCGGGAACAGTGCCGCCGCGCCCACTGTCTGGAGTGCCGACAGCCCGAACCACGCCACGATGACCACGACCGCCGAGGCGGCATCCGACAGTCCCGCGAAGGTCAGCGGGTACATATACAGGAACCAATGGAAGTTGACAAGGTAGAAGCAACCGAAGAAGCAGAAGCCGTAGCCGTACATCCGGCGCAGGCGTATGCTCCGGTCACGTGCCGCCGTCAGAATGGCAAGCCCGGACGGCACTGCCGCCACCCATTCCAGCACACCCAGTACAGGGAACAGGATGCACAGTCCCAGCAGCAGTGCTCCGGACAGCAGCAACAGCCAGAAGAGCCACCGGGGCGCGGCGTGCAGGCGCGGGGCGAACGGCTTCATGTTGTGACCTCCCTGCCGTCCGACAGGGGAAGGCGATAGCCCTTGGTGAACCAGATGTCCGCCGGATTCAGACGAAAGGAGCGCCCGCGCAGGTAGGCAAGACTCCCCCCGTCGCCGGGGATATCAAAATCCAGCCGCCATGCGTACAGTGCCTGATACTTGAAGCCTTCCTGCCGGTCGGCGCGGTTGATGCCGTACTTGCCGTCCCCCAGCAGGGGGTGCCCGATGTGCGCGAGGTGCGCGCGTATCTGATGCGTGCGTCCCGTGACCAGCTCGACCTGCAGGAGCGACACCGCATCCGCCCCTTTCCCCCGCGTGTCCAGTACGCGGTACTTGGTGATGATCTCCCGCGCGCCGGGGAAGGGGTGATCCTCCACGCGCACGAGATTGCGGGCGCTGTCCTTGGCAAGGTAACCATGCAGGGTTGCCGCCGGGCGCTCCATGCTGCCGTGGCACAGGCAGAGGTAGAACTTGGAGAGCTGATCCTCCCGGATGAGGCGGTTCATGTCGCGCAGAGCCTCCGCGTCCTTGGCGGCGATGACGATGCCGCCGGTGTTGCGGTCAATGCGGTTGCACAGGGCGGGGGCGAAGGACTGCTCGTCGGCGGGATCGTACTCCCCCTTGCCGTACAGGTACGCCTGCACGTGCAGGATCAGCGTGTTTTCGCCGCCTGCGGCGTCATCGTGAACCAGCACGCCGGGGCGCTTGTTGAGCAGCAGAATATGCTCGTCCTCATACAGGATATCCAGTTTGGGACGGATCGCGCCCAGCGCACTTTTGTCCTCCGAGGGGGCACCGAAGAACTCGTCCTTGATGAAGAGCTGGATTTCGTCCCCCTCGCGGAGCAGCTGGGACTGCTCCGCCCGTGCCCGGTTGACTTTGATTTTCTTTGTGCGGATGAATTTATACATCAGGGAGGCGGGCAGCCCCCTGACCGCCTTGGCAAGGAATTTATCCAGCCGCTGTCCGGCGTCGTTCCTGCCGATTTTCATGGTGCGCATAGCACAGGCTCCTTTGCGGGAAATTCGGAAAACCGGGGGCTGTCGATGGGAATCCGACAGCCCCCGGTGCAGAAAAACTTGTTGCGGTCTGCCGCCGGACGCTTACAGCGTGCCGAAGATGCGGTCGCCCGCGTCGCCCAGACCGGGCACGATGTAGGCGTGCTCGTTGAGGCACTCGTCCAGCGCGGCGGTGTAGATGTCCACGTCCGGATGCGCTTCCTGCACGGCTTTGACGCCCTCCGGCGCCGCCACAAGGCACATGAAGCGGATGTTACGGCAACCGTGCTCCTTCAGCTTGCACAGCGCGTCCACGGCGGAACCGCCTGTCGCCAGCATGGGATCGACCAGAACCACCAGACGCTCCTCAATGTCGGTGGGGAGCTTGCAGTAGTACTCTACCGGTTTATGCGTCTCCGGGTCGCGGTACATACCGATGTGTCCCACCTTGGCGACCGGAACCAGGTTCTGCAGACCGTCCACCATACCCAGTCCCGCGCGGAGGATGGGCACGATGGCGAGCTTGCGTCCGGACACCATCTTTGCCTTCATCTTGGTAATGGGTGTCTCGATGGTGATTTCCTCCAGCGGCAGATCGCGGAAGACCTCATAGCCCATCAGCATGGCGATTTCGTTGAGCAGCTCCCGGAAGTCCTTGGAGCCGGTCTTGCGGTTGCGCATGATGGACAGCTTATGGGTAATCAGCGGGTGGTCGATAACGTGCAGGTTGCTCATGATGTTTTCTCCTTGCCTTCATACAATATCGGCGCGGCGCCGGGCGGCGCCGCCCATGCATACTGAGGGTATTATACTCCCTTTTCCCGCATTTTGCAAGAGCTATCGGCAAATTCCCGCGCAAAAACATAAAACTTTTACACTTTGCGTATTTACATTCCCGGAGCGCCGTGCTACAATAAGAGCAACTGCGGCGGTTCCGGGTGCTCGTGCGCCAATCCCGCCGTACCGCAAGGAGATGTTTCCGCTATGTCCGTGACCGAATCCCGTCCCAGCGCCGCTGTCCTGACGCAGGGCTGCAAAGTCAATCAGTACGAATCAGAAGCGATTGCCGAGGCACTGACGGCGCGCGGCTTTACGATCCGTCCGCCGCAGGAGGTCTGCGATCTTTACGTGGTCAATACCTGTACCGTGACGGCAGAATCCGACCGCAAGGCGCGGCAGGCGATCCGGCGCCTGCTGTCCGAAAACCCGGAGGCGTTCCTGATCGTCACGGGCTGTTCGGCACAGAAGGCGGCGGATGCCATCGCTGCCATTCCCGGCGTGGACTGCATCGTCGGAAACCGGAACAAGCTGGCGGTTGCGGATGCGGCGGTCAGCCTGTGGCGCGCCGGGGTGAAGCCGGTGCGTCCGCTCCTTGAGGTCGGAACGCTGGAGGGGAGCGCCTTTGAGGCGATGACCATCACGCACTTTGAGCGTACCCGCGCCTATGTCAAGATTGAGGACGGCTGCGAGTGCCGCTGTACTTACTGTGCCATCCCGGATGCGCGGGGACCTGTGCGCTCCAAACCGGCGGAAGCCGTGCTGGACGAGGTGCGCGGATTGGTCGCGGGCGGATGCCGCGAGGTGGTGCTGACCGGCATTGAAACCGGCTCCTGGGGACGTGATCTCCCCGATTCGCCCCGGCTGTGCGACCTTTTGCGCGCGGTGGATGCGCTGCCCGGCATCGGACGGGTGCGGCTGGGATCGCTTGACCCCTCGGTCATGACGCCGCGCTTTGTGGAGATTGTCTCCGCCCTGCCGTCGCTGGCGCCGCACTTCCATCTCTCGGTGCAGAGCGGATGCAGTGCCACGCTTGCCCGGATGCACCGCCGCTACAACGCCGACCAGGCGGAGGCGGCGATTGCCCGTCTGCGCGCGGCAATCCCGCACGTCCAGCTGACAACGGACATGATTGTCGGCTTCCCCGGCGAAACCGAGGAGGAGTTTGCCGCTTCGCTGGCGTTCGCGCGGCGGGTCGGTTTCCTGCATATTCATGTTTTCCCGTACTCCCGCCGGGCGGGAACGCCTGCCGCGACCATGCCGGAGCAGGTGCCGGAGCCGATCAGACGCCGGCGCGCGGCGGAGCTGTCTGCCGTGTCGGAGCAAAGCCGGGATGCCATTCTGGACGCCGCCCTGCGTGCGGGGCGCCCGCTGTCCGTGCTGTTCGAAAGCCGCGAGGGGGGGATGTGCTTCGGGCACACGCCGGAATTCCTGGAGGTGCGGGTGGCTGCCGGGGCTGATCTGCGCGGCAGTGAGGCAACCGTCCTGCCGCGCTCCCGCGACGGCGGGGTGCTGACGGCAGAGCTTATCTGAGGTCGTACCCCGGCGGAAGAGAAACAGGAAACGCGTGCCGGCAGAAAGGATTTTTGTATATGGAGCAATACACCTTCAGAACCGATGAATTCCGGGAGCCGCCGTTTGAGAGTCGGCAGATCCACCCCTTCTGTGAGCTGTCGCCCGATGCGCTGCCGAGGCTGAACCAGTCGTTGGGACTGGATATGTCCGTCGCCGTTTTCGCCGCGATACAGGCGGTGTACCGGGAGAGGGAGCTGCGCGAGCCGCTTGTGGGCGAGGTGCGCCTGCTGGCGATACTGCACAGTCTGACGGCTTCCGATGCCGCCCGTGTGGGCGTGGGCGAGGTCTGTACGGACAGTGATGCCGTGGCGGAGACGTGGGCTGATTTGATGGCGCGCCGCCGCCTGCTGGCGGGCGGCGTGCCCGCGCCCTGCACCCTGCCGGAGATTCTGACCGCGACGGACAGCTACCTGCGCCGTCTGGGGGAACGTCCTGCCGATGCACCGGTGCGTGTGCTTGCCGAGGATGCCGCCTGCCCTGCCGCCGCCGGAGCGCGGGCGCTGGCGGACGGATACGTGCCGGTTGCCCGGTTTGTTGCCGGAGATACGGCGCGGCTTGTCTGCATCCGTCGGCAGGAGGACGCCTCTTTCCGCGCGGAGCGGGCGGCACGCTTCACGTCCGATGATCTGATCCTGCTGGCGCGTGACCTGCCGGATCGGGCAGTGTCCGCGTTTTTCCGTTCCTGCGAGGATTCGCACAACGGGGAGCGGATGACAAATATTGTTGCCTTAAGCGGGCGTCCCCTGCCGCTGGCGGCAGCGGCGCTGTGCCCGGACGGCGCACATATCCAGACGGATGTCGTTTGCCCGACGTGTACCGGGGATATCATGGCAGAGTTCACGCGCGTGGGGACGGGAGCGGAGGACGCCGTGCGCCCTGCCTACCTCCTGCGCCTGCGGCGTACCGATTTGTCTGCCTTCTGGACATTCTGCCGGGAGATGAATCTGCCCGTTTCCCCGATCGTGATCGGGCAGGCGTTTAGCGATCGGCACCTGTCGCTCTTGAACCGGGGGCATTTACTGGCGCATTGCGGGATCGAAACGCTCGGAACAACGATCGGCATATGCCTGTACGGTGTCCGTCCCGACGCGGCGCGGTCGGGCGGAGCCGAGACTGCCCCGATCGAGGCGGAGGTTCCCGCGCCGACTGTGCTGTCCCTGCCGGGCGGGGTGCTGGCGGCGGAGACCTCGGTCACTCTGACGGCGGGAACGGATGCCGACCTGATGCCTGCTGCCAGCCGGCAGAGTGCGCAGGCGGTTCGCGCGGTACTGTCTGCCCTGACGGAGGCGGGCGCCGATCCGGCGGCTGTGTCGCTGTCGGTTGCGCTACGCGGCATCCGCCTCGGGCAGAGGGACGCAGAGGGAACGCGCCTGCCCGATGTGGCGTTCGGCGGGCTGTGCGGGCTGTACCGCGCCTGCGCCGAACTGCGGCTGCCCGCACCCGACCCCTGCCTCACCCCGGCACGCACCGCCGGGGAAGTGTGCCGCCTTTCGGTTTGCGCCTGGGCATCGGGTGTCAGTGCACCATGCACCGGACCAGCAGACTGAAGGAAAATACGAACAGCGAGAGGAACTGTCCGGCGCGAAGCAGGGCATAGACCGATAGTAACCAGAGCAACGTCAGAAGAAACAGCGAGAGCAGGTGCAGGACACGGCGGGCAGCGTCCGCGCCGAGGGTCAGTGAAAGCAGGCAGGAAAGTATCCGTCCGCCGTCCAGTGAGGCGACGGGCAACAGGTTCACGGCGCAAAGTCCCAGTGATGCGGGCAGCAGAACGCCCAGAACCAGCGCCCAGCCGGACAGGGACGGCGATGCGCCGCAGACCGGACAGCCGCAGGCTGTCCACGCGCGGAACAGCACGGTCGCCGTTAGCAGATTGGCGGCAGGACCGCCGAGGGCGACAAGCAGCTCCTGCCGATAGGAAAGCAACCCCGGCAATTCCAGCCGCGCACCGAACAGGTCAAGTCGCATACCGGTTATCCGGACACCGCAGGCGACCGCCGCCGCGAGGTGTCCCAGCTCGTGGATCAATGCCGCAAGCCCCAGAAGAAGCAATGCCGCGGGGCGTATGCCTTCCTCCTCCGCCGCCGAAGCCGCCCATACTGCCGCTCCGCCGGTGAGCAGGAGTGCCGCCGGACTGACCCGCAGGCGGAAATGCCTTTTCCGGATAGTGCTTTTCTTTTCCATAGCGGAGCCCCCTTGCCTGCGGCACCTTGATTACGGACACCTCCCTCGCCGCACGGTGAGTATGCAGAGGTGCTCTTAAAGAATATGAAGGGAATTGTAAATGATTCGCAAACAATCGCATGACCTTCTTGACAATCGCAAGACCGCAGGATATAATGGAGACAACACAATATAGAATGATAGCTGTGTGGGAGGTGGCTGTATGAATCTTGAAATACATGATACTATGGTGCCGGGAACCCGGCTGACCAGAGCGGCGGCCGGAAACGTCACCGGGCGGGACTTCCTTGACCGCGTGTTTTTCCCCAGTGACGGCGTTATGCTGTCCCGTATCCGCGATGTTTCGGGGATTGACGGCTCCACGCTTCAGAACTGGATCAAGCGCGGCTGGGTGGAGAATGCGCCGCTCAAGCGCTATACCGTTGACCAGGTGGCGCACATTCTCATCATCAATATGCTCCGCTCCTGCGTACAGCTGGATCATATCGCGTTCCTCCTGCATTACATCAACGGCAGAGTGGACGACCGGAGCGACGATATTATCCGCGATTCCGTTCTGTACGATTACATCTGCAAGATACTGGATCGCCTGATAGAGGAGGACAACTGCTCCGGCGCCTCGATTCGCGGTGTTATCCGGGAAGTTACGGCGGACTATGCCGAGATCCGCCCGGGCGCGCATGAGCGCCTCAACAACGCGCTGGAGATTATCGTTGCGGCGTACTATGCTGCTGTGCTCAAGCGGCACGCGGACGATATGCTGATCGACCTGCGCACGCGTGCCACCGACACGGTCGGGTAAGGGGGTGCGCATGGGAAGGATCAGACGGGTTCTGCTGAATGCGGCAATCTATTTTGTCTACTTCTTTCTGTCCTGCGTTCTCGTCATGCTGATTGAGGCGCTGTTCCTGAAGCTGTTGGATCGCTTTGTGCTGCTTTCCTACCTTGCGCAGACTGTCATCCGGCTGGTGATCTACTCGCTGGGCGTCCCGGCTCTTGTCGGGCTTGCCGCGTATGCGGAGGGATACCGGGAGGCGGACGCGCATCCCGGCGAGACGGTCGTTTCCGGCTTGCTGGCGGTGTTGATCCCGCATCTTCTGCTGGCGCTCCTGTTTCATTTCAGGCAGTTCTGCGCGGGCGCGGTTCCGTTTTTGGCGGGACTGCTGCGTGACGGAGCTGACGTGACGGCGGACAGCATTGTATTCAATGATATCGGAACGGTCGGACTGTTTCTGGCGGTATTCCTCGGGTACGGGCTGTTGAATACCGGTGTACTGACGCTCCTGCGCCAGTACGGTGTCAGCCGCCGGCACGCTGAACGCGCCGGGATGGGCTTTACGCCGGACGGGCGGGGCAGAACCGACGGAGAATAAGGGAACTGCCCCGGACTTCCGCGTTGGAGAGACGTGATTGACCATAAAAACGAAGGCGGGCTTCCCCGCCGCGGTGCCGGCATACGTTGCCGTTTGCGGTACCCGGCGGGGGCTTGCTTTCGCTGCCGCCGACCCGATATGCCGCCGGGCATTTTTATTTTCGCAACTTGCTATTGCAATTTGCGCTTTATTTTTTTGCAAAGCGGCAAAAAAAGAAAAAAACGGGAAGGAAAAAGAAGAAAGCCTGCGTATCTTATACGGTAGCGGAGAAAAACGCGAAAACGGGCGGAAAAGGGGGACTGATGGCGATGGACGGAACCGCGGGAACAGACGGCGGGATTGCCGGAGTTGCGGAGTGGCTGACGCAGCGGGAGGAACAGCTGCTCGGACCCTACGCCGCGCGCAGCGCGGATTCACGCGGACGGGCGCGTCCGCAGGCACCGTCCCCGATGAGGACGGAGTATCAGCGCGACCGGGACCGTATCATTCACTGTCAGGCGTTCCGGCGTCTTATGAACAAAACGCAGGTGTTCCTTGCTCCGGCAGGCGACCATTACCGTACCCGGCTGACGCATACGCTGGAGGTTTCGCAGATCGCGCGTACCATGGCACGTGCCCTGCGGCTCAATGAGGATCTGACCGAGGCGGCGGCGCTGGGGCACGATCTGGGACATACTCCCTTCGGGCACGCGGGCGAGGCGGCACTGCGTGCGTGCTACGACAGCCGCTTTGCCCATTACGAGCAGTCGCTGCGCGTGGTGGACAGACTGGAAAACGACGGACGCGGGCTGAATCTGACCTTTGAGGTGCGGGATGCCATTGTCAACCACACCGGTGAGCACATGGCAGCCACGCTGGAGGGCGTTCTCATCAAGTATGCGGACCGCATCGCATACATCAACCACGACATAGACGATGCCTGCCGCGCCGGATTACTTGACCCCGGCGATATACCTGCCGACATCTGCCGGGTGCTGGGGGACAGCCATAGCAGCCGTATCAATACCATGGTGTCCTCGGTCGTGCGGGCAAGTATGGATCGGGACAGCATTTCCATGGAGCCGGAGGTGCAGGAGGCTACCGTTCAGCTCCGGGAATTCCTGTTTGAGCAGGTCTATCTCAACCCGAGGGCAAAGGGACAGGAAAGCAAGGCGCAGGAGCTGGTCAAGACGCTGTTCGGCTACTATGTGACGCATCCCGACCGGATGCCGGATCTGTACCGCCGCCTTGCTGCCGAGGGGGAGCCGGTGGAGCGATGCGTGTGCGATTTCATTTCCGGCATGACCGATCGGTACGCGATTGAGACATACGAGGAGCTGTTTGTTCCCCGCGTCTGGAGAGGACTGCACGAATGAAATACCCACGGGAATGGATAGACAGCGTCCGGGAACGGTCGGACATCGTGGAGCTTATCGGCTCTTACGTCACGTTGCGCCGTGCCGGCTCCAACTATACGGGGCTTTGCCCCTTCCACAGTGAACGGACGCCGTCCTTTACGGTGTTCCCCGATACGCAGAGCTTTTTCTGCTTCGGCTGTGAAGCGGGCGGGGATGCCTTTACCTTTGTGATGCGCTCCGAAAATCTGGAGTACCCCGAGGCGGTGGAGTTTCTCGCCAAGCGGGCGGGTATACAGATACCGGAAACGCACGAGGACAGCGATCAGCCGCGTGGCATCAGCCGCGCCCGTGCCTATGAGCTGAACCGCGCGGCGGCACGTTTCTACCGCGACTGCCTGTTCGACCCCGCGATAGGGGAGGCGGGCATGAATTACCTGCGCGACACGCGCGGGTTGGATACCGCTGTTATCCGGCACTTCGGGCTGGGTTACGCACCCAATGAGTTCGGGGTACTGCTGCCGCACCTGAAGAGCCTTGGCTTCACGGAGGAGGAAATGCGCCAGTGCTTCCTCTGCGGCAGGAGCCAGAGCGGGCGGTACTACGACTACTTCCGGGGACGGGTTATGTTCCCTGTCATCAATACGGCTGGGGAGGTCGTGGCGTTCTCCGGGCGCGATGTGACGGGGACGTCCAAGGCGAAATACCTCAACTCCTCGGACACGCCGGTCTTTCAGAAGCGCAAGAACCTGTTTGCTCTGAATTTTGCCAAGGCACACTGCGCCGAGCAGATGATCCTCTGCGAGGGAAACATGGACGTCGTGTCCATGCACGCTGCGGGCTTTGAAAACGCCGTTGCGTCGCTGGGCACTGCCCTGACAGACGAGCAGGCGCGCATCATGGCGCGGTACACCAAGCAGGTCATCATTGCCTACGACGGCGACAGCGCCGGACAGCGCGCCGCCGGTCGCGCGATGGATATCTTCGCGCGCGTCGGGTTGGATGTGCGGGTACTGCGCATTACCGACGCCAAGGATCCGGATGAGTACATCCGTAAATTCGGGACGGATGCATTTGCCCGCCTGCTGAAGGGAAGCAGTACCGGCTTCTCCTACCGGCTGGACGGCGTGCTGAACCGTTACAACATCAAGGAGCCGGAGGACAGGATCAAGGCGGCGGCGGAGCTGTGCGGCATGGTGGCACGGGTCTGGTCGTCCGCCGAGCGGGAGGTGTACCTGCAGGCGGTCTCCGAACGGCTTGGGTTGCCCATTGACAGTTTGCGGCGCGACGTGGAGCGTGCGCAGGCACGCATCCAACGCGACCGGCACCAGAGCGAGGCGCGCGCGGCACGGATGTCGGCATTGGCGCTGGATGACCGTGTCAATCCGGAGGCGGCTGGAAACATCCGCGCAGCCGCAGCGGAGGACACTGTTCTCGGTCTCATGCTGCTGTATGAAGAGCACCGCCGGGCGGTGCGGGAAGGAGCCGTGTCCCTGACGGCGGACGATTTTGTCACCGCCTTCAACCGACGCGTCTTTGAAGCAATCATGGAGCTGGAGAACAGTGACGGTGGTTTCTCGACTGCCGTGCTGGGCGAGCAGTTCGACCCGGACGAGATGGGGCGTCTTGCCAAGCTGGCACAGGCACGGCGCAATCTGTCCGAGAACGGGCAGTCGGTTCTGAAGGCGGCAGTCCGGACGCTGCAGGACGAGAAAAACGCCGTCACCAAGGACGATGCGCCGCCGGAGGACAGTCTGGAGCGCCTGCTGGAGAAGAAACGGCAGAAAATGCATAAATCAAACGGTTAAAAAACAACCGATTGTTTATATTCGGGCTTCGTATGCACGGAAGTCCAAAAAACAGGGAAGGGAAACATACACATGAACTACGATGAGAATCAGAGCTACGGAGCGGATCAGGATATGGACGGGGAGGCGATGCCGGATCTGGATCGCCTGAGCCTGCCGGACGATGCGCTGGACGATGATATGGAACTGCCGCTGGAGGATGTGGCGGCGCCGACGGACGAGGACGCCAAGGACAAGCCGGAGGCGAAGAAGCCGTCTTCCAAGAAAAAAGGCAAGGAGCCTGCCAAGACGGACGAGGAGCGCGAGCGCCGCACCCGCATGGAGGATCTGATTGCCAAGGGCAAGCGCGGTGATCTGTCGGCATCCGAGCTGGACGACGCGATGGAGGAGATGGGCTTTGACATCGACAGCATCGACCATCTGTACGAGTCGCTGGGCGGTGCGCTGCCCGGCAATATCCCCTCTGCCGAACTGCACGAGATTGAGACGGAGGTTGAGAGCTTCGGAAGCGGCGAAAATATGCAGCGCATTCTGGAGCAGGAGGGGCTGGTGGATGACCCCGTCCGCCTGTACCTCAAGGAGATCGGTAAGGTGCCGCTCCTGACCAACGAGAAGGAGCACGAGCTGGCGGAAAAGATGACGCAGGGCGACCCGACTGCCGAGGAGGCGGTACTGGGCATGCTGACGCTTTCGCCTGCCCTGCGGCGTGAGGTCGCCGCCAAGACACTGCCCCTGCTCGCCGAGGACTTCATGCCGTATCCCAACCGGGATCTGTTTGAGGCGCTTATGGCGGCGGATATCCCGGCAGAGGACGCTCCGGCGGAGGATATGGATCTGACCCATCTGCCTGTGCGCAGTGAGGGGCGCTTCCTGACCGAGGAGGATGTGCAGCGCCTGTCCGCCATGCGGGAGGCGCGCCGCGATGCCGACAATAGCCGCGCGGCAATGGAAGGCTACCTGGCAACGCTGAAGGCGGCTGCCAAGGTGCGTGAGGTTGCCAAGGGAGAGCTGGTCGAGGCGAACCTGCGCCTGGTGGTCAGTATCGCCAAGCGGTACGTCGGGCGCGGGATGTTCTTCCTTGACCTCATCCAGGAGGGCAACCTCGGTTTGATGAAGGCGGTGGACAAGTTCGACTATACAAAGGGTTACAAATTCTCCACCTATGCCACCTGGTGGATACGGCAGGCTATTACCCGTGCCATCGCGGATCAGGCGCGTACCATCCGCATTCCGGTTCATATGGTGGAGACCATACACAAGGTGTCCCGCGTGTCGCGTCAGATGCTGCAGGAGCTGGGGCGCGAGGCAACCGCTGAGGAGATCGGCGAGAAGCTGGGCATGAGCGCCGATAAGGTGCGCGAGATTATGAAGATCGCGCAGGATCCCGTGTCGCTGGAAACGCCCATTGGGGAAGAGGAGGACAGCCATCTCGGCGATTTCATTCAGGACGAGGACACGCCCGCCCCGGCGGATGCCGCATCGCAGACCATCCTGCGGGAAGTCATTGAGCGCGAACTGCATACCCTGACACCCCGGGAGGAACACGTCATCAAGCTGCGCTTCGGGCTGTACGACGGCAGAACGCGGACGCTGGAGGAGGTCGGCAAGGAGTTCGACATCACGCGCGAACGCATCCGTCAGATCGAGGCAAAGGCACTGCGCAAGCTGCGTCATCCCAGCCGCGCCCGCCATCTCAAGGGATTTCTGGACTGAGCGCGCGGCTTGCCGATACTGGCAGGATGACCAAATCGGCACCCGGCTATTTGTGCAAACCGACTCTTACATGGAAAAAGTGCTGATGGACAGGCATTTTTCTGCCCATCAGCCTCTGTTGGAGACGAACTGTTCAAAAAAATCACTTGACATATTCACAAAAAAAGTGTACAATGTAACGGTATGGAATCATCTGCCGGACTGCGCACTGGCGCAGACGGCGTGATTTTACGTTTTACAGGAGGAGTTCTCGTTATGAAGAAAAAACTCGTGTGTCTCTTGCTCGGCATCGTCATGCTGATGTCCTGCGTCCTGACCGGATGCAATAAGGCAACAGACTCCGACGATGATGACACGACCGACAACAGCGCCAAGACCATTACTATGTGGGTCATGACCTCTGAGGAGACGACCGAGAAGGCAAAGGAGCTTGTCAGCGCGGAGTTTACCAAGATCACCAAGTCGCTGTACAAGACCAATGTTGTCCTGCGGTTCTGCACCGAGGATGAGTACTATGAGAAGCTGGAAGGCTCTATCAAGGCACTGAAGGATTATGCAAAACTCAAGGAGGAGGCAGAGAAGGCTCTGCGTGCCTACCTGAAGGTGCATGATAAGGAGAAGACGCGCGAGGAACTGACAAAGGACTTCTACGCGGCAAACCCCCAGTATGCGCAGTTCCAGAACGCGGATGACGAGGACGACGAGAACGAGAGCGCGACCGAGGAGGAGACCGTGATCAACGATTACGGTGTCACCGAGATCAAGTATCCGGACGTCAAGGAGAATCAGGTCGATATTTTCTACCTCGGCGGACGGAGCAATTACTATGCGTTCTACAAGAACGAATGGCTGGCATCGCTGGACGAGGAGCTGTCGGCTTCCTCCAGCCAGCTGACGCATTACGTCTCTCCCTCCCTGCTTAACGGTGTCCGCATCGACGGCGGCGTGTACGGTATCCCGAACAACGTCGCGGTCGGTCAGTATACCTATATGCTGGTTGACAAAAAGATGTATGACGACAACTACAACAGCGGCATTGAGAACACCAAGTCGGTGCTGGATCTGGAGGTTTTCCTGAACGATATCAAGAACCTCAACGGCAATAAGACGCCCGATGATCCGGATTATGTCGTTCCGCTGGCGTCCACCTTTGATGACTGCCTCAAGATGCTGGTTTGGTTCTGGGATCTGAACTATGTGGACGCATCGGTGTACGAGATGTACTACGATGCCGAGCGCGGGCGCAACTATGTTGTGAACGAGAAGTACAAGGTGGAGACCGAATCGGATGATGGGGAAGGCGGCGGCTCCAAGAAGACCAAGGAGCTGATCGGGTACTCCATCGGTGCCGGGATGATCTATAAGACCAATGCGGATCACCAGTATGTTGACAAGGACGGAAACGTTCTGAACTATACCTACGTGATCGACAGTGAGGGCGGCATTCTGCGCTCCACTGCGAAGAGTGTGGCATATTCCGCCGAGGCGAAGAGCGTGGGTATGTATCTGGTCGATGAGAACGGACAGACCGTGACGCCCGAGAACGACAAGCGCGTGATCCTGACCTACGATCCGGAGTCTTTGGATGCGGCATTCGTCGGTTCCCATACCGTGGAGACCACCGACGGGGAGAACGACCTGACCGGTACGGATGCCAACGGCCGCGTGAAGCCTACCTACTATTACAGCTACAGCCAGAACGCGAATTTCTCCGTGCTGGGGCAGGTGGTTGCGGATCCTTCCATGTGGTCGCGCGGCAAGGTTGAGATGGGCTTTGGCAGTCTCTTTGCCGATTCCTCCTTCCGCACCCTGTATGAGACGCTGAAGGGGTATTCCTATAAGGGTCTGTACGGTACACCCAAGGACGGGCAGAGTGCGGCAGTTTCCTTCATTGAGGGCGATTCCCGCATCAAGCTGGAAGCGGATCGTGAGGATACCGTGACCGGCAAGGAGAAGGGCGTCATCACACGGGACGGCAAGCAGTACTATGTGGTGGTTGCAAAGTATCCCGAGGCAAGCGAGCGTGAGCTGTACGGCAATATGTTCTGCGTGTACGCGGAGAGCGCATATCTGGGACGTAGCATGGAGGTTATTACCCGCCTCAACACCAATGCCGAGCTTCGCAACCTGCTGCAGTACGGTATTCTCGGACAGCACTACGAGCTGAATGCTGACGGTACCGCCCACCTGCTCACCAGCCCGGAGAGCGAGTACGGCACCTACCGGATGGACATTGAGAAGACCGGTAACTGCTTCAAGGCGATTCCAAGCGAGGCAGACGGACCGGATGCATGGGTGTATGCCAAGATGCAGAACAACGACGCGCTGATCAATCCGCTGCTGGGCTTTGATTTCAACGATGAGATGAAGGAGAGCGAGAACACGCTGGATGTTGCGCTGATCCGCCACATCCGCGAGTTGAGCGCCGGTGCACAGGAAAAGATTGATGAGTGCGCTACGCTGGATGCGCTTGTGGAATTGCTGGAAAACGACGATGACGGCTTCAAGAGACAGTTCTCCAAGTCGTCCGGAGACGATAAGCTGGTTAAGGCGATCAACAAGAACTATGATCCTTCCCAGCCCAAGGGTCCCGAGGTGCCGGATCAGGAAGCGGACACGAGTGGAGAAAGCCCGTACGCTATCTACTACAAGTGGATGAAGCAGTACGGCTACCTGCCTTCCACTAAGTAAAATATCAAGCCACGCAGTCGCGCGATGCCGTGACAGCAGGCAAAGGGCGCCCGTTGCCGGAGATTTCTCCGGACAGCGGGCGCCTTTTATCCGTTCCTGTAAAAAAGGGTTGCCGGTCGGCAACCCTTTGCTTACTTGCTATCAGAAATATCAGGACTTGGATGCTTCGGTGGCGGTGGCGGTACCGGCTTCGGCAATGCATTCATTGCTGATGTAGTATTCCCGATCCTCCGTGACTTTCGCACCGTCCTTGGTGTAGGTGTAGGAGAACAGGACGCGGCTCCAGCCGTCTCCGATGCCGGTGCGCGTGACCTTGGTGCCCTTCAACAGTGTGCCGCGGATGCTCAGGTCGTTGACGCTGCTCTTGATGGCTTTGGGCATGGAGCGGACATTAACGTTCTGCGAGATTGTGACCTCGTCGCGGACGTCCTGGAAAGCATCGATCAAGGCGTTGTCGCAGACAATGCTCTTGCGCACATAGCAGGTCTTTTCGTTGTACAGCACCCGGTACCACTCCTTGCTCTCGCCCGTTGCCGCCAGCGTGTCGCCCTCCTTGACATAACCGCAGATGGCGCCTTCTGTCAGGACAGTCTCTGTCTTGCTGCGGATATTCCCGTTTGCCACATACACGTACAGCGTCATGGAGATGTCGGAGAAGGTAGGATTCGCCTCCAGCGTTTCCTCGACAGGGGCAGCCGTGCTGTCGCCGCTCGGACCTTGGGGGAGCGTCGCGGGCTCCACGGAATAGTTGGGACCGGTCGGATATGTGGACGTAGTGCCCGTTTCCGTTCCGCCCGGCGTCTTGGCACATCCGACAGCGGACACCAGCGCCAGACCGGCGACCAGGGTTGCAAGTATCTTTTTGTTCATGTATAAACTCCTCCTTGATTTTCATTCCTGCCACTGTTTACCGCAAATCGGCAGCAGATTCCTGTTTCATTATATCACAGCCCTGCCGACCTGTCAAGGGTGGTACGGAAAAATATCGCAGTAGCATTTTGCTTTTTCGCTGTGCGGGGCAGGGAGAGACGCATTTGGGGGGACTCCCGAAAGAGTCCCCCGGTTTTTCGGAAAGTTCCGTGATTCTGACTGGTCGGAGCCGGTAGCCACAAGCCGGGACAGATTACTCCGGCTTGTCCTCCAGCGTCAGATCATAGTCGCCCAGCTTGTTGACCTTGAAGCCGTTCTTCTTGTACTCCTCGTAGTTGAAGGCTTCCAATTCGTCAATGGCGAGCTTGTGGAACTCATAGAAATTATGCCACCACTCGTAGCCGGAGCCAAGCTCGGCGTTCAGATAAGCGTCCGCAATGTCACAGCCCATTTTGGGGGCAACATAGAAGGCGCCCATTGCCAGTACGTTGACACCGTTTCCGGTGATGGCGCGCAGGGCGGCGGGGACGCTCTCCACCACGCCTGCATGGACGTGCGGGCACTTGGAGGCGGCGATATGGATGCCCATACCGGTGCCGCAGAAGATCAGGGCGCGCTCAAACTCGTGCTCGGCGATCATGGAGCCGACGCGCAGACCAAGACGGTGGAACATCAGGTCGGTGTTGTTCGGGTCGCTGTCTGCTTTGACGCCGATATCGGTGATTTTCCAACCCTTCTTTGTCAGATGCTCCACGACCGCCTCCTTCAGCGGAAATCCGGCAAAATCGGCGGCAACAAGCAGTTCTTTGTTCGCAATAGTTTTCATGGGATCTGTCTCCTTTATACGCATACGCAGATTTGCTTTTGGGCGGAGAGTCCGCCCGACAACTGTATTGTACCTTATTTTTTGTGCAATGTCAATAGCCAAATTGGAAAAATCAAAAGAAAGTTGCGCAGGCACCGAAACCAAAGCCGCGCCCGGGTAGACCGGGCGCGGCGGGGGATACGTGTATGGTCGGATCAGCTATGCTTACGCTTTGCCAGCGTGAGAGCCGCACCGGCGGCAATCAGCAGGACAGACAGCCCGCCCAGAACCGACTTGCATCCGCCCGCGGAGCTGCCGGCGGCGGTGGTAGTCGCGTTCGTGCCGGTCACCTTGCCGGTGTCGGAAACACCGGGCTCTGCTTCGGTGACGGCAGTGGTCTGCGCGGAGGTCGGCGTATCGCCGGTGGCAGGAGGCGGCGCTTCCGTGTCAGTCGGCTCTGCGACCGTGGTCGCAGGCTCGGTGGTAGGCTGTGCAATCATGGTGTACTCTGCCATGATGGTGATGTTCTTGTCAGACAGCGTATAAGCCTTCCACTTGCCGGTAAAGCCAGCCTTTTCCGGTACGGCAGGCTCCTTGATGGAGGTTGTGCCTGCCTCAAAGATCACGCGATCCACGACCTTTCCGTTCGCCATAAAGGTCGCGGTGTAGGTCTTGTACGTGTGCATGTACTGGTACGCCGCATCTTCGCTGTCGAAGAAGGCGATGAACTCCAGCTCCATGGTGCCGGAGGACGCGGCATCAAAGAAGTCCACACGCAGGAACTTCAGCTCATAGGTATCTGTGTTCAGCGTGGAGACGCCGACCGTGCTCAGGTCGATGATGTCGGTGTGCCATGCACCGTCAGCCGCCAGCTCGCGCTTGAAGGACTGTCCGGCGGCGGGCGCCGCATCGGAGGAGCTGAGGAACACCTCCATATTGTCCTGCACGGAGGTTCTGTAACGGATTGCCATATAGCAGGCGGCAGTCTTGCTCTCGTTGAAGTAGGTGGCGTTGGGGTCACCGCCGGTCACGTTGATTGTGGTGATACCGGTCAGGGGATCCATCTCCAGCGTGGCACTGTTGGCGTCAACCTTCAGGCGGGAGCCTGCCAGCAGCAGCTTCGGGGTGGTGTCGCAGGGAACGCGGACGTCCTTCTTCTCGTAGGTGTAGGAGTAGGTGCCGTCCTCGTTTTTGGTCACGTCCCAGGTAACGCCGTTCTCATCGGTATAGGTTGCTTTGTCGCCAGCCACCGTGACCTGCGACTCCTGCAGGACGGCAGTCTTGGTGACATCGTGCAGCTCATTGGCTTCCAGGTAGCCCATCAGACCGGCTTTGGTCGTAAAGCCCATGATATACGCAACGTCAATGGCTTCCTCCCCGGTAAACTGGTAGGAGCCGCCGTTCCAGTTGCGTGCCTCCAGCGGGTCAAAGCGGAAGTGCTGAACCGTCTGGTTCTCCTTGTCGTAGAACTGGTTGGTTGCCATATCCACGATGGCATACGTCCAGCCGCTGCCGTTGGCGGCGATGGGGAACTCGATCATGTTGTTGTCCGACGTGATGCCGGCGCCCTGCGCCATGTACAGCTGCATACGCGGAATGACGGAATGGTTGTTGTACTTGACCAGCAGCCAGCGACCGACCTTGGTGGACGTGCCGCCGATGTAGGTCAGGTTGGGGTCGCCCGTCTGACCGGCGGTAAAGGTCACATATCCGAAATCATTTTCGGTTACGGTTACCGCACTGAGCGAACTGCCCTGCGCCAGCGCACTGGGGGTCAGCGTCCAGCAGGGTGTGAATTCCACTTCCTTGTCATCGGGAACCGCATTCTCGGCAGCCGTGACCGTGATGTTGGTGAACTTCAGGACATCCATCTGCACGCCTTCCTCATCCGTGCCGCGGGCAATGACCTCGGAATAGGTACCCTCCGGCAGGGTAATGAAGACGGTGGAACGGTTGGAGCCGGCGTTGTAGTTTGCCTGAATCCACGCGGCATGCTCCGTGCCGTCCACGATCAGCGTGTACTTTCTGACCGCCGTTTCGGACGCTGCCGAAACCTCGACCAGATAGGAGCAGGTAGCGGACACGACCGCGTCGGTCGCGGCGGAGCCTCCTGCAAACACAACAGGGGAATTGGTTGCCGAGTAGTTTTCCGTGGTGAAGCCTGCCTGCTCTGCCACGATGACCGTGTAAGTTCCGTCTGCCGATACCGTAAAGGCAAGTACGCCAACCGCAGACAGCAACATGGTGACCGTAACGAGGACAGCTAAGAGCTTTTTCATGATTTTCCTCCCTGAATAATGATTTTGGCAGAAACCACTTGTATTATACACATTATCCCGGATTTTGTCAAGGGCTTTTCATATATTTTCACCACGCGGAGTCTGCCTGCGCGGGGCGTGGGTGCACCGACTGCAAATATTTTTTGAATTTTTTCAAAAGCTATTGCAAAACAGGACATTTTACTGTATAATGAACCTGAATGGTCAAAAGGCTCCCTCCGAATGCCCCTGCCGCACGCGGCGGGCGGTGATCCGGCACGCTGCTCCCCATTATATCTGTAACAAAAACACAGGAGGTTCACCATGAACGCACGCTATGAGTCCGCCAAAGAGGTGTACGCAAAGCTCGGTATTGATACCGAGGCAGCCCTGGCAAAACTCCAGAACACCCGCATTTCCATGCACTGCTGGCAGGCAGACGATGTCCACGGCTTCGAGGGCACCGGCGCTCTGTCCGGCGGTATCCAGACAACCGGTAACTACCCCGGTCTGCCCCGCACGCCGGATGAGGTCTTTGCCGATCTGGACAAGGCTCTGTCCCTGATTCCCGGTTCCCACAAGATCAATGTTCACGCCAACTATGCCATTGCCGAGCCGGGCGAGGTCATTGACCGCGACACCATTGAGCCGCGTCACTTCAAGAGATGGGTCGAGTTCGCCAAAGCGCACAACTGCGGGCTGGACTTCAACCCCACTTTCTTCTCTCACCCGAAGGCTGCCGGTCTAACCCTGACCAGCCCGGATGAGGACATCCGCAATTTCTGGATCCGCCACGGTATCGCGTGCATCCGCATCTCCGAGTATTTCGCCCGCGAGACCGGATTCCCCTGCCTGATGAACATCTGGATCGGAGACGGCTTCAAGGACGTTCCCGCTGACCGCATGGGTCCCCGTATGCGTTACATGGATTCCATCGACAAGATCCTGTCCTGCGGCTATGACAAGAGCCTCGTATACGTGGCACTGGAGTCCAAGGTGTTCGGTATCGGCGTCGAGGCGTACACTGCCGGCTCTGCCGAGTTCACGCTGTCCTACGCCATGAGCCGCCACCTGACCCCCCTCATGGACAACGGTCACTACCATCCGACCGAAGTGGTTTCGGATAAGATCCCGGCTCTGCTGTGCTTCAATGATCGCATTGCCCTGCATATCACCCGCGGCATCCGCTGGGATTCCGACCATGTGGTCGCTTACGACGACGAGACCAAGGAGATGATGAAGGAGGTCGTGCGCTGCAACGCGCTGGATCGTGTGTTCCTGGCAACCGACTACTTCGACGCCTCCATCAACCGTGTCGCCGCACTGGTCATCGGTATGCGCAACGTACAGAAGGCGATCCTGACCGCCCTGCTCCTGCCCAACGAGAAGCTGAAGGAGCTGCAGGACAACGGCGAGTTCACCAAGCTGCTGGCTCTCCAGGAGGAGAACAAGCTGCTGCCCGTCGGCGCTGTCTGGGACGAGTTCTGCACCCGCAACAACGTGCCTGCCGGCTCCGAGTGGTTCAAGGATATCGAGGACTACGAGAAGAACGTCCAGCTGCTGCGCAAGTAATCCAAAGCAATACCGCAAGCCCGAAAAGGGGGAGTCCGCTCCCCCTTTTCGGTTGCCTGTCCCCGTGCAAAAAAATCCCGCCGAGCGACGCAAAGCCGCCCGACGGGATCTTTTTTCGGAGACGTATCAGTCGATCTGCTCCTTGACCTTGGAAGCCTTACCGACGCGGTCGCGCAGGTAGTACAGCTTCGCACGGCGAACCTTACCGACGCGAATGACGGTAATGCCCGCAACGTTCGGGGAATGCAGGGGGAAGGTCTTTTCCACACCGCAGCCATACGTGACGCGGCGAACCGTAAAGGTCTCGGAAATGCCGCCGCCGTGACGGGCGATGACAGTACCCTCATAAATCTGAATTCTCTCTCTGTTGCCCTCTTTGATCTTGTTCTCGACGCGAACCGTGTCGCCGATGCTGAAGGAAGGCACCTCAGCCTTGAGCTGCTCGTTTGTAAAAGCCTTGATTAAATCCATCTTGACCCTCCTGATATCGGATGTTCATGCAGAGCGTGGCAGCGGACCATCCGTGATACGTGACCGCGCGGGCATACGCGCCCGCACACACGCAGGTTATTATAGCACAAATGCCGGCGGAATGCAATACCTTTTCTGCATTTTTGCAAAAAAGTCTTGGTGCAATCAGTGCTTCAGCACCGAAACAGCATCGGAGATGGTCTTTTCAAAGGCTTCGCGCCCGTACTTGTCCACTTCCGCCTTGTTCTTTTCGCCGTGGGTCAGGCAGCCCGCACCGCCGATACAGCCGCCGATACAAGCCATGCCTTCAATGAAGTTGGCGTCCAGCCGGTTCTTGCTCTTCTGAAGCAGGGCGAGCTTGCAGGCTTCAATGCCGTCACAGGCGCAGGGCTTGACGGTGAAGTCAATGTTCTGCTCCTTCAGACCTTCTGCCACTGCATCGGAAAGACCGCCGCACCGTGCGAAGATACGCCCGAAGTAGGAGGCGTTGTCCAGCACCCCCTCATCCAGCGTTGTGATGTCGATATCCCGGCTGTCGAACAGTGCCTGCAGCTCCTCAAAGGTCATAGCGGCATCCACGTACGGTTTGACATCCTCGCGCTGCACCTCCATCTTCTTGGCAGTGCAGGGACCGATAAAGACCACCTTGCAGGGCGCCTCATGCTCCTTGATGTAGCGGGCAATCGCCGTCATGGGGGAGGGGTTGTGCGACACGAAGGGAATCAGGGACGGGAACGCCTTATGTACGTAATCCACGAATGCCGGGCAGCAGGAGCTTGTCAGGAAGCCCTTTTCTGCCAGCTCGCGCGACTCTGCCTGCGCGACCATATCCGCGCCCAGCGCCGCCTCAATGACGGTGTAGAAGCCCAGCTCCTTCAGTCCCGTGATGACCTGCCCCAGCTTGGCATAGGTAAACTGGCTGGAAATAGAGGGCGCGACCACGGCAAATACCTTGTACTTGGCGTTGCGCTCGCTCTTTTTGATCATGTCGATTACGTTGAGAATGAAGGACTTATCCGTAATGGCACCGAAGGGGCAGGCGTACACGCAGGCGCCGCAGGAGATGCACTTGGAGTTGTCGATGCTCGCCTGCTTCTCGTCACCCATGGAGATTGCCTTGATCTTGCAGGCGGATTCGCAGGGGCGGCGGTAGTTGTGAATGGCGCTGTACGGGCAGACCTTGGCGCAGGCGCCGCACTCCTTGCACTTGCTCTTGTCGATGTGCGCCACATGGTTGGCGTCAAAGGTGAGCGCGCCGAAGCGGCACACATCCTCGCACCGGTGCGCAAGGCATCCGCGGCACGCCGCCGTGACCTCGTAACCGCCGACCGGGCATTCGTCGCAGGCGATATCAATGACCTCAATCACGTTGGGGTTGTGCTGATCGCCGCCCATGGCTATTTTGACGCGCTCGGTCAGGATCGCGCGCTCCTTGTATACACAGCAGCGCATGGTCGGGACCTTGCCCGGGACGATGGTCTTGGGAATGTCGATCGCGCTTTCCGGCAGACGGTCTGCCCATGCTTCCCGCGCGACTTCCCGCAAGACCTTATATTTCAGATGCTGTACCTTTGTATCAAACTTTCTCATGGTTTCTTCCTGTTCCTCTGTTTTCCTTTGAAATTGTCCCCGCAGCGGCGGACGGGCGTTGGTTCAGCAGTTCCTCAGAAGTAGCTGACCTTGATGTGCTTGCCCATCTGCTTCAGGCAGGATGACAGCTCCTCCACCAGATTCATCTTGATGTTGAAATTGATCGGCAGATCCGGGTTCTGGTGGGCGGGGTTGACCGCCCGACCGACATAGAAATTTATATCCGTGGCTTCCTCAAACAGCATACGGCAGATCAGGGACGCGCCGTCGTGCCCGAAGCTCCACTTCTCGTACAGTCTGTTCTCGCCCAGCGCGTCCTTGGCGTACTCCACCACCCGGTTGATGGTGATGACGCCCTCCGTGACCAGATCCACGCCCTCAATCTCGGCAATGGGCGGGATGTCGCTCGCGGCGAAGGTCAGCTGTGCACGCACCGGCTTGCCCAGATATTTACCGGCAAGCGTGGAGGTGGTGCCGCCGCAGACGATGTGCTTGCCTTCCTTGGAGAAGAACAGCGCCATCATCCGGTTGACGTCGTCGCGGTCGCGCGGGGGACCGAACAGCAGATTCATCGGTACGCGCCGCCGCACCTTGACCACGCAGGCGGTTGCGTCATCTCCGGGCTTCTTGGCATAGAGGCGGTTAACCTCGTCTATGAGGATGGTGGACAGCGTCTTGGCTGTGTAGCCGACCTGCGCCACGTTTTCCATGAAGGAGATGATGTCCTCCCGCTTCCAGCCGAAGTTGTATGCCATGCCGATGCCGGCGTGGGGGCAACCGTCGCTCATAGCGACGAACAGATCCCCCTCCCGGAGTTTGATTTCGGATTTGTATATCTTTTTGCCGTCGATGTTCATTTCGGTGCGGGGGTAATCGTAATTGGCACCGTCCCGCAGGAGGATGACCATCGGGTTGTCGTACTGGATCAGCTCCATTTCGCTGTTGTTTACCAGATGCAGGATGGTGAAGGTCGAGTAAGCCACGCCGCGCACCGAACAGATCGGCAGCGTCTCGGCAATGGTCTGCACGCAGTCCTCCAGCGACAGCCCCTGCGCCATCATGGTGGAGATGATCTTACTGGTCAGCGTGGACAGGATGCTTGCCTTGACGCCGCTGCCCAGTCCGTCCGCCAACACGATGACCATGGAATCCTCGCCCTGCTCCACCACGTCCACATGGTCGCCGCAGAGCTGCTCGCCCGCATGGTTGATGCTCTTGTAGCCGATCTCGGCGCACAGATCATTCATCGGAAATGCTCTCCTTCAGCTTTGTCAGCGCGATCTTGGTCTCGGCTGCCGTCTCGCCCAGCAGCGAGGCAATCTCCTGCACGATGCGCATCTGCTTATCCACCACGCGGTCGGCAATCTCCACGGTCTGGCGGCTGATGCTCTCTTTCTTCTCGCGTTCCGTTTCCTCGTCGGTCACGTCGCGCAGGATGCATACCAGCAGGTGACTGGCGGCGTCCGCCACGATGGTCTGCTCGACATATCGCTTATACTCTGCGAGGTACGCGCGCGCGTCCCGCAGATCCCGGTGCGTTTCCAACACCTTGAGGAAGGGCGCCGGATCCAGAATGCGGATGACCGGATCACCCAGCACGTCTGCCTGCGAACGCAGATTGAGCATCCGGCAGGCGGCGGTGTTGACCTGCTGTACCTCCAGCGATTCGTTGAGCACGATAAGTCCGTTGGGGGTGTTGTTGACGATGCAGTCCGAGAAACTCTCCGCCTTGTCCTTGAGGAAGGGCAGGCACATGGATACCTCCGCCTTGCCGTGGCAGATGGCAATCGCCTTCTCCCGGCAGGTGTTGTAACCGCAGGATCCGCAGTTCAGCTCGTCCTCCGGCTTTGTCTTGCCCATGCGGCGCAGGGCATCGCGGATTTCTGCCTCGCTGGGGGTGACGTTGCGCCGCTCGATCGGCTCAAACACCTTGCGGATGGAGAGCGGGTCGGGCTGTTCGACCGGGAAATCTTTGGCACCGGCGTAGTGCGCTACCGCGACATAGTCCGATACCGGCGACGGATGGTATTTCTCCATCACGGGACCGCCGATACAGCTGCCCACGCAGGCGGACATCTCGATGAAGCAATGATGTATCTTCCCGCTTTCAATGTCCCGCAGGGCGGCGATGCAGTTGTCCACTCCGTCTATCGCCATGCGCGTGTATTTTTCCGCGCCGGGAATATCCTCCCGCATGGTCTTGAGTATGCCGCCCGCCGTCGGGAAGAAACGGGCACGGCTCTCCTCGGTATCATCCATATCCGGTTCCAGCTGTACGTGCGCGGACTCCAGCCAGCGGGACAGCTCCTCGAAGGTCAGCACGGCGTCCACCAGCCCGGTGTAATGCTGTGCCTCGTCCTTCTTGGCGACGCAGGGACCGATGAATACCGTCCTGGCGTCCGGATGCCGGCGCCGGATATCGGCGCAGTGCGCCTGCATGGGCGACAGGATATCCGCGAGGCAGTGCAGCTCTGCCGGGAAGTACTTCTGAATCAGCAGATTGACCGAGTGGCAGCAGGAGCTGATGATGACATCGCGGTCGTCCTCTGCCAGCATCCGCTCGTACTCCGCCTTGACGATGGTCGCACCGATGGCGGTCTCCTCCACGTCGGCAAAGCCCAGCTTTTTCAGCGCTTTGCGCATTCCGCCGATCCCGATCCCGTCATAGTTTGCAATGAAGGACGGGGCGAGACTGACATAGACCGGCGCGCCGGACTGGATCAGCACCCGTGCCTTTTCGGTTTCGTCCACGATCTCCTTGGCATTCTGAGGACAAACCACAAAGCAGTGCCCGCACAGGATGCACTCGTTGCCGATGATGTGCGCCTGGTTGCCGGAGAAGCGGATGGACTTGACGGGGCAGTGCCGGATGCACTTATAACAGTTCTTGCAGTTGGATTTTTTCAGGGTAAGACATTCTGCCATGGAATCACGCCTCCCTGTCCTGCCGGACGGCTGGCAGGACGGTGTCCTGCCAGAAATCCCGGAACGTTTCTTTGGTGATGCCGGTGTAGGGGGCGTCGTTGACCGTCACGGTCACGCCCGTCCGGTTACAGCGACCGGCACAGAATGCACCGGTCAGGATGATATCATCCTCCAGCTGTTCGTCCGCTATATGCTGCTGCATCAGCTCAACGATTTCCGGTGCGCCCTTCAGATGACAGGAGCTGCCCACACAAACTTCAATATATACCATACCTGTGACTCCCTTTTCTGTGGAATTGCGGCTGGTTGAAGATCAGACGGCTTTTGCCTTGATCTCGTTCTCAAAGAAGCCGTCCACCGTGTCCGGGGACACCGAGAAGAAGCGGTCGTCCACCGTAACGCAGACGCCTTCCTGGCATTTTCCCATGCAGAAGGTGCCGCCCAATTCCACGCGGTCGCCGAGTTTTTCCTGCGCAATCAGGTGCTGGAGCCTCTCCACGACCTGCCGGGAGCCTTTGATGTGACACGACGATCCGATACAGACTGTGACTTTCATGATGGTGGTTCCTTTCCTTCCATGTTTTTCGGAATTTACTCGTAATCGACCACGTTGACCCACCGGTGGAGCAGGGCGCGTTCCGTTTCGTTGCCCTTGACCGACTGGGATGCCGCCACGATGGGCATCCACTTCTGGACGTAAGTCAGTGCCGTTCCGCTCTTCTCGCAGAACAGCTGCAGGTAGCGCTGTGCCAGCTCATCGTTGCCGCTCAGGCGGAACAGCAGGTAGGTGCGGGCGGCGTCTGCCGAGGCGTTGCCCTGCGTCGCGTGTGCCCAGTCCAGTACATACAGCTTTCCGTCCTCGCCGACCACCACGTTGGAGGGGTTGAAATCGCCGTGGCACAGCTTGGTGTGCCGGGGCATGGCATCCAGGCGGGTATGCAGATCATAGCGCGTGGTGGCGTCGAAATCCGTCTGCCCGATCTTGCGGTTCATCTTGTCACGCAGCTTGGTCAGGAGCGGGCAGGACTTGGACTGCACTTCCAGCTGGAGGTCAACAAACCGGTTCAGGTAGGTCTCGGTGTTGTCCGGATCCTCCTGCATGATGCGTTCCAGCGTTTTTCCCTTGATGTAATCGGTTACGATAATCCATTTGCCGTCCAGTACCGTGACCTCCCGCACCTTGGGGATGCAGAGCCCGGTCTCCTCGACGCGCGCCTGGTTGAGTGCCTCGTTCAGTACGTCCGCCTTGGAATAGCTTTCATCAAAGACCTTCAGGCAGGCGTCTCCGTCGCGGTAGACGGTCTTGTTGTTTCGGACTGCAATAACACGATCCAGTTTCATAGCGGTGCCTCCTTTCACTTTCCTGCCTTGCGGTAGGTGCGTTTGAAGTCATGCGGATCCGCGGCGGGCTCAAAGTCTGCCGCTGTGGGCATGGGCGGCTCCTCAAAGTGCCGTCCGCCGTAGTAGGCGTTGAGGTACATCTGCTTAATCTCGCTCATCAGCGGGTAGCGGGGGTTGGCGCCGGTGCACTGGTCGTCAAACGCCTGCTCGGTCATATCGTCCAGCCGGGCAAGGAAGTCCGCCTCGTCGATGCCGTAATCCCGGATGGTGGGCTTGATACCGACGCGCGCCTTGAGCGCATTGACCGCCGCAATCAGGCTTTCCAGCTTTTCCTCGTCTGTGGTGCCGGCAAGCCCCAGCGAATCGGCGACCTCCGCATAGCGGGACAGGGTCTTGGGGTGATCATACTGCGGGAAGGTGCCCATTTTGACGGGCGCCTCCGCGGAGTTGAAGCGCAGTACCTCCTCCAGCATCAGCGCGTTGGCAACGCCGTGCGGCAGGTGGTGGAAGGCACCCAGCTTGTGCGCCATGGAGTGGCAGACACCGAGGAAGGCATTGGCGAACGCCATACCCGCCATGGTGGCGGCATTTGCCATCTTCTCGCGTGCCTCCACGTCGGTCTGCCCGTTGTCGTAGGCGCGGGGCAGGTACTCAAAGATGACCTTCAGCGCCTGCTTGGCAAGTCCGTCGGTATAGTCGGTCGCCATGACCGAGGCGTAAGCCTCCAGCGCATGGGACACGGCGTCGATGCCCGAGGCGGCGGTCAGCCCGCGGGGGGCGGACATATGGAAGTCGGTGTCAATGATCGCCATGTTGGGCAGGAGCTGATAGTCTGCCAGCGGGTACTTGATGCCGGTCTTCTCATCGGTGATAACCGCGAAGGGCGTGACCTCCGAGCCGGTACCGGCGGAGGTGGGCACTGCGATGAAGTACGCCTTCTCTCCCATCTTGGGGAAGGTGTAAACGCGCTTGCGGATATCAATGAAGCGCATTGCCATATCGGCAAAATCCACATCGGGATGCTCATACATAACCCACATAATCTTGCCGGCATCCATTGCGGAGCCGCCGCCCAGTGCGATGATGCAGTCCGGCTCAAAGGTCCGCATCTGCGCGGCGCCTTCCTTGGCGCACGCCAGCGTCGGGTCTGGCGCCACATCGAAGAAGGTGGTGTGGGTGATGCCCATTTCGTCCAGCTTGTCCGTGATAGGCTTGGTGTAGCCGTTGTGGTAGAGGAAGGAGTCGGTCACGATGAAGGCGCGCTTCTTGCCCATGACAGCCTTCAGCTCGTCCAGTGCCACCGGCAGGCAGCCCTTTTTGATGTAGACCTTTTCGGGGGTGCGGAACCAGAGCATATTCTCTCTCCTTTCGGCTACGGTCTTGATGTTCAGCAGGTGCTTGACGCCCACGTTCTCGGAAACGCTGTTGCCGCCCCAGGAGCCGCAACCAAGCGTCAGGGAAGGCGTCAGGCGGAAGTTGTACAGGTCGCCGAGACCGCCGTGCGAGGAGGGGGTGTTGACCAGTACGCGGCAGGTCTTCATGCGGGCGCAGAACTCATCCAGCTTTGCCTTCTGCGTGGTGACATTCAAATAGATGGAAGAAGTGTGCCCGTAGCCGCCGTCCGCGATCAGATGCTCCGCCTTGGCGAAGGCGTCCTGAATATCCTTGGCACGATACATGGCAAGGACGGGGGACAGCTTTTCGTGCGCGAATTCCTCGGACAGCTCGACGCTTTCCACTTCGCCGATCAGGATTTTGGTTCCGGCAGGCACCGTGACGCCAGCCAGCTCGGCGATGCGGGAAGCCTTCTGCCCGACGATCCGGGCGTTGAGGGCTCCGTTTATCAGAATGGTCTTGCGAACCTTTTCGGTTTCGGCGGGGTTGAGGAAGTAGCAGCCACGGTCTGCGAATTCGGCGCGCACGGCGTCATACACACCGTTCAGCACGATGACGGACTGCTCCGAGGCGCAGATCATGCCGTTGTCGAAGGTCTTGGAGTGGATGATGGAGTTGACAGCCAGAATGATATCGGCGCTGTCATCGATGATGGCGGGGGTGTTACCCGCGCCGACACCCAGTGCAGGCTTGCCGGAGGAGTACGCCGCCTTGACCATGCCGGGACCGCCGGTGGCAAGAATGATGTCCGCCTCTTTCATGAGCAGGTTGGTCATCTCCAGCGAGGGCATATCAATCCAGTCGATGATACCTGCGGGGGCGCCGGCGGCAACGGCGGCATCCAGTACCAGGCGCGCGGCGGCGATGGTGGACTTTTTGGCGCGGGGGTGGGGCGAGATGATGATGGCGTTGCGTGTCTTGAGTGCCAGCAGGCACTTGAAGATGGCGGTGGAAGTGGGGTTGGTCGTGGGGATGACGGCGGCAATCACGCCGAGCGGCTCGGCGATCTTCATCATGCCGTAAGCCTTGTCCTCCTCAATGACGCCGCAGGTGCGGGTGTTGCGGTAGGCGTTGTAGATGTACTCGGCGGCGTAGTTGTTCTTGATGACCTTGTCCTCCACGACGCCCATGCCGGTCTCCTCGACTGCCAGCTTGGCGAGCGGGATGCGCGCCTGATTGGCGGCGATGGCGGCAGCCCGGAAAATGGCGTCCACCTGCTCCTGCGTGTAACGGGCGTAGAGCGCCTCCGCCTCGCGCACGCGGCGGATGGCTGTTTCCAGCGCGTCCACGCTGTCAACAATCGGTCTTTCCTTCGTTTCCATGTGAATCCTCCTTGCGAGTTGGTTTTTCGGTTGCGGCAACGGGTCAGTCTGCGGGGCGGTTTACCTTTTGGTAAAGGTGGGCGAGCGAGAGTGCCAGGTTCTCATACTGCACGGTCACGCCCGGCGGGACGCGCAGGCGGAGCGGCGCGAAGCACCACAGCGCCCGGATGCCGAGGTGTACCAGGCGGTCTGCGACCTCCTGCGCGGCGCCGGTCGGCACCGTGATGATGCCGATCTCGACCTGATGCAGGCGGCAGTACGACGCAAGGCTCTCCATGGGCAGGATGCGCGGATCGTCCGACGGCGCCCGGTCAAAGGCGCAGGGAACATGGATGCCGTATTCGGCAAAGCCGCCGAAGTCCAGCAGAGCCAAGCCCAACCGCCCGGCGCCGACGATAACAGCTTCGCACCCGGTGCAGCTGCCCAGCGCGGCTTCCAGACAGGAGCACAGCGCCGCCCGCTCATAGCCGACGCGCGGTTTCCCCGCGCCGCAGACGGCAGACAGATCCTTGCGTACCTGCACCTCTCCCAACGACAGTCCCCGCGCGATGGCGGCGGCAGAGATGCAGGTCACGTCCTCCGGCAATGCCCGCACGAAACGCAGATAGGAGGGCAACCGCCCGATGGTAGCACGGTACAACTCCGCCTTTGCCATGGTGCGACTCCCTCCTTCCGCGTTCTTTGCCCCTATTATACCACACATCGGACGGTTTTGCAATAGGCAGAATCACGAATCGATATAGTATATATCGATAAAATGTGTATCGAATGGAAGCCGCGCCGGAATCTCCCTCCCCGGAGCGGTGCGAACCGTTACGGTTTGCAGATGCCGCACGGCTCATAGCCGTCGGTCAGCAGGCTTTCACGGGTGCCGGTATAGGTCTCCTTTTTGTCGTCCGACAGCTTCTGCGCGGCGGAGCAGTCCGGTCTGTGGAACTTTCCGGTCGCCGTGTTCAGGATGTAAGTGACCGCAGCGGCATCGGTCGCGGCACCCGTCGCCGTTCCGGTGCCGGGGAGACTGTCCGCCGCGCGGCTGCTGCCGTCAGCATAGGAAATCTCCACGCCGGGCTGTACATTGTAGCAGTAGACATTGAAGCGGATTCCCTCACCGCTGTCCTCGACCGACTGTGCTTCCATCAGCACGCCGGACGCCACCAGGTTATTCCCCTCGAACATCGGCGTGACGCGGTACATCACGTGGTAGCCTGTCTCCTTCACAAAATCCGCCACCATGTTTTCAAAGGGCAGCATCCCCTTGATGTTGAGGTAGCGCGTGCCGGTGATGAGATTCTTCTCGTTGGCATTCTCCCCGGTGAGCTGGTAACCGATGAGATGACAGCGGTTGTACAGGTATTTCCCGTCCACGAAGTCGTACTTGACCGTTACCCATCCGGACGGCTTGACCGATCCGATGCTGCCCCGGTCGGTATCGGGCATCAGGTCGCGCCCGACCGATGCCACCGCCTCGCCGCAGCGACCCAATCCGTCCAGATCACTGTAATGTTCAAAGGACACCGCGGTCAGCTCGTTCGCCATGAAGAAGGGAATATTCCCGTTGATCTCGACATACGGCTTTCCGGAAAACGCGGGGATGGCATGCAGCGGAATCGTCGCAGTCGTCGTTTCGGTTTCCGGTCGGAAGGGCAGGGTCAGGTCGGCGCAGGAGGACAGCAGTCCGCCAACGAGGCAGAGGATGAGCAGCAGTGCAGGCAGGGCGGTGCGCAAACGGGCGCCGCAGGTGGTTCCGGTTCGGGTCGTATACATACGGATTCCTTTCATGTGGCGGGCGGCAGGTACCGCTCCAGTGTGATTTTGTCGTGGGAGGAGCCGGGAAATTCCTCCTGCTCCGTCCGCTCCCAGCCCGACAGATCGAGGTCAAGCCGCCGGTCGGCGGGGTAGTCGCGGTTCCAACGGAAGACGTACAGGCACGTGATGCGTGCCCGGTGTGGTGCAAGCGGCGCGTCCTCCACGAAGCAGACGTCACCGGCTCCCGCGCGGTCGAGAAAATCGGAGGCGGCAACGGTGCCCTCCGGCAATCCGTCCGGAAACAGTCCGGCGGTGTAGGGAGCCATGAGAAGCCGTCCCGTTCCGCCTGCCGTCAGACTGCGGGCGAGCCTGACCAGATGCTCCAGCATGATCCGGTCACGGCTCTGGCGGCGGTGGTTGAACATCATGCCGTTCTCGTTGTCCAGTGTCAGGATACAGTACACGGCGCGCTCCTTACTTTGCGTAGAACACCCGCCCCTCGCGGCGGGGCTTGGCTTCGGGAATCTCGCCGTCGGGATACCCGACAATCAGGTTTCCGATGCCCTCGTAATCTCCCTTGATACCGAGCGTGCGCAGGAGCTCCTTGCCCTCCGGAGAATCGAACTCCTCGCGGGCGCGGTGGATCCAGCAGCTGCCCAGTCCCAGCGCGTGGGCGGCGTTCATCATGTTGCCCATGACGAGACTGCCGTCATACAGGTAGGTGGAATACTGCCGGTCGGACAGGACGATCAGCAGGGCGGGCGCACCATAGAAGGGGTCGGTGTCCTCGCGCCCCATGACGGCGGCGTTCAGGCGCATGAGGCGGTCGCGCAGCGCCTTGTCCGTCACCTGCAGAATGACGGAGCCCTGCCGCCCCATGCCGCTGGCGGCATACAGACCGGCTTCCATGACCTGATCCAGCAGTTCCTGCGGGACGGGGTCAGGCTTGTACCGGCGGACGCTCCGCCGGGTAATGAGGGAGTGCAGAACAGCGTTTTCCATGGTATATTCCTCCTTAAAAAATAGTATTCAGCACGATCGTGCGTCGCATAGGCGGTTATGTGTCCTGCGGCTTGCCTGCCGCGAGCAGGAGCGCCGCCTCGACCGGGACCGTGTCGGTCAGCACCAGACCGGCGACGCGCAGGAGCGAGGCGGTCCGATCCGGGTCGTCCGGATAGAGCGGCAGACGCCGCCCGTTCATATCCAGCCATTCCGCGCGGTCCAGACTGACCGACAGCACCAACCGCCCGCCGGGGGCGAGTAGGGAAGCCATCCGTGCCAGCGCGGCGGCTTTATCCCGGATGTGGAACAGAAACAGCGACGCGTACACGCGGTCGAAGGTTTCCCGGAAGGGGAAGGTCATGAAATCGCCGCACAGCAAGGTCGTGTTGCCGTAGCCGGACAGATGTGCCCGTGCGCGTGCGACAGTGGCGGGGGAAAGGTCGATGCCGGTAAGATGCCGGCATCGCGGTGCCACCCGGCGCGCCAGCCGTCCGGTGCCGACACCCGGCTCCAGCACGGATTGCGTGCCGTCCAGGGACAGCAGTTCCATAAACGGCGCCCCGTCCCAGCGTTCCATGTATGCCGCCAGTGCCGGCGGATCCAGTACGGGATCGTTGTTCTCCGCGATCAGGGCGTCATAGTGGTCGGTCAGGAGCCGACGTTCATCCTGCGGTCGCATGGCGTATCCCCCTTCCGAAGACGGGGGACGCCTTGCGACATCCCCCGGAGATAACGTATCAGTGAACCTCGATGAGAGATTCGTCCCACATAGCGGGCGCCTCGTAGCCCATCAGGTTGACCATAGTCGCCGCCACATCGGACAGTCCGAATCTGCCCGTGTCGGGCTTGACGGTATAGTGCTCCCGCGCGTCGGTGTTGTCGTAGATGATGCAGGGAACGGGATTGAGCGTGTGGCTGGTTTTGGCTTTGAAATGCCCTGCCTTGTCCACCTTGGGCTGTCCCGACTTCTTGTCGATCTCGTACATCTCGTCGGCGTTGCCGTGGTCGGCAGTGATCAGTGCCACGCCGCCCAGTTTGTCAATGACCTCGAGGATGCGCGCGAGCTGGATATCCAGCGCTTCCATGGCACACCGGGTCGCCAGCAGGGAGCCGGTGTGTCCCACCATGTCACCGTTGGGGAAATTGACGCGATAATACTTGTACGCGCCGCCCTCCAGCTCGGCAATCAGGCGGTCAGTTATCTCGGCGCACTTCATCCACGGGCGCTGCTCAAAGGGCACCACGTCGGAAGGGATTTCCACATAGGTCTCCAGCTCCTCGGAGAACTTGCCGGACTTGTTGCCGTTCCAGAAGTAGGTCACGTGTCCGAACTTCTGCGTTTCGGAGATAGCGAACTCACGCACGCCGGTTCCGACCAGATACTCGCTCATGGTGTTGGTGATCTCAGGCGGATTTACCAGGTAGCGGTGCGGGATATGCAGGTCGCCGTCATACTCCAGCATTCCGGCGTACAGCACGTCCGGTACGCGCACGCGGTCGAACTTGTCAAACTGTCCGGCAGGCGCGTCGAATGCCTTGGAGATCTCAATGGAGCGGTCGCCGCGGAAATTGAAAAAGATCACGCTGTCGCCGTCCTGCACGGTGCCGACCGGCTTGCCGTCCTTTGCGATGACAAAGGGGGGCAGATCCTGGTCGATGACGTGCAGCTCGTTCCGGTATGTTTCGACCGCCTCTGCGGCGGTGGCGAACTGCCGTCCCTCGCCCAGCACGTGTGTGCGCCAGCCCTCGGCGACCATTGCCCAGTTGGCTTCGTAGCGGTCCATGGTGATGCGCATCCGCCCGCCGCCGGAGGCGATGCAGATATCGAAATCGGGGCTGCGCAGCTCTGCCATGAAGGCTTCAAAGGGATTGATATACTCCAGCGCGGAGGTCTCGCCGACGTCACGTCCGTCGATCAGGATATGGACGCGCACGCGGCGGACGCCCTCCTTCTTGGCCTCCACGATCATTGCCTTGAGGTGGTCGATGTGGGAGTGGACATTGCCGTCCGAAAAAAGCCCCAGGAAATGCAGGGTGGTGTTCCGATCCTTTACGTTGGAAATCAACGCGCGCCACGTGTCGGAGGCAAACATTTTGCCGGACTCGATGGACTGGCTGACCAGCTTGGCGCCCTGCGCAAAAACCTGACCGGAACCGAGGGCGTTGTGCCCGACCTCGGAGTTCCCCATGTCGTCATCCGACGGCAGACCGACGGCTGTCCCGTGTGCCTTGAGTTTAACCATGGGATAGGTCGCCATCAGACGGTCCAGCGTGGGCGTGTACGCCTGTGCGACGGCGTTGCCGGGGGTGTTCGGCGCCAGTCCGACACCGTCCATGACCAGTGTCAGGACAGGGCCCCGGACGCCCTCAAAATCGGTAAGATGTTTCAGCTGTTTCATACGGAAGAGTTCCTTTCTTTCCGGCGGCATCAGCCGCGCGGGATTGCACTTCCCCTCTATTATACCCATTTCTGTCGGAAAAAGCAAGAGGTTTCGGGAAATTTTGCGTAGCGGCTCGCGGCGGAGATGCGGGGATACGTTGGGGGCTTCTTAAAAGAAGCCCCCACCCCCCAAGAACTTTTCCCGGAGTTTTCCGACAAGAAGTGTGCGGGAAATATGTGCCGCTGCACGCATCAGGGGTTCCCGCAGAAGGCAGAGTGGGCAGGAAAAGGCTGGGGAAACGCACTATTGTCTGGCATATTTGCAGGATTGCCATTAAACTCTTTCATTTTCTCTTGACATTTTCCGGCTGCCGTGGTATAATAGGCAGAAATTTTACAATTTCGGAGATCTGATTATGCATCTCCGGCAAGGAGGCTGCCCATGAACCGCATCACGATCCCTACCGGATACCGCCCGGTGCTGGATGAATACGATACCCAGCGTGCCATTGAGCATATCAAGCGTACCTTTCAACGCGAATTTGCCGCCGCGCTGAACCTTAAGCGGGTCTCGGCACCTCTGTTCGTCACCGGCGCATCCGGACTGAATGACAACCTTAACGGTGTGGAGCGCCCTGTTACCTTTGATGTGCCCGCACTCAACGCCGAGGCGCAGGTGGTACATTCGCTTGCAAAGTGGAAGCGCCTGGCGCTCAAACGCTATAATTTCAGCGTGGGGAACGGGTTGTACACCGACATGAACGCCATCCGGCGCGACGAGGCACTGGATAATGTCCATTCGCTGTATGTCGATCAGTGGGACTGGGAAAAGATCATCACGCGGGAGAGCCGCAACGCGGAGTACCTGAAGCTGATCGTCCGCGCCATTGTCAAATCCATTTGCGATACCAATGACGCACTGCGCGTGCGCTTTCCGCAGCTTACCGTCTCGCTGTCGCCCGACGTGACCTTTATCACCTCGCAGGAGCTGGAGGATATGTACCCGGCGCTGACGCCCGGTCAGCGGGAAGATGCGTTGCTTCGGGAGCACCGAACCGCTTTTATTATGCAGATCGGCGGTCGTCTCCGTTCCGGCAAGCCGCATGACGGCAGGGCGCCCGACTATGACGACTGGCAACTCAACGGCGACCTGTTCTTCTGGGATGACGTGCTGGGGCGGGCGCTGGAGATTTCCTCCATGGGAATCCGGGTGGACGCGGAGTCGCTGGATCGGCAGCTGACGCTGGCGGGTTGCGATGACCGCCGCGCTCTGCCGTTCCATCAGATGCTGCTGCGGGATGAGCTGCCGCTGACCATCGGCGGCGGTATCGGGCAGTCGCGGCTGTGCATGCTCATGATGGGGTGCGCCCATATCGGTGAGGTGCAGTCCTCCCTGTGGGATGCCGAAACGGTTGCCGTTTGTGAGGCGGCGGGTGTGCGGCTTCTGTGATTGGGCGGTTTCCGGCGGGCAGGCTGTTTCCTTACGAAGGACCACTCCCGGTAAAAGATACCTTCACCCGTATGCCCGCCCTTGACAAATCCTGCCGCGTGTAGTACAATAGCGACAGAGAAAAGGGCGCCGCCGGCTGGCGGGGAGGGTACACGCATGATTCAGACACCACTGGCGGACGCTATCCGTCCGCGTACCATGGATGAGATTGTCGGGCAGGAGCATCTGTTCGGGAAAAGCGGCGTACTGCGCCGCATGATTGGGGCAGGGCGCCTGACCAATATGATTTTTTACGGACCGCCCGGAACCGGTAAAACGACCGCCGCTTCGGTCATTGCCGCCGCGTCCGGCATGGCGTTCCACAAACTCAATGCCACCACCGCCTCGCTGGCGGATGTCAAGGCAATCCTTGCCGAGACGGGCGGGATGTTCGGGGCGTCCGGCATCCTGCTGTACCTGGACGAGATACAGTACTTCAACCGCAAGCAGCAGCAGAGCCTGCTGGAATACATGGAGGACGGGCGCATAACCCTGATTGCCTCCACCACGGAAAACCCGCATTTCTACGTCTACAACGCGCTGATTTCGCGTTCCTCCCTGTTTGAGTTCAAGCCGGTTGCGCCGCGCGCCTGCCTGCCTGTCCTGCACAGGGCACTGGACTGGCTCAACACGCAGAATGCCACCTCAACGACTCTGCCGGACGATGTAGGACTGCTGCTGGCTGGCGGTGTGGAGGGCGATGTCCGAAGGGCAGTCGGACTGCTGGAAAACGCTTACTTCGCCGCCGGGCTGGAGCCGGATGCCGTTATCACGCGGGAGCACGTTGCCGCTTTTGACGCCGGCATCGGCAACTTCAGCGACGATGTGCACTACGATCTGCTGGGATGCCTCCAGAAGTCCATCCGCGGATCCGATCCGGACGCGACAGCGTTCTATGTGGCAAAAATGCTGGCGCTGGGTGAGATGTTCTCTCTCTGCCGCCGCCTGCAGGTTATTGCCAGTGAGGATATCGGGCTTGCCTATCCGCAGGCGGCAGCCATCGTGCGTGCCTGCTGTGAGTCGGCGCGTGAGCTGGGAATGCCGGAGGCGCAGATTCCGCTGATACACGCCGCCCTGCTGCTGGCGACCGCGCCGAAATCCAATTCCGCGTATATGGCACTGCACGCCGCCTCGGAGGACGTGACAGCCGGGCGGGGCGTGCGCATTCCCGTCCATCTGCAAAGCCCGCTGTTCAAGGGCTACAAATACCCGCACGATTATGAGAATCACTATGTGGAACAGCAGTATCTGCCGGATGATCTGTTGGGGCGCCGCTACTACGTTCCGGGCGGAAACAAGACCGAGCAAGCGGCGGCGACGTACTGGAATGCGATCAAGGGCAAGCCGAAGCCGTGATGTCCGGTGACCGCCCACCGCAAAGACCGGGGACACCGCGTTCGTTGAGAAGGAGCGCGGTATCCCCGGTCTGCTTTTCCGGATGCGTGCTGTACGGGCAGAGCCGTCCTTACTTTCCGGCAGTTGTGTCGCCTTCCTCCAGACCTTCAAAGGTTTCCCTTGTCCGGAACAGAAGCGAGATGCACCAGATACCCGCCAGCGCCACGACGGTGTACACAATCCGTGCCCACACCGACGCGGAGCCGCCGCATATCCAAGCCACGATGTCGAAGCGGAACAGCCCGATGCTGCCCCAGTTCAGCGCGCCGATGATGGAAATAATCAGCGCGATACGATCCATGATCATGGTAACAACCAGTCCTTTCCTGTCCGCCACGGCGGACGCACATACGGGCGGCGGAAAGCCTGCCGCCTGTACACGCTTTTTCGGCGCGCCGCGGAGGATCCGTACCGTCCGCCCTTAGTTTGTCCGGCGGCTGCGTTTTTATGTATTGCCCTGCGTGACGCTTTGCCGTGCGGGGAATTTTTATACTTCTGCGCAAAAAGATTTTCATTTTCCACCTTTACAAGCGGATGAAAGTATGCTATAATAACCCACGTATGCGGATTTTGTCTTTTTCCGATAGGGGAGACTGGTTCGCACCGATAAATGTACTATTCTGTCAGGAAAGAGGAACGGAAGAGAAATGGAAAACAAATTCCTTGTCGAGACGTCGGCACGCCACATCCATCTGACCGACGAAGCCGTCCGGGTTCTGTACGGCGAGGGCGCGACATTGACCGTCAAAAAGATGCTCAGTCAGCCCGGGCAGTTTGCCTCCGCCAACGAGAAGATCCGTCTGGTCGGTCCCAAGGGGGAGATGGCAGTCAGTGTGCTGGGTCCCACCCGGTCGAAGAATCAGGTTGAGCTGTCCTTCACCGATGCACGCGCGCTGGGACTGAAGGATGTCCCTGTCCGTGAGAGCGGCGATGTCGCCGGCACCCCCGGACTGCGGCTGGTCGGTCCCGCCGGTGAGCTGGATATTGCGGAGGGCGTTATCATCGCCAAGCGCCACATCCATATGACCCCCGCAGATGCCGAGGCGTTCAACGTGACCAACGGACAGATCGTCAAGGTTCTGATCCGGTCTGCCCGCACCACCATCTTTGACGATGTGGTTGTCCGCGTCAGCCCGAACTACGCTCTCGCCATGCACATCGACACCGATGAATGCAACGCCGCCGCCGCATTCGGCACGGTGTACGGCGAGCTGGTTCCGTAAGGGCAGCAGACCGACAGAAAGACCGTAAAAACCGCAAGAACAAAAAAGCAAAGAGAGAAAGGGAAGGGAACAGGCAAGCGCCATGAAGATTCTGTTTCAGGGTGACAGCGTGACCGACGCCGGACGGGACCGATCTAACCCCCACGATATGGGGGAAGGGTACCCGCGGTATGCGTCGGCTATGATTCAGGACAGCTATCCGGATACCGGGTTTGAATTTGTCAATCTCGGCATCAGCGGAAACCGTACCGCTGATCTGGTCAGCCGCCTGGAGAGTGATTTTGTTGATGTCCAGCCGGATATCGTGTCGGTCATGATCGGCATCAACGACGTCTGGCACCACTATGCGTTCACCTACATCGAGACCACCGATGCCGAGTTTGAGGCAAACCTGCGGCTGATCCTGACGGCGCTCCGCGAGCGCACACATGCCCGCATCCTGCTCATCCAGCCGGTGCTCCTGTTCGGGGGCACGGACGAAATGAGGCAGGAACTGAAGCGCAAGCAGGCGATTTTTGCGCGGCTGGCGGAGACATATGCCGATGCATACCTGCCGATGGACGATATCCTGCGGGAGGCGCACTTGGAGAATCCCGCAGAATACGCGGCAGACGGGATCCATCCCACCCCGGACGGCGCGATGCTGATCGGGGAGGCGTACCTGCGCGCCGTCGCCCCGCTGATCGAGGCGTGCGAGGCGGACGGAGAACGCGACTGACCTCTGCATCCGGCTTTCCCCTTACCGTTTTCCCGTAAGGCAGCACCGCACCTTGCCGGCGGTATAATGCACCGCCGGGGCTTTAGCCGTGCATGGCGCGGTATTGCCGTAAGTTTTTCCGTACACTATTAACTGGAGGAGATAATAAACATGAGCAATGAGAACACAAAGCCCTGCGCATATGCCATGAGCCAGGAAGTTCAGCATATGTGCACCGTGGCACAGGGACCCAATCATGGACCTGCTCCGCTGCCCGAAGAGGGCAAGTGGATTCAGGCGCGGCAGATTACGGATATTTCCGGATATACCCACGGTGTGGGCTGGTGCGCGCCCCAGCAGGGAGCCTGCAAGCTGTCGCTGAACGTCAAGAACGGTGTCATTGAGGAGGCGCTGATTGAGACCATCGGTTGCTCCGGCATGACCCACTCTGCCGCAATGGCAGCCGAGATCCTGCCCGGCAAGACCATCCTGGAGGCGCTGAACACCGACCTTGTGTGCGATGCCATCAACACCGCCATGCGTGAGCTGTTCCTTCAGATCGTCTACGGCCGCACACAGTCTGCCTTCTCTGAGGGCGGTCTGGTTATCGGCGCCGGCATGGAGGATCTGGGTAAGGGCGCACGCTCCATGGTCGGCACCATGTACGGTACCCGTGAGAAGGGCGTCCGTTACCTGGAGATGACCGAGGGCTACTGCACCCGCATGGCACTGGATGAGGACGATCAGGTCATCGGCTACGAGTTCGTGTCGCTTGGCAAGATGACGGACTTCATCAAGAAGGGCATGGAGCCGAACGAGGCGTATGAGAAGGCGAAGGGTCACTACGGGCGGTTCAACCCCGAGGACGGCGCCGTCAAGTACATCGATCCCCGCAAGGAATGAGAAGGAGGATATATCAGAATGGTACAGTTTGAAGGAATTGAGAGACGCGAGGCGAAGATCCTCGGCGTTCTGAAGGAATACGGTATCTCCTCCATCGAAGAATGCAAGTCTATCTGCGATGCCAAGGGCGTCGATCCCTACACCATTGTGACCGAGACTCAGCCCATCTGCTTCGAGAACGCCAAGTGGGCGTATACTGTCGGTGCCGCCATTGCGCTGAAGCAGGCTGAGAAAACCGGCGACAAGTCCGCTGCCACCGCCGCCGCCAATATCGGTATCGGTCTGCAGTCGTTCTGCGTGCCCGGTTCGGTCGCAGAGAACCGCAAGGTCGGTCTGGGACACGGAAACCTCGGCAAGATGTTGCTGTCCGAGGAGACCGAGTGCTTCTGCTTCCTCGCCGGTCACGAGTCCTTTGCTGCCGCAGAGGGCGCTATCAAGATCGCGCTGAATGCCAACAAGGTTCGTGTCAAGCCCCTGCGCGTGATCCTGAACGGTCTCGGCAAGGACGCCGCCATGATTATCTCCCGTATCAACGGCTTTACCTACGTCAAGACCGTGTTTGATCCGTATACCGAGACGGTCAGTGTCGTGGGCGAGCACGCGTACTCCAACGGACCCCGCGCGGCTGTCCGGTGCTACGGCGCAGACAACGTGCCGGAGGGCGTGTCCATCATGCGGCTGGAGAATGTCGGCGTGTCCATCACGGGTAACTCCACCAACCCGACCCGGTTCCAGCACCCCGTTGCAGGCACCTACAAGAAGTGGTGCATCGAGAACGGTGTCAAGTACTTCTCTGTTGCATCCGGCGGCGGCACAGGCCGCACCCTGCACCCGGATAACATGGCAGCCGGTCCTTCCTCCTACGGTATGACCGATACCATGGGCAGAATGCATTCCGACGCCCAGTTCGCCGGCTCCTCCTCCGTCCCCGCACACGTGGAGATGATGGGACTGATCGGTATGGGCAACAACCCCATGGTCGGCGCAACGGTCGCCGTTGCCGTGGCTGTTGAGGAAGCGCTCAAGAAGTAAGCCCGGAAACTCCGGATATACAGCAACCGCCGCATCATAAATCAGCGGTTTCTTAAGAGCCCCCCGTTCCGCTTTCCGGCGGAACGGGGGGCTCTCTCTGCGTGCTTCGCGTAATGCAAAAAGGGGGACTGCCGCACGCGGCAGTCCCCGGATGTGTGTGGAATGGTATCAGGCAGACTTCTTTTCCGCCTTCGCAATGCTCTTGCGGAGGTTTTTCAGTCCTCTGTTGATGGACGACTCGGCAGTCTTTCCTACAACGGCGACACTCCTCTTCGAGTCGGGGAGCATGGCGCTGGCAACGTTAGCCACAACACCGCCCAGCTGGTACGTGTACGCCACATCGTACACGCGGTTGGCAAGGATCAGGTCGATCATAGGACCGGACTCGGCATCCTTGGCGTTCTTGGTCTTGAGGTTCAGCTCATAGTAGAGGTGAGTCAGCGTGCTCACGGAGTGGTAGGAAATGGCTTCCAGCAGGTAAGCCACGCGCTCGCGCGCCTCGCCCTGCACAGACCGGGGAACCGAGACGACGCCGCCGACCAGGTGCATCATGCTGTAGTAGCTGGTCTGCTCCTCGTCGTACTTGGGGAAGGGCAGGATGCCGAAATCCACATCGTAGTTACGCATCCGGCTGACACACTGCATGCACTCGCCGAAGAACAGGGCGTGGTTCTCGCCGAAGCACTTCTGACCGATCTCCACGACGTTGGTGCCGGGGGCGTTCATATCCACGGTCAGATCCTTTGCGAACAGGCGGACTGCCTTGTCGGCAACATTCGAGCCACGGGTGACATCGAGGTTGTAAACAAGCTCGCCATCCTCCAGCCGGATAATCTGCAGACCGCCGGCATACGTGATGCAGTAAGGCGAGTCGCCGGTGTAGGCGAAGCCGCAGACATCGGTGTCATAGGAGAGCTTGCCGTCACCGTCCTTGTCGTTGATAGCGAGTCCCTCAAACGTGTACATCTGATCCATCGTCCAGGTGCCGTTGTCGACCATCTTGTACAGGTCGGGCATCTTGACCTCGGTGGCAATCTTCTTGTTGAACAGCAGGGCGAAGGTGCCGTCGTTGTCGCTGGTGAGGATATCGCCGGTGGCGAAGTACACCTTGCCGTCAATGGTAAGGTCCTTTACCATCTTGCCGTCCCACCACGGCTTGTTGAAGTTGATGTACTGCGTGCATTCCTCGGCGGACAGATCAATCAGGGAACCCTGCTGAACCAGACCTGCGGCGGTATCCATCCGCGAGATGATCGCCTGGAAATCTCCCGAGGGGCTCATGGTTTCCTTGTTCACCTTGGTCGGGTATTCCGAGGGATTGGTCTTGAGCTCCTTGAGCGTGACGCCGTACTGCGACTTGAGGATCTCATTCCGCTCGGTCACGGCTTCGGCTATGTTGACGAAATCGGAAGTCGTGTCTGGGATAATCTCCACGGTGGACCACTCGGCCTCGTCGCGGGTGATGAAAGTCAGTTCAAAGTCATCGAACCGCTTCTCGGGCAGATCGAGCGTTGCCTTTGTCTCTTCACCGGTTTCCGCATCGGTAGCGGCGTTGGTCGTGCTTGTCGACGTGCCGGTGTCCTCTTCCGTGTTGCCGCAAGCGGCGAGCGGCAGGATCATCAGGGACGCCAGCAGGGCGCACAGAATTCTCTTACATTGCATTCGTGTACCTCCTGAAAGCTGTTTGTTGTACAGGGCACCTGCCGGATCCCGTATGCGGAATCCGCCGACACCCTGCGTCAGCGTGCCGGATGCATCGCTGACTCAGTGTACACAATCCTACCACATTTTCACGTCAAAAGCAAGTCTTAAATGTAAATTTTGTGTGATGGGACGGCAGAAAAGCAAAAGGTCGGTTTGACGGCAACGGAAGATTGCCGTCAAATCGACCTTGGTTGCCGTCCGGGAGGGCGGCTGTCACATACAGATGTCGTAGGACATCTGGTAGAGGCGTGCGATCTTGGCGCGGCGGAACTCGCAGCGTGCCTTCATCTGCGCAATCTGATAGGAGGTGAAGCCTTCCAGATCCCCATCCTTCAGCTTGCCCTTGTACATCCTGTCCAGTGCCAGAGCAAAGTTGATATCAACGGCGGAGATGCGGCTTTCGTTGACGCACATGACCACGTTGGAGCGCCCCTCCAGCAGGCTGTTGACAGCCTCCACGCCCATCTGCGATGCGGTCATGCGGTCACGCAGCGTGGGATTTCCGCCCCGGATGATGTGCCCCAGCCTGTTGATGCGGGTGCATACGTCAGTTCTCTGCTGGATTTCGGCGGCATAGCTGTCGGTGAAGGGAACCCCGTCGAGCTCGGGCAGCTTTTCGCTGCAAATGGCGATCATGCCCCGCTTGCCGACGGCGCGGGCGTTGGCAATCTTCTGGCAGGCATAGTCGAGGTCAAAGGGAATCTCGGGGATAGCAATGGAAATCGCCCCGGAGGCAATGCCGGTGTACAGCGCCAGCAGTCCGCAGCCGTTGCCCATGATCTCGGTAATGATACAGCGGGCGTGGGATTCCGCCGTGTCGCGCAGGTCATCAATCATGCGCAGGCAGGTGTTCAGCGCCGTGTCAAAGCCGATGGTCAGCTCGGTGGCTGTAATATCGTTGTCGATGGTTCCGGGGATACCGATGGAGGGAATGCCGTGGTTGGTCAGGTCGGTCGCGCCCCGGAAGGTTCCGTCGCCGCCGATGGCGATGATGGCGTCAATGCTCTGCTCGTGGCAGACGCGGAGCGCCTTTGCCATGCCCGCCTCGGTCTTGAACTCCGGGCAACGGCTGGAGTACAGGATGGTGCCGCCGCGCGTCACGATGTTGGAGACGCTGTGCGCGTCCAGCGGGCGCAGGTGCTTCTCGCGGATGACGTCAGGATCGCTCTCATCGGCGGCGCCCAAAAGACCGGCGTAGCCGCCCAGGATTCCCACGACCTCTATCCCCTGACTCAGTGCCCGTCGGGTGACGGCACGGATGGCGGCATTCATACCCGGCGCGTCGCCGCCGGAGGACAGGATACCGATTTTTCTGAATTTCTGCATAATTTTAACCTCCTGCCGCCCGCACGGGGCGGTTTGTGTATTGCTTTTGCTATCAGTTTTTTCTGTCGCCCGACTGTGATGCGGGCGTCAACTGCAGTGCCGCGCGGAGCGCCTCACGCAGGGCAAAGGAAGCCGAAGCCTCCCGGATAAAGCCGCGCGTTTTGTTTGCCGTCCACGACAGGCGGAAGGTTTGTACGCCGGTGCGCGTTGCCAGCCCGATATACACGGTTCCGACCGGATTTTCTGCCGTGCCTCCGCCGGGACCGGCGTAGCCGGTGGCGGACAGTGCAATATCCGTATCCAGCCGCGCCCGCACGCCGCACGCCATGGCGGCGGCAACCTCTGCGGATACCTCCGTGTGTGCGGCAATGACGGCAGGATCAACGCCAAGAAGGTTCTGCTTGACCTGATTGGTGTAGGTGATACACCCGCCGGCGAACACGGCGGATGCGCCGGGGACAGCTGTGATGCGCTCCCCGATCATGCCGCCCGTGCAGGATTCCGCGCAGGAAACAGTCAAGCCGCGCTCCCGCAGGACACGGACAAGTCCGGTTTCCACGTCCGGTATGTCGGTGCCGTAAATGCAGGCGCCTACAGACGAGCTCCGGATCGCCTGCTCCAGACCGTCGCACAGAGCAGAGGCTTCCGCCCTGTCGGCGGCACGCGCCGTGATGCGCAGGCGCACCTCCCCCGCCTGACAGTAGGGGGCGAGCGTCGGGTTGACGGACGACTCCATCAGCGGACGGAGCACCTGCTCCACCTCGGCTTCGCCCATGCCCATGATGTGCAGATTGCGGCTGACGAGAACGCCTTCGGCGCGGGCGGCAAGGAACGGCGCGGCACAGGCGTCAAACATCGGTCCCAGCTCGCAGGGCGGTCCCGGTAGCAGAATGACCGTCCGGTTGGCGTCTCCGAATGCCATGCCGGGGGCGGTTCCCCAGTCGTTGGGGAATACGGTCGCGCCGCGCGGGAGCAATGCCTGCTTGCGGTTGTTGGCTGTCATAGACTTGCCGCGGGCGGCAAAGTATGCCTCGATGCGCCGGAGCGACGGCTCATGCAACTCCAGCGGCAGTCCGAAGAACGCGGCGACCGTCCGGCAGGTCAGGTCGTCACAGGTGGGGCCCAGCCCGCCGGACAGGATGACCAGATCGGCTGGCGCGCCCCCGTGACCTGCGAACGCTTCGGTCAGTGCCATGCGCAACCGTTCCGGACTGTCCCCGACCACGCTCTGGCGGTATACGGCAATGCCAAGCTCAGCCAGACGGCGGGACAGAAAAGCGGCATCGGTGTTCACAATATCCCCCAGCAACAGCTCGGTTCCCACACACAGGATCTCGGCTGTGCGGATCTTCCCCGGATGCCTGTCTCCGTACACTACGCATTCCCCCCTCCGTATATCGAACCGCTATTATAGCACATCCCCGACGATTTGTAAACAGGAAAATGAAAACAGATTGGAAACTCCGGGATAATTATTCCGCAAACCTGCGATTCTTAAACGGGGAGGCGGGGAAGCGGCGGTGCCGTATGGTCTCAAAATTTTGTATGGCAGCTGCAATTTGTTAAAAACTATTGACAAACCGGCATATATATGCTACAATGTAGTTGATGTTGCCGGATAGGCTTGCGATGCTCCCGGCGGCACAGAAAAAAATCTGACTTTGGGAAGGAGAGCCACTGTACGTATGAAACACACGAAGTACCTGCGCGCCGGCAGTCTTGTCTGCCTGCTCGCGCTATGCCTGGGACTGCTGACCGCCTGCGGAGGCGCGACACTTCCGCTTGACAAACTGTATGTCGACGACGCACGTCCCGGAAAGCCTGTTACGCTGAATACCGCGACCGAAGTTTTCCGTGAGAAGGGCACGTTGGAGGAGGTGTACGGAAACCTCGCACTGTTCATTACCCGGAATGAGGACAGCTCCCTCCTCAAGGAAATCGTCTGCAATCTCGCAAGCGGGAAGAAACTGTACGAATCGGAAGCGTACCATGAGCGGCGAATGGTTCACCTGTTGGACGGAGATCTGTACAGTGTCCAGACGCCGCAGGATGGCGGCGACTCGGTTTTGACACTGTATGATGCTGCGGGAAAGCAACAGTTCCGTGCCGAGGGCGCCTCTGTTTTGGACAGAGATCTCCTGTACGCAAAATCCTCGGTGTACCGCATCAAAAACGGTAAGGTAAAAGACTCCGGCATTCCCCTTGCACGTGCTTTCGCGGCCCCCCCGGTGCTTGATTATGCGGAACGGCCGTCCGACGGATATATGATGGAGTTGAAGACGACCGACGGGCGGATGCTGACGGTATACGATCTTGGTATGAACCCGGTCGCACAGTACCAGTTCCCGTCCGATGCGGTGGAGGAATCCGGCTTTTGCAGAATGCTCAACAACGGCGACGTGCTGATCCAATATCAGCTTGAAGTGGGTAAAACGGACAACACCCGTATAACCGAGGATGAGTACGATTTTGAACAGAACGGAAAGCTGATCCGCCTGTGCACGCTGATTCTGTCAGTTAAGACGGGAGAGGTACGATCGATTTCGTTTGACGGTGTTTTGGTTAATTGCAAAAGCCGGCGGTACTATAACTACCAGAGCCGGCGGTACTATGAAGCCAAAAGGGCAGACCTGTCGGATAAGGTGGATAACATCGTTGCGTACACGCCCCTTGACGGCAACGGGCGGATTGACAGCCAAATGGTTTGGGCAGTCATGGACAATGATGGTACAGTTCACCCCGTGGAAAAGCTGTCCAGCGTGACGCCTGTTGGGGTGCCATACCCGCTGGGCAAAGACTTTTGGATTGTGCAGCTGTGGGCAGGAGGCAACTATATATTCCAGCTGTACAACAAATCCGGTAAGTTGCTCAAGTCGGCTGTTGAAGTCAGTGGTACCTATCAGTTCAGGATAGGTTGGGATCGCTTTTCTGATTATTTTGACATTTACGATGAATCCGGAGATGTTGTCCTGGAGGGCGGCAAGTTGCGTGTGACGGCTTGTGCAGCCATGTATGCCGTCCTGCAGGATTCTGAAACGCAGGAGTACTTCCTGTATGTGTTTGACGGCGGGCAGACCGTGCCCCTCCCGTGTGACCAAGATAAGCAGGGGGAGATATTGAGTACCGCGGACAGTCTCATTCTGACCCGCGATACCGACAATGTGTACCTGTACAACTACCGCGGCGAGCTGCTGGGCACCTACCCCAACGGCACCTCTGCCAGTTTCGTTTCATCGGGCAAAAACAATTGGCTGGCCGTGAAAACCACAGTCAATGATGTGCAGACAACCACGGTTTACAAACTGACCAAATAAAGCAGGAAGAGGGAGCGGCATTCGCCGCTCCCTCTTCCTGTGCTCCGGGCAGTGGGTTTCCGGAGAATCGCTTACTCCCCCACCCGCCTTGTCGGCTTGTGCGCCGCGACGGAATGCACCATGCCGAGCAGAACGAAGGACGCCAGCACGGAGGAACCGCCGCAGGATACAAAGGGCAGAGTCAGTCCCACAACAGGCAGCAGAGCCAGACACATACCGAGGTTCTCTGCCGACTGCGCGATCAGCACCGCCGCAACCCCCATGCAGATGTAGAAGCCTGCATCGTGGCTTGCCTGCCGCCCGATCCACAGGATTCGCCAGACCATGACCGCCAGCACCGCGATGACGAGCAGTCCGCCGACAAAGCCGAATTTCTCGCATACCGTGGCGAAGATGAAGTCGGTGTGTGAGGCGGCAAGATCCTCATAGTTGCCGCCGGTGCGCAGTCCGACACCGAGCAGACCGCCGTTCTCGATGCACTGGCGGCTCATGAGTGCCTGCCAGCCCTTGTCCAGCGGGTCAAGCTCCGGATTGAATCCAACCAGAATACGCTCCTGCTGGTAGGGTTGCAGTCTGTTCCAAAGAAACGGGAGAGCCACTGCCCCTGCCAGCGCCCCGCCCCCGAACCACCACAGCGGCAGTCCCGCGCAGAACAGGAGCAGAAGAATCATGGCGATGTACACCAGCGCCACACCGAGGTCGCCGGAGAGCAGGATCAGCCCCACGATGAGCAGGGCATGGACAGCCAGCCACGGCAGAACGCGCGGGGAGCGGATACGGCTCTGCGCCAGGGCGAGATGCCGGGAATAGGTGCAGATAAACGTTATTTTGACGAATTCCGAGGGCTGGATGGCGATCCCGACGACCGGGACGGTCAGCCAGCTCTTGTTTGAGGTCTCAATGCCTTCGCCGGTGCTGCCCGCAACCAGCGTCAGCGCCAGGATGCCGACCGAGAAGATGAGGAACGGCAGCCACAGACGCTCCAGAATGATATGGTAATCCAGATTCGCCACGACAAAGGTCATGATGATGCCCAGCACCGCCATGGCAAACTGCATTTTCAGCTTGCGCTGCCCGAAATTGTCCACTGCGCCCCATATCGTGAGCAGTCCGAGACCGGTCAGTACCAGCGTGCAGACAAGCAAAACGGGGTCCACACGTCGGAAAAAGTCGTGCAGGGCGGAGCGGACCGCCTCGGCGGTCCCGCGGCGGCTGCGGGCTGTGTATCCGGTCATGTGGACCTCCTTGCTTACCGAGGCAGCACCGGGGGACTCCCGAAAGAGCCCCCCGGACCCCGGAACTGTATCCGATGGGTAGCCTGAATCGGCGTTCCCTTAATACTGTCTTCCCCAGACCACCATGTGCTTGGCGGGTTTGCCACAGCAGACGCACACGTCGGAGACGGTATCCTCATGGAACGGGATGCACCGCGACTTGACGCCGCCGGTCACATCCTTCAGCTTGTCCTCACAGGCGGTTTCGCCGCACCACATCGCTTTGATATAACCGGGATGGTTGGCGGCGATGTCCAGAAACTCCTCGTAGGAATGCGCCACGAAGGTCTTTTCCTCCAGGTTTTTCTGCGCACGGGCAAGCAGCTCGTCGTGTACCTGATTCAGCATGGCGTTGACCTCGTCCGTGATATTGTCCAGCGACACGAACTTTTTCTCGCGGGTCACGCGGCTGACCAGCACGCAGGAATTGGCGGCGATATCGCGGGGACCGATCTCCAGCCGCACCGGCACGCCCTTCATTTCGTACTGGCTGAACTTCCAGCCGGCAGAGTTTTCGGAATCATCCAGCTTGACGCGGATTCCGGCAGACGTCAGCCGGTCGCGGAGCGCGCCTGCGGCTTCCAGGACGCCTTCCTTGTGCTGGGCGGCAGGGATGATGACTACCTGAATGGGCGCTACGCGCGGCGGCAGGATCAGACCGCTGTCGTCACCGTGTGTCATGATGATGGCACCGATGGAGCGGGTGGAAAGCCCCCACGATGTCTGATGCGGGTAGTAAATCTGATTGTCGCGCCCGGTGAAGGTGATGTCAAACGCTCTGGTAAATCCGGTGCCGAAGTAGTGGGAGGTGCCGCCTTGCAGTGCTACGCCGTTGTGCATCATCGGCTCGATGGTGTAGGTCTCCTCGGCGCCCGCGAACTTTTCCTTTTCGGTCTTGCGGCCGGTGATAGCGGGAATGGCAAGCGTGTCCCGGTAGAAGTCGGCATAGACGCCCAGCATCCGCAGGGTTTCCTCGCGTGCCTCCTGCTCGGTCTCATGCATGGTGTGTCCCTCCTGCCACAGGAACTCGGATGTCCGCAGGAAGGGGCGGGTGGTCTTTTCCCAGCGTACCACATTGCACCACTGGTTGTACAGCTTGGGCAGGTCGCGGTAGGACTGGATGATATTCTTGTAGTGCTCGCAGAACAGCGTCTCGGATGTGGGGCGGACGATCAGGCGCTCGGAGAGCTGATTCTGCCCGCCGATGGTGACGATGGCGCATTCCGGCGCGAAGCCCTCTACATGATCCTTCTCCTTCTGGAGCAGGCTTTCCGGAATGAACATGGGCATATACACATTCTCATGTCCCAATGCCTTGAAGCGTGCGTCGAGATCCTTCTGTATGTTTTCCCAGATGGCGTATCCGTACGGGCGGATGACCATACAGCCGCGCACGCCGGAGTAGTCAACCAGTTCGGCTTTTTTGACCACGTCGGTATACCACTGAGCGAAGTCGGTATCCATGGAGGTGATCTGCTCTACCATTTTTTCTTTTGCCATACGATTATTCAACCTTTCGATGCCTGCGCGGTACGCCGCGCGATTTTACGCTAAAGATACCATATTATATACCAAATCCTGCGGGTTGTCAAGGCGTGGCATAAAGGAAACGCCGATTTATTCGGGGGTGCAAGTCTGAAAAATATTTTCAGACAGGAAGTTTTGCGCCTTGGCAGACGGCGCAGCTGCCTCTCCGGCAAACCGGGACCGTCCGAAACCTCCGCCTCCGGATAACGGTCTACACCAGATCGGCGAGGATCGCATTGGAGACAAGCCAACCGGATTCGGTGAGGGCAAAGCGTCCGTCCGGACGGCGGGCAAGTCCGGCGCGGAGGAGCGGCTCGCAGACAGCCCCGCGCGTTGCCCAAAAGTCCACGCCGAAGCGGGTACGGAAGTCTGCTTCGGAAATACCCTCCGCGAGACGCAGTCCGAGCATGATATACTCCTCCATTTGTTCGCGGCGATCCGGGATGTAGCGGTCCACCGTGATATCCCTGCCGTCAAGGAAAGCGGAAAGGTCACGTGACTGCCCGAAGCGGACGCCGTGCAGGTAGGAGTACGCGCCCACGCCAAGTCCGATGTAGGGCTTGTCCTGCCACGTGTGCAGATTGTGACGGGAGCGCATACCGGGACGGGCATAGTTGGAGATTTCGTAATGCTCGTATCCGGCAGCCGACAGCAGGCGCGCCGACAGCTCGTACAGAGCCGATGCCTGCTCCGCCGCCTCGTCCTCGTCGGCAGGCAGTCCCAGTCCTGCGCGTCCGCGCCGCCCGAACGGCGTCCCCGGCTCCAGACTCAGGCAGTATGCCGACAGGTGCTCCGGCTCCAGTGCCAGCGCCGCCTCCAGCGTCCGCCGCAGACTGTCCGGCGTCTGCCCCGGAATGCCGATCATGAAATCCAGACTGATATTTCCGATACCGACCGCACGCGCTGTTTCCACTGCCCGCACGGCGTCCGGAAAGCTGTGCAGGCGCCCCAGCGCCCGTAGTTCGTCCGCGTTGGCGGACTGCACGCCAAGGCTCAACCGGTTGACGCCGCCCGCGCGGAATGCCGCCAGCCCCTCCGCTGTCAGCGCCGCCGGATTGCCCTCCACGGTTACTTCCGCATCCGGCAGGACAAAAAAGGCGGCATGAACCGCCTCCATGAGGCGTGCCGCCTGCGACGGAGTCAGAAGAGTCGGCGTTCCGCCGCCGATGTACACCGTGTCCAGTGCCTGCACGCCGCCCGCCGCTGCCGCCTCCGCCGCCCCGGATAGCCGGATGCGGCGGATCAGCTCGTCCACGTATGCTTCAACCATTGCCGCATCCGGGCGCGGGAAGGAGCAGAAATCGCAGAAGGGACACTTGCTCCGGCAGAAGGGTATATGCAGGTACAGACCGACCGGCTCTCCGCCTCTTTCTCTGCCCGTCATTTTACAAGATGCCGCTTGATTTTTTTGGATGTCGTCTTTTCAAATTCCGTCTGCCGGTACTCCACTGCCTTGACCTGCTTGAAGCCGGGCAGGCGGCGGTTCATGGCATTGATGGAGTTCCGGATGGATTCCCGGATCAGCTCCTCGCTCGCACCGGTCGGGAACTTGTCGTAGGCAGGGAACACCACCGCCGTCAGGATGATGGCATCGCTGTCCGGCGCCTTCCGCCCGACCACGACGCTTTCACAGATGGTGTCGATCTTGCCCAGATACTCCTCAATCTCCTCCGGGAAGACGTTCTTTCCGTTCTCCAGTACGATGACGGATTTCATGCGTCCCGTAATGTAGACGTACCCGTCCCCGTCCATGTACCCGATGTCGCCCGTGCGGTACCAGCCGTCCGTCGTGAACGCCGCCTCGTTTGCTTCGGGATTGTTGTAGTAGCCAAGCATGACGTTGTCACCCTTGATCTGTATCTCACCTTCCACGTATCCTTCCTCGTTCTCCCCGGAGCCGGTCTTTTCGTCGATGCGCACCCGGCAGCAGGGAACGGCGGGACCGACCGAACCGTACTTGCGTGCAAAGTACGGCGTGACGCAGGTCAGCGGGGAGCATTCGGTGATGCCGCAACCTTCAAAGATCGAGATTCCGAAATCCTCAAAAGCCGCGATCAGGTCAGGATTGAGCTTGGCGCCGCCGCAGATGATGTGATCCAGCCGCCCGCCGAAGGCGTCCAGAACCGACTTGAATATCTTCCGCCGCGCGTCGATGCCCACCGCCATCAGCGTCTTGGAGGTGGCAAGACCTGCCTTGAGGATGGTTTCCTTCTTGCTCTTTTGGGCTTCGGACCATATCTTGGCGTACATGGTATTGATGAACAGCGGGACCAGCACCAGCCCCGTCGGCTTGAAGAGCTGGAAATTCTTCATGACATGGCGCAGGGAGTCGTTGATGCATATCTCAATGCCGTACACCATCTCGGCCAGCACGCACATCAGCTCGTAGGTGTGGTGGATGGGCAGGACGGAGACAACCACGTCATCTGCGGAGAAGCAGACAGTCTCCACTGCCGCATTGACGGCGGCAAAAATATTCTTCTGGCACAGCATGACGCACTTGCTGGTGCCGGTGGTGCCGGAGGTAAACAGCATTTCCGCCAGCTTTTCGCGGTTGCGGACGATGGGGTAGTGGTAGCCGTCGCGCTCGACACGCTCGCGTCCGCACGTCAGCAACTGGTCAAAGGCAATGACCTTGTTGTCGAAGCTGCTGTCGTAGGCAGGCGTGATGGGGATAAAGTACCGGATGCCCGTATCACCGTCCGAAATGGATTTGATGAATTTTTCGTTGAAGCTCTTGCTGTACACGATGGCGCGTGCATCCACCATGGCGATAAAGCGGCGGATCTCCTCCGTGTCCAGCTCCTTGTCCATGGGTACGATCACGCATCCTGCGGCAAGTGCGCCCAGATATGTGCATACCCACTGCGGAGAGGTTTCCCCGATGACAGCGATCTTTTCGCCGCACAGACCCATAGCCGTAAAAGCGGCAGCCGCTTCCCGCACCTGCGTGCCGAACGTGGCATAGGTCATGCTCTGAATATCCTTGCCCTCGTAGTATCGAAACAGGGTCTTGTTCCCATGGCGTTCAATGATGTCGCACAGATCCGTTACGTCCCATATGTGGGGCAGGACGCGCTCCATGCGGCGGCGGTTTATTGGTTTGTACTTCTCCATTTTTCCTCCCGTTGCGGCGGGTACAGCGTTGCTTTCCGACCGCATCCGTTTCATTGTACCACAATTTTATTATTATTCTGTAAACATATTCCTGCTATCGGGTAAATTCATGATTATTTGCCTGCCGTTCCGTTTCCGCCGGGGACTGCCGATACGGCACTGACTGACCGCGCCCGGCACCGGTTGCCTTTTTCATCGGACTGCCGCTACGCCTCATATACCGTTTCCACGCTGATGTCCTGCGGGTAGTCGCCGAACCCGCGCCCGAAGATGTTGAACCCGCCGCGATGCCGTGCGTCCTCCTTGTTCCCGATACGCAGGACAAAGGTCTCGGCGTGGTCAAAATCCGCTATCGTGGGACCGCTTTCCGGCTGCGTTGAAAAACCGTTGATGGATACGCCGTTTTCGGTTACGGAAATCTCAATCAGTTCCCCGTACTGTGTCGATGGATCAGGCCACCAGGAAGGGGTGAACTTCCCGCGCCGCCCGCCAAAGTCCGACGGGGAGGTCTTGGTACACAGCTCCACGCCGTTCAGCCAGAACGTGATGTCGCTTTTCCATCCGATGCAGTAATTGAGGGTTTCGGAGCAGATTTCGAGCGTGACCGTAAAGCGCCGGAGCGTGCTGTCCCGCCGCGTGTTGGATACGCTGTATTCCACGTAGCCGCCACTCGCCCACAGTATCTGTGCGTCTGCGCGGCGCGGCGTAAAAATGTTGCCGTCCGAGAACATGATCTGTTCATTTGCTGTGCAAAAACCCGCATCCGGCTCCAGATGCGCTCCCGTGTAAAGTCCGACAGGCACTTCGTGCGTCACATGCACCCCCGCGTCCATTTCCCGGGTCGGTGCTGTCAGCAGATTCAGGGAAACAAAGCGGCTTTGGCAAAGTTGCAGAGTGCCGTGCTTGCCCTGCATGGTTGTGACGTTTACCAGCCCCGCTTCCTGCAGGGTGCGGACGTGGAAACAGGCGGTCGATACGGATATTCCGATCGCCCTGGCAATTTTGGTAATGGACATGGACTCTGCATACAGCATACGGAGGATGGTCAAGCGCTCCTGCGAGGACAGCGCATGGCAAACGGTCATGATGTCCTCCGTGTCCTTCGGATCGGATAGTGAAAACCGATACTGACCGAACGGGAGATCCGGACTGTTCTTTGGCATGGAGAATTCCTTTGTTACAGCAATGCTGTACCTTTCTGCAAAGATAATCATGTAAAATTATACTCTTGACGAGGCGGCAGGACAAGTGTATAATTGTTAATAATGGTGAAACAGCACCTTTGGGCAGCAAAAAATGAAAAGAAATGAGAGGAACTGCACATGAAAAAGAACATCCTGCTTGCGATGATACTCGCATCGTGCGGCTTATTTGTAGCCTGCAACGGCGCTGGTGGACAAGGTTCGGGCGAAACCGCAAGCAAGCCCATGGAAAGCACGCGTGAGCAGACGGAAGAATCGGTCACGGCTTCCGGCACGGACGGGGAACCAACCGCGCCCGCGACCGAAGAGGAATCCTCTGCTACGGAAACGGGCGGGGAAGCCGGACCCGCCGCCGAGACCATCGTGTACAGGGAGTATGATTTCAGCGCGGAGATCCAGGAGTGGACTCCCGAAAAACTGGCGGACAACATCAAGTCGGACGATCCCGCCTATGTTATGGCATTTCAGGATCCGACCGTCACGCCAGTCAAAATCAACAAGACCGGACTGCAACTCCACCTGAACGCGCCGTTCTCCGCGTTGACGATCGGATTTCCCGCATGGGGCGTGCCGGACACGTTCTGCACACTGTCCATTTATGAGTGGAGGGGCGCTTATTCGGCGACGGTCGCGGAGAAAGCCCTCCTGTCCGTGGAAGTCAGGGACATCGTTGACTGCGCATTTACAAGGATTGAACTGGGGCGGTCCATGCCAGCAGGGAACTACCTGATTCTTTTGCATGACCCCGGAAGCAAGTCGAACGACGGAGGTCCCGGCATCTGGAATTTCCAGTCCAACATCACGGCGGGGCAGCTGTACCAGGACGGCAAACCGATCGACGGTGAAATGCAGCTGTGGGTTCAGTTTGACAAAACGCCGATCAAGCCGTTCGGGTTGCCCGATACGACGGGCAGTGTTGCCGCTACCAGAACCGAGAAGGAGAAAGCCGTACGGCAGTTCCGCACGCTCATGAAGAGTATGTCGAAATTCCCCGTTTCCTTCCGGGTGGGTGACACGGCTTACAACGGCTTCGGACGCGACTTTACCGAGTTGGGACGCACGCTGGAAAACACCGATACCTCCGAGACCACGACGGTGCGCTTCCTGTATAAGGACAGCATCGAGATCAAGCTCATCTGTACCCTGTATCCCTACCATGCCGCGTACGAGTGGACGGTGTATTTCACCAACATCGGCAACGAGAATTCTCCCGCGATCTCCGAGATCAATGGGTGTAACTACACGCTGACCGCCGCAAATCCGCATCTGAGCGGCATTCTGGGCGACGGCGGCTACGACAATCAAGCCAACACGCCCTATGATATGAACATCTCGGGCATGGAGCTTGTCATCAACAATGAGACGGGGCGTGCGACCTACAACCGCTTCCCCTATTTCAAACTGAAGTGGAACGGTGGCGGTGCGTTCTTTGCCGTCGGCTGGCCGGGGCAGTGGCGGGCAGGCTTCTCCTCGACGGGCGATCAGCTGACGGTCACTGACGGGCAGGTCAAGCTGAATACATATCTCAAGCCGGGGCAGACCATCCGCACGCCGCTGTCCACCTTCGTTTTCTACGAGGGGGATGACAGCAACCGCGAGACAAACCTGTGGCGCAACTTCTTCATTGCGTGCAATATGCGCAAGATTGACGGCGGGAACTTCAGCCCCGCGACAGCGGCAGCATCCTCCTCGACCTACGAGGAAATGTTCAGAGCGACCGACGCCAACCAGATTGCCGCTATCAAAAAGTATCATGCGAACGGTGTGAAGCTGGGGTACTGGTGGATGGATGCCGGCTGGTATTACAAGACCGGGACGCAGTCGCTCGACCAGAACTGGCTGCCTACGGGCACCTGGTATGTGGACGAATCCCGCTTCCCGAGCAAGTTCAGGGATGTTTCCGACTACGCGCACAGTGTGGGTACCAAGACCATTCTGTGGTTTGAGCCGGAGGTTGTGCGCCTGCCTGTCGGGCAGTTGGGCGCGACGAGCGTGAAAAAGGAATGGCTGCTGCCCAAAAGCAGTACGAAACTTGTAAACTACGGCAATCCCGAGGCGCGCGAGTGGCTGCTGGAACGGGTCTGCACGGTGTTGAAGGAGGGCAATATCGACCTCTACCGCCAGGACTACGGTGTAGCCTATCCCGCGTCTGAGTGGCAGGCGAACGACCCGCGCGGGCAGGCAGGCATCACCGAGAACCTGTATGTGCAGGGTTACCTGTGGTTTTTTGACAGCCTCATTGCGCGTTTCCCGAACATGATGATTGATGCCTGTGCCGCAGGCGGCGGGCGCAATGACCTGGAGACCATGCGCCGTGCCGTGCCGCTTCACAAGAGCGATTCGGGCTACCATGATCCGGAGATCAAGATGTCCATGAATACCGCGCTGTTTTCGTGGTTCCCCTATTTTGGCACGTACGCTATTGGCGATGAGTACGGCTTGCGTGCGTCCTTCAGCTCCATGCCTGTGCTGAATTACAACGTGGTTGCCTCCAATGTGGACTGGAAGCTCATTGAGAAGTGCGTCAACGAGTGGGAGCAGGTCAAGGAATTCTACTATTCCGATTACTACCTGCTGACCGAATGGAACGTTTCGGACGAGGAGTGGAACGCGTGGGAGTTCTTCAATCCCGACAAGGGCGCGGGCTTCTTCCAGGCATTCCGCCCGAAGAATTCCGGGGATGAGAGTCTGAACGTCCGGCTTCACGGCTTGCGTCCTACTGCAACATACCGTCTTACCGATACGGACGGTCGCATCGATGTCACCATGACCGGCGCAGAACTCATGGGGAAGGGATTTTCCGTCAGGTTGCCTGCATACTCCAGCGCGGTGGTATTGATCCGCGAGGTCGGATGACTCAGGCAGGACACGGCTGACCCGGCGACTGCTTTTCCCCGATCGTGAAAAAAGATCTTCGCAGAGGGCTCCTTTGATGGGCTCTTTGCGGAGATCTTTTTTTATACGGGAATTCTGCATCAGATAGCCGGATAAGCAGAATTCGGAACCATTCCTGAAAGAATATGCGCACACGGTATAATTCCTGTCGCTTTTTCAAATAATAGCCACGTACCCCACCATGCGGCAATCGTCCGTCGTGGGGGCACAGCGGGCGCGACCCGCCTTTCCGCGAGTGCAGAAAACCCTTGCGGAGGGCGCGGACCGGAATGCGCGATGCGCCCGCCGCCGCGAGAAAGGATGTTCTGAACATGAAAGCAACCGGAATTGTCAGACGGATCGACGACCTCGGGCGCGTCGTTATCCCGAAGGAGATACGCCGCACAATGCGGATACGGGAGGGCGACCCGACGCTGACAACATTGACACCCGTTGCCAGATTCTTGTATGCTCTGATGGATTTATCCAAGAGAATTGGACTGGAGTGAAGAAAAACTGCATACTTGCCACATTGCGTGCGGATTAACCAATATGTTCTGCGTTTTTGGAGGGGATTGTACAGATTCAATCGAAGCGCCTTTGTGAATTGGTTGCAACATTTTTGTGAATTATTCGACAGATATCTTGACAAGAGAAGATTCTGGCATTATAATTACGTATTGTTATATATTTTACGGCGACAATGCTTTGGCACAGGTACCAAGGGTTCCAAAGGTTCGGACAGGAGGTATTGCAAGGCTTTGTGAAATATGTGGCAGACACCACGGAGAGTTATTTTGACCGGTTTGAACAGGTTGGCTTCCAACAAGCAAGCAAGCAAGCAAGGTATAATTGCGCCCTTTTTGTCAATACTCTTAAATATATTTTTATATGCCATCGGCAAAGTTGCGACGATGATTTTTCGTCGTGCTGTGTCGGTGGCTTTTGCGTTTTAAGATGTCCGATATGGAGAAAGATATGATTGACGAAACTCAGCACAAGCAGTCTGCCGAGGCACAGGATTCAAACCGCGAACTGGTCAGCACGGTAACGATGACTGTCTTGCAAACCCTTCAGGCTACCGGTCAGATAACTGGCGAAAAAAAGGAAAACAGAAAAAGGCAGCAGGAACCTAAAACCGTTGATTTGGCGGGAATGTTCTTTCGTATTCTGGAGAAATTCTGGATTATACTGGTGAGCGCGGCTGTTTGCGCGACAGTTATGGGCGTGCTTGCCGGAAACAGTGTGATGACATACAGCGCAACTTCAAAGCTTTACATAGTGAACAAGGACAGTTCCGGAGTCAATATTTCAGACCTCCAATTGGGAACGGTGCTGACATTGGACTATCAGGAGGTTTTCAAAACCTGGGAAGTTCACAAAATGGTGATTGAGGAATTGGATCTTCCTTATTCCTATCAGCAAATGCAGTCCATGTTGACCATCAGCAATCCGGAAGAGACCCGTATTCTTTATATTACGGTTTCAAATCCGGATGCAAAAATGGCAGCAAAGATTGCCAACGCCTATGCAAAAGCAGCAAAGACATTTATCATCAATACGATGGAGGGTGTTGTACCCAGCGATTTCTCCATCGCGCTGGAACCCAGTGTTGGATCCGGCGCAAACGTAGGGTCCAGTGCAGTCATTGGTTTCGTTGGTGGTGGCGTGCTGGCGGTGGCGATTCTTGCGTTTCTGTTTGTGCTGGATAATCGTCCCCGTTCTCCGGAAGCAATACAGCAGTACGGTGGTATTCCCACCCTGTCGGTATTCCCGGCGCACAAAGATAAACATTCTGCCGGAAAGTTTACGTCTAAAAATAAAGAAACGCCTGCCATAAAGTCTGCGCCAACCGGTAACTACTTGGAGGTTTCAAATTTTCCGCAGCTCGACTATGTATGCAATGAGGCTATGAACACCCTCTGTACCAACTTGTCCTACTGTGGCAAGGACATTCGCAAAATTATGATTACCAGCCGATACGCCGGAGAGGGCAAGTCCTATATTGCCATGAATCTTTTGCGCACGTTTTCTCAGCTTGGAAAACGGACTGTTTTGATCGATACTGATTTGCGTGCGTCAGGAATCCAAAGCGACTACAGATTGCGGTACAGTACGCAGAGTCATTATGGTTTGTCTGAGTATCTGTCTGGAATTTGCGGTCTGGATGAAGCTGTTTATCAAACGAATTTGCCGAATACTTATATGATCCCGGCTGGACATGAAGCCCCCAATCCGCTTCAGCTCTTGGATACCCGGCTTATGGGCGAGCTGATTGAGCAGCTTGCAGAGCAGTTTGATATTGTGTTGGTAGATACACCTCCTGTGGGGGTACTGGCCGATGCGGTGGCTCTGGCGAAATTCTGCGATGGCGCCTTGCTGGTGGTCGGCTACTGTAAGGGGAAACAACAGGAAATCGGAGATGCGGTGGAGAACATCAAGCAGACAGGATGTAAAGTGCTGGGAGCGGTTTTCAATGGTGTGAAGTTCAATAGCATGAGTAACCGACATTATTATTACAGCTCTGAGCGGTATGCCAGTCACTATAACAAACGTTACTATACGCGCAAAAAGAAGGAGTAATGAAGCAAGAATTAACAGATATTCATCAACATCTGCTATGGGGTATAGATGATGGTGCTGCTTCAAGGGAAACAATGTATTCCATGCTCAGAGAGGCTCAAAGACAGGGGATTAAAACAATTGTAGCCACATCTCACGCAAGACCAGGACTTCAGCCCTTTGACATGGGACTCTATACGGAACGGCTGACCGAAGCACAGTGCTTTTGTAAAACAGAAGATTTGGGAATATGTGTGCTTCCGGGGGCTGAAATTGCGTGGACACATCAAACGCCCTTGGTTCTCCGGCAGGGAAGGATTCCCACAATGGGTGGAACAGACTATGTGTTGTTGGAGCTTTGGCGTAATATTTCCTGGCAGGCGGCACAAGACGCCGTGAAGCAATTGACGCGTGCCGGCTATTGCCCGGTGCTGGCGCATCCGGAACGGTACTTGGCTTTTATACGATCACCAAAGAAGACGCTGCAGTTTCGAAATGAGACCGGCGCTTTGCTTCAGCTTAATGCAGATACTGTTTTGTCTCCCCGAAACTATTGGGAGCGGAGATTTACCGAGTATCTGCTGAAGGAAGGCGCAGTGGATGCGATTGCGTCGGATGCGCATGACTGCATCAACAGACCGGTGAATATGGAAGCGGCATACCAGTGGCTTACAATCCATACAGATGCAGCATATGCGAAGGAATTAGTGACCTTTGGCGGAGAATTGACATGACCAACTGCAAACAAGTACGCACGATTGCAATCGCGGAGTGGTGCGCATTGGCAAAAGATGGCCCGGTGCCCCCTGTTACGATTTGTCTGGATGGCAGCAGCATGATGCCGTTGATTCGTCAGGGGAAGGATCCGGTTACGATTGCACCTTTGGAACATTCTATAAGAATCGGGGATGTGGTACTGCTTACTACCGGCGCAGATCGATATGTCGTGCATCGGGTTTGGAAGATCCGTGGGGAGAAGCTCCGCACTTTGGGAGATTATTGCGTAAACCCGGATCCGTGGATCAGCAAGGAAAATGTTCTGGGACAAGCGATTCTTTATAGCCGAAACAATGTGAAACACCGTCTTGATACAACTGCCGCCCGTTTGTGGGGCAGAGCATGGATGGCAGCGTTTCCGCTTAGAAAATTTTGTTTCCAATGGAGGGGGATCTTTCGCAGGCATTGCAGGAAACATTTCCATTAAACACGATCTGGGGGTGAGGACGATAAACACTGATACAAAGCCGGAAAAACTGAGTCAGCTGATCGCGCAGCTGGATGCCGAAGGCGTGCATGATTACAGACGCTATGAAGCAGTGCGGAAATTTTTGAATTTCAAGGCAAGGGACAAAGGCATTCCAATCTCCGGTTCTTTTGAGTTGACCCCTTTGTGCAATCTGGATTGTAAAATGTGTTACGTTCATTTGAACAAAGCACAGATGCAGGGCGAACCGCTTCTGCCGGTGGCTCGGTGGAAACAAATCATGCAGCAGGCGATCGATGCAGGAATGATGTATGCAAGACTGACCGGCGGCGAATGCCTGACCTATCCCGGATTTCAGGAACTGTACCTGTTTTTGCGAGAACAGGGGATAGAGACCGTTATTTTGAGTAACGGACTTCTGATCGATGAGGATATGACGACCTTTTTGCAGAAAAATCCCCCGGCGGCGATACAGATTTCCCTGTATGGAGCCGGAGAAGATACCTACGAACAGGTCACGGGAAAGCGTGCCTTTTCCCTGGTGATGGAAAATTTACATCGGATAAAAGCATCCGGGCTTCCGCTGACCATAGCGGTCACGCCCAGCGAATATATGACGGATGCCGAACAGCTTCTTCGACTGCTTGATGAAGAACAACTGCCCTTTGCAATCAATGCGAGCATTTTGCCGCCCCGTCCGGAAACCGGCAGGACGTTGGCGGATGCAAATCAGGACACATATGTTTCTTTGCTCAAGCTTCGCTCGAAGCTGAAAGGCAAAGAGCTACTCCTGGAGGGAGATCCGGAGAGTTTGCCGGATGTAAGCGGCAAACCGGGGAATCCGGTGTTTGGTGTTACCTGCGGAGCCGGAAGAAGCGGTTTTGCCATAGACTGGAAAGGCAATATGCGACCATGCAACAATTTCCCCTGCGAGGGAGAAAATGTTTTATCTTTGGGCTTTCACGAGGCATGGAAAAGAACGAATCAAACTTCGACCCACTATCCATTACCGGCGGAGTGCGAAGTTTGCGCCTACCATGGGGTCTGCATGCACTGTGTAGCGGCACACGCTGCAGGATCCGAACCGGGACACGCCAATCCGGCGATTTGTGCCATGGGAAAGCGGATGGTTACCGAGGGACTGCGATCTCTGAATCATAAATAATTCAAATCTATATTTTTATTGGAGGATATTGCCATGGAAAACAATGTAAAGAGGAATTACCAAACTCCCGAGGCCGAGAAGATCGTGTTCAACTACCGCGACCAGGTGGTTGCGGCCAGTGGCGGCGACAAATGTGTAGACCGTTGGATTTATCAGGGTACTTTTTCCTGCACGGAGGGAAATCAGCACTTAGAGCATCTCGGCTAATTCTCACTTGAGAGAGAAATGACTGTGAAAAGAACTTACGAAAAGCATGAGGCGGATAGGATCACGTTCAGATACCGGGATCTGATCGTTGCAGCAAGCAGCGATCAGAGCGGTAGTGGCGGATTCATGGAAAACAGTGCCGGAATGGGTTCTTCCCTATGCGGCAACGGAGATTTAGTGGACCGGCTGTTTGACTGCTTCGGGTTCGGTATATGCGCCTGATGAAATGGCAGAAGCGTTAAAGATTAAAGAATTCGACAGTCTGATGGACTTGTTGGAGGAGCTGGACAGAGAAGGAATTTCAGGTGATCGCAAACAGGAGATATATAAGAGATACCTGAACTTCCGGGCAAGAATGCGCGGACAGGTTTACTCCGGCGGCTTTGAACTGACACCACTCTGCAACTTTGACTGTAAGATGTGCTACGTACATTTTACAAAGGGGCAGATGGTGTCAGAGTCGAAGCTTCTGACGACCCAGCAGTGGATCGACATTATGGAGCAGGCTGTGGATGCAGGAATCATGCACGCAGACCTGACCGGTGGTGAATGTCTGTCCTATCCCGGCTTCAAGGACGTTTACCTATATCTGCTTTCTCGAGGGGTCGAGGTTTCTGTTCTGACAAATGGTCAGCTTATTACGGAGAAAATGGCGGATTTCTTTGCACAGTATCCCCCATCCGTGGTGCAGATCACTGTATATGGAAGCAATGAAGACTCTTATGAGGCGGTGACTGGACGCCGAGCCTTTGCGGATGTTAAGGCGGCGATTGAAAGGCTGAAAAAACGCAATATTCGATTGTTCCTTCCCATTACTCCGAATCGCTATATGCAAGAGGATACCCATGCCCTGCTGGAATTTCTGCGCTCGCAGAATGTTCGTTATGGGATAGGAACCGGCTCACTCCCGGCGCGTCCTGACACAGGACGTGACATAAAAACCTATGCACCGGAAACGGAGCTATATGTCAGGCTTCACCTGGATGAGCAACGGTATTTGCGCAGCCAGGAGGATTCCGAGGTGCTTACACGGACGCGGGTAGATTATGTTCCGACTGGCTTCCGTACAGAAAGCAAGATTCCTTGCTCATCCGGGCTTTGTGCTTTCCATATCAACTGGAAAGGAGAAATGATGCCCTGCATTCCGTTTCATTCGATTCATCGGTCTGTTCTGGAGCATGGGTTTGATGAGTGCTGGAACTGGATCAAGAATCAGATGATTCAGTATGAGCCACCGGCAGAATGTGCAAATTGTGCCAACCGCGTGATTTGTGTATCCTGTCCCGCTGAGCGCACTTCCGGTGTGCTGAACGGTCCTTTGAACAAGACGGTATGTGAAAGATATGAGCAATATGTGCGGGCGGGAATTTTGCAGATTCCCCAAGAAGATACATGTATGTAAATAAAGTAAAGGAGGAAAAGTAGGTGAAGCGTACGTATAAGACCCCGAAAGCGATTCAAGTGGATTTTCGCTATGATGTGCATGTAAAGGCAGCGTCCAGCGGTGTTGCACTCTATGGTGATCCAAATCACATTGGACGTTGCCAGCAGAGCAGCGACACAAGCTGTACATTTTTCTGGATAGCTGGCACCACCCTCTGCCAGTCGAATCCTTTCAGCCTGGACTGATATGACACTTTATAGAGAAATCGAAGAATCTAAAAAGGTATATTCTGCTAAACAGGCTATAAAAAGCTTTCGGGACGTAAAAGAAATCGTAACAGACTTGCCAGAAGTACGGATATACCGTACTTCTGATGGGAAGTGGCTGTACTGCGGTAATAGTGGAAATGCGATTCCCTGCGTAACAGCGACTTCGGACTATCAGCAGATTGAGGGCTATGCAGCGGCATTGACGGAAGAAGAAATATGTGGAGTTGCCATGCGGTTCCTATTTCGCACTGCTTTTGAATGCCGGTTCTGCTACGAAAAAATTGTTTCTCTCCATGCAGCCTGTGTAGAGCTTGGCGATTTTGCGGTGGCTTTCACCGGACCTTCCGGAGTCGGAAAGTCTACCCGAGCTTTTGCTTGGGTGAATGCTTTTGGTGCACAACTGATCAGCGGTGACCGTCCTGCTGTACGAATTGAAAAGAATGGTAGCGTTGCCTGCGGTATTCCTTGGGATGGCAAAGAACAAATTTTTCGGGATGTGGAGAAGCCGTTGCGATGTATTATGGAAGTGCGAAGATCTTCCTCCAATTATCTCCGGAAGCTAAGCACGGAACAGGCCAGAAAACTGATTGTTCAGCAGTCATTTGCGCCAATGTGGGATACCGATGCGGCTTTTATGGCGATGGCGAACATCAGCGCCCTGATTCGCAGGACACCGGTGTACCGCGTATTTTGCGGTCCGGATGAGGATGCGGCACGTGTCATATACGACATTCTGGTTAACCATCCCGAGTTAATACGAGAGGAAGCGAATGATATGAAAATCAAAGAAGGTTTCGTCCTGCGTAATGTGATGGACGAGTATATTGTGATGCCAACCGGTGACAACATTGCAAAATTCGACGGTGCGGTTGTCCTCAATGAGGTATCCGCATTTATTTACAAACTCCTGGAAACCCCTGTTTGCCGGGATGATGTACTGCGTGCTGTGCTGGATGAATTTGATGTGGATGAAGCAACCGCCTCCGCAGATTTGGATGCACTTTTGGACAAGCTCGCCGACATGGGCGTTCTGGAGAAGTAAGTACGATGAAAATATGCTGCGGGATATCTGGAATAGAAATTGCCGTGGTTTTTTGACGATACTGCTGCTGAATATTGCGGTATCGCTTGCCGGTGGTATTTTGATCGTGATGCTGGTGCCGATACCGGGGCTGTTGGATGTATCCACAGGTACGGTATCGGCACTGAATCTGCTGATGCTTCCATTGCCAGGGCTCTCACCTACCGCACAGAGACTGAAAGCAGATATTGCAAAGGCATACGGTTGCAACGCAACAGACACAGAAAGGCATAATATGGTACAAAACGAAGGTAAATGGGATGTTCCTCCGGAGGTTCAAGAAAAGGTTGTTCATGCAAATGGTGCGAACGCCGTTGATGAAGATGATGTAAGTGATCTTAAATTTGTCAGCGTTACGAATCGTCATTATTTGATGATCAAGAGGATGCTGGACATTATTTTGGCTTTGCTTGCTTTAATAGGTATTGCAACCCCGATGCTGGTTGTTTTTTTAATGGTATACATTGATGATCCGGGGAGCGTTATTTTTTCTCAGTACCGTGTTGGTCAAGGTGGTCGCCGCTTCAAGCTCTATAAGGTCCGAACCATGCGGCAGGATACCCCTAAATATATGTCAACCAGCGAAGTAGATGATCCAAACCGATACATAACCCGCGTTGGTCGAATTTTGCGCCGTCTATCCATTGATGAATTACCACAGCTATTTAATGTGCTTAAGGGCGATATGAGTATAGTTGGTCCCAGACCGCTGATTTCGGACGAATACGAGATTCATGAACTTCGTATGAAATTGGGTGTATACGGAATTCGCCCTGGCTTAACAGGAGTTGCTCAAATTCATGGCCGAGATACGGTTACTCCTGCCGACAAGGTTCGGTGGGACGTTCGATACCTTGAAAAACTGAGCTTTGGAACAGACGTCAAAATCGTATTGCTAACCCTCCCGAAACTCATAAGTGGCAATGGGGTCGCAGAAGGTTTCAAGCATTCCACCAGATAAAAAGTGGGGGGGGACAAAGCATGAAAGTCACACTCATTGCAAATGATACAACATTTATCTATAATCTTCGCCGGGAAATTCTCGCAAAACTGATCGAAGAAGGTCATCAGGTGACGGTGGTGTGTCAGTCTCTCTCTCATAGAGAAGAATTGGAGCGGATTGGATGCAGGCTGTATGATATCCCGATAGGCAGAAGAAGCACGAATCCTTTGGCAGACATGAAGCTGCTTGGGAAATTCTTTCGGATATTGAGGAAAACTAAGCCGGATGTTGTTTTTACAAATAACATAAAGCCTAATGTATATGCAGGTATCGCCTGCCGTGTATTAAGGATTACATATGTTCCGAATATCACCGGTCTTGGAACGCCGGTGGAAAATCCGGGAAAATTGCATTTTCTGGCAACCTGCCTGTATAAATGCGGCGTTGCTGGAGCGGACAGCATTTTCTTTCAAAACGAGGAGAATGTTCGTTTCTTTGAGCAGCATCATATGATGCCGAAGAAATCGCGTGTGTATCTGCTGCCGGGCTCAGGCGTGAATCTCCAGACACACCCGGCACTGCCCTATTCCCCTGGTGATGTGGTTCATTTCCTGTTTGTTGCCCGTCTGCTGAAGGAGAAAGGAATTGAACTATATCTTTCAGCAGCAAAACGAATCGCTCAGAAACATTCCAATGTCATGTTCCATATCTGCGGTGGATGTGATGATCCCAAGTATCTGGAAGCTGTCAAAGAGGCAGAAAGTGGCGGTTATGTTCAATACCATGGGGAACAGAATGATATGCTTCCTTATTTTCAAATGGCGCACTGTGTTGTACACCCTTCGTATTATCCGGAAGGGATGAGCAATGTGCTTTTAGAGGCTGCAGCCAGCGCGCGACCTATCATCGCAACAGACCGAAGTGGCTGCCGTGAGACTGTGGAGGTTGGTAAAACCGGTTATTTGATACCGATCAAAGATGAAGACGCACTGGTTCAGGCTCTGGAGGATTTTCTGCAACTCACCTGGGAAGACCGTGCAAAACTTGGTCACGCAGGCCGCATGAAAATGGAGCATGAATTTGACCGACAAATTGTTGTCCAGAAATACCTGGACACGTTGGGCACGTTGGGCACGAATTAAGCATTGGCTGTGCGAGGTAAGAGGATGGTCGAAACACAAGAAAAACTTCTGAAGATTCTGTCTGACGTGCTGTGGCAAAAAACTCCGGAGCATACATATTCATCGCAGGAATGGGAAACGATTTTGCCCGTAGCGGAAGATCAAGGCGTATTGTACCTTGTGCTACAGGGATGCACCTCGATTCGCCAGCAGTTTTCTGCTGCAAGCTGGCTAAAATGGCGCAGCAAGTTGATTTCGACCATGCTCAACAATGAAACGCTTATGGCGGCTCAGAGCAGAATCATTGGTGAAATGCAGGCGGAGATCATTCCGTGTGCCGTATTAAAAGGAGCCAGTCTTGCAGTGTGTTATGCTAACCCGTCAGCCAGGGCTCTGGGGGATATCGACCTTCTGGTTCCTCGCCAATTCGTTGAACAGGCTTCCGATATTCTTGTATCACAGGGATATCATGCTCCACAGGAATCTTTCGCCCATCCTTACCACATTGATTTTTATAAAAACGGCATTGTGGTAGAACTCCATTATGCGGTGTCCACATTCCCGGATTCCCCCGCCGGAGCAGAGGCAAAACGGCATATGCACGCCTGGCAGGAGCAACTCCGACAAAAACATATCGGAAATCATACGTTCCCATGCCTTTCCGATTCCCATCAGGCATTGAGCTTACTGCTTCACATGGAGCGCCACATGACCACAGGCTGTATTGGATTGCGGCAATTGTGTGACTGGGCGGTTTTCCTGGCAAGTGTAACGCCGGGCTTTTTTGCAGACCAGCTTCTTCCGGAACTGCAAGCTTGTGGCCTTGCGGAGTTTGCAGGCGTTCTGATGCAAACGGCGGTTTGTTATTTGAGTCTGGATCCTGCGTATGGAATGGCTTTGGAGAACATTCGTAAACGTGATGTTCAGGCGATGATGGAAGAAATCCTCCGTGCAGGAAGCATCCACAATAAAAACAATACAGAGGAAAGCAGCAGCTTCTTTGTTGATGAAAGCGGAACAAAATCGTCGATGCGAGTGTGTATCAGCAAAATCAACTCGTTGGCACGAAGGAAGTTTCCTATCACAAAGCAGCTGCCGTTTCTGCTTCCTATATTTTGGCTCTATATCCCAATGCGTTACTGGTTGCGGTCCCTTGTGGGAAAACGCAGGCGTAAATCGTTACTGCGTACAATCGCCGTTACAAAGCGAAGAAAGAGGTTGTACAGGGCGCTGAAGCTTTTTAAGAGCGCTCAGGAAAAATGAGGTAAGAATATGAATAAACCGATCCGCGTTTTACATTGTGTCACAATCATGAATCGAAACGGGTTGGAAAACCGACTGATGGATATCTACCGAAATATCGACAGATCAGTAATTCAGTTTGATTTTATGACCAATCGCACGGAAGCAGGAGAATTTGATGAGGAGATCGGGCAGCTCGGTGGCCGGGTATACCATATGAGCCGAATTGCACCCAAAACCTTTTATCAATATCTTGGTGAGCTGCGGACTTTCTTTCGGGAGCATCCGGAATATAAAATTGTTCATTCCCATCTAAATACATTAAGCACCTGGCCGCTGATGATGGCGAAAAGAGCCGGTGTTCCCGTGCGTATTGCCCATAGCCGAAACGCGAGCATGGATCGGAACTTCAAGATGGTTTATAAAGCGTTTTCAAGGTTGTTCATCAACGGACAGGCGACAGATCGGTTCGCTTGCTCCCAGTCGGCTGGTGTTTGGCTGTTCGGAAAAAAACAGGTGAAAAATAGAAACTTCCATGTGATCCCGAACGCCATTCAACTGGATCGTTTTCGTTACAGTGAGGAGAAACGGCAACAGATGCGCACCGAGCTGGGAATTGGGGAAACGGAATTGGCAGTCGTCTGCGTTGCCCGATTCTCGCCCCAGAAAAACCATGCCTATTTGCTTCGGGTTTTTCGGGAGATTCAGAATAGAAGACCAGAGAGTAAATTGTACTTGGTTGGTCAGGGCGAATTGGAACAGGACATTCGCAATCAGATCGCTGAATTGGGGCTTCAGGAACATGTGAGATTTCTTGGCTCTTGTTCGGATGTGGGTGCTGTACTGACTGCAATGGACGCGTTTCTTTTCCCTTCTTTTTATGAGGGGTTTGGAACCGTGATCATTGAGGCTCAGTGCTCCAACTTGCCGATGCTGGCGAGTGATTCGATTCCTTCCGAAACAAAGCTGTGTGACAGTGTGGAATTTGCTTCCATTCGGGAGGACCCTGACTTGTGGGCAGAAAAAATTCTTGCGCTGATTGAGAAAACCGAGCGCAAGGACAATAGTACGCTGATTCGGGAGAATGGGTATGATATCCGGCAGTCGTATACCTGGATGCAGCAGTTCTATTTAGACAAGATCGAAACATTGAAACAACTATAAGAATAGAACTGCAGAACAACTAAGAAAAGGAGGTACAGTGCATGAATCTGATTATGATGGTCGTGACAGCGGTTGCTTTTTTGATCAATCCCAGATTGGGTGCGCTGCTGCTTCTGTTGGCGGCGGGTTACTTTATGCTTACGGAAAAAGGAAGCCTGTACGCTCGGCTCTTGAAGGTGATCGTGTATTCTTCTGCCTATTACACATTTGATATATTTGGCGGAAGGCAGCGATTGTCAGTATGTATTGCTGCTGTTGCCGTGCTGTGTGTTTTGCTGACATTCAATATGCTGAAGCGCGGAGCGAAGGTCAGCGTCTGCTCAGCCTGTAAGCTGATTGCGTTGATTGTGTTCCTTGGTGCATATGGGTTGAGCATATGGACCTCCCATGATTTGATGGAAACGGTCTTTGCCACGTATCATCTGGTACTTCTGGCATACCTCATTTTTATTATACCGGTTGCCAAAAACGAAGAATTGATGCTGGTGGATACTGAATCATTGTTGAAAGTTTACATTCGGGGCATCTGTGCGGTTGCGATCACGCTGTTCATCCAGTACGGAGCAAAGACAATTCTCGGCATCTCACTGGGAGAGGTATATGAGTTTAACTCAGACCGTGTGATTTACAATGTCTATTTTTACTCCAAAAGCGTGCTGTCGCTCTATCTTGCGGTAGGACTGCTGTATTATTTTGTGGAGTACATAAACAACAAACGGTTTTGGGCTCTTATCTGGATGGGGGTATTTACAGGAGCAATCCTAATCAACAATTCAAGAACAGGGCTTATGTGTTTTGCCGTGTGCGCCGGATTATACTGCATACGAAATGTAAAGAAAATTGTCCGTAGTATAAGAGTGACTGCTATGCTGATTTTGATTGGCGCTGTTGGCCTGTATATTGTGCAATTGATGCTTGCGTCAAGATCAAGTCTCAAAGGATTTGCGGATGACAATGGTAGATTTGAAACCATTATCGAAGCACTCAGGCTGCTGCCTCGGTACATATTCTCCGGGATCGGCGGCAGCGCAGCGGATTATACCATGTCCAGCATGGGGGTTTCTGTTCATAATTTCTTTGTGGCCTATTTGGTGCAGTTCGGCATATTCGGCGGATTGGCAGTCAATGCACTGTTACTTTCGCCTGTATTTGATGCAAAAAACAGGTACTGGTATCTGTTGATCTGTGTGATCTTGGGGGGAATGCTCTTTGCGAACTGGCACAATGCGCTATATGTTGTACCGTTGTATCTGTTTTTTCTGCTTGAGGGCAGAAATGACAGCAAGTAGAAATTCATAGTGGGACAGGAGAGAAACCGATTTGGTTACCATACGATTTTTGGATCGATTTAAGTTATATGAAGATCAAAGTGGTGTGATGTCTTATGCGGAGCGCCTGGTAAGAAAAATTGTCAATATTCTGGAACGTAACTATTGTACCCATTTGGATTGCAATAGCTTGGGGAAAGAAACGAGGATGCAGGAGGATTCTGTGATTGTTTCAATGACAACCTTTCCCGCCCGGATTGGCTATGTGCATCTGGCGATCAAATCCCTCCTGAATCAGACGGTGAAGCCCGGAAAAATCATTCTCTGGCTGGCAAGGGAGCAGTTCCGGGACGTGAAGCTCCCGAACCATCTGCTTGCACTGTGCGAATACGGTCTTGAGATCCGGTATTGTGAAGAGGATATTCTGGCTCACAAAAAATATTATTACGCCATGCAGGAATTTCCGGATCATCTCATCGTCACCTATGACGACGACATTATCTATCCGGAGGATTCTCTGGAAAAGCTGCTTGCGATGCACTGGCAATACCCGGATGCGATTATCTGCAACCGTGGCAGGGAAATTGCAATGGATCAGACGTCTGTCGCACCCTATCGGTACTGGAAAGTCAGTGGTCGGATTCCGGCAGGGGTTCCAACGTATCGCGTTATGGCTTCCACAGGCGCCGGAACACTATATCCGCCCCATTGTATGCCGGAAGAAACATTCAGCATTGAGAAGATTCGCAGTTTGGCATTGACCGCTGACGACCTCTGGATGAAAGTGATGAGTATCGTAGGCGGTGTGCCAGTGGTCAAGTCCCAGACCCGGAGTAAAGCACTGTGCATCGGCAAAAGAAAACAAGAGATTACACTTGCCCACCAAAATGTGGATCAAAGTCAGAACGACCGAGTGATTCAGGAACTGCTGACCTATTATCCACAGGCTATGAAGGTACTGCAAAAAGACAGGAGTGAGGTATGAATAAACCTTCCGTTTTTAAGCATTTTATTTCCATCGGCACGGGTACTGTCCTCAGTATGCTGGTTGGTTTTCTGACAACCCCTGTTCTGACACGGCTTGTTGGCACTGCAGAATACGGGCAGTATTCCATATTCACCATGTACGCCAGCATTGCATTGATGGTTTTGTGCATGGGTTTTGATCAGGCACTGATCCGGTACTTCTACCGCTTTGATACAATCGATTATCAGCGGATCATCCTGCGGGAATGTGTCACACTGCCGCTCCTCTGTACGCTGTTGACTGCGATAGTCGTGAATATCCTGTGCTGGTGTGGAGCGGTTCGGTTTGAGTTTGAACCTAAAATCATGACCACTCTTACAATTCTGGTGCTTTTTCAGGTGATGAATCGCATTGATCTGATCCTGCTGAGAGTGACCTATCAGACGAAGCTCTATTCTATGCTGCAAGTTCTGACAAAGGTGCTGTTCGCAGGTCTGGCAATCATTGGTTGCCTCCTGCTAAATACACAGAAGCTGTTTGTACTGACTGTTGCATCCGTAGTCAGCTATGGTGTGGTTACTGTGATCGGCATTGGCTCCCAAAGAGCGCTGTGGGATTTCAGGAAGATCAGAGAGAGGTACGCGCTCAACCGTAAAGAACTGTACCAGTATGCCTTTCCGTTCATTGTATCCATGGGCATCACGACGCTGTTCCAAGCGATTGATAAAATTTCTTTGAAACAGTACTGCTCCTATGAAGAGGTCGGTATCTATTCCAGTGCAATCACCCTGGTTCATGTGTTTGCCATCATGCAGACCACATTCGGTGCGATTTGGTCCCCTATGGTGGTGGAGCATTATGAAAAGGAACCGGAGGATAGGACCTTTTATCAAAAGGGATTCCGTACGATGACCTTCGTGATGTTCTTTATGGGCATTTCCCTGATCCTGTGCAAAGATCTGTTTGTTATGCTTTTGGGTAAGGATTACAGAGGATCGGCTGAGATGATTCCATTTCTGAGCCTGTCGCCTATCATGCTGACTATATCCGAGGCCACTGTGATTGGCATTACATTCAGCAAAAAAAGCTACCTTCAGATCATCGTATCTGCGGTGGCTTGCGTGACCAATATTGTGGGAAACACCCTGCTGGTGCCTGTTTATGGCGGAGTAGGCGCGGCCATTTCCACCGGCTTGTCATATATTGTGTTCTTTGCAATGCGTACCATTCTGTCCAACCGATACTTCCCCATGAAGTGGGGCATGGGGAAGTTCTTTGTCATTACGATGCTGTTCCTCGGCTATGCGCTGTACAACACTTTTTGCGCCTTTGGAATTGTTACGATTCTGGGATATGTGGCGATTCTTGCGGTACTGATTATTATTTACCGGGATGTGATTCAGGATGGATTGCATTTGCTGAAGAAGCATTTTCCGTAATACACTTGATTTGAAGAGGCAAAAGAATGGATAAGTGGAGACAAATTAACAGAATGGCATTTCACCTTGCAGCCCGATTGCTACCGAGTTACAGGCATTGCAGGTTAGGGAATAAGCTGAAGAATTCATTTGCAAAAAAGGCTTTTTCTCATGTTGGGAAAGCTGTTAACTGGGGCAAGAATGTCCTGATTTCCGCAGATTTTCGAATAGGAGATTATTCGGGAGTCGGTGACGGAGCGCGTATTCCTAAAGGCGTAACGATTGGTAATGATGTGATGATTGGAAGGGATTTGAAGATATTCACCAAGAATCACAGAAGCGACAGGACAGACATTCCAATGAGGCTGCAAGGCTTTACAGAAATCTCTCCAATCGTCATCGGAAATGATGTTTGGATTGGGGATAATGTGATCATTTCAACAGGATGCTGTCAGATTGGAGACGGAAGTATTTTGGCAGCGGGGGCTGTTGTTACAAAGGATGTTGAACCCTACTGTGTGGTTGGAGGAAATCCGGCAAAGGTTATCCGATACCGCAATAAATGATATGGAAGTTTGCGTGACGATACGCTCAAAGATGTTAATACACAATAGATTTTCTTGAGGAGCAGATATTGTGATGTTGATACCCAATATTGATTTACAAAACAAGTCCATATTGATCACCGGCGCGGCTGGTTTTATCGGAGCCAACCTGGTCATGGAGCTGCTTCGGGGAACAGCTGCGGTAACGATTGTTGGCCTTGACAGTATGAACGACTATTACGATGTGTCCATTAAGGAATATCGGCTAACAGAAATCGAAAAGCTGGCACAGAAAGCTCCAAACAGCCGGTGGCACTTTGTAAAAGGCAACCTTGCGGATCGGGCGCTTTTGGAGCAGCTTTTTCAGGAGCATGCCTTTGATCTTGTGGTCAATCTTGCGGCGCAGGCAGGTGTCCGCTATTCCATTATCAACCCTGATGCTTATATCGAAAGTAATTTGGTCGGGTTTTACAATATTCTGGAAGCTTGCCGCAGATACCCCGTTCAGCATTTGGTATATGCATCTTCCTCCAGTGTTTACGGAACCAACAGGAAAGTTCCTTATTCGGTGGAGGACCCGGTGGACAACCCGGTAAGTTTATACGCCGCCACCAAGAAAAGCGATGAGCTGATGGCTCATGCGTATGCAAAGCTGTATAATATCCCGTCCACCGGGCTGCGGTTCTTTACCGTCTATGGCCCGGCAGGAAGACCGGATATGGCATATTTCAGCTTTACCAACAAGCTGCTGAGTGGCGAAGCCATTCAGATCTTCAACTATGGCGACTGCCTCCGGGATTTTACCTATGTGGACGATATCGTAACCGGTATCCGCCATGTGATGTGTAATGCACCGGAAAAGCAAAACGGGGAGGATGGACTGCCTCTGCCGCCGTACCGCATTTATAATATCGGCAACAGCCATCCGGAGAAGCTTTTGGATTTTGTGGATGTTTTGCAGCAGGAGCTGATCCGGGCAGGGGTGTTGCCGGAGGATTATGATTTTGAAGCACACAAGGTATTGGTGCCCATGCAGCCCGGAGATGTACCTGTGACTTATGCAGATACTTCTGCGTTGGAACGGGATTTCGGCTTCAAACCCAGTACCAGCCTGCGGGAAGGTCTGAGGAAATTTGCAATGTGGTACAAAGAATTCTACTGCGATTGACAGGTGTATATGAGCAAAAACGAGAAACCAAACCAGGCTTTTTTACAAATGATCGCCCTTGCGGCCAGCGGTGCAAGCGGAAAAGCAGTATGTCTTTCGGACCCGATTGACTGGCAAAAAGTGATTCCGTATGCACAGGAACAGTGTGTGTTACCCTTGCTCGGCTGCACTCTGTTACATAATCCGGACGTTGTATGTCCGGAGGAACTTCGTAATCAGTTAATCAACTCTGTTCGCAGTTGCGCAGGGGGAAATATGGTGCGCAGGGTTAGGGTCATGCAGCTGCTTGCACAGATGGACGCAGAGGGATTGAATGTCAAACTGATCAAAGGATATGCTGTTGCAGACTGCTATCAGTATCCGGAGTGCAGGGACTCTACAGATATTGACGTTTTGATATCCGGGAAACAAGAATTCCAGGTCTACGCATTTTTGAAAAAGCAAGGTTTTCAAATCACCCCACGGGGAAAGGCTGAGCATCATGCGGTAGGTTTGCACCCAAAACTGGGAAAATTGGAAGTTCATGTTCGGCTTTATCCTGAGCTGGTCGGTGACGTCTGGCTTAAAAATGTAAACGAAAAAGAACTGGTAGTGGAATCCCCTGTAAGTGTATTACGGAATGGTGAAATATACCGGACCTTGGGATATACGGACCACTTGATTTTTCTGACACTCCACATGGTCAGGCATTTCATCCGATCGGGAATGAATGTCCGGATGATGATCGATGTGGCACAGTATTTTGCTGCTAATAAGAATAAAATCGATGCGGCACGCTACTGGCATATTCTTGAGATGCTGCACTATCGCACCGTGCTTCGCTGCATCTTTGAAATCATGGGAAAAACGGGATGCTTTACGCAATCGGATTTTCCCGAGCTTCCCGAAGACCCCCCCGACGGAATGGCTCATATTCTGCGGGATTTGGAAACAGGCGGGAACATGGGAGTCAAGGAAGAGGGCCGGATATTGGATGCTTATGAGTATACACGGCAGATGCTTTCGTACAGCAGAAATACATGGCAATACTACCTGTATATGTTGCGGCATAAGTTGCGCTCCGGCTGGCATCAAATGTTTCCCGCCAAGGATGAGATGATGATTTTATATCCGGCTGTAAAGAAATTCCGAATCCTGTATCCGGTTGCTCGTGCTCACCGAATGCTTGCGTATCCGCTGGAAAAGATCCGCAGCGGCATATTGAAGAAGCAGATCCGCACGGATACATCGCCGCTGCCGCAGGAAGCACAGCGCCGGATGGAGATGTTCAAAGAGTTGAATATGCTTCCATAGTCAAATCTATACTGTTTATGCACACAAGGAGGAAAGAAAATGAAAATTGCAATTGCCGGAACCGGTTATGTGGGGCTATCGCTGGCTACGCTGTTGTCCCAGCATCATAAGGTCATAGCTGTTGATATTATTTCGGAAAAGGTAGAAATGATCAACCGCCGTATATCTCCGATTCAGGATATGTACATTGAGCAATACTTTGCGGAAAAAGAGCTGGATCTGACCGCAACAACGGATGCTGATGCAGCGTATCGGGATGCAGAGTTTGTTATCATCGCAGCTCCCACAAATTATGACAGCAAGAAAGATTTTTTCGATACATCAGCGGTAGAAAGTGTCATAGCCCAGGTGATTGCCTGCAATCCGAATGCCGTTATCATCATAAAATCCACTGTTCCGGTGGGATTTACGGCGAATATGCGCCGGAAATTCCAGTATGAGAACATCCTTTTTTCTCCGGAATTTCTGCGGGAAAGCAAGGCGCTGTATGATAATCTTTACCCCAGCCGAATCATTGTTGGTACCGATACAAAAAATGAGAATCTTCTGCGTGCAGCTAAAACGTTTGCGGCGCTACTTCAGGAGGGCGCGTTAAAGCCGGAGATAGACACTTTGATCATGGGCTCTACGGAGGCGGAAGCAGTCAAGCTGTTTTCCAATACATATTTGGCGTTGCGCGTTGGTTTTTTCAACGAATTGGATTCCTATGCCGAGTCGAAAGGATTGAGTACCAAAGAGATCATAGCAGGTGTCTGCCTGGATCCCCGAATCGGGACCCACTATAATAATCCTTCTTTCGGATATGGCGGATATTGCCTTCCGAAGGACACCAAGCAGCTTCTTGCCAATTATCGTGATGTTCCGGAAAATCTCATCAGTGCCATTGTGGAGACCAATCGCACAAGAAAAGATTTCATAGCAGATCGTGTGCTGGAACTTGCCGGGGCATACGGCAAAAACGACGAATGGAATGTGACAAAAGAACGAAATATATACATTGGTGTATATCGATTGACCATGAAGACAGGAAGTGATAACTTCCGCCAATCTTCGATTCAGGGAGTAATGAAACGAATAAAGTCTAAGGGGGCAACAATTATCATCTATGAACCTTCCTTGCCGGATGGCAGCACTTTCTTTGGCAGTCAGGTGATCAACGATCTGGCCCAGTTTAAGGAGAAGAGCACGGTGATTATTGCCAATCGATTTGATCCCTGCCTTGAAGACGTGACAGAAAAGGTATACACACGGGATATTTACAGGCGTGATTAAGCAGGCGGTGACGATGACCGGAGTGTGTTTCCCTAATATTTTTGGGTCATCAAAACACTTTTTCTATTGATTCTTAGTGCAAATTTTCTTATTGTAAAAATGAAAAAACAATGTCTTATTGACCGAAAAAATCATGAAATAATATGCGCATGTTCTCCTACGGTACCGAATGAAGTGTCGAGATGGTATAATGAGGGACATGATATTAGCATTGCCTCATATGGCAAGTTAATTAACAATGTTGTCAATTGTGTGGGTCCTAATGATATAAAACTAATATCCTGCTTCACATTTTATGACAGACCTAACCTTCTGACGCAAAAGAAGGGGATGAAGGGCGTTTTCTCAAAGTTTAATGTGACCTATCAAAGTGCATTTGAATCACTTTCAGAGGTCAATGGAAAGATATCATTCATTTCTATTGCTCAAGCCCCACTTCAAAATCTAAATTCCTTTTTCATCCCACAGGTACAAAGCGTTATTGGCTTGAATTGTAATATTAGTGATACAGAATTAATGTGTCAAGCTCGAAAATGTGATTGGGATGAGTTTGTGCATGATTTGACACAAAGGTCAGAGGTCCTCATAACTTTTCTCGATGCAGGGTGCGACGGGAACAGTACAAAATTTCATTTTAAGACTTTCAGCGATGAACTAATTAGTCAACTTCGTGGTTTTGCTATAATGGATAATTACGAGATTGTCAAATGCGATGACCAATAAGCGTAGCAATGGAGAACGTGCATGTCAGAACCGATCCTGCAGAAACCTTAAGATGGACAAAGAAAAGTCCACCGGGCGAATAGCCGGCGCAGTAGCGACCGCTATGGCTCTTGACCGAGCAATTTGAAACGAAGGTTAGACCGATAGTGTATATAACGAACACGGAATCATTGCGATTTTTTCTCACTTGCCAAAGCCGAAATGAGAAAAAGTTTCACATTGCAATTCAAAAAAACGAGAAAAAGTTTCTCGAACCGCTTGATTTTTAGTGTAAAAAATAGTATAATGTCCGTGAGGTGAACGAAAATGAGCTTAAAGGACATTCGGTTACGAAGCAACCTAACGCAAGAAGAGGCAGCACAACTATTAGGTGTTACCAGAAGAACGTATGTGAATTACGAGGCAGGGAAAATCGATGAATCATCCTTGAAGTATAAGTATGTCGTTGAGACGCTGCAAAAAGCGACTTTAATTGACGAGAATCACGGGATATTGACCATAGACCAAATAAGGAAAATATGTGGTGAAATATTCAAGGATTATTCGGTGGAGTACTGTTATCTGTTCGGATCTTATGCCAAAGGCAAAGCAACGGAAAAAAGCGATGTCGATCTGCTTGTCGCAATGCCGGTAGACGGAATGAAATTTTTCGAACTCATAGAGGTATTGAGAGAACAACTAAAAAAGAAAATCGACCTGCTGGATATAGCACAGTTGGAAAATAATCCCGCGCTTGTACAAGAGATATTGAGGGATGGCATAAAGATTTATGGATAACGTAAAAAACGATAAATACTATCTTGAAAAAATCATCTCGGACTTGCGGTTCATAATTGAACACACCAAGGGAAAAACAAAAGACGAAATCGAAAACAACGATTTGCTGGTCGACTCTATTATGTTCCGCATTATCCAAATCGCAGAGAACAACAGCCGTCTGTCGGAAGAGTTCAAAAAGAAATATAGCGAAATTCCTTGGGTGGCAATCAAGGGAATGCGTAACAAAATAGTTCATGATTATGGTGTCGTAAATATGGTTATTGTTTATGACACGGTAACGCGATGGATACCGGAGATGTACGAGAAATTGATGAGGATACAATGAGATATTATGTGGTAGCCGATGTTCACGGATTCTATTCGGACCTACAAGCGGCTTTGACGGAAAAAGGGTTTTATGAAGACAAAGAACCACATAAACTTGTGGTTTGCGGTGATTTGCTCGACCGAGGTGATGAAGCCTTAAAGCTACAGGAATTCATACTCGAGCTGTTAAAAAAGGACGAGGTAATCCTTATTAAGGGGAATCACGAAGATCTGTTCCTTGACCTTATAAACAATGCGGAGAAGTGGATGACTAAAGCAAATATCTACTCAACGCATCACTGGCGAAACGGAACGATTGACGCGGCTCTTCAACTGACCGGGAAAGACTTGCAGACATCAGTCCTATATCCGGAAGACTTTAAGCTGAAAGCCAAGAATACTCCGTTTTATAAGACAATAATCCCGGCGATGAAGGATTACTACGAAACGAATAACTACATATTCGTTCACGGGTGGATACCTTGCGCTGTAATGGGCCGTGGGATAGGGACGAGAGACACTTTCATCTACGAAGAGAATTGGAGAGAGCAAGGCGAAGATCGGTGGAATAAGGCTCGATGGCTAAACGGAATGGCGGCGGCAAGCTGTGGTGTGCGAGAACCGAACAAAACCATTGTATGTGGACACTGGCACTGTTCCTATGGACACGCGGAATTAGAAGGAAAGGGCAAGGAATTTGGTGCCGATTCGGACTTCTCGCCATACTATGCCGATGGAATCATTGCGATAGACGCTTGCACGGCATTCTCAAGAAAAGTCAACTGCATAGTGATTGAAGATGATATTCGATTGCTTTCAAACGATTGAGTTTGGAAACACACTCTAATATAGTTTGGGCAGAAATTTTTATTGTGTGTTTCGAATTAGCACACCTCTTTTTAAATATTCCGCGCGAAACTGAACAGTGCGACCGCACAGAATGAACACCCGGACCGCGCGAGTTGAACACCCTCGCCGCACAGGTTGAACAGCCGGAGCTTTCGAGGTAAAATATGGGTACACGCGCGAGCGTGAATCCAATTACACTTTAATATTTACAGAAATAGTTTACAGTAAACCGACAGAAAAGTCAAACCACGAATTCATACCTTTTGTCTTCCCGGCGCGCTTGTCCGAGGCACATAGTGCGTGAATATCCAAAACAAGCAGAAAAAGAGCAGAATCCACGGCATCGGATTTTCAAGCAGGTTAAAGCCGCGCGACAATTTCGTCTCGGCGCTTAATACCGGACGGCAGAGCTGACCGAATTTGCGAGATTTCACGAGAAAATGCGAGGATTTGAGAGATTTTGAAAAAAGTCGGTTGTGTCACTTTTTCATAGCCATGGCACTGAAATTCGCTTTCTATACCACAATTCGCGAAAAAGGCGGGCTTTGAAGCACTTTTTGTGCGACCGAGGAATGTCACTGATAAAAAATGAATTTCCTCTGCTATCTCCGTCAATCATGAAAGGGGTGATGCGACACCAAAAATGCGGGTTTGCGTACATAAAGGCACTGCCGGACAGACGGTCGGATATGCTATCGGACATAGCATCCGGCGCGGGCAAATCTGCCTTTTCGGAGGAACGATTGAACTTATTCTTTCTGAAAAACGCAAAGCCGCGAAAAAAACGGGCGCGTTTACGCAAAGAATTGAAGAAATAGGTGAGTCATATGGAGATGAACATTCATCATGACGGCAAAACGGTCGATATATGGCTCACCAAAAGCGAGGCACGGGACGAAATTTTCCGTAACTCGCTTGAGCCGTATTACCGTCAATTTGCGAAGCACAAGTATTTTGTGTCGGTGTTTGAATCGGGCGACCGGGAGCTGTTATCGGACACCACCCTGCTCCTCCGCCACAATCTTGAACTTCAGATGAAAGCCGAGCCTGCAACAGAGCAGGTTCAGACGTAAAAAACGGGGCAGGAGGCGTAAATGTCTCCTGCCCTGTGTTATACTGCTCCTTAAGCAAAACATGGAATAATCCAATTTCTGCCCGTAACAGATTTGAATACTGAAGCTGCCCGATGCCGAATCCCTCTTTACAACAGTTTTTGATTATTTTGGCAAGACTGAGATTTTCAAAATTAACAATATAGTCAAAGTAAAGAAATAGACGAGACATATTTGACAAACGTTAGCGTGCTATAATATAACAAAATATTGTATCTTTTGCACAACAGGCGTAAGACAATTGTTCGTTGTGGCTGTTATCGCATCAATTGTCCGGCACCGAGGGGGAGGGCTTGACTTGAGTGAAATAATCTATGTTCCTGAAGATCGTGACGGCAGTACCGTGATATCTTACACTGCCCCGTTTAAGCTTGACAGGAAAGCGAAAATCACCGTGCCGCATCAATACACCGCCTTAGTTTTTGCCGACGGAAAATTATTACTGCGCATGGAACCATGTGACAGCAAGATAATCTACAGGGTGTGCGGCAAAGAGCAGGTAGGACATACATTGCAGATAGCATTTGTTCACGGAAAAGCAATACCGGAAACTCTGTGGGGATTCGGAAACGTCCAGGTGAATAATCAGCGCCTCCGGGAATTATATCGTGCCGGTGCAAACGGAACCTGTAAGGTGGTAATTGCTGATATAAGTGGCTATGGAAGACTTGCCGCAGCGTTTCCTCATGGTATGACTGTTACCATAGACAGCATCAGGGAAAAGTTAAACGCGATAATCGGTTCCGTCGGTGTCCAGGTTCTCGGCAGTTGCCTGGCAAATAGCCCCGTGTCAGCCTGTGAAGTAAGCAGTTTGCTCGGCGAAGTTCAAAATAAAATGCAAGTCCTGCTTGCCGATAACCAGAAAATCAAGGAGATGGGGTTGCGAATCTCTGCATTGACAGTCGTGGGGCTTTTTGTCAACTGGGAAGACCTGGAGAGTATCCGTTCTCGCTTAAACAAACCGGAATCGACAAAAGAAGCCGTTTCGCCTGCGGACGGGAAGTCCCTTGCCGCGGGGGATGTCACGGCTCATGCATCGGTTGAACATCAGGCGGATGACTGCGCCGATGAGACTCTGATTATGAAAGCCGCGGTAATTCAGTCCAACGTAGAGAAGAACCTGATAACTAAATTTCAATTACCGCATGAGGGAGCGCATTTCGTTATCAATTATGACGAGTACTTGCGTATGGTTGAAGCGATGCCGCCTGATGTTATCAGTCTCCCGAAGATGAAAGAAAAGCTTCATGTTCTAAGTAGCGACGGGGTTGGCAATCCAATCAAAATTGAAATGTTCCCGCTGATTCGATTTGTCAAGGCGGGGCTGCCGATAGGCGGAGCGAAAAAGGCTACCAGGATATGGAAAGTTCTTAACTGCATCCGGCATCGATCACCGGGAAACACGGAATATCTCCGCAAATTTTTTGACGCTCCTGGTATGACAGTGGAGAAATTCATGTCGGATGCTTTGGACTTTTACCATAAAAACGGTCTCTATACGAAAGATTGAGAGGAAAACGATAATGTGGCTTTTATGGAAAAAATCGTCGCAGGTTAAAACAAACAACAAGAAAAAAGATGACTTGCTCCAGGAGATTAACAGACTGCTTTTCCGAATTGATAAAGGCAAATACGCTGAAAACCTTGACACCGACCATATTAACAAGGTCGGTGAAAAAATAAGGCAATATGTCACGAATCTCGAATATACAACATTCACTTGTGATGATAACATTGATATTGTCATCGGCAAAATACAGGAAAGCGTAAAGCATCTGCGTGAAGCTTTAGATGGTGGACTCGCCTCCCGCGTAAATTCTGCCACTGAAGATTTGGCGTACTACTTTGATGTTCTGATAAGCGGTAATTTCAACGCGCTCAATTCGGACGATGAGAAACCACTCAGGCAGTCATCCTTACAGCGCGGGCTGTCCGAAAAGATCAGGGAATTGGTATCCATCAAGGAATTTGCCTCTGCCAAAAAAGCCGAACTGTCCAGAGATATTAAGAAACTGAGATTGGAAAAAGAGGAGCTGGAGGACAGACTTTGCGAGGAGGAGGATGATGACCTTGCCAATGATATCGATCGTCAAATATCCGCCAATGAAGAAATAATCAAGACCAAATCCGCGTCATTCCACAGCTATTCTGTTTGTGAAACCCGGTTGGAAAGTCTATATAATTACGCCAAAGAAGCCTGTGACGCAGGAGAGGATCAGGTCAGGAAAGTCAACGCGTACCTGGACATGGAAAAAATCCGTGCCGTCACATCAGACCCGAGCAGTTTGGATACTGTCTGGCAGAGGATTAACTCGGAAATTGAGCTGCTTGAAGGCAAGGTCAGAAAGAGCGACGAAAACCGTGCCAGACAGAATATGGGGAATTCCTCTACAATCAGCAGTTCTGCCGCAAAGCGCAGGGAGGAATTGCGCAATAGAAAACGCCAGAAGGAAGAAAACACCAAGAATATGGAAACCATAGACCATATACTTGATGGAAAAGACGCAACTGTAACACAGGAGGTAAAGTAACATGGCATTCTTCAAAACGGCACAGGAAAAGGAAATTGAAGCTCAAATGGAGCGTGACGAGCAACTACAGGCTTTTGACGATCGGATTCAGGAGCTGAAAGGAAAGCTTACCGAGTACGCTACATTGGCGGCACAGGCTGAAATCAACGGGGACACCGATACATACCAAACTGCCTGCAATGCAATGATCGAACTGAACGATATCATCGGAAACCTCAGGCAAACCAAGGCAAATTTTGATGTTATAAACGTGTACAATTCCGTCGCGGTTATAACAGGAAAAGCTCTGAATGCGCTGGATGCTATGTCAGGCAATAACCCGGATCTTGTGGATATCCGAAAGGTTCAGAAGGTAAATGCGAAGGTTTCGAAATATATGAGGAACATAAAGATATCGCAAAAAGCAATGGGCACGGCTTTGCGCACTGCAAATCCTGCCAACAGGACAAGAAGCGCCGCCGAAATGGACTCTGTCCGCCCGATGATTGATGCCGCCAGGGCAAAGATAGCCGGGGCGGGAGTGCCCAACGCCGGAGGGTTCGATATTTCTGCGGATATCGAGGCGGAAAAAAACAAGAACACGTAATTGCTTTTTCATGAGGGGAAGTGTAATAATTGGCGCACGGCAACGATTGCAATATATGCAATATATGCGGAGGAATCCTGAAAAATGAAAACGGCAGATGGCGCTGTCCCTATTGCGGAGCGTACAAATCGGAGGACGTCTCCAACGAGGAGAGTATTCTCCTGAGCAATGCCGGTCAGGCATTGCGGTTGGGTCACTTCATCGAGGCTGAGGATCTTTACGAGGATGCTGTCGGCAAATATCCGAAAAGTTCCGAAGCGCACTGGGGGCTTGTGTTGGCGCGTTACAACATCAAATTCGAGGATGATTTCGACGGGCGCAAGTTACCGACCTGCTACGCTGCAGTAATGGAATCCATGCTGGAAGACAAGGATTACCGTGCCGCGCTTTCCTGCGCCCGGGTTGATGAAGCTGATTACTACCGGAGTCAGGCACAGAAAATCGAAGACTACCGCAAGGAGTGGGCTGAAAAAGCATGCAAGGAACCGAGCTATGACGTTTTCCTCAGCTATAAGGATTCAGACCCGGAAAACGGTATTGAACGGACAGAGGACAGCAGGGAAGTTTCCGATTTGTATACCTACCTTTCTTCCGAGAAGGGATATCGTGTCTTTTACAGCCGTGTATCGCTCAAAGACAAAGCAGGCGAGAAGTACGAACCGTATATTTATCACGCATTGAGCACGGCGTCTGTAATGATTGTTTACGGGAGCAAGGCAGAATATTTTGAGTCGACATGGATAAAGAACGAGTGGACTCGATACTTGAAGCTGATGCGTGAGGGGAAAAAGGCAGACGGCTCGCTCATCGTAGCGTATAAGGATATGAGCCCATCCGAACTGCCGCGACGTTTGGCAGAACTGCAAGGGCTTGATGCCGGCAGCAAAACTTTCTATACGGATGTGGCAAGGCAGATAGAAAAAATCAAAGCGTCTCCGATCGAAAAGAGCAAGAGTGACTCTTTTTCCCCGCAAAAGCCCGCACAGGAAGTTGAAAACGCCCGTTATGAGATTCTCGATGCGGTGGAACAGATTTACCGCAAAAACGGATTACAGAAATGCAACAGTGAAGCTTCCAGGTTTGAAGTGCTGTTGCAGTATTCCATGCTGCAGATCGCGAAAAGCGATCGGGACTTTGATAAGAAGGAAGCGGAACTTATTGCCGGATTTGCACTGAGAGACAGTCTTTTCAACTATATGAAGAGCGCAAATTCAGGCATAGACAGTTGGGAGGATCTGTACAGAGCCCCGTCGGAAAAACAGAAGAAAGTCCTTCAGAGTCTGTCGTACAACATGGAAATAAATAAGATTAAGAACAAGTTTGCCAAAGCTGTGGGGCGAACGGATGATCCGGATGAAGCTGACAAATATTTGGATTCCATAAATCAAAACTGGCTCACTATCCTGAACTCGGTTATCAGTGCCGATGGGGTGCGCTCCAAGCAGGAGACGGGGGCTGGGTGCCTGATTACAGACGTACTTGATGACGCCCGACGTGAAGTATGGAAACGAAGAGAACGGATCCGGAAGAAAGCAAGCCGAAAGCCTCTTTCGGCAGGGGCAAAGAAATGCATCCGACTGCTGATTGCTTCCGCGGTACTCGTCACGGCGTTGGGCGCTATTTCCTGGCGGGGCGCCTCCTACTGCAGGAAAACTTCGTTGTCTTACCGGGAGGTTTCGGGTGGCTATGAAGTTTATTGCAACTCTGATTATGAGGGTGGTGCAACGCTGACCATTCCGGCGAAACGTAACGGAAAAAATGTTGTAGCCGTTGCCTCATCCGGCTTCCGGGGCAGGGCGGAAATTGAGGGCATTGTCCTACCGGATACCATTCGGTCCATTGGAAAGGATGCGTTCTCAGGTTGCACGAATCTTGTCCGCATTTCGTTTCCGGATGGTCTTGAAAAGATCGGAGACGGTGCTTTCAGCGGAACGGCTGTGGAAGCTGTGGAGTTGCCGGACAGTGTTCGGTCGATCGGAAAGAATGCGTTCACGGATTGCACGCAATTGACGTCTATCACGCTTGCTTCCGGACTGCAGAAAATTGGCGACGGTGCCTTCAGCGGCACCGGGCTGGAAACGGTTTTTCTGCCGGAGACGGTAAAAGCAGTAGGGGACAATGCCTTCGGCAACTGTGCAAACCTTAGTGTTGTCAGGATTGCCCAGGACAATGTTATTCCGTCGACATGGGCGAAAACATGGAACAGCAACATGACAGCGGCAATTTCCTTTGTGTACTGCTGTACCTTGGATTACACGTCTGCGGATGAATCCGGGAGCAGCACGGTTTATTTTGACCCAACCTCAGTTCCTGTTTTTCCGATTCCTGCAAGGCAGGGCTATTCGTTTCTCGGATGGCTTAACGGAGAAATAGCCGTTTCCGACTCTGCAGGGAAATCTGTTTCTTCGGAGATCATTGACTGCTCCTGCACGCTGACGCCCGGTTGGGAGCCGAAGGAAAACCAGATTACCTTCAACGCAAACGGTGGAAAGGGAACCATGGGGAAGCTGACTGTCTTGTCTGATCATTCCGAAAAGCTATTGGCAAACCAATTCGCAAAAGAAGGATATCGTTTCCTCGGTTGGTCACCGGCAAAAGACGCGACCAGGGCAACACACGGTGACGGTGCTGTCTACCGCATGGGAACCAGTTCTGTCACGCTGTATGCAGTATGGGAGGCAGTGGAAAACCGGATAACCTTCGATTCAAATGGCGGAAACGGGACTATGGACAGTCAGGCAATTCTGTCCGATCATTCTGCGGTACTTTTGACTAACAGGTTTACAAGAACCGGGTACTTTTTTATAGGGTGGGCAACCGCAAAAGATGCACGCGAGGCAGCATACGGTAATGGCGAAACCTATACGATAGGAACAAAATCCGTTACGCTTTACGCTGTGTGGTTAAAGAACAGTTACGCTATAACACTCAGAAATGATTCCTCAAAAAACAGCGTTGTGATTACAGACGAAAAGCCCTATTCCGATGCAATCAATCCGGAGTTGGACGTTACGGAACTGGCGAGAAACGGATATACGCAAGTTCTTATTACCATTGCGTTTGATTGCTGCGAAATTGATGACGGCTATCAGGATGTTGAGATTTGCACCGTCAGCGGGAAAAGTTTGGCTACGACCACGGTGGAGCATGGAAGCGGTCTGTTCGCAAGCACAACATGGGGAATAGAACAGTGCAACTTTACCATTTCGCTCACTGATCTCGAATCGGATGGAGCATTTGTTGTCAAGTGGGGGGCACACGGAAAACTGGACGACGACTGGAAACTCGGCTGTACCGAAATATCAATAACAGTAGCTGCGCCAAAATAGAGCCCCAATAGAGCCAAAATAGAAATGTGAGTGCCGACATGTGCCTGCACGGACGGCAGTGTAAGGATTAGTATAATGAACAACCAACCAATTATTGAAGCTTACAACAGTTTCCTGTCCCGGGCAAATGCACTCTATGCTTCCGGAAATATTCCGGAAGCGCGGGAGGCATACCTGCGGGCGGCAGAACTTGCAAACCGAATATCCGCAGGAGCGTTAAGTAGTCAGGTCAGAATGGAGTATCGCGGGTATGCGGAAAAAATACTGAAGTTTGTCAAAGTGAAGTGTTCCGGAGAAAAGCCTGTAGCGAACGCAGACGGAACCGACAGCGGCAATTCTGACGGAGCAGGGAAGCTCGCTTTCACCCCGCTGCAATCAGCAAGTGGACCGGACAAAGTTACATTTGCTGATGTCGCGGGGCTTGAGGACGTCAAGGAGCAGATAACATTCAAAGTGTTGGCACCCCTGCAGAAGCCGGAACTCGCCAAGAAGTATCACATTCGCGCAGGAGGGAAAATTCTGCTCTACGGTCCTCCCGGAACAGGCAAGACATTCATCGCCCGTGCGATTGCCGGGGAGGTTGATGCAGAGTTCTTTGCAGTAAACTGCCAGGATCTGATATCAAAGTACATGGGTGACAGTTCCAAACAGCTTGACAGCCTGTTTGGCGAAGCAGAAAAGCACGAAAGAGCCATAATTTTCTTTGATGAATTTGATTCGGTTGCCTCCAAACGCAGCGATAGCACCGGCGGCGTTGATGCGGAAATGGCGCGATTTGTAGCTACCTTTCTCACGAAGGTGGATGGATTCAAGCCGACTGCGAACAAAATGCTTCTCCTTATTGCCGCAACAAACCGCCCATGGGCGCTCGATTCCGCTATGCTCCGCGGCGGTCGCTTTGATACACAGATTTATGTTGGAGTACCGGATCAGGACGCACGGATATTTCTCATCAGGCGGGCACTTGATGGCATTGAAAAAGCGGATAACGTCGATCTCACAAAGTTAGCGCACGCGCTGGAAGGATATGGCGGCGGCGATGTGACTGCAGCTTGCGAGAAAATCAGAATGGAGCCATACAAGCGTGAGTTGCAAACGGGTGTCCCTCAGAAGATCACCTGCGAGGATTGTAACAAAATACTTGCTTCATTGCGGAATGTTATCACGGCTGAGGAACTTGAAAAATTCAAGGAATATAGGTATTTCGGCTGAAAGTCAGATATAGATCCATCAGGATGCACCATTAGTTAGTTGGCTGCGAGTATGTTTATAGAGCTCTGGAATAACCGCCGACAGTCCATGATTCGTTGTCGTGTCGGGCACGTTTTCTGTTTTATGACGATTTTATGACGATGTCGAGGTTTGATGTTGCGTGCCATAATTCTTTCAAAACAAGGAGCCAGAAAATGGAAAAAGACAAACACAATTTACTACGTCATCTTTTGCTTGTAACTTCCTGTTTGCTTTTGCTTGTGAGCATTCTGTCCGCGTGTACCTGTAAAAAGGCAGATGATGTCGCAACCGGTTCCGAAAGCACTTCTCTCAATGAAACAGCTGCCGATACGGCAACGGGTACCAAAGAGAACACCGAAACGGGAACAGAAACCGAATCCGATGCGACACTTGAACTCCCGGAAGAACGTTCAATCGGCTCTGCGAATGTCGCTCTCGGTTGTCCCGTCATTACCAACGGCTGCAAGGACGGTTCCAATCAGAATCTGACCGACGGAAAAAGCAACACCAATTACGTATCGGATGAACACGAAGATTTCTATTCCTTTGAAATCGTTGTAGACCTGACTCGTTCCTATCCGGTGAACGGGATTCGACTGCAGGACGGCAATGCCAAAAAAGTCGGGAAACTGACGGGATTCATACTCTCTGTATCGGCAGACGGACGCACTTATAATGAGGTTGCAGATCAGAGTGCACTGAAAGACGGTCAGCTTCTTCTTGACGCGGTCACAGACGCACGTTATGTAAAAATAACCGCAACGGAAGTGACAAAAAGATCTTCCGACAAATACGCAATTTCTCTGTCCGAAATGGAAGTTCTCTCCGAGATTACAACGTATGACAATCTTCTGCCTCAAAAGCGGGCACTGGCTATGCAACCGGGAGCAACCGACCGGTTTGCGGTCCGTTGCCGCCTTGGGACGTCTGCCGATACCCTGCAATGGATTTCCGACCGACCGGAAGTTGCGAGCGTCGAAAGAACAACCGGTGAAATCACCGCACATGCGGACGGAACCGCAACAATTTACGTTTCGGACGGCACAAACTGTACTGCCATCCCCGTGACCGTTGCCACCCCCAAGCCCGCCTACACCATTTCCACCTTCTATCTTGCGAACCACGCGCCCAACACCCTTGAGGTATTCGACTATCTGAAAGAGTGCGGCATTACCTTTATTGAAAATTGCCGCCCATATGATTACTATGGCAATCTGACGACCGAATATCTGCGTGTCATGGCGAACGATTACGGGTTGACACTGTCGGTCGCGGATCCCGTAAAAGAGGACGCATGGCTGTCAACGACCGAAAGCGAGATTACAGCCATTGTCAACCGCTACAAGAATCTGCCCGGCATCGGCGGCATCTATCTGAGAGATGAACCTTCTCAACCCAATGTATTTGCCCCGATTTACAAAGCCGTTGTGGCAGCCGATCCTGCCTCCAATCCGCACCTGAACCTGCTTCCCAATGTCGGCGGCAATTACTACGGTTATGTTTCCGATTGGGTAGCAACGGTCGGCAGTCAAAATCTGAAATGCCTTTCCTACGACATGTACCCGTTCGGCACCTCCAGAAATTCCATCAATAATGCCGTTTACGATCATCTTGATCTCTACCGACGGGTGGGAAACACCTGGGGCGTCAATACCGGCTACTATATGCAAGCCATGGGAATCAACGGCGCTTACCGCGTGCCGAATGACAATGAGATGATGTATTACGCATCACTCGGCGTTGCCTACGGACTGAAGGAATTCAAATGGTTCGTCTGGTTTACACCGCCCTATTCGGGAGCAGGTGAGCATTTCATCACAGGCATCCTGGACAGCGAAGGGAAAAAGAGTGCTCTGTTTGACGGCGTGACTGCTGTGGATCAGATGCTCTCGACGCTCAGCCCGTATCTTGCGAACACCGATTCTGTCGCTGTCTATCACACGGACGGCAAAAACGGGAACAAACTGCCTGCCGACTTTTGCCTGAACACAACCGGCTCCTATGTTGTTTCCGTCATGCGCAACCGTACAGACGGTCAGGAATACTTGGTCGTGGTCAACAAAAGCTTCCGCAAAGAAATGACCGCCGACTTTACCGTTGTAGGCAATTCCCTGGATCTTTCCGCTGTAATGGACATCACATCGGGGACACCCACTGCTCTGAAGAAAAACGGAAACGGATTTTCACTGAGCCTGAAAGCAGGCGGACTGGCAGTTCTGCAGTTCCCGCAAGGCTACAGCGCTCTTCCCGCAGCCGACCAAAAAGACGGCAAGAATCTTCTCCAAGATTGCGGTGCCTCGGTATCATCTTCTGCAGGTGACGGCAGATACGCCTATATGCTCAATGACGGCGATCGTACCACAAACTTCGCGACGGCGCAAGAACAGACAGGCTGGATTCTCTATGACCTGCATACCGTGTGCACCTTCAACCGCGTGGATATTTACCCCGCCAGCGGTCAAACGGTCGGATTCTTCTTCCCCAAGGCACTTTCTGTCTGGATATCCGAGGATGGAAAAGAGTTCAAAAAGGTCGCGTCGTACGCCGATATTGATGTATACAAATGGGGCTCCATCCGTTTGGACACTGCCAAGGCGCGCTACATCCGGATTGATATTGATGACATTGAAGAAAGACTCGGGCAAACAATCGTTGAAATCGGCGAAATTGAAGTCTACTTGGACAACGGAAAAGTTCCCGCGATGGTCCTTCCGGAGGAAAAAGAACTGAAGCCTGCCGAAAACGGCAACCTTCTGCTCGGTCAGACACCGTATGTATCTTCCTCCTATGAGGAATACGGCTGGACCAAAAATCAATTGACGGACGGTTGCATCGGCATGAACGTTGGTGTCCACCAGGGATGGTGTTCCATGATCGGCTCCAAGACGCGCGACATTACGGAATGGGTTATGTTTGCACTCGGCAAGCCTATCACCATTTCCAAAATGGTTGTGTACCCCAGCTATGACAGCGAATTTGTTGAAGATTATCACGTGGAAGTTTCCTTGGATGGCTTGACATGGACAACGGTTTGGTCCATTACAGGCGACAACAAGGACAACGGTGATCCCAGAGTCATGACCTTTGATCCGGTCGAGGCACGTTACGTCCGTTTTGTTGTAACCAAGATGGGCAACGGAAACCCTGCCTCTGCCATTGGCTACAAGGTACAGATCGGAGAAATCGAGCTTTATCAGTAAAACAGCACACGAAAAAACGCACCCTCCGCCACTGGGGGGTGCGCTTTTGCTGCCTCATCAGCAAACGGATTATAAACCAATCCTCCAACAAAACCATTGATATGGTAATCGACCGCCTTTGTCTTGCGATCTGTTCATTGACTGAATCCATAATCGAATCTGTAAAATGATAACAATTCATGTCTTTGCAAATATATCATTGACAGCGGGCGTGTTCTGTGATACAATGTTATCAGCAATATATCAAAGGAGCGATTATCAATATGGTTGAAAGATTCCGCATTGCCGCGTACACGCGAATCTCCGTAGACCTGGAGCTTGACCGCGATAACACGAGTATCGAAAACCAGAAGGCGATCATAGACGAATACTGCCGTCTGCACTTTCCGACAAGCACGGTCGATTACTTCGAGGATCGCGACAAATCGGGCTACACCTTCGAGCAACGCCCCGATTACATGCGTATGCGCGAAAAGCTCATGCAGCGCGAATACGATATACTTATCATCAAGGATCTGAGCCGTTTCTCGCGCAGAACCGGCAAAGGACTTGCCGAATTTGAGGATCTCGCCGAGCGCGATATCCGCATCATTGCCATCGGCGACGGGGTAGATTATTATCAGGATCACATCAACGACTGGATGAAGATCAAGCTCTACTTCTTCGTCAATGAAATGCCCGTCACAGACACGAGCCGCAAGGTGTCCGATGTCATTGCCTCACGGCAGTCAAAGGGCGAGTGGATATGTTCGGTTCCTTTCGGCTATGTCATCACCAACTCCAAGAAAATGACCTTTGAGGTTGACGAGCCGTCCGCCGAGGTAGTGCGGCGGATATTCGCCTACTATATCGATGGCTGGGGCTACAAAAAGATTGCAAACCATCTGACAGACGAGCACATTCCTACGCCGCGAATGCGGGAAAAAGCACGCAAGGAAGCGCAGGGCGATGAATATAAAGGAAAGGTCAAAGAGGCGTGGAGCATCGTGACCGTCTCCGAAATTCTTTGCAACGATTTCTATATCGGCACACTGCGTCAGCACAAATTCAAGCGGAAAAAGATAAACGGAAACGATGTGCCGCTTGATGAAAGCCAGCATATCGTGTTTGAAAACCATCACGAGCCGATTGTTGACTACCGCACCTTTGCCGTTGCCCAAGAACTTCTGAAGCAACGCACGACCACCCACTACCGCGGTCAGAAGAAGTACGCCAACAACTACTCCGGCTACCTCTTCTGCGGTGACTGCGGCTCGCCGATGTTCTCGCGCAGCCGTCCCGACCTTGCCGACGCTTACATCTGCGGCACCTATCACACGCGCGGCAAAGCCGGATGCACGACGCATCACATCCGCGTGGATGTGCTTGACCGTGAGCTGAAACGGTACATCGCCAAGGTCTGCGAAAACTCCGAAAAAATGATAAAACAGCTGGAATCCGAAATCAGCTTTGAACCGAACGCGGTGAAGGACAGTGCCAAAGCCGCGGAGGAGCTTGCAAAGCTCATCGAGCAGGAAAAGGATTCGCTCAAAATCCTGATGCGGCAGAAATCCCGCGACCTCGCCCGCGCAAAGGGAAACGAGGATGTCATCATGGAAACCTACGACGCGCTGATTGAGGAAAGCGCCAACCGGATTCACGGGCTGGAAAATCAGATCGCCATGACGGCGGACACGAGAAATACCATCATCAGAGCCAACCGCCATGCCAAAACAGTGCTTGACATCTTCCACGATATTCTGAACAAAGAAAAGCTGGACAAGCGCGACATCGGGCTGATTGTTGACCGCATTATCGTATACGAAAACCGCATTGAGATCAAGCTGCGGGACGACGTGGACGCGCTTCTGCGGTGCGACGATGCGCCCGAAACGGAGACAAGCGCAAATTTTAACGGGGACACGGAGAATATCGAAAGAACTGCAGAAAAATACAATTCTGTGGTGGTTCAATCGGCAAAAAACCAAGCCGATAAGGTTTTTCGTGTCAATGTTATCTGTGGCGGCGACCCCCTGGAAATCTATACAGACCGCGAGGGCGAGGTCATATTCAAGAAGTATTCCCCCATCGGGGAGCTGTCGGCGTTTGCGGGGCAGTATGCCGAGACTCTGCACAAGACCTGCGGGCTGTGCGTTGCGATCTGCGACCGTGACAGCGTGATTGCCTGCGCCGGCATCCCGCGCAAGGAGTACAGCGACAAGGCGCTGTCTGAGGCGCTGGAAGGCATTCTGGAAGGGCGGAGCCTGTACCATTATGCCGAGGGGCAGGAGCGCAAACCGCTGGTGCGTGACAGTGACAGCCACTATATCCACTGTGCCATGCCCATTCTGAGTGAGGGGGACATTGTGGGCTGTGTGGTGTCCGCCGCGCAGGCGGAGGAAGGCGCCGGGGATCGCGCGTCTGTCAGCCCGGACGTGGAGGCAAAACTCATCCAGACAGCCGCCGGATTTCTCGGCAGGCAGCTGGAGGCATAAGCACCGCACGCACTACAAGAATCCCGCCCCGTTCCTTCGCCTGAAGCGGAGGGCGGGGCGGGATTGGTATAGGCGTTTGTGCAGAGGCTTCCGCAAGGCAGTCCCGCGTGACGCCGCCGGGGCTTTCGGCTCCCGGCAGGCTGTCATTCGTTCGCTTTCATTGCTTCCACCATGTCCACGCGGCGGATCTCACGTGCCATGAGGCGGTTGCAGAGAAGCGTGAAGCCGACGGAGATCAGGAGAGCAAACAGATAGCTGCGCAGGTAGACGGTACGACCGAACATGACCTGATCGATCTCGACCGTGCGGATGACGAAGGAATGCAGCCAGACTCCTACACCCAGCCCGGCCAGCGCGCCGAGAAAGCTCAGCGTATTGGTTTCGCGGAAGATATAGCGCTCGGTCTCGCGCGGGTAGAAGCCCAGCACCCGGATGGTCGCAAGCTCCTTGCGGCGCTCACATATGTTAACGTTGGTCAGGTTGTACAGCACCACCATGCACAGAAGTCCGGCGGACAGAATCAGCACGAACACCACGGCGTCGATGCTCTTGATGCTGTCTGCGAAGGTCTGCTTCAGACTCAGCGAGGAACGCGCAAACAGCACGTGCTCCCCGGCAAGCGCCCCCTGAGTCAATGTGTCCGCGTCAATACCGTCGGCGGCACGGCACAGTAGCGTGGTAAAGGACGGCTCCTGCCCGAAGGCGGTGCGGTAGACCTCCGGCGTCAGGTAGGCATAGGCGGTCAGGTAATTTTCCGTGATGCCGGAAACAGGGATATCCGCCCGCTGTCCGGCGGCGTTTTCCAGCGTCACACGGTCGCCTGCGCGCACGCCCAATTCCTCACACAGCTTTTCAGTCAGCACGACGCCGGAATCATCCAGCGCGATCGGCTTCCGGCTCCGGCGCTCCCGCAACGTGATGAAATCCGGGAAAGCGTCCGGATCGGCGGGGACGCAAATGCTCACGTTTCCGCCTGTGCCGCCGGACAGCACCTTTCCGTTCTGACTGGAGAAGGAGAGGTGTGCCGCGATCCGGGTTTTGTCTGCGAGGAAATCCCGCAGTGCATCGTCGGATTCCGCCGCGTCGGCGGAGTCCGTGAGGACTGTCAGCTGGTACCGGTAGATCTCCCCGTACTGCTTATCCACAATGTCGTTGATGGAATCCCGCAGTCCGAATCCGGTCAGCAGCAGGGCACTGCAGCCCGCCACCCCGACCACGGTCATAATAAAGCGCTTTTTGTACCGGAACAGGTTGCGCGCCGTGACCTTGATCGAGAAGGGAAGCCGGCGCCATACGAAGGGAATATGCTCCAGCCAGATGCGCTTGCCCGCGCTGGGCGCCTTCGGGCGCATGAGGGCGGCGGGGCAGGCGCGGAATTCTGCCCACGTTGCCCACAGCGTCGCCAGCAGGATACTGCCAACCGTGACCGCCGCCGCCCAAATGGCGATGTCGGTGCGGAAGGGCGTTGCGGTATCCGGCAGGAAATACATCATGCCGTAGGCACTGCTGATGGCGGCGGGGAACAGCCGGAACCCGACAGTAAGCCCGATGGCGCATCCCAGCACCGATGCGGCAAGGCTGTACAGAATGTACTCGGACAGTATCTGCCCGCCGGAGAAACCGATTGCCTTCAGCGTGCCGATCTGGGTGCGGTTCTCCTCCACCAGCCGTGTCATGGTGGTCAGCGCCACCAGCAGGGCGACCAGGAAGAAGAATACCGGGAAAATGTGACACAGTGCCGCCACCTTGCCGACATTGCCCTTGTAGCTGGCAAAGCCGGTGTTGTCCTCCCGCGTGCGGAACAGCCAGCCGGTGTCCCGCGCCAGCTCCAGACTGTTCAGCGTGCTTTGCGCGGTTTCCAGCCCTGCCTGCGCCTCGGTCAGGACGGGCGACTCCGGCACCTCACCGCCGGATGCGTCCAACCGCGCCTGCAGGGCATCGGCAGTTCTGCCCAGATCCCGTGCCAGCGCGGCGGCACCCGGCTGGGAGGAGCCGGCAAGTGCTTCTGCCGTGCGGCGCGTTGCGGCGATCTGCTCCGGCAGGGCGGCAAGCAGGGTGCGCTCGGTCTGCCGGGCGGTCTCCAGTGACTGCACCGTGGCGTGCAGGCGGCGGACTGTGTCCTGCACCTGTGCCTTCAGCCCGTCGATACGCGCCGCGGCGCGGTCGGTGGCGAACGGCGTGTACCGATCCGCAAACTCCGCGACCAGCGCTTTGTACGCATCGCCGAAGGCATCCAGCGTGGCGGCGCCCTCCAACGTCAGGAACAGGTCGGTGTATGTGTCCCCGGTGAACAGTGCCGCCGGGGTGTAGACCATGTGCGTGATACTGCCTGAGCCGACCGCGGTAGGCTCTGCCACCACGCTGATGCTCATGGGGCTCTCGCAGATCCCGACCACGGTCAGCTTCGTTGCCGTGACCTTGCCGCACAGCGCCCCGTAGTCGGTATTCTCCCGCGAGATTTCCAGCACGTCACCGATATGCAGTGCCTTCTCGGTGTAACGACCGGCGGTGGTCTGTACCACGCACTCGTCCGCACGCTCCGGCATACGCCCGTCGGTCAGGCGGAAGCGGTTGAGCGACAGAAAGCCGTCCGTACCCAGCGTGCCCATAACGCGCGCTGTCGCGGTGATGCGCGGCTCGTCCGCCGTTTCCAGTACCATATCGGCGCACCGGGCGGCGAGCAGTGCTTCCACGCCCGGCAGGGCGGCGACGGCTGCCGCGTCATCCTCCGTGAACCCGACCGGCGCCTTCATATCCAGATCGTACAGTCTGTAATCGTCGAGGTAACTGTCTGCCGTTTCGAACATATCCGGCGAGGCGGCGTACAGTCCTGCCAGAAAGCCGGAGCCGAGCGCCACGATTGCCACAATGGACAGAAAGCGGTTGAGACTGGAGCGGATGCTCCGCAGAATATTTATGCGTCTTGTTCTTTTCATCTTTTTTAACGCGCCGCGCCGCCGCTTACCATTCGATCTGCTCGATCGGCGTCGGGGTGCGGTTTACCTCGGTACCGACCGCCTGCCCGCTGCGGATGTGGATGACACGATCCGCCATCCGGGTCAGGGCGCTGTTGTGCGTGATGATGAGTACGGTCTTGCCCGTCTCCCGGCAGGTGTCCTGCAGCAGCTTCAGCACAGCCTTGCCGGTCTGGTAGTCCAGCGCACCGGTCGGCTCGTCGCAGAGGATCATCTTGGGGTTTTTCGCCAGTGCGCGTGCGATGGAAACGCGCTGTTGTTCGCCGCCCGAAAGCTGGGCAGGGAAGTTATCCATGCGGTCGGCAAGCCCCAGTTTTGTCAGCACCTCCTCCGCCGGAAGGCTCCCGCGGCAGATTTCCGCCGCCAGCTCCACATTTTCCCGCGCCGTCAGGTTCTGCACCAGGTTATAGAACTGGAAAACGAATCCGACATCGTTCCGGCGGTACTCGGTCAGTGCCCGCCCGCCGAGACCGGTGATCTCCCGCCCGTCCAGCCGGACGTGACCGGATGTGGCGGTATCCATGCCGCCCAGAATGTTCAGAAGGGTGGTCTTGCCCGCGCCGCTGTGCCCCACGATGACGCACAGCTCGCCCTTCTCCACGGTAAAGCTCATGTTGTCCAGCGCGCGTGTTGCGGGTGGATAGAGCTTGCATACGCGGTCAAATTCAATGTATGCCATGTGTCGGTACTTCCTCCGTCCGTATGCGGCGGGCGCGTTACGCCTTCCGCTCGGCGGTGAGCATCAGGCTCAGGTATACCTCCGGCATATGGTGACCGAAGAGCTTGCTCATGTCGCCGCTGACGTAAAGTGAGGAGACCACCTGCACGAAGGGGTAGAAGTCGCTGTCCTCCGGAACGGACAGCAGCTGGCTGAGATCCAGCGGCGTGTCGTTTCCGCCGGGCTTGGTCGCCTGTATGAACATATCCGCCAGTGTGCGCGACAGATCGTATGCGCTCAGACCGTCCGCCGACAGACCGGGGCCGGTCAGGGAATGCTTATCTTCATAATAGGAAGTGATGGTGGGCGAAAGCGCGCCGATGGCGTCCGCCAGCGTTTTCAACTTGGCTATGGTTTCCGCGTTACCCGGCAACGTGATATCCTTGCCCGCGCGGAAGAATCCCAGCGAAGCCACCGGGGTGACCGTCACGGGGTCGCAGGGGTTGATGATGTTGAAAATATTGGAGCAGTCCACGTCGGGCGTTTTGCGGACGGTATTGGGCGAGGCGAAGGTGTAGACGAACACGTCTTTCGCTCCCCGGTCGGCGTTGAGCAGAACGCCCAGCAGGTTGGCGCACGCAGCGCCGCGGCTGTGTCCGCTGACCAGGATGACCGGATCCTGAACGGTCGCCAGCACGGGCTTCAGCCCCTCATAGATGTCCTGTGCCGCGAGGTAGAAGTTCTCGGCGAACGCCGTGTTCGGGTCGCGGGACGGAACGATGTCCGCGTTGGAGTACCACTCGCCCGCGTTGGTGCCGCGGATGGAAACCAGCAGAACGGTGCGCTCCCTGCCGCCCCACGTCACGGTCTTCTGACCGACCGAGTAGGCGCTGGTATGGGAGGGATCCTCATCCGGCTTGTCGTAATTCTTGTGCAGAATCGCCTTGAATCCCGCCTTCTCAAAGCGCTGGGTACTGCCCTCGCGGGTATTGCCCGTGCAGAGCCCCAGCAGCTGCTTGGCGAGGGTCCACGAAAATTCCGTGCTGCTGTCCGGCAGAGTCACATCCGTAACGGTGTCCAGCCGGATCTCCGGCTCGACGGTTTCGCCGGCTGCGGTGGTCTGCTCGGGCGCGGTGTCGGTTTCGGTGCTGTTCTGATCCGTTGCCGATCCGGTCGCGGCGGTTGTCGGCTCGGTTGCGGTTCCGGTTGCCGCATCGGATCGTGTTTCCGTGTCGGAGTCCGACGCTGCGTTCCGGCAGCTGCCGAGCAGGCAGAGCAGGAAGGCGGCGGACAGCAGACCCAGGACGGACAGCAGGCGCAGAAGGCGGCATCGGGAAGCTTTTCTGTTTTTCATGTATTGATTCTCCTTTTTTGTTTGGGTGGTGTATAAAAACGGTATCAGTATACCACAAAAGTGTTTCCGGAGTGTAAACAACGGGAGAAACAATTTTGACTGCCGCACTCCGCATTTGTATATTTATTCACATATATGCATATTTTGCCAAGTATATGCATCTTTCCTGCTGTCAAAACAGTGTGACGCCGCCGCAAAGGAAAGTACGCCTGTTTACCCAAAAAGAACAAATGCTTCGCTGACACTTGTATGGTTTCGCACAAAAATGCGACCGACGCACGGTACACAATAAGAAGACTGCAAGCAAGCCTTGCGCGCCCAGCCGTGAAAAATGCAGGGGCTGATACCCGAAAAATTGTTGTGCAAAAATAAAAAAATCGCAGAGCGGCGGGAACGGCATTTTGGAGGTCGGAGCGGGCTTTTTGACGGCACAATAAAGGCTGTCCGACGTCCGCCGGGAGCATTCCGCCCCTGCCCCTCCGGTATACCGGAACCGGAAAGTCGATATGCGGTCGGAATAACCCGATCCGGGCGGGGTTGGTCGTGTAAAAACAAATTATTTCGGTCTGAATAAATATGTGTATAATGACCATTGACAAAAAACGACACGGATGCTATAATGTTTTTCATTCCTGAACATAGTAAGTGTCGGAATGGAGGTATAGCGGAAAATGAAAACGAAATGGCTGCACATAACGCTCCTGATGGTTGTGACCTGCCTGATTCTTGTGGGTCTTTTCGGGTGCGGCTGCGGCAAGACGCCTTCGGGGGAGACCGGTACAGAGTCCGGAACCGAATCCGGAGCACCGGATGACCAGACGGGCGGAGACGCGGTTGCGTACTATTTCTACGACGCCGATGCGGATGAAGAGTACTTCATCATGCTGGGCAAGGGTACGGACAAGGTCACGTTCGCGGTGAAGAACACCGTCAAGACCGGTACATACAGACTGGAAGGCACGAGCCTGTCCATGTCCGATGGCAACGGCTGGTCGCAGACTGCCTCCCTGGACGGCGATACCGTTACGCTGACCTACGAAGGCGCGGAGTACCGCTTCCTGAAGAAGATATACTACACGGTCAGCTTTGACACGGCGGGCGGTTCCGCTGTGGCTCCCGTGACCGTACTCAACGGCAAGACGCTTGCCGGAACAGCCGCCCCGACCCGCGAGGGCTATGTTTTCCTCGGCTGGTACAAGGATGCCGCGTACAGCGAGTCCTTCCGCGTCGCCTCGGAGCCTGTGACCTCCGATGTCAAGCTGTTTGCCCGCTGGGCGGAGAAGACCGCGGGGCAGACCGAGTTTACCGTCAGCTTTGATGCCGGCTACGAGGGGGAGACCTTCGCACCGATGCAGACGGTCGGCGGCAAGCTCTACGGCGCGCCCGTTCCCGCCGCCCGCGAAGGCTACACGTTTGCCGGCTGGTGGGTCAGCATGAGCAACACCGCCGATGAGATCACCTTCCGCTTTGAGGAGCCGACCGGAAAGACTGCCGGCACGCTGTTCACGGCGGATACGACACTGTTCGCGCTCTGGCAGAAGACCGGAGCCGCCTGCGACGATCCGATGGTTCGGCTGGAGGCGGGTGCCGCCGTATGGGATGCGGTCAACGCCGCCGCGTACACGGTTCGCGTCACGGCACCGGACGGCAGCGTCACGGTTGCCGATCAGCGCACGACCGGTACCGCGTTCCAGCTTACCTATGAGCAGGCGGGAACCTACCGCGTGGAGGTGACGGCGGTCGATGCCGGCGGCAACGCCGTGTCGGGTACGACTGTCCGGTACTATGTCAACAAGGCGCTGGGGCGCGTCACCGGTCTGTCGGTTGTCGAGCCTGCCGTGCTGGTATTCCGCGGCGTGGAAAACGCCCAGAAGTACCTTATCACCGTGTCCTGCGGCAACAAGGATCATAAGCATGAGGCTTTCGACAACGGGCTGTCCTGCTTCTATGATTTTTCAACCTGTGAGATGCAGGAGGGCGGCATCCGGTTTACGGTTACCGCAGTGGCGGACGGCTATGCTTCCTCCACGGCGACTTTCACCTACGATCGCCGGCTGGATGCCGTGAGCGGACTTGCCTTCCGCAATGATACGCTCAGTTGGAATGCAGTCCCCGGCGCGACTTCCTATACGGTACGGGTCGGCGACAGCACCTATACCGTGACCGGTACCGTGCTGGATCTGTCCGCACTGGCGAACGGAAGCTATACCGCATCGGTTACGCCTGTTACCAAGGGCTACAATTCCCCTGCCGCCACGGAGCTGGCGCTGGAGAAGGCGACGCTTGCCGCTCCCGCCGACCTGCGGTTGGTCGGAACCCGGCTCACCTGGTCGCCGGTTGTCGGCGCTTCCTCCTATGAGATCGTGCTGGACGGCAGGTCGCAGACCGTGACCGAGCCTGCCTGCGATCTGGCGGACGCCGTCAAATGGTCCGAGGGCGCGGATTATACGCTGACCGTCAAGGCGGTGGGCGCCTCTGCTTCCTCCGCACCGGTCAGTCTGACCGTGCGCTATAACGCCCTGTTCCCGACGCTCACCTATCAGGGCAGTATTCTTTCCTGGAGACCTGTCGTGGGCGCGACTGCCTATGATGTGCAGGTCGGCGACGGCGCTGTCCTGACTGTGGACAGCGGTGATAGCTTCTGCCTGATCGAGAATCTGGAGAAGGCAGGGGAGAACACCCTGCGCGTCCGGTTCCACAACGGCAACTATGTGTCCGCTTGGGTTGAGACGACCGTGTTTGCACACGCCGTGACGCTGGACAGCCAGGGCGGCAGTGCGACCGGTACGCTGTACAAGGCGATTGGCGACAGGCTGACCTTGCCTGCTCCCGAGAAGACCGGCTATGTCTTTGACGCATGGTACACGGTTCCCGGCGGTCCCGAGACCAACGGCGCCGCCTTCCGCGAGACGGTCTTTACCGGATCGGGTGAGACGGTTCTGTATGCCAACTACAAACCCCGCACATTCACCGTTACCTGCAACGGCGGCGAGGGCACGACTGCCGCTACCGCCGAGGTGTCCTACAACCGCAACTATGTGCTCGCGGTTCCGGCAGGTGACGATCCCACCCGTGCGTTCGGCGGCTGGTTCAGCGCTCCCTACGGTGCCGGTATTGCCTACACCGATGCCGAGGGCAACTCGCTTGCTCCGTGGACACAGTTGGAGGAGAATGTCACGGTTTACGCCTTCTGGGTGGATTCCGTGCTGAAATACACGCTGGTCGGGAACGGCTATGTCGTGACCAAGGGCGACCGCATCGGGCTTGTCAGCTCCGTGACGGTTCCCGCTACCTATCGCGGCGTGCCGGTCGTGGAGATTGCCGGCAGTGCGTTCAAGGATTGCACCGGTCTGACCGAGATCAACCTGCCGAACACCCTGACCCGCATCGCAGTTTCGACTGCTTTTGAAGGCTGCACGTCGCTGAAGGCTGTCAATGTCTACGCGGTTGACGGCAGTGCGACGGCACGTTACAGCTCCGATGACGGCGTCCTGTTCGACCATGGCGACGAGAGTGCCCGCCACAGCGCACAGCCTGTCCTGATGCCTATGGGCAGAACCGGCGCGTACCGCATCCCGGACGGCGTGGAGATCATCCCGCGCGGCGCGTTCGCCGGGAGCAGTCTGTCCCGCATCACCATTCCGATGTCTGTCAAGGAAATCGGCATCGAGGCGTTTGCGAATTGCACGAAGCTTACATCTGTTATATTTGAAGAAATGAGCACCGGCGGCAAGGTCAGTACACTGACTGTCGGCGACCGGGCGTTCATGAACGATGAGGCACTGACCTCCGTCACACTGCCTGCCCGTCTCGGACGGATCTCGCTGGATCGCTTCACCGTGACGGACGGTGTGATGGATACCGAGAATGTGTCGGATGCGTTCTATGGCTGCACGGCACTGGCATCTGTCCGCGTGACCGGCGGCACCAAAAACGTGTATACGTCCGTTAACGGTATGCTCCTGTCGGACAACGGCAGTACCCTGCTGTATGCACCGGCGGGACTGGCTGTCGAGAATCTGACGGTTCCCGATGGTGTGACAAAGATCGCCGCAGGCGCTTTCCTGAACTGCATGGATGTGAAGGGCAGCTTGGAGATGCCCGGCCGTGTGGCTGTCATCGGCGATTATGCCTTCTACGGCTGCGACGGACTTACGTCCCTGACCTTCAAGAGCGGTCTTGGCAATGTCACGGTCGGAACGGGGGCGTTCTGCTGGAGCGGACTCTCCTCCCTGACCTTTGAGGACGGCAGCCGCGTGACCGGACTGGGCGCCGGTGCGTTCGAGAACTGCAGCGGTCTGGACGGTCAGACCCTGACGCTTCCCGCCAGCCTGGAGAGCATCGGTGACCGCGCCTTTGCGGAATGCGGCACACTGGAAGTGACCATTCTGGAGGGCAAGAAGACCCTGCATTTCGGCGACGGCGTGTTCTCCGGCTGTCAGATCGGCACGCTGACGCTGCCCAAGAACGTGACGGCACTGCCGAACTTCTTAGGCGGTCTGTCGGTCGAGCGCATCGAGGTGGACGCGAACAACCCGGCACTGGCAACGGTGGAGGGTGTCCTGTACGCCAAGGGAAGCGACGGCAAGCCTGTGACGTTGCTGTTCTACCCCTCCGCCAAGACGGATCTTACCTTCACGGTGCCCGCTACCGTAACGGCTATCGCCGAGGGCGCCTTCCGCGAACACTACTACCTGGAGGAGATCGTAATCCCCGCCGGCGTGACGTCTATCGGTGCCAACGCCTTTGAGGGCGCGGAGCTGACCAAGGTGACGTTTGAGAACGGCTCGGATGCGCTGACGATCGGCGCGTATGCCTTCTATTCCTCCAAGCTGACAACCATTGAACTGCCCGCCCGCACCAAGTCGGTCGGCGCCTATGCATTCGCCAAGACGAGCAAAGTCACGGCGGTGTCGCTGGGCGGCGCGTCCGTCATCGGGGAGCGCGCGTTCTACTCCTGCGGTAACTGGAGCGGCTTTACACTGGAGATCCCCGCGTCCGTGACGGAGATCGGGGAGAGCGCCTTCCGCGGTGCGGTTATTACAGACCTGACCTTTGCTCCCGGATCCGGACTGACTCTCGTCTCCGCCTACGCCTTCTATGAAATGAACGATGGCGACAGCATGGAGAACGATATCGTGATTCCCGCGTCTGTCGTTGTCATCGGCGACCACGCCTTTGATTGGACAAAGGCAGGGTTTACGGTGGAGAAGGGAAGCAAGCTGACCACTATCGGCGCGTATGCGTTCGCACACGGCAGCATGACCACCTTCACGGTGCCCGCTTCCGTCGAAAGCGTCGGAGCCTATGCGTTCTACAGCAACTCCAAACTGACCGAGCTTCTGTTTGAAGACGGCGACAAGCCGCTCACCTTCGGTACCGCCTCGGACGGCGAGGAGGGGCACGTCATCAACAGCACCGGCATTGAGACACTCAAGCTGCCTGCCCGTCTGACTGTGCTGGAAAACAGCGCGTTTGAAAACAACTATTCGCTGACTTCCGTGACCTTCGCGGAAGGCAGCCGGCTGACCACCATCGGCAATGCCGCGTTCCGGTTCGGTTCGGTTACGGAGATCGTGATCCCCGCGTCCGTCCGGAATACCGACCGCGTTGCCATCGGTTCCGAGGCGTTCTATTACAGCGGACTTACCAAAGTGACATTTGAGATGGGCGGATCTGCCGATACCGCGCCCCTGACGCTGGGCGAGAATGCCTTTGCCTCCAACAGCTCTCTGACTGAGCTTGTCCTGCCTGCCCGCCTTGCGTCCTTTACCGATGCGAGCGGCAATACGGTTGCTCCCTTTGCCAACGGCGCTTCGGTGTTCAACGGCTGCGGGCTGACCGATATCCGCATTGAGGGTAACGGTACAAGCGAGTATGTTTCCAAGGACGGTGTGGTTTACACAACGGGACTTGAGACGCTGGTGTATTGCCCGTCCTACAAGACCGGAACCGTGACCATTCCTGCCGAGGTCCGGAAGATCGGGGAAAAGGCATTCTACCAGTGCCAGAAGCTGGAGTGTGTGGTTTTCGCTTCCGGCAGCCAGTGCGCCGAGATCGGTGCGAAAGCATTCTACCGTTGCTACGGACTGACCGAGCTGGTTCTGCCCGACAGTGTGGGCGTCATCAACGAGGATGCGTTCTTCCAGTGCAAGGCACTGGTGAGCCTGACGCTGCCCGCCGGACTGACCTCCTTTGATTCTTCCATCATCAATGCCTGCGAGGCATTGCAGAACCTGAACGTCAGCGCCGCGAGTAAGTCCTTCCGTTCTGTGGACGGCGTGCTGTTCACGGCGGACGGCAAGGAACTGGTTTACTACCTGCCTACCCGTGCCGATGCCGCTTACACGGTGCCGGACGGCGTGGTCATCCTGCGCGAGAGCGCCTTCGCGGGTAACAAGATGCTGACTTCCGTGTCCCTGCCCGCATCGCTGACGCTGATTGATACCTCTGCGTTCAACTCCTGCGGCGCGCTGGAGACGGTCGAATTCCGGAAGGGCGGCACGGAACTGCTGGTTATCGGCAGGCTGGCGTTCGCCAACACCGCCCTGACCTCTGTTGACCTGCCTGCTCGCGTGGCGTCGCTGGGCGACTGGGCGTTCAACCGGACTTCGCTTTCCAGCATCACCTTCGCTGAGAACAGCAAGCTGGTCACGCTGGGCGACAGCGTGTTCGGCTCCACCAAGCTGAATGCCGTTACCCTGCCTGCCGGTATCGTTTCGATCGGCGAGCTGACCTTTGCAAGCTGCGAGAACCTCATGACCGTGACGTTGCCTGAGGGTCTCAAGACGCTGGGTGCGGAGACCTTCCGCGGCTGTACCGCGCTGGAGACGGTCAACCTGCCTGCCAGCCTGGAGACGGTCGGCAACGGAACCTTTGAGGATTGCCAGTCCCTGAAGAATGTGGTGTTCGCCGCGTTCTCCAAGATCAAGACACTGCCCAACACCACCTTCCGCGGTTGCACGGCACTGGAGAGCATTGAACTGCCTGCCAGCCTGACCGAGCTGATGGGACAGGGCGAGAGCGCCGAAAGTAACGGCCCCGGGCTGTTCGCGGAGTGCTCCTCCCTGCGCCATGTCACCTTCGCCGAGGGCAGCAAGCTGACCCGCATCGGGCAGTCCGTCTTTGACGGCACGCCGCTGGAATCCATTACGATTCCGAACACGGTGTCCAGCATCGGCAACTCCGCCTTCTCCGGAACCAAGCTGCGCGAGATCGTTATCCCGCGGACCGTGACCCGGATGGGCTACGGCGTGTTCCAGGCTTGCGAGCTGCTGACCAATGTCCGCATTGAGGGCGGCATCACGACTATCCCCGACTTTACGTTCTCCTTCTGCACGGCGCTGACGACCTTCACGGTTCCCGCGTCCGTGACCGAGATCAAGTCCGATGCCTTTGAGGGCTGTGAGTCGCTCCGCGCCTTTGTGGTGGAGGACGGGAACACCGCCTTCCTGTCCCGCGACGGCGTTGTGTATAACAAGGATTGGACGATCTGCTACTTCCCGCCCGCTAAGGAGACCTATGAAATCCCGAAGCAGGTGACGGTTCTGCCGGACGGCTTCTTCTCGTCCACCAGCATCAAGTCCGTGACGGTAGAGTCCGGTAACTCCGCATTTACGGTGGCTGACGACGTGCTGTATACGGCGGACAAGAGCCAGGTCATCTTCTTCGCGGTCGGTAAGACTTCCTTCACGATCCCCGCCGGTATGACTTCGGATGACATTCTGGAACTGCTGGGTGCGGCACCCTCGCTGCAGGAGATCCTGGTCGAGGAAGGGAACCCGCGCTTCCGCTCTGCGTTCGGCGCTCTGTATGATACCGAGTGGAACCTGCTTGCTGTTCCGGCGGCACGCAAGGTGTTCACCATCCCGAAGGAGGTTACGGGACTGCCCGAGGGCATCTTCCGGTACTCCGGCATCGAGACGGTCGATTACGAGGAGGGCGGCACTGCTCCGCTGGTGCTGACCAGTGAACGCGATGGCGTCTTCGGAAGGACCACGACACTGAAGACCGTGAGCCTGCCCGAGCGCACGACATCGGTGGATGCACTGACATTCATGAGCTGTACCTCGCTGGAGGTTGTCAACCTGCCCGCGTCCCTGACCGAACTGGTCAGGATCACGTCCAGCCGCTATATGCCCTTCTACAACTGCACATCGCTGAAGGCGGTCAATGTTGACCCTGCCAACACGGTGTATCGGTCTGTGGGCGGTGTGCTGTACGACATAAACTGGAATGCGCTGCTGTACCCGGCGGGCACGACCGAGCTGGTCATCCCGCACGAGGTCACCACGGTCAAGTCGCTGGCTGCGTTGAAGAACCTGGTAAGCATCACCTTTGAGAAGGACGCGGATGGCAATGAGGTTCCCGGCGAGACGCTGACCTTTGCCAGCGGTGCGTTCCGGAATCTGGAAAACCTGAAGTCCGTGGAGCTGCCCGCCCGTGCGACCGGCATCAATGCCAAGACCTTTGAGGGATGCACGGCGCTGACTACGCTGACTGTTTCCGCCGGCAATACCGAGCTGCGTACCGATGCGTATGGCATCCTGTATTCCAAGAACGCAACCGGCTGGAGTCTGATCTTCGTGCCCGGCAGTGTCCGGCTGACGACCTACGTCATTCCGGAGGATGTGACCTACATCAACGCCTACATGTTCCTGCATACCGGCGTGACGGCTATCGACTTTGCCGGAAGCGGCGAAGGTCCCGAGCTTGTGCTGGCGGATGGAGATTATACCTTCAACCAGGAGATTTACGAGTGGTACTACGCCGGCGTGTTTGCTAACTGCAAGTCGCTGCAGTCCGTAAGACTGCCTGCCCGTCTCAAGACTGTCGGTGACGGAGCCTTCTACGGTTGCACTTCGCTCACCTCGGTCACGCTGGACGAGAGCCTGACCTGCATCGGGGCGGGTGCCTTCGGTCAGTGCACCGCGCTGACGGAATTCACTATCCCCGCAGGGGTCACGACCATCAAGGACAACGCCTTCGGAGGTTGCACTTCCATCACGAAGATCTTCATTCCCGGTACGGTCCAGACCATGGGCTGGGATGTGTTCGCTTCGTGGACGAATGCGCAGACGATTTATGTGACCTTTGCCGATGCGGAGTCCCGCCCTGACGGCTGGAGCAACCGCTGGACGGATGACGCAACGGTCGTCTACGGCGCGACTTCGGCAGTCTGACATACGGGTATCCCAAAAACTTCCCTGCCACCCTGCGGCGGCCGTAAGACCGCCGCAGGACGCGGGGAATGTGTGCGTTTTGTCCGAACGGTTCGGAAAAGGAGAGATTTCCCATGAACAAGAATCCTATGTCTAAAAAATTCAGGAGCCGGATGGTGCGGTCAGGCGTTTTGGCGTCGGCTGGCTACGGGCTTCTGTTCGGCGCCTGCGCCGAATTTGTCGCCGCCCTGACCTGCTGGTTGCTGGACGTCCGGGCGGTATGGCTGCCGCTTTCAGTGGGACTCGGTGTCGCACTGGCGGCAGGCTTTGTTACCTTTTTTGTCAGGTTTCGCCCGAATGACCGCCGGGTTGCCCATCGCATGGACAGCATGGGACTGGAGGAACGGACGGTCACGATGATGGAACTGGAGAAGGACGACTCGCCGATTGCGAAGCTGCAGCGGGAGGACACTGTCAAACGTGTGTCCGAGGTCACGAAGGAGCAGATCAACCGCTCTTTCCCGCTGTTTGTGATCCGACGGGGCGTTTTGGCTGTTATGATTGTGTCACTTCTGATGGCGGCAGGTATGACCACCGTCATGGGGCTGACCGAGAAAGGCGTTATTCCGCCGCCGGACATTCTCACGCCAGAGAAGGGGCGCAATGTGTACGTTAACTTGATCTATGGCGTTCAGGGGGGCGGCGACATTGAGGGAGATGCGGAGCAGTCGGTTCGCCCCGGAGAGGACGGCACGCAGGTAGTGGCGGTCGCCGAGGACGGCTGGATGTTTGTCCGCTGGAGCGACGGCAACAGGGATCCCGCGCGCACGGACAGATCCGTGACCGAAGATATGGAGATTACCGCCATCTTTGAGGAGGTCCCCGAGGACGAGGACAAGGACGACAACGACAGCAAGATTGACGGTGACGAGGAAGGCGATTACGATAAGGACCTGAGCGATCCCAACGAGAATGACGGCAACGGCATGGGCGGCAGCAACGGTGACGGCGGCGAAGGCGACGGAGAGGGCGAAAACGGCGACGGCAGCGGTAAGGGCGACGGCGGACAGCAGGGAGACGGCAAGGGTAACGGTCGCGGCGACGGCGCCGGCGGCGGTTGGTCGGACGGCAACCAGATTATTGACGGCAAGACCGATTACCGCGATGTGTATGACATTTATTACGATATGGCGATGGAGATCGTCCGGAACGGCGGCGAGCTGCCCGCTGACCTTAAGGCATTCATCGAGAAGTACTACGGCAGTATCTGACATCATCCGAATCCGAGGGAACGAAAACCCATGCATAGGGCGCTTCTGAAGCTGCATCTGCCGACGGTTGTCGTGCGGGGGCTTTCAGAGCGCCTGCAACAGGGCAGCATGAAGGGAGCCGCCGGGAGCGTCCGGAGGTTCCCTGAATCCATGTTTTACCACAAGTATAAAAAGATAAAGGGAGATCATCATGATTAACGAGGAAAGCATTCAGAAGTTCCGGAGCATATGCGACAACATTTTCACGCAGATCCGCCGGGACGTTATCGGGCAGGACGAGGTCGTCGAGGGAACCGTCATTGCCATGATCGCGGGCGGCAACGTGCTGCTGGAGGGCGTGCCCGGCGTGGGCAAGACCCGACTGGTGCGCAGTCTGGGGCGGGTATTTGATCTGCCTTTTTCCCGCATTCAGTTCACCCCTGACCTGATGCCTGCCGATGTCACGGGTACCAACATTATCGTCAAGGATGAGAACGGAAACTCCAGCTTCCAGTTCCAGCCCGGTCCCGTGTTCAGCAATATCGTGCTGGCGGACGAGATTAACCGTGCAACGCCCAAGACGCAGTCGGCACTGCTGGAGGCTATGCAGGAGCATACCGTGACTGTCATGGGTGTGTCCCGGAAAATGAAGGAGCCCTTCTTCGTGCTGGCGACGCAGAACCCCATTGAGCAGGACGGTACCTACCCTCTGCCGGAGGCGCAGATGGACCGCTTTATGTTCAACCTGATCGTGCCCAACCCCGGTCTGGACGAGCTGATGCAGATCGTCGATATGACGCAGAAGACCATGGCTGAGGTGGCGGATGCCGCCTGCAGCGGTGAGCAGCTGCTGGAAATGCGGGCGACCGCTTCCCAGATTCCCGTGGCGAACGAAGTCATGCGGTACGCCATGACGCTTTGCTCCGCAACGCACGCCGACAGCGAGTGTGCATCCGAGGCGGCGAAGAAGTATGTTCGCCTGGGTGCCAGCCCCCGTGCCGGACAGGCGCTGATTTCTGCCGCCAAGGTGCGCGCCCTGATGCAGGGACGGTACAATGTGGCGTACAGTGACGTCAATGCGCTGGCACTGCCGGTTCTGCGGCACCGCATGAAGCTGAATTTTGAGGCGATTGCAGACCGTGTTCCCGCAGACGATATCGTCCGCATGATTGTTGCCGAGGTCAGCAAGCGCTTTGATGTGGACGGCACCGTTGCTTCCGTGGACACCAAGGAAAGCACTGCCGAGGGAAAGAAGAAGCGCGGCTTCGGCAAGAAGACGTCGTAATATATACAGGAAAGGATGCTTTTGCCGTCGGGCAGAGGCACGGGCTTGAGCCACTATGAAGGGTTCTTACTTGAATGACGCATTCTTCAGCCGTCTGGAGACCTGCGCATTGCGCCTGCGTGCGGACCTGTCCGGATTTTTCGGCGGGAAGCACCTGGTCCGGACGTACGGGCAGACGGTTGAGTTTGCGGACTACCGCGAGTATATGCTGGGGGACGATATCCGCCGCATCGACTGGAATCTGTACAGCCGCTTTGAGAAGTATTTCATCAAGCTGTTCACCGATGAACGGCAGATGCACACGCAGATATTCCTGGACTGCTCTGCCTCTATGGGCAAGGCAGACCCCGACAAGGCAAATTATGCGGTGGCAATGGCGGCGGCGCTGGGGTTTCTGTCGGTACATAACATGGACAAGGTGTCCTTCAAATTGATACGCGGCGACCGGGCGGAGGACCCCTTCGGATTACTGGTTGGCAAGCGGGCGTTCTTCCGCGCTGTTTCCGAGCTGGAAAATCTGACCTTCACCGGAGATTCGGACATCGGAACCGCTGTCACGAGTTGTGAAACCGGAACGCGCGACGGACTGACGGTTATCATTTCGGATTTCTTCACCGACAGTGACTGGCGGAAGGCGGTTAACTTCCTGAAGTACAGGAGCCGGCAGGTTCTGCTGGTGCAGGTCATGACGCGGGAGGAACTGGATCCGACCTATAACGGGCACGTCAGCCTTATCGACTCCGAGTCCGAGGATATGATGGATGACCGGAACATGAAAATGCGTATCAACCGCGGGATGCTCTCCGCATACGGGGAAGCAATGAAGGATTTTCAGAACGAAATAGCGCATTTCTGCGCCTCCCGCGATGTCGGATTCATGTCCGTAAACACGCAGGAGCCGATCGAGCGCGTCCTGTTCGGTGAATTGCTGAAGGTAGGTATATTGCAATGAGTTTACTTGCTCCTCTTGGGCTTCTGGGTCTTCTCGCGGTGGCGGTGTTGATATTTATCTATATCATCAAGCCGAACTACCAGCAGAAGATCGTTTCCAGTACATACATCTGGAAGCGAAGCCTGAAGTACAGGAAAAAGCGCGTGCCGGTCAGCCGGCTGCGGAACATCCTGATCTTCCTGTGCCAGATGCTGGTGCTTGCCTCCTTCGCGATGCTCCTGGCGCGTCCTGTGATTCCGTATGTTGCGGAGACACCCAAAAACGAAAAGGTCATCATCCTGGATGCTTCCGCCGGTATGCGCGTGTCCACGGGCGGCGAGACCCGCTTTGAGCGGGCGGTGCGCGAGATACGCCGGCAGGCAGAGAGCATCCTTTCGCAGGATGATATGATCCTGTCCGTCATCGTGGCGGACAGCGACGCGCACTATCTCGTTTCGCGCCAGACGCGGGACGGCTTGGCTGCGGTCGGAATGGCACTGGACAGTCTGGTCAGCCCGGAGCTGAAATGCAGCTACGGGACCGCTGACATGGAGGGCGCCGCCACGCTGGCGCAGGATATCCTGAAAAAGAATTCCGAAACAGAGGTCATCCTCTATACGGCGACCGAGTACATAGACAAGGGCAACTTCACGGTGGTCAATGTGGCGGACGAGAGCGACTGGAACGCCGCAATCCTGTACGTGAAGCCGACACTGGAGGAGAGCAACAGCTACTCCTTTACGGTGGGCGCCGGGTGCTACGGGCAGTCCCGTTCCATGACGGTGTACTGCGAACTGACCGGAATCAACGGCGGAGTCGGCACACTCAAGGTCAGCAAGACCGAGTATTTCACCGAGGCGGAAAGCGAGCGCGAGCTTCTTTTCACGACCGATGATTTCGGCGGCGTTCCGGTGACGTCCTACGCATCCATGCTGGTCTATCTGGACGAGAACGACTCCTTTGACGGCGACAATACCTATGATGTGTACGGCGGGCAGAAGCATACCGTGCGCATTCAGTATGCCAGCTCCCAGACCAACAACTTTTTCTCCGGCGTTCTGCGCTCCCTGCGCCAGGCACAGCGCGGCTCCTGGAACATTGAACTCAAGACGACCAACAAGGCGGCTGCCGCGACCGAAGGCTTTGACATCTACATCTTCGAGGGTGCCATGCCGGACGTCCTGCCGACAGACGGCGTGGTGATGCTGGTCAATCCGGACAAGGCTCCGGAGGGAAGCGGTCTGCGCTTCGGCGACCGGGTGAATATCAACAGCGATTCCACGCTGGCGTCCGGACAGGCAAGTCCTATCACGGCGAATATGAACCCCGACCGCATCACCGTTGCCGAGTACCGCGAGGTGCTGTCTGCGGACGGTTACGATGAGCTGATGTACTACAACGGAAACCCGGTCATTCTGGCAAAGGATGAGGAAAACGCTCATGTCGTTGTGCTGTCGCTCAACCTGAAGATGTCCAGTCTGGGCGTTGTGCTGGATTTCCCGATCATGATGTACAATATCTTCAACCATTATATTCCCGTGACGCTGACCGGAAATGCCTACGAGGTGGGCGAGACTGTTACGGTCAACGGGCGCGGCTCAGACCTGACCGTGAGCGGCGGCGGCAACGAGGCGCAGTCCTTCGCAACGCTTCCGGGTACGCTGACGCCTACGGTTCCCGGCGGGTACACCGTCACGCAGAAGAACCTGCGGGGCGAGTACGTGGTGGACCAGTTCTTCGTGCATATCCCCAACAGCGAGAGCAACATCACCAAGCGGGTGGATGAGTTGCCGCGCATGTATGCCGAGAAGACGCAGGTTGACGGCGACCGCGACCTGTTGGTATGGTTCGCGGGGGCGGCATTGGTGTTGCTGGCGGCTGAATGGCTGTTGCACGCCAAAGAAAATTCTGTCTGAAAGGAGCGGTAGCCGTGTCGAATTTCCGTATTACATTTTCCAATCCGTGGCTCCTGCTTCTGCTCGTGCCGCTGGCGGCACTGACGCTGATTCCGCACTTCCGCGTGGCGAAAAAGTTCCGCCGGAGCCGCAACCGCGTCATATCGCTGGCACTGCACAGCATCGCACTGATCCTGTGCGTGCTGCTGTTGGCAGGCATGACCTTCCGCTACGAGGTGCCCAACCGGGAAAACCAGCTCATCCTGCTGGTTGACGTGTCGGACAGCGGTGCCGAGGTCGAGGAAGCCCGGAATGAATTCATTCAGACCGTGCTGAATGCCTGCGATGAATCCTGCGAGGTCGGTATCGTAACCTTTGGCTACGGCACCGTCTACGCCGCTCCGCTGTCGGCGGATGCGCGGGAGGTCTACCGCCAGTATCTGGAGGCGGACAAGCCGGATACCGGTGCCACCGATATTGCGACGGCACTGGAATTTGCGGCGGCGCAGATAACCAAGCCCGCGACGGCGCGTATCCTGCTGCTGTCGGACGGCGTGGAGACCGATGGGCGTGCGTTGGCGACGGTCAAGACGCTGACCTCCGGCGGTATTGGCGTGGATGCGGTAGACATGACCGCCCCCACGCACGAAGAAATTCAGATTCTCGGCGTGGAGATGCCGGAGGACAAGGTTCTTGTCGGTAAGGCAGTCACGCTGAAGGTGACGGTGCAGAACAACTATCTGTCCGCCAAGAAAGTATCCCTGGTGGTCGCGGACAAGGGCTTTGAGGGGGACGCGACTGACTTTGAAGTCAAGCCGGGCAAGCAGACATTGGAAGTGCCGGTCACCTTTCAGGCGGCGGGACTGCATGACCTGCGCTTCTCCCTGACAGCCGGAGACGACAACCTGAGCCAGAACAACAGTTTCCAGTCCTTCCTCAACATTCCGGTGTTTGAGAACGTGCTGGTGCTGGAGAATCAGCCGGGCGAATCTGCCGATCTGGCGGCGCTGCTGGGCGAGGACTTCCGCGTCACGGTGCTGAATATCCATACCGATGCCGACCGTCTGCCGACGTCGGCGAAGGAGCTCTGCGCCTACGAGCAGGTCGTGCTGGTCAATATTGCGAACAGCGACCTGACCGGCAAGGATGCCCCCAACGGCTTTGACCAGGCGTTGTACGATTATGTGTACCGGATGGGCGGCAGCCTTCTGACCGTCGGCGGGCAGAACGATGTCGGAGCCGACGGCAAGCCTACCCCGCACGCCTACAACCGCTCCGATCTGTCCGGAACGCTCTTCCAGCAGATGCTCCCGGTTCAGGCGATCGACTACACGCCGCCTATCGCGGTCATGCTGGTCATCGACTGCTCCGGTTCCATGAGCAGCGGACGCTTTGAGGCGGCGCTCCGTGGTGCCGAGGAGTGTTTGGATTCCCTGACAGAGCGGGATTACTGCGGCGTTATGGGCTTCAGCACCAGCTCGACCGAGCACGTCAGTGTCATGCCGGTTTCTCAGAAGGAAACCATCCGCACCGCAATCCGGAACCTGAACGATGAGGGCGGCGGAAGCGGCGGTACGATTTTCTCGGACGCCATCGACCAGGCGGGACGCGCGCTGGCAGCCGTTTCGGTGGAGCGGCGGCACATTATCCTCGTGACCGACGGTAACCCCAGCGACCACCTGGATCAATCCGGTGCCGATGACAACAACTACTACGGCAGATATGTGGATTACAACTACGAGCAGAGCAACATCACCATGTCTGTCATTACCGTGGGCATGAGTAGCGGAAACCGCGAGCAGATGCAGAAGACCGCCGAGCGCGGTCACGGTCACTACTACGACGTCAGCCTTGAAGATTCCGAGGGAACTATCAGCATCAATATGCGGCAGGATCTGGCGGCGGCGGCAGTCGCGGAACTGCAGGGAGGCATTTCCTTCGTGCCGAAGATCAAGGATCAGACCGCCGTGTTTGAGGGACTGGATTCGTCCGCCGTCATTCCGGCGCTGAAGGGCTACTACGGCACCAAGGTCAAGGACGGTGCCCGCGTGCCGCTGATCCATGATTATGTGCCGATCTATGCCGAATGGGATCTCGGCGCCGGACGGGTCGGAAGCTTCCTGTGCGATCTGGGCGGCGAGTGGTCGGCGGAGTTTATGGCGGATGAGGTGGGGCGCACCATCGTCCGGAATATTTCGTACGATCTGGCACCGGATACCGATCTGGAGCCGGATGCAATGGACTATGTCCTGCGCACCGACCGCGACAACTACACAACGCGGCTGGATGTCTATACGGCAACAGCCGAGGGGGAAAAGGTTTCCGTGACCGTCATGCCGGTGTCCGAGAGCGCGAAGAACGCCTACAACGGCAATATTCCGGTAACGGCATTGGGTAACGGGATCAGCTTTACCTTTGAAATAAAGCATGAGGGACTGTACCGGGTGAGCATCGCCAAGACTGATGCCGCCGGGCAGACGCTGTCGTCGGTGTCCTTCTGCCAGAGTTTTTCGTACTCGGAGGAGTACAACGCCTTCCGTGAGGAGGGCGAGGGCGCGGCACTGCTGGCGGAGGTCGCGGCGGATGGCGGCGGCAGGGTGCTGAGTGACCCTGTGGAGGTGTTCTCTTACTTTGTGCGGTTCCTGCCGCGCGAGACAGACCCCCGCATGGTATTCCTGATTATCGCTATGGTGTGCCTGCTGCTGGATGTGGCAGTGCGCAAGTTCAAATTCAAATGGATCCACGAGATCGTGCGCGACAGGCGCGCAATGAAGACGCTCGGCGGAGGGGGGCACGGTGCGGAATGAAGGTTCTGACAAAGTACGTGCCGTATACCCGCACGACCGGGTGCGAGAGGAGGGGAAGGGAAATGAGACGACCGACCGTATATAGCCTGCGTCGCCTCGTGCCGCTGGCACTGACGCTTTGCGTCCTGCTCGGCGCGGTACTGCTCTGCACGGCGTGCAGTCGCGGAACGCCGCTGTCGGCACCGACCGGAACGCGGCTGGATGAGATCACCCTGACGCTCAGCTGGAACAAGGTCAAGGGCGCGGCATACTACACCGTGCGCATACGCCCGGATGACGGCTCGGATGCCGTGGAAAAGGATGCCAGCAAGCCCAGTCTTTCGCTGGAAAGCCTTACGGAGGGCAGCTATGAGCTGCGCGTCCGTGCGGTTGCGGGCGGCTCGGCGGCGGACACGGAGGACTCCGGTTGGTCGGAGCCAATCCGCTTTACAAGAGAGCACGAAACCGGGCTGGCTTTCCGGCTGATCGAGGACGGGACGGCGTTTGAGGTTTCCGGTCTCGGCACCGCCACGGGGGAGATCACGGTCCCGGACACCTACCGCGGACTGCCTGTCACCGCCATCGGCGAGCGGGCACTGTATAACAAGAACACCGTGACCGGTGTGACGCTGGGGGAGAACATCCGGCGCATCGGGAAGCAGGCGTTTGCCAACTGCTCTTACATGACGCACGTCAATCTCCCCTCCGGGCTGACCGAAATCGGGGATCAGGCGTTCCAGAGCTGTCGGGCACTGGAGGTGCCGATGCAGATTCCGGACGGGCTTTCCGCGATCGGTGAGCAGGTGTTTGCATACTGCCGCAAGCTCCCCGCCGTATCGCTGGGTGCCGGTGTCAAAGAGATAGGAAACGGCGCGTTCAGCGGCTGTGAGAGCCTGACCGCCATCGTCATCCCCGACCAGATCACACGGATAGGGGAGGACGCTTTTGCCAAATGCACCGCGGTGACATCCCTGTCGGTCGGGCAGGGCGTGACCGAGATCGGAAAGAATGCTTTCCGGCAGAACACGGCACTGCCTGCCGTCCGGCTGGGTGAGCACGTCAGGACGGTGGGGGCGTACGCTTTTGCCGACTGCACCGCACTCCGGACGCTGGACATGACCGACAGCGTGACGGCGATAGGCGAGAGTGTTTTTTCCGGCTGTTCCGGACTCACGTCCGCAGGTGTCCTGCACCTGAGCACGGCGCTGGACAGCATCGCCAAGGAAGCATTCAAGGGAACCGCTTTCTGGGAGGCAGCCGACATGGTTTACCTGAACGGCTGGTTGCTTGCCTGCAAGAGCGGAGATATGACCGGTAAGGTGATTGAGCCGGGGACGTTTGCCATTGCGGATTACGCACTGGCTGGATGCAAGGGCTTTGCTGATATCACGATCCTGCCCGACAGTGTGATTCTGATCGGGGAGGGCGCCTTTTCCGGATGCAAAACTCTGACGGGACTGGTCATCGGGAGCGGCGTCCGGCGGATCGGCAATAAGGCGTTTGCCAACTGCACCTCGCTGAGCCATGCCATTCTCGGAGCCTATGACCCCGACGCGGATACGCTCACGGGGGCGAGCGCTCTTGCGTATATCGGCGATTCCGCGTTTTCCGGATGCGGCTCGCTTCTCACGGTGTCCCTCCCGGAGACCGTGACCGGCATCGGCTCCTTCGCGTTCCGTAACGCGGGGCTGTGGACGAGTGCCAAGGACACGGTGTATGCCGGGAACTGGCTGGTCGGCTGTAAGGAAGATGCCGCGGGCGATGTGACTATCGCGGACGGGACGGTCGGCATTGCCAATTATGCTTTCTATAACTGCAAATTTATCAGTGGTGTGACCATCCCGGACAGTGTGCGCAGTATCGGGCGAGGCGCCTTCTACAACTGCCGCAAGCTGGCAAGCGCGACGCTTCCCGCCGGGCTGACCGTGCTGGAGGATTACACATTCTATCACTGCGATGCGCTGACCCTGCCGACGCTGCCCGCCACGCTGACCGGTATCGGTCGCTCGGCGTTCTACAAGTGTGCGTTGGGGGAGCAGAGCAACGACACGGCACAGGATACGCTGGTCATTCCCGACAGCGTGACATACATCGGCGCGTTTGCCTTCTACGGGAGCGGCTATAGCTACGCCGATCCGGACAAGGTGGACACGTACATTGCCGGCGGCATCGACATTCTGGTGATCGGCTCCGGCGTACAGACGGTCGGCGAGCAGGCGTTTGCAAACTTCCCGTCCCTGCGCCGCGTGACGCTGGGTGCGGAGGTCCGTTCGCTGGGCGACAAAGCGTTCTATAAATGCACCATGCTGGAAACGGTGGATTTCGGCAACAGCAGGCTGGAGAGCATCGGTGGGCGCGCGTTCTACAAGTGCGCGGCGCTGACCGAGATCACGTTGCCGGAGACGCTTCGTACAGTCGGGGATTACGCCTTCTACAAATGCACCTCGCTGACGCGGCTGTCGCTGGGAGGTGCGGAGCGCATCGGCGATTACGCCTTTTCGGGCTGTACCGCGCTGGCTGAAACCGTCCTGCCGGATACGCTGACGTCAATCGGGCGGCAGGCGTTCCGCAACTGCACCTCGCTGAGCGGACTGGTGCTGGGCAACACCCTGCAGAGCATCGGCGAGCACGCCTTCTACGGATGCCGCGGGCTGACGCTGTATGCGGTGCCGGAGACGGCACCCGCCGGCTGGGATGCCCGGTGGAATTCCTCCTACCGCCCCGTGCTGTATGGCTGTCAGGCGGAGGACGGCGTTCTTTCCGGTTTCACCAAGCGCGAGACAGCGACTGCCAACTTTAATGAGACAACATCCGTAACGGCACCGGTTCGGATCGGATACGGCTTTGCCGGATTTGCGACCGAGGCGGGCGGTACGGCGGTGTACGCCGCCGCGGATTTCGGGAAGATCCCGGAGGGCACCGCGCTGTTCCCGGTATGGACGGACCCCGCCGCCTGATGACCTGAGACCTGATATCTGACATCGGAGAGGTTTTTGACGGGATCCGATATCTTCCTACAGAAAGGATATAAACGCATGAGAAAACATTTTTCGGCGGCGCTTGCGCTGCTACTCCTCTTTACGGGGCTTCTGCTCCTGACGGTTTCCTGCAATACTACGGGATCCGGCAACGGGACCGGCACCGGGACCTCCGGCGACAGCTCCGTGTTTATCGGCAAGGACAATATGCCGCAGGTCCTGTTCGTGCAGGGCAATGAGCTGAACCTGTCCGGCGGCAAACTGACCGTGAACGGGAAGGAGATAGACCTGACTGACAAGGACGTGCAGGTCACCGGCTATGATAAGGACAAGCTGGGCGAGCAGACTCTGACCGTTACCTATAAGGGAAAGTCCACGTCCCTGCACGTTACGGTTGTGCCGCGCGTGCAGACGGCGGAGCAGTACCTGTACTTCCAGGGTGAATCCATGGATGCCGTTTCGCTCCGGCTGAAGTTCACGCGCGATGACGGCACATCCTTCACCGTCAAGGCGGGCGACGAGGGACTGACCATTACGGGCTTTTCCTCTGATGCAACGCAGGATGAGCTGACGCTGACCGCCTCCTACCGCAAGGGAACGGATGACCTGTCCGGCAGCTTCACGGTTTCGGTGGTTTCTCCGGAAGTCAGCTTCAAGAAGCCGCGCAAGACGGCATACGGCAGCCACGAGACGGCACTTGACTGGCTGGGCGCTTCGCTGACGCTCAAGTCCGCCGACGGAAAGACCACGCGGAACATCGCCGTCACCGATCTGACCGCTTCCGGCTTTGATCCGTCCGTTGCCGGCGCGGACGCTCCGTCCGTCACGCAGACGGTACACGTCTCCTACCTTGGACGGGAAATGGCAACCTTTGATATCACCGTAACCTACAGCGAGGTTTCGCAGGTGCGCGACATCGCGGCGAATCTCATGAGTCTGGACTGGTCGGTGTATATCCGTCCCGACCCGCTCATGCACTACCCGGCAGGCACTACCGAGGAGCAGGGGCGCATGGCGATGCAGGCGCTGAGCCTGTATGAGTCGCTGTCGGACAGCGATGCCGGACTGATCACAGTCAACGAGTTCAACGCGATTGCGCGGCTGGCGGTTACTTACGGATACAACACGTGGCAGACCACGCTGGACGAATCGTACAAGGGCGTGTTCACCGTTTCCTACGGCGAGGTGTCCTTTGACGCGGCGACCCGCGCCGACGCGCAGACGGGCTATGACCGCCTGAATGCCGGGGAGGATGCGCGCGACGAGGCGACTGCACTGATCTATCAGTACAGTACCCTGCTGAACAACGAGCGGTTCCTGAAGAACAGCAAGGACGTCCTGCTGTACGAGGGCGCCGAGGAGGACGGCAAGAAGGTCGAGCTGACCGTGGACGCGATGGCAACCATTGTCCTGCCCGAGGGAACCGTCCGGCAGATCGCGCAGGTTCTGGACAAAATGCTGACCATGGAAGATACGCTGAGCAAGGTTCCTGCCGGCTGGAGCGCGGACGGGCTGAGTGCCTATGCCGCCGACATTGACGCCGTGTATGACCTGCTCGGCAAGGTCGATGCAAGCGCCGTGTCCGACAGCTCCGTGTACGAGCTGGTCAACAGCTGGCGCAAGGGTGGGGATTTCTTTGAAATTCTGTACCGGTACTACTACGGGCTGTGCGCTTCCGAGGATGCTGCGGTCGCCAAGGCGGCCAGCGAGAAGGTCAACAAGCTGACGGATTACCGTCTGCCCACGCCGCTCAAGGAGATCAGCCTGCCCTATGTGTACGGGCATACACTCCAGACCGCTATGCAGAGCATTGCGGGAAGTCTGACGGGCGAGGAGGACGCGGTGCCGAGTCTGATAGAAAGCACCATGTTCCTGTACTATTACCGGCAGGCGGTCGAGGGGCAGGAGAAGATTCTTGCCACAGGCGATGCCATGTACATCGACCTGTACAATCTGCTGTACGCGTCCATCCTCACCTCCATGACGACAGGGGACTACGGCTACTATGAGCTGAACGGTACTTCCTCCTACGACAGCGTCTATACGAAGGTATGGGATGCTTACATCGCCGTCTGGGAAAAGGCGGAGGAGGATCCCTCCTACGTGGAGACCGAGGAGTTCGGAACGGGCGTTGCCGCTATGTTCCGGGCGTTTGTGGAACTGCGTCCCAACCAGCAGTACAACTTCCTCAAGGCGCTCAACTACCTCTACTCGGATTACCATATGCCCACCATGGCGCTGTACCCCGACGATAACGGGCTGTACTCCAAGTTCGCCACCTATATCTACGCCTACTATATGAATAAGTTGGGCGTTCAGCCGGATGCGGCATCCGAGAGCACCGGCTTTGACATCTTCACCGACCTGATGATTGCGCTGGAGGCATATGCCAACAACGATGCGAATACCTTCGGGCAGTGCATGGCAGAGGTGCAGACCAAGTACAAGGCATGGAGCGGCACGGATAAGGACGCGTTTGACCGCAACCTGAAGTTCCTCTATGACCGCTACATGAATTACTTTGCCATGTTCGACAAGACCACCGACGCGGACGGTAAGGAGGTATACCGTTACCGTGGCGCCGATTGGGGCGAATACAAGGAGATCGTGGAGCAGTTGGATGCCGAACTTGCCCGGGCACAGCTGGCACAGCTGTACATTGATTACCTGTCGCAGTTCACCGGGGAGTCGATCCCGATGTATCTGGCATACATTTCCTCCTACGAGCGCATTCGGGTTCTGGCTGACCGGCTGTTGGCGTGCGGCAACGAGGATATCCTGCGCAACTACTACTACCTGCCGCTGGGCGAGAAGCAGGACGGCGATACGCTGTACGCCGGCGTCTACGATGCGGAGGGCAACTTTACCCGTTACCTGACACTGCTGGGCATCAACATGGAGGAGTACAGCAAGGCGGACAATCTGCGCGCGTTCCTGCGGAACAATACGGATTACTTCTGGAGTGCGGTCGAGCTGGTGTACCCGCAGATTGCCAACCCCGGCACGAGGTTCACGTTTGACGATGCGCACGTCAACGCGCTGATGGAGTCCTTCCGCGCCCTGTCGCCCGACGAGCGCTACCTGCTGTTGACTGTGGATTCCCTGAACATCTACTACGGCGGTCTGGAGGCATACTATGCCTCGATCTTCAGCGATTCCGAGGCGGAGAAGAACCTGGCATCGGCACTGCTGGGGCTGGAGATTCAGTATATCTCCTACCTGGAGTTCCCGGATCAGTCCTACACGCTGGAGGACGGCTCGGTCATCAGCACCAAGGAGTACCTGCTCCGGACATGGACATCGGTCAAGATCGCGTTCTCGTCCCTGACACTGGAGGAGAGAAATGACTTCCAGGATCACATGGGCGTGATGTACGATGTATACCGGAATATCTGTGACAACCTGACGATTGACTGACAGACAGAGAGCGGGGGTAAAAACTCAAAATGAGTTTTTACCCCCGCTCTCTGCATGCGAGGAAGGCACATAAGGAAGGCTCTGCCCATTCCGCACGACCGATCGGCGGAATGGGCGGAGCCTTTTTGATATTGGTGCGGTCATAATGCGACCGTATGCGGTTTACGGATTCGGCACCGGAAACGCGGCAAGCACCGGTCAGCTCACGCCCAGCAACTCCGGCAGATCCGGCAGGGCAGGGCACTCCCGGAAGGCAGATCCTGCGACCATACAGGGAGAGGCGGGCAGATGCAGTGTCCGCAGGGAGGCACACCACGCAAAGGCGGCGTCCTCAATGATGCGCAGACTGTCGGGCATCCGCACCGTTTCCAGCGATACGCACGCGGAAAACGCGGCGGCGCCGATGCGGATCAGACGACCCGGCAGGCGGACGTGCAGCAGCTGACGGCATCCTTCAAACATACCGTCCGGAATAGCCGACAGACTGTCCGGCAGGACTACGCTGTGCAGGCGCGTGCAGTAGGCAAAGGCGCAGTTCCCGACCATGCGCAGTCCGGCGAGATGACCCAGCCGAAGTACGGGCAGGCGCTCGCAACCGATAAAGGCGCGGTCGCCGATGCAGGACAGCCGGCTGTTCCGACCGAGCCGCAGATCGGACAGGGAGGTGCAGAAGGCAAATGCCCGCCGCCCGACGGATTCGACCGTCTCCGGCAGGGAGACGACGCGCAGGGACTGACAGCCGGAGAAAGCCTTGTCTGCGACCGCGACCACCCGCAGCCCGTCCGGCGCATATGCCGGCACGGTCACGGATATGGGGGATGCGTTCCTGTCTGTCAGCCCGGTGACGGCGCAGGTCTTATCGTCAAATGCCGCATAGGTCAGCGCCGGGTACAGCCCGTTGCGGTCTGTGCCGGTTTCGCAGCAAAGATTCAGGTTTGTCATACTCGTTAACCGTAGCTTTCGTCGGACGAAAGCACCCTTTCCGTGGCATTGTGGTTTGTCCTGCCTGTCAGGCGGCAGTGACCGCCGACGGCGTTTCGCCGTTTCCGATCCTGCGATACGCCGTTCTTCTGTTTTTCCGTGTTTTCTTTCGTTTTTCTTGGGACAAGCCCATTATAGCACAGCTTTCCTGCGAATGTGCGAACAAATTGTAAACAAAGGCAAAACAAAAGCGAAAAATTTTCTTAAAAAGGAATTAAAACGGATGCACGGTGCGGCATTGTTCGCCGTAATTCGACCTGATTATTCTTGATTTGGAAAATATCGTCAGACTTTGACAGTGGGGGCAAAGGAGCGCACCCGGATCCGACGGCATACAGTTACTGTGGCAAAATGATGAAAACCACTTGCAATCAACCGTTGCATATGGTATAATTTACGTGGCACGCCGGTTTCCCTGCATGGGGAGTATATGACCGCAGGTGCCCGTTTATACATACACGGAGGATTCCGGATTATCTGTCCGGCAAGGACACGAGAGGAGAAGCATATGAACACCAAAGAAATCCTGCATAGCTTTGCTTACCCGGGTGCCGCCTTCCGCGGCAAGCCGTTCTGGTCATGGAACGGCGAACTGCGCGGCGAGGAGCTGGTGCGGCAGGCACACATCATGAAGGAGATGGGGCTGGGCGGCTACTTCATGCACTCGCGCACGGGACTCATTACCGAGTACCTGGGCAAGGAATGGTTTGAACTTATCAACGAGGTCGCGGATGTCGCCGCCGCGGACGGCATGGAAGCATGGCTGTACGATGAGGACCGCTGGCCTTCCGGCTCGGCTGGCGGAAAGGTCACGGTTGATCCGCAGTACCGCATGAAATCGCTGGTCGTCACCGAGATGCCGATGGAGCGGTATGAGAGCGGCGAGGCGCCCTTTGCCCTCTATGTCGGCAAGGTGGACGGCATCAATCTCTGGGGTTACCGGGAGCTGACGGGGGATCTGTCCCCTGCTGCTGTCCGTGCCGCCGCAGAGGAGCTGGCGCCTGCCCATGCGGACGAGCCGGGCGAGTGGCGCGTGCTCCGCTTTGACATTGTGCCGGATGCCTGCAACTCCAACTATAACGGTACGACCTACATTGATACCATGAGCCGCAAGGCGACCGACCGATTCATTGAGCTGACCCATGAGCAGTACCGCGAAAAGTGCGGCGACCGGCTGGGCACCTCCATCAAGGGCATCTTCACCGATGAGCCGCACCGCGGGCGCTGCATGGATGACCGGCGGGAGCAGGATGGGATCATGACCTGCTCCATGTGCTGGACGGACGATCTGTTTGGGGAGTTCCGCCGGCGTTACGGCTATGATGCCCGTCCCATCATTCCGGAGCTGTTCTACCGGATGCGCGGCGAGCTGGTCGCGCCGGTCAAGCTGCATTACATCGACCTGGCGGATAATCTGTTCCTGGAGAACTTCGCCGAGCCGCTCAATGACTGGTGCGAGAAGCACGGCATCGTCTTTACCGGGCACGTCCTGCACGAGGATTCGCTCATGAATCAGACCGTGCCGGAAGGCTCCCTGATGCGTTTTTACGAGCATATGGGCTATCCCGGCATTGATTGCCTGACCGAGCACAACCGGTGCTACTGGATCGTCAAGCAGCTTGCTTCCACCGCCCGGCAGACCGGTAAGCGCTGGATGCTGTCCGAGCTGTACGGCTGTACCGGCTGGCAGTTCAATTTCAAGTCGCACAAGGCGGTCGGTGACTGGCAGGCACTGTTCGGTATCAATCTGCGCTGCCAGCACCTGTCGTGGTATACCATGGAGGGCGAATCCAAGCGCGACTATCCCGCTTCCATCCTGCACCAGTCCCCGTGGTATAAGGATTACGCCAAGGTGGAGGATTACTTCGCACGCTTCGGGCTGGTCATGTATGAAGGCGAGCCGGACTGCGACGTGCTGGTACTCAATCCCATTGAATCGCTGTGGTGCCAGGCATATGCCGGCTGGGCGCACTGGATCAGCAATGCGTCCGCCGATGTCGCTCCGTACGAGGAGCGCTATGCACAGCTGTTCCATATGCTGACCGACCGGCAGATCGACTTCGACTACGGCGAGGAGGACATGATGTCCCGGCTGGGCGGCGTTTCGCGCGGGGCGGACGGAAAGCCCGTCCTGACAATCGGCAAGGCATCCTACCGCACCGTAGTGGTTGCGGATATGCTGACCATCCGCCCGACGACGCTGGCATTGCTGCGCCGCTTCGCGGATATGGGCGGAAAGGTCATCTTTGCGGGCGACCTGCCGACTTATGTGGACGCGGTGCGCTCAGACGAGCCTGCCCGCCTTGCTGCGGACTGCGAGACCGTTCCCTTTGACGGTGAGGCGCTGGCGGCGGCTGTCCGGGCAAACGGCGGCGCGTATGTCAGTGTCACCCGTGCGGACGGCACACCGGAAACCGATGTGTTCGCGCAGGTGCGGCGGAATTTCGGCGGAGACGGCTACGCGGTGATCGTGCTGAACACGGATCGGGAAGCCGGCAGGCGCGGCATGACGCTTTCGCTCCGTGTGCCGGACGGGTACGCCGTGCAGGAGTGGAATATGGAGACCGGCGAACGGTATGACGCATCGGCACTGGCGCATCGCGCGGGGGACTGCACGGCGATTGACCTTTCGCTGGAGCCGGCAGGTACCCGTTGCTTCGTGCTGACGCACGAGGCGGAGGCTTTGCCGCCCGTCCGGACGTGGCGGACAGTGGCGGAGGCAACCGTGCGCGGCGAGTTCCTCTGCAACCGCGACGAGCCGAACGTCTGCGTGCTGGACTGGACGCGCTGGCGCTGGGCAGGCGAGCCGGAATTCCATGCGTTGGCAGAAGTGCTCAAGGCAGACCGGCAGGTGCGTGACAGTCTGGGACTGGAGCACCGCGGCGGCGAGATGCTGCAGCCGTGGTATGCCAAGCAGTATGATACCAAGCACTACGGCGAGCTGGAGCTGGAGTATGCGTTTGAGATTGGGGAGATGCCGGAAGGCACCGTGTATCTGGCAGGGGAGCGCCCGGAGCTGAACCACTATGCCATCAACGGCGTGGCGCTGACCAGCACCGATATCAACGATTTCTGGATTGATGACTGCTTCAAGAAGATGCAGATACCGGCAGGCGCCCTGCGTCTGGGACGGAATACCGTGACCGTGCGGGTCAGCTTTATGCGCACGACCAACATTGAGGCGCTGTACCTTGTGGGCGAGTTCGGCGTGAAGGTGCAGGGGCAGATCTGCACCTTGACCGGACTGCCGAAGCGCATCGGCTGTGAGAATTATGAAAACTACGGACTGCCGTTCTACACCGGTTGCATGACCTACCGCCTGACTCCGGAGCAGTACAGGGGCATTCTGGGCGATGCCGCCGATCAGGCAGAGCGCATTCTGCTGTCGCCTGCGTCCTTCACCGGCGGGTGCGTCAAGGTGAGCGCGATGGGCAGGACGACCGTGCTGGGATGGGAGCCCTATGAGGCGGACGTCACCGAGACAGTGCGCGCCGGGGCGTCCATTGACGTGACCGTAGTCGGCACGCGCCGCAATGTGTTCGGACCGCTCCACCAGATTCCGAAGATCGCGGGCGCTTGCGGCCCCGGAAACTTCACGACCGAAGGCGCGGGCTGGACGGATGAATACAGCCTGATAGACAGCGGACTTACCGGCATTACGCTCCGGGCGCAGGTCTGACTCTCATGTAACACGAAGGAGGATATTAGGGATGGATACTAAGAAATTTGACAATCAGGGCACACGGGTGGTAGCACACCGGGGACTGTCGGGGTTGGAGCGTGAGAATACCGCATCCGCCTTTGTCGCGGCGGGCAACCGTCCGTATTTCGGCATCGAAACCGACGTCTATCGCACCAACGACGGGCATTTTGTCATCAATCATGATGGGAATCTGCAACGCATCGCCGGAGAGGATCTCGGCGTGGAGGGGCTGTCGTGGGACAGCCTCCGCAAGATCGTACTGTTTGACACCGACGGCACTAAGGGACGGTATGATCTGCGGCTGGCAAATCTGGAAAATTACATCAGCATATGCAAGAAGTACGAGAAGTACTGCGTGCTGGAGCTGAAGAGCGTTTTCACGCAGGAGGAGACCGATGCCATGATCCGCCTGATCGACGGACTCGGCTGGCTGGATCACGTCATTTTCATTTCCTTCCACTACGAGGATCTGGAGAAGGTGCGTGCCACATTGCCGGATCAGCCCTGCCAGTTCCTGACAGGGGAGAACGGCGACGGGCTGATTGCCCGCCTGCGCGATGACAGGATGGATATTGATATTCTCCATACCTCGCTGACCCGTGAGCGCGTGGAGGCAATGCATGCCGCCGGGCTGAAAGTCAACTGCTGGACGGTGGATGACCCGGAGCGTGCCGCCGAGCTGGCATCGTGGGGCGTGGATTTCATTACGACCAATATCTGTGAGGGAACGAGGGGGCAGTAAGCAGGTATTGCTCAGCTTCCGATTCCCGGACAATCCGGCGTGCGCGGAGCGGCATCCGAGTCGGTTTCTGCGCACGCCCGCTACTCTGGTTACCGTGCGCCGGCACAGTACATAAAACACAACAAGAATATGACAAACAGTCAGAAAGGTACTACTATTATGAAAAGAATCATTTCAATCCTGTCGGTCATGATGGCACTTCTGTGCGTCCTGACGCTTGCATCCTGTGCAGACCTCCTCAGCACCACAAAGTTTGAGCGCGGCACCCGGACGGATGAAGCTTATACCAACACCTCCGCAGGGCTGGCTTTCGTCAAGCCCTCCGGCTGGGTCTTTTATACCGACGATCAGCTGGAGCAGACCTTCAAGGTTAGTAAGGACCTGCTCAAGGATCCGGACGCAATGGATAAGGCGGACGTCAGCTCCCTGTACGAGTTCATGGCTGTTGATTCCTCCACCGGAAACAATGTCAATCTGGTCGTTGCCAAAGGCAACGGCGTGACGAGCGTTGAGAAGTATGTCGAGCAGGTCAAGAAGGAACTGTCCGACCAGCTTACGAGCGGCGTGACCGTGACCTTCGGTGAAGGCACCTCTAATGTCAAGCTGGGTGACGGCACGTGGGTGACCTACTCGGCGCAGGTCAGCACGAACGGTGTCAATATGACGCAGTATTACTTCGCCCGCAAGGTCGGCAAGTACTTCCTGCAGATCACTGCTACCGATGTGTCCGGTATCGGGCAGGCGGCGTTTGAGAAAATGTTCACCGTGCCCTCCGCCGAAACCGGAACGGCATCATAAATCATAGCGCCTGCCGATAAAAGCAGGGGGTCGTCCGGCGGCGATCCCCTGCTTTTTGAGAGTATGGCAGGTGTTTTCCGGAGGGTGAGACGGGTTGTCCGGAGCCTGCGCCGTTGCCCGCCTCCTGCCACGCAGAACGCAAAACCAGCCCGGTATCCGCAAAAGGGAAACACTGTTGTGCCGGAAACCTGCAAAAAGCCCTTGCAAAACCGGACGGTTTGTTGTATAATAGGGGGCGTGGTCAATGCATAGTATGCATGAATCTGTTCCTGAGCAAGAAAGGAAAAGGAATATGTCAATACGTTTCAGTCAGCAGTATGCCGCCCCCTTCGTTCGCCCGGAGGAGTGCGCCCAGTTACAGCCCATGGTGAACGCCGCCCATGAGCTGCTCATTTCGCATAGCGGCGCGGGCAGCGATTTCCTCGGCTGGACGACTCTGCCGGAGGATTATGACCGCGCGGAATTCGCCCGCATCAAAGCGGCGGCGGAACGCATCCGGAAGTCCTGCCAGGTTTTCATTGCCATCGGCATCGGCGGCTCCTATCTCGGTGCGCGGGCGGTCATCGAGTTCGTCAAATCCCCGCTGTATAACAATCTCCGCAAGGATACCCCCGATATCTACTTCGCCGGAAACTGCATCAGCGCCTCCGCCCTGTCCGAGTTGGTCAGCCTGTGCGAGGGACGTGACGTGTGCGTCAACGTTATCTCCAAGTCCGGCACCACGACCGAGCCTGCCGTGGCGTTCCGCGTTTTCCGTGAGCTGCTGGAGAAAAAGTACGGGAAGGAAGGCGCACGGGAGCGCATCTTCGTCACGACTGACCGACAGAAGGGCACGCTCAAGCACTTTTCCGACGAGGCGGGATACGAGACATTCGTCGTGCCGGATGACGTCGGCGGTCGTTTCTCGGTTCTGACAGCAGTCGGACTGTTGCCCATTGCGGTCGCAGGCATCAACATTGATGATCTGATGGCGGGTGCCGCCGATGCCATGCGGCAGTACAGCAGTCCCGACCTTACGGCAAATGACGCTTACCGGTATGCCGCCCTGCGCAATATCCTGTACCGCAAGGGGAAAACTACCGAGATCCTGGTCGGCTATGAGCCGTGCGCAGCCATGCTCAACGAGTGGTGGAAACAGCTGTTCGGCGAGAGCGAGGGCAAGGATCAGAAGGGCATCTTCCCGGCGTCGGTCATCTTTTCTACCGACCTGCACTCGCTGGGACAGTATATCCAGGACGGTACACGCAACCTGTTCGAGACGGTCATTTCCATCGAGAATAACCCTGTCTCCTTCCCGATCCCGAATGACCCCGCCAATATTGACGGGCTGAACTTCCTGTCCGGAATGGATCTCAATACCGTCAAAAAGACCGCCATGCAGGCGACGCTCCTGGCGCACAACGACGGCGGCGTGCCCAACCTGCTGCTGGAGCTGAGCGACCGGAGCGAGCGGACACTGGGACAGCTGATCTACTTCTTTGAGTTGGCGTGTGCGATTTCCGGGTATCTGCTGGGGGTTAACCCCTTCAATCAGCCCGGCGTAGAGGCATACAAGAAGAATATGTTTGCTCTGCTGGGTAAGCCCGGCTATGAGGATATGAAGGCGGCGCTGGAGGCACGCCTGTAAGCCAACGCGTTATGGTGTCTGAAAGAAAGCAAAAACGCGTTGCCTACCGTCAGCAGGTCGTGCGGCGTCTTCCGCTGGCACTTCTGTGCGCGGCGGCACTGTCCTTCACCCTGTTCCTGTTCACGCCGATGGACATTTATGCGGGTAACCGCACGGAATTCCTGTTTTCCTTCACGGATATGGGCGGCTGGCTGCTGGCATTGGCGCTGGTCGGGACGATGCTCTTCGGCGCGCTCATAGCCCTGACGCCGCGGCGGGTGTCCGCCGTCATTGCCGCCGTAGTGTTCTGGCTCGGCGTGATGGGGTATGCGCAGGGTATGTTCCTCAACATCGGGCTGAAATCCCTGCTGGGGGACGGCGGCGCAGGGGATACGCCCCTGTGGCTGTATATACTGGATACCGCTCTGTGGGTTGCCGCCGGTGTTGCCGCCGTGCTCGGTGCGCTGAACATGGAGCGGAAGAGCTGGATACGGACGGCTGCCGGTATTGCGTTGGTAGTCGTGCTGGGCATGCAGGTCGTGGGCAGTGTGTCGATTTTCGGCAAGGTGTTTGCACAGGACAATGCTGCCGCCGGCACATCTGCCGCCGCAGGCGCGGCATCCGAAGCGCCGTCTGCCGGGCTGACCGGGGATGGCGCCCGGCTGAATGCACTGAATTCCCGGGCAAAGGAAACCGGGAAGAGCAGGGAAAAGACGGGGGACAACAAGGACAAGGATCGCCACAGCGACCGGGAAAAACCCGGCGCGCAGAAGGTTTACCTGTCGGATGCGGGGCTGTACAGCGTCGCGCGCGGCAGGAACACGGTGGTGTTCGTGCTGGATCGCTTTGATTACGACTACTACCGCGATGTGGCGGAGGACGATCCTGACTTTTTTGCGCCCCTGACCGGCTTTACGTTGTTTGACGACAACCTGTCGCTGTACTCGCGCACCTACCCGGCAATCGGCTCCATGATAACCGGCGTGCGGCAGGAGGATGCGGACGGGAACCCGTTCGGCTGGGATGCGGATACCTACTTTGCGTCCGCCTATTCCACCTCGCCGTTTTTGCAGGAGCTGAAAGCCAACGGCTACGAGATCCGGCTGTACACCGGCCCCTACTACGGCTACCGCAGTGCCGAGCCGCTTGCGGGAATTGCGGAGAACGTGGAGGTATCGGACGGCTACCGTATTTCCAACCGGGGCGAGCTTGTGCAGTATATGATCGGGCTTGCCGGCTATCGCCTGCTGCCGCACCTGCTCAAGAATACGATCCATGTCACGACTGCCATGTTCAACAGCCTGGTGCAGTATGTGGGAGAGCACCCCGCCTACGTGCTCAACGACTGGGAAACCTTTGCGGGATTGACCGAGCACGGACTGACCGTAGACGCACAGGGCGCGGAGAATGCTTTCCGATTCATTCATCTCAACGGCTGCCACGGTCCCTGCCACATGGGCGAGGACGGCAGCTACCGACTGTCTGCCTCCATCGAGGAAGCCACCAAGGGGAGCTTCAACCTGATCTACCGCTATATTGCGGAGCTGAAGCGGCTGGGGCTGTATGAGAACGCTACCATCCTGATAACCGGCGATCATCCGTGGGGACGGAGCAACGAGCAGGATCCTGCCGAGCCGCGCCTGACGCCGGTGTTCGTCAAGCCTGCCGGAGCGTCGCAGGAGCCTTTGCGCACATCCGGCGCGCAGGTCTGCCAGGAACTGAATATGCAGGCGTTTCTGGTAAAGTCTTCCGGGCTGACCACGGAACGCGACTGGGGTGTGTCGTATCTGGAGGTTCCGGAGGGAGCCGACATTGTGAGGCGCCATCTGTTCGCCGTCAGCCATAAGGGAAAATACTATATCAGCGAATTCACGGTAAATGGCAACGGGCATGATTTTGCCAACTGGAAAAAGACGGGCAGTACCCCTATCGGGTATCTGTACAGATAAGGGAAACTCTAAAAAATCGGGGATTAAAAACTCATTTTGAGTTTTTAATCCCCGATTTTGCGGTTCCCCTGCGTACAATCGCAGGTTGTTTCAGCCCAGCTTTGCCGTCTTGCCGAACGAGGCGCGGACTGCCTCGATGGCGGCGTTCCGGAAGCCGTTTCTCTCCAACGCCGCAACACCTTCAATGGTCGTTCCGCCGGGACTGCATACCGCGTCCTTCAACTCGCCGGGATGCTTCCCGGTTTCCAGTACCATGGCGGCACTGCCCCGGAGCATGGCGGCGGCATAGGTCTGCGCTTTGGCACGCGGCAGTCCGCACGCGACGCCTCCGTCCGCCAACGCCTCGGCAAAGAGATAGGCAAAGGCGGGACCGCAACCGGTCAGCGTTCCGGCTGCGTCGATCAGCTTCTCCGGCAGCTCGTCAATAAGCCCCGCCCCCGCCATCAGGGTGCGGAATTCTGCTGTATCCTCCGCTGCCACGTGCGCGTTGGGAGCGCACAGGATGACACCCTGCCCGATGGCGCAGGGCGTGTTGGGCATGATGCGCAGGATCGGTCTGTCCGCGCCGAACAGCTCCTCCAGCCGCGAAAGACTGACTCCTGCCAGCATGGATACCAGCACCGTGCCGGGGGAGACGGAAGACGAAATCTCTGCCGCCAGCTCTCCGATCATGCCCGGCTTGACGCCCAGGAACAGGAACCGGCTGGTGGCGGCAAGGGCGGCATTGCTGTCGCCCGCCGGACAGCCCAGCCGTGCGGCGGCGGCGCGGGTATGCTCCGGCGTGTGGCAGATGACCGCGATGCGGTCGGCGGGTACTGCGCTCAGCGCCGCTTGCGCCAATGCGCCCCCCATGTTGCCGGCGCCGATGAAGCCTGCGGCAAATGTAAAGTCCGACATTGCTTTTTCCTCCCGTGATCCGTTACCGGATCTGTCCGTTTCCGGTGACGATGTACTTGTAGGTGGTCAGCTCGCAAAGTCCCATGGGACCGCGGGCGTGCAGTTTCTGCGTGGAGATGCCCATCTCACAGCCAAGCCCGAACTCGCCGCCGTCGGTAAAGCGGGTGGAAACGTTTACGTAGACGGCGGCGCTGTCCACGGCGGCAGTGAAGCGGCGGGCGGCGTCGGCATCGGACGTCACGATGCACTCGCTGTGCCCGGTGGAATGGCACGCGATATGCGAGACGGCATCCTCCAGGGAGTCCACCACGCGCACCGCCAGAATGTAATCCAGGAACTCCGTGTCAAAATCCCGCTCTCCCGCAGGGGTGCCCGGAATGATTGCCGCGGCGGTACTGTCCAGCCGCAGCTCGACCGGCACCTCGCCACGCGCGGTCCGTTCGTCCACGACAGCCGCCCGGAGCCGGGGCAGGAAATCCGCAGCCACCGCACGGTGAACCAGACACACCTCCGCCGCATTGCAGACCGACGGGCGGGAGGTCTTGGCGTTGACCATGATGCGCACCGCCATATCCAAATCGGCGGATTTGTCAACATACACATGGCAGATTCCGGTTCCGGTCTGGATGCAGGGAACCGTTGCGTTCTCCACACAGGCGCGGATCAGTCCCGCACCGCCGCGCGGAATCAGCAGATCGACCAGCCCGTCCGCCGTCATCAGCTCGGTCGCGCTCGCCCGGCTGGTATCCTCCAGCAGGTTGATGCAGTCCGGCGATACGCCGGGGATTTCCGCCGCCGCAATGCCCGCCTTGAGTGCCGCCATGACCGCAAGGCAGGTGGCGTGCGCCTCCTTGCCGCAGCGCAGGACGCAGGCATTCCCGCTCCGGAGCGCCAGCGCCACTGCGTCGGATGTCACATTGGGGCGGCTTTCGTAAATGATTGCGATCAGACCGAACGGAACCCGCACCTTGCGGATGACCATGCCGTTAGGGCGCGTGACTTCCGACAGTACCTCACCGACCGGGTCGGGCAGGTGCGCCACATCCCGCACCCCCTGCGCCATACCGGCGATGCGCTTGTCGGTCAGCAGGAGCCGGTCTGCCATGACGGGCGTGATGATCCCGGCAGACGCCGCCATGTCTCGCGCGTTGGCGGCAAGGATGTCGCCCTCGTGTGCGAGCAGACTGTCTGCCATGCAGAGCAGGAGGCGTTCCTTGTCCGCCTGACCGACCGACGCCAGCGCGCGCGACGCCGCCTTGGTTCTGACCAGTATCTCATGGGTGGTCTGCATACTCATACCTCGCACGTCCGCTTTCCGGACAGAAATTTTGTGCCGACCGGGCGTCCCTCCGCGATATCATACAGCAGGAGCGGATCCTGCCCGTTGGCAATCACCATATCCACGCCCGCCGCCCCGGCAATCTGCGCCGCCCGCAGCTTTGTCACCATGCCGCCGGTGCCGAGTGCGGAGCCTTTTCCGCCTGCCAGCGACAGAATATGCTCATCCAGCTTTTCCACGACCGGGATCAGCCGCGCGTGCGGGTTGATATGCGGATCTTGGTCATACAGCCCGTCGATGTCCGAGAGCAGAACCAGCAGGTCTGCGTTCACGCTGGCTGCCACCGTTGCGGACAGCGTATCGTTGTCCCCGATGCCCAGCTCCTCCGTGGAAACGGTGTCGTTCTCATTGATGATGGGCAGAACGCGGAATGCCAGCAAACGTTCCAGCGTGTTGTGGAAATTCTCCTTGCGCACCGGGTCGTCGATGTCCGGCGCGGTAATCAGCAGCTGTGCCACCGTATGGTTGTGCTCGGCGAACAGCCTGTCGTAAATGTACATCAGCTCGCACTGCCCGACGGCAGCAGCCGCCTGCTTGGTCGGAGCGTCCGAGGGGCGCGTGCTGAGGTTCAGCTTGCCGACGCCCATGGCGATGGCGCCGGAGGACACCAGAATGATTTCGTGCCCGGCGTTCTTCAGGTCGCTGATGACGCGGCACAGGTCTGCCACGCGGCGGATGTTGGTCCGTCCGGTGGAATGGGTCAGGGTAGATGTTCCGATCTTGATAACGATTTTCATGTCTTTTTCCGATTCCTGCTTTCCGATAATTCCGCGTGATTACACTTTGTACGTTAAAAGGTATGCATTGCCCGCCGGTCGTTTACGGTTCGGCGGGGGCTTCCGCCGGTTTCTTTTCCACCGGGTCTATCATGTATTTCCGGATGACAGGCCATGCCGCATAGGTGTACATGAATGCCGACAGCGCGGGGACAATGAAGAAGGGGATGGCAATGATGCCGTATATCCGCATGGGGATGCATACCATGACCACTGCCACGCACAGCCCCAGCAGGACACCGATGCCGAGGATAGCCATCAGATTCCGCTTGATGCCCAGCGCCGTAAAGATCAGCGCGTTCTTGAGAATCTTGCGGGTCTTCATGTCGAAGGTCACCAGCATGACATAGATATAGAAACGCATCACGCTCCAGATGATGAACAGCGCCACGATCATGATGTACATGAAATTGGTGAAGCCTGACGGCGCCGCATAGTAGAAGTACTGGAAATCAAAGCCGAGCGCAAAGAGCACCAGGCAGTCCAGAAGCCCCAGGAAGAACCCCTGCTTCAGGTTGCGGCGGATGGCGTAGAAGTAGTCCGAAATGATAAAGACGCCCTCTCCCTTGACCAGATTCCGCAGGATGTAGGCAGAGCCGACCTTCTGCCAGCCGTACGTGACAACCTGAAAGACAGCCAGTCCGGCGATGATCCACCAGATGGGCGTATTGTACGCGTGTACGCGGAAAAGACCGGAGAACAGGCTGAGCAGTGTATTTCCGGTTGCCGTCGGCGCGGCAGTCTGCGCACCCAGCAGGGCAGGGTACAGCGCAAAGTACTGACTGTCCGCCTTAGGTCCCGTGAAGTACGCAAAGAAGCACAGCAGGGGCGGCAGAAACTGTACCAGCAACAGGAGGTTGACCGATATCAGCTTCCAGAATTTGCGCCCCAGCAGCTTGAAAAAATAGCCCAAAGTGGGTGTGGTGTCCTCCCCTTTTTCAACGCCGCGCCCGTCCCGCATGGGGTTGAGCAGGCGCAGGGGACCTTTACCTTTTTTTGTGGAACTCATGGCTGTGTACTTCCTTCTTGTTTTTCGGCTTGATGCTTTCTGAATTACGATCAGAGAAAGACCAGTGCTGTATACAGTCCGCAGACAGCGGCACCTGCCGCCGCTGATGCCAGCAACCCTGCCAGATGTCGTTGCATGAGCGGGGACAGACCGCGCACGCCGGACGGATGCTGGAGGGCAGGATCGGAAATATTGCCTGCCGTTGCACGGCACCACAGCGACAGCGTGAGCCGTAGAATGAGCAGCAGAGCGGTGCGGAGCAGGAACGGGATCGGCGACCTGCCTGCCAGTACCAGCGCACCCAGCGCGGCTCCGTCGCACAGTCCGCGCAGGGCAAGAATCCCGGCGCAAAGTGCCCCGCCGCAACAGCACAGCCCGGCTACGCCAAACAGGATGAGAGCGGGCAACAACGCCAGCGACACCCGCACCCAGAACAGGAGGGGATGTATGCCTGCCGGCAGATGGGCGGACACGACGCGTACAGCATCGGCGCTGTCCATGCACAGGCGTGCCGACAGGAAACCGCCCGCCAGCGTGCCCAGCGAGATCAGACTGTCCGCGCTCAGCCATCCCCTGAGGGGCAGACGGGACAGCGTATCCCTGGCGGTTGCGGCAAATGCGGACAGCGGGAGCAGAAACCTTCCGGGATTGTGACTCATGACAAACACCTCCGTTACAGAACCGTATCGGCAGAGTGTATGAGCGCGGGGCGGTCGGTATGCCGCGATGTCCGGAATGTTACCCCACAGTATAGCAAAAAAATGTGTTTCTGGTATGAACAAATGCGGCGGGGAAAAAGTATTTTTGCGCGAGGCGGGAGCTCATTCCGCCTCGCGTGTCAGCTTCTTGATCCAGGTATAGCGATTGACTTTGATACAGCCGGGGATGCATTTGAGAACCTGATCGGCGTTGAGACAGCAGATGACTGCTACCGGGGACCATTTGAACACGAACGCCGCCAGCAGGGACAGCGGGATCACGATCAGCCAGATGTTGATAAGGTCATCCCAAAAGACGAACCGGGCATCTCCGCCGCCGCGGATAAGTCCGATGATGGTGGGCATTTCATAGGCAGTGCCGAAGCCGGTAAAGCACAGCACCAGAATGAACTGCCCTGCCAGATGATAGGTTTCCGCCGACATATCATACAGCGACAGGATGGGGTAACGCAGGGCGAACAGAAGCAGACTGGTACACAGCCCGATTCCGAGAAACATGAGCTGCAGCGTGCGGGTATATGCCTTGATTCGATCCATCTGCCCACTGCCGATGGCGGTTCCGATCAGGATGGATGCCGCCGACGCCGCGCCGACCGAGGCAACCTTGAGCGTCTGGAACAGTGTGGATGCCACCGAATTGGCGGCGATGGCGTTCTCATTCATATGCCCCAGAATGGCGGTCTGGAGAGCCACCGCCACGCCGAACATCAGGGACGTGAACAGCATGGGGCGGATCAGCCGGAGGAAGTCCTTCATGAGCGCACGGTCGGGGCGGAAGATGTCAGCGATGCGCCAGCCGAGCTTTTTGTCAGCCCGCAGAGCGAATATAAGCACCACGGCTAATTCCATGGTACGCGCCGCCGCGGTGGCGATGGCGGCACCGGTCGCGCCCAGCGCGGGCGCGCCAAGATGTCCGCCGATCAGCAGGTAGTTGAGGGAGATATTGACCGCCAGCGCCGCAAGAGAAACCCAGAAACCGATGCGCACGGTTTCCACACTCCGGAGCATGGCGAGCAGGATCTGACTCAGGGCGAAAATGAGGTAGGAATATTTTATAATGCGCAGGTACTCCACTCCGGCGGCACGGATGGCGGGGTCGGGCGTGAAGATGGCGAGGATAGCTTCCGGTGCCACGCAAGCCGCCACGAACAGGAACAGGGAGATACCCGCGCCGACCAGAAATGCGCCGGGCAGGAATTTCCGTATGGCATCCGGGCGGCGCTTGCCCCAGTATTGGCTTCCCAGCACGACAATGCCGTCGCCCACGCCCATCATGAGCTGCTGAAAAACGAACTGGATCTGATTGACGGCGCTGACGCCGGACATGGCGATCTCGCTGTATGCGCCGATCATGACGTTATCGGCGAGGTTGACGCCCAGTGTGATGATGTTATACAGCACCAGCATGGACCAGATGGAAAAGAAGCGCTTGTAGAACGCCGCATCGCGGACGAGCGTATCGGATTTCATGACAAACAGTGCCTTTCTGACAGAACATCAAAAAGCGAACCGTTTCCGGTTCGCTTGATGAATACAAATTACTTGTACTTTCTCTTGCGGGCTGCCTCGGACTTCTTCTTCCGCTTTACGCTGGGCTTCTCATAGCACTCGCGCTTGCGCAGCTCCACCAAGGTCCCCGAGCGGGCAACCTGACGCTTAAAGCGACGGATTGCGCTGTCCAAAGGCTCGCCTTCCTTGACTCTTACCTCTGCCATTCCTGTTTTCCCTCCCCTCGCATCAGCCGGAGATGGTCCCCCCGATATACGAGGCGAACTCTGCCCCCATTATACCCGATTTCAGGTGAATTGTCAAGAGGAAAATGAAATTTTCCCGAAATTCCGGGGGCGGGATCACTTTTCTGCATCCAACTTCTTTTTTCACGGCATTTCTGCGGATGAACCGTGCGGCGTTGACTGACGGCGCGGATTGGTAATTATCTGGCTGTCTTTACGATAGTAATTTCCGATACCGTTCCCTTGTAAAACATGGATCCGGATACTTCTTTCGCAACATACGTATTCTGATCTGTAAGATTTCCCCGCGCGCAAAGAATCTCTTTTTCCCACTCACCCGAGATGTCGTAAATACGGAGCTTTACGTCGGAAGGGGAGATACCCGAAAATTGCATTCTGATGGGAATGGTTAAATCCTTTGCTGCCCACTCGCCTTTTTTCGCCTCGAAATCGTACCAGAAATGCAACGTTTTTTCCTCGTATATTTTTCCGTCCGACTCTGCGAAAGAAAGCAGTACATCCGATACCCAGCTAGGGCGGTACTCCCCGCCGCTTTCGCATGAGTACGTAACAGGTATTGTTTCGCCTGTCGCGGCATTCCTGATTTCGGAAGAATTCAGAGCACCTTTGTTAAAATCCCAATCCTTCTCGCTTGCGTATGTGGCATCCTTTTCATCAGGATCAAAGGTATAGATTGAAACATCATACCCCCCGTCACTGCAACTAAACGTTGACGGGACGTCGTGTGCCTCCAAGTGAACCGGGGTGGTTGTTTGATCCTTTATCCATTCACCATATAAATGGTAATCGGAATCAGGGTTATACAGTATCCGGATAGATTCTTTGTCGGAAATTGTATAAACCATAACGCAATTCTCGCTTGGAAGTTTCCTGTCCTCGTCTGGGACGCGGTAGCAAGACGCAAATGTGCACAGGACTGACAAGAGTGCCACGGCGAGCAAGATGATTCCGATTGCTTTTTTCATGTATGAAGTCCTCCTCGTAAATTCATTCCCCGCAAAGACTGAAACCGTATCGTAGCCGTCATGGCGGGGACAGCCTCTTACGTAAACAGTATACACTGTGATTTGTATAATGTCAATAGGTAAGTTGCAAAAAGTAGCAAAATGACGGGGCAACAGTCCGGATAACAAAAAAGCGGTCCGCGAAAAAAAGGCATGGCAGGCAATTTTTGAATCATTTTTTGCAAAAGCTCTTGACATATGCGTTAAAGTGTGTTATAATACCCATGTTTTGCGGCGGGTTTCCGTCCGCATACCAATCATCTTAAGACAGCAGGTTCCCGTAAAAGCGAACGCTTCCCTGCCGAGGAGTCATAGTCGGGGATCCCCACAGCAGGGGGTCGCCTTGTGTGTCCTTCCTCGGTCGGCGTCTGCCGGAACGGGTGAAGGATCTTTTTTTGCCGTGCCGCCCTTGCGGCGAACGCGGCGCTATATTCCATATGGGAGGTGAAATACAAATGCCGAGTAATGCTATTCTGGAGCAGAAGGCGAAGGTCGTTGCCGACCTTGCCGCTCTCATCAAGGCGTCCGCTTCCGGTGTTATCGTGAACTATCAGGGTATCACTGTGGAGAAGGACACTGCTATGCGGAAGGCTCTGCGTGAGGCAGGCGTCAAGTACATGGTTGTCAAGAACACCATGACCGGACGTGCCTGCGAGGAGTGCGGCTACGGCGCGCTGAAGGCGAACCTGAACGGTATGACCGCTATCGCTATCAGCGAGTCCGACCCCATCGCGCCCGCCAGAATTCTGAAGGAGTACGACGAGAAGATCGAGTCCTTCCAGATTCTTGCCGGATACGTGGACGGTGAGGTGCTGGACGCCGACGGTGTCAAGGAACTGGCGGCAATTCCTGCAAAGGAAGTGCTGATTGCCAAGTTCTTGGGCAGCATCCAGTCCCCGCTCTACAAATTCGCTTACGCTGTCAAGGCTGTTGCCGAGAAGCTGGAGGCTCCCGCCGAGGAGACCGCTCCCGCCGCAGAGGCTCCCGCCGAGGCGTAAGGTACGCTGTCGCCTGACAGAGGGGCTTCTGCCCACCGTGTCTGCCTGACAGGAAAGCGCTCCGGTGTTGCCGGAGCATCCATCAAAAACATCACATTTCAGGAGGTATATTGAAATGGCTAGCGAGAAGATTACCGCTATTGTTGAGGAGATCAAGGGCCTGACCATTCTGGAGCTCAATGAGCTGGTCAAGGTTGTCGAGGAGGAGTTCGGCGTTTCCGCTGCCGCTCCCGTTGCTGTTGCCGGCGGCGCCGCTGCCGCTGCTGCTCCTGCCGCTGAGGAGAAGACCGAGTTTGACGTTGTTCTGACCGGTTTCGGCGACAAGAAGCTGGGCGTCATCAAGGTCATCCGCGAGATCACCGGTCTGGGTCTGAAGGAAGCGAAGGATCTGGTCGAGGGTTGCCCGAAGAACGTCAAGGAGGGCATCTCCAAGGAAGATGCCGAGAAACTCAAGGAGCAGCTGGTTGCCGCCGGCGCTACCGTCGAGATCAAGTAATTTCCGCCCATGTGTATCCGCATTCCGCGCCCCGGGGGAAGGGGCGCGGGGTGCGTTCCTGCTGTCAAAAAGCGCTCTTTTCCTGTCGGAGGAGAGCGCTTTTTGCACGCGTCGGGAAGGGCTACCGGTTCCTGGTGTGGCTGGACGGACTGCCTTCACCGCCCAGTGCCGGAAGCGCCGGCAGTTCCGTCAGATGAGAGAGCAGGACGTCGGGTCGGATGCCGTCGCCGGTTGCGCAGGCGCCCAACCCGATGGCATACATCCCCGCCCGGTGTGCGGCAAGAATGCCAGCCGGGGCGTCCTCAACCACGGCGCAGACATCCGGCTCCAGCCCGAGCAGTGCCGCCGCACGCAGGAAGACCTCCGGATCCGGCTTGGAGGCAGTTATCATGGTGCCGTCCGTCACGGCGTCAAAAGCCTGCTCCAGCTCTGTGCGTTGCAGGATCAGCCGGGCGTTGCGGCTGGACGAGCCGACTGCCAGCCGTAGCTTCCGCTTGCGTAAAATTTCCAATACGGCACGCACCGCAGGCGGGATATCTGCCGCGGTCAGCGTTTCCAGACTTGCCCGATACAGGCTGTTCTTCCGTTCGCAGAGAGCGGCTTTTTCTTTGTCGCCGAGACGGACTTCCGGCTTTATTGCCAAGAGCCGTTCCAGACTTTCCGCGCGGCTGACGCCCCGCAGACGGTCGTTGGCACCACGGTCGAACGGAATACCCAACTCCTCCGCGATGCAGGACCACGCGCGGAAATGCAGTTCGTCGGTATGCACCAGTACGCCGTCCAGATCAAAAATAACCCCCCGGATCATGATGTTTTTCATGCTTTTTCCTCCTCCCGGAAGGTGCTGATCCGTTTCAGCCCGTCGCCGAATGCAGTCAACTGCGATTCGCTGATGCCCAGAAACGCGAGGGACGTCAGGGCACGCGGCGTGAGTGCCAGCAGATCCGGCTCGTCCCCGGTCACGATGGCGTATGCGCGCGGCAGAAGCCGCCGCATGAGCGCCGCCGCCTCCGGGTTTTCCACAATATCCGCCAGCGGCGTGTCCGGTCCGAAGGGATGCACCAGCGCCGGGAGCGGAGCGCACCGGAAGAGGAAGTCTCCCGATATATCCTGGTACGCCGTCCCGTCCGGCAGGATCACCCGCGCCCGCACCCCTTCCGGGACACACCCGGACACCGTGAAGGCTGCATCCCTTCCCACGCGCCAGCCGATTTCAAACCGACCGCGCGGGGATTCAAATGCCATATCCAGCCGGTGCAGTGCCGCGCCGGGGTGCGGCTGAATCCGCGCCATGTCCCAGCCGGGGGATTCCGGCATCAACCCGGCAATCCGACTGACCAGCGCCTCGCAGACCGAGCCGTAGGCATAATGGTTGAGCGAATTCATGCCTGTCCCGCTCAGATGTCCGTCCGGCAACAGGGAATTCCACCGCTCCCAGAAGGTGGTCGCGCCCATGTCCAGCTCATACAGCCATCCCGGCGGGGTGCGCCGGAACAGGATGCGGTAGGCGGCATCGTCCATGCCGCAATCAAACAGTACCGGCAACAGGAACGGCGTACCCAAAAAGCCGGTCTTCATGACCCAAAGATCACGTGCCAGCCGCCGGGCAAGCCCGTCTGAGACCGCCTCGCGCGCCCGGTACAGCCGGAACGCCAGCGCGAGCACGTGTGCCGTCTGCGTGTCCACGCACAGGCGCCCGCCGGGCGTGAAATACTCATCCAGAAACGCACGCCGCACCCGGTCTGCCGCCGTCTCGTACCGGCAGACATCGGCGCTGTTTCCCAGCGCGGCTGCGGCGGACGCGCATACGGAAAGGTCGCGCCACAGGAACAGATTGGTGATATAGTCATGCTCGGTGCCTCCGTCGCGCGATTGCGGCGTCATGCCGTCCCCGGCGAGCCAATCCCCGAAGGTGAATGCCCCCCGGATCAGCCCCCGCCCTGCTTCGCGCGCAAGCAGGCAGTCCGTGTAGGTTTTCATGAGAGGATAGTGCCGCTCCAGCGCCGCCCGACTCCCGTAACGCTCGTACAGGGCCCACGGGAGAAGCACACCCACATCCGCCCATCCGGCTCCTCCCGCGCCTGCTTCCCCCTTCAGGGACGGCGTATACATGGGCAGGTCGCCGGCATAGTAGCGAACCTGCTCAATGCGCAGATCATTCAGATACTTTTCATAGAATGCCCGGCAGTCGGAGAGATAGCACGCCGTTCCGGCGAATATCCATGCATCGGCTCCCCAGCCGAGGCGCTCGTCCCGCTGCGGGCAGTCGGTCGGAATGTCCATGAAGTTGGCAAGCTGTCCCCGGCGCGCGGCGGCAATCAGTGCGCCCGGCTCCGGGCGGTCGCAGGAAAATGACAGCGTGCATTCCCCGGCGGAGGACAGAATCAGCGCCTGAAACCGCAGCCTGTCATTTTCCTGCGGGGAAAGCCCGCTGAGCCGGACGTAGCGGAATCCGAAATACGTGAACAGCGGCTCCAGAACCCGCTCTGCTCCGTCCCCGGTCACGGTCAGTGCCGCCCGCGCCGTGCGCAGATTGTCCCGGCAGAAACAGCCGTCCTGCAACAGCTCGCCGTGCTCCATGACAAGCGTTTTTCCGTGCGGCAGTGCACCCGTGACGCGCAGGATGCCCGCCAGATTTTCGCCGAAGTCCAGCACCGTCTCGCCGGCAGGCGTCCGCAGGCGCACCGCCTCCCGGATGCCGTGCAGGCGCACGGGGGCGCCGGGCGCGTACACGCGCGTTTCGGGCAGAGTTCCGCCTGCCGGGACGCAGGCATACCCGTCCCGGCACGGGCGGGTGAAGTCCCATACCTCCCCGTCATAGACGGAGGTGGAGATCAGCGGAGTGGTGCGCGCCCGCCAGTGCGTCACGTCGGTCGTCGTGACAACCGGTACCCGCGCGCTGCCGGAGCCGTCCGGCAGATACAGCTGCGCCGACAGCAGGTACCGGTCACCCCAGACGCACCCGCCGGATGCTTCCGCTTTGTCGATACCGTAGCGCCCCCGGTACCAACCGTCCCCCAGCCAGACCGTCAGCAGATTGTCCTCCCCTGCACGCAGCAGGGCGCCGACCGGATAGGTGAACACGCGGACGTAGGCGTCGTAATCGTTACAGCCCGGCGTCAGGTAGTCCTCCCCCACCCGCACGCCGTTCAGGTATGCCCGGAACATTCCGAGTCCGGTAATCTCCAGCATTGCCCCGGCGCAGACACCTTCCGCCCGGAAGGTCGTATACAGGGCGACAGGTCCGCGCGGACAGCGCTCCTCCGGCGTGATCCACAGGGGTGTTTCGGTTGTCTGTCGTGTCTCGCACATGGCATTCGGCTCCTTTCGCGCACGGCTTTCCGGCGTTACTTTCCAGTTTTGCCGCCCGGGGGGCAGTTTATGCCGGTTCTGTGTGCGGGATCTGAAAAATACCATATTTTTAGGGGTACCAATCCGAGCGCGTTTCGATTATAATAGAGTACAGGTACCCCGGGTAAAGGCGATACCGCGCAATGCCGGAGCGCCCGCTGCGCATAGCGCGCTGCGCATAGCGCGCTGCGCATAGCCCGCTGCGCATAGCGCGATGCGCATAGCGCAGTGTTGCCTGAACACTGCCATGAAAGGATGCTTTGCATATGGAACTTATCGTAATCAGCCCGACCCGGCTGAAAATCATGCTGACCGAGCCGGATATGCGCCGGTACGCCCTGTCCGCCGATACGGCGGGCTGTGCCGACGGCGAAACGCGGCGATCTCTGCGGCGTTTGTTTGACGATGCCCGTAAGGAGACCGGCTTTGAGACCGAGGGGGCGCGTCTGCTCATCCAGCTGTACGCCTCGCGCACCGGCGGCTGTGAGATATTCGTCACCAAGCTGGGCGATCAGAATGCCGAGACCGAGGCGCTGAGCGCACCGGAAGAGGCGCTCCTGCGGCGGGTGTTCGGAAATGCCCCGTCAGGATCAGGCGAGGGCAGGGCGGTGTCGCCGGAGCCCGCCCGGCTGACGTCCTCCTGCCCAACCTGTGTCGGCGTGCCGGCTCCGGCGGAAACCGCCACGCGCCGGACAGCGGTACTGCTTCCGGATACGGAAACCCTGCTGCGTGTCTGCCGCCGCCTGTCCGGGCTGGGCTACGCGCAGGAGAGCAGTGCCTACATACTGGACGGCGGGGAATGTTGCCTGTTCCTCCGGGTTCCGGACACAACCTTCTTCCGCCTGCCGCTTGCTTTTGCTTTCCTGACCGAGTACGGACAGGAGACCGATGCCGCCCACCTGTCCGACTATCTGTCCGAGCATGGTGCGCCACTGTGCGAATGCGGCGCGGTCGGGGAGCTGGGGAAGTTATGTGACAGGTAATGGACGGAACAATCCCCGCGTGGAGTAAATCGGCGTTTCCTTCAAAAGCAACGCCTTGGACAGCCGCCGGGATCACAACGTCATCGGGGGTGTTAAAAAACTCAAAACGAGCTTTTTAACACCCCCTTGGATGGTGGTGATATATGCGTGTTACGAATAGAGCGGGTATTTCCGGCACAGCTCCGCGACGGTGCGGCGGCATTCCTCTGCGCTTGCCTCAAAGTCAGAGGCGGTGAGCTTGATGAGGTGCGCGACGGTTGCCATGTCCGCCTCGGTCAAGCCGCGCGTGGTGACGGCGGGCGTACCCACCCGGATGCCGGAGGTCACGAAGGGCTTCTCGGGATCGTTGGGAATGGCGTTCTTGTTGACCGTGATGTGAACCTCGTCCAGCCGCAGCTCCATCTCCTTGCCGGTAACGCCCATGGGGCGCAGATCGACCAGCATCAGATGGTTGTCGGTTCCGCCGGAAACAAGGTCAAAACCCTCCGCCAGCAGGGCGTCTGCCAGCGCGCGTGCGTTGCGTATGATGCGGTGCTGATAGTCCCGGAATTCCGGCTTGAGCGCCTCCCCGAAGCAGACCGCCTTGGCGGCGATGATATGCTCCAGCGGTCCGCCCTGGATGCCGGGGAAAATGGCTTTGTTTACCTTTTTGGCGATATCCTCATTATTGGTCAGGATCAGACCGCCGCGCGGTCCGCGCAGGGTTTTGTGCGTGGTCGTGGTGACGACATCCGCATAGGGCAGGGGAGAGGGATGCTCCCCGGCGGCGACCAGACCCGCGATGTGCGCCATATCCACCATCAGCAGGGCGCCGACACTGTGCGCGATCTCTGCCATGCGCGGGAAGTCGATGACGCGGGGATAGGCGGACGCGCCCGCCACGATCAGCTTCGGGCGGACTTCCTTTGCCTGCGCTTCCAGTTTATCGTAATCAATGCGGTGCGTGACGGTGTCAACGCCGTAGGGGACGAAGTGATAGTACAGTCCGGAGAGGTTGACGGGGCTTCCGTGCGTCAGGTGCCCGCCGTCGGCAAGGCTCATGCCCATGACCGTGTCGCCTGCGTGCAGGAGCGCGACATATACGGCGGTGTTCGCCTGCGAGCCGGAGTGGGGCTGTACATTGGCATACGCGGCGCCGAACAGAGCCTTGGCGCGCTCGATCGCAAGGTTTTCCACAACGTCCACGCAGCCGCAGCCTCCGTAGTACCGGTGTGCGGGGTACCCCTCTGCATACTTGTTGGTGAGGACACTGCCGGCGGCGGCAAGTACTGCTTCCGAAACGACATTCTCCGATGCGATAAGTTCAAGTCCGTCCTGCTCGCGCGCAAGCTCCGCCCGGACGGCAGCGGCGATTTCCGGATCGTGCGCCGCCAGGCACCGGTCGGTGCTGCGGATCCATTCATTCATGACCATGATACAACTTCCTTTCAGATTTTTGTCCTGTTCCGGCTCCGGCAGAGAGACGGACGTTACACCATATTATTATACGGGAAACGGCTCAAAAAAGCAAGCCGCCTTTTTCACAAAGAAGCAAATACACGAAATTTTTTTGTATATATTATTGACAATGGGCGACACTTATGCTATAATACCGTCAAGAGTGGGAGTATGCCCACTTCGCGGAAAGACGTCCGTGTGGGTACATGGACCGACTTGGGACGGAAAGAGGGGGTTGCCAATGGAAATTGCAATAATCGCACATGATCTGAAGATGGAGCTTATGACGCAGTTCTGTATTGCCTACTGCGGTGTTCTGAGCAAGCATAATCTGTGTGCCACCAGTACAACGGCAAAGTATATTTCCGAAGCCACCGGCCTTCAGATCGAGCGTCTGCTGACCGGCGAGCAGGGCGGGGAACAGCAGATCGCTTCGCGCATCGCGTACAACGAGATTGATGTGCTCCTGTATTTCCGTGACACCAGACCTTCTGCATACAGCGAGTCGGACAATGAGCTGCAGCGGATGTGTGATATGTACAACATCCCCGTGGCGACCAACATTGCCACCGCAGAGGTGCTGATTATGGCGCTGGATCGCGGCGACCTGGATTGGCGCGATATCCTCAATCCACGCTCCGAGTATAACCGGAAGCGGAAGAAGCGCGCGTAAGCGCCCTTTGACAAACCGGGGCAGAGGGCTATGCCGTTTTCCTGCGGTGTAGCGTCGGAATGCTCAGGGATTGCCGAAAAAACAGTACGGACAGCCGCCGTGAGCGGTGTCCCCCGTGCGGAACAAGCCGACCGGAATCGCGGCGCACAGAGAGGAGGGAAGGGAACCCGGTTCCCTTGCTGAGATCCTTCCCGCAGGATGCGCCGGTCGCGTACCGCCCGCACGGACAGGAGCAGGCTTTTTGCCTGCCGCCTGCAATACCCATAACCGCATACGAGTGAAACCTTCGGGTGGAACCGTGTATGGTACAGTCCGGGCGCACCCTTTGCGGTGACGCCGGAGCGTTGGATCATGCACCCCGGAGAGCGCTGCCGCAGGGCAGTGCTTTCCGGGGTTTTGATATTTTCGAAACGGAAGCAAGGAGAGAACAGAAAGCCATGAGAATCAATTTTGGATCCACACAAATGGAATTTGATGCGCCCCTGACGGTATATGATGCTGCAGTCGCCGCGGGACTCATCAGTCGTGCCGTACTGGCGGCGCACGTGAACGGCAAGCTCTGCGCACTGACGCAGATGCTGGACGGCGATGCCGACGTCGAACTGCTGACCTTCGCGGACGAGGACGGGAAACACGTTTTCCGCCACACAGCTTCGCATATCCTGGCGCAGGCGGTCAAGCGTCTGTATCCGGAAACCAAGCTGACCATCGGTCCCGCCATCGAGAACGGCTTCTACTATGACTTTGACAGCGATGTTTCCTTCACGCCCGATATCCTTCACAATATCGAGGCGGAGATGAAGAAGATCGTCAAGGAGAACGAGAAGATCGAGCGCTTTGAGCTGCCCCGCGCCGAAGCGATCGCGTTCATGCAGGAACACGACGAGCCGTACAAGGTGCAGCTGATTGAGGAATTGCCGGAGGGCGAAGTCATCAGCTTTTACAGGCAGGGCGAGTTCACCGACCTGTGCGCAGGACCGCACCTGTTTTCGACCGGCGCCGTCAAGGCGTTCCGGCTGACGCAGTGCACCGGCGCTTACTGGAAGGGCGATCAGAAGAACAAGATGCTCCAGCGCGTGTACGGCACGGCTTTCCCAACTAAGGAAGAGCTGAACGACTATCTTGCCGCCGTGGAGGACGCCAAGCGCCGGGATCACAACAAGATCGGGCGTGAGCTGGAATACTTCACCACGGTGGATGTGGTCGGACAGGGACTGCCCATCATCATGCCCAAGGGCGCACGTGTCATCCAGACGCTTCAGCGCTGGGTTGAGGATGTCGAGCAGGCGCGCGGCTGTCAGCTGACCAAAACACCGCTGATGGCAAAGCGGGAATTCTACAAGATTTCCGGTCACTGGGATCACTATCTGGACGGGATGTTCGTGCTGGGAGACCCCTACGACGAAACCAAGGAGTGCTTTGCCCTGCGCCCCATGACCTGCCCCTTCCAGTATCAGGTGTACCTGAACAAGAAGCGCTCCTACCGCGATCTGCCCATGCGGCTGACCGAGACTTCGACGCTGTTCCGCAACGAGGATTCCGGCGAGATGCACGGACTCATCCGCGTGCGCCAGTTCACGATCTCGGAGGGGCACTACATCCTCAAGCCCGACCAGCTGGAGGACGAGTTCCGCGGATGTCTGGATCTGGCGAAGTACTGCCTGGAGACCGTCGGACTGCTTGACAAATGTACCTTCCGCTTCTCGCAGTGGGATCCTGCCAATCCGAAGAACAAGTATGAGGGGACGGCGGAGCAGTGGGAGGAGTCCCAGGCGCTTATGGCGAAGATCCTGGACGACCTGCACGTCAAGTACACGGTCGGCATTGACGAGGCGGCATTCTACGGTCCCAAGCTGGACATCCAGTACCGCAACGTCTACGGCAAGGAGGACACGCTGGTCACGATCCAGATTGATCTCCTGCTGGCAAAGCGCTTCGGCATGACCTACGTCGATTCCGACGGACAGGAGAAGTACCCGTATATCATTCACCGTACCTCGCTCGGTTGCTACGAGCGGACGCTTGCCTACCTGCTGGAGACCTATGCCGGCGCCCTGCCGATGTGGATGGCGCCCGTGCAGGTGCGCGTCCTGCCGATGGGAGAGGGCGAGCTTGCCTACGCGCAGGAGCTGGCGGACAAGTACGCGGCTGCCGGTATGCGCGTAGAGGTCGACAGGAGCAACAACACAATCGGGTATAAGATTCGCGCCGCCCAGCAGGAGAAGATTCCGTATATGCTGGTTGTCGGCGGCAAGGAGGTCGCCTCCGGGACTGTTTCGGTCCGCTCCCGCAAGGGCGAAGTGACGAATGATGTGCCTGCCGAGGAATTCATGCTGAACGCCCTGCGCGAGATTGCGTCCAAAGCACGCTGACAGGATCCGCTTCACAAATCATACCCAAAATCGGAGGTGCTACCTTGGAACCCAACAACAACTCTACCCGGGACAGCCGGCAGGAGGATCACACGGTGCGCGAAAAGCCGCCTGTGCGGCGTATTCTGCTGACCTGCCTGCACGTGATTCTGACCGTCCTGCCGGTGGTCGCCTGCGGCACGGCAATATACCTGCATGCCGTTTACCCCAACGAAAAGCTGGAGGAACTGTGGTTCTACCTGTCCAACGGCGCGGGGGATTCCGGATCCAGCACGTTCCTGAAGGGAGCTGCTGTCGTCGGTCCGCCCTGCCTTGTCGTGATCGCACTGCTCCTGCTGCTCCAGTACGACGTTTTCCACAAGCGCCGCACGATCCGGCGCAAAGCCGGAAAGTCGGGCGCGGAAAAGGAAATCCAGATCTACCCCATCCGGCATAAATGGGCGTTTACAGCCGCCGTGTTCGTGATTCTGATCGGCATCGGATTTCAGCAGATCGGCGTCTATACCTTTGTGGCGGCGCAGTTCCGTGAATCCAACTTCATACATGACCACTATGTGGATCCGCGCGGGACGTCTACCCGGCTTTCCGACGATACTGCCGCTACGGACGGTGACGAGCCGGTAACCGGTGAGTCGGCGACAGAGGCGCCGGCAACGGATAAAGACATTTGGAGTGGATACAAGAACCCGAACTATTTGGTCAAGGCGCCGGAAAAGCGCCGCAACCTGCTGGTGATCGAGGTGGAATCGTTGGAAACCACCATGTTCACGCGGGAGCAGGGCGGTGCGTGGGAGCATGATGTCATTCCGGATCTGTACCGGATGCTGTTTGACGAGGATGCCATATTCTTCGCCAGCGACGGCGGCACGCGCGGCACGCAGGATGCTTATGGCAGTACGTGGACAACCGCCTCGCTGATTGCCAACACGGCGGGCATCCCCTTCAAGGTGCCGGTCGGCATGAACAACTCCTATCATTCCAAAAATTTCCTCAAAGGCGCATACTCGCTGGGCGATGTCCTGCGGGATTTCGGATACCGCAATGTACTGCTTTCCGGTTGCCGCACCACCTTCGGCGGTGTGGCGGAATACTTTACCTGCCATGGAAATTATGAGATCGTGGATCCCCTGAACCTGCGTTTCCGGACGGGTGCCGAAGCTTATTACAGCATGTCGATTCCCAAGTCGCAGGCGAATGAGTGGGGCTTCTCGGACGAATTCACATTTGATGTGGCTAAGAAGTTCCTGACGCTTGAGGGCGACACCTCCGACCAGCCGTGGCATTTGCTCATCAGCACCATTGACACGCACTTCACCGGTTACACCTATGAAGCGGATCCCGAAAACGGGTACAAGGGAAGCGTGACCTCGTTTGACCGTCAGCTGGAGAACGTTTACGCTACCACCGCCCGCAGTATCGTGGAGTTCGTGCAGTGGGTCAAGCAGCAGCCGTTCTATGAAAACACCACGGTTGTCATCATCGGCGACCACGTGAATATGCTAAACAGCTTCTGCGATAAGAGCGATGCCGATCTGCGCGGGCGGTACAATCTGATCCTCAACTCTGCCGTGACTACCACCAATACCAAGAATCGCTCCTTCACGGCGCTTGATTTCTTCCCCACCATGCTGGCGGCGGCTGGCTTTACCATTGAGGGCGACCGGCTGGGGCTGGGTGCAAACCTGTTCTCTGACCGTCCTACGCTGGCGGAGACATATGGGCTTTCCTTCATGAACGATGAGTTGGAAAAGAAATCCGATTTCTATATCGACTATATCATGGGGCGCGAGGACTACGAGGATCTGGAATCCAGAGCGGATAAAGAATAGGCTAAGGACGGACTGACTGAATCAGCCTGTCAAGCGGCAAAAGCCGGGCGGAGTCTCCGCCCGGCTTTTGCCGCTTGACTATTTTCCGATTTCGTTCTTTCAGACAACAACGCCGTACACTTTGCCGTATATCGTGCCGCCGACGTGCCCCCGGACATCTCCCATGACATCGCCCCGGATATCTCCGCCGATGTCGGCGCCTTCCGCTATATCGCCGTTGATGTTTCCCTGGATGTTGCCGCCGACTGTGCCGACCACATCGCCGTCCACGTCGCCTTCCAGGTCACCGCCGATAGCGCCGCTCAGCCTGCCAAGAATTTTTCCGCTGAAATCTCCGCCAATAGCCCCGTCGAGATCCCCGTCCAGCACGCCGCAGAAATTTCCGCCGACGTTGCCGGTCAGGTTACCCAGCACGGTCCCCGTGAAGTCACCCCCCACGCAACCGGAAAGGTTTCCGTCCAGCAGACCTTCGAAATCTCCGCCGACCGTACCGGAAAGGTCACCCCACAGCTGTCTCGCGCATACATCGCCGCCGACTGTGCCCTCCAGATTCCCATCCAAAAGATCGCTCTGATAGTCTCCGCCTATGGAACCGCGCAGGTCACCCATGATTCGTCCGGACATATCGCCGCCGATACTGCCGGTCAGATCGCTGTCGAGAACACCCTGGAAATCTCCTTCCACCGTGCCGTCCAGGTACCCCAGCAGTGTGGTGCGCACGTCCCCTCCGATCGTTCCGTGCAGGTTCCCATGCACCTCGCGGGTCAGCAGGTCGCCTTCCACGGTGCTGTTTATGTCGCCGTATACGGGACCCAGAATGTCCCCCTGCACGCATTCGGTCAGTGTTCCGCGGATGGGTCGGACGATATCCCCCTCACCGAAATTCCGCAGGGAACGTGTGTACTCTGCATCGCCCTGCCGCTTCAGCTCCCGCCGTTGCCGGTCAGCTTCGCGGGATTTGCGATCCTGCTCCCGCCGTTTGCGGTCTGCCTCGCGGCGCTGGCGGTCGTTTACCCGCCGGGAAAACCAAGCCTGCCGCTCGGCGGCGTCCTGTATCAGAGTCACGCGCTGGTCGTTGATCCGGGTGCAGTTGCTGGGCGCGTTGCTGCGGCTGTCACCGCTCCCGTTCCGTCCCCGCTTCGCCGATGCATTTCTTCCCGAGGCGGATTGCGCCTGCCTCATCCCCTCGCGGAACTTCTCCCGGACATTGACTCCCTGCACACCCAGGCTCTCCAGAATGCTCTGCACCATGCCCATCGCCTCTTCGGCTTCCTGCATGGCACCGGTGAATGCTTCCCACTGCATGGCGTTCATGCCGGAAGTCCCGTCATCCTCGTCATCCTCGTCGTCATCGTCGTCATCGTCATCCTCGTCGTCATCGTCCCGGTATTCTTCTGCGGCGTTGGCGAAGTCCTCCGCATTGGCGGCGTACTCTTCTGCCTCATCGGCGGCACACCGGGCATCAGCCGCGGCGCACCGGGCATCCTCTGCCGCATTCTGTATGGCAGCCATCTGTTCGCGCATCTCCTGACGGAAGGCTTCCAACTCCTCGTGCTCGGCGGTATCCAGCAGCCGCTCGGCTTCCTCCGCCGTAATGCTGCCGTTTTCCAGCAGCTGCAGAATTTCCAATTTGTTTCCCATGTTCTGAACCTCTCTTTCTTCCTCACATTCCTGTGCTTGATTTTTTGCCCGGGGGGAACGGTCACTTTACTTCAACTTCTCCAAAAGAGCAGGAGACATTGATATACACAGTCGGTGTGCCGGCATCCTTCGGCTTTTTGCGCTTGTTCTCACAGCCGCCGAAGGAGCAGACGGGGGCGATCTCTGCCCGAACGCCTGCCGGCAGCAGGATCGTCAGCTGACCGAAGGAGCAGTTCGCATCAATCACCGAATTGTCCTGCACCAACGCCTCGCGTAGGTCAAAGGTCATCTCGCCGAAAGCGACTTCCAGCGTAGCGCTGGTAAAGCTCTTTCCTGCCATATCGTAAGTCTGACTGCCAAAGCGAACCGTGTAGTCTGTTCCGTCCCCGGCAGACATACTGATTTCCGCGAAGGAGCCGTGTGTCCATTTTTCCATACGGCGGTACATCCGGCGCATCTTCCAACGGCGGAACAGCGGGTTCAGCAGGATGCGCAGTCCGATCAAAATCAGCAGAACGCCCAGAACAACGACCAGAGCCTTCCGCATGGGCAGGACGTCCAGCTTGGAGAGGAGGATCAGCGCACCGCCGCCCAGACACAGTGCCCAGAACCACGACCACGGATTGCGGAGCAGGAAATAGACGGCAGGTACGATCAGGAACAGGGAGCCCCAGCCGGGGAAGAACAGCGTGAAGTTTTCCCACGGCAGGAATGAGACCTGATTGCCAATGTACCCGACGCCGACGCCGATGACGCACAGGGCAAGGAACAGGCGTGCAAGGTACCTGCGGACGGCGCCGCCGGAGATCTTGTCGTAATCGGAATAACGGTAACTCATGGTGAATACCTTCCTTTCATGTGACAGCACGGCTGTCTTTTTGGTTTTGGGGATCTTACAGTCCGCGCAGGCGGGATGCCGCTTCGGCGGCGGTGATGCGGTGCTGGGCAAGCAGATTCAGAATATCCCGCCTTGCCTGCGCCTTGTCGGGTGTTTCGGCGTTTTCCGGTTGCGCAGTTCGTGCGGCGGGGTTTTTCTGCTCGGGCTCATCGGGTGTGCTCAGCCCCAGCGATGCAATCAACCCGTCCAGTGCCGCCCGGACGGTGGGGTAGGATACGCCCATTTCGCGTTCCACGTCCTTGATACTGCCCCGGTTCTTGATGAAGGTCAGCAGGAAGCGGGATTCCTCCTGGGACAGCTCGCAGAAACGGCAACCGGAAAATTCTCCCTCCAGCCGGGAGCCGCAGGTCGGGCAGGACAACTGCGTGACGGTCAGCTTGCCCTCGCAGATGGGGCACTTGTGTGGCATACGGTACATTCGGTACGTCTCCTTTCGGCAGGCAGGGACGCTCCGGCACGGATTCCCGGGGTGCGATGCCCTGCGTTACGTGCAGTATAGCACATAAAATTCATTTTGTCAATGCACTTGATAAAGATTTTTAATTTCAAAATCAATTTTATTTATTTTTGGCGCATTCGGGGTGCCTCCGCCTCTGAAGCATCCGTAACAGGAAACGACCGCCATGCCGGGACGGCATGGCGGTCGTTTCAAGGTAATACCGCCAAGGCATTCACTGTGCATTGCGCGGTATGGAGAGCGGGTTACTGCGCCTCAACCCACGGCACGTTCGCGCCTTCGGTCAGGCGGGTGACGCCGAGGCGGTGGCAGTCACGGTAAAAGAGGTCGCAGAGGGCATCAAAGCGGGCAGGATAGGAGAATTCACCCCGTTTGGCGTCCAGCTTGAACCAGCGGTGGCACAGTCCGCTGCGCTCCACATGGGAGGCGCACAGGGCGGAGGAAATGCCGTCCGGGACATCGCCGCCTTCGCGCGCGGCACGGTAGGCATCTGCCCACAGGCGATCCAGCATGGTAAGCTCTTCGTCCGAAATGAGATCGCTCCAGAGAGCGGCGGCGCTGATGACCAGATTGAAATGAACATCCCGTACCTTGTCCCGGATGAAGGTCAGATACTGCCGTACATATGGCGCACCGCCGCCGTAGTAGGCGTTCAGGAAGGACTCTGTGCCGGACTCTACGTCAAATTCGGGATTCCAGAGCAGATTGGCAAGCAGGTAGGCACGCAACTCGCCGAACTCGCCGGACAGCCCTTCGTTATAGTTGCCCTGTTCGAACACGCCGCAGACATTGTGGTCGCGGAAGAAGCGGATGTTGTCCTGCAACGTCTGGAAGTTCGGGTACGGATTGAGGTATTGGGCAAAGTCCGTGGTATAATCCCAGATATACAGCTGACGGCATATCTGCGACCAGCCGCGGATGGCATCCGCCGAACCGGCGTTGTTGGCGCAGTCGGGGATCGGGTGCGAGGAGCAACCGCCGGTACACATCCGGATGGCGACATTGTGCCGGGGATGCGTCAGCTTGGGCGGCTGGGTCGAGTACTGATACGCCAGCGTGTCGAAGGTGACTTCCGGGAATTCCGGCTCCAGTGCCTCCGCAACGGCGTTGACGAAGCGGATCAGCGAGCCGGAAGGCGCGCCTTCCTCCTCGTTGACCGCCCGGCAGGCAGGGCAGGTGCAGTAGGAGCCGATGACGAAGCTGTCATTCTGCGAGACAGACACCAGCCGCGCCTCCGGATTGTCACGGAGCCACGCGCGGATGCCCTCGATCATAATGCGCAGGACATCGGGGTTGGACAGGCAGGGCTGACTGTACAGGTGCTTTGCAGTCCGTTTGCCGTCGATCAGCGCGTAGTATTCGGGATGTTCGGCGAAATACTTTTCAGGCGGGAGCAGCAGGTCGAAGGTATGCACGAAGTGCGGTCCGGCGTAGCCGATGCCGCCGCCGACTTCGGCTGTCAGATGGCGGATGTGCTGACCTGATTTCAGTCCCGTTCCGTTGATGCGCAGCTTGACGGCGGTCAGCGGATCGGTGGTGCCGATCCAGTACAGGTCGCGGTAGGCAAACGGGGATGCCTCGGTCACATCCAACCCGTCAGGCAGAGACAGCTCCGCCGGGTGGGGGATCACCTCGGTGTCATGGGCGAAGAAGCGGCAGCCGAAACGCTCGGCAAGGGCGAACACGGCGTACAGCACCCCGCGTCCGTTCTGCCCGACAAGGTGCAGGTCGTTGCCCCGCACAACCAGCCGGAAGGCGTCCGGCGGCATAGAAGGGTCAGTCCGCAGGATGATCGCGGGTGCGGACTGGCTCCGCGCCTCGGTGATGCCGCAGAGTGCGTTCAGATAGTGCAGAAGCTGTGCGGCGGCAGTCTCATACACGGCACCTTCCGGGCGAAGAACGCGGACGGCGGTGTCTCTTTGCAGAGTCCAGGAGTTGCTCATGGTATTTCCTCCGGCGCAGTCGGATTTTTCGTCAGACAATACAAAAATTCGCAGGCTGTAGTAGAGCTACTGACAAGGATTTTTGTGAAGTATGACGGAAAAGACGCAAGCAGGTGTGCCATGCGTGGATTGCGCGGTAATGCCTTAAACTTCCGGTGTATCGTCCCGGCGGCGCTTGCCGTGCAGGAAAGCGCAGGCGGCAGCAGCGGCAAGCGGCATGAGTGCCGGCACAGCCGAACGACATCCGCCGGAGGATGTGCCGGTTTCGGATTCGGTTTCCGTGACGGGGGCTTGGGTGCTGTCCGTGTCGGCGGCAACAGTCTCTGAGGCGGTCTGCGCGGGGGCGGCGGTGAAAACGTACTTGAAGCGTCCGCCCGGTGCGGTATCGCCGCTGGAGTAGAAGTCCATCACGTCCCCGTCCGCCTGCGCGTTGTCGCTCCATTTGAATGCCAGCGTGAAGGTGTCGCTCTCCAGTCCCAATGCCGCGCGCGGCACCGTGATGACAAGCCGATCCTCCGTGACGGCGTAGGCGAGACTGCCTGCTGCTTCAAAATTCCAGCCGCCGGTGAATCTTTCCAGTGTTGCCTTTCCGTTTTCCGGGCTTTGGCGGTTGATGATGTACTCAAAGGTTTCCCAACTCTGCTCACTCTCCCCGACATCCAGGAACAGACGCATCCATGCCTTGTCGGTTTCCGGCGAGAGGGGGCGCGCCGTGCGCACATAGAAGTACAGGTTTTCGCGGTCATACGTGACGCGGGATTCCACAATGTCGTTACGACCGGTGCGGTTTTCGTAGTGGTAGCCGCGGTAACCGTCCGCGTTGCGCTCCAGCGTGTTGCCTGCGTAGCTGCGGAAAACGGGGGATACGCTGTCCCAATCAATCGCGGAGCCGGAAGCGATGCCCGTGCTGGGCGCATCGGGCGTGGGGATGCCCTTGAAGCGGCGGATGTAGGAGACCATCTGGTAGTAGAAATGATCCTTCAGAACACCGGTAGAAGGCTCGATGTCGCGGGAGAAGCCGTCCAGCGCGTTGTCCGGAATGGCGTTGGGATCGCCCCACATCTCCCGCGTGCGTCCTGCTTCCCACTCGTTCCAGCCGGTGATGTAGATGAACGTGGGGTCTACCGAAAGGGCGTACTCCCACTGCTCGGCAAAGTTCAGCCCGTGCGTGATGGCGTACTCGCTGCTGTCGGGACCGTTGGCGTGGGTATAGCCGCGTCCGAATACGTGATCCCCTGCGTTCATGGCAGTCAGTCCCTTGCCGGCAGACCAGTTCTGCGCTACCGAGACACACATCTCCTCCACCGTGTCGGTTCCCCTGCGCATCATCTTTGCCTGCGGGTAGATGGAGATCCATTTCCATGCCGTATTGTGGCGATGCCCGTTGTCGGGCACAAACTTGACGCCGTTACTGCCCTCGTGCGGCAGGATGAGGTCATTCTCGGTGGTGTAGCTGGGATTGATCACGCGGAAGGTGAAGAATTCCTGCGCATCGGTGCGCTTTTTGGAACGGAGCTGCGTGGGATTGCCGAGCAGGAGCGGCTTGCCCTCCCAGCGGAACCACAGATCCTCATACAGCCCCTTGGCATAGATTCTGTCATACAGCTCAATGATCTGATCCGCCGCCTGATCGGCATAATACATATTCAGCATGGCGGAGATCTGCGGCGTTTTCACGCCGTCGGCACGTGCCTCCGCCCAGACCTCGCACAGCGTCAGGATGGCGCCGATGAAGTTTTCTGTTCCGTTGGTGTTGTCGAAGAACACGACATCCACCCCGGCGTCTGCCAGAAGCTCTGCGTGCTTGCGCAGAACCCAGCGGTCGATGCCGTTGTTATAGTAGCCGAACAGCGGCTCGTTCCAGAAACAGGTTGTGACGCCGCCCCATGCGGGGTGGTCGTAATCACGGACGGCTTCGGGGTATTTGGCGACGATCTCGCTCACGTTGACAATGCCGCCCTGCGTTTTTGCCAGCGACGCGTGCCATGTGTGGTAGAACAGCCCGACATATTTTCCCTCACGGATGCCGCCGGCAGTCTTGCTGTCCGGCAGTGTGCGCCCCAGCCCGTCGGTTGCCGCCCATGCACCGGAGCTGACAAAATCCTGCGCATCGGGCGTGGATGGCTTTTCCGTGGAAATGTCGGTGCCGGTCAGCCGGCTGACCAGCGAAAGCCCGGAGGCAGACGTGTGCAGGTAGGTCACGGAACGGTCGGTGCGCGCTTCGCGCATCTCGACCGCGAGGCTGTCTGATCCGCCGGACAGCACCAGCAGGTACTCCCCGGCTTTGAAATCGCCGGGAAGCGTCACCCAACTGCCGCGTCTGATCCCGGTGACGGTCGCACCGGCGCACGGCTTTTCGGCGATGCTCTTGGCATAATTGCCTGCCCACGCATACAGGGACAGAGTCAGACTTCCGCCTTCGGCGGGGACGGCGGAGACGTACACCTCGCAGCCTGTAAAGGCGGACGCCGCCCGGAACTGCACGCCGTAGGTATCGGTGTTGCCCATGGCGTAGGTCACGGTATCCCCTGCCGGGTAGAGATCTCCGGCGGTGGGCTTAATCTCCTCGGCATCCGGCTGTGCCGGGCTGAGCGGCAGGAGCGGGCTGCCTGTTCCGCCTGCGCAGGTCAGCGTGATGCGGGCGCAGGACGCAACCTCCGTGTCGTCTGCAAAGTTGCGGGCACGGGCAGAGGTGCCCGAGAGCGACCAGAAGCCGACCTCCTCCGAGGCGGAATCCGATGTGTTGATGATGTAAAGCAGGTATTCGCCTGCCGGGTACGTTCCGTCTGCCTCCATGCGCAGCACCGAGTTGTCGGGGAAATTGATGAACTCCTTGGTGTCGATCGGATCCCCCGAACGGGTGGTATCGTAGGAGCTGTTCCACGGGTACAGGGCAAACAGCAGGGAACCGATGTTGTTGTTCCAGCTTGCGCCCAGCAGGGAAATGGTAGAAAACGGAACCGCTGTGCGGAACTGCACGGCGTAGGAGCCGCGCACCTGTGTCGCGGAGCCTGCCATGCCCTGGTCGAACAGATCGACGTCCACTGATTCGCGCAGGCCGATGTCCACTCCGACCGGTGCGAGTTTGAGCGCGCGGATATTGGGACCGGCTGTGCGGCAGTCTACACGTATGACCTGCTCGCCTGCCTCCAACCGGATGGTTGCCTCGGAGCTGTCCACAAAGTCGCGCCAGCCGCGTCCGGGAACGGTATTGTTCAGATCGACAGACGCATCACCGCAGGACACGGTGTAGCTTCCGGTGCTGTCCAGCCAGCCGAAGGAAAAGCAGAAGTGATAGTCGCCTGCTTTTTCGACGGAAACCGGGATGGTAAACCAGTCGCCCGGACGCACGCCGTCAAAGTAAGGGTCACCAAGCGATGCCTCGCGGTACAGGTTCCCGCCGTGAGCATCGCTCTGCTCGGATACATAGATAACCGTTGGAGCGGAAGCGGATATCGACACCCGTTCTGCGGCTGAAGCGGGGAGCGGCTGGATCGGGAGTCCCGCTGCCGTCAGCAGACAGGCGAGCAGGAATGTCGGTATACGGAACTTGTTTCGTGTCTTCATGGGAAGTCTCCTTTCAACCGGAAAATTCATTCGGAACCTGTCGCCATTGTATCATACAGCCGCCGAGATGTCAATAGTCCGGTGCAAAACATGACGGTTTCTTTTTTTGCCGTGAATTCCCGAAGTAAATTCCACTGTGAAATTTACTTCGGGAATTCACTCTCATAATCTCACCACGCATTTTTTTTGCAAAACCCCTTGACAAACCGAAAAATGTATGGTATACTATCCCGGCAATGAAGTGAAGCTGCCTGGCTTCCACCGTACCGCCGCGGAGCGTGTCCGGTCAATATCCCGCGTTCGGTTCTGTTCGGACGCGCGGAATGGAGTGCTTCTTCCCCGCACGTGGGGAGGTGCCGCGCCGGGCTGTTTGCTTCGGAGCGGCTTATTTTTTGGAAATCTCTGCGGAAATTTCCGCTGTTCCCGCATGGCGGTGGCATCATTGCCGCGCCTGCCGCAAACGGAATGCCGGGAGATCTCCTTACGAAAAATCAAAAACAAAATCAGGCAAGCAAGAGGAGGTGCGTACCCATAGGCACGAATGCAAAGGAGACCCAGACTCTCATCAATGAGGCTATTGGTGTACGGGAGGTTCGGGTCGTCGACGCAGAGGGACAGCCGCTCGGGATCATGAGTTCCCGCGAGGCGCTCAGACTGGCTTACGACAAGGATATGGATCTGGTTCTGATTGCTCCCCAGGCGCAGCCGCCGGTCTGCAAGATCATGGACTACGGCAAGTACTGCTTCGAGAAGCAGAAGCGCGAAAAGGAAGCCAAGAAGAAGCAGCAGACCGTCGAGCTGAAGGAGATTCAGATCTCCTACCGCATCGACACGCATGACTATGAGACCAAACTCAATCAGGCACGCAAGTTCCTGTCCTCCGGCAATAAGGTCCGGGTGGTCATGAAGTTCCGCGGGCGTGAGATGAGCCACATGGCGATGGGACGGGATGTTCTGGAAAAGTTTCTGGCGGATACCCACGAGGTGGGGAGCTGCGACAAGAAGCCGGTTCTGGAAGGACGTTTCATGAGCATGGTCATCAATCCGCTTTCCAACAAAGCCAAGTAAAGTCCGTGTGCCGCACCTGCGGAACACGGTTCCGCAGGGCAGAGGATTGCGCTGCCTGTCAGACAGGGAACAGCCCGATGCGGGAGTTCCCGTAAGCCGTCCGGCTCGTACTTCCGCAGGGAGCCGGACGGCTCTGCACGGTTCATGATTCAGCCCGCCCGCAGGCGGGGTTCCATGATAGACCTGCACAAGACGCGGGTCACAAATATTACGAAAGAAGGATAACCAAAATGGGAAAGGTTAAGACACATCGCGCTTCCGCCAAGAGATTCTCCGTGACCGGAACCGGCAAGGTGAAGATCTTCCACAGCTCTCACCGCCACAATCTGGGCAAGAAGCCCTCCAAGAGAAAGAGAAATCTGCGCAGCTCCGCGATCCTGAGCGAAGCGATGACCGCTAATGTCCGCGCCCTGATCCAGAAGTAAGATCGGCAGGACGACCTGATAACAGTATAGGAGGAAACGAAAAATGGCAAGAATCAAGGGCGCGATGATGACCCGCAAGAGAAGAAATAAGGTTCTGAAGGCAGCCAAGGGCTACTGGGGAAGCAAGTCGAAGCACTTCAAGATGGCGAAGGAAGCCGTCATGAAGAGCGGCAACTATGCCTTTGCCGGTCGCCGCAGAAAGAAGAGAGACTTCCGCCGCCTGTGGATCACCCGTATCTCCGCCGGTTGCAAGACCAACGGAATGAACTACTCCAGCTTCATGAACGGGCTGAAGAAGGCGGGCGTTACCCTGAACCGCAAGATGCTTTCCGAGATCGCCATCGCCGATCCCGCCGCTTTCACCGCTCTGTGCGAGCAGGCGAAGGCTGCTCTGTAATTCACCCGCACGACAAAACCCGGTGACAGAAAACCGGGTTTTTGTCATGATGGAGGGGATCTCCGCATGTCCCGCGCCGCCTGCCCGGCGCGCGCAGGACAGCAGGGAAGCCCCGGAAAGGAACCGATATGCCCTTTTCCTTTACCGAAGCGCCGATCGCCTCGCGGCAGAACCGGCGCATTGTCGGTCTGTGCAAGCTCGCCGACCGGGGGGAGCGTGAGCGCACGGGACTGTTCCGTTTTGACGGCGTCAAACTGCTGTGCGAGGCTGTCCGCCGGGAGGTGCCGCTGACGGCAGTCTTTGTCCGCGCGGGCAGTGCCGGACGCGTGACGGAACGTATGGCGGAGCTGTACGGATTGGAGCCGGACGCGCTCGGCTGTCCGGCGTATGCTGTGGAGGACAGCCTGTTTGACCGGATTTCGGAAGAAAATGCGCCCGAGGGCGTGATTTGTGTGGCAAAGGCTCTTGACAAACGCCACAAAATGTATACAATAAATGGGAAGGACTTTCCCCCCGTCCCGGCAGGACCCGCCGTCCTGCTGGAATCGCTCCGGGATCCGGTCAACGTCGGGGCAGTCATCCGCACCGCCGCGGCGCTGGGTGTCGGATGCCTGATCCTCAGCAGGGACTGCGCCGACATCTACCATCCGCGCACGATCCGTGCCGCTATGGGGACACTGTTTTCCATGACGGTTCTGCGCGTGGATGACCTTGCCGCCGCGATAGTCGGGCTGCGTCGATCCGGTCGCCGGGTGTATGCCGCCGCGCTGGATGCGGATGCCGTCCGGCTGGGGACGTTCGCCTTCGGGGCGGAGGACTGCGTCGTGATCGGCAACGAGGGGCACGGGCTGTCGCCTGCCGTGATTGATGCCTGCGACCGCAGTGTGTATATTCCCATGCAGGGCGATACGGAATCGCTCAACGCCTCGGTGGCGGCGGCACTGCTCATGTGGGAGCTCCACAGGGGCAGGCGGGAGGGCTGAGCGGCAGGGAAAGCCGAAGCACCCTTTCAGGCGCGTTCCTGATCTGCACAACCTCATAAAATCAACGTTTCCCCGAGAACCGAAAGGAGACTGCGCTATGCCACAGGACAGACTGTTTGATATCTGGTTCGCACTCCGGGTCGGAATTGCCAGCCGGGAGTTTTCGGCTGTGCTGGATTCCTATGAGTCCACCTACCAGCTGTTCAATGCCGACGCCGCCGAGCTGGAGCAGCTCCCCTGCGGCGAACGACTGCGGACTGCGCTGGGCGATAAGAGCCTGGACGAGGCATACCGCATCAAAAGCTACTGCGAAAAGGCAGGCGTCCGCCTCCTGTTCTGGCGGGACGCCGAGTACCCTGCCAGCCTGCGGACACTGCTTGATCCACCCGTCCTGCTCTACTGCCTCGGCAGACTGCCGGACTTTTCCCGGTGCCTGTGCATCAGCATCGTCGGGACGCGCACCATGAGCGAATACGGCAAACGCATGGCGTATAAAATAGGCTATGAGCTGGCGGCAGCAGGCACCGTGCCCGTATCGGGCATGGCGCTGGGTTGTGATGGCGTGGCGACAGCCGGTGCCTTGGCGGCAGGCGGACATCCGGTCGCCGTGCTGGGCAGCGGCATTGATATCGTGTACCCGTCCGGGCACCTGACGCTGTACAGGGAGCTGACCGCGCATGGCACCGTTATGACCGAATACCCGCCCGGAACGCCGCCGGAGGGACGCAATTTTCCTGTCCGCAACCGCATAATCAGCGGGCTGTCGCAGGGAACCGTGGTCGTGGAGGCGGATGAGCACTCCGGCGCACTGATTACTGCCCGTACCGCTATCCTGCAGGGGCGGGACATCTTTGCGGTGCCCGGCAACGTCGGGGAAGTCAATTCCTCCGGCACCAACGCTCTGTTACGGGACGGCGCGTCCATGGTACTGAGCGCACGGGACATTCTGGACGCGTATGCGTTCCTGTACCGCGACAATATCAACTGGGTGGGGCTGACCCGCGCCGAACAGCGTTCCGAGCCGGATGATGACGCCCTGCGGCGGTACGAAATCCAGACCCGCACCGTGTCCGCCCGTGACCCGGGGACGCGGCGGGACGGCGCCAACCGCCCGATGCGGCGCGCCCCGGCGCCGGCGCCGGAACAGACCGGACACATCGCCCCCGCGCCGGAACCTGTGGCACGCAGGCAGGAGCCTGCCCCGGACGTCACACGCACGCCTGTGACAGACAGCGACCGCTCCGGAAAGGCGCTGGAATCGCTGAACGAGACACAGCGCGCCGTGTTCCTCGCCATGCCGCTGGATCACGCCGTTCCGGTGGATGCACTGATGCGGGAGGGCTTCTCCATGGGGGACGTCCTTGCCGCCATGACCGTGCTGGAGATCCGGGGACTCATTACGTCCCTGCCCGGCGGGCTGTACGCGCGCCGCTGAGCGGTGCAGAATACCGCCCGATGTCCGGGCAGTACGCATCTGTTCCGCCGTCATTGCGCGGTATCGCCCATAGCATCTTCCCCTGACACAGGGATTACATCATACATGAAAGGAAACCGTATGGCAAATCTGGTTATCGTGGAGTCGCCCTCCAAGGCGAGCACCATCAAGGGCTATCTCGGCTCCAACTACAAGGTGGTAGCTTCGGTGGGTCACGTCCGTGATCTTCCCAAAAGCACCCTCGGCGTTGACATTGAGAATCATTTTCAGGCACACTATATCAATATCCGCGGCAAGGGCGACCTCATCAAGGAGATACGTAAGGAAGCCAAAGCCGCCGGCAAGGTCTTTCTTGCAACCGACCCGGACCGCGAGGGGGAGGCAATCTCGTGGCACCTTGCGAATGCACTGGGCATCCCGGTGGAGCAGGTACAGCGCGTGACATTCAATGAGATCACCAAATCCGTGGTCAAGGCATCCATCAAACAGCCCCGCCCGCTGGACATGAATCTGGTCAATGCCCAGCAGACCCGCCGTATTCTGGATCGCATTGTGGGCTATAAGCTGTCCCCGTACCTGTGGAAGACCGTGCGGAGCGGTCTGTCCGCCGGGCGTGTGCAGTCGGTGGCGACCAAGCTGATCGTGGACAGGGAGAACGAGATCCGCGCCTTTGTGCCGGAGGAATACTGGACGGTGGATGCGGTTCTGCTTTGCGCCGACGGAAAATCCGTCCGGGTGCGCTTTGTCGGCAACCGGGAGGGCAAGGTGCGCCTGACCTGTGAGGCGGATGCCCGGCGCGTCGTGGACGACGTGACCGGCGGAACCTTCTCGGTCGCATCGGTCAAACGGGCGACCCGCCGGAAGAATCCGCCCCCGCCCTTTACCACTTCCACCATGCAGCAGGAAGCATCCCGCAAGCTGAATTTCCAGTCCTCCCGCGTCATGCGCGTGGCGCAGGAACTGTACGAGGGTGTCAACATCGGCGCGGAACTGGGCGGCACGCAGGGTCTTATCACCTACATGCGTACCGATTCCCTCCGCGTTTCCGCAGAGGCGCAGACCGCCGCCGCCGAGTTGATCCGCGGGAGATACGGTGAGCGGTACTGCCCTGAAACGCCCCGCGTATACAAGGCGCGCGCCGGTGCGCAGGACGCACACGAGGCGATCCGCCCGGCACGGGTGGAGATTGAGCCTGCCATGGTACGCAAGTCCCTGACGCCTGACCAGTACCGCCTGTACAAGCTCATCTGGGAGCGCTTTGTCGCCAGCCAGATGGAATCCGCCGAGCTGGAAACGCTGACGGTCGATCTGGAATGCAGTGGCTGGGTGTTCCGCGCGAGCGGATATACCGTGACGTTCCCCGGCTATATGGCAGTCTACGAGGAGGCAGCCGATGACGGTCAGCGTAACCGCCGGGCGGACGACCCGGAGGAGCAGCGCGACCTGCGCATTCCGCCCCTGCGTGAGGGGGAGCGGTTGCCCTGTACGGCGGTCGAGCCGGGCAGACACTTCACGGAGCCGCCCCCGCGCTACACCGAGGGCTCCTTTATCAAACTGCTGGAGGAAAAGGGGATCGGACGTCCGAGCACCTTTGCCACCATCGTGTCCACCATCACCACGCGCGGCTACGTCAAGCGCGAGGGAAAAGCGCTGGTGCCGACTCAGTTGGGCGAGGTGACCAACGACATCATGCTCCGGAATTTTGCTACCATTGTGGACGAGCATTTCACCGCCCGCATGGAGAACGACCTGGACGGGATCGAGGAAGGCAAGGAGAGCATGGAGGACGTGCTGAGCCGGTTCTGGAACGGCTTTGAGAAGCAGCTGGAGCAGGCGGAAAAGCAGATAGGATCGGTCAGCGTTTCGCTGCCGGTTGAGGAGACGGACTTTGTCTGCGACAAGTGCGGAAGCCGCATGATCGTCAAGAACGGTCGGTTCGGCAAGTTTGCCGCCTGCCCGAACTACCCCACCTGTAAATCCACCCGTCCGCTGACCGACCCGGTCAAGAATCCCGCCGAGGCGGCACCGACCGGTATGAAGTGCGAGCTGTGCGGCGCGGATATGGTCCTGCGTTCCGGACGCTATGGATCCTTCTATGCCTGCTCGCGGTATCCGGAATGCAAATTCACAAAGCAGAAGACCAAGGAGATCGGCGTTCCGTGCCCCAAGTGCGGCGGACAGATCGTGATGAAGAACGGACGCAACCGCGCGGTATTCTACTCCTGCGAAAACTACCCGAAGTGCGATTTTTCCTCGTGGGATATGCCGACCAAGGAAAAATGCCCGCAGTGCGGCGGGATGCTGTTCCGCAAGAAGGGGAAGCCGCTGCTGGTCTGCCATGCGGAGGGATGCGGCTACTCGCGCCCGTATGAGCCGGAGGACACACCGCCCGTCCGGGACGGCGGAGGGAGCGAGGCGTGAGTATGCCGACTATCCACGTGTACGGAGCCGGGCTTGCCGGCTCCGAGGCTGCATGGCAGGCGGCGCGACAGGGAGTTGACGTTGTTCTGCATGAGATGAAGCCGCACAAGATGACGCCTGCCCACCACAGCCGGGGGTTTGCGGAGCTGGTCTGCTCCAACTCCCTGCGCTCCGACCGGGTGAGCAACGCCGTCGGACTGCTCAAGGAAGAACTGTCCCGGATGGGCTCGCTCATCATGGAGGCGGCACGCGCCACGCAGGTTGCCGCCGGCTCGGCACTGGCGGTAGACCGGGACAGATTCTCGGCGTATATTACGGAAAAGCTCTGTGCCCATCCCCGCATCACGGTCGTGGAGGAGGAGGTGTCCGCTATCCCGGACGGGCAGATTACCGTTGTTGCAACGGGACCGCTGACCTCCGACCCGATGGCGGCATATATCCGGACGCACTTTGCCGGAGACGGACTGCACTTCTTTGACGCGGTGGCGCCCATTGTGGACGCTTCCACCATCAATATGGATATCGCCTTCTTTGCGTCCCGCTACAACAAGGGGGACGCGGATTATATCAACTGCCCCATGACACGTGAGCAGTACGATGCATTCTATCAGGCACTGATCGGTGCCGAGGAGGCGCCGCTCAAGGAGTTTGACCGGGATCTGCAAAAGGAGCTGAAGGTGTTTGAGGGCTGTATGCCGGTCGAGGTCATGGCGCGGCGCGGGTATGATACGCTCTGCTACGGTCCGCTCAAGCCGGTCGGACTGACCGACCCGCGCACGGGTGCGCATTCCTTCGCCGTGGTGCAGCTGCGGCGGGAGAATCAGGAGGGCACCATGTACAATCTGGTCGGTTTCCAGACCCACCTGACATTCCCGGAACAGCGGCGCGTGTTTCGCCTGATCCCCGGACTGGAGAATGCGGAATTCCTACGCTATGGCGTCATGCACCGCAACACCTACCTTCCCTCGCCGGATATGCTGGAACCGGATTACTCCGTGCGGACGGTTCCGAACGTGTACTTCGCCGGGCAGATGACCGGCGTGGAAGGGTACATCGAATCGACCGGATCCGGTTTTGTGGCAGGAATCAACGCTGCCCGCCGCGCGCTTGGCATGGAGCCGGTCATTTTCCCGACCGAGACCATGATCGGCGCGATGGCAAACTATGTCAGCCGGGGCGGCATCGGGGATTTCACCCCCATGAATGCCAACTTCGGCATCGTCCCTCTGCCGGAAAAGAAGATCAAGGGCGGCAAGCTCGCCCGCAACGAAGCGCTGGCGGCACGTTCGCTGGCATGGATCGATTCTTTCGTGGCAGACCGGGAAACGCCGGAGTCCTGAGAGACTCCGGCGACCTCTCCCCTTACACCGCCTGTGCGGTCAAAGAAAAGGAGCCTGTATGCAACAGAAAAGGATTATTGTAGACTGCATGGGGGGCGATCGCGCCCCCGGCGAGATGCTGGCGGGCGCTGTCGCCGCCAAAGCCGCTCTGGGCGGGGAGTACCTGCTGGTCGGCGTCCGGGCGGAGATGGAATCGGCTGCCCGCGCACGCAGCATCGACCTGTCCGCGTTTGAACTCCGGGATGCGGGATCCGTCATCGGGATGGAGGATGACCCCATGTGCGTTCTGCACGCCAAGAAGGACTCGTCCATGGCGGTCGCTTTGCGCGCTCTGCGGGACGGGGAAGGGGACGCCGTGGTCAGCACCGGCAACACCGGTGCGCTGTTCACCGGAGCCAGCCTGATTGTCAGGCGGATGCAGGGCATCCACCGCGCCGCCATTGCCACGGTGCTGGCGTTCGAGAAGCCGACCCTGCTTATGGATTCCGGTGCCAATGTGACGGTGCAGCCGGACTTTCTGCCGCAGTTTGCCGTCATGGGTTCGGCGTACATGAAGGGGCTGTTCGGCATCGAGATGCCCCGCGTCGGACTGCTGAACAACGGCACCGAGGCGTGCAAGGGCACGCCTATGCAGACGGAGGCGTACCGCCTGCTGTCCGGGATGCCCGGTATCCGGTTTGTCGGGAATGTCGAGCCGAATGCCCTGCCGTTTGACGTGTGTGATGTCGCGGTCACGGACGGCTTTACGGGCAATATCTGCCTGAAAGCGTATGAGGGCGTGAGCAAATTCATCCTGCGCGGGCTGAAGGATATTTTCATGACCAGCGCACTGACCAAGCTGTCCGCGCTGGGTGTAAAAAAGCCGCTGGCGCGGTTCCGCAAGAAGGTCGATACCGCCGAGTACGGCGGAAGCCCCATTCTGGGACTGTGCAAGCCGGTCATCAAGGCGCACGGCTCCAGTGATGCGCGCACCTTTGCCAATGCCATCCGGCAGGCGACCCGTCTTTGCGAGTCCGGCGTGCTGGACGGGCTGGAGGCAGAGATTGCCGCCGGCGCCGGAATGGGCGGGGAAGGCTGATCCGTCGGGTGCGCTGCGGACGGGAAAGAAAAGGAAAGGAACGGGATGAGCCATGGGGCATGAACGGGAACGCACATTACCGATAGATACAGACTGTCTTGCAGCATTGGAGAGCCGCATCGGCTACCGGTTCCGCGACCGGGCACTGCTGTGCAGGGCGCTGACGCACTCCTCCTACTCCAATGAGACGGGACAGCGCAACCATCACCTTCTGTGCAACGAGCGGCTGGAGTTTCTGGGCGATTCGGTGCTGTCGCTGGTGGTCAGTGAGTTCCTGTTCACGACCTATCGGGAGCTGCCGGAGGGAGATCTGACCTGCCTGCGCAAGGACGTTGTCTGCGCGGATGCGCTGGCACGGTACGCCCGGCAGATCGGTCTTGGCGACTGCCTGCTGCTGGGTATCGGGGAGGAGAAAACCGGGGGCAGGGACAAGGTAAACATTCTGGCGGACGCCTTTGAGGCATTGCTTGCCGCCATGTTTGAGGACGCGGGGCGCGGCGGAGACGCCAAGGACGTCATAGCCGCGTTCCTTCTGCCCTTCGTGCGGCGCGATCTGCAGGAACTGGAGAGCCGGGGCGGGGACGGGGACTACAAGACCCCCCTGCAGCAGCTGATTCAGCAGACCGAGGGGGATGTGCTGGAGTACGTCCTGATTCGCGAGGAGGGCCCCGACCATATGAAGACCTTCGAGGTGGAGGCAAGGCTGAACTCCAACGTCATCGGACGCGGAGTGGGGCGCTCCAAGCGCAAGGCGGAACAGGCGGCGGCGCGTGATGCGCTGAATCTGTTCGGAGTAAAGTAAAAGGAGACCGCGCGTGTACCTACAATCAATAGAGTTGCAGGGCTTCAAGTCCTTCCCGGACCGGACAAAGCTGGATTTTGAGCCGGGCACGGGCGTCGGAACGGACGGCAGAGGTGTGACCGTCATCGTCGGTCCCAACGGGAGCGGCAAATCAAACATCGCGGATGCCATGCGCTGGGTGCTGGGGGAGATATCCTCCAAGACCCTGCGCGGGAGCAAGATGGAGGATGTCATTTTCGGCGGTGCGGACAGCCGCCGCCCGATGGGCTATGCCGAGGTGTCCGTGACCTTCGACAATACATCGGATTTCTGCCGGCTGGACTGCCCCTATGACCGCGTGACCGTCACGCGGCGCTATTTCCGGAGCGGAGAGTCGGAATACCTCATCAACCGCAAGCCGGTGCGCCTCCGGGATATCTACGAGCTGTTCCTGAATACCGGTATCGGGCGGGACGGCTACTCCATCATCGGGCAGGGACGCATTGCCGAGATGATCTCCCGCAAGAGCGAGGAACGCCGGAGCGTTTTTGAGGACGCGTCCGGCATCGCGCGTTACCGCGTGCGAAAAACCGAGGCACAGCGGCGGCTGGATACGACCGAGGCGAACATGGTGCGCATCCGGGATGTCTTTTCCGAAGTCGAGGCGCAGGTCGGCCCGCTGGCGCGCGAGGCGGAAAAAGCCAAAAAGGGCATTGTCCTGCTGGAGGCACGCAGGCAGGCGGACATCAGCCTGTGGCTGTATGATTCCGGACGTTTGCTGGGCGAGATCAATGCGGCGGCTACGACGCGTTCCCATGCGGAGTTTGATCTGTCGCAGGCGCAGGATGCCCTGCAATCGCTGGAGGTACAGAACCAGCGCCTGACCGAGATGAACCGGGGGAGCCGGGAAACGGCAGGACAGCTGACAGGGGAGATTACCGCTGTATCCGAGGAACTGCACCGGCTGGACAGCGAGTATCGGGTGCGCGAGAGCCATATTCTGCACGCGGGCGAGAGCATCGGGGCGGCGGAGGAGGCGATCCGCGCGGCGTATGCCGCCCGGGACGATGCACGCGCCCGGGAACGCGATCACCGGGAGAAGGAGGCATCCCTGCGCCGCAGACTGACCGAGATGGAGGCGGAGTATGCCGCCGGGACGGCGGAGCAGGAGACGCTCAGGCGGCGCATCGACGAGCTTTCCGAACGCATTGATGTGACAGGGGCGGATATCCGCGCGCGTGAGGCGCAGGCGGTGGATGTGCGGGTGCGCCTGTCCGTGCTGGAGAACGCGCGAAACAGCGGGAGTGACCGCGGGAGCGGGATTCTTTCGGACATGGAGCGCTATGAGGAAACGGCTGCGTCGCTGGCGGCGGATGTTGCCAGACGCCAGAAGGGCGTGGACGGGTATACCGCATCGCTGAACGAAAATGACGCTGCCCTGCGCGCGGCGGAGAATGCCCTGACCGCTTGCAATGAGCAGTACGGGCAGGCGCATGAGGCGCTGAATACCGCCAAACTGCGGCGGGATTCGGTTGCCCAGCGCATCCAGACCTTCCGCTCCATGGAGGAGCACTATGAGGGCTATACGGGGGCGGTTCGGTTCGTAATGAGCCGTTACGCCGCCGGGCGGTTGTCCGGCTTCGGCGGGGAACCGTGCGGGACTGTGTACGGTCCGCTCTCACAGCTTGTCCAGGTGGAAAAAGCCTATGTCACGGCGGTGGAAACGGCGCTGGGCGCCAATCTTCAGCACATTGTGGTGGAGAACGAGGCGACCGCCAAGGCGGCGATGTACGCGCTCAAACGCGAGAACGCCGGCAGGGCTACCTTCTTCCCGCTCACCTCCATGCGCGGGCAGAGTCCGACGCCGGAGATGACGCAGGCGGCTGGCTATCCCGGCTATGTCGCCGTGGCGGATGCGCTGCTGACCTGTGATGACCGCTTCCGGTCGGTGCTGTCCTCGCTGTTGGGGCGCACGCTGGTGTTCGACACCATCGATCATGCCACAGCCATGGCGAAGGCACTGCGGTACCGCGTCCGCGTGGTCACGCTGGACGGACAGCAGATCAACGTGGGCGGTTCCTTTACCGGCGGTTCGACCTCCCAGCGGGGCGGTGCCCTGAGCCGTGCGGCGGAGGTGCGTGCCCTTACGGAGGAGCAGAAGCGGCTGGACGGGCAGGTCAGCGAGGCGGAGCAGGAGCTGATCCGCCTGCGGGACGCTGTCCGGGAGGCGGAGGAGCAACGCGATGCCAAGCAGGACAGGCGCGATCTGCTCCGTGCCGTTCTCGGGAATGAGACGGCGGCACTGAATCAGGCAAAGGCGAAGCAAGACGCAAACAGGACACTTTTGGATAAGCTGCGTGACGACAGCGACCGCATCCTTGCCGAAAGCAGGCAGTACGAACAGGATATGGAGAGCCTGCGTGCCGAGGAAGCGGCGCTGACCGCCGCCATCGGCGAGGTGCGTGCCGTGCGGCAGCAGGCGGACGCCGACCGCGGCGATGCCGAGGACGCGCTGAACAGCCGCACCGAAAAACAGACCGGGCTGTATATCGCATTGAGCGAGGCGCGCAAGGATGCCGATACGCAGGCGACCTTTGCGGACTCCTGCGCGGAGCAGGCGGGTAAAGCGGAGGCGGATGCGGCTGCGGCGCAGGAGCGGATTGCCGCGCTGACCGAGAGCCGCACCGGCTACCGGCGCGAGCAGGAGGAGAACCGCCGCCTGTATGCGGACGGCGAGCAGCGGCTGGCGGCACTGTCGGCGGACAAGAGCCGTGCGGATGCGGACAGTGCGCAGTACGAATTGCGCCTGACAGCCCTCCGGGAGCAGATCAACCGCAAGTATGAGGATAAGGAGACGCTGTTCCGCGCATTCACGACGGCAGATACCAAACTGACCGGACTCAGAGCCGAGAAGGAAAAGCTGGATGCCAAACTGCACGAGGACTACGACATGACGTTGCCGGAAGCGCAGACCATGGCGGAGGCGATGCATTGGGAGCCGGTCACGCCGGAGAATCGCCGCGAGGTGCTGGCGACTCAGACCGACTGCCGCAACCGCTTGCGGGCGCTGGGGCATTTTGACCCGGACGCAGTGGAGAAGTATAAGGAGGTCTACGAGCGCTGTGAAGCCATGCGCACGCAGATTGTCGATCTGGAAAAGTCCCGTGCCGAGCTGACCGGCATCATCGCCAGGCTGGAGGACGAGATGAAGGTCGCCTTTGCAACGGCATTTGATGCCATCAATGAGAATTTCGGAAAGACCTTTGCCGAGCTGTTCGGCGGCGGCTCTGCCGAGGTATCTCTGACAGACCCCGACAATATCCTGGAGAGCGGGATCGAGATCAAGGCGGCACCGCCCGGGAAGATCATCAAGAGCCTGATGCAGCTGTCCGGCGGCGAGCAGGCATTTGTCGGTGTGGCACTCTTTTTCGCCATCCTCAAGGTAAACCCGACGCCGTTCTGCATTCTGGACGAGATTGAGGCGGCACTGGACGAGGTAAACGTGGAGCGGCTGGCGCAGTACATACGGCGTTATGCGGACGAGACGCAGTTCATCATGATTACGCACCGCCGCGGCACCATGGCGGCGGCAACACGCCTGTACGGCGTCACCATGCCGGAACACGGTATTTCCAAGGTGCTGACGCTGGACGTGGCGGATATTTCCAAGAACAAGGAGGGAAGCTGGAATGGGCTTTTTAACTAAGCTGTTCGGCAAGAAGAACAGGAACGAGGATATACCGGCGGAGGAACTGCCGGCAGAGCAGGCGGGCGAGGATCCCGATGGGGAAGGTGCCCTGACTGCCGAGGAGGAAGCCGCCGCCGAGGCGGCGGAGCAGGCGTTCTTTGCAGAGCATCCGGAGATTGCCGGGGAAGACATCCTGGACGAGGAACTGAGACTGGAGCAGGAGCAACAGGAGCGGGAAGCTGCCGAGGAAGCGGAGAGCGCAGATAGCACGGGGAGCGCCGGGAATGCCGAGGACATGGCAGAACCTGCGGAAGAACCAGCGGAAGAGCCGGCAGAAGAACCAACGGAATCCGAACCGGCGGACGTGCCTGCCGAAGCAGTAGCCGCCGAAGATACGACTACCAAGAAATCGTTTTGGGGACGGCTCCGGGCAGGGTTGACCAAAACGCGCAATGCACTGTTCGCGCCGGTGGACAGCCTGCTCCGGAATTTCACCAAGGTGGACGAGGATCTTCTGGAGGAACTGGAGGAGATCCTGATCAGCGCTGACGTGGGCATGACCGCGACCGAGGAGATACTGGATCAGCTCCGTGACCGCATCCGCGACGGGCGGCTCAAGGAGAAGGAGCAGGTCATGGACGCACTGCGCGAGATCATGACCGGCATGATCGGGGAAAGCCAGCCGTTGCGGCTGGAAACAAGCCCCAGCGTAATCCTGGTCATCGGGGTCAACGGCGCCGGAAAAACAACCTCCATCGGCAAAATTTCCAAGCGCCTGAAGCTGCAGGGCAAACGCGTGGTCGTGGCGGCGGCGGATACCTTCCGCGCGGCGGCGATTGACCAGCTGGCGGTCTGGTGCGAGCGTGCCGGTGTGGAAATGGTGAAGCAGAGCGAGGGCAGTGACCCTGCCGCCGTCGTGTTTGATGCCATTGCGGTCGCCAGAAAGCGCGCCGCCGACGTGCTGATCATTGACACCGCCGGACGCCTGCAAAACAAGAAGAATCTGATGAACGAGCTTGCCAAGATCGACCGCGTCATCGACCGCGAGCTGCCGGGTGCCAGCCGGGAGACCTTGCTGGTGCTGGATGCGACCACGGGGCAGAATGCCGTTTCGCAGGCAAAGGAATTCAGCCAGGCGGCGAATATTACCGGCATCACGCTGAACAAGCTGGACGGCACAGCCAAGGGAGGCATCGTCATTGCTATCAAACAGGAGCTGGGCATCCCGGTCAAGTTCATCGGCGTGGGCGAGAAGATCGACGATATGCAGGAGTTTGACGCGGCGGATTTCGTCCGGGCGCTGTTCGGAGAATAAGCCATGGCGGAGGGCACGATGCATATTTTGCTTGCTTCCCGCAACCGGCATAAGATCCGGGAACTGGAGGATATTCTCGCGGCGGATATTTCCGGCGTCGCCGTCCATTCACTGGATGAGGTAGGCTTTGCCGGGGATATCGACGAGAACGGCACCACATTTGACGCGAACGCACGGATCAAAGCGCGCGCGGCGCGCGCTGCGGCATTGCGGGCGGGGCATCCTGACTGGTACTGCCTGGGCGACGATTCGGGGCTGTCCGTGGACGCGCTGGGTGGCGCCCCGGGCGTGTACTCCGCGCGCTTCGCCGGACAGCACGGCGATGATGCCGCCAACAACGCCCTGCTCCTGCAAAAGCTGACCGGCATCCCGGCGGCGGAGCGCGGAGCGCACTTTCTTTGCTGTATCGCTTGCATCACGCCGGACGGGCGTGAGCTGACTGCCTGGGGCGACTGCCCCGGCGTTATGCTGGATGCTCCGCGCGGGCAGGACGGATTCGGCTATGATCCGCTGTTTTATCTTCCCGATGCGGGTATGACCTTCGCGGAGCTGAGCGGCGCGCGCAAGAACGCCGTCAGTCACCGGGGACGGGCGCTTGCCGCACTGGCGGATGCGCTCGGAAAACATTGATATGACGAAAGGAATCCATATGTCCAACCTGTACACATCCTATCCCATCCCGGCTCCCCTGAACTCTGCCGCACGCGCCTACCTGCGCAGTCTGGCGGCGGATATGAGTCCGGTAACGCAGATCGGCAAGGGCGGTCTGACAGAGAATCTGATTGCTACCGTTTCCGACGCGCTGGAGGCGCGGGAACTGATCAAACTGTCCGTGCTGGAGACCGCTGACTGCACCGCGCGCGATGCCGCCGAGGCGCTGGCGGAGCAGCTGCGGGCAGTTGTTGTCGCTGTCATAGGCAGGAAGATTATCCTGTTCCGCCGACCGCTGAATCCGAAGAATCGGCGCATTGAACTGCCGGGGAGGGGAACCGTATGAACTTCCGCTGTAAGAGGGCATCTGTCCGCGCGGCGGCGCTTTGCCTTGCCGCCCTGCTTGCTTTGAGTCTGCTTGCCGGATGTGCGAAGCCAAACCCGCAGTCGGTGCTGTACCGCCGCGGCATGAGCGTTGTCTATACCATGTGTGACATGGCAAGCTCCGATTATCTGCGTCTGCTGTACGGAGAGAAAGCGGCGGATATGCTGGATAAGACGCAGGAGGACGGCACGACTCTCCGCGGGCAGATGGACGCGGCACACTACAAGACCGCAGACGCTGTATTTTTGCTCGATGCGACAGTGCCGATGTCGGACGGCACCACGGACGGTCTGTCGGAGGAATTGCAGGAGCTGTACAGAATTCAGTCTGCCGTGGGGCTTTCCGGTTACCTGTCCCTGAACGCGGGGACGGACAGTGACCGGATATCGCTGTCTGCTATGCTGACAGCAACCGAGCTGTTTACCTGCGAAGGCATCCGCGAGAATACGGTTTTCCATTACCTGTATGTGTTTCAGGAGGGACTGCCCATTATCGTCACGTACCGCACAGGACGCGACGGAGCGGTGTGGGCATCGGGGAAGCTCCTGTATGACAAGGGACTGAACCTGACTTCGGCGGCGGAGCTGAAAGCCTACATGGAAGAAACGTACAAAACGCTCCGGGATCTGACCGTAGAGAGAGTACACTGACGGTATGCGTATCGGTATTTTCGGCGGTACCTTTTCGCCGGTACATAACGGACATATCGCGGCGGCGCACGCCTTTATGGAGAAGATGTGGCTGGATGTGCTGTACGTCATGCCGACAGCCCTGCCGCCCCACAAGCAGCTGCACGGCGATGCCGCTGCCGCCGACCGGCTGGAGATGCTGCGGCTGGCGTTTGCCGGTATGGACGGGGTGATCGTCAGCGACATGGAAATCCGCCGGGGCGGGCGAAGCTACACCGTGGACACGCTGCGGCAGATGCACGCCGACCTGCACGGGGATGACCGGCTGTTCCTGCTGATGGGGACGGATATGCTGTTGTCCTTTGACAGCTGGCGGGAACCGGACGAAATATTCCGGCTATGCTGGCCGGTTTACATCCGCCGGGAAGCGGACGCGGCGTTGGACGGAGAGATAATCCGGCGGATCGCACGCTACCGGGCGGAGTACGGGAAAACGGTCTGCCGCGTGGATGCGCCGGCACTGGAGGTGTCCTCCACGGAGATCCGGCAGGCGGTTGCCGCCGGACGATCCATCGACGACATGGTGCCGCCAGCCGTGGCGGCATACATCCGGGAAAAGAATCTGTACAGGGAAGGGGACGGGACACATGGCAATGACAGGGGAGAATGACCGGCAGAGGCCGGTGTCCGGCGGTATCGACAGGGCGATGCTGGACGGACTGGCGGCGGAGGTTGCCGCATCGGGGCTGTCGCCCAAGCGCCTGCGTCACGTCCTGGCGGTGCGGGACATGGCGGCACGGCTGGCGGAACTTTACTGTCCGGAGGACACGGAGCTTTTGCAGGCGGCGGCACTGCTGCACGACATGACCAAGGAGCTGTCCCCGCAGGAGCAGATCGCACTGTGCGACCGCTACGGAATCCCCCGGACACGGGGCGATGTGCTGGCACCCAAGTGCTTTCATGCCATGACGGCTGCCGCGCTGATCCCGGTGATGTACCCGGCATTTGCGGATCCGCGCATCGTGTCGGCGGTGCGCTGGCACACGACAGGACGCGTCGGCATGACACTGGACGAGAAGCTGATCTATCTGGCGGACTACATCGACGAAAGCCGCACCTTCCCGGATTGCGTGACGCTGCGGAATCTGTTCTGGGACGCGCACCCGGAGCAGATGGAGATGCCTGCACGGCTTGCACATCTACGTACCGTGCTGATCGTGTCCTACGACATGACCATAACGGGACTGATCCGGGACGGCGTTCCGGTCAGTCCGGACACTTTCCTCGCCCGCAATGAACTGCTCTGCGAGCAGAACGGGCTGTGAAGGAAACAGGGGCAGTACCGCGCATGGTGGCGGAACGGATACCGCCGGGACTTTGACCGTGCATTGCGCGGCATTGCCACGGAAAGCGCTGAGAAGAGAAGAAACGGAAAGAAAGGAACGAATGAATATGGATAATACTGATAACATGAATGTGAACACGGATATGCAGACCGGGGCAGAGGAGCGCCTGGAGCCGCTGACAGGTGCGGATCCCGGCACGCTTGCCAATTCCATTGCCCATTTTCTGGACGGCAAGAAGGCGCGTGACATACGCATCATCAATATGAAGAACAAGACCGATATCTGCGACTACATGGTGTTGGCGACAGGTACTTCCTCCACCCACGTGCAGACGCTGGGCGGCGAGGTGGAGTATCAGATGAGCCGCCGGTGCGTGGAACCGCTCCATGTGGAGGGACGCGACAACCGCAACTGGCTGGTGCTGGACTACGCGCACGTGCTGGTACATGTGTTCACCAAGGACACGCGGGAATTTTACAATCTGGAAAAACTGTACGCAGACTGACCGCTCCGGTTCTCTGTCTGCCATCACACACGGAAAAGAAAGGAAACAGTATGGAACAGCGCGTATCAAAGCACAATTACTACCTTGACATTGCCCAGACCGTCGCGGAGCGCAGCACCTGCCTGCGGCGCAAATTCGGTGCCATCATTGTCCGGAATGATGCAATCATCTCGACCGGCTACAACGGTGCGCCGCGCGGGCGCAAGAATTGCGACGACATGGGCTTCTGTATGCGTGCCCACCTGAATATACCCCGGGGCGAGCGGTACGAGCTGTGCCGATCCGTCCACTCGGAGGCTAACGCGATCATCAATGCCGCGCGTGACCAGATGCTGGGCGCGACGCTGTACATGACCTGCGTCAACCCGGCGGACGGTTCGCTGTTCGCGGGGACGAACAGCTGTTCCATGTGCAAGCGGCAGATCATCAACGCAGGCATTGAACGTGTCATTATCCGGGATACGCCGGAGGAATACCGCGTTATCCGTGTCAGCGACTGGATCGAGGACGACGATTCGCTGACCGGCGTTTTCGGGTATTGAGGCAAAGGGAAGGGAGAGACACGTTAATGAAAAGAACGGGACTCCGGCGCACGGCGGCACTGGCTCTGGCACTGATCCTGTCTGTCGGGACGTGCTTCGCCGGATGCGGCGAGAAGCTCCGGGAAACGGGCGGTGTCATCAAAACGCAGGACGGACAGAAAACCTACCGCCATGCCTCCACGACCTACGAGGCGGTCGAGGTCGGAAAGAAGGTCGGAACGCTGACCGATACGGGCGGCGGCTCCGGCACGGTGTATGCCATCGAGGGGCTTTCTGCGGATGAGTGGCTGGTTACGGAGGAAGGGTATGTTCTGTACGCAGACGGTGTCCATCTGCCGACGCTGACCGAGATGAAGCCGGACGCCGTGCAGGTCTGTGCCTATCGGCAGTCGATCCATGTTCTGCGCACCGTTACGGGGGCGGATATCCTGTCCGATGCCGTGCGTGCGTATACCGAAGGGGAGAATATTGAGTATCTCGGGCTGGAGGCGCAGCACTCCTATAAGCTCCGCTTTACCTCTGCGGCATATCCGGCACTGTATTTCTCCCTGCTGTATATAGAGTACGGCGAGGATATGGTATTGGACGGTGTGAACTACGGCAGATATTTTCTGCGCGGCGTCTTTGACGGCAGATTCGTGGCGGTCGGGGACGGACTGCATCAGCTGATGTTCGGCGGCGAAACCACGGAGACTGCCTCCGAGACCGCAAGCCAGCCGGAAAACAGCGGGAATGGGGGATAAGAATATGACGGAACAGGAACGGGACAACCGCGACAGCCGCGAGAATCGGCAGAACCCGGAAAGCCCGGAAAACGCTTCCGCGGCGGAGCGCCCTGCACGGGCTCCTCGCCTGCGTGCGGAGCGGATGCAGAAAATACCGGCTCACCTGGAGGGATGCGCCGCGCTGGAGAAGCTGTGCTTCCGGGAGCCGTGGAGCGCCCATAGTCTGGAGCTGCTTTGCTCGGACGGGATCGGTGTCGGGTTCCTCTGCACCGGGAGCATCCCGCCCGGCGGGGGGCAGGGCGTTGTCGCATACGGCGGCATGATGGTAGCGGTGGACGAGGGGCAGATCACCAATATCGCAGTACACCCCGGATGCCGCCGGAAGGGGTACGGGCAGGCGGTACTGACCGCCCTGATCCGTTATGCCAAGTCGGCGCACCTGGCGTCTGTCACGCTGGAGGTGCGCCCGTCCAATCAGGCGGCGCTGGCACTCTACCGCCACAGCGGCTTTTCCGAGGTCGGTCGGCGGAAGAATTTCTACACCAAGCCCACGGAGGATGCGCTGATTCTCACATTGCGGTTGAAGTAAGGGCGACCTGCGCTGCTTACGGCTGGGTACTTCTGAGAATTCATCGCACAGCGGATCGGCGAGACCGTTCCGTCATTCGTCACACAGCTTGCTTGCAGAGGGATAAGCCGTGATCGGCACCCTACATGATATTCCGAACCGAGAAGCGTTCCAGCCTGTCGAGGTCGTTCAGCGCCTCCCGCAGGACAGCCAGCGCGGCGGCATAGTCGGTGTCACTGCCGGAGACGGCATACGCCCGTGCCGCCGCGATCTGTTCACGTACCCGGTCGAGAATCGGGAAGCTGACCGAGAGGGACAGCCCGGTCTCATACCGATTGAATTGCGTCTCCAGCCCGTCCAGCAATCCGGGAGTGTCCGCGTCCGGGATGGCAGGCAGTGCGTCTGCCCGGGTACGCAGCGCGGCAACGCTGCCGCGCACGAATACGGCATTGGCGGCGACTGCGCATAGGATCAGGCAAAGCAGAACGGCTGCCGCTATGACGGCGGCGGTCGGTGTGCGGCTCCTCATGAGGTACGGCGCGGCAGGATGCGTACCGTTCCGCCGTCATCCGTCAGCAGCAGAAAAACCCGATCCGGCGTCAGACGGTGCGCCGCCAGAAGCTGATCCAGCCAGCGGCGGTCACGCCCCGCGAGTGTCAGATTCCGGTCGTTAATTACGCCGTCATGAATAATCAGGTGCATGATGCCCGGCTCGGGCGGATCGACACCCAGTTCCCGCGTGGTTGCCTGTCGCTCGGTGGCGCGCAGAGCAACCGAGAGTTGTCCGTTCGGCTCGGCGATGGCGTACTCCACCTGATCCGGGTCGGACACCCCCTTCTGACGCAGATGGGAGAACAGCTCCTCCGCCGATATGCGGCTTTTTTTCATGGCGGCGGCGTCCGGCTTGCCGTGCCGGATCAGGATGGTGGGACGCACCGACAGCGCTTTCTTGAGCGCCGGAATATGCAGCAGCAGTCCGGAGAGCAGAACCTCCAGTGACAGCAGCGTCAGGACGGGCACGATGGCGAAGGCAAGCGGGATGTCCTGATTGGTGATGGGCAGGGACGCCACCTCGGACAAAAGCAGAGTCGTGACCAGTTCGGATACTTCCAGCTCGCCCAGCTGGCGCTTGCCCATGACGCGCATGGTTACGACCAGCGTCAGGTAAATAATCAGTGTGCGCAACAGAATCGTCAGCATAAAAAACCTCCCGGACACACAGGATATGCATAGTGTGTCCGGGGGATCTTTTTATATACGGCGGAATGTTTGCCAGCCGGGCGCCGCAGCATCAGAGGACAAACAGCTTGATCATTTTGATTGCCGTGCCGTCCGGGTAGTCGCGTACCTCGCCGAGCGCGAAGAACGTACCGTCCGCACCGTACAGCCGCAGGCGCGCTCCGGTCGGATACGGTTGACGCAGGTTCAGTCGCGTCTGATACAGCTCGCACCCGCTCCGGCACAGCCTGGTGTGAAACTCCGACAGGGACAGGCGCGGCAGGTCGGAGAACAGCGTCTCCACCGGCAGGAGACAGGCGACGCGTGCCGCAGGCTCCATGGCATCCAACTCCTCCGGCGTCCGGCAGGCGGAGACGGGGTAGCCGCTTGCCGCCGTGCGGCGCAGTGCCGCCATGGTGCCGCCGCACGCCAGTGCATTGCCGATGTCGGCGCACAGGGTGCGGATGTAGGTGCCGCCGGAGCAGGTGACGTGCAGACGGAAGTCGGAGGGCAGGGAAGCCGGCTCTGCCGTCAGTGCCCGTATCTCCACAGGGCGGGGTTGCCGCTCCACGGTGCCGCCTGCCCGCGCGATGTCGCACAGCTTGCGCCCGCCGACCTTCAGGGCGGAGTACATGGGCGGAATCTGGCAGATTTTTCCGCGGAAGCGCGGCAGAACCGCATCCAGTGCCGCACCGTCCGGCAGGCTGACAGCCGGAGCGGTCGACAGAATGACGCCGGTTGTGTCCTCGGTGTCGGTGCGCAGTCCCAGGCGCAGAACGGCTTCGTAGGATTTTTCATCGTGCGACACATACTCGGATGCCTTGGCGGCTCGCCCCAACAGCAGGATCAGCACGCCGGTCGCCATGGGATCCAGTGTGCCGGTGTGCCCGACCTGCCGGGTACCGAACAGGCGGCGGACACGGGACACGACATCGTGCGAGGTCATGCCTGCGGGCTTGTCTATAAGCAGAACGCCGTCCGGTGCGGCGCATTTTTCGGCAGTATTCATGGGTACCTCCGTCGGATAACTTCTGTGCGCATTGTATCACATCTGCCTGCCGCTGTCAAGTCACAAATAATTAACAAACAAATGCCGCTCCGGCGGTTGACGGCTGTTCGGATTGGTGCTATAATTTGGTATAATTGGGGGAGGATGGGTTTTTTCCGAAAGCCTGTTTTACCCGGAAAAAGTACGTAAATCGGGTCGGCGGCAACCGGAAGGCGCATCTCTCTCTGCGGGGCAGGCGCCGGTCGGGTCAGCCGGTCAGGAAAGGAACTACGGTTTATGGATATGGAAAAGAAGGACACCATGGGTCGTGCGGCGATTGTTTCGCTGTTTGACGAGGGCACCTTTGTCGAAATGGGTGCGTTTGTCCGCAGGCAGGGAGAGACGTATGACGCTGTGCTTTGCGGCTACGGAGCAGTCGGCGGCAAGCTGACTTTTGCCTTCGCGCAGGACGCCGATCGGCAGAAGGGTGCTTTCGATGCGGTCGGCGCCGCCAAGATTGCCAGACTGTACGAGCAGGCGGTGCGCACGGGTGCGCCGGTTGTGGGCGTACTGAACAGCGCCGGCGCGGTTGTGACCGACGGGGCGGGCGCGTTGTCGGCATACGGACAGCTGATGAAGTGCGTTTCGGACGCCTCCGGCATTATCCCGCAGGTCGCGCTGGTTGAGGGCGTCTGCGGCGGTATGGCTGCCGTTGCCGCCGGGCTGTTCGACTTCACCGTTACGGTGAAGGACCGATCCGAGCTGTTTGTCAATCCGCCCTTCAATGTCGGCGGGGAGACGGGAACTACGGCGTATGCAGCCGCAAACGGGCTGTCCGCACTGACGGCGGAATCGCAGGATGCCGCTGTTGCCGCCGTCCGCACGCTGGTCGGACTCCTGCCCCGCAACAATGCGGACAGTGCAGACACCGATCCTGCCGATGCGCCGGATCGCCCCGTCAACCCTGCCGGCAGAACGGGTGCCGCGCTGGTCACGGAGCTTGCCGATGCGGGTAGCTTTACCGAGCTGTATGCCGCCTGCGGGCAGGAGCTGACGGTCGGACTCTGCCGCATGGGCGGTATGACCGTGGGTGTGGTTGCCGGAAACGGTGCCGCCGATGAGGGCAGGCTGACTGCCGCCGGTGCAGCCAAGGCGGCGCGCCTTGTGAATTTCTGCGACGCCTTCTCGCTGCCGGTTCTGACGCTGGTGGATAACGCCGGACTGGCGATGCGCGCCGATCCCGCTCTGGCGGGGGCGCTGGGCAAGCTGGCTTCCGCTTATGCCGGCGCGACCTGCCCGAAGGTGACGGCTGTGACCGGCAAGGCATACGGCGCCGCCTTTACCCTGCTCGGCTCCCGTGCGCTGGGGGCTGACCTGACGCTGGCTCTGCCGGATGCGGTGGTCAGCGTGATGGATCCTGCCGCGGCTGTTGCGTTCCTGCGCAACGGCGATGTGACTGCCAAGACGCCCCGCGCTTCGGTCGAGGCGGCGTGGACGGCGGAAAACCTGGCGGATGCCGCCGCCGCAGGCGGTGACATCGACGACGTAATCCCCGCCGAGGAGCTGCGCGCCCGCTTGTGCGCCGCGTTCTATATGCTCTCGGACAAGGCAAGCGGTACGCCTGACCGCAAGCACGGCGTGCTGCCTCTGTGAGAGGAGCGTTTCCTATGAATATGTTTACCCTTCAGACCCTTGCCGCCAAGGCAGAGCAGTCCGGCGAAGATCTGGGCGGCTTTATGTCGCCTGAGCGGCTGGAAATCGCGGGACAGGTCGTGCTGATCGGCATGGGTATGGTGTTCGCCGTGCTGGCGCTGCTGTGGGGTGTGCTTGCCATTTTCGGCAAGGTGATGACCTCCGGCAACAAGAAAAAGACTGCGAACGAACAGCCCGCCGAGGCACCTGCCCCGGTCGCGGCACCTGCCGAACTGCCCGAGGAGATGCCTGCCGGGGAGACCGGGACTGCGGCGGAAGATGACGAGGAGCTGGTCGCCGCGCTCACCGCAGCCGTGGCTGCCGCCATTGCGTCGGACGAAGAACTGTCCTCCCGCTTTGCCAGCGGGTTCCGCGTGGTTTCCTTCAAAAAAGCCGGGCGCTGACAGCCGGGCACCGAATCTGCCTATTTTTATGCTGATGTGAAAGGATATACTGTCATGAAAAAGAGATTTATCGTTACGCTGAAAAACGGCAACACCTACGACATGACCGTTGAGGAGGTTGATGCCTCCGCCGCTGTGACCGTTGATGCCCCTGCCGCGCCCGCCGCTCCCAAGGCGGCTCCCGCTCCGGCACCCAAGGCTGCCGCCGCCGGCTCTGTCGCTGTCAAGGCGCCCCTGCAGGGGACTGTCATGAAGGTCAATGTCAAGCCGGGCGATACCGTCACGAAGGGCGCCCCCGTGGCTGTCATTGAGGCGCTCAAGATGGAGAACGATGTGCCCGCGCCGCAGGACGGCGTGGTGGCAAGCGTCGATGTCAAGAGCGGCGATTCCGTCAAGACGGATCAGGTTCTGCTGACTCTGAAGTAAGACGACCTGCTTTGAGACTTGTCCGGGCATAGCCGGTGTTCCGCCCCGGACGGAATGAAAGGAAAACCACTATTATGCTTGATAGTTTGTTGAATTTTCTGACCAAGACAGGCGTCTGGCAGCTGCTTTTCAAGGAAGGCGATCAGTTTACGCTGGCGGGGCGCGGCTGGATGTTCAACACCGCCTGCTGGCAGACGCTGGTCATGCTCCTGATTGTCGGAGTGTTGGTCTACCTTGCCATCAGACGCGGCTTTGAACCGCTTCTGCTCCTGCCCATTGCCGTCGGGATGCTGCTGACCAATCTGCCCGGCGCGAACATCTTCCATCTGGAATACTTCATCGCGGATGAGATAGATTACGCCTACATTCTTCACCACGGCGGATTCCTGGACATGCTGTACCTCGGCGTCAAGCTCGGTATTTACCCCTGCCTGATCTTTATCGGCATCGGTGCCATGACCGACTTCTCCCCGCTGATCGCCAATCCCAAGAGCCTGCTGATCGGTGCGGGCGCGCAGCTCGGCGTGTTCATTGCGTTCGCTGCGGCGCTCCTGTCCGGACAGTTCAGCCTGGCTGAGGCAATGTCCATCGGCATCATAGGCGGCGCGGACGGACCTACCGCCATTCTGGTGGCCAAGACGCTGGCGCCGGTTCTGCTGGGCGGAATTGCCATCGCCGCATACAGCTATATGGCGCTGATTCCCATGATCCAGCCGCCCTTCATGAGACTGCTGACGACCAAGAAGGAGCGCGCCATCCGCATGGAGGCGTTGCGCCCGGTTTCCAAGCTGGAAAAGATCCTGTTCCCGCTCATCGTGACCGCAGTCGTCGGTCTGATCGTGCCGGATGCGCTGGTGCTGATCGGTTGCCTGATGTTCGGAAACCTGCTCAATGTCTGCGGCGTGACCGACCGTTTGTCCAAGACGGCGCAGAACGAACTGATGAACATCGTCACCATCTTCCTCGGCATCTCGGTGGGGGCAACTGCCAGCGCGGCGAACTTCCTGCGCCCGCAGACTCTGCTCATCATCGCGCTGGGGCTGGTTGCCTTCTCTATCTCCACCTGTGGCGGACTGCTGACCGCAAAGCTCATGAATGTCATCTGCGGCGGTACCATCAACCCGCTCATCGGTTCTGCCGGCGTGTCTGCCGTGCCGATGGCGGCGCGCGTCTCCCAGCTTGAGGGACAGAAGTATGACCCCACCAACTTCCTGCTCATGCACGCCATGGGTCCCAACGTGGCGGGCGTCATCGGGTCGGCAGTTGCTGCCGGTGTGTTCCTTGCCTGGGTGTAATCGGAGATTCCCAAAAGAGAAAGGATTGTGTGATTGAAATGAGTCAGGTAAAAATTACCGAAACGGTTCTGCGTGATGCGCACCAGTCGCTGATTGCCACGCGGATGACCACCGAGGAAATGCTCCCGATCCTGGAAGCTATGGACGACGTCGGTTACTACTCCCTGGAGGCATGGGGCGGCGCGACCTTTGACGCCTGCATGCGCTTCCTGAATGAGGATCCGTGGGAGCGCCTGCGTAAGATTCGTGCCCGCGTCAAAAAGACCAAGCTGCAGATGCTGTTCCGCGGACAGAACATCCTCGGCTACCGCCACTACGCGGACGATGTGGTGGAGTACTTTGTGCAGAAGTCCATTGCCAACGGCATTGACATCATCCGCATTTTCGATGCGCTGAATGATCCCCGCAACCTGAAGACCGCGATCAATGCCACCCTCAAGGAGGGCGGGCACGTGCAGGCGGCGTTCAGCTATACCACCGGTCCCGTGTATACGACCGAGTATTACCGCAATTACGCCAAGCAGCTGGAGGAGATGGGCGCAAATTCCATCTGCATCAAGGATATGGCGGGTCTGCTCAAGCCGTATGAGGCGTATGAGCTGGTACGCACGCTCAAGGAAAGCGTCAAGATCCCGATCCAGCTGCACACGCACTATACCTCCGGACTGGCGTCCATGACGCTCATGAAGGCGGTCGAGGCGGGAGTCGATGTCATCGACACCGCGCTGTCCCCGTTGGCGATGGGAACCTCCCAGCCGCCCACAGAGTCCATGGTCGCCGCACTTGCCGGAACCGAGTACGATACCGGTCTCGACCTTGCCAAGCTGGATGTGCTGACCCGCTACTTCACGCCTCTGCGCGAGAAGTACCTCAAGAGCGGACTGCTTGATCCCAAGGTGCTGAAGGTCAATGTCAATGCGTTGATGTATCAGGTACCGGGCGGAATGCTGTCCAATCTGATGTCCCAGCTTAAGCAGGCGGGCAAGGAGGATCAGCTCACCGCCGTGCTGGAGGAGGTGCCGCGCGTCCGTGCCGACGTCGGATACCCCCCGCTGGTTACGCCCTCGTCCCAGATTGTCGGCACGCAGGCTGTTTTCAATGTGCTGACCGGCGAGCGCTACAAGACCGTTACCAAGGAGTTCAAGGACATCGTGCTGGGCAAGTACGGCAAGACGCCGGTGCCCATCAAGCCCGAGTTCGTGAAGAAGATCTGCGGAGACGCCCAGCCGATCACCTATCGTCCCGCCGACGACCTCAAGCCGGAGATGGAAACGCTCCGCGCCGAGATGCCGCAGGGGCTGATGGAGCAGGAGGAGGACGTTCTGTCCTACGCACTGTTCGACAAGGTCGCCCTCAAGTTCTTTGAGTACCGGAAGGCGCAGAAGTACGGCATTGACGGCGCGCACGCCGATGCTGCCGCGGGAATCCATACTGTCTGACCGACAGCAAGAGAAGTGCCCTTTGCGGCTCCGCCCCCGGACGGAGCCGCGTTTTGCCCATCGTGGGCGTAAACGCGAACGAACCAAGCGAAGAAAGGAGACATTATGCCGCACGTAACCGATTATATCCAGTGGCGGGGGGATATTCCCTTTGAAAACGATCCGCTCAACGAGGTGGACAACCTGATTTTCTGCCTTCTTTCCTATGTCGAGCTGGATGGCGCAGTCCCATCCACCCCGGACCGATGTGTGACGCTCAGGGAGGCGGCGAAGGAGTATTTCTTCACGCACGATCCCAAGGATGAGCGCCCGCTGGGACTTATCGTGCCGCGGGAGATCGTTGCGCTGTTCCGTCAGATGGCGGATGCGCCGCGCTACCGTGACCTGCAGCTTTGCGGATACGTCAACGAGATTTGCGAGAAAAAGCAGGTGCAGTTTTCCGCACTGACGATCCGCCTGCCGGATGATACATGGTTTGCGGCGGTGCGCGGAACCGATGATACCATCGTCGGCTGGCGGGAGGATTTCAATCTGTCCTGGATGGACGAGGTTCCGGCACAGCGCCTGACGGCGGAGTATCTGGACAATCTGCCGCTGACGAAAAACTCCCGCCTGTACGTCGGCGGGCATTCCAAGGGAGGCAATCTGGCAGTCTGGGGGGCGGTTCACGCCTCGCCCGCAACGCGGGATCGGATCGTCCGGGTATACAGCAACGATGGTCCCGGATTCTCGGAAAAAATGCTGGAGTCGGAGGCGTACCGTACACTTGCCGACCGCATCGACAGCCTGGTGCCGCAGTCCTCCCTGGTCGGGATGCTGCTTTCACATGATGAATGCGATGTCATCCGTAGCAGTCAGCTCGGCATATTCCAGCACAACGGACTGTCCTGGGAGGTCATGGGCGGTTCCTTTGTCCGGGCGCATCGGCTTTCCGGGAGGGGCGTGCGCAATGACAGCGTGATTCGCGCCCGCATTGATTCCATGACCATGGAGGAACGCAAAAAATTCACCGAACTGTTCTTCGGCATTCTGGAATCCACCGGCGCACGCACGCTCACCGAGCTGAACGCAGGCTCGATCCGGAACGTTATCATCATGCTCCGCACGGTAAGCGATATGGATAGGGAGACCAAGGAGATGGCGCTGTATCTTATCGGAAAGCTGTTCGATATCCGTCCGCTGACCGTGCCCCGCAAGCAGAAAAAGCGGGGTGCTGTCCGCTTTGAGTTCGGTCTGACCGTCGGACGGAGGAAGTCTGCGCCGATGCAGGAACAAAAGCCCTGATACCACATAAAAAGGGGTTATCAAAAAACTCATTTGAGTTTTTTGATAACCCCTTTCGCGTATTAGGAGGCTTTCTTTTTGCGGATGAGCAGTACCGCCGCCGTTGCACCGCCGCCGAGGACGACTATCGCAAGGGCAACCCAAATCCACATAGAGGAGCCGGCTGGTTCGGGAGGTGTGACTCCCGAATCGACCGTGACTGCCGCCTCAACCGTGAACTTTGTCGTGGCATCGCCGCTCTCGGAGCGGATGCTGAGTGTATGCTCGCCATCCGCAAGTGTCGCAAGGTAGCCTGCCTTCAGCGTAACAAGGATACTGCCTTCGCGCGTTTCGTAGCTGTCCGACGGAACCGTGTTGCCGTCCACAAGAACTTCGGTAAAGTCCGCGTATGCGGCATCTGACCGGAAGGTCAGCCCGACCTCACTACCTTTGCTCCACCGGCTGTTCTTGCCGTCCGTGATGGCGGGGGCAAGCTTGCCGATGGCAACCGCGGGCTTCCGGTAACCGCAGACCGTGCATTCCGCATGCTTTTCGCCTGCCTCGGTTACGGTTGCTTCCCTGTCGGTCTTCCATGCAAAGGTGTGTGCCGCCTCGTCCTTCTTGTCTTCGCAGGACTTGCAGGCGTGCCAGTGCTGTTCGGCGTCCGTGAGCCAATCCGTGCCGTAGTCATGCGTGTGCGGGATATCCTCCCACACGGCGTAGAAAGTCATGTTCGCCGTCACGTTGTAGGCGGCATCCGGAATAGCAGAACCGGTCGCGCTGGTTGCCCAGCCCCCGAACTGCTTGCCCGCGGGAGCGGTAAAGCCGCTTGCGGGGAGCGTAAACGCACCTGCGGGGACATTCTCCACATTTTCCATTGTTCCCGTGCCGCCGTTGGCGTCGAAACTGACGGTGTAGGTCGGCGTGGGTACCGTCACGCGGATGACGCCCGCATCCGTGCGGAGCGCCACCCCGTTCCCGGCGCGATCGACTGCCTCGGCTACCAGAAACTCCACCGCATAATCCTTTGCCGGCGCGGTGCTTTTGACCTCGAATTTCAGCGTGACCAACGTGCCGTTTCCGGACTCGTTTTCCTTGCCGGCGGCTTCCAGAAGAACCACAGCTTTTTCAGGGTTGGGGGTGAATGCGCCTGTCATGACGTCTCCGGGCAACATGTCCTTCAGCACAAGAGCCGTTGCGTCATAGGAAAATTTCAGCTTCATAACATCCATTCCGGGGTTGTCCGCGACAGTGACAGCCACGTTCACGGTATCTCCCGGATGAGCCTGCGTCTCTGCCGCCGCCACCGTGGCGGGAGTTGCCGCATACGCGGTAACTCCCAGTGACAGGGTCAGGGCAATGATGAGTATGCCTGTAAGTAATCTTTTCATATTCCACCTCGTTATGCACCAAGTCCCGTGCCGATTTCGACAAGATACCTGCGCAGGCACGCCAGATCCGCGAGCGTTACGGCTCCGTCCCCGGTCATGTCTGCCCCCGGGAATATTTCGACATCCTCCTCTGCAAGGTACCGGCGGAGCCTTGTGATATCCAGCGTATCGACCACACCGTCGCCGTTTACGTCACCCGGCGGGACATCCCGGATCAGGATGTTTGCCTGTCCGCCGCACAAGAGGATCGTTTCCTCGGATGCGTTGTTGCAGGACACGATTTCGAGCGCTATGCGGTATTCGCCGAGCGCCGCCGTGTCGGATACCTTAAAGGTCAGCGTCAGGAGCGTGCCGTTTTCCGTTACGTCGGTCGCGTTGTCGAAGAGGAACAAGCCTGCCGACGGGTTGCGTGTTGCGTTGCCGAACAGCTCACCCGCGACGGCGCTCTCAAGCGTCATCGCGCCCTTCGGATAGGAAATACGGAAGGCAAGCGCCGCAATGCCGGGATTGTTTGCAAGCGATACAGTGATGCGCACGGTGTCGCCCGCTCTTGCCATACTGCCGGAGACCGACAGGAGCGACATACTGTCGTCCTTTTCGGCTTCGCCGCAGACGGAGCAGATCCGCTCGCAGGTGTTGTCCGCCAGGTTCAGTGTCCATTCCCCGAAGACGTGTCCCTTTGCCTCTCCATAGGCGTAGGTGTTCGTACCGACCCCGCCGCAGGAGCAGATGTAGTAGTACCTTGCCGGCTCCGTGCAGGTAGCATCACCTGCGAGGTACTCCGCCAGCGGCAGCTCCCTGGTGAAGCTGTGCGTGTGCGGCGTATTCCGGACCGACACCGCCGCGACGGTTTTCACTGTACCGCAGGCTATCTCAAAGTATGCCAAGCCATCGGAAACAGCCGTCACAACGCCGTTGGCATCCACCGTGGCGATTGCCGGGTTCAGTGCCCGGAAGGTTATCTTGCCCGCACTGCCCGTGACGGTCAGATCGGTCATCAGGTCAAGCCTTGCACCGGCATCCAATTCCCGGATTCCGCTGTAGAACAGCGCGGTGATCGGGTCGGACGCCGCGTCGGTAATCAGAACGTACTCGCTCTCAAACGCCGCCATTTCGATGCCGTTGTAGGTCAGAATGCCCTTTTTACCGACCACCTTTACGGATGCACCGACTTCTATCGGGTCATCGGGGGTAAAGCGGAATTTTGTCGCCACGTTCTGCCCGACAGTCACATCGTTCTCTCCCGTCTTCTGCTTGTTTCCGAAAGCGGTGAGTGCCGCATTGAGTGCTTCCACATTGCCGTCAAGCGCATCACCGCCGAGCAGGACGGAAACAAGGCGTTTCGCGTCATCCACCAGCACGGGGCGGTCAAAGGTAAAGTCAATGTACGCGCCCATCGCACCTGCCCGGACTGCTTTCAGCATCGCGGGCGAGGTGGAGACCATGCTCATGTTGACATCCAGATGCGCCGGAGGAACATCCAGCTCGATGCTCTCGACCGTGTAGTAGCCGTCCTTTTCAAAGACGACCTTCCACTTGCCTATGAGAACATCCCAGCCGTACTTTCCGTCCGCGCCCGAGATATTCGGGTTCGGGCCTTCTCCGTGCGCCTCGGAATCCCACTTGACCCACTCGCCGCTTGCCGTGTCCAGGTAGTAGACCGTTGCGGTCACATTTTCCAGACGATTCTCCTCCGTACCCTCGAAAATATAGCCCGATGGGTCGATATAATAGTCAGGATCGAATGACCAAACGCAATCCAGGGGGAAGCCGTTGGCACCGCGCTTGATATTCGGTTCAGCCGGCGGGGGCGGATAGCCCGGACGGTAGCCGTGCTCCTTGAAGAATTCCATCTCCTCCTGCTGTTTTTTCATCTGCTCGTTGAGCTGTGCCATTTTGCGGTACTGCCCGTCGACGTCCTGATCTCCGAGTACGGTTTCGATGACCAGATCTCCCACAACAGTCACTGCGGCGCCGATGCCGGAAATGCCCATCACCGACTCCACACCGATGCGGAGAGCCTCTGTCTGCTTGTAGTCGTTGTACGCTTCGCGCTGTTCGGGTGTCAGGTTGTTTTTCCAACCTGCGGCATCTGCTTCGCTTGCCGCATAATTTGCAACGCTGTCCAGCGTTGAGTAATCGGAGTATGCGCCAACTGCGGTTCCGACCGCCTTTCCGACCGTTCCCCAGCCGGCACTGCTGACGTCTGTCGGCTTGATGTCCGGCAGAATCACGGCAGGATCATCAGAGGTCATGGCGAAGCGGATGCTCTTTCCGTCCTCGCTCCTGCTCGCTCCGCTCGTTACCTTGGTGAGATACTTGCCGCCGTCCATCACGGCGACATCCACGCTGATCTGCGTGTCCAGTGCCTTGCCGCTGAAGTCGTAGTAGTTCTGCACCGTTCCGACGAGCTTGCCCTCCGGGTTGTAGATTTCCAGAAGCGGTCTGTAAAGGATCAGCGCCTTGCCGAGGATCGGAAGCAGCGTCTCCTTGGTTATCGGCTTGTCGGAATTGTAAAGCTCGGCGTACTTTTCCCATGCGCGGTAGGTTTCGGCAAGCGTCCAGCCGTTTGTCGGGGCGTTTTCCTTTACTGTCCAGCCCTCAGGCAAATTGTACTGCCTTTCGCTTGCGGCGTTCCTTTCCTGCTCGGTTTTCCGCATATCCTTCAGCTGGACGGTCGGCATGCCGTTGTAGGGCTGCTCCGCGACAAGCTCATATACCACGCTGAACTGCTTCGGCGGGTTGAGCGCATCGCCCAGCATACCCGTTCCGGTGTAGCAGCCCAGTTCCTCATCGTACTCCAGCCTGATGGCGAAGTTATCGCATTGCGTGGGAACATTGCCGATTGCATAGACATTGCAGACTTCCGCCGGCTTGTCGAACCACGCGCGGAATGTAAAGATGTCCGTTCCGTTCCAGTTGAGGGTAAAGCGGTAGTTATTGCTCTGCTGCTGTTTGCAGCCCTCCCGGTCGGCGCGGTTCGTGATGGTTACGTAGTGCATCGGTGAGGTTTCGATGCCATATGGGGTGTAATGGTCGAAATCCCACTTCTGCAGAACGGGCGCATCGTAATACATCCGGATATCGTTGCTGTTTTCCAGCATCTCGGTCTCGCCTGCGCCGTTCTTGTACTTGAATTTCAGTTCTGCCTTGTAGGTGTGCGGATAGCTGTCCGGCTCGCTCATCGGAATTGGCAGGATGCCATAGCCGGTGGAGCGGTCATAAAATCCGTACTTTTCAAGGAAAGCAGAGGTGAGCCAGTAGCAGTTATTCTCCTTGTCATAGCCTGCGGTAAATGAGCAGGACAGGTTGTCGGGGGGAATATACTGCTTAAAGCCCACGATCCTCGTGGAGCTGAAATACGAGGCATTTGGCCATAGCGTGTCGATATATGTCACCGCTCCGTCCACATTCAGCGCAATGGCAAAATCATCGGTGTTCGCCTTGAAGGAGACCCACTTGCACTCAAATGCCTTGTAGCTGCCACCCTGAGCAAAAGCGGTGTATGTGGTGTCCCGGTAGTCATCCACCGTGTAATCCGGCTTGTAGTACGGACTCGCAGGATTCAGTCTGTCATACTCCGTCGACGTCGTTTTCCCGGTGATGGCGTTTGTAAACAGGCGACGTTCCAGTCCCCAGTATGTGCCGAACCTCGTGCCGAGATTATAGTAGAAGATGCTTTGTACCGGCTGGGTTATTCCGGGTCCCAGCAGAGACGTACCGTTGCGCAGCGCTTCGTGGAACATCACCTCGTTGGTACTTACCTTCATGGGCACACTGTAAGCGAATATGTCATGATCGATTTCACGAACGAATTGCAGACTTCTGTTGCCCTGTGGCGTGATGATATAGCACCGGATACTGTTGTCCGACTTCAGATCCGCCTCGGAGATGCAGAAGGATACATCGTGCGAGATGTTGCCCGGCTGGAGCTCCAATTCACGGGAAGACTGCTCCGTGCCGTCCAGCATGACTTTGAACGCACCCGCAGGCAGAGCGATCAGGCTTTGGTAGCCGTTGGCGCCGTTTTGCGTGAGCCTGACGAGGTAGCTCCCGTCCTTTTGCTGTTTTACGGATTTGATATTCGTGTCGTGTTCGCCGGTATACCGCGGAATCCGGTAGAGCAGTTCGTAATCAGCCGTCAGTACAATGGTTTCCGGGTAAGCTGTTGTCATATCGTTAAAATCGAATCTTGCGGCTGTTCCGCTGTTGCAGACATCGACCCAATACGAATACACGGAGGCGGTGTAGGGTTCCACGTATCCGACCCACGCCGCGAACAGAGTCTCGGGAGGGGAAAGAGGGTCGGATATATTGACCCGCAGAGAGGATTTTGTAATAAGGCGCTTCGAGTTGTCGCAAATACGGACAAGTTCGCCGTCATGCGGGTTCCCGTCTTTGTCCTCAAGTCGGAATTCATAGATGCTTTGGAACCCCAGCCGGAAAGACCGTTCATGCGGCGAAAGGTCGTCAAGAATCCATTCCGCGCAGTATGTGCCGAGATGCTTCAGCGATTCGGAAATATCCTTTGTCGAACGGGGGCGAATGATCACGCGCTGTCCGTTCGTCAGTTTCGGAATTCGGACAGATGTCCCGTTCGCGCCGCGTTGGGACAGTATCGGCGTATCCCCGATCAGCACGAAATACTCAAACGCCGGAATCCTGTTCCCGACAAGATCGGTAGGACTATTTACCGTGTAGTACTCGGTCTTTGAATCATCAATTCTGAAAACCGTTTCTGCGGTTTCCTTGTTCAGTACGAAGGATTGAATAGCGGTAAGCGATTTCAGCAGGTCATAGCGTTCCTGCGCGGCGTCCGGCAACATCAACCTTGTATCGATGGGTCGGGGAACAGCAATAAGTTCTCCGCCCGATGCGATAATGTGGGAGGGAACCGCGCTGTTGTCGGATTGCAAGCAGATTGATTTTTTCGTCCCGTCCTGCGTATAGAAAAGATACCTTTCATATTGGTTCCTGCCTGCGCCCTCCATGCGGATGCTGATGAGGGAGTTTATGCGGATTTCGTATTCGCCATTCAATACGTCGGCGAGCGACAAATACAGGGAGTCATTCCACAGGATGTTGCCATTTTTGCCGCTTATCCGGACAGATATGGACTTCGCTTCGGCATTACGCGACTCAACAAGCACCTCCGCGGAAAGAATTCCGTCCGCACCGAGCGTATACTCTTTTCTTGTGAAGGCAGTCGAAATCAGGACAGAGGCGCCCTCCACGGAGTATCCCGAGGGGTCGGTGAATTTCAGCTTCACGGTTTGCTTTTCAATCTTTTGCGCCTCTACCGTCATCGTGTGATCGGTTCCTTCCAGGCGGAGCGACTGGGACGGGATGTAATAGTCGTCTGTCAACCGGGAATCAATGCTGAGCAGGTAGTCGCCGGGTGTTGCTGTCTTCAGCGGAAGCTCGATTTCGCCGCTCGCGTCCAGCCTAAAGGATAGCTGGTCGTTGAGATTGCTCCGCAATGTGCCCGTAATACCGTCCAGAGGTGCATCGGATTTGAATTTCAGGCGGATGGTTTCGATTACGGCCTCCTGCAGCTGAGGCCTCAGCAGAACCTCCGTGTCGGACTGCCAGAGCATGAAGAATCTGTGCTGGCTCGGCAGGTATGCCACAACGGATCCGTCCTCGGCATACAGTACCGTGTCGGCGACACTGTACGAGACACTGTATCCGCCGACATCGGGCTTCAGGAGCAGGACGGTTGTCTCGCCGTTTTGGTCAAGCGTTACCGTCTTCCGGTAGTCCCCCATGGTGCTCACCTGGACCGAAAGACCCGCAAGGCTCTTGCCGGAGGCAAGGGAGAACCGGAACCGGATCCGTTGCGCCTGCAGCAAATCAAAGCCGGAAAGAGGAGCAAGCGTATACTCCTTGCTGTCGTTCAGGGTGATATTCTGGTACTGCGGCATTCTGTAAAAGCCGCCCTCGACTTCGCAGTATTCCTCGCAGACGCGGTAGAACCGGACTGTTCCGCCGCTATACCAGAACGCGCTGTCTTCCCCGTTTGTCAAATAGCCGTTTTCATCCACCGAGTATCCGTCGGACAATCTGGCGGGTGTATACAGCAGAGTGGTGCCGTAGGGCGATTTGAAGCGGACGAATCCGGAGATGGTATGCGGCGGCAGCACCCTGTCCGCCTCGGCGGCAACGGTGATTTCGTCCACCTCGTAAACCGTTCTTCCGTCTTTCAGCACCGAAAGGGTGTAGGTGCCGGCGGAAAGCCCGTCAAAGGAGTAGAAATTCGTTTCCGATTCCGTCAGGACGGGCAGGGTATAGGTCGCGTTCCGTTGCTTGCCCCGGAGGACAATCTGCATATTGCCCGCGGCGGCTTTGGCGAACGGCGCGTTACTCACGGTCAGCGCGATGGAAACGCTCGATGCAATCAGGCACGGGAAGCCCTCCGCCGCCCGCTCGGCGACGACGGCACCGTTTTGGTAGGCGGTTACCTTGACCGACCGGATTTCGTAGACGCGGCTGAGCTTCCATAAGCCGTTCCATGCCGCACCCGCGTTGCCGAGGTCTATGGTTCTGACCTGCTCGGTCGTCTTGTCATCCAGCGTTTTGTATACGACGGTTGCAACGACGCTGTCGATGCCCGCGCCGATCACGGCACGTATACCGAGCGTTCCGCCGGTAATGGCGCCCTCGCGGTTGCGGTCCAGCGTAACGTCCAGTTTGTCGATGCTCCAGCCGTCGGGCGTTTTTGCCTTGACGGTCACGCTTGCGCCGGACTCATTGCCCGCGCCGTCATACGCTGTTATGTGGTAGGAGTATTCCGTACTGACCGCAAGACCTTCGTCGGTGAAGGTGCGCCTCGCCGTGTCCCGGATCAGCACGCCGTTGCGGTAGACGCGATAGCCTGCCACGCGGACGTTATCCGTCGCGCGCGTCCAGGTCAGTATGACATTCGTGCCGCTCACCTGCGCTCTGACCGTTGCGGGAGTGGTGGGCTTTTCGGTGTCAGGGGAACCTGCCGGCTTGCCCATGGCGGAAACCGCAGTGCTGCGCTTGCCGGCAGCATTCTCAAAGATCAGCTCATAGGTGTAGACCCGTGCGCTGTCCAGATGACTGTCGGTATAGGCGGTATGCGTCTCTGACAGGAAGCCGAGCGTTTCGCCGTCGCGCGTGATCCACAGCTTGCCGGTTCCGACCGGTGCATCCCACGTGAGCTTCAGCTCACCTGCCGCGCCGTTGACCACCCGGAAGCCGGTGATGGGATTGACGGTGGAGGAGATGCTTTCCACGCGCTTTTCTGCGGTCGCGTCCGGTTCGTCCGGAAGCGTCGAAAGCGCCGAGAAGGTATAGCTTCCGTGTTCGGTCAGCGGCACGCTCAGTCTGTATATGCCGCTTTCGGGAAGTGTCACGGGAGTGAGCGTTTTGGAGGCGCCGCCCGGCGTCGTATAGGAAACACGCACGACCGCACCTGCTTTGCCGCCGATGGTCAGGATCACGTCATCTGCCGCCGAATCGGCAGCTGTCAGCGTGACAAAGTGCGTGCTCGGCGCTTCGGACACAACAAAGGAAAACCGGGATTCCTGTGCGGCAAGCACGTTTTCGGTATCGTCCTTGCTGCCCGGGTCGCCGTCAAAGGAGACGACCGCTTCATATTCACCCACTTCGAGCTTTCCGAGGCTGAGTCCTGTCCAGTCGGAGAAGGTCTTTTCCTGCCAGGTTCCGCCTGCTTTGCGGTATTTTATCCTGAGGACGTACTGCGTTACCTCCCCCGTAGTTCCCGTTTTGGGATCGTCGCCCGTGGAGCGATACAGATCCGCAATACGCAGTCCACCCGTGACGGTGGCGTGGAGGTCGATGAGAACATCCTCTGCCGTTGTAAATTCGCTCTGCGCGGGAGACGCAAGGAAGGCTTCAATCCCCCTGCCGTTGATGGTGAATTCCGTCTGCTCCAACGGGAGCATGACCTTGTAAACAATACCGCCCCGCCAGTTGAAGTTGTATGAGGTCAGCTTTGCATACAGCGCGGTAACGCCGCTGTCCAGCAGGAGCTTCTGAGAACGGTAGACCGAGATATCCCCTTTCTCGCTGTTCGGCATCTCCTGATTGCCGAGTATGGGAAGAAGGGTGACGCGCGTATCCTCGCTGTTGTTGTTTACGGTGTACTCCCTGAATTCTTCCCCCTTGAGAATGAGCGTTGCACCCTCGGCAGGGACCTCGACATGACGGTAATAAACCGCGGCTATGTCATTCTTGTAATCAATTGTAAAGCCGCCTACGTAATACGATCCGACCGGAACACCGCCCTGCACGCTGACCGCGAAGGTGTGACCGCCGTACTCCACAAACAGCGTTGGGGCATACACTTGGTTGTCCTCGCTGCCGAGGCAGACCCGCAATGCGCCGAACTCCAGATCCGGGACAGCTATTGTCCGGGTCGGATTCTCAGGGTCATACCGGAAATAGTCAAAATATGTCACGCCTCCGCCCTTGCCGCCGAGCGAAACCGACACGAACACCTCCGTGGTCGCGTCCCAGCTGCTCGCATCAAGGAAAAGGGTGCGCGAGCCATCGTCGCCGCGTTCGTTGCCGATCCTGGAGGGCGTTTCAATCTTCCCGTTGCGGACAATCATGGCTTCGCCGTACACATCGCCATCCCCGTTGAAGCTCTCCATGCGGATTGCCATCATTTTGCCAAGCCTGACGTGGACAGTTCCGGTTGCCTCGTTGAACTGATAGGGCAGATAGCCCGTGTACGGCGCGTCGCTTGGACCAAGCGCGGTATCCAGCGCGAACCGGGCAGTCAGAATATAGTCGCACTCCGCAATCGGCATTTGCGGCCAGTTGTTGTTGCCGGATTCCAGAATGCCGTTGTCCGGATCAAACAATCCGCCGCCGTATTTGGAGTAATACTCTTGTGTGTCCGCAGGGTTTGCGCTCTTCATACTGAAAGAGTTGGCGTTTCCGAAGCGCCATGTGTCCGAGTCGGGGAACGCTTCCATCTGTACCTCGCCGCCGACCAGCAAATTGCCCCTGTTATCGACAGCCTTTGTATCCACGGTCGTCTTTTCGCCGTAGACCAGTGTATCCGCTCCGATATCAAGGGTTGTGATGATCCTTGTGGGGTCGAAGTCGATTACCCCCATTGAGCTGACATCGACTTCCCCGAGCAGATGCGTCACATGATAGTACCTGTATACGGTTTTCCAGGATCCGCCGGCAGATTGATAGGTCATGCTGATGCGGTCGTAAATGCCGACTGCAAGATGCTGCATTGCGGGCGACAGATATACAGTCCGGATTTCCTTTTCGTAGGCACCCAGCGATACGCCGTCGCGCGCGGTGCGGAGCCGGCTTCCCGATGCGGCGATTGTCCAGCGGTCGCCTTCACCGAGGGAATCCACAGAGGTGACGGTTACTTCCTGCGCCGCGTCGATATCTGCCGCGAGCGATATTTCCATTTTGTTGCCGTCCTGCACGGCGGTTGCAAGAATCAGGTAGCGCCTTTCGGCATCCCGGACGAGGAAGCGGAATTCGCCGTCCGAGAGGCAGAGCGTCAGGTCGCCTGCGGCGTCGGTCACGCCGACCCGGATTTCCGTATCCCCGTAGCAGAGGAAGACGTCCGCCCGGGCAAGCGTTACCGCATCACTGCGGAAGTGAAGCGTTGTCTTCTGCACCTCATCGCCGCCGAGTATGATCTCCGGTGCAAAGGCAGTCGTTTTGATGTAGACCATATCGTCCTTAATAAACGAAAATGTCAGCAGACCGCCGCACTGGTCGAACAGCTGTTTGGCGACCACGAGGTCGGGGCTCAGGGCGCTTCCTGCCGTCGCGACGAACTCTCCCGTTTCGGCGTTGCGGATCGTGACCTCACCGGAAATCTGGCTTCCGTCCGCATCGTAGATGTATACATTGGCTGTCGTTACCATCAGGCTGTTGCGGATAATGGCGGTGTACTCCGAAAAATTTATCACCGTCGTTGCATCCTTGCCTGCCGCCGCTTCCGCCGCCGTGCGGTAGAAAATCTTCAGCGTGATTTCGCCGTCCTCAAAGGAGGAGGTGTCAAGCGTAAATATATACTCTGTTTGCGCCGTTTCCGTTTTGGCGACAGGCGCGGAGGTATACAGCACCGTGCCGTCCGCTTTGCAGGCGACCAATGTTGCGTCCTTGGCAAGTGAAGCGCCCATGGTGAGCTTTCCGACAATCTCCGCCGTGCCCGTCAGCACATTGCGGCACGCGATGCTTCCCTGGATCGTGACGCGCGTCGCTTTTATGGCGTCGATAAACGCCTCCTTGACGCTGTCCTGCATATACGCCATGTCGTTGAAGCGGTAGACGTGGTAGGTTTGATAGGAATCGGTCTGCCCGCCGTGACCGTATACGTAAAAATTCTTTACGGCGTTGATTGCTTCGGGGTTCGTCCTGCCGCCGAGCAGGGAGAACATGACAGCCGTATAGCCCGCAATCGCCGCGCAGGAAGCGGAGGTGCCGGTGAAGGTGGTGTATCCGCCGCCGCGGTCTGTCGTAAACAGAGCGCGCCCCGTATGACCGACATAATCAATTCCGTTTCTGTCTCCCTGCTTGTGCTTGAAGGAGTAATAATCGTTGGTAGCTAGGCTGTAATCTCCGCCGAGGACCGGGTAGGCGCCTGCCAGATCGGCGGGATAGAAGCCCTCATAGGTCTCCCGGTAGAGCATATCATCGGTGTTTCCGCCCGCGCAGAGCGCCAGCACATTCTGCCTGCGCGCATCGCGGATGGCATTGGCAAGTGCGGTCGGGTAGTAGGCGGTCTTTGCGCCGAAGGACATATTCAGGATGTCTGCGCCGTTGTCGATCGCCCAATAGATGCCGCAAACGACATCGGATATTCTACCGTTTCCGTTCTCGTCAAGTACGCGCACAGGGATCAGTTCCACCGGGAACCTGCCTGCCATGCCGCTGAATCCCAAGCCGTTGTCTGCCTCGGCTCCGATAAGACCGGCGACCTTGGTGCCGTGCCCGTCCGCACCGACGTCGGAGTTGACGCCCTTGGAAATTACCTCATCGTTGATGGCATCGTAGCCCGTGACCACACGGTTGGCGAGATCCTCGTGGGTCGCGTCAATGCCCGTGTCCAGCACGGCAACGCGCACGGTGTACAGCGAACTGAGTCCTGCTTCATCGCCCACTTCACCCATGAACTTAAGAAAAGGAGCGGACACCTTCGTCTTGCTCATATCGGGGTCGGCAGGCATCGTTCCGAAGTCCTCGGCAATGCCCGCCGCCGCCAGCGTATAGTTGTAGGTGACCGACTCGATGTTCGGCATTTTTTCATAGCGCACAGCTTCCGCGTAGGAACCGTCTACCAGCAGCATGTTGCCGCCGAGTGTCCGCCCACCGTATACTGCCCTGAATACCTCAAGCGCGCCTGCACTTGAAAATTCAAGGATCAGTCCGTCGCTGTCGCCTGTCGGGTATTCGACCTTCGATGACGCCACATCGACCGCCTCTGCCACAGCCTGCATCGGGATTACGCCGAACAGCATGATGACGCTGAGCATCAGGCACAGTGCTTTCGTGAGTCTCCTGTTCATAACCATGTTCCTTTCCATGATGGTGTAATCACTTTCGTGCGTTTCCGGACTGTCCGTCCGCTTCGGCAGTGCCGGAAAACGCACCGGGAACCTGCTTCCGATGTAGCGAGGTGCCCTGTGGGTTGCTTGTATTCAGTATAGCATAATTTTGACTGTTTTTCAATAGGATGTTTATATATATTTGAACGTTTTGTGTGCATATGGTGTTCGGACAGGACAATAAAAGCGATTGCCACCGCCCGGATATCCGGGCAGCGGCAATCGCGCAGGTTTCAGGGACTCCCCACGGAGTCTCCCGTTATTTATATGCAGGTTATATGCAGGCATACCGGCGGTGCGGACACCGCGTGACGCCGCGGGCAGGTCACCGGATCCGCACACGGAAGCTCTTCCCGCATCGGGGACAGCGGACGGTATGCTTGCCTGCCTGGCGAGGCAGACGCAGTACCGAGCGGCAGGCGGGGCAGGCACGGAACACGTGCGTTTCCGTGTCTGCCGGACGCGGCGTGCGTTTACAGTTACAGAAGGGGGATTTCACCTTGCTCAGGAAACAGAGCCATGCGGCGTTCTCACGCTGACGGGCGGCGATGTTCCGCGACAGGAAGCGGCAGACCGACCAGACCATTGCCCCGACCGACAGCACGTACAGTACCGCGCCCGCAATGCGGAAGCCGGGCAGGGAAGTGCCTGCTCCGACAACGCTCAGGGCGGCGCCGACAAACAGCGCGACCAGTACGAAAATCAGTAACGCGCTGTACAGAGCATCGTTGCGGGCGTACCGCCCCATGAAGAACCGGGTAAGCTTCCCTCGGAAATCAGCCATGTACAGCCTCCCCTCCGGTGCCCGTGCGTTTGGCGTTGGCGAGCATCAGCTTGATGCGGTTTTCCTGATTGATCTGCGTAGCGCCGGCGTCGTAGTCGATGGCGACCAGATTGACTTCCGGATGCCGCTCCTTGATAGGCTTCATCATGCCCTTGCCCACGATGTGGTTGGGCAGACAGCCGAAGGGCTGTGCGCAGACGATATTGCGCACGCCTTCGTCGATCAGTTCCAGCATCTCGGCAGTCAGCAGCCAGCCCTCACCCATTTTCATGCCCATACCCATGTAGCCCGCCGTCATGGTGGCGGTATGGCGGAAGGAGGTCGGCGGTGTGAACAGGTCGTTCTCCCGGATGGCGCGGATCAGATCGTCCTGCTTGTGCAGGAAGAAGCGATATGCGATCTTATAGATGCGGGACTTGAAAAAGCGCAGTCCGTACAGTTTGTAGTCCATGATGGAGTCCGTGATGGAGTACAGGAAGAAGTCCACCAGCCCGCCCATGACAGGTTCGGCGCCCTCGGAGATCAGGAACTTTTCCAGCTGGTTGTTGCCCAGCGCGGAGAATTTGACGAATATCTCGCCCACGATGCCCACCTTGAGTTTGGGGGCCGTCCGGCGAGCGCCGACGCCGTCAATGGCGGCGAAGTCCGCGATGATGCGTCGGTAGGTTGCCTTGACATCACGGTAGCGCAGGCGTCCGGAGGTCATCTCCTCCGCCAGACGGGTGCTCCACTCGTCCGCGAGTGCCTCTGCCGTGCCGGGAGCGGTTTCGTAGGGGCGGCACTGATTGAGCAGGAGCATGATGAGATCTCCGTACAGGATGGCGTACAGTCCTTTGTGCAGCAAGGGGAGCGTGATTTTGAAGCCGGGCATCTGCTCCAGTCCGACCGTGTTGAGCGAGATGACCGGTACATAGGCGTAGCCTGCCCGGATCAGCGCCTTGCGCAGCAGCGCGATGTAGTTGGAGGCGCGGCAGCCGCCGCCGGTCTGTGTCAGCAGCAGGGCGACTTTGTGCGGGTCGTACTGTCCGCTCTCCAGGGCGGCGATGAACTGCCCGACGATCAGAATGGCAGGGTAGCAGGCATCGTTGTGGACGTACTTCAGTCCGGCATCAATGACCGGGCGGCTGTCGCCGTGCAGTCCGATCTCCAGCGGCTCGGTCTTGTAGCCGAACCGCGCGAACACGCGGGACACGATGCGGAAATGGCGCGGCAGCATGGTGGGCATGAGAATGGTATAGGTCTTGCGCATTTCCTCTGTAAAGATGACACGCTCCGGTTCGGCGTTCCGATCCGGCGTGTCGCATCCGGCACATCCGGCGCAACCGGAGCCGTCAGCGCCCGCGCAGGCGGTGCACCGGTCTTTCGACGTCTCAGGCATGGTTCTGTCCTCCCTTCATGGCGGAGCGCGATGGCGTGGTAGAAGTCTGTGTCGTCTGCCCGGCGGTTGCGTCCGGGAGCGAATGCGGCTTTTCCGCCAGCTCCAACGCTCCGATAAGGCTCCGCAGACGGATAGTCACGGCGCCCAGATTGGTGATCTCGTCAATCTTGATCTGCGTATACAGCTTGTCGCCGCGCTCGAGTATCTCCCGCACCTCGTCCGTCGTGATGGCATCCAGTCCGCATCCGAAGGAAACGAGCTGTACCAGCTGTACATCCGGGTGCGCAACGGCGTACCGCGCGGCGGCATACAGGCGGGAATGGTACGTCCACTGGTTCAGCACATGGACAGGCGCGGGTTGAGTCAGTCCGGTGATGCTGTCCTCTGTCACGACGGCAAAGCCGAGAGATGTCGCCAGCCGATCGATGCCGTGCCCGATCTCCGGGTCGATGTGATACGGTCGCCCGGCAAGGATCATGATGCGGCTCCCGCGCTCTCTCGCCCACGCGACGGCTGCCTCCCCCTCGCGCCGGATGTCCGCCATCCAGGCTTCGTAGGCGGTCAGTCCCGCCTGCACGGCGCGGCTTATCTGCCGGTGCGTAAAGCCGCCGAAGCGATCCTTCAGCAGGCGGTACAGCTCCTTCGCCAGCTGCCTGCTGTCGTTGATATTGAGGTAGGGGTACAGGAAATTGACACCCTGCAACGAGTCCATGTTGCCTGCCAGCAGTTCGGAGTAATAGGCAACCACGGGGCAGTTGTAGTGATTGTCCCCGGTGTGCTCGTCCATGTTGTAGGTCAGGCAGGGGTAGAAGATCGCGTCCACGCCGCGCGCGATCAGATCCTCCATATGCCCGTGCATCAGCTTGGCGGGATAGCAGGCGGTGTCGGACGGAATGGAGTACTGTCCGCGCAGGTACAGACTCCGCGAGGAAGGACCGGAGAAGATCACCCGGAAGCCCAGCTCGGTGAAGAAGGTGAACCACAGCGGTGCCAGCTCGTACATACCCAGTGCCAGTGGCAGACCGACTGTGCCGCGTCCGCCGTCGCGGGCGGATTCCGCCAGCGCCTCGATCTTTTCGCGCTTGTAGCGGTGCAGGTCGGGAACGATATCGACGCCCTCGGGCAGTTTTCCGCCGGCACCGCGCTCGCACTTGTTGCCGGAGATGTACTTTTCTCCTCCCGCAAAGGTGTTGATGATAAGGTGGCAGTTGTTGCCGCACCCGTGGCAGGTGGCTGCCTTGGAGGTGTGCGTGAAGGCGGCGACGCCTTCGGCGGACAGGGTGGAGGACTTCTCAAGTCCCAGCGAACGGGCGTACAGCGCCGCGCCGTAGGCGCCCATCAGTCCGGCGATGCCGGGACGAATGACTTCCCGCCCGATCTCGCGCTCAAAGGAGCGGAGAACGGCGTCGTTGAGGAAGGTGCCGCCCTGCACTACGATCTCGTGCCCCAGCTCATCGGCACTGCTGGCGCGGATGACCTTGTAGATGGCGTTCTTGACGACGCTCCGGGAAAGACCTGCCGAAATGTCGCCGACACTGGCGCCGTCCTTTTGCGCCTGCTTGACCGAGGAATTCATGAACACGGTACAGCGTGTCCCCAACTCGACCGGTGCCTTTGCAAACAGACCCAGCCGCGCGAATTCCTCCACGCCGTAGCCCATGGATTTGGCGAAAGTCTCAATGAAGGAGCCGCACCCGGAGGAGCACGCCTCGTTGAGCATGATGGAGTCGATGGCGTTGTTGCGGACCTTGAAGCATTTGATGTCCTGCCCGCCGATATCCAGGATGAAGTCCACGTTGGGATTGAAGTAGCGGGCGGCGGTGAAGTGCGCCATGGTCTCGACCAGCCCCCGGTCGATGTGAAAGGCGTGACGGATCAGCTCCTCGCCGTAGCCGGTGACGCAGGAGCCTTTGATGGTGATATGATCACCGCACAGGCGGTATATTTCGGTGAGCTGTTCCTGCACGATGCTGACCGGATTGCCCCGGTTGGAGTCGTAGTAGGCGTACAGAATCTCCCCGTCCCTGCCCATCAGAACCAGCTTGGTGGTGGTGGAGCCGCAGTCGATGCCAAGGAAAGCATCGCCGCTGTAATCCGCCGGGTATACCGCCTTGGCGGTCGCGCGGTTGTGGCGTTCGCAGAATGCGCGGTACTCCTCCTCGGAGGCGAACAGCGGCGGGGTGTGCGCCGTTGTGGGCATGGAGCGGCAGGATTCCTCCACGTCACCGAGCAGAGCGTCCATATCGGTTTCCCAGTCTTGCCCGGCGGCGTACAGTGCCGCGCCCAGCGCGACCGACAGCCGACCGTATTCCGGGAACAGTGCGTGTTTGTCATCCAGCTTCAGCGCTTCCCGGAATGCCGCGCGCAGTCCCTGACAGTAGTACAGGGGACCGCCCAGGAACATGACTTTTCCTCCGATGCGCCGCCCCTGCGCCAGTCCGGCGATGGTCTGGCTGGCAACAGCGGCATAGATGCTGGCGGCAATGTTTTCCTTGGCGGCACCCTGATTCAGCAGTGGCTGGATGTCGGTCTTGGCGAATACGCCGCACCGCGAGGCGATGGGGTAGATGCGCGTGTGGCGCAGGCTCAACTCGTCCATTTCCTCAATGGTCAGGTCAAGCAGGGTAGCCATCTGGTCGATGAAGGCGCCCGTGCCGCCGGCACAGGTACCGTTCATGCGCTCATCCAATCCGCCGTCGAAGAAGATGATCTTGGCATCCTCCCCGCCCAGTTCAATGACGGCGGATGTGTCCGGCTCCAGCCGGCGCACGGTTTCGGCGGTGGCAAAAACCTCCTGGACGAACGGGATATTCGCCGCGCGTGCCAGTCCCAGCCCGGCGGAGCCGGATATGGCGACGCGGACGCGTCGATTCCCAACCAGCGGCTGAACGCGCCGGAGCAACTCCAGCGTCTTGGGACGCACCTGCGAAAAGTGCCGCTCATAGCAGGAGTAGACCAGCCGCCCGCTCCCGGCGGGACATCCCGCCTCGCCGCAAAAGACGACGATTTTAGCGGTCGTGGAGCCGATATCAATGCCGATAACGGCGACCTCGCCGTCGCCCATGGTCAGCGATCCGGGGACACCCGATGACTGCAATGCCGTTTTGTTTTCCGTTTCGATCTGCATATGTGAATCTCCTGTTTCCCGGCAGGGGGACGCCTGTCGGGTTTCCTGACAAAATACCTTCTTAACATGATACCATGCAAAAATGAACCCCGTATAAACTGCCCGCGACGCAGTGTAAATTTTTCTGCGAAACAGAATCACCCGGAGGCATATATCCTCCGGGTCACTGCGGTTTGTTCGGGATCACGCTTTGCTGAACGGCAGTTTTTCCAGCTCCGCCCGGTTGTACCGGTAGCGGTTGCCGCAGAAGCGGCAGACGATCTCCAACTCCTCCGGTTTTCCCTCGGCGACTTGCTCCGCCAGCAGTTTTTCCACCTGAGCGCGCCCCAGCGATGCCATGACGGCGTCCATCCTCTGCCGGGAGCAATTGCAACGGTAGCCGACCTCCAGCTCGTCGAAAATATCATACGGGATACCCTGCAATGCAATATCGGCAATGGCGCGGTTGTCCATCCCGTCCCCGATCATGCGGCTGATGCGGGACAGGGCACCGGCGTTGCGCTCCAGTTTGGTGATGGTACCCTCATCGGCAAAGGGGAGCAGCTGGATGAGGATGCCGCCTGCCGCCCGGCAGGAATGGTCGGTGTCTACCAGCACGCCCAGCGCACACAGCGTGGGGATCTGTTCGCTTTGCGCGAAGTACCCGGTCACGTCTTCGGCGATCTCGCCGCTGGTCAGCGGAGCCGAGCCGACCTCGGGCTGTTCGCCGCCCAGATCCTTGATGACCTGTACCAGCCCGTTGCTGCCGACCAGCCCGCCGACATCCAGCTTTCCGTCTGCGCGGAGCGGCAGATCGGCGTTCGGATTCTGCATGTAGCCGCGAACATTGCCGCACCAGTCGCTGACGGCGAGTATCCGCCCGGCGGGACCCCCGCCGTCGATGGACAGCGTCAGGGTATCGGTCTCCTCACCCAGCATACAGCCCATCATGGAGGCGACCGTCAGCGTGCGCCCCAGCGCGGCGGTTGCCGTTGGGGACGGGGTGTGGCAGCGTATGGCGCTGTTTACGATGTCGGTTGAATGGATGACGTGGATGCGGGCGCTCCCGTCCTGCGTCATGGCTCGAAGAATTTTACTCATGATACTTCGTTTTTCCTTTCCGTACCGTGTCCGTCCGGGCACAGGTACCAGTCCCCGGTCTTGCGGGTGCGGGCAACGATGTGCCAGCGCGTATCGCTTTCCCCGGCGGGAGTGAAGTCAAACCCGCCGAAGATGCCGCACAGGTCAAAGCCGGCGCGATCCAATGCTGCTTCCAATTCCCTGCGGCTGAAGCAACGCTCGGTCTGCTCCTCGTCGGTGCGGACATAGCGCCCGTCCTTCTCCTCCCGGAACACCGAAAGGTAGAAGCGGCACAGGTGCGTGCCGGGGTCGTACTCGTTCTGCCAGCCGCAGTATACCGCAGGCGCGCTCGGTTGTCCGTCTGCCGCCGGGGCGGTATCCTCCAGTATATAGGCATTTCCGCCGTAGACCTTTTCAAAGGTTACGGGGCTGTTTACATCAAAGACCAGCAGTCCGCCCGGCGCGATATACAGGTACAGGCAGGCAAGGCAGGCGTCCAGGTCGCCGTCTCCGCACAGGTAATTGATGCTGTCCAGACAGCAAACGGCGGCGTCAACCGTGCCGTACAGTTCAAAGGAGCGCATATCCTGGCAGAGGAAGAGCGGTGTCGTCACCCCGGCGGGCAGCTCGTCCGTTCCCGCTTCGTCCAACAGCCGGATCGTGCGTTCGGTGCTTTTGCGGTACGCCTCGGCAAGCATATCCTCACTGCCGTCAATGCCGATCATGTCATACCCCCGATCGGCAAGGGGGAAGGTCATGCGCCCTGTTCCGCAGGCGAGATCCAGCACGATGCGCGGGCGCGCGGGCAGGAAGCGGTCAAAGCACGCCTCCAGAAAGGCACTCCAGCGCCCGTAGTCTATCTCCCGGTTGAGGCAGTCGTACACGCCTGCCAGCGCCTGATAGCCGCTGTACACGGTCAGCTCCGGTCGGTGCCGTCGCCCGACGGCTCTGCCGCGTCCAGACGATCCAGCACCTTGTTGTAGCCATCGTTTCCGTACTTGAGACAGCGGTTCACGCGGCTGATGGTGGCGGTGCTGAGTCCCGTCCGTGCGGCGATGTCCGTATACACGCAGTTGTTGCGCAGCATCCGCGCCGCCTGCATCCGGCGGGACATTTCCTGCAGTTCAGAAACTGTGCACAGATCCTCAAAAAAGCTGTAGCAGTCCTCGACTGTCTCCAGCGTCAGGATGCCCCGGAACAGGCAGTCCAGTTTTTCGTCCTTCAGTTTGCTCGGCATGACTGTATTCGTCCTTTCGCGCGCAGACGGCGGCACCGACCTGTGCGTCTCCGTCTGTTTTTTTGGGGGTTCAGCAGGGTTTTCTGCTTTTGCAATTTTTGCGGCAGGGGCTTTCCGAAACTTTCCCGTTCTTCTCCCTGCGGCAGACCTGCTATGCTGTAACAGTATAGCACATTCCCTCGCTGAAGTAAAGAAGAATTTGTAAACTGTCAGGGGCGGCTATCCTTCGCGAAGAAAAGCCGGGGACTCCTGACGGGAAGTCCCCGGAAAACCATTAAGATAATGGTCGCCCGGAGATGCCGCATGGCGGTTCCGCCGGGCATCGCGGAGCCGATTCCGCCGCGCCCTCATATTCCGAGGCACAGCGATGCAATACCGAAATAAACCAGCAGAGTCAGCGTGTCCACGATAGTGGTGAGGAACGGACTTGCCATGACAGCCGGGTCAAAGCCAATCTTCTTTGCGCCGATCGGCAACAGTGTGCCGATGAGCTTGGCAATCAGGATCGCCGTGGCAATGGTCGCGCAAACTACCAGCGACACGCGGACATTTGCCCACGTGAAGTGCAGGCGGAAATCCACCAGCATGGTTTTGACAAAGCAGGCGGTTCCGACGGTCGCGCCACAGAGCAGTGCCACGCGGAACTCCTTCCACAGGATCCGCAAGACGTCGGACGGCTCAATATCGCCGACCGACATACTGCGGATAATGGTCACGGAGGTTTGCCCGCCCGCATTTCCGCCGGTATCCATCAGCATGGGAACAAAGACGGTCAGTATCGGGAGCGCCGACAGCGCACCCTCAAAATGCCCCAGGATCGTGGAAGTGAAGGTCGCGGATACCATCAGCAGCAACAGCCATGGGATGCGCTTGGACCATGTTTCCAGAACGCCTGTCTTGAGGTATGGCTTGTCTGTCGGAACGATAGCCGCCATCTTTTCGATGTCCTCGGTCACCTCGTCCTCCATGACGTCCATGGCGTCATCGACGGTGACGATACCGACCAGCCGGTGTTCTCTGTCCACGATCGGCAGTGCCAGCAAATCATACCGGGAAATCAGCGAGGCGACCGTTTCCTTGTCGTCCAGCGTGGAGGCGCAGATGACGTTTTCGTCCATGATATTCTCGATGCTGTCGTCCGGCTTGGCGAACAGCAGTGTCCGCAGCGGGACGATACCCTGCAGAACCCGTGCCGCATCGGTCACGTAGGCAACATACACGGTTTCCTTGTCAATTCCGGTCTTGCGGATGTGGTCTACCGCCTGCGTGCAGGTCATATCCCGGTGCAGGTCGATGAATTCGGCTGTCATAACCGATCCGGCGCTGTCCTCCGGGTAGGCAAGGAAGCGGTTGATGGCGGCGCGCGTTTCCGGCTGGGCATTCCGCATGACCCGGTGCACGATGCTCGCGGGCAGCTCCTCCAGCATATCCACGGCATCGTCCAGCGACAGGTCCTCCACGATTGCGGAGAGTTCCCGGTCGCTCATGGCAAGGATGATGCGCTGCTGCTCCTCGACATCCAGTTCGGCAAACACGGCTGCCGCCTGATCCTTGCTCAGCAGCTTGAACACTGCCGGAAGCCGCGCCGCCGGCAGTTCGGTGAAGAAGTCCGCGATCTCAACAGGCAGCAACGCATCCAGTTCCGCACGGAAATCCACATACCGGCGGGTGTTGAGCATATCAGTCAGGCGCTCGAAGGTGTCCTCGACCTCCTGCGTATGCTGTTCGGACTCGGTCGGCTCCTCTTTCCCGTCCCCCTCGTGGGGTGTATCGGTCTCCTCCGGCTCATGAGCCGGATCCGGTTCCGGGGGATGGGGCATCTGACATTCTTTGGGTGTCGTGTCGGCTGTACTTTCACAGCCGATACCTGCCCCTGATTCGTCAGGTGTCATGTTCATGTCTGTTCCGTCGTCTGACGGCACGGCGTCGTTCCGGTTCAGGCGCTCATCGCGCCCGTCGTTCGTGTTTTCGTGCTTCATAACGATCCATCCCCCGTTTCTTTGCTTGATTTGAACGTGGGGCAGTCGGCACGCAAACCCGCTCCCCACCGGCAAGCGGTCGGAACATACCGTCCGCAAGCGGTAACAGTATAGCACCGTCGGCAGGATTTGTCAAGCTGTTTTTTGGATTTTTACACGATTTGGGCGCGGTTTCGTCAGATTTTCATCATTTTACGGAATTAGTATGCCCGCCCTTCTTTTTTCGTCTAATTTTACGGTTTTTCTCCGGATATATCGGATTTTGCCCGTTCCGCGCGTAAAAAAAGAACCGGAGAATCCCGCGCGGGACTCTCCGGGTTCATGCTTACTTCAGAACTTGTCGCTCAGTTTGTACTGGAGGCAGGGGCAACCGTTCTCGATGGGGTACACGATTTCGTTGGGTGCCGCCCAGCGCACGGCATTCTTGAGAATGCGCTGTACGTACGGATTATAGAAGGAACGGCAGAACTCGTGACCGGGCTGGAAGTAGAAAATTTTGCCCGCGCCGCGGTAGTAGCACAGACCGGAGCGGAAGATAAACCCGTCCTCATACCAGCTGCCGAACACCAATTCGTCCGGCTGGGGTACGTAAAACGGCTCGCAGTACAGCTCCTCAAACAGCTCAAAGTGGTCGGGGATACCGGCGGCAATGGGATGTCCGGGCAGCAGATTCCACACTATTTCGTTCTGGTCACGTCCCCACGACAGGTTGCCGTTTGTGCCGACGACCTCCCGGAACACCTTGGAGTGATGCCCGGAGTGCAGGACAATCAGTCCCATTTTGCCGCGGTAAACGCGGTCGCGGATCTTGGCGACCAGCTCGTCCGACACCTCATGGTGTGCCATATGTCCCCACCAGAACAGCACATCGGTGGTGTTCAGCACCTCGTCGGGCAGACCCTGCTCCGGATCGTCCAGCGCCGCCAGACGGATGTTCAGAGTCGGATCGGTCTCCAAAAAGGACTTGATGCATCCGTGGATGCCGTCCGGGTAGATGTCCCGGCAGGCAGGTTCCTGCCGTTCGTGGCGGTACTCATTCCAAATGGTAATGTTCAACTGCTTCTCTGCCATTGTTTTGGTCTCCTTTACCCATTTTAATATATTATTGCTCTCAAAAACAGAGGGTCAGACATCAATGCACAGCCCGTCATAAGCGGGTGTGACGCCCAGCGGGGCAAGGCGCTCCCGCAGCCGATCCGGACCGGTATGCAGGGTGCGTGCCATGTGCGACACGTAGAATCTGACGTCCGGGGCAAAGCGATCGTACTTACGGAAGGTGCGGAGCATCAGCTCCAGCATATCCAGCGTATTGTGTTCAAAGCTGCGCCAATCATCCGGTGCCGTCTCGCCGCAGGTCAGCTCCAGCACCACGGCATTGACGGGCTGATCCTTGATGGCGTTCCACGAGGTCGTGGGTATCCATGCGCTGTCACAGCCGTAGTACAGCAATCGCTCCCCGTCGCCGATAAGATACAGGCGCGTTGTTTCCTCCGGATCATCGGTCGCGTGATTGGAGCGCAACGACAGCACCCGGTACCCGCCGATGGGGTAGGCAAGCTCCGGTCGGACACAGGTATCCACGAAAGCAATGCGACTCGTGCGCGCATCTCCGAGTGCCGCACGCAGGCTGCGCAGGCACGCCATATCGCCCCACAGGGTACAGTCCCGCCCGGCGCACAGGCGCTCGACGGTTTCCGGGCAAAAATGATCGCTATGCGTGTGGGTGACAAGGATATTCTTCACGCCGTCCAGTATATGCGGGTCATTGCTATGCTCCGCATAGTGAAACACGTGCGGACCGGGATCAATCAGCAGATCGCGATTGATCAGCACCGACGAGAATCGCCGGTGAAAAACGCCGGGTGTGTAGGCGTTAATGTCCCAGTCCGCCGCGCCGGTTCCGAGAAAGGTCAGCTTCACGGTACAACACCTCCTGCTATCGCGCCGTCATGCGGTCAGCCGAGCACCGACGAAGCGATCTGCTGAGCCAGCGCGCGAACCGCCTCCTCCTGACCGGGTGCCAGTGTGGAACGCAGAGTCAGCGTCGGCTCCAGCACAGTGGTGTTTTTCAGCGGCGTCAGCAGTTCGCGCATCAGCTTGCCGGAAGCGGGCGCCCAGCTGCCGTTTTCAATCAGTGCAACCGTCCGTCCCTGCCAGTTGTGCGCGACCAGATCGTGCAGCAGTGTCTCCATACTCACAAAAATGCCGTTGTTATAGGTCGTTGCGGCAAAAACCACGTGCGACACACGGAACGCCTCTGCCAGCACATACGACGGATGCACCGCCGACACATCGAACATCCGGATGCGGCGCACGCCCGCCTCGGCAAGATAGCCCGCCAGCAGTTCGGCTGCCGCCTTCGTGCCGCCGTAAACCGATGCATACGCAACGAGAACGCCGCGCTCCTCCGGCGTATAGCTGCTCCAAAGGCTGTACTTCTCCAGAACCATTCCCAGTTCACCGCGCCAGATGTACCCGTGCAACGGGCAGATGCGCCGGATATCCAAAGCTGCTGCCTTCTTCAGTACCGCCTGCACCTGTACGCCGTACTTGCCGACGATGTTGGTATAGTACCGCCGCATTTCCTCCATGTAGCCCGCTCCCAGATCCGCCTCATCCGCAAACAGGTTGCCGGACAGCGCACCGAAGCCGCCGAAGGCATCCGCCGAAAACAGCGTGCCGTCGGTCTTGTCGTAGGTCATCATCACTTCAGGCCAATGAACCATCGGCGCCATGACAAAGGTAAACGTGTGGCGCCCGGTGCAAAGCTCCTCGCCCTCAGCGACCAGTCTTGTGCGTCCGGTCAGGTCAAGCCCGGGGAAAAACTGATTCAGCAGGGTGACGGTCTTCTTGTTGCACACGACAACGGCATTCTGCCAGCGGGTAAGCACCGCCCCCAGCGTAGCGCAGTGATCCGGCTCCATGTGCTGGACGACGACATAGTCCAGATCGGCTCCGTCCAGCGCCTCGGCAGTTGCCGTCAGGAATGTATCGGCTACCGCTCTGTCCACCGTGTCAAACAGGACATTCTTCTCATCCCGGAGCAGGTAGGCGTTATAGGACACCCCCTCCGGTACAGGGTATGCGCTCTCAAACAGTGCAAGACGCCTGTCCGAGGCGCCGACAAACAGCAGGTCGTCCGTGATTTTCCGGATGCTCATGTAATTATCCTCCATTACCGTACAGTGTTTTTTCCTTTTTTATATGCAGAACCCCCCGCATGGGCGGGGGGCAGGCTGCGGCAATGCCGCACAACGATGGTGGCGCAGATGCGCCGCCAAGGTATTGATCGCGCATTGTGTGGTGCTGCCTTTAAGTGTGTGCGAGGTTTGCCGCCCCCCAGACGGCAAGCGCGTGATCCTCCTCGCCGGTTCCGCCGCTGACGCCCAACCCGCCGATCAGAACGCCGTTCTCATACAGGGGCACGCCCCCGCCGAAGGTCACGATGCGATCCAGATTCTGCAAGCCGTAAAACGTTCCCCCCGGCTGAACCAGTCTTGCCAGCTCGGCAGTCGGCATTTTGACCGCCACCGCCGTATATGCCTTGCGTACCGCCACCTCATAGCTGACGAGGAACGCGCCGTCCATAACGTGCACCGCAACCGGATTGCCTTGCGCATTCGCCACCGCGATGACAGCCTGCTTTCCTTCCGAAAGCGCCTTGCGCTCCACCGCCGCGATCAGCCGGGTAGCCCGCTCCAGATCCAGCACAGAGCCGCCGCCGACACGCGCCAGCACGGCTTTCAGTACGTTCTCCACTGTTGGATCAACCGGGGCGGCATCCGCCGGGGCGGGCACAACCGCTGCTGCCGGAGCGGTTTCTGCCGCAACCGGTTCACGTGCCGCCTTGTCCTTCTCCTCCTCGCTCAGCCAATCCGCATACCGGGCGGCGGCAAGCAACCAGTCGCCCAGTCGGTTCATGTACACCTTGAAGGCACCGGGGACGGCATAGCGCCTGTCCATGGCGATCAGCGCGCGTTCCGCCCGCCGCACCGTTGAACGCGCCGCATCCAGCCGTGCGGACTGCTCACAGCCACCGGGCAGGGCACCCTGCCAATCGCTCCCGCGCTTGTCAGTCAGCACGCTGACCATGCGATCCGTATCAGATTCCAGAAAGGCGATTTCCTCAGAGGAAAACACGAATTTTCCGCTCCGGGGATCCGCCAGCCCTGCCGCCAGCGTGCGGAGCGTCGTCTGTACCCGGACGAGCTTGCCTGCAAAATCCGGGCATACTGTCACGCAACGCACCAGTCCCAGCGCCGCCACGGACTCCTCGGCACCGCCGATAGCGGCGACCCGTTCGTCTGCTTTGGACACCTGAGAGCCGGGCAGAAGGGAGGTCAGTCCCTTGTCGCCGTTGCCGGTATACAGCGTCCCTTTCTCCGGTTTTCCGTTCCCCATGTATCGCACCTCGTTCCCACACGGCACAAGCCGCGCGTCACTTGCGGATGCCGCCTGTCACAGACACGTGACCGGTAGGCACTCCAACACAGAATATATTATACAACAAATCCATCCCTGCGTCAAGAGGGATTTCCGAAATTTCACCGGATGGCGGCGGCAAAAATCACCCAAAGAAGCCCCCGCGCCAGCGGGGGCTTCTTTGGAATGTTGCCTTATGTCGCGTTTCTCTTACGGGTCACGAGCACGACAGCCATGGCACCGGCACCGAGCGCAATGATTCCAAGGATTATCCAGGCCCACACACATGCGGTGCCTGTCGAAGGAGATGCAATCTGCGCTCCGACATGGAAGCTGATCGTTGCATCGCCGCTTCCGGATCGGATGGTGATGGTGTGCTCACCCTCGGAAAGTGTCCCGAGGTAACCTGCTTTCAGCTCGATGATGATACTACCCTCGCGCTTATCGTAGTTGTCGGAGGAGATCACATTGCCGTCGACGAGGACCTCTACGAAGTCGGCATATGCCGCATTGGACCGGAATGTCAGCCCGTTTTCGCTGCCCTTGTTCCACCTGCTGTTTTCCCCTTCCGTGATAGTGGGAGCGAGCTTATCGACGGTAACGGCAGGCTTCTGATAGCCGCAGACCGTGCATTCCTCATGCTTGGCGCCCTCCTCGGTCACAGTCGCCTCCCTGTCGGTTTTCCACTCGAAGGTGTGAGCCGTTCCGTCGCGCCTGTCTTTACAAACAGCGCACTCGTGCCAATGCTGCTCGCCGTCCTTTGTCCATTCGGTCTTGTATGTATGGGCAGTAAGCTCTCCATACGCCTGACCGCATACTGTACAGACCGCTTTTTCTTTGCAGGTCGCCGTGCCGCCCGTGTGATCGGTCAGTTGCTTCCCGCAAACATCACACTTGTGATCTTTGTTGTTGTCCGCGCACTCACTCAGAGTCTTGCCGCACAGGTCACACTTGTGATCCTTATTGTTGTCTGCGCACTCGCTGAGAGTTTTACCGCACAGGTCGCACTTGTGGTCTTTGTTGTTATCTGCGCACTCGCTCAACGTCTTGCCACACAGGTCACATTTGTGATCCTTGTTGTTGTCGGCACACTCACTCAGGGTTTTGCCGCAGAGGTCACATTTGTGATCTTTGTTTTCGTCCGCGCACTCGCTCAACGTCTTGCCACACAGGTCACATTTGTGATCCTTGTTGTTGTCCGCACACTCGCTCAGCGTCTTACCGCACAGGTCACACTTGTGATCTTTGTTTTCGTCCGCGCATTCGCTCAGGGTTTTTCCGCAGAGATCACACTTGTGATCCTTGTTGTTGTCGGCGCACTCGCTCAACGCC